>JAABUP010000016.1_pt1 | contig 404030 bp, 200 predicted proteins | sample 5559201 | NCBI WGS metagenome assembly JAABUP01 (sample SAMN10711887, study PRJNA513373) | rock metagenome | isolation source: Antarctica rocks | place: Antarctica
GGCGGGGGGGGGGGGGGGGGGGGGGGGGGCCGGGGCGGGGGGGGGGCGGGCGGGGGGGGGGCCCGGGGGGGGGGGGCCGCGGGGGGGGCCCGCGCGGGGGGGGGGCGCGCGGGGGGGGAGGACGGTATCCGCGGTGGGAATTTCTGTTGAGAGTGGAGAGATGTGGAGGGTTTTTGATGGGGAGGTTTTCTGGGAGGAGGTTTTGGAGGGGAAGGGGGAGGTGGGTGTTTGGCGAAGGGGATGGAGGTGTGGATTGAGGTGGAAAGGTGGGTATTTGGTGAAGGGGATGGAGGTATGGATTGAGGTGGGAGGGTGGTTGGGAGGTGATGAGGTGATGAGATGGAGGTGCGGAGAGGCGGAGAGGGTAGAGGGGAGGCGATGAGAAGATGATGAGGAGGTCAGGATGCAGGGAGGTGAGGTGTGGATTGAGGTGGGGTGGTGGGAGGGTGGTTGGGAGGCGAAGGGAGCTGATGAGAGATGAGAAGCAGAAAGGAAATAGATGGGATTGGGAGGTTGATTATGTGGCACTTGTTGAATCATGCTTTCAGATCAACTGATTGGTAGCTGAGCGAGTGTTTTCCTAAAAAAGGCCATGGATTCTATTCTGGACCCATCACTGACTGCTGAGCTATACAACATACGGGCATTCAGAGCACTATGAATGTGCTTGATGGCTTTTTTTATCCTGGCTATGATAGGTGACTTGATGAGGACTCGAGACTGTCGATAATACAAATGGGTGATCTGATGATTGAAGTAAGATGTGTCGTGACATTTCTTGGACCGTATTGTTGCTCCCATCTCTATCCATTTCTTCAAATGGGATCGAGTCCGCGAATCTTCCTACCTCTGTTCTCTGCGTCGAAGGATGGATGTGTGCTATTGGAAGGGCTTGATTTGTTGTGATGATGCAGTGGATCCTGCGGCCGGTGTTGTTCAGATAATACCCTTTGATGTAAGAGATTCTGCTGTCCCTTGTTCACTAGAGTCTATGATTCAGGAACCAGTCGCCCGGTACAAACGTGTACAGACACCAAGGTACGCCGCGTACTAGCAGCCCAATTGATGTTCGTTAGTACACCCCTCACTCATAACAGATTATATACCTCTTTACGTAACTCATTCCAGCCATTCCTCCCACAATCCATTCTCCACAAGCGCAACTTCTCCGTTTCTAGGACACAGCAACACCCCATCCGGTCGCATGACCGCCAGCTGCAGCCAGTCCGCATTTTGCCAGTCGCGAGGAAGGAAGAAATGGCGCTTGACCCGCCTGGGCCTCGTCTCGCTCAACGTGTATGTGCAGACCCAGAATGTATGATCTAAGAAAGCGAGGACGTGTTCTGTCGCATGTGAAGTGGCTGAGGCGGTGTCAGTAGGGTTTAGCTGCAGGGATGATTTCCTGCGATTTGTCGACGACGCATCTGCGGCTAGGAAGCCGAGAGGGATTGCGATGGAAGCCTGGAGAGCTGGAGGCAGCGCGGCCGCGATTACCGTTGTGCTCGACGAACTGGTCATATTTGCGAGTTTGATTAGCATGTACTGTCTCTCGCAACGACCTTGGCGGGTACTTCGAGAGGTGACATTTAGTGATGTCGTGCCGTCTATTGTAAGCAATATCTTGTCGACAACTTCATTAGTCTCGCTAGGGCTCATAGGGTACTGTGCAGAAGGTCTTCTATTCAGCCAGTCATGAGGCGCATGTTTCGTCGTGTTGTCCACCAATGATCGATCAAGCCTCAGGTGCTTGATAAATGTAGCGTCTCCCCAGTCAATTATCTGGATACCCGCGAAGCAGAACCCTATCACCTTTGTGTCATCGGATGGCAAATTGAACCAGCGGTGCGGAGTGACCTGTGGGCGTGTCGAAATGATGATATTTTCATAAAGGGACCAAATATTCAAGAAGCGGTTTGTAGCTACGAGAAGGAACCGGTTCGTAGAGCTAAATACAATCTGTCTAATAGGGTCCTCCTCCTTGCCGACCATGATCGACTTTGACGTCTGAGATGGCCTTGCTTGGTCGACTTCCTGGACAGAGATTCTGCGATCCAATCCGGAGGCTGCGACATAGCGGCCATCGTCGCTCCAGCAAACGTGTTCCACAGTCATGAATGTCTGCATAAGCTCTGACGCCGGCGTTCCTTCTTTTGTGATATGAGTAACAAGACCATCATCATTACCGATTGCGTACGATAAACTTTCCGGTTCCACTGCAAGCGTGGTGATAGGCTGCAGCGTCTCGAAGATTGCTTCGGAGACATGCGATATCTGGGTACTTTCTCGGTTGCTTAGAGTGTCGCTAGACTTGTCTTCCGATTCCCACATACGAACAAGAGATATCGGCTCCCACACACTACAAAACGATCCCCGGATGTCGTAGATCTTGGTGTCGTTCGGATCGATAGCAAGGCTTTTCACGGGAGCGGAGTGATATAGCTGATAGATAGGAGTGAGATGATAGAAGTCCCAGATCCTGAGCGTGCCATCTCGGCTGCTTGTGATGAAGAACTTCCCGTCCGGACTACATTCGATACTGTGGACGGAGATGCTAGATTCTTCATAGTCACCCTCAAAGGGATGCCACTTGAAGACGCATCCGTCGTTGTATATACCAAGAATATGACCCGTTACATGATTCCAGGCGATGGCTTGCACATCTGAAGCACCACCGCTGAGTATTTGAAGGCCCTTACGTACTCTTTGACATCTGCCGATCAGCAAGGGGCGTGACTCATCAACTGACCACACTGCGAGCGGAATGGCACGATACGTTATGGCGATCTGGGAAGCCGAAACGTTGAAAGAAGCGCAGCGTGGTGAGCCGCACTGCTTCCCCTCAAAGTTGTCCTTTCCGAGCACATCCTCCACGACCGCCCAGCCGTCGTTCGGCATGGTGAGAGACAATTTACGAACCACTCGGTCATCACAACATATTACCAGTGTCTCGTCACCATCTGCAAAAGCTATCGTGATGGCTTTGGATCGCCTAGCGTTTACTGCAGAATATAGCTGCTGTCCAGTTGCAGTGATCCAAACAATAGTCCTAGTAAGACCACACGTCACCAATTTGTCGCCAACGTGGTTGAAGCACCATGTCAGAACCCGCTCACCATGATGAAAGCGTCTGGCGTCTTCGCAAGTGCTTGCATGATATAAAAGAACTGTACCATCAGACAGTAGAATCGCAAAATACTGGTTCGCACATTTTATCTGCAGCGGAGCCTCAGAGTCATGGATAGCAAATCTCGCCAGGCAGTCGTCCCATGACTTATTGGAGAGGCCGGATAAGCAAATCCTCGACCCACTCGGGGCACCGAATTGCTTGAAAATTACGGAATCGGAAGGACACAACGGGGCAATCAGCTTGAATATCAGCTTCGGCTGATCGTTGAGATGCGAACCGAACTTGCCCACAAGCCTAACAAGATCAATGTTCCACAGTGCCAAAAGCTCTTTCTCGCGCAGACGATGTGTAAGTGGACTTCTTCCTTCGTCCAATCGATCAACTAGCTTGAGGAAGCCGGTCATCATCTTGGAAGCCTTAACCAACATACGTAGTTGGCCAGCCACTGAAAGCAAATATATCCAGCTCAGCACAGCTGAGCTTTGAAAGAACCGGGCTAGCAGCAGAAGGGAATTCTGATCCGAGACCCCAGAAGCTTGCTCCAGGTGGTATGGCCAGGAGGTTGAAGCGTAGAGCAAGAAGGCTTGCGATTTCGTCTGCCCTGTCTGGGTTCTAGGACTAGCTTTGATGAGTGCCGTGATGCATTTGGTGAAGATAGAATGGTGCGAGAGCCCTTGAGGGATGTGATAATTAAGATCAGGGTTCTGAAACAAGCAATCGCGAGCAGACGAGTGGACCATTGATACGATGTCTTTGCCGTCGACAATGACAAACTCTCCACAGACACCACTGATGGTATGTTTCAGATCGAGAATGTTGGCGTACTCCGGTTGTAAGGCTTCGGCCAAGTCCAACAAATTCAAAGGATACCTCGAGCACGCGATCCAAGTCAATATAGTCTTGCCCATAGCTTGATCTGAGGGTCGGCAGCTCTTTGCTAGCGTAGAATCCATTCGTTCGTACAGTGGCTCAAGTTCTCCGGGAACATCCTCAAGTGCCTCTAGTACTGCATCTTGTGTGTGACACCGTAGCACTTCACTCAGAACAAAAGTTGCCCACAAGAAATTGCCATCAGCTTTGCGCACAAGCTTTTTCGCTATGTCATCTTTGAACACTTCATCGCCATGCATGGTCGCAATCTCTTCCTCCACGTACATTCGAAGATCTTCTCTCGTGTTTTCCACAGGTTGATGGCACACTTGTAATTTTTTCGAAATTCTTTCGAATCCCGATGACAACGATTGTGTGTTACGACTAAACACCAGTAGGCGTACCGAGCCTGAGAATGCGTGAAAGTCTTCTAGGAATTTCAAAAACATGGCGGACGAATCACACTCGTCTAGTCCATCGATAACCATGAGGAGAGGACGAGCTAAGCTGAGTTTGAAGAACGCCGATATATAGAGCTTTTGCCAAAGAAGACGTGGGGCAGACTTTGCTACGTTTAGTCCGTCTTCGAGAAGGCGTATCAAGCACCTGCGATATTCAGGTAAAATGCTTGCAATTTGATACGCCAAAGACAAAAGCAGAGTAATGAGATTGTTCTTGACTTGATCCCCAAACCGGAAAAAGTAATACGCGGAGTCGATATCGCTCTCCTGCGCGGTCTGGATAACGGAAGAAGCGAGTACAGATTTCCCCGAACCTGGGAGTCCGGTGCACCAGAGGCATCGGGGTCCTACATTTTCATCTGCCATGAGAGATCTGAAGTGTGAGTCATGGTCCATCCACTTGCAAGACCCAGGCATTCTCCTGTCGGAGAAGAAGAGAAGATCGTCGACCGGTCCCTCTATTCGTCCAAAAGCGGCGGCGATTTCTTGAAGTTCGTCAACTGCATTCGACTCTGTCTTTGGCAAATCCTGTGGCTGGTGCTTTTCTATCAGATATTTGAGGATACTGCGAACGCTTATGTAGTTCGGATCCTGTTGGCTGGTATACTTGCAGACGTCGTGGTGGTCAGCGTCAAGGGGCTTTGAGATCTCTCCAGGGTAGCCGAGAATCGAGGAGTCCTTTTGGAGTACCATTACCTGCGAGGGACCTATAGAGGTTTTGAGAGTCTCAAAGAAGGAAATGATTGATATGCTAGGAGCCAGACTTCTGAACTGTTCGTTGATCTCCTGTAGGGTTGGGGAGTTGATGCTAAGTTCGGATATGTACTGCCTAGGAGAGAAAGCGAAGACGCATGCTGAAAGGATCGTATTGAGAATATCTGCGAGGTTTGACCCCCGATGAGGTGTGGAAAGAAAGACCATACCGGTAATCGCTTGGACGAGATCTTGGTAGTGCTCATCATGCTGGCCGAGAATGAACGCTTTTTTTACGATCAGACCCCCCATAGAGTGGGCAACAAATATGATGGGTACTGATCCAATTTCCACCCTGCTCTCGCCTTCTCCTGTCGCAAATTTCAGGCTGAATAGTAAATCCTTCGCAAAATCCGAAATGTTGAGAATGTTTTCCTTTCGGTGAGACACTGACGAAAAATGCGAATTATAACCAAACGTCATAATGCGTGCGGATGTTAGCCCTGGCTCGTAGGGAAGCCACTCAAGAGGCCAGAATAATTGAAGATCCCGATTTTTCGACCAGGTATGCCTACTTGTTCCACCCAATCCATGGACAAAGACAATGTCAGCTGAGGGAGAACATTCGGGTTCATGGAGGATCGTCAGGCCAAGGGGATCCGCACTGCGGTCGCGTGAGCGGTCCTTTCGCTTTGAATCTGTGTCTTGCGAACTTCCATAGTGAAGTGGAAGATCAAAGGCAGAAAGATTACTCTTCGCTGTACTTGACGGACGAAGTGACAATTTTTCACCCTCTGGCTCTTCTTCACGGGTGCTTGAGGAGGCTTGTGAGAAAGGTTTGTCCCTTCGCCGGAATCGTGAGATCTGTGATGTAATTAGGCAATACTTTCTGTTGCAACTCTTGCAACTCTCACCATTGCCACAGCGATGACGGCAAGAACATTGCGGCAACGCCCTAGCTAGGCTACGACGGGTTTTGTTCTCGACCACCCATAAATCAATAATGGTATCTGCGAAGCCTATACAATCGTACCTTGAAGCCAGACTACCTTATGACGTTTGTATTGGCGCAGGAACTAGACATGTCGCAACGGTTACTCCGCAGCTATTCTCAGTCAATGATGGCAACTTTGCAAATGCAGTCTACCGCAGACTGTATCTGATTGCCTCGGACGACCATGGCTTGGCAATTTCACTCCAATGTTGAGTCTAGGTCCTAGAACGAGCGGCACATAGTCAACGACTAGTGTATTAGACCTGCCGTAACGAGGTTCATGCACATACCCGAAGCACACGGTATCGCTGATCAAAGCCTGTTGCGGAATAGAAGAATCCCTTCTCTCTCCCTCGTTGCAGAGCCCCCATAAATACCTTATCTCTATCCTATCAAGCGTTGTATACTGTCATGGCGGCTTGCCCCCCTGCTAGTTCCTTTGGGTCCTCAAGTTACATTATAGGCTGTGGTCGTTCGAGTCATCGAAGAGAACCAAGGCTGCAACTCGCCATGTCCTGGAATAGTCTCGCGCAATCTATGGGCGGGCGGGTGGATGTATTGGTGCCCTTCCGTGATGCGCGCTCCTCAGCCTCCCCGGCGCCAACATCCACAAGTCGCAGTCCCTATGCCGCGGGGCTTCACATAACGCAAGTGTGCCAGTATCACGGTCCAATGCCCTTAAGATGGGCCTCGTCTTCGTCGACATGTTTTTCAACCCTTCCAAGAAGCAATCATGGATGGAACACGTACCTCCGTGAGAGACGTCATTCCAGATGTAGGAGAAAAGTTCGGTCTGGATATTAACGTGGTCAACTGTGTGCAGTCGTTACCCCCAGCCGCTGAAGTTATCTGATGGTCCGCAGTATTTCCTACCGGTTCAAAAGTCATCGAGGCTATTAGCTACGGCACTGCTGCCTGGACCCGGGCGTCTCGGATCACGATTGAGTCGCCCAACGGAGATCAGAAATCTTACTTTCTCAAAGTAAAGATTTTGCTCCGAGCTGCTCAACGAGACCGCTAATGGAGAATGTTAGTGTGCGACAGAAGAGATGGGAAGAGCGATGATGGAAGCAGAGCACCGATCAATAATGGAGATCTATATATATATGCCAGATTTTGTACCCACGCCCGTCCACTGGGGCAAATTCGAACAAGCGTCTCCCGAAACCTTCTTCTATCTCATGGATTTCCTCGAATTGGGCCCTGAGATCGTGGAGCCTCCAGAGTTCTGCCGTCGTATCGCCCAACTCCACAATATGAGTGTTTCCCCAACGGGAAAATTCGGCTTCCACCTAGTTACCTGGCATGGACCCAATCCTCAGAATACCACTTGGGAAGGGAACTGGTGTACCTATTTTACGAGGTTACTGACGCAGTTCTTCGATCGAGAGATTGCCCAAAATGGTCCGCAACCAGACTATGAAGCTGCCTTCAAGACCTTTGCCCAAATGGTGATCCCACAGATCTTAGAACCTCTTCAATCCAATGGGCGAATCTTGAAGCCTTGCCTCATACACGGAGACTTGTGGGAAGAAAATACTGGTCTCAATCTTGAGACTGGATTACCTGTTGTCTTTGACGCCAGCGTCATGTACGCGCATAACGAAATGGAGCTGGGCATGTGGCGCTCCGACAGATATCGCTTTAAAACGCCATATTTCCGTCAGTATCTCAGCTATATGCAGCCGAGCGAGCCGGTGGAGCAATTCGATGATCGGAACCGTTTGTATAGCATCAAGTTCACCATCGCCCATTGTTTGGGTTGGCCGGATTCTTCGCAGAGCGACCGCAAGGAGTATAAAGTATCCCTGCGAATTTATGCTCCTTCTTACTAACAATCTTTACAGGGTATGGGATGACATACGCTTCTTGAGTGACAAGTATTCGTCAACTTCCTAGATCAACGGTGATGTTGAGTGTCTTTCGTTCGTTACATTGATTCAGAAGGCTTCTGTGGTTGGTAGATGGACGATCTCGGGAAAAACCCCATATTTACCATAATGAACCGCGACTCCAGATTCCTCGGAGCATTCAGTATGATCAGTACCTCCAATGTATGCAAAACACTATCTGTATAGGATGACAAAGCTAGTCATCATCTGGATTAGGTCCTGTATGGTACTATCGGTATTAGTGGAAGTGTGAATAGGGATGCTTCCTCCCCTATCGATGATCTGCTGGTACAACTAATAATGAATCTTGACTTCTTTTGCGTACTGCATCAAAAAAAAATAGGTAAATGCAACGTTAGTGATTGAAGTAGGAAGGAGGTACCATTTCACGAAGGCTTGGCATTATGGGTGGGCAAGCCGAGCAAGCCGGCAGCTAAGCTCGTTCTGGCTAGCGATACGTAATTTTAGTAATCAGGATAGCTACCCCAAGGGACTTCGCGTTTGCTGCCCACATGCCCAGCTCGAAGTTCATCATTCAAGATACCCACCATGAAAGGTAGCCACTTAAGGTACTTCTATAGGACCAATTAGATCCCATCAGTACCAATGATGACTCCTGCCTTACGGATTGAGCAATCCTCTGCCCTACATCGGCCCACCCGGACATGTCGGAAACAGACAACCGGCTTTCAGGTTCCCCGATTGATGAACATCTGAAGAAAGCGAACGAAGAAGTCGAAGATACGGGCCGCAACAGCATAGCTAGAGCTGATATTCCTTATTCGATATTCTCGAAGCCCGAGAAGCTAGGTATCGTCTTACTCGTCGCCTTCGCTTCTGTGTTCTCGCCTCTTAGCAGCTTCATCTACTATCCTGCACTTGCCTCCGTAGCTGATGACTTACATACAAATCTATCGAGGGTCAACCTAACAATAACATCCTACATGATTGTGTCCGGAATCGCACCAATGATATTAGGAAGCATTGCAGACCAGCTTGGGAGACGACCTGTCTATCTACTCATGTTCTTCATCTATGTTCTAGCTAATGTTGGACTCGCTCTGCAAACCTCTTATCCAGCTCTATTGATCCTTCGCATGCTACAGAGTGCAGGGGGCTCGTCTACCATTGGGATCGGCTATGGTGTGGTCGGCGATATCACAGAATCTTCTGAGCGTGGGTCGTACATGGGAATCTTGGGGTGTGGCCCAAACGTCGCGCCTAGCTTAGGACCGGTTCTTGGAGGTGTTCTTGCCCAAAAGGCTGGATGGCGTTGGACTTTTGGCTTTCTGGCCATCTCTGGGGCTGCTTGTCTGGTTATGATTTCTATGATACTGCCCGAAACTGCACGCAATATCGTTGGAAACGGCTCCCGCCCCGCTACCGGCCTAAACAGAAGCATCTGGACGATATGGCAAGAGAAGAGAAATAGAACCTCATGCCAGCCACAAGGAGGTGCATCAGACGACTCTTCTAAGTTGGTCAAGCCGAAAATACCAAATTTCACCCGAAGTATATCCATCCTACTATGTAAAGACACTGCCCTGATCGTTCTCGTGAATGCTGTTTCCTACACTGCATACAGTTGTTTACAAGCATCTCTGTCTTCTCTATTTATTGAACTTTATGACTACACAGAGCTGGAAGCCGGATTGATCTATATCCCCTTTGGCGTAGGCTGTTTCGTCGCATCTTTACTCTCATGTAAGTTGGTTCATTCCCATCCGTTTAATCAAGTTCTTCCGGTGATGGGAACTAAGGGTGTCTGGCATCAAGCAATGATACTTACGAATGACTACCACTACATCGCCACCCGTCAAGGCTTTCCCACGTCCAGCAGTGACACTACCCAATCCCAGAAGCTTGCCTTCCCAATGTTTCATGCTCGTCTACGAAGCATGGTTTACCTACTTCCTCTCTCTACGCTGCCTATGATCGCTTATGGTTGGGTCCTGGAATATCACCTCCACCCATCTATCCCTCTCATCCTCCAATTCTTCATCGGAGGCTCGATCACCATGATCTTCAACGCATGCGGGACTCTACTTGTTGACCTTCATCCTTCGCACCCTTCTACAGCTCAGGCTGCCATGAACATCGTCCGCTGCACCTTCGCCGCTGGCGGCCTTGCTGCTTTACAACCGCTCATCGACACTGTCGGCGCAGGTTGGTGTTTCACCATGATTGCTCTGGTAACAGGAGGCACGGCCACGGCATGCGTTATTATCGGAAGGGTGTGCGGAGATAAGTGGAGGAGACAAAGGCAAAGCTCAAAAAGCTGCGATTGAAAAACGTGAATTGAGGTATCGTTCAGTGATGGTCAAAGCCAATTCGGCGCACCGATTGGTCGCTCCATACCGAGTCACCATCCCTTCTAAGGATCCGCGGTACAGCACATGGAAGTAGTTCAGAAAGCATGAAATAGCCGCGATTATGAACACCTTACGGCTCGCTAAGTCATTTCCTATATTCTCATTCATAGAAAAAGCTGGTCCGGCATACCATACAGTAATTGTGGTGACGGGACCCTTGAGAAATGAAATCGAGGAACGCCATGATGAGGATTTCGAAAACCCTCCAAAGAATAGCGCTAGGTCAGTCCCACCAACTCCAAAGCAATGCAGCCCACACATGTGGCACTCGGTGTACCAGCCCCGTCATCGAGGGCTTCCCAAGACATCTATGAAGCCCTATCACCTATAGTGAAAGCAAACGATGAGCGCTTACCATGATCGAGCCAAGCCAAGTGAATAGACTCACGTCTGAAAGCTTTAGCAAAAGCTCTCTGCGAAGCCTCTCCAGAGAAAAAGACACAAGCACCACCATTGGATTGGCGCCAAGAGGAATCAAACCCCATTTTCTAATGAAGTTTACTGCAAACTCCAGGAATCGAGATCATTTCCAAGCCAAGATGCCACGGTTGCCCTACAATAGCACTGCACCCAGTCTCGTCGTCGGCCACAGACCAACGATCAAGGATCAAGCTTACCAGCCACCGCCAGAGTCAGATCATGACAGCTCGGTTACTGCGAGGCTGAGGTTTTGCTCTTGTATACTTTAGACTGAACATTATCTCAAATGTTATGTTGGCGATGGCAAACAGGAGATGATCAAGAATGCACGAATGAATGGAGAACTACGCGGCGAAATCATCCTCACTGTCCATTCACTCTACAACCACTAGTATTCATACCAACCCCCTCCAACCCAACAATAAACCACCACACTCCTCCTCCTATTCTATCACCCGTATAATCCGCTCAATCCACTCAATCCCCTCATGCACCCATCCCCTCTCCCCAAATCCAAATCACCTCCTCTATCCCCTTCCCAAATCACCTTCTTTACCAGAGCAATCCATCGCACATCTCACCACCATACCCTACCTTATATATACCACACCATATTCCTCACGCCTACACGACCACACACATCCGAAAGAGAAATCCAAGATTCCAAAAAATCCACTCTGATCCCTTCTTTAAAAGATCCAAGGAACTCTCTCTCTAAAAGCAACGGAAAATCCCAAACCTAATATCATATACAAATTACCCACCTACCCACCTATCACCCATCCCCCCAATCCACCATACCCACCCCATCCCTTCGCCACAACTTGCGTACAGCACTCTCAAAACATACAGCAAGTAGGACAGACAGTCCATACCCATACCCAATCCCCCTACCCACCAAAGCGAAACGACACAACCAACTCAACGTGAGAAATGTAAACAAAGATAGAAAGACAGAAGAGCAATCAATCCAATACGGATATATGTTAATGGAGATAGGTAGGGACCTATGTGTTTTCCCGCAAATATGTATGACTGAGTTGATTGGGAGAGAAGGGGAGAGATGGGTTTGATTTCGTTGAGGATGTGTTGGCTATGTAAAGTAGATGAGGTTGTGATGCCGCTGTAAGATCAGTGGTAGTACTGCAGCATCATGTTTGTACTTTGTTGGAGTTTAGAGGGTAATGTGATCATCACGAGTGGCACCATAGGATTACACATCTACGTTCACTCATGCACAATCTCCCTCGGGATGGCTTGGTTGTTGTTCATTAGGTCGAGTATCTAGTATACCTCGAGCTCGGTTCAGCCTTTTGGGAATGGAGACACGTCCTCGAAAGAGGAGAAAGGAAAGAAACAGGCATAGCAATATTACCACCCCGGAAGCGACCCCTTTCCATAATTCTCGATGGCCATCCTTGGTGGTTCTCCGGTATAGATGGCCTTTACTTGTCAGACTGGTTCGACGAGCACCAGTAGAGCCATCGCATTCCTGTCACCGAAGCCATTTCTAACATTCTTGTAATTTCCTCCAATCGCTGCGTTTCACAAGCCCCCTTTGTTATGCCTGCCAGTGAAAATTCTTGAATGACCGTGTTAATGCCGCTGGATATGCAAAGTGCTGGAGTGGGGTCTGGGTGCGTGTAGTGAAAGTGGAGTATTAGTGTATGTTGAGCAAAGGCCGTGAGTCGATGTTGTTGATGACATTCCCTAAACAGGGTATGAGATTGTTGGATCCAGTACCGATGGTTCCAATTGTGCCCAGCCTGGCTATGTGGTAATCTTGCAAGCAAAGCCAGTGACGTGCCATTCGTGCAACATCCATCTATAGAATTCCGATAACCCAGCGTTCGAATATTGATGTTTCCGAACGTATGGATCCTCAGGATTTCAGGAACTTGATGAGGCCGAGACAAGAGAAGCTGAGACAAAATAAGGTAAATCCGGTAATTGAAGAGTGCAAGCCCAATGGAGATATCCATGAATGTCGTTGCAAACGTCGGAGGCTAGAGGGAGCCCCATGATGGATAGTGATGGTAGAGCTGACCCGGCAACGATATTCACTGGCGTTGGCATAGCCAGTGAGTTCATTACCTAGATGATTGATCAGTACCATCCGCCATTCCCTTTATGATTTTCCCGCTTCACACGGTAGACGCCGTTGCCAGATCCAGAGATCCCAGCACCAGCGACTCCCTTGGAAGCCGAACGTAGCCTAACGTCGAAGACTATACATTAGTTAGAATTCGCTTTCACAATCCTCCACACCCAGCGTGATACATCGATCAAACGGCAAAGGCACTGGAGGAGTTCCTCACCAGGAACCAAAATTGGCAAAACTCACATCCGGTCACTTCCTCCTACTGCACGGTTCGTATCTGCTGGGGTTTCAGCACCGCCGGGAGCACGCTCCAATACTTTACGTCGCTGGCTTGAAATAGCCCCTGGTTTGCTAGCTGAGGATGTGTTCTGCAAGGGGGTACCAGCAGTGGCAGCATTCGTACCTCCGGCATGACGACGAGCTGGTTTTTCCTCTTCTTCCTGCACAACTGCCTGATTGTTGCTCGCCTGGATGGCTTGAGCATTCTTCTGGTATTTGTAGACGGTCCAGTCAAAGACATAATCGTACTGGAATCCTTCGCGGACGAATAGGTCCCGGAAGATCTTGCGAAGGTACGAGTAATCAGGCTTGTCATCAAAGCGGAGAGAGCGGGTGTAGTTCAGATAGATGGCGAACTCGTTGGGAAATCCACGGCAGAGAACCTCAGTTGGCGTCGTCATCTTCTTCTCCATGATACGGTCATATTTCTGCTTCTTAGTGGCAGCCTTCAGTCCTTGCCACGGGAGGGAGCCACGGCAGAAGTAGAGCATCACGTAACCAAGAGATTCCATGTCATCACGACGGGATTGCTCAACCCCGAGATGCGTGTTGATACTAGCATAACGTGCTGTTCCTGTCAAGTTCTTGTTCTCGCGGTATGGGATGTGAAAGTGGGTCTTTGGGTCACGATATTTCTTGGCCAATCCGAAGTCAATGACGTTGACCTGGTTCCCACGCTTGCCGATGCCCATCAGGAAATTGTCCGGCTTGATATCACGGTGGATGAAAGATTTGGCATGGATGTACTCGATACGGGAGATGAGCTGATCGGCAAGCAACAAGACTGTCTTCAAGGAAAATTTGCGGTTGCAAAAGTTGAACAGATCCTCCAGACTGGGGCCGAGAAGGTCGAGCACCATAGCATTGTAGTCACACTCGGTACCGAACCAGCGAACGAACGGAATACCGACTCCTCCTGCCAAAGATTTGTAGACACGGGCTTCATATTCCAGCTGAGGGTGCTTGGCCTTGACGCTCTCCAATTTGATGGCAATTTCTTCGCCGGAGATGATGTTGGTGCCTGGATAGACACATCAGCATCGTCCAAATGTGAAAATGCCTCGTCTCACCTAAATAGATATCGCCAAAACTTCCACTGCCGATCTTGCGTCCGATACGGTATTTGTTCCCCACACGGAGGTCCTGGAGGAAATTATAGGTTAGCATAACAGTTCGATAAATAGGTCCAATAAGGTAGGACGGAATCATGAGCTACTGTAAGTCCCTTTTGCTTCAAGCCTAGGCAAGCTGTTGCGGCAAGGCTACAAGCCCAGAAGGAGACACATTATAGACCATCGAATTCAAAGACCCCCAAGTGAGACAACAGGTAGGGTGTACCAGAGCACCATAGAGGGCGAGGTGTAGGAAAGAAGTCGGGTGTACGCACCATTGTAGTCATCTTGGCTTTTGTCTGACTCTGGGAGTCACTGGATATATGTCAGGATTGTAGGAGGCGAGGTTGTACAGGTGGCTAACAGGAATCAGGCTCCGATCGAGTAATACTATTGTATCGAAGATACTGTTGGTGTCTGAATGATTGTGTATCTCGACACTTGGCTGTGGTGATCAAAACTGTCAGTGTGGATCTTTGAGTAGTGGAAGTTGAAATGGCTTCAGTCGACACGGGCCAGACGAGCGGTGAGAGGGACAGAGGCCCAAACACCCGGGTTTGTTGTTGTGATTGTCAGGAGACGTGAATGATGAATGAGGGAGTCGAGTGACGAAGGTGATAGGTAGGAAGTATTGTGTATAATGAAGGGTGGATCACGCACCTTCAGGGTTGTTGGTGTCGGGTGGAGGTCAAAAGATCAACATCCAAGGTAGCCTTATTGTGTGGGTCTTCCGATCGGAGCTCGAGGAAACGCGTTCTCCGTTGACGTAGAACAACTGAGAGGTGTCGAATGAAGGGGTACTCGAGGGATAGAGTGCTCACAGAGAAAGGCCCCCGAGCTGAGCAGGGGGTGAGTACATATCAAAGTGGGATGGGCTTGATGTAGTGAAGGAGATCTAGTGTGCAGTATGGAACCTTTCATAACTTAGCGCCAAGCCGCTAGCCGTAAGCGGGCGACGGCGGGGAGTAAAAAGCCTCAACCTCGGAGGAATGCGACAAGATTGACAAAGCACACAATAATACCTTGTTTGACTAGGACTACAGCCACAATGCCTGCTGCAACCGTGCATGAAGGAACACTATCGCCAATTTGTTACACAGAGGAGAAAGGTGTCCTCAACCGCCGCATAATTGCCGCCAGAGTCTTTGTTCGAAACATGATCTAGAGCACAGCAATGACTACTGCGTACTCCGTACTTATCCTAATCACTATTGAGATTGTTCGACTACGCCTTTGACGCATGCGTTCTGTGCCTGCGCCAAATCATGTAGCCCCACATCAGTGTTGCATGCAGCACTGCCCCTAGCTGAATCTGGGGAGACTGTCCTCCGCTCGGGCTAAAATAGAGATCGCTGGGCACAGATGCATCCGCACAACCTTAGCGGCAGGACTTTGAAAAGCGCGCGACTCATGTTCTGTGTACGACTGTGCTGCGGATGCTTGGCAGGACCATAACATAATAAGGTATTGAGTGCAAATTCAGGATCTGTTGTTTGAAGGTTTGGGGGCGAGGGCTCAGCTGCCTGCCTCAGGACTTATCACGAAGGCTCGCTGCCAGTAATGAATTCTATCTTCTCTGCTGAAGACGAAACAATGTTTCGATCTTCTGGCACAATGCCCAACTGATGCCTCGTATGATGGTGATGCTAATAATAGACCCAGCTATTCACCAATACCTTCGTGTTCAAGGATGCCGCCTTGAATCCCGCTATACCTCGTTGGATATGTTGTGTCCATCGGCCGCCCCATTGAATTGGGAAATTGTCATTCGCAGCATACATTCTTGGACCTGGCTATGCTGCCTGACTACGTTCATTGCACCACTACTTGTGACAGGTCATTATGACCGAAGGATTTTCTGCACATATGTCCTGCAATTCTTGGCCCGAATCATGTCGTCGAAAGATGTTGGTCGTCGGCGTGGATCTTTCGTTACAATATCAAAATGATCTCCGATTTTCAAATCCTTCTTATTTTGGAGCGGAACGCGTGTTGAATTCAACGAATACTTCTCTACTAGCACGCTAGATGGAGTATTATTCCAGACCCTGAATGACAGCACTCCTGAGAGCTGCTTCTCAGAAAGGTAGAAGATGAAGTAAAGCCACCAAGGCTATCGCAGCATAAGCTGGCTCTCAACTTCGTACGGTCGTGACCACGACTTTTCAAACGTATCAGAGCTACGCGTTGGTATCTATCTGGTTCAAGTCGTTTCGTCAAGAAGAAGAACCTTGCTGAGATTCATGGAGCAGAGTTTCAGGCCACCTTCGGAGTCGCACAACCTTCTACAAGACCGCCGACGTTCACAGCTACCCTCGTTTGTGTCGTATAAATACGTCCTATTTGAAGTAATGACAGCCTCTCACGAACCCATTGAGATAGTGACGTTACCTTTTTCTCCCACACACGCCTCGCTTTTCAATGATAATTTCGTGCCCTTGTGGTTGGAAGCACCAAGCGGAGCGAAGCCTGTGCACCACCCGGACTTCCAAAATGTTTCCATTCATCGACCAAGCTGTGTGACCATGTGAATAGTACGTGACATGCAAGCCTTTCCACCTACGCCAAGAACAGGCTACTCTATCCGCTGCTAGGTCCTTCGCTGAGAGAGCTGCGGGATTACGTCAAGGCAAAGGTCGATACGGGTTATGCCCACAGTGTCAGGGTAGCCGTGGATGGTGGAGAGTATTCCCATTCATCATTCATGATCGTGACACTATCCACAGGTTCAAGGGTGTGTAGGGTTTGAGGCATGGCTAGAGCTGATATCTTCAACGTTTGCATGTAGATCCGTCCAATTCAACAAGAATTTTTCTGAATATGAAACGTAAAGAGGACATCATGTTCTATCATTCCGATCCAAAATTCACGTCCAATGAAGGACACATTCCCCTGGTCACCCGTTATAAATGATGTTGGACCACAAATTTATCCCCTTAATGTCGAAGTCTTGGCAAATGGCAATGACACTAGCGCTCTCGCTAAGTCTTTCCGCTCACACGACCAACCAAATCAAATTCCACTCCATTGACTCACCACTGACAGCGACGCAGTCCCCTTCCATCTACAAAGCACCCTGAAGCGCAATCAAACCTCCTCAATCAGCCAACAGACTCCAATTATCAAACAAAGCGCACAACAACAACCGCCGAAATGGTACCTCTCCTTCTCACCACCCCTCGGAACAACCACTTCGCCACACCGCTAACCCATCACAACAGGTTCTCGCCGTCGATCTGCTCAACCCAACACCAGCCGCTGAGGCAAGGAAGCACAAGCTAAAGGTACTTCCCCAGACCCCCTCCACCCACCCCCAATCCATACAATCACAAAACAGTCCGAGCGGAGCGGTATAAAGGCGAGCTATCAAAAACACAAACCTGACCAAAAAAACAAAACAAACAGACCCTCGTCCCCGTCCCCCGCTCCTTCTTCATGGACGTCAAATGCCCCGGCTGCTTCACCATCACGACCGTCTTCTCGCACGCCCAAACCGTCGTCATCTGCGGCGGCTGCTCGACCGTGCTGTGCCAGCCTACGGGTGGGAAGGCTAGGCTCACAGAAGGCTGCTCTTTCCGGAGGAAATAGATCTGGAGGAAGCAGATCCGTTTGTTGTGGACGGATTTGAATATGGGGATGGATGGATGCTGGATGGTATTTGGTGCGGAGATGGATGCAAAGCGTGAAGGTGGTTTAGAAATATGATAGATGGCAAGGATAAAAGATGGTTCCATTTCTGGGGGGTTTGCATGTGATACCGGATATCTTGCCTTTTGCGAAAGGGATACAGAGAATACAGAGAATGCGTATTGAAATACGAATGATGTCGATCTTAGTGGTGGATGAATGAGAAATGGGGTGTACGTATGCTAGAGCAATCGATGCATCCTCGCCATGTGTGAGAACTCACACCTATCTGATACCCTAAACCATCCGCATTCCTTCCTCAATGCCTACTCTCTTCCTCATCCGAGCATATCATACCAAGCCTCATCTCTTCCTTTCCCTCTCCCCCCCCTCTCCCATTCCCCCCCCTCCCTCCACATTCTCCACCAGTGCCAGATCTTCACGCAGCACAAGCCCGCCAACGACACAAGCTCACTACCATCTACCCATCTCCCTATCTCCCTATCTCCCTCATCCACCCACTCTCCCTCTCCTCCCCAACCCACCCACTCTCCCTCCCTCCCCAATCCATCTACCAACAATCTATCCAATCCACCTCCAACCTCACCCTTCTTTCCCACAACCAACCACCCAGCATCCCAAAACACCCAACCCTTCTCCACCCCTTCACAAGCAAAGAGCCTCCACAACCTCTACCATTTTCCCGATTAAAGTTGACCAGCTACAATCTCACCACCACTCATCATCTTCCCCCCTCCTCGATCATATCTCCCAATCCCCATTCTCTCCCCCCTCCCCTTCACAATCATCTATCCCCTATGACTTTCTGGTTTGATAAGTGTGGATACCTTACTAAGGTATGGATACTGTACTTTACCTGTAGTAGGACGCCTGCATGGAGGTTGATGGATTGGGTGCTATATCGACATCATCTGATTAAAACATGGCAAGATGTTTAGATTTCGGGCATAGCACCGAAGGGGCTTGTGATGAACGATAATCTTCATTTTTTTATTGTTTCTGGTGAAAAAAGAAACCTAGGTTCTGTTTGTTGGTCGTTTTTTTGAGAGAAGGCAAGGTATAAGATAAGAGTGATTGATGATATTTCATCGCTATCGATAGGGGATATCACTATCATCACTAAACGAATTCTCAAACTCGCTTGCAGAAATTGCAGAATGAGCCAGAGTCCAATGTTTCAGCGCGCCGGGCTAAGGGTATCGTAGGATCATAATCATGACTTCGTGAAAAACGGTAGTAAAGCATCAAACGTCAAGCGCAAACTCAGACCTGTGTCCTTAATCCCGCGATAGTTAATTCCTCTTCACGACCGCCAGGTCCAATTGACGAGCTCCAGCCTCGAATCACCGCATCCGGATTCTCTTCGAAGCACTGCCAACTGCAACCTCTCCTCAACAACGGCAGTGGGGTTGCCTTGTGTGCCGGTGTCGAGAGGTCCCGGTCGCCTGGAGGACCATTGCTGGGTGAGCAATACCACCACCATTCCAGCCACTCGGTACGAGGAATGATGTATTCGCTTCCGCACACGGAGCAGCGCTTTCCGCCGGATTCTTTGAGCTCCCACGTTGATTCGAGCAATTGCTTGAGATAGGTAGGACAGTCTGGCGGGAGGAGGAATGGGAGCTGACTCAGTTGGGCAGTCTTGTAGCAAGCTCGGATGGCAAGTTCCATGAGAGAAGGAGTTTTGGTGCGCTGGCGTTGTGGAGGGTAGATGGAGTCATTGGCGTTCAATGACTTCTCCCAATGTTCTGACGCTGACGAAGGAGCTTGGGCGTACTCGCGGATGGAGGAACCTGTTGTGTCAAGGAATGCGATTCGGGTCGAAGCCAGATGGCCCTTGTGCTCTTTACGGAGGGTTTCCTTCCAATCTTTGATGTTCCAGATCGATGGCACAGGTTTGAAGAAGGGGTTTGGATGGACGGTGCACTTCTCTACATGAAGAGGGCTGGATGGGTCGACTAGGCCAAGAATCTCCCACGGAAGCCATCTTAGCTGATTGCAACCAATATTGAGTTCCTTGAGATTGGCGAGGCCTGACATCGCGGGCAGAATCTCGGTCAGATTGTTTGACCTTAAACTTAGTACTTTTAAGTTTACTAGGTGGTAGACCTCGCTTGGCACACTGTCCAGGGAGTTATTAGACAAATACAATCCCAATTCTGGCGTCAGGCTATGGAAGTTATCTCCTTGCTGAGGTACTTGCTTGGTGTAGTAACGTAAGGGTTTCAGGGTTGGCGTCCGTACTTGCTGCAGATACATTGCGGACAGATCGAGCTCCTCCTTTCCTTGGTCGACGCATTCGGAGATCTTCAGTTGAGCGGCTTTTTGCAGGTTGTGAAAGGCCTCCAAATCGTCCGGCTGCTTTTGCCAGTAGGGGAAAACTGGGCCTTCAAAATCGCCAGGATCTTCGACAGTCTGCATGGCTTTGATGAACAACTCTTCCCGCCGTTGTTTCCCTGGTATCCGAGCCAGAAAGGTGATTCCATCTGAAATTGTGTCACTCTCCTCATCCTCAGTGATCTCAATCTCTTCCATCTCCTCGCAGTTCAGATCCATGGGGTCACAATCGACGTCTTCAGTGGTCTCATCACTTCCCATCCAGACACCACTATCAAACGCTCTCGTGAAGGGTCCTCGAATTCGCGGCTCCGGAGAGCATGGGCCCAATTTTGAGGATTGTTGGGCGATCGTTGATAGGCTTGGCCTTGCGATATTCGAGGAGTCTTCGTCCTCGAACCATGACCGCTGATGCTGCCGCTTCCTCCTCTTTTCGAAGTAGTTATCGGCCGAGGAAGATGGAAGGTCGTCGCTCGAGAAGAGAGGTGCATCACTGGAGCTAGCATTCGATTCGTCTCGATCGCGCTTCCGGCTACTTGAAGTAGCCCTGATTGGAAAACGAGGTAATGTAGGATGTTTTGAGCGCTCGTCTTCATTGCACAGATCGTCGAGGAGCTCCTGAGTTGATTCCGATATGATCGTGTCTGGTGGACCCAAGTGATCGATCTGCTTGGCCCATTTATTGCGTGGCTCTAGGCGATCGTCTCCGTTGTGGGAGGCCATTCCCTCCACAGAGGGTCACGTCGAGCATGGAGAGATTTACATAGACAATATGACTTGGCGTATCTTCATGGTATAGTGATTCTGGAATATAAATATCTGTCTCAAGAATGGGACGCGGTCGTTAAGTCCGCGACATGTTGACAATCGCCGGCAAGATGCGGGCTTGGCATCAGACAGGGATTAAGGGTGTAAGGTAGCTAACAGCAGTTGCGTCCTTACGTCTTGCTCATGGTTCTTCCATCTCTCAAAGCTAAAGCAGCATCCTTCCAATCACCTTTACAACTTGCGCACGGTGGCAGATGACCGCTCTACCGGTCCTCGGTATGTTCAAGCAGGGCCAAACTTACGAACCTGTCGGCGTAGAGGAATCGCACGCCGAGCTGGCCGATTGGAGCGAAGATCCGAATTCGAGCGTGGAGAGCAGGAACAAACCCATCTCGATACACCGAAGGCCTGGCTTTTACAAAAAGGGCCTGCTTGGGTCAATCGCGATCAATGCGATACTATTGATGGTATGCGGGTGGATGTACTTGAAGCTCACCATGTAAGAACTCCATCCCCTGCGTCTACGAACTTCTTCTGGGCACTACGATCGCGATCATATTCTTGGAGTAGGTTAGCTGATTTGATTGAACAGTGCCAGATCAAGTTGTAAAGGAGGACCTCCTCCGGTGTGATTAAACACAAGAAATATCAGCAACAGGTCCACTGTGAACATTCTGGGTGGGCGGATCAGATACGCTGGAACGGTGCCATCGAGGCTTCCGGAACCCACACAAGGCCTTCTGATTCTCGAGACTATGATAACAGGCAGAGGGAGCACAGTACCCATGTCACAGCATGATGTGGTGAAGACCACCTAAGAATCGGTCACTGTAGCATGGGGTTAGTTGCCCTTCAGACCACTGTCGTCATCTACATTCATACAAGATAGATCATCGCTCCGTTGGTAGGATGGCGCGTTTCGGAAAACCACGGGGCTGATGCTCTGTGCATTCATAGCAAGGCAAGCTGCGAGTTTGTCGCCCGTTCCCTCGATGTGAATGGGGGAATATACTCTCGTGCGTTATCGAGGGCGTTGATGAGCGAGCCTTACTTCTGTTCGTAGTCTCTGGGTACTATTTCGGATCGTTGTCTCAGGTGATATCAATGCCATTCAGTGCCTCAACCTTCTACATCGCCATTAGGATTCGGCGGCATAGGAACGTGTCAAGTTTGCTTGAGGAGTTCAAGAAATGTTCGAAAGCGTGACATTGCTGTTCACCCATCAACAAGAAGCTTCTGTTTGCAGGGTCTTATCACCATCACCTTCGGATCCTCTTCTTGAGCCCCCAGAATAACCGCTGTTTGCTGAGCAATATCCCATTTTCTGTGTGGTGAAGCTCCAATTTCAAACGGCATACAGCGAAGGCTTGCCAGAAAGTCGTTTAAATACCCACTATCACCTAGGAGCGATCCTGCAAGGAACGAAGACGTAGGAAAGGACTTAAGCAAATAAATCGAGGCTCACAGCGATCGATCGGAACCGCAACGCAACGATGACGATCAACCAAACAAACGAGGCCGACTTTCTCGATGGGCTGGTTGATAAGCAAACGATATGGCTCGTTCGGGATGAACGGCAAACTGGAGATGACAACACAATGAATGTTTATTGATTACTCACAGGTATCAAGAGGACTTTTCACTTCGTTTGCCCAACATTCATCTACCAACCCTATTGGATCACGTTTTATGCACAACAACAGAGAGTCTTCCCTCCCGAAAACCAACAGCTCCAATCGCATCAGTAGACAAGAAACAAAAAACACCTTCCTACCTCTCAACAACGCTACCTAAAGAACCTACGTGAAAGCACAAATCATCCAAGCCCAGAGTTTACCTTTCTCTCCCACCTTCTCGAGAAGATCATCACACCACCAATATGGGCAGTAAGACCCTCGTCGGTACGATCGTAATCGGTTTGATATTTAGCCTTTCGGCGCTGAAAGCCATCCTCGGAGGAGGATGAAGCTTACCAAGGTAACAAAGACTTTTCATCCTCGGAGGAGGCGCTGAGTGGGGTTTGGGAGAGATGATAGGTTGATGTGGGTAGGAGAGGGAGGCTGGTGGTGATTCGTTGTCGATTCGGCTGGGTTTGTGTGGGTTTTGGGCACACCAATAAGACTACCTACTTGCTGTATTTCGAAATGTGGGACGATGTCAGAAGAGAGGCGAATATGGGGAGGGAAGACTGCGACGGCGGTATATTTGTGGTTCAGCCGCCCTGGCTTCGCATGGATGTTGAAAAATAACACCGATGGCTCTTGATGCGACCTGAAGGGTGGGATGATGTGTGAGTTTTCAGGTAGATGGAAAATGTACCTGATGCCAAGACAAGGCTGGAAGCCTCGATCTCCGAGTGCTTGCAGCCTTGCATGACCTTGATAGGTGAATATGCTATTATCTGACAGGAAGCCTGGACGACAGTGCATTGGTTGAAACAAGTCCAATGTTTCCCGGAATACCTGCGACGCAGACCCGTCCCGCCTCCCACGGTCCATCGCAAGAAGAGCCGCACCATACTTCCCTTCGCATGAGGACGAGGAACATGCTGCAAGGAAAGGTCACGCCGACCCATTGATGGTGTGTGCAAGAGGCAAGGGCTGTGTTTGATGAAATGTGCGACGGCAGCGGCCATGAAACAAGCAAACATATCTTCACGAAAGACCACCACGGTGGCACAGGATTTTCGACCTAGCTTTCGAGGCTGTACCACACTGCTTCGAATGCTTCAATGCGCTCTGTCGTCGATTTCGTGTATCATGAGCATAAGATAAGGAAAGTGGAGAAGACCATGTCGTCCATACTTCCCTCTTCGGGGATGTCTCCACTTCTCCAGATCGATCAGCACATTGACGCAATCTGCACTCAGTGGAAGAAGCCAATTTCGGGATATCCCGTATGATGGTTTGAAAGGCTGTCTACTGGGCGAATCATCGGGCTGGTTGAGAGACGCTAATAGCCAGGAACCAGGCACAGCCAGAAAAGGGTTCAGGGATCAGCGCTTTGTGCAACGTCTGAGGACAGGGATTATGGACACGCTAAGGGTTTCAATCTCGCCTGGCAACCTCAACTCCAACTCGCCCTGCTTGGACTCCCACATGGGAAATTACAGTCATTTGACGCACATTCACTGTCTACTTTACCTTACTAAGGTATGGTGATGGTGTATGTATGCGCCGGATGCTAGGCCAATCCCCACACCGGCAGCAATTCGGCACGATGTGAGCTAAAGCAAGATGACGCTCTTTGACTGGCTGCAAGTTCAATAAATGCTAAATGCGTGATTAACCAGGATACTTGCGCTCAATAGGTAGAGCCTGACAAGGTAAAGTAGCCTGCACAGAATGCATCGATGCGGCAATTACTGCCTCGTCTCATATATGTTTGAATGCCCTCCTCGCCGCCATTCCCTCTGCTCATCCTTCTGCACGCGGAGAGAAAGATACGGTCACTTTCCTTCATTCTTGTGATCGTTCCAACGTGCAATCATTCACTCTTTTTAACAATAAGTTGCGAATCAGATCTGGTCATCATTGTTCACACATTCCTTACACACAAACATCTGATTTGGGTTGATCTCAAAATACACTCACTACCTTACAAGTTTCTGGGTAGTAAACAATAAGAAAACAGCACATCGTGTGCTCACCCTCCAACCTCACTTCATCTGGTATCAAGCACAACCTATATCTCCTTCAACATACCTCTCAGCGATATATTCAACAAGACCTTGCGCAAACTCATCATCGTCTCCCAATCCACATCGGCGCATCGCACACCCTCAGATCTGCGCAAACTCACTTAACCCAGCGCATGCGCTCATCCCTCCACCACCCTCACAGAAACACCTAAGCTCCACAGCGCACACTCACCTCACCATGCGCACCTCAATCAGCCTCGCCGTCTTCCTCTCCACCCTCACCTCCGCAGCGACAATCACCCAAACAACCACCTGCACCTCCACCTCCACCACAACCATCTACCAAACCTTCGCCAGCACCACCCAGGCCCTGACCTCGCACGTCCCCATCCCCGACGTCTCACCCTCCAGCCTCTCAACGCCCGGTACCTCCACCCCTGCTCCCACCTTCACCTCCACGACCGCTCCAGCCTCCTCCAGCCCACCCTCAAGCTCACCATCCAGCGCGCCCATCATCGCCAGCCCCAGCGCCGCGCCATTCCCTACAACGAGCAGCAGCACCTTCGTCATCGCGCCGAGCGCAGCTGGTGTACCTGTCGCATCCGCCGGCCTCGGCTCCGGCTCCTCTGGATCCGGCTCAGGTTCAAGCCCGGGATCAGGCGCAGTCGCAGGCTCACCAAGTGGCACCGGCGCCCCAGTCCATCCACCATCGCCATCGCCATTCACCGGCGCCGCAGCAGGCAGGAGCACGAGCACGGTACTCACTGCCATCGCCGTCATCGGGGGGATGATGTGGGGTCTATGTTAGTAACGTGGAATCTTGAGCAAGTTAACGGTGGAAACGATTTCCATTCTTGAACAAAAACCTTACACACTGCACCAGTCACCGGTCGCTGCAAGAATCTGCCTTATTGCCTCACCTGCATCATTCATGTTTTTTATACCCCGAGCCCAGCGCTCGAAGCATACCTTTCTCTATCCTCTCTTTCTTTCTTTTCCTCTTGCGAGTCAAACGATGATATCCAATCCATGCCTGTATTCTATTCTATCCGAGCGCAAGTGCGAGCCAGCGAGCGAGCGAGCGAAAGATACAAAGAGACGTGTACATAAATAATCCCATACCCAAATGAATGCAAAATCTTACACCTTCCCCAAAACCAAGCATATTCGATTGCATCACATGCATTTATACATACATGCATACATACTTACTTACTCAGTCGATTACCGCAGACCTCATGACACATTTGCCGCTAGAGGATCCCTCGGGTCCGCGAAAGAATCGACGGAAGCATGCATTGGCGGCAGCCCGTCAGTTTCTGCACACCCCATGGAGCCCATATCTTAGTATTGCAAACTGCTGCTCTCCATCCGATGGATGTATTCTACACTGCTCTGTACTAGTATGTCGAGCCAGCGTCCAGCTACAACGCCTCGCTGTCAAATTGCAGACTTCGACACGGTGCGCTTGCTTTCATGTATCGATCGGTACCTACCAATAATATTTCTATTAATAATCATGGTACTCGTAGTACCTAGAATCCCACCGCCATGAGAGTTCATCTCCGCCATTATTTCTCTTTCTTCGTACGAGGACTGGTGGATGAGGTTGACGTCCTGTGGAAGTGCGAATTCCTTGCTGTTGATTTGTTGTGGGGTATGTGAGGGTATGGTATCTCCTTTTTATAGCTGACGGCTCTATGGATATCTATCGCTCTGAAAAAGGGGTACGGAGGGGATAATGGAGTGGTTTTCTCTGCTGGCTGACACATGAAGGAATGGAGAGACCATGAGGGGATATTCGTTGTAGATTTTCTGGGAAAGTGGCGGCTCTTGTTTTTTGGGAAGGGGGGAGAGGTCCATGAGATGGCATGCCGAGACCAGTACAGTGCTATCCTGGCTGCGCATAGTCATGAAGGCTGCTGAGGTGGTGGTAAGCTCGTCATACACGAGGAATGACGGACCTTCAGAATACATTGCCCCCCAAAAAAGCCGTCTATTGCGATTCTTCTATCATAGTTATATCCGGCCATCAGCTTCTAAAAGGCGGTCTTCGCTGCCAACTGGTACAACATATTTTATCGTGCTCTCTCTCTCTCTCTCTCTCTCTCTCATCACGTGCTCCCATTCTCCATCGCTTTCGGCTTGGGTATATTCCCCCTCACGCCACCCTTCCCATCTACCTCCCTCGCCGTAATTTGCACGCCTAGGTCTGCATTGACGTTGATCGTCACCTCCACTTTCCCACCTTTCTTTACCGCGACGATGGCGGCTTCGGCTAGCACGGTGCCGACTTTCCAGGCTTTTTCGCGGATTTCTTCGTCCTGTGTTGGGTTTTTGGGGTTAGTACGGGTCTTGATTGCTTGAATACTTATCGGAAGATGTGGAAAGTGGTGAATTAAAGCTACGGAACCATACCTCGTCATCTTCCTCTACGTCACTGTCCGAATCATTAGCGACACTTTTCCCGTTCGTTTTCGGCTTTTCCTTCTTCGAGACTTTGATATCTCGTACACCCTCGCAGATCCTGACTACCACGTCCCCGCCTTCCTTGGGTACTGCGAAAATGCCTGCTCTTCTGCAGGGGACGGCAGTCTCTTTCTCTACTAGGGCGGTGAAAAGGCCTTTCTTCACGTCTTCGCTGACGAGCATGACACCGATCGCGTTGCGAAGATGTGGCGTTACGGTCACCATGGGATGGGTGGACTGCTCGATGTCATCTTTTTCAAATTCCTGGATGAGAGATGCTTGGATGGCGGCACCGCGGGCGGCAAGCGAGGACGGGTCGAGTGCTGTGGGTAAGGTTGAGGTTGAGAGAATTCGGGTTGAGGGTGGGAAGAGGCGTTGCAGGTTTTGAGAAATGCGTGGTGTGTGGGATGTTCCACCGGAGAGTATAACCTATAACCTGTAAGTTCGCGTGCAGTGCGATTGGTAAGGTTGAGACGAAAAACTTACTTCGTCGATATCCAGGACATCTAGATCTGCTTTGCGGATGGTCTCTTCAATCACGCGGGTGAATGAGCCAAAGACTTTCCCGGCCAGCATTTCGTAACGCGTCCAATTAATGGTAGAAGCGAAGTCTACACCGTCCGCCAGCGACTCCACGCTCAGCGCGGCATTCCCACCCAGACTCAGCGCCTTTTTGGTAGCCTCGGCTTCAAGCTTGAGCTTTGCCAAACTTCGTTGGTTCTGTCTCGGATCTGTTTTATTCTTCTTTATGAATTCCTTCGCAAAGTGGTCTACGAGAATTTGATCGAGTTGGGCGCCAGCAGTTTCGTAATCGTGTGACGTGGATAGTATGCTGTAGATTCCACCTCTCGAAGCGATCACCGCAATATCGGACCTCGTCCCACCCAAATCCGCTACGATTACAACTTTGTCCTTCAGCTCCGCCTCGGGTCGAGCATCGTAGGCAAGGACTGCTGCTGTAGGTTCCGAGATCATCTGTAGCACCTGTACACCGGCAGCCTGCGAAGCCTTTGAAAGGGCCTCTTTTTGCTCTTCTGTGAAATTTGTAGGAACCGAGATGACTGCTGCGTTGATCTTTTTGCCTAGGAAATCGGATGCGGAGGATGCCAATCGACGAATGTGACGTGTGGTGATTTCGGAAACCGTCACTTCATTCTGCTTGTCCGACTCGGTGTCTTTAATGGAGAATGCCACAGTTGAGTCCTGCTTCTGGGGGTGGGCAGACGCATGGCAAGGAGTTGCGTCTATCGAATCAAAGCTGTGATCATGCTTAGCGATACATTAATAGGATCTGCTGAGCTGACCTTTTTCCCAGGTAGTCCCTAAAGTACGCAACGGTGTTTTTGCTATTGCGAACCAATTGCGACTTGGCTTGAGTGCCATGGTATTCCTCTCCTTCGATGTATGACAGTACTGAAGGAATATATCGGTCCCCCTCTTCGTTTGCAATGACTTCGGCTTTACCATCCTGTTGCGCAGATTGGTTAGCCCTGGATCCCCAGATCAAAATTCCGACATACTCCAGAGGTATACGCGATTGAGCTGTTGGAATTGCCAAAAGATATTCCAATGGCATTAACCTCTGCCGTGACGGCTTCGCCATCCTCGGGGACACTCATTTTCATGAACAAGTTCCTACGTTTTCAAGCCCTGTGTATCATCATGGAGATTCGCTGATTCCAAGCATGCCCAATGCATGGGATATTTTGCACACCACAACTTTTTGTTAGCGCCGGTTAGATCCGCTCCCGCTATCGTCACGTGCGAGCAACGGGTTAGAATTGTGGAACTTTGACGATATAAATAACTGAAACACTGGTCAATGGCCACCGAAACGATTGTTCTCCCCGGGGAGGCAATATCTCCAGACCTCTTGCCAATTCCCTCAAATTCATCACTGCCACTCAAACTAGGACCCGGTCTACGGCATGTGCTTCCCTCTACTATTTCCTCCACCATTGGCGGCTCTCTCTTCATAGACCAGAAAAAGAACGCAATATGGGTCGAAAACAACAGCGGCAGGGTAATTCCTTTTTCTTTCACGTCTGCCCATAAAGCTACTAATAACTCGTTTTCAACTCAGTACATTCCCCAAGCCAATGACCTCATAATCGCCATAGTCCACCACTCATCTACCGACATATACCACTGCTCCATCACGCCCCACACCGCATTCGCACAGCTACCCCAACTAGCATTCGAAGGTGCTACCAAAAAGTCAAGACCGCAGCTAAACTCGGGTAGCTTGATCTACGCTCGCATACTATCGGCCTCCAAGCACCTGGATCCAGAGATTGTATGCTACAACCCATCGACTGGGAAGAGCGAAGGCATGGGCGAGCTGAAAAGCGGGATGGTATTCGATGTTAGCTTGGGTATGGCAAGGAGATTACTGTTGGCGAAGCAAAAAGAAGAGGGCTTAGAGGAGATAGCAGAGAAAGTCGCTTTCGAAATTGCGGTAGGGAGAAATGGGAAGGTGTGGGTGAAGTCTGGAGGTATCAAGGAGACGCTGTTGGTAGGCAAGGTATTGCAGGAGACAGATGCACAAGGATTGGGGGTAGAGGAACAGGTTAAGCTTGCGAAGAAGTTGCTGAAACAACTGTGAGCCTGCTGTTCGCCTAAGACGAAAATTGGGAATTGCACGATCTAGAAGATACGGATGAACCAGACATGGACAGATTCGTCGGTGGCTATTTCAGCACAATTGCACACCTGCGCTCCAGCCAGGGCTCCTTTGGATATGACAAGTTTTCCCATCGCAACGATGCCATAGAAAAGGCGGTAGAAGTACTACTACCCTACGGTCCTATGGGACATGAAGCAACCTACCACCATCGACGCCTAAGCGTCTCCGCCGGCTCTTGGAACCGAATCTTGCCAAAAAGAAAGGCCCATGATAATTTCAGAGGCCTTTAGTAGGATCTTGGTGCGTCCCACACCAGTCAATGACCCAACGCATCTATATTGCTTATCCCTCGAATTTCGTCAACATTGGAGATTTGAGTGTATCGACCGTCGGAGGCTTGGATCATATGAAGCACCAAGGTGGGAAAAACGATAACAGTGAGAATGCGTAGAGTTCAAGAACGAATAGATGCCGAGCAAGAGCTGTACAACATCGAGCACATGAGGGCCATTTTCCATGCCGGTATGCTGGATATGGCAGCCGCTGAGGCGAGACAGTGATAGTGAGATCATAGCGGTGGCTCGATTGTAATGACCTATCAGACAGACTCGTGGTCGACGAAGGACCCGTTACAGCAACTTTCCGTCCGAAAGCCTATTATTCTACCATCATGGCGATTCAGCAGAGATGACAAAAACAGTAATGACAGGCTCGCTCGACGGGTAATTGATAGTTTCGGATTCAAGAAGTCTTCGCCGTATTGTAAGGATGATGCAGCTTGATGATCCATCTACCTGACGTGGCAGATTGGGCCGTTCTCCGAATCGATCATAGCAGTGTGATGGATACCTCAGATAATGTCATTAGCCACGTTGAATCTGTGTTTGTGAAGATCTACAAATCCATGTGTCCCAGGCTTGGTTTAACATGGCGTGCAACTTCTTGTAAAAAAGTGAAAGTATCAAGTAATGTTCGTGAAGCCCGTACCACAGCCACTGTGAACCTCTCCACAAATCGAGCCTGACCGGGTTTCCCTATCGACGTCGAAAGCTTTCAAAAAAAGCTATCCTGCAAAATTTTCTAAGACTCATAGTTCTAGTTGCCTTCCTCGACAGATATAACATAGAGACATTGGTATCAGTCCCGCTTTTTCATTCAAAAGGGACTCGCTCCTTGTTGTTCTGCTGCGAACGATGAGTGTAGCTTGTGATGGAGGCTGGAAGTGGAGATCTGTTAGTTTGAAAGGCTGCTGAAGAAATCCGAGTATGGATCTGATCTGATCTGATCAAGGTGAAGACTACTATGCAACGCAAACATGCTTTAAGCGTTCGTCTCGTCCTACGATCACATGAAAACACCAAGAAAAAGACTTTCCCTTTCATGATACTTTCGAAATAAACCCTCTTCCAAGTATGCCATAGAATAAATACCTACTCTGACAACGAGCAAATATCCTCAAATCAAACCAACCTGTTCCAACTTTATGAAAGTAAAATCTTCATCTCATGCCAACCCGTACGGTATCTACCTCCAACTCTCAAGGAAATTCGGTGATTGAAGCATCGCAGCATACCTCCTTGCCGACAGTATTGCGAATTGCAAATTTCGGAGGAAGGACTGAGGAGATGAGTTTGGGAAATTGCTGCAATCGGCGGAAGGAGTGGTGGATTTTGGTAAAGGTTGACTCAAAAGTTCATGAGGCATGTTGGCTTGATCGTTGCCAGAGATATCAGCATATTGATAACAATCTAAGAAAATGGAGACGTAGCAAAAGCCTTCTCATCCCTTAAAGGATTTCCTCTCTTGGAAATCTGTACACTGTACTTGTTCCATCCTAAGAAAGAAAGATAGTCTTTAACAAATACAAAAGTCATCTGATTAAACAATGAAAAACCTCGAGCATGCTTCAGCGAGTATTAAAGATATGGACCACTATTTCTAGTTGGTTCAAAGAGACTTCCATGGCAAGCTAGGTAAGCAACAAACTCGCATTTTTAGAGGAGTAGATCTGTCTCTATATTATCCCTTTGCTTGTCGACGGGAGGACGGCGCTAGTACTAGCGGCCGAGCAAGGTCTTGGTATCAGAACATCATTTTTTTACTATGCCTGTTTCAGTTGCGTATATTAATAAATATTTATTTCTACGGCCAATAAACGTGTATATTTGCTATGAACTCGTCAGAATCATTCAGACCTTCACGGAAAAGGAAGGCCCCGGCCAAATACCGAGATAGAGCGACCGCAGGCGAGCTAGCTACCTATTGCAGTATTCCACAGCCAAAATCTCCTCCTACAACTCTCGATTCTAGCCCTCCTCTACCACCACCCCCTACATCTCCTCAACAGCCTCAAAAAAAGAGAGGGAGGAAGTCAAAGCCTCAATTCAGCGAGCCACCCGTTATTACGATCGTTCCGGACGCTAATTCGTTAATAAATACTGTGGTACAGGGCAATACCGTTAAGGGTGTGATGGATGCGGCTGCCAAGACCGTAGATTCTATATACGAGGAGGCCTATAAATCAGAGGATTCTAAAGGAAAACCAGTGGTAAAGACTAGGCGGAAAGCGAGGCTTAAGAAACTAAAGGCGATTAATAGAGAGAGGGAGAAAAAACAGCAAGAACAGGTGGATTTTATAACGAATTTAGAGGATCTAAAAATAGTAATATTTAAACCTATAAGGGAAGGCCCGAGGCGAGATCCACGGCTGATTTATCCTAAAAACACCGACCTTGATAGCCTATATACCCTGTTCTTACTATTCTAGAATAATGAGATATAGGAGATCCTTACTCGGAATACAAATTTATATATAGAAAAGGAGAACGGTAAGAACTAGCAACCGTAGTAAGAAACGAATACAGATGAGTTACGCGTATTTATAGGTATACTTATCTATATAGGCCTTCATCCTAAGAATAAGGCGGCCGATTACTAGTATAAGGATCTTACTAGTAGACCGAATTATACGCCTGTATTACATATAAGCCTCGGCCGATTTACTTAGATACAGAGATTTCTATACATCAGTCCACCTAGTGGAAAACCAGAGCCATCAGCTGATAACATCGAACGGATAACTACAAGCGAGAAACGAGCCAATATCGACACTAAATAGTAGAGAAAAAACGAGCCGTTATTATTAATATTTTAGAATAACTATATAGCTTATATATAGCTAGGTAGTAATATATCTATTAATAAGATAATAATTAAGTTTTATAGCCGTTTAAAGCATACTACGAAGATGCCTAATAAGCTAATACTAAAAGGATTTAAGATATAAGCGCTTTATAAGCGAGGTTATTTATATAACTTTATATTATACTTACGTGTATAGAAAACAGTCGAGCTTAATAGCTTAGACGAGCTTACTAATACAGCTAACGTCGTTTATACGCTTGCGAAAACACTCCTACCTAGTTATTAGTATATTATTTATATAGATAACCTCTTTATAAGCACCGTTTATTTTCACGTATTAAGAGAACTTAGTATTAGTATATATAGAACTATAAGGCCTAATAACAGCCCTGATTTTCTACCGTAACTAAAGCTATTAAAGGATAAATATTACGATAAGCTTCTATAAGGCACCCTTATTACTATACCTACTAACGGCGTTCTATACCTAGGATGGATTGATAATAACGCCGTCCTCGTAATAATAATAGTATATACGGTTTATAATATTACAGATCGCGTCCTTAGGTAGAGGAAACGGCTACTTGATACGTTAATAAATACTAAACGAGCACGTAAACTATTCGAGGGATATAGAGCGCGAATAGAATAGCATATACCTTACTATATCGACGACTATAACTATAATATAGGCGGTGTGGATATTACTAATTAGTACAGAAACGCCTTTAAAACACAGCGCAAGGCCTTAAGAAACTGGATACCGAAATAGTACTGGATAATCGATTCAGCTGTGATCAACGTATATAAAATAGGTATGCTTACGCCAGGGAAGTACTAGACCAAGCGTCAATATAGGGACTTCAGGGAAAGACTGTAGCAAGAGCTTATAGAGTTCTCACATCGAGGCGAGGTTAGAAAATATATAGATAGGCTTCCGAATAAGCGTCTCGACCAATCAGCTTACTATAACTATATGAAATTGTTACAGGAACAGCACGCATGCGCATGGTGTAGCCACACTATACGAATCCAGCGAGGGCGTACACGCACTCCTAGCCCAACGAAACGCGCCTTCGGCCGAGAGATTAATCCGAATATATAGATGAATCGAGCGAGACGAGGCATATATAGCTGCAGCAACTGTGGTGTTTACCTATATGGCAAGAAACATGAATGTTGGTATCAATGGCATAGGCAGGAACCCCCTGCGGAGCAACCCCCTCAACAGTAAGCACTACAGGCCTGGCAAATTCAGCCTTATATTAGCGTCGCCTTTCCTAAACATGGCTGGAATGGAGATTCCGTGTGAAATTAAGCGATTTTGGCCTATGGTCGCAATGCTGGGTGTGAGGGAGGGATCGCAGGGTCGCGGCGGCCAAAACACAGAATCTCGATGAGTACTCAATAGTAACCACAATAGTTATGATTAATTCCTATTGGTCGGAGCTAGGGATTGCCTATGCGACGCTCCGTTCGCAATTTTTGTGTATATATCAATGGTGTTGCGTGGTTGCGAGGTTCCTGAGCAAATGGCCAAAAATCGCCTACCCGCACATATAGATGTGACGTCCAGAAAAATTTGATTTTCCTGTGCCAAGACCTTGCTCGGCCGCTAGTACTAGCGCCGTCCTCCCGTCGACAAGCAAAGGGATAAGAGGGCTCGCGGTCCGAATAAGAATCGGTCCTTGCCAAGGCGCAGAGAACCCTACTTTTGGTCGGGATTCTCATTCTGAAAGGACCGATTCTTGTTCGGACCGCGAGACAACCTAAGGTAATGATGGACGAAAGCTCCCGTCCTAGATGCGGCCCAAAGCTGCACGAGTGTGGCAAAGCGGCTGTTCTTTGTCTTCATCGAAGATGATGCTGGGAAGACTCGTTGCCGTTCTCAAGTCGATTACTTTATCTTGCGACTTTTGAGTATTCTTGGTGCGTGTTCATGATTCTTACATCGCGCTTGGTGAGGGATGTACATGATACCATCAAGCCGAGGGAGGTGTGTAGGATACAGGACTGTTCCGAGGTTCTTTTAAGTGAGGATCTTTGCTCTATTTTGTACCTCGGTAGGATTGCGCCTAACGAGATTCGAAACGCAGCCGTGACTCCTACAACATCATACCCCTTTCGCTGGGGGACTTACCATGGCGTAGATTATTTCTAGCCTCCGCTCCTGCTTCGCTGGGATACGGGGGCCAATCATACTTCTTCGGAGAATAGGAATTAACATAGAATCGGCCGCTTGTTAAACTTACCATACAGTGGAGTGAACATGATGGTACGCTTTGAGGCTCAAGTCAAGATGAAGTACTTTAGATCTCAGAGTAAGCCCCGATTGAAGCGCTTCTAGCGGACCGCTTTTCTTGGCGGATATGATACTCTGCAGTTCACTCTGAGGTACTCCATAGAATATTCATCATTGCGATCACTCTAGCCTCTAGCAGCAATCTAGGGAGTCTTTATCGCCTAGCTTAAAAGGGCCTCGAAGTGATGGGGCTAGGATGGCCTTCCTATAGAACCCTGCATGACTTCTCCAGGGCCCAATCTTTTCACCTGACGATGTCCTACTTCGTGGCAAAGTATCCTAGATATAATGCCTCGAGCCGCCGATTACTCTCTTGAGGCGGCAGTGCGACAGTCGCCCCCAATTGATCACGGCCAGGCTGTGGATGATGCCTGGGTTAAAGGCAAAACAGTAGTGATAGTAGGTCTCTCCGTGATACATATATTAGAGGGGAAGAGAGACTGATTCCATTGACCACCTCAAGACCGGCGGAGCAAGCGGTTTCGGAGCCGGGTTTGTGAAGAGATGGGCAGCAGCGGGAGCTACTGTCGTGATTGGAGACATCAACGTCAAAAAGGGCGACCAGCTTGTCCGTGATCTGAGACGGGAAACAGGGAACTCGAATATACATTTCTTCCACTGCGATGTCACTGAATGGCAGTCACAAGTCCAACTCTTCAAAGATGCGGTTAAAGTGAGCCCGCATGGAGGTATCGATACTGTAGTCGCAAATGCTGGCATTGCCGATCCCAGCAATCAAATTGAGCGGCCTTCAGGTCTTGACGTCGCCGAACCATCTCCTCCAAGCCTTGCGGTTCTGGATGTGAATCTGACAGGAGTGGTGTACACCACACATTTGGCATTGTACTATCTACCGCTAAATCCACATTCGTCCCCAGCGAAGCCAGACTGTGATCCAACTCAGACTCCACGAGATCGCCACCTCTTGCTCCTGAGCTCAATGGCTGGGCTCACGCCACTTCCTGGGCAAACATTGTACGCTGCCTCAAAGCATGCCGTGGTAGGACTGTACAGGACCCTTCGGTGCAGTTCATTCGTGCATGGTGTACGAGTCAACCTCATATGTCCATACTTCATTGATACGCCCTTGTTCATTACCCCTGGACGAATGAACCTCGCTGGTGGCCAAATGGGTAAGATTGAGGATGTAGTCGAAGCTGGGACACGCTTCGTTGCCGATCCTCGCATTATTGGAAGGACTGCAGTGGTGGGACCAAAGATGAGAGTAAAGCAAGACAATGATGGCGAATGGGGGTTGGTAGAAGAAGCAAAGGCATTTGGAGAGGAAAAGGCTATCTGGGAGGTTCACGCCGAAGATTTCCAGGACAGTGAACTCTTTACTCGGAATTATGTCAGGCTTCTGAATCGAGTAGTCGAGATAAGAGGCTGGGCTGGATGGTTCAGTGACATCCTTACTTCTCTCAAGTACGGGGTCGGATGGGCTTGATGGTTCAGTCATTGAAGGGATGGGTTATCTCAGATGCAAAGGATTGAAGAGAAGTCCTTAGATTCTTGAAGCGTGGCTTGACCTGGTCGGTAACTTGCCAAAGCTTCTGTTTCTCCTATCTATCAAATAAAGACCTCAAGCTTTTCTTTCAAATGGGCAACACTACTATCCTCTTGAAGTACGATATCTTGGCCTGTGTTAGATATATTCTCGGTTGTAAAGATTGGTTTTGTTGGCTTCACTTCAGTGCTCGAGTTTTCACTACGTCAATGCGCTCGACATAGAAAGCTACCACCCACCTAAGCTGCTTCTTGTCTCGGGCACTGTCGATGCAACCATGTTACAATTCAAGGGAAAATGGACCTCCAATCCATCCACGCCCTCAACACCGAATGGCACACCCCATAACTGGTTGCCAGCCTCGAAAGCCAAAACATGGAGCGTGATAACCCGTAAACTCGTGTTCGTCGCTAGCACTCTCATCGCTTTGGGCATCTTGAACAAATTTTTCCTTTCAGTGGGCCATCATACCGTACATGCTCCTTCACGTTGAGGACCATGACCCTAGCTGACCGTCAACACAGGCTCATCGACCGGCCTACCTCACCAATCCAGTCACTTATAACGCGACCTTCCTCTTGAACGCCGCGTTTCAGCCTCCAGAACCGCTACCACACCGCTATCCAGACACCATCGACACCTTTGCAGATTACAAGTATCGCAATACCTGCAACATCTCTTCCCTCGACCTACACTTACCCTTCGCACCACTATGCACCGATCGCTCATCACTGATTACAGCCATGTCTTCTGGCGGCCGCATCGGCAACGACGCTCCTTACATGCCTCGAGGCTGCGACATGCGCTGGTTCTCGACCGAGGAAATCTGTGAGATCCTGGGCCGATTCGAGAAGGTCATCATCATTGGGGATAGCATGATGAGACATGTTATTGGAAGTATCAATGTGTTGCTGAGGAAGGACTTAGGGTATGGTGCTGTCACTGATTGGAATTTCTCGCCTGAGGAACGGTAGGCGGCTATCTACATGACCACGATGTCTCCCTGATGCTGATGGCAAGATTTGCAGGAAGGATTGCTTCTGCAATTACCAGTGCAATGTCAAAGCTTGCTCCATTCAAGGTATCTTCAGGACGGCCGACGTTCTCAAAAATGACCCCGACAGTCTTGCATGTCCAGCCAATACCGTGGATGTCATGAGTAAGCTTTGCCTGTCCTTTGCTTTCCCGAAGCGTCATATCTAACATAACAATCATCAAGTCGAGCAAATGATCCGCTTCCCCATTCCATCCGAAGAGCTGGACCGCCTACGCACCCTCCTCCCCGCCACAAAGCCCACCCGCCCCTATGCATTTGTCTTCGGTCACGGCCTCTGGAACGATCTCGATGTCCAAGCTACGCTCGACTGGCTAGATTCCATCCTCGACACCATGCTCAACCAATCGCCCTGGCTATCTCCAACCTCTCAGTCGTCAACAACTGCAGGTACAGGCCATCGAGAGCGAAAGCGGGAAGCAGGATTCTGGCCTCGCCTATTCATGACCCCGAATGCGTGTGGAAGGCAGAAACCAGACGAGTGGATCATGAGCCAGGGAAACAAAGCCTTGATGATTTTCGAGGAGTCCGTGGGTGTTGAGGTGAAGAGGAGGGGGCTGGAGCATTTGGGGACGTGGAATGCTACTATTCAGAGTAATAAATATGATGGGGTGTAGGTATACGAGTTCCCGATTCTTTGAGTCTATTCGCTGACTGCGGGTGGTTGATGTAGGCATGTTGACTTGAAGGGAAATCTTATCAAGGCTATGATGGTTATGAACTGGCTGAATATGCTTGAGGTGGAACGGTTTTAACATGGGTGAATATTCGGCCGGACGCTTGCTCGCTGGCTGCAATGGTAGAAAATGTTGGGGGTTCATATTCGTGGATGTATCCATGTCGGATACTCCGGACATGCTTATCGAGCTGAAAGACACATTTCCGTGGTAACTGACTTGAAATTGTCACCTGAAGCACAGGAATTGACGTTACCGCATTAACGATGTTCATCATATCGGGAGTGTTACGTTTTTAGCAAAAAGCCAGGCTACTCGTCACTCAACCCCTTCTCCAACCCTCCCCTCCCCCTCTTCATCCTCTCCCCCATATCCATATCCCCCGCCTTCCGATTAAGTCCATGCACAAAATCACCCCTTCCACCATTCTTGCCGCTCTTCTCTCTCGCCTTTTCCTCCAGAGCGAGTCGTGCACGCTCCTGCTCCTCGAGCGCTTGCAGACGACTGGAACGCTGCATGTCGAGATCGTCGGCGGCGGATTGCATTTCTGCTAGTTTGGCGGCTTTCCGTTCGGCATCGGTTCGGGGGTCGTCGTCTGGCGATGAGGTGTTTCGGCGGGGGTTTTGTTGGTGTGTAGGGAAGCTTTTGCTGTGGTTGAGGGGGCGGTGGGGGTGAGGGTTCTGGTGGTGGCGAATTGGTGAATGGGAGGGGCGGGTGTGGTAGGGAGATGGAGATCTGCTTCTTCTATGGTTGTAGGGAGACGGCGATCGCCGACGGCGGTAGGGCGAGGGGGACCGAGAGGAGTAGGAGTCGGAACGTCTTCTGTGATGATATCGGCTGTCCTCCACTCTCCTCTTACTCCGTCGTACATCACGGTCGTCTTCGTCGCTGTACCTGCGTTTTCTGCTGCTGTGATGATCTTGATCTCTTCTTTCGCGACGAGAAGGATGCTGGTCGTCTCTGTCACTACGGTGATGGTGTCGGTGGCGATGGTCATGTCGCCTTTTCTCTTTAGGCTTAACATCCTGTCCAGCTTCCTTGAGTAACCGCCTTCGGCTGACAGGATCATTCATCAGCGCCTCATAAGCTGCCTGCTCCTTCTGCTTGATCGCGAGCAGAGGGTCCTCTCGTATCTTGGCAGCCGTATCCCTTACAGTATTTGCATGTTGCAGCGCCATGAACGACTCCTCCGAAGCCCCCTTCTCCAACTTTTTGTTCTCCGTTCCCTTAATCAGCCCATCGATCCTCCTCTTTCCCAATAGATATCCCTCCATTTCCTCAGTGGTGCCCTGTTGTCCAGTTGACTGGCCATTATACATCCACTCCACACGCTGTGCTCTTTTAGTGCCACCAGCTGCTTCTTGCATTTCCTGAATCTCTTGAAGGTTCCGTTCCTCCTGGCGCTCCTTCATCATCTGCTCGATCCGTTTGCGCTCGTCGAGCGCTTTCTGTTCTTCCTCCCATACTCGACGCTGATTGCTCATAAGCAGCGGATGCCATGACTTTTTAAGATTCAAATCCCCTCCCATGTTGAGCGGTTGTAGCTAGCTATCCCCAGCTGAGGCGAGAGTCAAAAGATAGAATGTGGTGGATCTTGATGAAGAAATGGGGATCCTTGCGTGACAGAACAGTTTACGCCAAGACTTTATAGCGCTAAGAACCTTATCTATCGATAGGCTTTATTGCCTGAATGCGAAACAGCTCCAACATCACAATCTATATTAAGAAGGTTTGTGACTCTACCCTCTTAACGATCGTATCTACAGAGGCTGGTGCCTCAAGTCCGGCGTCATGTCTGACGACGATGACTTTATGCAAGACTCCGACCAGGAGCAGTAAGTCACACCTGGGTGCCCTCCATATGGGCGCTCATACTGAGAACACTCAGGTACGACTTTGAATACGAAGATGACGAAGAGGAAGAGGCTGGAGACGTGGGCATCGAAAATAAATATTACAATGCAAAACAGATGAAGGCAGATAACCCGGCTGAAGCTATCGAAGAGTTCCTTGGGATGCCAGCTATGGAAGACGAAAAAGGGGACTGGTGAACAGCTTGACTCGAGCCCCTCATCAATGATACGATATCTGATCATCTATACAATAGGGGCTTCAAAGGTTTGAAACAGGCTGTGAAGCTTGAGTATAAGCTTGGCAAATATGACAAGGTAGCAAACCATCGGGACCGCGTTCAGTATTAAGCTCATTGCGTCTAGGCTATCGAACATTACACCGAGCTTTTAACATACGTCAAATCTGCGGTCACACGAAATTACTCAGAGAAATCTATCAATAACATGCTAGACTTTATTGAAAAAGGTGCCGAAGACGAGAAAGCATACCAATGCATGGAGAAGTTCTACTCTCAAACGCTGGAGTCATTTCAAGCGAACAATGAGAGATTGTGGTTGAAAACGAACATCAAGCTTGCTCGCTTGTGGTTGGACCGGAAGGAGTACACCCAGCTCATCAAGTTGGTCAAAGACCTACATCGAGCATGTCAGAAAGAAGATGGTACAGATGATCCGAGCAAAGGCACCTATGCTTTAGAAATCTACGCTTTGGAAATTCAGATGTATGCTGATACGAGGAACAACAAACGTCTGAAGGCGCTTTACCAGCGAGCCTTGAAGGTACGGTCAGCAGTCCCTCATCCCAAGATTATGGGTATCATCCGAGAATGTGGAGGCAAAATGCACATGAGTGAAGAGAACTGGAAAGAATCTCAGACGGACTTCTTCGAATCATTCCGCAATTACGACGAAGCTGGATCCTTACAGCGGATTCAGGTTCTCAAGTACCTTGTGCTCACCACCATGCTCATGAAGTCTGATATAAACCCCTTCGAATCTCAAGAGACGAAGCCCTATAGAAACGATCCACGAATTTCCGCCATGACGGATCTTGTGGAAGCGTACCAACAGAACGACATTCACAGATACGAGTCCATTCTAGAGAACAATAAGGATGTTCTAGCGGATCCATTTATTGCGGAGAATATCGACGAGGTCACTCGCAGCTTACGCACCAACGGTGTGCTCAAGTTGATTGCCCCTTACACGCGCTTCACCCTATCATTCCTCGCCAAACAGCTCAAAATCTCGGTGGCGGAGGTGCAGGACATTGTCGGCTTTCTAATTCTGGATAGGAAGCTGGATGGCAAGATCAACCAAGAGAATGGTACCGTTGAGATCGACAATCGTAACGATGTTGAACGCACGCAGGCAATGCAGGAATGGACCTCTGCCATCGGAGGGCTATGCAGGACGATGCTTGACGAGGGAGACGGGTTCAAGACAGACGATTCGCACTCCTTGGGAGGCGGCTTGATGGGCGGTTTGTTATCTACAGGTACCCGCAGCAGCCATGCCGGAGCAGGTGGGTTTGGAAAGATGAAGGGGCCTCGGAAGGGCACCAGCGGCTTAGCTCCGCGGATGCCGAACTTCATGAAGTGAATGGCACAAGACGTCGCCGCAAGTAACGAATAATCGATCGACGAGGGATCGGATGGACGCATGAGCACTCGCATACCCAGCATGCAGGCAGCTACGCAGGACCAGGGAGAAGGTACCTTTGGTTCGTCGGAAGGGCGGTTCCCTCCCTTCCCCCCGTGTCGTGGACCAGGTAGGTCCTCAGGTCCGTACCCATGTGCAGGCATCTAGCATCTAGCATCTTCCTGGCAGATCCGAACGGTTAGAGCCGTGCGGCAGCGATTAGGTCGCTTTGCATACGGAGCAAAAATGGTAATCGAATGGAGATGTGTTACATTCGGTGCTCGAGGACTCAGCTTGTGATTTCATATGGTTTTAGCAGTCAATGCGTGGATCGCCTTTGGCAATGTCGACGGAATGCCATGCGAGGCCAGTTTGAGTGGCTGCTGTCACGCATCCGCTAGGCATGATGTTATGCACACTACAACCTGCAGGACTCCGCAGATTCATGATATCTCCTAGCACGCTGTACTAGAAGATTGACAGGTCCATGGCTGTTCGTCCACTCATGCTTGCATCGGAGCGCTCGCCAATGAGGTCTAGACAGTTGCACGGCCTAAGGAATTAGATGCAGACTGAGACTGTAATACAACAAAGACGTCCGTAGGACCGTGCCCCTTACTACCTGCCTTAACGATCGATGGACGGGAGGTACCTCTAGGATTCTGTGAATCTGACAGGTCACATCTCACCACTTGCTACCATCTTCTGGTGCAGCCCTCTCAAGCCACGGCAGCGATGACATTCTGATCGCGTTACAATGAGCCGTAGTCCCATGCTTTAGCTCCGTAGCTGCTGGTCAGTGCCCATTGGTGATCGACACTCGATGCCATCTAGGCCGCGCTCGCAACTGCAGTTCGAGCACCGATCCTCCCCACATTATCCGTAGCACACCATGTAATGGCCGCAAGGTCCACGCTCACTGTTCATCAGCACAGATAGTTCTTCGTACCTTTTCCTCCCTCTATCCTCACATTGGGCGGTTGTCTGCAGGAGTGGTGGGGGATGGACAAACAAGAGACTCTTCACGCAAGCCTGAGGACTTCCCTTCCTGATCCGCTTTGGAACCTTTCTTGATATCATCTGCAACACGCATCTCATCTCACTCGCAATCTCCCCTTTCCCCACATCAATCTTACTGGCTCTTCAAAGGATCAATACACTACGCCACACCATTTGACCCATCACATAGAGGTAATGGAGGGCGCGTTGGGTAATAGTTAATTGTGCGACCAAGGCCTGGACAATCTTCTCTGAAGACCGTCACTATCAGCTCCCGTTCACTTATCTCAGCAGAGCAGGCGCTTTCAGAGATCACAGATCCCTCACGATTGTATGCGGCTTTCCCGGCTTTCGCCCAACAAACCAATCTGGCGACTTAGTCCTTGGGAGTCCTCCGCTCCTATCTGTCGGTCACCACATTTGAGGACGCCATGGCTTCCGAGCAAGAGCTCGCGGACATGGAGAGAATGTCAAATGACTACGTTCCCGACGTGCAGGTACTATCCGGAACCGTCGGTGGGTGAGCTATCCTAACTCTCACACCAGGGACCTCTTGTTGGAAAACAACAGTCAACTCAAGCACTTATAGCAGAATACGCACAAGCCGATCCCGTGTACGTCCACAAGACAAAGGTTCGGAACACTGATCATATTCCGGAGCACCCTAGGTTGTTGATTACAGTGAATAGGCCCTCCCTTTGAGGTTTTCTCATTATCGCACCGTCAGGGGGGATGGCAACTGCGGGTGGAGGGGTACGTCTTCCTTTGATGCCAGCATTTTCATATGTTTCCCCCGGCTGAACACTCACAAGCTCTCGCTTTCGGCTATTTCGAAACCCTCCTGCGTCTGGGCGATGCTTCCAAGATCAAGGCCGAATTGGCAAGGCTCAAGGGCTGCAATGAAACCATGCTAGCTGCCAGCGGCTTCGATGTGGGAATGTGCGAAGATTTCACCGATGTGACCTTTGAGATGCTCGAAGATATGCTCTCAAGTTTGCCAAACCATGATGGCGGGGCGTCTTTACTTGCTAGCTTTAACAATGATAGCATCTCCGCTGCTGTCACCTACCACTTTCGGGTGCGTGCCGCGCGTTGGGCTTTGCTCTTTCAATAAGCTTTCTGCTAATGTCACTCAGCTTCTCACCAGCGCTTGGATGAAGATGAATCCACATATATATGCAGATTTCTTGGAAGGCGTCGACGTGACCACTTATGTCTTGCAGAATATTGAACCCTCCCAGATCGAGCTTGACCATCTAGGGCTACAAGGTCTCGCCACTTCCGTTATCAATGCAGCCGGCATTGCCATCGAGGTCTTGTATTTAGACCGGAGTGAAGGTGAAGAGGTCAATACTCATCAATTGCCTGTCCTTGACATTGGGGGCAATCCTATTATTGGAGCACCAACTATTCGACTTCTCTATCGACCGTGCGTCTATCTATTGGCTTAGTATTAGTGCAGAATGGTCGCTGACACAAGTTAGTGGCCACTACGATCTTTTATACAAGAGCAAAGACGTCACCGAAATGGCAATTGGCACGCTCGCCAACCCAGAAGTCCGACTACTTTCCGAACCGGTCTACGATCGTTTTGAGCGAGCATACTCTCATAGTGAAAACATTGGCGGCTACTTGCTTGACATGCCCGGCTTTGGGCATTGCGTACCGGTGACAACCTTTTCATCGAAGCATTACCAGTGTCCGCAGGAAATGTCCCCAACCCATAGGGCGCTAAGTCCACCAATGAACATCCACACAAAGTTGGGCCAGACCTCCTTGGGGCCCGCAACAAGGGAGAGTCTTTCGCCGGCAAGCAAGTCAGCCTTGCCACCCTCTTCGCAAAAAGCGGTAGTTGAAGATAAGTTTCGGAAGTCGAGAGAGCAGCTTGAATACGAGATGCGTGCTTCCAATTTGCGATTGGAACAAGAAAAGGCTGGTTTCACGGAGTAAGTAACGCCCGAGGCTCCATCGAGTTTGTCTCCACCCAGAACTAATCTACAATCAGCGACACCACGTCCAAAAGAGAAGACCAGGCACACTACACGAATGAGGCCTTCCAGCCGCAAATATGGCATCCAGGATCTGAATCTGAGCATGAGACGTCCGGCAAAGGGTCTTCATAACGAAGAACGCTGAACGATGTAAAGCCTAGTTCCATCATTCGACGTTGCCCACGACGACTACGATGACGACCAATACAAATTTCTAATATTCCCCGGATACGATCCCAAAAGTTGACTTAATGCAAGATTATGCTAATTGGCATTGATGCTTTGGAATAACCTAAATTAACTTGAACAATATGGAGCGGCATCTTACTGCGAGCTTTGTCAGCAACATTTGGCACAATAGCAGATCGACTTGGCAGCAGCAATACCAATTTTGAGCGTGCTGGGATCAACTACTTGAATCATCTAATCGACTTTGACTGCTATCATCATGCTATTTCGTCCAGTGACGGATCTCGATTTAACCCTTTACTTGCCACGAAATCAGCGATCAGCGAACCTCCACATTCCCCTGAATTCAGAAATCAGAAACTCTTTCAGGCTAACTCCGACATATTCCGCCCTGACCTCGGTCGCTCAACCTAATACCACAGCACTCACCCAGCTAAACTGATCCCAAGATCCAAACCTTCCCGTCCAAACACCCGTACTAACACCACCTCCCCACGCCACACCACAGCATCCATAATCACCCTTCATCCTCGAATGGATTATTGGGGTTTTTCTGTTGTATCACACTCGTATGTATCCTCACTAGAGATCAAGCCCAAACATGATAGGATATCTAGATATAGTGACTAGTTGAATACACACTCCATATTACCATCCTCTATCCCATCACATATCCCACTTATTCGATCCCCCATCTCATCCCATCCTATCTCACCACATCCCACAACCCCCCAAAACCCTATCCCATCCCATCTCACCCCCTCACACCCACCTACACACAACCCACCAAACCTCCCACCCCCCAACCAGGAAAATATCTCACAAAACCCCCAAACCAGTACTAATATGTCGCCGGAATGATAATGAAGGCCAAAGAGACGCTTTAGTCGTGAATCATGCTGTTACGATACGATAGGAGTATTGATTCATATTGTCATGGTTCCAGCACCATATCAGCCTAATTGGGACTAGCGTGGCCTTGGCGCGCACCATATCAGTCGTGTTGCAGACATGTTGCAACACCATAGCCTTTATTCTCATCATACTAGAATACTACGTCGTCAAACCGACATCATTTTCAGTCCCTGACATATAATTGATGGAGTAATAGAGATGAAAGGTGATCGCTGGTTTCTATGTTGTGTTCATTCTTTGGAGTGTGAGGGGATGGGAGGGGAGATGGGGTGGGATAGGTATAAGAAGATACCATAGGATACGATAGGAATCGCTGTTGGTAATTTTGAACTTTTAATGTTTATTACACGATATGGCGTAGATAGCTTAGCGCATGGGGATTGAGATATGGGATATGGGATTTGACGCTTTGTATGTGGAGATTTGTTGGAGATTGTGATAGGATAGGATAGGATAGGATTGGGTATGCTATACTATCCTGTGATGGGAAGGGTGTTTTGAATATAGATATCGCATTCACAATTCGAGTCTTCAAGGGATAGGTGGTGTAGTATAGTTGTAGTGTTATTTCGGTTAGGTGTGGTGTGGTGTGGTGTGGTGTGGTGTGGAGTGGGGTTTTGGAACTGTGTCTTGCGCTGAATTTGTATTATAGATAGTTTTGAGAGGAGGGGGGGAGGGGTGGATTTTTTTGTGAGGTGTGGCGTTTGGGGTGGGGGGGGTTGGGGGTTGTGGTTGCTAGGTTTTGGTGGGGGGAGAGTGGGAGGGGAGGGGGGGGGGAGAGGGAAGGGGAGGATGGGGAACGGGGAGGGGAAGGGGAACGGGAGGATGGTGGATGAGGGATGGTGGGTAGTATGGAAGGGTTACGCTTTATAATTTCTTGTTCTATCTTCAGGGGAGGAGGTCACCAGTAGTATTTTCCTACGTTCTTTTTAGATAAGTATATTTACTAAGGTACCTTTGGAAAAATGCTAGCGATATGGTTGGTATATGACAGAGCTCCTGAGAATGTTGGTATAGTACCGAGATCGAAAACGCCGTAAGTCTGATAAAGTGGTATCCCTAATATAGTTGACCGAAAATTGAAAGTTATGATTTGGCTCATAGATGTTGTCTGGTCTCCAAGAAAGAGGAACTTCAAGGATTCAGTTCCGAGAGTTGGATCGAAGAGCGAGATCCAAGATAGTGATGGATACTCCAAGACAACTACCCATAATATAAGGTAACATCCAAGCCCATAAGATGCTTTGTACATTCGCGACCAATGTACATTCGTCCTCATTCAAACATTATTTCGATGATAATCTTGTTCCCATATGTTCATGTGTTGCGCCGACGCGCCGATTTGAAATGTAAGGCAATTGGTAGGACGAGATGACATTCGTCCTGGCCTGGTTGGAACGAAAACGCGGCATGGGTATTTCGACAAAGTCAGCTTTCTTCATTACACAATCCTGCCACCGTAGAGAGTCCCATTGCCGAAGCCCACAGTCAGCGTCGAAAGATCAACAGTGACGTTCCCGCCCACACTGGTCTGGGTCGCGTCGAAAGTCTTGCCACCGCTCAGAGTCATCTGCAGCTTGTTGGCTGCCGCTATAGCTTCATCCAATGATGAAGTTTCTTGGAAGATGAACAGGACGGCTGTGCGGGAAAAGTCAAGGACTTGCTGCGTGATGGGCTTCTCATTGGATGAAATGGTGGGGGTAGATACGCTCGTTGCGCTTGACTCTGGAGTACTAGCCCCACCTGGGTCACCACCGGACGGTGCAGCGAAGATGATGCCGTTAGTAGTTATGGCGCTCCCACGAGCGTGGAGGATTTTCGAAACCTGGTTGTGTGTTGGGGTGGGAGATGAGATGATTTTCCCCAATGGCACGGGTACTGGACCTTGATGTAGCTCAGAATCGGGCAGAAGGATTTGTGCAGTGTCTCGGCGTTGTGACTTCTGGTTGAAGGTCACCAGGGCGTTTTCGGATGCACAGGAGAGATTGGTGGCGCTGAAGAGGGAGAGGATGATATAGGGCGTGATGGGAATGCTAAAATTAGTTCTGCTGGCGGCGAATATCCGAGGAATGCTATCGCCAAGTGTGGCGTTTTGGTAGGTTCCGGAGGCATTGGCTCCTGGAATATTAGTTGTTGTACAGCCAGCGTCGCCAGCGGTGTTGCAGGAAGACCCCAAGAAGCCATTTGCACAGATGCAGCGACATTTCGCGTTGACGACAATACTCGAACCACCATGCGCACAGGGAAGACTCGCCTGGCAGCTGTCAAGACTGGGCGCGTTGTTCTTGTGTTCGTTTGGGATAACGACCAAGGTGATGGGTATAATTACGGCAGCAGCGATAAGCAGAAGCAGTATTATCATGAGCAAAATGAAAGCCCAGACGGGCATTCCGCAGCACTTTCGCCTTTGCTGTCTCTGGGAGATCGAGGAGCCGTAGCCAGGCGTCTGGGCCCTCGAAAGGGCAGACTTGCCATGTGGCGACGGCGTGGGCCAGCCAGAAGGCCTGTGAGCTGTAGGAGTAGTAGGAGCTGGTGATGGGAAGGCAGCCAGTATGTCTGATATCGAGCCCTCTCCTTTCGCAGCCTTCTCCCTGTCCCTTTCCTTCTCCTTGGCGTTCAACAAATCAAGCATTCCTATTCGACTTGCCGTTTTACCTCGGTCCAAATTCGAAGCCAACTTCGTGGCCCGTCTGATGAGCTCTGGTAGACTAGTTGCACTGCCCCTTCCGAGCACTTCTTTTGGCTCCTCCAGATTCAAGCGCGGTGGTCGTTTGAATCCCTTTTCACTTATCGAAGGTACCGATGGCGAAGCGGTCCCACTCGACGCAAGAGCACCACCCTTCTCAAGATGACCAAGTATCTCGCCGATCCTTGGGTCAATGGGCGATCCAGCAGAAGACGGTGTCCCAAAGTATGGGTTTACGCCTGGCTGAGAAGGCGCATCGAGGTTCGGCATCGGGGATTGAGAGCGAGACTGAGTGTGAGGCGAATCCAAGAAGGAGAGGTCGCTCGCGTAGCCAGAGTATAGCAATTGCGGATTCAGCCGCCCATTGCCTCTGAAGTTGTGCCGTCCTATCGGATCCATACCAGGAGGACCTGTACGCCACCGTTCGTCTTCCTGAGCCTGCCACTCTAGCTCTCGCGTGTGAGACGCTCTGTCTGACTCGTCACCACTATCCGGTGTGTCCAGAAATGGCATTCGTGCTCTCCCAAGGCTCCCTTTCCTAACGAGACCTGACATATCATCGTGATCGCCAGCGCTGGACCCACGTCCACTATTGCCGCCTTGCGCATCATCTTCGTCTTCTTCATCAATCCCACCACCCATGTAGTACCTTGGTGGTCCATCTCCCCAACTCTCTGGAATGAGATTGCTCGACGCGATTGAGCTATGCGCATCTGACATCTCCTCCGGGATGGGAGGCACAAACGAAGTATTTGAGTAGTACCCTGATCCACCTTTCCGGGCTGAAGGAGGCGGTCCAAGGTTTCGTCGTGGTGGAGCTTGGAACAGGGGCATTGGTGGCATTGGGGGAATGGGAGGGAAATCGGGTATGCTACCGGTGGAGGAGTCTGTCGACGTCGTCGCAGTCGTGAGAGGCCTACTTGAATCACTGGACCCAAATGACCCTTCCTCCCAGTAACTCCGTTGGGGCTGGTCTGTCTGAGAAGACTGCGCCATTGTGGGTCCTAAGTTCGGTCTCGGTGGTCTTTGCGGTGCAAGTCCTCTATCAACAGACTGCTCTTGTCTTCCACCGGCAAACCTTGGGGGTGAGAAGTCGGGGGATGGACGGTTTGCATCGATGGGTACGTTCCTAGGGGAGCTGGACTCTGGAGACGGGTACTGAGGATAAGGAAGGCGATCGGTCGGGCTTGGTTCTTGCTGAGGAGATCTCTTGGGTGATCTGATGGAAAGTGGGGATGGGTATTGTGGCACTTGAGCTTGTTGTGGTGGCGGCAAGCCAGCTGCTGCTCTCTGTCTCGCACGTTTGACTGAACCTGAAGGACTTTTCTCGCCAGTCATTGCCCTCCCTTGGCCCGCCTCCGGCCGCCGCAGCTCCCGAGTGTCGAAATCTATCTACGGATTCGCAGACACGAGATGGCTGTGTATATTCTTACTGCATGCTGTTATAGTGCGACGTGAGTCAGACTGCGAACGTTGGTTGCAATGTCCGGCCCGGGGGTAGAAGGGTGAGGTACAAAGATGATTAGCAGCGTACGACTCTGTGTAGCACAGGCCCAGGTCTGTATAGACTATAGATTGTAGGGAAGCTGTTGAGTTGGAACGTTCCGAGGTTGAAGGCAGTGTATGCAGCCAAGTCTTCCGGGTGGTGAGGACTAGCTCACCAATACGGACACGAGGTGTGGAGAGTGGACGTTTGAACTCCTGTGCGGCGCTCCTTTGTCAATCTGTCTTTGTATACCACCTCCGTGTACAGTAATTGTGAGCGCCTCGTCAATACAGATCCGGCTGCTTGTAAGGAGACTCGAACTTGGTCAATTGAGGATTTGAGCAAAGTATTCAGCAGTCGCAGGAAGAAATGGATGGCGCAATTAGGCAGGAGCTGTCTAGCAGACCTGTGGTTGTAGGAAGTGTCCAAGAATAGCCGGTAGGAAAGGGAAGAGATAGATAGAAGGAAAAGGTACAAAGAGCGGTGGTGGAGGATGGCAGATGGGAAAGAGAAAGAGAAAGGGTGCTTCGTTTGGAGCTAGGCGATTTCGGCCCAGGTGCGGCAGGGCAGGTCTGAAGCGTGCGCCCTGATTGGATGTTGTGCTCAAGGGCACCTATCTTGGGACAATTTCGCGCTGAAAGCTGCAGTTAGACTGTTAGATCGCTCACATTTCGAGGCACAGACATTTGCATACTGTGAATGGGCATCCCATTCCTCCACTTGCTCCAACTGGCGCACGGCAAACGTACCACCAAGCTCATGATCACCCCCTCAGACTGTTGGTGGCGGTGACGCTCTTAGGAGCCAGTCCGGATACAAGAGACGCGAGGCTAAGTAGTTCTACGACATGCAGGAATAGGCGTGCAGACTGCGGCACTCTCCTTGGCGCCGTCGCAGATTTAGGATGCGGAGAAGGAGAAAGGAGGGCTATGTTTCATGATCTTGATGCCTGCCCATGTCATACTGGTCAATTCAGAGCATCATGAACTAGTCCTAGAACTAATCCTACTGGCGCCTTGGCGTCAAGCTCAAGCGACTTATCAGATCAATATAGTACTATGTTGTAGTACCTTAGCACAGTACAACATCCACGCCACTGCCATGTGGTATGACATGTGGTATGACATGTGGAACCATGGTTGGGTTGGATCAGGCGACCACCATTGATCAATCCTTACGCCGATCACGGAATCTGGATAGTTTGAACTGCGCCCCCTTTCTTATCTCAGCTCACAGGAAATGCTGTATGTGATCATAGACATAAGCACAGTAGGTGTTCCTACTTTGTCCATCCGTCTGCTGCGCTTTTCACACCATTGCGTTCCTGACTTTGGTCGTGGAGTGGCGTAGTAGCTGGAGTAGCACAGCCCAATATCTCCTCCACACGAAACAGTGCGAATCCTCCCCCCACTATTTCCAGCGATTTCCTTCATAGAAATGCAGTACATTATGCGCGGGAGTATTCCCATTCCTTCGCGTCCTCGAAGGACCCACTTCAGGGTCCCGAAGAGCACGTTGACATCGTCGGACATGGAGGTTTCACCCGATGCACATCGCAGGATTGATGCGTTTGACCTTGAGGCTCCGAATCTGTATAGGCTCGTTGCGGTGTTCCACTCAACGCTTCAAAGATACGGTACCTGGATTAGATGCTGATCGCGCTTTCCTTTCTCAAAGCAATAGTCCTCGGTCTCTGGTTCGGTTTTCATGAGGAAGTCATGGCTGGCAGTGTCTCCAAGTAATATTCCCCGGTATCCAGCTATCTCTTCTCAGTAATCACGTACATCAGAGTACCACCTCCGCAATTATCCAGCAGAATTTTAGATTCATCCTGTACAGAACATCTCATTTTCCCCAGCGTTTACAGTCCAATCAACCCTCTTTTCGACTTTCTCGCGTGAGGCATCTGTTCAAAATCAGATTGTAGAAAACTAAGAGACCAGATCGATCGTCAGCCATGTCTACTGCCTCGTGTCGCTCAAACCCAAAGAAAAGCAAGCTGCGTACAAGAGCACATGATCTTGACAATGGTGAGTCTACGTTCAACGTCTAGAGGATCGACCATCCTTAGTATTTGCTGTTACACTCGTGATAAGCCTATAAGTGTGGATGGATACTAAGTAAGGTCTAAATAGCCGTTCCTGCGGAGGATAATGGCACTTCCATATCAGGCCATACCATGACCCCGATTATCAGCACTGAAAATGAAAATCTTGCAGCTAATCTCTCCTCGACGTTTTCGAGGACCCGGCAAATAGAAACGCCAAATAGCGCGAGAAGGCGGAGACCAGTCCCAGATCTATCACGCTCCACTCCCACACCTAGTCACGGTGCAAAGATGTCGTTGATATTCCAGGATGCTGCCGTTGCATTACAAGACCTCAGGACACCACAGATCAGGCCGTCCTCCAACACGAAAAAGCCTCGATTACCCATCTTGCAGATCCGTACAGCGAGATTTGGGGGTACCGGCCATCACAATAAGTATTGCTCAACAAAGCTCGAGACGCCGGCTTCCACACACACAGATCAAGAACTGCCGAGCGGAACGAACTCGGACTTGCCATGGCAGTGCCCGCTGCGAGGTCTTCGTACTGATCGGGAATCTCCAATCCGACGAGAGACATCCAGCATAGACCCCACTGCCCACAGATCCCTGGAGGACCACCTCACCCACTTACCCGTATTAGCAAACCTTAGTTCTCCCACCCCAAACTCTATGTCTGCTAGCGATTCTCGTCGGTCGTGCGGCGAAGGCAAAGGCAGGGAACCCATCAGTAGCGGCTTCGCAACGCCATCGGCCCTACATAGTGAGCCGGCTGAGACGCCGAAAGGACTACGTCTCCCCGAATTCGAACACTGGCTGCCGTGGTCTTCGTCAGTACCTGGGTCTGATGGTGGAGAACATATTCCGAGTCCTAGAGTACCATTGGCACTAAGCCCCTCCTCTCCAAACACCATGGAACACCATGGCGCGAAAATAGAAGGCTGGCTTAACGACATAAAGACACTGATCGACGCTGATGACAGCGATCCAGACATGGTACAACAGCAGCCAAGTGGTATGGGCTTTCTAGCTGCCGGCACGGTTTCAGGCACACCTTCCGTAACGGCGAACAAGTCCAAGAAAAGGCAACCCCAAATTTCCACGCCGAAGCCGACTCCAGGGCTTCACAAAACGCTCAGTGCGTCAAGCAACAAAGAAAACGTCAGTCCTGTCAAATCTACCCCCTCGCCTACCCGTCTCCCAGTGCAGTATCCTACATCGACGCCATCGAGATTCCATAACCGCAAATGCGACACCGTAACCCAACCCACTGGCGCGCTGCACTTCGCCCACCCACTGACACCCAAAGGCCACCTCAACAAGCCTCCGAAGCGAAAGAAGGCTCGTGTCAGCCTTGAAGCGAAGCCCGATCCATCAAAGTCTGGCAGAGACTTCACTATCTGTGAGAACCAAGTCGCCGATGCGCTGGCGCAGTTGAGTCCTGATGTTGAGCTTCGTCGGAAAGGGAGACGGCCGAAGAGGGAGAGGTGTGTGAGTTATTGGGATGAGGATATTTTGCTGGGGGAGTCGCGGTGCGAGGACTTGGAGGGTGATGGGGATGAGGGGCTGGGTGGGATGGGGAGAGGGGGTTTGAAGGGGTTGGATTAGAGTTGAGCCATTTGAAGGGAGTTGGGGTTAGTACTTTTTGAGAACGTCACTTGGGTTATGGGTGTAGGATTGGGAGGTTGAGTTGAGGATGTATATATGTTGCCTGGAGGGGTATTGGACCTTTTGATTATGAGATTAGGTACAGGTAGTGAAACATCCCTCCTCACTTGAAGGTGGCGAAACAATCTTCTTTACTCCATTACATGTCCCCATTCTGTCAACAACGGAGGCAGACGGCTTAGGGACGGTGGTTTGCTACTAGCATCATTGATTTCAGTATCATTGCCCTAAACCTCCATGATCCTCTGACGAGTGGCTCGTATTGTTTCACGAAGGTGGTGGGCGAGCTTGTGTGGGGATCGTCGCTTTTTGGGTATTATCGCGCATTTTTTTTACTTCTAATTAGATAGATACGTATAGACTCATTGAGGCGTTGAGGAAAGATGTAGCGACGCTCTCCCTGCTTAAGGGAAGGTTCGTACAGGGATTGGGAAGCGACAGCTGATTGATTTCTTTGAAATCGGAAGGCTTAGCTATTACTCGCCTTTCCTTACTTTCATGTTGATTGATGGGGTTGAAAGGCTATGAAGTATCTCTTTTCAGCTGATGATCTGATCCTACCATCGACTCGTGAGATTACAATCTTTATTGGAGCGTGGAGGGACCGAGAGAGTTGACGTATCGGACTGATATCTTCGATCTCCTGTGTAATGTTTCCTTTATATGTCGAGTAAGTACTTCCATGTGACAAAAGAAGCAAGGTCCGTAACATCGCTCTTCTTGCCATGCTTCCACATCTTGTAGAGCCGACACGAGAACATTGATCGAGGTACAGGTTTTCCGCATTACTCCACCTGGCGACGCGATTGATTGCTTGTTTGGTTGACATATTAATCTCAATCACGCCTGATGGTGTTGTGACTCTTCCATGAATCCAATCATGCTGTTGTCTGTATCACTGCAGTCTTCAACTACTTCGATAGTCCATGCGTTCTCTATATCGCTGCTGTGTATTTCCTTGAGGAATCTTTGCTCAGTTCAGGCGAGTTGGACGTTGATGTTGGCTTTTAGACGATGATCAAATATGCATATGATCAGTAGAAGACTGAATACGTAACAATCAGTACCGCGTACTATGCATGAAGATGAGGGATCCAGCTTATTTTCTTTCAGGGTATCCGACTGGTCAGATAGTGATGCCAGTTGCAGGACAGAAGCTGTGATCGCGTAATTTGAGGACGATGGAATACTTCGGAGGATTTTCGTGAGGTCTTGTGTTGTATGAGTGAATCGGTGTCCATGAGATGCGCTGGTCCGGAGGAAACTTGCGAAGGTCTCCGTTTGTTGTAAGGTGGATCGCACAAGATGGTCATGAACCGGATTATCTAAGCTTGTCATAGATGTTGGTCTTTCTACCGAATGACGTGTATATCCGGCTAGCATACAACAGCATTACCATTGAGTGTTCGCTGCCACAGTACGTTTGGTTATCACCTGCTAGCCCTTGCAGCAGTCAGGTTCCCAGAGGTTCTCCTCGATGAGTCTGAACAACTCAAGGAGTATTATTGTCTTTGACAGGCCAAGAGGTTCAGGAGACCAATCTTTGCAAGAATATTGCATCAGTGGAGGCAAAACCAAATGCACCTACCCTCATCCATGTAGTGTCTCAACACCGGTGAAAGAAGAGCGGCACACTGGGCCAATACTGGATCAGTGAAGATGAATGACTCTTCCTTGGATACACTCAATTTATTTTGCACTTCGGATTACCACCATCTCCTAACGAACATCTCGAGCGCTCATAGTTTTTGCCGCATTACGATACTGCTGCAGCTGCCAGAGTATATGATTTCCAATCATATATCTATGGATCCCGTACCATTGATTTTATCCCTGCCCTCAAATCGAGTAGCAAAATCAGTTGTAGCAACAATACTCTTGCGTGTCGCCACGCCTTCGAGCTTCACAAACGCTGGGTCAAACTCGTCTGGAGTTACCGCAATAACTTCAACCGGCAATGGGGTCCCTACCAAGTTCTCTTCATCAAAGGGCGCCAAGGGTGTGGACCGTTTCGATCTGCTTCCTGGCCAAGGAGCCCCCAAGTAGCTCTGTCTTGAGACACCTTGCTTCGCTGTTGAATTATTTTGACGTCTGCCGTGGCCGACATCGCGTTCGGTAAGACTGTGGACGCTTTGTGAGGCGAATCTGCGGTGACAGGTGGTGCATCCGCCTGGACCAAGGCGGTGAACCTCCATGACTTTGTTGAGGACAGCGAATTCGAGCGTAAGCTTGATGGCGTATGCTAGGGACTGCGAGGCTTCTTCGTATACCCACTTATTGCTAGACACCTCGTAGACAATAGCAAGGTCGAGAGCGATACACAAGACGTTGAGGTAGATTAAAAATTGCTTTGTGTGGCGCATGCCTTCAGGGTCACCGGGTGAAAGCCAGATCAAAGCTGCACGGATGTAGATGATCGAAATGATCAGCTCCTGGATTGTGAACACGACTAATTGAATGCGCTCGTAAATGTGATATACAGTCAGCCACACGCGGGCATCCGTTCGGGTGCTACCGAATGACAGGACCGTGGTGGGGACCTGGAAAAGACAGAAATCAACGACTACCATCACAAAGACGGCGCGCAGGATCCGCTCGTCGCGCACCACGAGATGCAAACGCGAGTAGAGTACCAGGCTCTGTCCGGTCACCATGCCCCACCATCCAAAGGAGGAGAAGGCCGTGTGTACTTCCCGAGGACAGTCACCCACAAACCATTTGAGTATCACGCCAAGAGAATGGCCAATGATACCCCAGGATGTGATCAACAAGGACCAGAAATAGAGAGTGTTTCGTCTCTTGAAGATGGTGAGCGCTTTGAGGTCTACCAGGGCGGCCATGTACATGGAGATTGTTAGCATTGCGACCAGGATGGATGTCCTGGCCGTATTGTCTGGCAGTGGGCCATAGATAATGCTGCCGGGGTCTCTTCGGATCAGCATTATGGTGTTATATATATATGTTCTCCTGGGAGCTTCGGACTTATTTGCAGGACTAGGACAGCTTCTCTTCTGATTTAGTCAGTCTACCGTGAGTGATCTTGTAGAGCTGCTAATTTAGTATGTGTATGACAAGGAAAAGGTCTGATGAGTTCTGATGAGGTCTTCTGCAAAATTAACATGGTAACTTGAGAGATGGGTGAGGAGTTTGGCTAGAATAGTCCAAGCAAAAGCAGGCTGTAGCGGTCTGAATGTATGGAGGACGTAGCACGATCCCCGATTCCTAAGCCAATAGACCGCACCAGAATTGGGAAGACTCGCAACTGCTGGAATACTCCGCCTTGAGAGCGTTGCATTGTACTACGCTCATCATCCCAGTGGCCAATGAACTCCCTCGGAAGCGAACATCTCGCAGCCGAATAATTGGTCAGCCATGCGACGGTTGTCAGCATGCATTCGGTAAAAACGGAAGTGTGTCCTCGGAAACATCAATTGGCCCAGAATCGTTTCGTGGTAGAAGACGCTTGCAGAGACCCTCGTGAAGGGCTGAACCCTTTCGTATTCTCGGCCTTCTTAGCGCACACTCTTAGAATATCTCGCCGACCTTCCTCTATCGTCCTGCAACTCATTTAGGGCTGCATATCATTGCAGCAGGTCAATTGAAACGGGTAAGACTGCGTCGACCTTCTGACCCAGGTCGGCCTCGTCAGGCATCAGCAACAGACTGCAACTCTTACGTTGATACTGAGCGCGGGCACATTTCTTCCAAGATCACCAGGACGACTCAAGTGAAAACCGACAGGCCATCGACGATGAGTCTACGATGTACTACGACATAAGGTATATTCGATCCCGGAGTTGAAATATTGCCGGACGCCAAGACTTTGCAATGTCCATTAATTGATATTTATGTTGTATTTACGGCTTCACTTGCCACTCTGAGTCGGCACCGGATTTTGTTCCTAACCATTGTGAGGGATCTAGATACCATCGGCTGGAGAGTTGGTTTGCGAACGATTATCGTCATCTAGGATGGCAAGCTCAGCATTGATGCGCCTGAGCTCCTTGTCGAGCTTGCTTTCTCCCTTTTCTGATAATATCGGCTCCTCAGTACTTGCCATTCTTCTTCTTGCCTGTGGTCGATGAATCCGCTTGGCTCGCCGCAGTCTGGCGAGCCAATTTCTCTTCAGATAGCTTCAGCCCTTTCTCTATGCCCCCAACCAACCCACCCATGGCCTCGAAATTTTCGAACTCAAGCTACCTCCTCCTCCTCATCCTCCGCCGCGAACTCCGCCTGCATAGCCTTCTAAAATTTCGAATTTAGAGTCATACCTTCAAGAATGTCAAAGCTTCGAAAAAAACGTACGATTTCTGCTGCTGAATGTTTCATTCCGAAAATATCCTGGGCACCAAGGATGTCCATCTGCCAACATCAGCTCGATATTTTCGAACCCCGACCTTTTCGAATCATACCACATCCAAATCGATGATGCCCCCGAAGGCAGCTTTGACAATCGCGACTTCGAAATATTCGAATTAGCCATCAATCACTATCTTCGAAAAATACGAACCACAGGCGGGGCGAGTATGCAATCCCAAGCCACCCTTCTCCGACTAGGTCCAAAGTGTCAGTTCGAAAGTCTCGAATATGGGACAGGTTCGAAAATCTCGTACATATCCTAGGATGTTCGACTCAAGAGCCAGAACTCGACGCAGACATCCTTCGAGAAAATCGAATTAGCGAAGGATAATAACAGACACAGCTTCGAAAAATACGACCCAGGAATGCACATCCACATGGTAGCAGATCTAGGCTTGGTAGCCTTTCTAATGCATCTTTCCTGATGTGGCGGAGCGCTGTCGTTGGGATCCACTCGTCTGGGTGGTCGGGATTATCACTGGTATCGAACCATGTGTCTCGTTTGGTCTGAATGATGGTTCTCAACGAAGATAGATCGGTCTCAGATGTCAGTTCCGAGAATGTCGAATCGAGGTCATTCCTGTCTGCGCACAGAATTTTTGCGAGTAATGGGAACTTGCCATCTGATCTCATATCAAGCAAATCACGGTGGACCTGTAGATTACGGTTACCGTACTCCATTATCGACCAGACGGCAAGCTCCTTGGAGATACCAACATCCCAACAAGCCGTGCTGACGGCAACGGTAGTGTCTAGCTCGTAATCGTCGAGGACAGACCCTTTAAGTATTGCCGCTTGTTTTGTTGCTTCCTCGACTTTGAGATTTTCTGCTATATCGGACCAGTAATTGTTCCCCAATAACAGTTCCCAGTTCTCCAATTTGTTCTTGCGTGCATGGATAGGCAGCCGTGTTGGAATGGTTTTGGGATCGTTGCCGTATTGAACGTAGTATTGCAGCTCCCGCAGCTTAAGTAACTGATCCTCCATCTCCACACCTTGATTGTTCTTCAAAGGTCGTAAAAAATGCTTCTCTTGTATGAGCCTCTCTTCGGCCATAACCATCGTCGTGCATCGTTCTCGTTCTTCGGGACTCTCAGCACACAGTGCATCTTTCAACTCTTCTTTATATAGATGCATGAACAAATCGGACCCTGGGGAAACGTTACGTTGCGCTAAGAAACTACGAGCGTACATCAGGCCCTTTTGTAGCCTTTCGATCGTATATAGGCATGGCTTCTTTTCAGGGAGCGGACACTTGGCTCACACGTTGACATTCAATTCGTACGAGTCTGAGACACCTGGAGGGCTGCGAAGGACTTTGCAGGGGATGTCAATGAGGCTTTGCGAATCGGCTGTGACTGACAAAAATAGATGTGGCTAGAATATGAAGCAGACGGCGGTCGGAAACATATTTATATCTATATAAGATGTCTGAAGATTGAGTAATATTGTGCAATTCAGAGGGTGAGAGGGTAGTGACGCTCGAGGAAGAAATGCTTCAATCTCGAGGGCTCATCCGGCGCGCGGAGCGCTGAAACCTAAAGTAGAATATACAACATAAGGAGTGAAACGTAGATACGGAGAACTGCACCAAAAACGTCATACAGACAAAATGACTGACTGCAGATTGACGCTTGAGTAAGAGAAACTCCGAGGTCCGTGGGTCAGGAACACTCTGCGGACCCTTGTAAGGTTATGAGAACGATAGACTCAGCGCAATAAAAGTTTATAAAAAGTAAAGGGATATACCATGGGAGGGGACGTGCTACGCAAAGTAGCATCGTACCAGAACGAAAACCTTACCTAGCGATGGACCTGATTATAGAATGTATGCTTCCACATTACCTTTATCGTAGACAACCCCAACACTGTATCTTGATTTGGTACACCTGCAGTAAGTCTTGATGAGCGAAACAAGGTCTCGATTTGCATGGCTTTTTCTTGACACATAGTATACACCAGCAGCACAGCGCAGTCACTATTCTCCCATGTCACTATCCCCAAGGCCAAGCCTTCACAGCTTCCATTCCTTCCAATGCTCTATGAAGTAATCCCCTTCTCTACCATGTCTCATCTCTTCACGATGCCCGCCCCCCACATCATCCCCAGTCTACCTCACAGCCAAATCTCTATTTCGGAGCCTGCGGCTTCTTATTCGGGTTCCTCGGGTCATCTTTGAACTGCGGTGCTATACCAAAACAACGGATCAGCTCGTTACATTTCCGAAGATAGCGTCGATCAAGGCCAAAGGAATGTAGAGTAGAGGCGCGAGCGAGTTACGTACAGGCTGCCAGGGCAGTGGCGGCGGAATTGATGCCGTACATCACTATGAGACCTATTCGATGATTGTATCAGCTACCATCATATGAAAGTTCCTAGACGATCAAGATTTTCGCGAGCGCAATGGGTGAGTCCCGCGCTATCACTGCCCTTGATTGCCTTTTCTGCTGGTGAGCCCTGGGATGAGATGTGGTTGTTGTTTCATGCTCGACTTGTGAAGTGATGGCGCTGGAGAGAAGGATGTGCGAGACGTACCGGCGATGAAGAAGGGAGCCATTGGCTGCACTGTTTCGATAGTCAGCTTTTGGTAGCGAAGAAGGTCTGGTGGGACCGGATCGGAGGAGGGTCAGGAGGGAAGCATACCAACGGGCGCGTTGAACTTTTTGCCTAGGAGGGACATGATGGCAAGTATGCTCTTTTGCAAGTGGTATGTCTCTAGTAAGGTGCGCTTTGTAATTTTGGGGAGATAAAATTGCCGATGATACCTTAGTTGTGAGTGAGGTTGAGCTTTCAGGATCCAACGCCGCCTTTGGCGGGATGTGCTCATCTTTCCGCGCCAAGTCTCCGCTACATCACAACAGCGCAAGTCCATCAATTGCGCCGAATTCGCGGGCCACAAGAGCAAGCCCATGATGGCGAACTCGCTCGCATCGTGTGTATCCTCATTACGCTCCACGAACGCCCTCCTCTCTTCCAGCATCTCGATCCTCGACTCCGGCGTCAACGACTTCCCACGGCTAGCCAAAGTGCTACAAACTACACGCGTACGTTCTTCTACCTAGTGTGCATAACTTCCAATCCATTACCGCCTCATAATCGTCAAGCCCAACTGCATTATGATTCACTCTATTCTAATCCACTAACAAAACCCAGCACTTCGAACTCCTCCCCGAACCCACCCTCCACGCCGCCCAATCCACCCTCCTCGCCTCCCTGACTCCCGAAATCAACTCCCTCCTCTCCCGCGTCGAAACACACATCGACAAGCTCGCCCGTCGCGAACAAGCTCTCATTGCGCGCACCGAACTGCTCGAAGGCCGTATTGGCGAAGGGCGGCTTTCTATGGGCGGAGGAGCGAGAGGTAGCGGTGGTGCTGCGGAGAGGCATAGTGTGGGGATGAGTGGGGAGGGGAGCAGGGAGGCGTTGCGGCTGAAGCAATTGAGAGGGAAGAAGGAGAGGTTGGGGTATGCGGTTGAGCGGTTGGTGTTGCAGGCGCAGCAGAGGGAGAGGCAGCTGAGGATGAGTGTTGCGGCGCAGTGAGAGGGGTTATGGCTTTGGTATTGTGTTGATGTTTGTGGGTGGGAGATAAGGGGCATACGGGAAGGTGGGGGTTCATTTTGCTATATACCCTTGCGATCCAAATTGCATTTTTGGCTGTCGATGAATATTGCTCATGTTGACCAGAGCTCAATGCTTTGCTATTGAGCCTGTCTTCGGCGTTCCAAGCGAACTAAGAGGGTGCTTGAGGCGGAAGATTGTTCATGGATGGCTTGAAAGAGGCTATATTGGTGCGCATTTGACCACCGCATATCGCGCGGTTCATTGACGTCTATCCGCAATCCGGAGGAACCACAAACAAATAGCGCATTCAATTTATCCTTTCAAGCTTTGTCAGATCACGTCCCGTATTCCGCATCTTCACAGAAGCTCATCGCCTGTTCCGTAGCGACTCAGTATGGGGCAGCTGGCCCTTGCAACTCTTCTCCTATCGTATCTAGCGTCGAGTCGTTCTTTCACTCTTCCTACCAACAAAGCAAATGTTGTACTCCCCAGGTATGTTTCTTCAGCAGAGAAGGATTGGGAAAGCAAAGTGATGAATGCTAAGTACCCCCAGTACTCTTCCCACGGATCTTGTCGCCCCACCAGTATCGCCATGGGTGCCCGAAGATTTCGAAATCCAGGCCATTATCAACAAGCATGGCAGAAAAGGTATGGATCTCACAGGAATGTATATGAACGCCATATACGCCATGTACGATATGTGCTATATTGAGCAACATGCGAATATCCCTCGTCGAGTATGGTCTCTTCCAGAATTTGATGTTACCGTAGACATCTTGGCGACCGAAGCCCGCTTCGCAATCTGGGGCCTTCAAGGGACGGCTGATGCAGATGCCGCGGCTGGTGTATGGCCGCTCATATCCCAATTGACATTGGGCGGGGAGATGAAGGGACACATAAGCATAAGACCTCGCTCTGAATCCAAGGGCAGTTCATCACCAATGAGTGATGCTACTAATACAAGTTCAGTCACGGTGCACCCCGTGAACGCAGCCCCAAACTTTGATACAGTCTTTGATCTAGGGGGCGAAATGGTCGTCCACCAGTCGTACAACGGCGTGGATTTGAAGCCTCAACATGTCTTCTCGTTATGTCTGAGAGTCATGAGCTATGGATCTCAATTTGGTAGAGATGATCCAGCTTCCATGATCGACTTCGATGAGGGCTTTGTTTTAAGATCCGAAGTTGACGTGGAAGGAAGACCGAAGCTAAGATATCGTCATCTGTCCAAGTTGATGCGTGTTGTGGCCAAAACGATGGTGCGGAATAGTCGATTTGGTGAGATGGATGTTGAGCTGTGGAAGTATGGTGAGAGAATTGCTTGGGGCCGTTTGGAGGCTGGTGCAGGCCCTTCCAGGATCGGAGTGAACGTAAACAGCACAGCCATAGATAAATCATGACTTCTCAAGCCCACATCAAACCCTCTATAGGGATCGGGATTGGCTCGTAGGGTGTCGTGTCACGGAAAGTCACATCCCATTCTTCAGCACCAGATCTCTTAAACCCATCAATCCTAGCCAGACGGCCTCCTCCGTTCGTATTGTCCTGCTACCTTGTCCGGGAACCAGGTTTACCCAATGATCAAACAAGGCCTCTGGACTGTGAACGCCTAACTGGGCCAGCTCATTGTCTGCCATGACTGCAACTTCCAAGCCGGCCACTCCTCCGAACACAACCATCATGTGACAAAATTTTGGGACAGCTTGCGCTTTGGCACTAGATTCGTTGAGATCAGACAAAGACAATCCCCGCTCAGAGGTCCCGATTGTCAGGTCGTAGCCGCCGTCGAAGGGACACTCGGTCAAAACAGTAGAGAGTGATGACGCAGATCGGGTATTGTAGCCCCAGTAATAGCCGGCTTCTTCACGAGGTGCGGAAGGAGCCACCGCAGTAGCCATGAGCTCACCTGAAGAGATATCTGAAGGATCAGAGTCTCTGAACTTGACTGTCAAACGAGATTGGGTGGGTACAGCAATTGGAACGAAGACTGCCTGGTGAAGTCCTGTGTCAATTCGTGTCATACCCTTGGATATCTTGGGCTTATGCTTCTTGATAAGGTTTCCATAAGTTTTAGTTGTCACGTCTTGAGAGTTTGCAATGCCTTCACGATATTGACACCAATCTGTTCTACGTAGGTGGTGAGGCATGTCGAGACTGGGTAAAGTTCCAGCAAGTCGAAGATCTGGATGCATGGGAAACAATTGTTTCCGTAGATACGGAGGCGTCTCCAGGTACGTGAGGATGTGCGCTAAGAAGTAATTTGGGTCTGTATAGCCCGTGTAGGAAACTTGCTGTGTTACGTCGACATCATGTTTAGACGAAGCTGCCTGGCCGTCGTCGAATATTACCACTTCGTCGACACAGAAGACAGCAAGAGCACGAGCAATTTGCCCTACTAAAAGCGTTTGAAGTTCAGGCGTTTGTGCACTGTAGTTTATTCATGAGCGTGGAAAGATCTACGGCGAGTAGGACTGACTTCGTAACAATGCTGCCAGGAAGTGCAATGCTCAGAGTGTATGTTCTCCCTATCTTCGGCTCAAATATCGCTGTTGGCTTGGAGGTGTCGACCTCATCCTCCATGGTGGCCTTTTCAGACGTACGTTTTCTTTTCTACAAGGGATGAGCTCAATTGTTCTAATCCATGGCAATTCCTTAGATTCACCTTTGACTCCATGGTTTCAGCTTCTGAGTTTCAAACATTATGATGATTGAGCAGAAAAAGTGCGGGTTGGGCTTGATTTTCTATCTTGTTGGAAATTCTTCACCCCTGCTACCCGGAGGTCGCAACCTTCTCAACGTGGCATATTGATGTACCCCTAAGTCTAAGATCAATACCCGACATATTCGAAGTGATCATGTCTACACCAGTTGCGCCATCGCGACCATATCTATCCAATGGCCAAGTGCTGCAAAGGTACTACGGGCATGCTGTTCCAGGGTAGACTTTCGGCGCTGACCCTCAACAGTCCTCCGCTATCAGCTAAAATACGAAACTTCGTCAATGGCTCTTACTCCTTTTTCGGCCTCTATGTGACAACCCTGTTCTCGGTACGCCCCTCGTTCTTCCAGCGACGTGAGATGTGGCTTCTAATAAGTCGTTGTGATCTAGCTTGATGCCTACTCCGCTGCAGAACAATCACAGTTCAATGTTAGAAATCGGAACCGAGCAGGTGCCAGTGTGAGAGCCGGACCAAGGCCTGGGGCTGGGGGCGGTGGAGGAGGAGGAGGTGGTGGTGGAGGGGGTAGTGGAGGCAGTGGAGGGCGGAAGGTCGGTACGGTGGATGATATCCGAGGTCCTGAATGTAAGAGCTGCGGATGAGCGAAATTTGGCTGCATGCACGGGAGTTCTATTGGGAGTTTGGATATGCTTGGGATTTGTGCCCATTCTTGAGCCTCATTGGGCAGAGCAGTTGTCTTTTTACGAAGGGGCAATGTTGATTTATGAGAACAATGATAGTGTTGAGCAGAGTGCAAGATCTATTGTTTGCTCTTAGGTCAGCAGCTACTGTTCTTCAAGATCTCTTCAACTGGAAGCTCCATTCTGGCCGTGATTTGCTCGGTCTACATGGAAGCGTAACGCATCAGAGACGAATCATGTCACAAACGGAAGAAGTACACCAAATCCTGTCAAATCTTGTATGCTTACTAGCAGCGACACTTGTCCCATCGGATCCCAATGGAGTTTTAACAGGTCTGTCAAACACGAGCAGACTCAATATAGGCACTGACTAATCTCTCAATGTGTAGAGAGATTAGGACACAAGACCCCTTTTTGATCTATGCTTTTCTTGTAGAGATGCTCTATCATAGGTCAATCTCCTGCCCACCCAATAGCTGGGCTACACATGATTTCGATCAATACATCTGCACATACCGCAAATGCGTATATCAACTTGCATCATTTCCCCCACATAGAACCTTGTGTGTTTTATGATTCTGCTGGTGCTTGTGAGGCATGTCGCTTAGTACTCTTCCAAAATGGATGCTGGTAATGTTATGCAAATTTGTAGCCGGTTTCAGATCAGATTTGGCGGCGCTGAAACCCCATCAGCTCTGCACGTCTTGATGTAGCATTAAATCATGGTACTTACAAGCGCTTTCGAACGAGCCACCAGAGTACCGGAGAGCTGAATCGGTCCATGAGAGGGCATTCAGTGGCTAGTGAATATGGCTGACGTAGTAGAGCTTCCGCATTCAGTTCATGTCGCCCTAGTCTGTCTCACCTGAGATTAATGGTGATCTCTACGACTGTCACCTTACGGACTCGAGATTCTGGTAGTTCTTCCTCATCTCCTCCTTCATCACCTTGAGCTGCAACTGGATGATCAGACACCACTATATCATCCACCACTCCTACGGTACCAGTCTTCAATCGTACGCTGCAATCATCTTGCCCTTGGAAGTATAGCCCTAGCTGCAGCACATTCTCGATGGCTCTATTCGTTGCTTTTAGGACCACTCCCTCCGGCTCCCTGCTCTTTAAAGCAGCCGGATTCTCACCGACCATCCTTAACTTTTGCTTGTCACTGCCTTTGTGGTTCAAGAGGTCAACCTTCCCCATGGAGCGCTTATCAATCTCAGTGAGGAGCTTGCGGACACGTTTAACGGCAGAGACAAAGGGGGTTTTGGCGGACACGTAGACCACTTTCTGCTGGTCAGCACTAGCATATGGTGAGGGTATGCTAGGACGTAGAAGTGGTCGCTTCTGAATGCGCGCATCTAGGATCAATAAGTCCTATAGGGCTTCATGACAAAGATCTATTGGCACGCACGCTTGGGTAATCTTGGTAACTTTGCTACTTTGTTCTTGGCTGAGCTGCTTTGGTTTCCTATCTCTGTCGGTGCCATCGCGACAGAAATTTAAGAACCGCTGACAGAGAAGCCAGGGATACTGTGTTGGTGAACACCTTCTTCAACCCGCGAGCGACGTCTGCATGCGGAAGCGAATTCCGCGGCACGCGCTTGACGCGATTGGAACGATGTACTAAAATGCCTCCTACCCTGACATATAACACTGTCACGGCTGATGAGACCCTTGGTACAGCTACGCCATCTTCACCTACCTGGTTTGACGCATTATCTCCACGTAGCTGCCCTCCAAGATCGCCTGGTCCGGGTATACTTAGATCACAAAGCCGTTCCTAATGATATACCAACTCCCCATCCCACCCTCCTTACCTTCCAGACCCCACCAACATATACGTGTGGCAGGCGAGAGATTGGCCGACTATCCGGAACTCAGATAGACCACCTGAAGGCAGGGGGAAAGGCCGAGTTCTATGAGGCATTAAGGGGTGGACGAACGACGTGGCATGGCCCTGGTCAATTGACCGCATACCTCATCGTATCGCTGAAGGAGCATGAGTTGAACATCCGAAGCCATGTTGCGTTACTGGAGAATTCTGTTATGGCTACCTGCATGCATTTCAAGCTCATGACTCACACCACTACGAATGCAGGTGTATGGGTTGGCGCCCCTCCAGATGACCGGAAGATCTGTAGCGTTGGTGTACATCTGAGGAGAAATATTGCCAGTCATGGGATTGGCCTCAATGTCTCTGTGGATCTATCCTGGTTTGACAGGATTGTTGCTTGTGGATTGGTTGGGAAACAAGCAACCAGCATCGAGAAAGAATTGAAGGCGCTTTACAAAGACCTGGAATCCCCCAAAACGTCCCCTTGGGTTAGTCGCGATGACTCTCCAGACATCGTGCATCTGGGGAAGACTGGCATATCGACAGGAAATATGGAAGACCACATTTCAATGGAAAGGGTAGCTAACGTGTTTGCGAGCAGTGTCGCACAGCGTCTGTCTGGAGTCAGTCACCACGCCAGAAGGGTCGCTAAAGAAGAACTCTGGCTAGGATGAGCTTTTCGGTTGATTGAGCAAGGAAGCAAAAATAGCCAGACCCCAACATCCTAGGTCATGTAACAAGACAGCAAGCACAACCTTGTCATAGAAGCGCGTCTTCGATGCGCGGGAAGGTCATTGATGGTGAGCCTGCGGGGAACTCAGTGTCCTTCCCGATCGGAAGAAGCTGTAGGGAGATCTGTTCTTGGAATAGGCATCGCTTGGGGCACTTACTATCTACAAGATTATATGTCTTCGTCTCGAAACAAAACCACGAGTTCCGACAGCAAATGTCATCCAGTCCTGTTAATCAATCGTCGGTAGCTCGATTCTGATTCTTAAGACTATTCTGATGATACGGCAATATTGGTTTGTACCTGAATGGTCATTGCTTGATTCTTATCTACCACGACAATTTTGTCATCGGATCCTAGTTGCAAGACACGAGCGTAGGATACCTTGGCAGTTTCGTCCGGCTTGTGAGGCTTCGAGACTAATACAATTGAAGAGAAAGCGATGAGTCAAGATATGCTGTTGGAGAGCCTTGCAATCCTGCCGGATGCGTGTCCTTATGTTGATACTCCACCAATGGCTGTAGGGATGCTCTCATGCACCTTTACAATATGTACTTTTCCACGAAACGATGTCCAATGCATGGTCTATGGCATATATATATGCCAGACCCTGATTACATGCCAAGACGGCAGTAGCATATGATATACGTCAAATGTGCTATTGATCCCAGATGGGAAGCAAGGTAGCTAATATAGATTCGGCCTAGACCCAATTCAGCTCAAAGAACGAGACTAGTACCAAGATATCGCAAGCACGGACCAATCGGTCACAGGCTTCCCGCTAGAACTATTCTAGTGTATCTGTGCATCGGGGCTAAAGTCGCATCGCCCATACTACGTAGACTCGTCATTCGCGTTACACTCGGCGCAACAGCAAGCTTCTCATACATTCCTTTGCTGGCATCACAGGATACATCGTCGCTTTGCGCGTCTCATGTCACGACCTTCGCCTCGCTGAGCTGTATCGCTTTGTCCTGAGTGCCGCTTGCTCGAGAATCATACAAGATGGGTCTCTGCGGAGGGAGCAAGACGGTCCACCGGAAGCTTGTGCTTTTGTATGTATCATCGTTCGGCTTGGGTTCGGTTTGGCCATTGGCTGATCGCTGTTTGATGTAGGGGTGATGGCGCGTGTGGTAAGACATCATTGCTGAATGTCTTTACGAGAGGGTAAGATATACTTGGGGACTGCGGGGAAGGCACTGCTGATGCGCCTGGCGTATATCAGGTACTTTCCTACAGTATAGTATGTTGCTTTCTACCTGAAACGGGTCGGAGATGCGATTGACAGGTGCCTCTCTCTCTACGCAGTGAGCCCACAGTCTTTGGTGATAAGGCCCTGGAACCTCAATTGAATCACAAGCTCTAACGATCACCAGAAAACTACGTCCATGGTACCCTACCCACACGCCACAGACATTCTCTATACTTACTCCATCGCCTCAGACATATTCGTCGATAACGTCCACATCGAGCTCTCCCTGTGGGACACAGCCGGCCAAGAAGAATTTGACCGCCTGCGTTCCCTCTCCTACGACGACACCCACACCATCATGCTTTGCTTCAGCGTCGACTCGAAAGACTCGCTCGAAAATGTTGAATCCAAGTGGGTGGGCGAGATAGCGGAAAATTGTCACGGTGTCAAACTTGTGCTCGTCGCGCTGAAATGCGATTTGAGGGAAAGAGAGGGCGATGAGGAGGAGGCTGTGGATAAGGGTGGAAGGGAAAAGGTTATGGTTGATTATAAGCAGGGGTTGGAGGTTGCGAAGAGGATACAGGCGCTAAGATACCTCGGTATGTTCATCATCTGGATTGGGGAGGGAGGTTGCTGATGAATGGTATGCAGAATGTTCGGCCAAAAGAAACAGAGGCGTCATTGAGGCGTTCACAGAGGCAGCACGTGTCGCGCTATCAGTAAAGGGTGATGGGGCTGGCGGAGGCAGTAAGTGCGAGGTCATGTGAAACGGGATCGCGATCATCCTCGAGCTTTTTGTTTTTCGTCTGTCTGTTGATACCATTTTCCTTTCTGTATATGAGCGGCATTGGTCTACGCTGAAAACGAATTGGTGCGGTATTCTCCGTTGGGTAGCAGAGGCGTCTTTAAGGGTTCCTGGTCATTCCCTACCGTATCATCATCCTAGGAAGAGAACGCGAATCACCATCAAATATTCATCCCCCAAATTAAGACCTACCTGTAGGTCGAGAGGCACGATGCTACCATTATCGGCTCGGAACACCCATGCTTACCAGTCATTGAGCGCTTTCGCCTGCTATTGCTAGCCCTTGTTCTTTCTCTCTCTTGCATACTGTTGTATCTCTTTCTTGTAAAAGAAATTGCGCCTCGACGTAACGATGTCTAGGGCTCTGAGGACCGCAACATTATCTTGTCCAGTAAGGGAATTGCAGATGCAACTACTGGGTCCCGTGGCGAGATACAAGGCTCGACTGTCGTTCAATTAATGTCCGGGCCCAGCAGGTAGAGCAACTCTGCTAGACTCTTCCCGTTCAGCCTCATAGGCGCAGCGATCTGGACCTTCTCTTTCGCTCTCCATGCAATCCCCAGGCCGGCTGCTCCTAGCATTAGAAGATCATTGGAGCCATCGCCCACCGCCATTGTCTCAGACAATGGTATAGATCTCGATTCGCAAAGCTCAAGAAGAGTTTGTCTCTTCAGCTCGGGCGTGACAATTGCGACATCAGGATTCAGCTGGCCAGAAAGATGTGGATAGGGAAACTGGTCTATGGGCGACGACTCCAGCATTTGATTTGCGACTGCCACATCTAGACCCAGCTGCTCTTTCAGCCATACGGCCATAGGCATGAAGCCTCCACTTACTACTACCGTGTACACTCTTCTTTTCTTCAGACTAGCAATCAGTTCTCTGGCTCCTTCTGCTATCGTGACCGTCATCTTCAGGTCTTCCCAGACAGTCACGGGGACACCTTTGAGCATGGCCACCCGCTGTTTCAGACTGGTTGCGAAATCGATATCGCCGTTCATGGCACGGGCTGTGATGGCGCTGACAGCGTCGCTGATACCAATTGAGCGAGCCAGTTCATCGATCACCTCCTCGTTGATGAGGGTGGAGTCCATATCGAACAACGCGAGCTTGATAGGCCGATGCCCGCCTGGCGTAACATTTGAAAGGTCAAATACGATTTCGACGCCATACTTCGACTCGAAATCGGTGATCAAAGAGCTATGTCGCAATGTCGAGAGTTTGAAATCAGGTGGCTGATGCAGTGAGAGTCTATAGCTAGTAATACCTTCTACTGTTATACTGGGTGGCTGTTCTGAGTTGATGGGCTTGCACGGGATAGGTAGCAATGTGAATAGCTCGATCAGATCGAGAGTGAAGGATTTATCTAAGGAGGACGTGTGAGACTCGGGATAACTTTGGTCCACCTTTTCTCTGCGGAATATTGTTATGATCAATTTGATTGGATCTCCTTTGCCCTTGTCCATTGGAGTAATGCTGCACAATGGCTGCACTTTGGAAATATAGGAACTTGAAGTGAAAGAAGCCGACACTAAAGTAGGTAGATATTTGTTATCTTAGCATCATGCAGGGCGATAAGAACAAGCACGAAGATTTTCATGTCCCACAACAACCATATCCTATGAATAGGTATTGGTGACCGACGATGCTTACAGAGAGTTTTATAGCCTCGACATTGAACCCTGAGAAGCTGAACAACACAGTCACTACCGGTATACATCTACACGACTTCCAGCCTCTCCCAGCCCTCAAATCCAGCTTCAAAAAAAGCTCGACCAATCCAAATTGCCTAGCCGTTAGCCCATCACATATTTTCGCTGCACAGGCAGACAAGGCTGTCGTTCATGTCTACAGCAGAGACCGAAACAACCAGGAAGCGGTGGTGCCTTTTCCTGAAAGAATTCACAGCATTGCTCTGGCCGGGGAATCAGATGGAGCTGGGACACTTGTGCTAGGTACAGAAGGTGGTAGAGTGATATTTTGGGAGGTATGGCTACCCGTACCTCGTAAGAAGTCTCACGTGTGGAGCTGGGGCTGACTAAACGAAGTAGCTTGCAACCGGCAGACAAGTAGCGACTTCGCAACACCATCTCCAGCCCACAACGTGTCTTGCCATAGATCCCACTGCCAACTTTCTTCTGTCCGGCTCCGCAGACTCGATCATCCACGTCTGGTCAATTCCCAACATCCTCTCCTTCTCGGCCTCCACTACAACTGACACTGGCCAAGATGTCCCATTCTCTCCCCTGAGATCGCTTTCGAACCACCGAGCGGTAGTGACTGCCATTGTGGTTGGCCACAGCTTCAGCAAGAACAACATCGCGGTTTCGGCTTCGGAAGATAAATCGTGCATCGTGTGGGACTTCTCCAGTGGTGATGCTCTTCATACATTTCTGCTCTCAGCAAGCCCCCTTTGCTTGGCATTAGATCCAGTCGATCGCGCAGTCTACGCTGGTTATGAAGATGGGAGTATCCAACTCATAGACTTTTACAGCGAGGGTGGTCTGCATCAAATGTTACGTGATCCTGCTGCACAGCCGACGCCAATTCAGCCTCCACCCGCGGCCAGGTGGACTGCGCCAGATCCGAGTTCCGCATCACTGTGTATACAAGTTAGCTACGATGGTACCTGTCTACTGTCTGGACATCGAGATGGTGGAATCTATAAGTGGGAAGTTGCAGCAGGCAGATACGACAAACAGCTGGCGGACTTCTCAGCTCCAATCACAAATCTACACATGCTCAAGCCAATTGGCTTCCCCAGGGTCACAATGCCTGTCGTGAAGCTACATAACGTCGTAAAACCTCGCTATGAAAGCTTCGCCCACGGTAATCATGGCAATTCTGGCGCTGTTGTACCCTCAGATTACACCTTTACAGCGCAATTTACCTCGGTTATCAATTCGCTAGATTCTCCAGGCCTCGATAGCTTCCATGAAGTTCTCATACATCCGTCATTCCCCGATTACTTTCTTGATGATGCCTTGGCTGAGTTCTACGCCTCCCAGAGTCTCGCCAAAACTGTTCCAGATTCGACTGACATTGCCGAGCTTCGATCGCAGAATGCATCACTGGCATTTCAGCTCTCAAATGCCGTGGAGCGCCAGAACGCGGCTGCTGCTGAGATACAACAGCGTGATAAAGAGGACTGGAGGCGACAGAAAGACGAAGAGATCAAGGTAGCGAGGAAGAAACGGAGGAGACTGAGGAGGATGAAGACGGGGGAGCTAGCTAGGAAGAAAGAAATGGGGGAGAACATCGACGGGGGAGACGAAGTTATGGACGAGGACTCCAATGATGAGAAAGACTTGAGTAGCAGCACCGATGAGCTTACGAATCCCGCTTGATCTTCCATATTCGTAGAAAGGAAAACGTTGCGTTGCCGCAACGCTCAGACACTTGGGAGAAAATGATAAGACGTCCATAGGCTCAATCAAGGGTCGCCCTCGATAGTCGAGGCTACAAAAGAGCAGTAGTCCTTCTAGAAACGGCGAAACCATTTCAAACCTGCAGTCGATGCAGTTCAGAGCGCACCCTTGGGACTACCGCTCTCATCTCGTCAACCCAAATGTCCTCAATTAAGCTCGACAATGATCCCGCATCATCTTTGTCATTGCGCCAGCTATTTACACCTTTCGCACAAAGTTTTTACAATTGTGTAGACTCATTAGAAAAGAACAACTTGGAGTTGCTCACACTTATCATTGTTGATGGAGACCTGCGTAACCAGGAATCCCAGGCCGAAATCGAACTTCCATATCTCCAGGGTACCATAGGGGTTGTACAGGTCTGCGGTAGACAAATTTGCTACGACGCGTGCTGGTACGGATAACACATCTGCATATCACGTCTGTATATCACCAAATTTGTCAGATATACTGGTGGTCGTTCGGTCCTAGAGCGGATGTATGGATCGTTCATTAGATGTAAGTGTCATTATCGACTAGAGCAAATATGTCCGCTGTCTTCGAGGACATATATTCCCATGCGAATCTCGACATCAACCCACCGTGGCACGTATCAGGATCGAGGTAAAACTATGCGTCAACTCACTCTTCAGCCATCATCAAGACATCCAACATGCTCACAAGAAGCTCCTCTCAAAGCTGAAGCGATGATACTCACATCTTTGCGTTTTCTGTCAGTATCAACAGGCTCTCCAATAATCATTCCTTGGCTTCGAGGTTCTCCCACCGTGCTCCTTTGATCGCACCGCTCAACATAGCAGTCCATCATGCTACGAACAGCTACAATCTGTACTTGGCATAGTATATGGGGTGCTTCAAGATGTCGCTTCAGTTCTCTTATACGGGATCCTGTTCTGATAAAGGCGATGTTCTCATGCGTGCCTGAGTACGATGTACTAGACGTTTCCGCCACGAATATCACCCCCACCGCCAGCGTTAGTACACCGGCTTTTGTCATTGTCACGATTGTGCATGTGTGAACTGAAATTTCATTGCAATTATCGTGCTATGTCTTACTGCCTACGCCTGGACTACCCCCGAGCTGCATGAAGACCATCAGGACGGCTCCATACGCTGCAGTAGCAGCTAAGACCTCGAAAGGTCGGGCCACTGTCAAATTACTAAGCAGTATGGTGAATAGTACCAAGAATCCCGTGATGACACTCAGACGAACTTGAGGACTGAGCTGGTCATTTGACATTTCTTGAAGCCACCACAGTGGGCCAATGAGCATCGCCAAACCGAGAAGCAAAATTAGACAAGTGACGATTTTGTCGATCAGCGAGTCTCGGTCGTAGACTGTGGTCTCCATCTCGAAGTCTTCGACGTCATAGAGACATTTGTTCATCTGTTTACATTAGCTGGTGGATTTGGCTAAGGTGGAGAAATTGCAGCTAGCCTTTCTTTCCCTGATGCAAGATGTCAAATTGAGGCGATCCAACTTATCGAGGAGGAACCTCCTCAAAGGCGTTCCTTCCTTCGACACCATTGGTATCAAATCCTCGTGTCTGTCGATGAATGAGACCTCCTCGGATCTGATTGGGTCATTTGCATTCTGCAACCATTGTTTTACGTTCCTGATCTGGAAGTCCGAAGCTTTTGGGCGAGCTTTCAAAGCAGAATGGTTTAGGATGAAACTTTCTACGACTCCGTTAGCGATATTTTCCAAGTAGGAATCTACACGATCTGGGTCCGTACGATATCGTTCAAGACTTGACGCTAGGTCAGCCAAGATCTGCTTTCTTCGTGGCCAATGATCGAGGCGAAAAGTGCCGCAATCGGCATCCTCTTTTGGCGCTTGCCTGCAAAGGTGGTCCTCATACTCAAGCTCTTCCTCCAGCTGCGTAATCTGGTCTTGCATAAAGAGTGTGGCCCGGGCACTAGCTCGTCCAAACTTCCGGATAACAAAAAAGTCGTCATCCGATGCCATCCACTTACAAAAAGCTGGATAGCCCCTGCTGTTCGAATATCAGCGGCCCGCTCTCGGTAAGGAAATTCCTATTCCACATTGAAGTCTCACTGTCTCCATGGCTGCAAATCTGCCTCCTCTCTCGTGATCACACGATTTGACAAATTCTGCGGTGGTCGTTGCGGGACTTGACCCACAGTCGTAGGGGGAGCAGCGCCTAAGAGATTGGTTGGCGGTGCAATTGGATGAGCTTGAATTGTTGTTCCCGAGCTTGACGCTATATGAATTGGAGAGCTCATGATATGCAATGTTGGTATGTATGTGGCTTTCGTATCAGTCGTCTTTGGTAGCGTTGAGGAACATGGGAAAGACAGCAGCTTATTAACTTGCAGCTCAAGAAATTGACGCACATCATTGTCGCTTAGCTCGCGTCCCTTTGCAAGGTCAGCTGAGACCATCGATTGGCGTCCAATGGTCAGCAAAGGCCATGCATCACGAAAACTCGACACGGTTATCCTACCTTATCTCGGACTAGTGATCGGGCATCCACATTCAAATACTACGCACGAATATCTGGCTTCATATGCTCGCCTACCCCTTGCCAATCGCTACCACACCATCGGAGCAATCCTCAGCCTTGTGAGACATGCCTGATATCGATTTGTTCCAAATACGAAAGTTCCGTTTCCTCTTGGGCACCGCGGCGCCTCACTCTGTCCAATCGTTTGCTAATTGGTAACAGTCAAAAAGGCTCTGCTCCCGCTATCCAGCTCCACGATTTTTATGCCGCATTGACACTTTATACAAGGCGAGTCCACATCTACATATGTACTTTAGCATTAAATTGCTGGAGACTTTGCGCTGTAAAGCCTTTTTTGCTGCGTAAATTCATCCTTACGCCTAAACACAGCACGCCCTGTACCTGCTTTGTGGAGCTCGGAAGTGGCATTACTCATTTCATGTTTGACGTCCCTTTGAACTGCTACAACATACAGTTCTTCCGATGGGCAAGCCAGGCAAATCGCGGAATAGCAGGGGACTAGTGTGTTGGGACGATGACGACCTTGATGAGCATTCGGAAGGACTTGAGAAGCCACGACCAAAACCGAATCGTCCAGCCGAACCAAGGCCCGATCAGCCAGGTGACCCCTCTCGAACGTTCAGCACTTCCAGCTTTCTCGCTGGCTATCAAGCAGGCCAAGATTCGTCCTATTCCCAAGGATCATCGTCACAACAATACCCTCAAAACCATCACAATCCTCCTGCTTGCCAGCATTCCAAGCATGACATTGGATATCAGCCCAGTATGTCTGGCCATGGCTACTCGTCCCAACAAGCTACATCAGGCGAACTATACCAGCGAACCCATCATGGTTCTCAGGGACATTCAAGCAACCAAGATTTATATCCACAGCAAATGACTGCAAATTCATATGGCCAAGATTGGCTTTTGCCGACTTCAGCCTCTTCGCAGTATGGTCAGAGTGCTTCATCTGCAAGCCCAGGTAGCCCATACCAACCCTATAACCAACCATATGACAGAAGATACCAACCCAACACCGCTATCGCACCTACAGCTTTCATGTGCGAGCATGGGCGTCCTGGTGACGGGTCGTATGTTGGCATTCTCACAAGTTATCGATACGTAAGCAAGGCTAATGAAACCTAGCTGCCGAGAATGTGAAAGAATACGGGAAACTCGGCGTAACTTCCGATAAGCACACACGTATTGCGACTACCATACAGCACCCTCTCTCAAGATTATATAAGGATATATCATCTTCTGGATGTGCATCACTTGCTTTCCCTCATTATCGGCTCTAGGAACGCAACTCTTACTCTTCACTGATTGGGATTTGAGACAAATTGGGGGCAATCCAATATATACTAGTATGTGACCTCCGAAAAACAGTGCGGTGATACGATGTAGTTCTTACCGTCAGTCCTTGCCCGTGTTGCTATGACGCTGCTAACAGGTTGGGATCTAGTCGTTGATGTACAAGGATATCGTGAACTTCGTCGGTACAATGACAGCGCTCTCAAAATGATAGCTCACTCTGTACAAATTTCGAGTTGGTGTTGCTCGCTTATTGAACTTCGCATCGAAAGGACCAGAAACGCAACGTAGAAGCTGGAACTCTCAATCTCACGGCCGCGATGTGCCGTACGTGTCCATCTTGAACTATGTGGACTAGATCATGTAATGGCACGGCGATCGTCGATTACTTATGGCACGTCTACAGTAGCGACGGGCGAAAGACATGCACCGCAGCATCGTTGTCGCTATGGCCATCTAACTAGTCCACTCTGGCTATCTCAATAGAATTCAACCGCTCTCGAAGAAGCCGAGCGTAGTGCAGCCTCTGACATCATTCTTGACTGGAAGTTGAATTCAGTTGATGGCATATGCCGGTACTCGGTTTTTCTCTTGGTACTTGTGTGTGACTTCGACTACGGTAATTTAGGCATGGTTTTCAGGCCTCGACAAATTCACGGGCATCACCGAACGCCAGTAAGGTATCTTAACAAGCGAGCCATCGCCACACAGTTCGGAGATCCAAAAGACTTCGGACGATAGATATCACGGCGCACTATGGTAACTCTGTCCTGAAGCAGACCGCGTCATGTACTCACCAATATTTCATGCGCGAACCCGGCTTGTGTTTTCGATCTGCATAACCAGAAAAGAGATAACGTGCTTTGGTCCATACAGCACCAATAGTATCCCCAAAGCCTGACAGTAACGCCATCGTTAACATATATCGTTGGGGTAACGAAGGCGCCTATCGTACCTAGACTGAGCAGAGCATCAATATCGGCTGGAAATGGAGTCCCACTCCCGGCTGTCCCGTCCTCATAATCGTTCTTGGTAGGGGTAATTGCATCAACCTCCTTGCCGCAACCGTCGCCGAAATCGGGCATGTCTTGCTGTGGATCTAGGACCTCTCGACTGCTGTACCCCATCACCGTACCAAATCGTCAATATCCCTTCTTCTCAATCATCTGACTCACACCAATATCACCAGCCACGCTAGGAAGTTCCAAGTATACGTCTCCGCCTTCGCATTGGTCCTCGCGACTATTGGAGGAAAGGTCAAAGGTACAGAGGCAAATGGTGAATAGTATGAGAAGCAGCAAATGGACAGGGATGGGTAAGATTTCGTGATGAGCTACACTGAAAGGAATATCAACTTTCATTGTCATGACTTGGTGTCACCAAGCAGAGTATATCGCAGATCCAAATGATAAACAGCCTCTTTCAAATCGATTGAAGTCATACTGGTCATGGGACGGACGACATGATTCCAACAACATAACCATACAACAGCCCACTCCATTTTATATATGCGCACTACATCCACTGTAAAAGATGACAACTTGTCACCTCCTGCTCCATTCCGCTAGGTCTGCCCACCTACCTTCAGCCTTCTTTCTTGATCTTTGAAAAGTCATATTGCATCCCACATATTCCAATAGCTCAACTCCCTGTACGTTTCCTATGTAGCGTGTGCCTCTTCAAACACCAAAAGAGAAGGCATGAGCACGCATTCAAGAGAGCATAACAAAATGACAAAAGAATATTGCGGTTTTGGATGGGAACTGGAATGATAGAGACTAATTAGGCCTTTTGATCAACTAGTAAAGAACTCAAACTCCGTTCTAATAACCTAGGTCTAAGACATACATCTTTTATTGACCGTACTTGCACAACATTGCTGGATGAGATCGTACGCGACTCTGACTCTCGCTTTAGTACCACTAGCTGATGATAGGCAGGCATTGTAGATCCGCTGAATGAGGTGATACCCTTGATTCTAGTACGAGCAGGACACTGGTCGTTGTAGAAAGATCTATAGAAATTCGTACTTAGAGATCTCCATGTATTTTACAGTATTTTCACCAACCTCTCGGTATAATATTAAATAGGGACATTCTTTTCACATACGGCCACAGACTGAAGAATACTCGGCATCCCGTCCGCTCTGCCATTGACAAGCTTCAGATCGAACAATTAGTAGTTGGGTCGGTGACGACCAGCGAATCCTGTTTGCTGTATGTTTTTAATTTTTGGTTATGTACCGCTCTTTCACTTCTAAGCCGCTGCATAGAATACGCTGAATTGTGTACGAAGTTTAAGAGGACGGCAAATTACAAAAGTACCACACTTTCCGGAATATTTTCAATACCACCACACATGCATGTCCGGGCATCATGCGCACATAATTGACTTATGACTATCTAGCAATAATGGTGTGATCAATGTATCTGCTGTACCCCGTATGCCCCCTGTCGCCATTGCCAACATCGTGCCTGATGTCGTTGTGCTGTCATCGCTGTTGTTGAACTAGTTGTATCGTGAAGACGGAGTACAATGAGGTAGAATTGGAAAAGAACCAGGAGCTGGCTATGCCAGGAGTACGAGGGATATTAAACAGTAACGCTTGAGAACGTATTGACGCGAGTGACGATGATAGAAAATGAGAATGAACAGTGACTATGGCGATGGCGAGGGTGATGGTGGCGGTGATGGTGAAGTTTAATCAGCGATGATAGACCGTATCATGTATGATCAATGGCCTCAATGAGGAGCTGTGATGATTCTGAAATATGGGTGTGACTGAAAAGTGTGATAATTCCATAATTCACCGTCAAGAAAAACATATATCAAAATAAGCCCTACATTTCCAATGGGCAACAGGTGGAAATGGCCTAGTGGTAAGCTTGCTGCATCATCCGGGAAACCGGTTGACCGAAGATATCACTTCCCATTCCGGTGTTGAGATCGATTCGGTTCGACCCCCAGGCAGGGTTCCTCCTCGGTAACGATCAGGTTATTAAATTTCCCTAAGAATTGAGTCGGGGATATCTCTAGATCAACTGTTGTGTCAGTGTGATCACTCTACTCTGTAGAGTCGTTCATTCGATCCTGAGGTCTTCAATTCTCTTTTTTGCGAAGTTTTTCTAGGTTGATGGAATGTTAAGAAGACTCATTGTTTTCGAACACGCGTCTGCGACTAGCTGGCCTTGAGTCACCATTCATATTGTTTGAATTCGACCCTTTTTGCAATGTCGCTATGGATAATAAATAAGAGTAGTCTAGCCAAGCGGTAATGCCATCTTTCGAATAGAAATTTTCTCACATGGCGCATTACCTCAGATCCATTTTTTTTGCGCAATGAACGACAGCTTGGACATCACCTTATCATGGGAGATGCAGGTGCTTTGCGTTGTGGAAAGGGATATTATTTCACTTGGAATACAACGCGGTCTCCATCATTTGATTGCCAATTATTTGTTGCTTTATCACTGCAGTTCACCATGTGATGGAGGCTTCCTTCGACACACGAGCGTCACGTCCTTGAATAGGCATTGCTTGGTATCGCCCCCGTTGTCAGCTTGATAGCACCATTTGGGAACAAGTTCTCAGCTGTGGAAATTCAATTGCCATCACTATAAATCCAATCATTGTTGGCAGGCGCCAAGCCGAAAGTACAAACGACTAGCCTTTGGACGTGCATAGCTGTCATGGGACTGGTTGCGACGGACCTTGTTGATATTGTCTTTTATTTGGCTGTCACTTGTATGACATGATAGAGATTGGAAGCTATCGAGGACGGAACCTACATTTGGATACTTCTGTATCACGGGTGGACGAGTCAAGTAGGATCAAATCGGCAAGAGAATGACGAGGAGAGCGGTATAAGGCGAAGAACGAGTCTCGGGCGATGTAGATTTGGCTTAGGGTAGTGTGTGTAGTATGACAAGCACAGTATGAAACCTCTTGTAGTGATGACGATGACGACTTTTCCGTTTGGTTTCAGCGAAGTGTGATTATCGACGCTAGGAATCTTTATTATAGATACCAGTACTCGCCATCAGGGCAAGCGAACCCTCGCCTCAGCATCCTCCGACGTTTGTTCTGTCTTCTTGTGCCTGCCGACGAGGTCGAATGGCGAGGGATGTGTGCCAGTCGCTCCCCGCATGCATCACATCGCTTTCGAAGGGGGCCGTTGTGCGACTATGGCTAGTAGAGACCATGCTGTCATGGTCCTGTTCCGTGAGTGCGCACAGAGCTGAATTGAGATCCTTGGACTTTGCGTGATGGGGAGCCGGAATCTTGGGTCCAGAATTCCCTATGGGCTTTTCATCAACTTCTGGGTCGACAGAAGCAGGACGACTGCGCTTGAATTTAGAACCTGATATCACTTGACCCGCAGGAGGACTTTCGACTTCTGTGCTCGGGCAGCCTTCATCTTTGACATATTTCGTTTTCCCATGGCCGTGGATGTGCGATTCTATTGCATAGCGATCTTTGCGTAAGGATTCGTTTCTTGGGAAATCTTCCAGTGGCCTATCTGTTTTGGAAGAGGCTCGGTGCAAGGATGATGGGTATGGAAGGGTTTCCTGAGCCTGGAGTATGGTCTTCGGCCGCTGAGCTGCTAACCTCCTCGCCTGTAGCCTACATCGCTGCGACACCATTTGGTCTGTCATTGGTTCCTTGTCAGATCGTAAGAAGACTCATGTCCTGTGGGTTGAAAGTATAAGCGGATAAGATTACAACCCAGGTGTGCGTGTCAAGTATTGGTCTTCTCAACACATAGTTGCAGAAAGGCTGGCAGTGTTGACTTCCAGATAGAGACTGGACGTTGTTACTTTCACCGGGAAGTGTTGAAGGAAATAATAGAATGGTTTTTTTCAGTAAATCCAGCACTGCGAAAATAAGAGCATGCGATTTGAGGTACTGGCGGGAGAAAGCATTGCCCAAAACTTGGAATTGAATTTTTTAGAGGATGCCAAATATCCATTTATCACATTCTCGACCTTCAGCTGAAGCCTTGCAAGCCGCCCATGAAGATATTGGAGTATACTAGGTCTTGGAGACAAATCCTTGAACTATACAGCGTACTCGTGAGTGGCCAAATGGTGATTGAGGGAGAAATTGAAGCTGAAGAGCGCGAAGACTTCGATACATAAGTGCATTCCGAGCTGTCTTGTAGCTTCGAGTTTGTTGTTGCAGCCCAGGGTCCTTGGTATTTTGCTGCGTGCCGCGTTGAAGTAAAGAGACATAAGATAGGAGCTGTTTGGTTGAAATTGATGGCATGCGTCGGAGGATAAGTACCTCATATGTTAGTTTGTTCATAGCAAATGGTTTCACCGATAATAAGTTTCCCGTATGAACACCTGATAACGCCACCATCCCTCGAAAGATTTCTGAGTCACTCTGTTCTGTATGCGGGCGGTGTGATGTGCCTATCCAAGATCAGAGGACGTCGCCGCGCCCGCGCATATGCTTCAGTCGCTAGAGGTGAATTACTCTCGGTGCGGATAACACTCCCTACTGACATGAAGAATCTATCCACCCAAGAAGTATTAGCGGCGTATTTTTTACGTAGGGGGTATCCCCTTGAGATGTCAGATAGTGGAGGTCTTGCAAAGCCATACCCAAATGTTGCGCCAGAACCAAGCATATATTGTCCCAATGTTCTCATGGGCCCATTCGGTCCACCCCCGTATCTGATAATGGTCAATCCACCTTTTGTTGTTTTAGCCTCGTTAATCAGCTATAAAGGAGTGATCTTGCGGGGTGCTACCATATAAGAAGCCCATTATCAATCCTACAGCTAGCCGACAAAGAGGTATCAGTAGATGTGGCAGAGGAATGCTAGCGTTTATTCATACAGCCTCCAAGCATCGCTCCCATTTTCCCTAACAGTGTCAGCGCCTGCCAGTATCTAAGCCCCGAGGGGCGTTTGGGTTCTTACATTTGTCAAAGGTGGAGGGGCCTTGAGACCTCCCTCCGGCAGTCGATGGCATTGGCGGCATACTGGCGGTAGTACCACGCTATTCCGCACGTCTGATGGGCTGAAGCAGTACCCTTCCTGCTGTGGACTTGGATACGCCAATGCTTCAAAGGGTCTGCTCGGCTCCACTTGGGCCCGCAAGCCCGGAGATAGTCACGTGCACAAGCCTTCTGGGCTTTTTGTGGTGAACTCAATTTCTGAATGGCGCACGACAGCTAAATCGCAGATCGATGTGAGTAAAGCAACTGCATCAACACCTATTATAACGTTCGACGCATTGCTTGTGAACCCCCACTGGTCGGGCGTGGCATGGCCATATTGCCGCATGGCATTCGCTAGCGTCTCGACTCGCGTTTCCGGAAAACCAACGTCTCTCCTAACGACCCCTCAAAAAGATCCATCCGAAACATCACCAACAATCGCCTCCGATATCATTTCGCCCAGGATTACCAACTTGCATCTGCTTTATTGCCTTCTGAGTGCCCTTTGCAACTTCATACCGGTCCTCAGTAGCACCTTGGCTTTGAGCACAGAAGTCTGCATGTGGTCGTCCGACGTCAGTCTTTCTTTGATACCATCAAGGACCATTGGCCGATTCAACATCCAATCCGTTTTGGATTTATAATTCGAATGAGGGAACCAAAGTTCACTTACACCCACGCCATCCCGCACTTGACGCCTGCTGTGGTACTTGACCTAGCGACAAGGGATATCAGGCGAAGGTCATTAAGAGAGAAGTTGGAGAATCCGAAGAACGACTACACATATTCGGGAGTCCACAAGACCATTCATCATACCGATGACTGCTGTAATCTCGCCCCCTAGCTTCCAGCCTTTGCCACGATGGAACACTGGTGACGAAAGAGAAGGACTTGATTCTATGAGCGCAGAGGAAGTGACCCGGATTTTTATGCCCCGCAAGGGTGCGTCGCGTACGAACTCAGTATCATCAATGCCTTCCACATCATCATCGTCATCGTCCTCTACCTCTGCGTCGACGGCTCCTTCCACCGCCTCTCAAACAAATGGCGACACCCCTACAACTGCCGTCAGCAACAGCGAGCAAGGAGGGTGGGGACCACGGAAGAAAGCAGGTCGGGGGCTGTGGCCAAACTCTAAAGCCGAACCAGTATCAGGGCTGTCAACAGCGCGATCTCAAGCTCTACCTACTCCTTCTTCTGGCCAATCCGCTGCCTCCACCATGAACACCGCTATAAATCAGCCCTCTCCAATTTTGCCATCACAAGGGAGACCACAAACGCAACAGAATGGATCGAGAGAAAATCAGCCGTCAACTACGGCTGATTCTCCAGCCATACTAGCTTTACTGCCAATGACGGGCACTTTTGAACGAAAACAGATTGTGGTACCATTCTTTCCAGAAGTATTGAGGATAGGACGGCAGACGAACGCAAAGACGGTGCCTACCGCGGTCAATGGCTACTTCGATTCGAAAGTGCTCTCAAGACAACATGCAGAGGTATGGGGTGACAGAAACGGAAAGATCTGGATTAGAGATGTGAAATCCTCGAATGGGACGTTTGTCAATGGAGTCAGGCTTTCTCCTGAAAACAGGGATTCAGAACCACATGAACTTCGGGAGCAAGACACCTTGGAACTAGGGATTGATATCGTTAGCGAAGACCAAAAGAGCATCGTCCATCATAAGGTCTCTGCCAAGGTAGAGCTCGCAGGTATATACCCTAATCCACCAAGTTTGCTGGAAATGGACAGTTCAAATGGGGGTAATGTAATTCTTGGAGAACCGATGAGCCAGCAATTATCACAAATGCGGGGCCGAGGAGCCAATCAAGGCCCGTTGGGCAGCAACAGTCGAATGTCCGGCCCAATGAACATGGCCAGCAACAATGCAAATATGATGGGGCCGCACAGGCAGATGAACCTATGGATGGGACCGGTCACGATCGAGCAGGTGGTCAAAAAGCTTACAGTAAGTTGGCGCCGAATAAAGATGTAGTATACCCTCTAATGGCCTTCCTAGTCCGAACTCAAATCAGCGAAACACCAGTCGCAAGATCTTCATCGCACTGGTGATTTTTTCAACACTCTTCTGAGATTACAGCCCGGCGAGGAAGCTCCGAAATCACCATCGAAAGCCGCGACGGAAGAGAGGCAGACCAACGGCGTCCCTCCACCACCCCAATTAGACCCCATATCACCTTTCTCGCAGCCTCCGGCCCCACCGCCTCAGCAGCCTCTTCCTGAAAAGCCGGGCGTTGGTCGGTCCACCGTTCCCGTTCCAAATACGACAGAATTCCTAAATCAGTCAATATTGAAGAGGATAGATACCGAAAGGTCAACAACAGCGCTCAGCTCTCCAGCACGAGCCGAAAGCGGTCAAATAATATCATTGGTGGAAGCATTGAAGATCAAAACACATGAGCTCGATTCGAAGGTCGACTATATCAAGTCGCTTGAGGTTGATCTAGCACGGGAAAAGCGAAGACGTGAGATCGCAGAGAGGAAGCTGTCAGGCGATCCTCACGACCAGCTAGATCATGGAAGAAATGGTACGTTAGAAGAAGACGCATTTGAGCCACCTTTGGATTCTATGGAAACAATGGAACACGATATGCCAAATGGCTATGTTCCAGAAAATGGGGATGTGAAAGCGCTATCGAGGTCAGCATCGTCGTCGACGATAAGAAATTCCGAAATTAGCGAACGATCCACCGAAAACGCATCTGGTCTTGCAGCACGATTGCAAGCCCAATTAGATCTCAGAAACAGAGAAATGAATGAAATGAAAAGGCTCATGGAGTCGTACAGACAAAGAACAGAAGAAGCAGAAGAGGGCCGAAGAAGTTTGGCAGAGATGGTGGAAAACATACGAGCTGGTCGCGACAAGAACGCCATATCAGCTATGAATGATGACGATCCTACTTATATCGACAGCCAGGCCAACGGCAGCATCATGTCACCAAAGTTGACACAATCACGGGACCTAGATGGCCACCCATCGTCGTCGCAGCTAGCTCACCGTCAACCCAACGGCAGCGCTGCGATCGGAAACTTGCACTCCGAGATCGAAAAGACGGTATCGAACGTTCTGCAGCAGCACCAAAGGGAATGGGGTGGTCCTGCCGGCGGCGGCGGCGGTGGTCGCATGGTGCAAAGCGCACCGTACGTGTCCATGGTCGGCGTTGTACTGATCGGTGTGGGCATCATGACGTGGCTCAATGGCTGGCAGCCAGGTGGCGACAAATGAAGACTCGATTTGATTGGGCTTTGAGCGCGCATAATGTAATCGGTTTGTCGTCGAGCTTAGGGATGCCTATTTGGAGGGGAAAGCATTTTGCGGTGGTGTTTGGGATTGCGCTTCTTCTTGGGGGTTCTTTCTTGTGTTGTTGGTCACGATCGCATTGCGAGGGTTTTTTGATGAGATACACCTGCTAGGTTTAGCAATACATATTTTATTCCTCTTTTTCTGGTCTTTGTGTATGCTAGGGATGGGGGTTGTTAGGGTGGTGGCGGGGGTAGAGGGAATGAATGCAGTTTGCTAGATTATGCAACGTCGATTCTTCACATATTCACGGTGGCGAGTGTCCAGTGATGTGTTTGTGAGAATTGATGCTGTGCTGCTGGAAGAAAGATGGGCATGATGTTCAATGTTTGAATAATGTCATGCTATTATTTATCCTACACAGCGGCTATCGCAGTGCTCAAATACGGCCTCTACATAAAGTCTAGCCATCAAGGCGACAAATGTCAATACTTGCAGCACCGGCAGTGATTTCATTCCTCATCTCGCATCCTGTGCTTTTCAAGGCGCCAAATCTGTAGCCATGGCCTCGCTCACTGCATACATTTCATGGCTTGCCATATCGTTCTGTCCTCGGTCGAATATCCAAATCAACCAGGCTCTAGTGCTTCTTCATCGGCATACCTTTGCCTTCGGGACAATTCCGTGGCTCTCGCTATCATCCTGGTTCGCAGCCACTGCGCCCCTTCTGGGTAGCTCGACCACAGACATTACTGTGCATTCCTCGGCGCTGGTGATGGCACTAGACCGCCTTACGCCAAAGATTCAATGTTGTATATTGAATACAAGCGGAACATGATGATACCGCATCAACGTCTAGCGGTCTTCTTGAGATTCTGCATCGCCTTCACAGCGGCTGCGCGGCGCGGGCGTGAAGCTTTTGCGCTGGCCGATGTATCTTCCTTTTTCGCTGCTGATTTTGAGGGGAGCTCCTTCTTGTGGATGGTAGAAGATGATCTCTTTGCTGGCGTTGGCTCAGTGGCGCCACGTCTCTTAGTACTGAAGGTTTGCTTTGCGCGGGGTTTCGTAGTTGGTTTCACCTGCGTGGGAACCAAATCAGGTACAGCTGGTTTTCCAGCTGCAGATTTCCTCCAACGCTCAGAAGGCTCCCGCCTTGTTGTGCTAGGCTTTCCCTGGACAGCCGATTCGTGCGTTGACGCCTTGGCTGCCTTGTCCCCGCGCTTTCGTGATATTGCGGACCGTTCCCCTTGTGACGGTGTTGCTTGGGATCCTGACTTCAATTCATCGACTTCAAACGGATTAGATGTGAGGTCAGGAGAATTGGCAAAGCTGAAGCGTGGGCTCATTATTGGTGGATATTCAACAGGCGCTATGAAGTACCAGCGCGGTGGTCGTTCGGCTTGCTCCACAATGGCGGCTTTGCGAGCAGCTGCCTTGCGATACTCCTCGTAGGGGGCTATATACTTCGGGGGCCGCTCATGCCTCCATAATGTCCCTGGTATACATCTCCAATCTTCATCCCAAAGGCCGTCTCTGTTCCAACGAGACTTCACAATGTCGTACGCCCTCGAATCGAGATTGGCATTCTGGTCATCGTATTGATTACTCAACCCCATCTTTATCCATTCCCTCTCTTGACAGAAGTGGTGGAGGAATTGATAGCACGGACGTGACATTTGGCGATCTTGGGAATTAATAGTAGATCCTACAGGTTCCTCGTATTCTTCATCAATATAGGGAGGTTGACGTTTCCTCTTGGTTCCCGATTTGCTTCTCTCACCGTCGCTTACAGAATTTGAAGCCTCTACAGTCGGTAGAGAGTCTGGCAGCTCATGTTTCCACATGTCCCCCGGCTGAAAACTCCATTGCTTGTCCCATATACCTTGCTTTATCCATCTATGCTTTATGTTCGCCTTGGCGGCTTCCTCCCTGTCAAGAGGGCCGTTTTGTTGGACGAGACCCTTGTCTACTGCCGCTCGTATACGGTCCAACTCATCGCGCACCTGGGCAAAGAATTGTATACGAGGTATTGAGTTACGCAGTTCCCTGATTTCTTTATCATGTAGCAGTGTAGCTGGACTTGGGGGGCTCGATTCTTCCAACGTTGTCGATGGTACTGATGGAACAGGAGGGGGAGATCGGCTGAATCGTCGTCTGGAGAGGTCTTGGCCCGTAGCGGCAAAATCTTCAAGCTGCTTAGCTATACGCTCCACTGGAAGACCTCTGGAGGCTTCGTATATAGCATCGTAGGACATTCTCGTCACAAGTCGCTGAGGGCAATATCGGTGCTGAAGTGCAGCCTACAAGAAGTGGAGTAGAAACAGTATGGTAAACAACGACTACAACAATAGCGCGTCACACCAGAGACGGTGATACGGGGAAAGAGGTTTTCTGGATTGATCTCAAAGAACTTAAGAAGAGAACGCCGGCCCGCTAGCGCGTGCTCAAGCTTCAATCAGTTACTTTACTGTACTTTATTTAGACACGTTCAGCGGCTACGGTCGTATTTGGCGAAGGCTTAGCTTCTAGTACTACGTATTCAGGGTGATAGTTGTTAGCGTGACAGGGATTATCTGGGAGAGGGCTCACCAAAATAATCCCTGTCACGCTAACAACTATTTCGCTGGACACCATTGTATGTAAGGAAATAATGGTATCAACCCCCACCCTAAGTGATAGCCCGGAGTAACGGAATGGAAAACTCCGAGCGGTTCTAAGGTATTAGCATAAGTAGACGGTAGCTTCTCGTCTCAGGGGGGTTAAATGTTAGCGTCTTGGCATTTTTTGGTGGTGATTTCAAGTTCTGACCAATCAAACCCCTGTCGCGCTAATATCTAGCCTGCCGGATACCATAGTACTACGTACTCAGGTAGTTAAATCCTAGCGTGACAGGGATTATTTTGCAGAGGGCTCACCAAAATAATCCCTGTCACGCTAGGATTTAACCTGCCGACTACGTAGTAAGTGTGGAGTGTGGACGGTCACTAGGTGAACCCTTCTACTAAGTACGGTACCGTTTTCAGGCGTTTCAATTGGTAGTACATGCGCCATAGCAGGGTTCAAATCACGTTTGCGGGCCAACCAAATCCCCTGGCTATTGCAGATTGTACTAACATTTGGAACGCTGGATACCGTACCTAGAATAGCAGATCCCGAGGCTAAAATGATCAGTAGTATTCTGGCGCTTGTTCTAGTGATTGGTGGCTTTTCCCGATGCTACTAAGCGAGCGGACTTACTTCTGATTTGTAGGATTGAAGATGCTACATAAAGAGACTCTCTGGATCTGGAAACGTGGTGCGATAACCATTGCAGGATCATGGCCACCCTCATTGGACTTGCGTCCATCTGCTCTTGTGGCTTCGGTGGCGTGGTTGATAAAAACCACCTCTTGACGCCATATCTGATACAGGTCTCGTTTCATCTAGTTCTATATCAAGATCATGTCTTCTTTCGAAGGCTGATGTAGGCACATCACCAATAGTTGACGGTCATGATGCTAAAAATCGGATGCCCGCAGAAGGCGGCAAAAGAAATCAGCAGTCCTTGCACTCAAGCAGGCAAGCGACGCAGGGCAAACATAACATTCATCTAGGATGGCCGCAATCCTCTGTAGCTTGCCCTGCGCCCACCATGGCCACATAAAACCCTAGCTGCATGAGCGTAAAAGTCCAGTCACATCATCAGCCAACTATGTCGAGGATCGCAAGAAACGACACCGTCAGTCCTCCAGCTTAGCAGAAGGTGTTCTCCTGTATCAGCAAGCGCTGAGCAGGACTAATTGAGTACACTTTTCAATTGGATCATACCAGTCATCTAGCAAAACGCTTTCGTCGCAAGGATCAGAGCGGTGGTTTTAAGATGCCTTGCTCCCCAGACCTGACCAGTGGGCTCCTCCTTGGTTCTTCACTACTTCCCTGAACATTACATGCTGTCCACGTTGCCCACTTAGGCTCCAATGTCTCCGAGCCGCAAACCACAAGAATTTCGGCGTCCCAACGAACAAGCGCTATTCTCGCTCATTCCTGACAGCAAGAAAGCTCGCGCAGCTGTTGAAGATGAAAACAATAGCCACCTCGTCTCCGTTTCCTTGAAGAGCAACATTCGATCCTTTGATATTGGATTTCACATCAATTCCCATAATTCAACTAACACTCTTGCCACCCTGGGCCGAAACGATTGCGATATTTACCTACGGCCATGCAGCATTTCACGAATACAATGCTCCTTTGAAGTAGAGGATTTGAATTCTGGTATCGTGATGTTCCACGACCAATCACTAAATCAACAGACGCAAATCTCCGGTGACACGGAATCAAGACCATTTGAAAAAGGGCGTTCACCCAGGAAGGTATTGGTATGCCCCAAATTCAACGACATAATCTCGATGGGCGGTGTTCATGACAACCTGATTCAATTCAAATTAGAATGGATTAAGAAAAATGACGAAATCAAAGAAATAGTCCAGAAGCATCGCGATGTGATGAAGGGCTCGATCATAAATCCTAGGAAGGCTCGAACGCGCGACCCGACCATAACTACTCTGGCTTCAGTTATGATGACACCACTGACACCAGATCAGGCTTTTCAAAGGCCAAACGTATCTTCATTACGCTATTACAAGCAAAGTTCAAAAGTACTCGGGACAGGTGCTTTTGGCACTGTGTGGCGGGCTATAGACGTTGATACTGGCCGGATCATGGCAATGAAGGAAATTCACTGGAAGTCAGGTCCGCAGGCACGAGCATATGCTAGCAGAGTGCAAAAAGAAGTCGAACTGATGAGACGAGCAAAGCATGTAAGGCCCAATTCACCGACACCCTCGCTGATGATGCTTACTGCGAGACAGGAAAACATCGCAGATCTGATTGCATCCCAGGGCTGGGAGAAAGAGTCCTGTTCCATTAGGATATTCATGGGTTTAGAAGAGGGAGACTTAGAGGGTCTGATCAATCTTGGCAAATTTATCCCCTTCGGTCGGCTAAAAAGTTGCCTGCACCAAATGCTATCGGCACTGGATTTCCTTGATTGTAAAGGCATTGTCCATAGAGATGTCAAGCCTGGCAATATCTTATGCAGCCGCTCCTCGGAAGGACTCGATTACCGATTCCGACTAGCAGACTTCGGTGTCAGCAATCTTGCGAAATTCGCCTATTCTTATCAAGGAACAAATTGGTACATGGCTCCCGAGATGTTGAGACTCAAAGACCAAACTGATTACGACACCACCAACAAACAACAGCAAACGCCCAAGGTCGACATTTGGTCTCTCTTCGTTACCATCGCTTACGCACTCAACGCGTGCAATTACCGCGAAATGCCCAAGAACAACGATAACGAAATTCTCGACGCGGCACTGAAAGTTTGTGAGGATCGCCGGATGTCGCAATATAGGGCGATGGTAATCAAAGACCCTGTCCATCGGGCATCTGCTCTCGACATGCTCAAACAACATTTCAAGGGGGTTGGAGCATACGATCGCAGCATCGACCTGGGAAAGCTTGATAATGATGATGAAATTTTCATGGATCCTCGGCACCTCCAAAATATACAGAACGCACAGCGACCCCAGAAACGTCAACAGTCTAAGCAGGCTCGCCATCCTTTCGAAATGCATCCGTACAAAAGGATCGAGAAAACGCCATCGTCATTGCTCATCAAGAACCGGCCAAGCGACACTTGCTAACTCTTGTTATCCGCGGGATGCAACGCTCTCGGTGTTGCCACCCTACATACGCTTCATTTGGATTAAAGGACGATCATCTTGGGCTACCAAATTCTGAAAGTCAGACAGATCGCGGCGTTCCCATCTATATATTCGAGTCTTGTTTCGCTTTTTTCACTATTGACAGCGCTTTGTTGCATTTTGTGATTTGATATAGTAACGATGTATGAGTATTATAGAGTGGCAGGATCCAGAGTTTTGCAGGAGGAACGTGGGCCTTTCATGATCATGACGCTTTTCCGATGTTTACAAGGATGTACTATATAATGTTTTAAACAAGTTGTTAGACCAGACTCCGGCGCACATAGTCTGGCGCCGCTGTGTGTGTTAACGTCCCGATACGAATGCCGATGGAGTACATGAAACCAGAGGATTTCAGCATCGTCGTTTCAAGCTTCGAGGTTATAATTCACTGATAGCGACCCCTCAACCCACGCGTCCCCCGCGCACATCAAAGGCAAGACCGTTGTCGTTCGTAGGGTAAAAGGACACAGATATCTATAGCCCCATAGATCATGCGATGTCTCGATCCATGCATATTCAAGCTTGTCACTCGCGCTTATCTGAATGGATTTGGGGAAGCTTCGCGGCCAAGTTTCTAGATCAGGTAGTATACTCACCGAATGTACACTTGCATCGGCAAGCAAGCTATCGACGTAGCACACGTGTTCAAGATAGAAAGCGCATTTGACATCGACATACCAATCCTTGGGGGATTTGATATATTATCATCGCAATGGCAGCAACATGTTAAAAGATAGGGATATAGGAGGCCATGAATAGAGCGTGTGGAAGTCAACGCGATGACATATGAGAGAAGGCAAATTTTCTTGGGATGTGTCGCCTGGAATATGTAATGTTTGTGTTGTATAGAGAAATATGATTGAGGAAGGAGGCATTGGAATGATAGGTTGATTTTGGAAGTACCTTCGTGAAAAGAGACTTAGTGCCAACCTTAGTTCTCGGTGATGGATGTAATATCTTGCTGGGTTTTAATAATACCGATAATATTGATAGTGTTCGTGAATTAGATGGTTTGATCTCACTTACAGCGTATGCTCCACACGAATAATCAGCACTTTCCTGAAGAGCTGTACAGCCTCGTCGAAGACGCAGAGAACCTTCACGCTTTCGCCCCTTTAATCGCCGCTTGATGCGTGGCAGACTCCAGCATCGCCTGCGCCTCCTCCATAATCCCCACCCCATTACTCGTTCCAATACGCTCTGCACCCGCTTGCATCATGACGACACAGTCACTCACCGTCTTCACGCCTCCAGACGCCTTAACCTTCATTCCATCCCCAACTACACTCTTCATCAGTCTCACATTCTCTGACGTCGCGCCCGGGCCATTGAATCCTGTACTCGTCTTCACAAAGTCTGCCTTTGCCGCTTCGGCAACCTTACAACCTGCTATGATCTCATATCGAGATAGCTGTGATGTTTCCAATATCACTTTTAGGATAATGGGATGAGGGGCGACATTTCGAACAGCTGTTACGTCCGCGAATACCTCTGAGTAATGTGTTTTTTTGAGGAATGACCTGTTGATGACCATGTCGAGTTCTCCCGCTCCTGCATCGATGGCTTTTGCTGCTTCGCTACCTTTCATTTAGGGCCCGTTGCAGGCGCTGCAAGCAGGACGGAGAGAAAGAACACCTACGCAGCTTTCTGTGATGGTGACTGTGTCCCTTCGTGAAACCCTACTACACAAGCTACGTCGACCCCGCTGTCTTGGAGATTCTCAACAGCCCGCGCGACCCACTCAAGTCGTACGCAAACAGACTATGTGCGTAATTAGCATTATCAGAAGTGAACGAGCTCTCTAGTCAAGCAATGTCTTTCACATAATTAATTAGTTCGAGGAATAGATTAGCATACCTTGAACCTGTACTTCCGAGCCTCTGCACATAGCCTATCTATATCCTCTTGGGTGGCCCCAAGCTTCAGAATGGTGTGATCGATAGTTCTAGCGAAGGCTGCGCTGCCAATCGCAGGCGCTTGGTATTCTCGCAATGCACCCGGTAGGGTTCTCTCGGCGTTATTGATGATGAGATCCCATACATCTTGCGTATGCTACGTCTGATTGTTATTAAGCAGACTCTGTCGTCTCGGTCGTTTCGATAAGATCAGGGGCATCCCCACACTTACATCGTTATATTCGGGGAGAAGCTTGGGCATTGTATCATTGGTGAGTAGATTACTGACAGAGGAACCCTCATGCCCCTTATTAATAGTGTAGCGATCTTCGACTACAATTTATCTACATCGTAGACGGCGATCCGAGTATCACTAACCCCTGTACGGACCTTATGGGGGCTCATGACGTTGACTACTCAAGCGTGACGCGAAATGCGTACTCTATGCTTAATTGAAGTCAGAATAAAGTTAATCGGCCTCCTCGGGGATCTTCTCCACTATCAGATGGCGTTATCACACACAATTTGCCCCAGAAACTTACTATTCCAGCACGCCTTTTACTCTAACGGTAGACGAGAAAAAGCATGGAGTGCGAACCTCTCGAATATACTGGCGGTTGCCGGCTGACAAAGTTCGACTTTGGACATCGAGTCCCATAGTCCTAACGCTTCGGCCTCAGGTCTCAAGATCTAGAAATGCCACCCCCTTTGCTTATAGCCCTCGATTCCGAAGGTCACATCCATTTAGTGATTGGATCGAATCCATTGGCCAGTGCCAGATGCGCGAAGAGCATTGAAGCGGGTGCGAAGCCAATAGTCATTGCCCCAGAAGATGCAGACGTCCATTATGTTCTAGCGAAGCAAATCGAGGATGGAGATGTCATTTGGGAGAAGAAAGTATTCGAAGATGCCGACATTTCAAGACTTGGAAGGGACGAGGTTGATAACGTGGTCGACGCAGTGTTTGTAACGTCTGGCAGGAAGGGTACCTCAGGTATGTCTGAAGTCACTATCATAAAGGGCTGTATCTTGAACCGCCGAAGCAGGCACACACATCTCCAGCCTCTGCAGACGCATGCGAATACCAGTCAACGTGATCGACGCTCCCAATCTATGTACCTTCACCCTTCTCTCTACACACAACGACGGACCTCTGCATATAGGCATCACCACATCTGGCAAAGGTTGCAAAGTTGCATCGAGGGTACGACGAGAAATCGCTTCATCTTTGCCAGCCAACTTCGGCGCTGCGATAGAACGCCTAGGTATAGTACGGCGCAGAATCATTGAGGAAGACCATCGAACTTACCAAGCCCACGAGGCATCTGCGGAGGCGGATGATGACGATTCATCAGCACAAAGGCCTACATTCAACACACTGGTATCCGAGTATGACCAAGACGCCGCAAGAACACGCCGCATGCGTTGGCTAACCCAGATATGCGAGTACTGGCCTCTAAAGCGACTTGCAACAATTACCGATGGCGATATTGAAACTATCCTCAAATCGTACACTACAGCCAACGACCTCATCCCGCCGTCTCTCAACGCTACTGATCTGGATGGACGCAGTCGCCCGAAAGCGCAGATCACGCTCGCCGGCTCCGGACCTGGCAACCCGTCACTCCTAACCCTGGCAACCCATCGCGCGATCCAAAACGCTTCTGTCATCCTGGCAGATAAGCTCGTCCCTGCGTCTGTGCTCGAACTCATCCCGCGCAGGACTCCCGTCCACATCGCTCGCAAGTTTCCCGGCAATGCCGAAGCAGCCCAAGAGGAACTGCTCTCTCTCGGCCTCGAAGCGTTGCAGAAAGGTCATACCGTGTTGAGGCTCAAGCAAGGGGACCCATACATCTACGGTCGAGGCGCAGAGGAGTATGCTTTCTTTCGTGAGAAGGGGTACACGCCCATAGTTCTGCCGGGCATCACGAGCGCCCTATCGGCGCCATTATTCGCCGCTATCCCATCAACGCATCGCAACGTGGCTGATCAGGTCCTCATATGTACGGGTACCGGACGAAAAGGCGCTGCGCCTGATCCGCCGCCGTACATACCTAAGCAAACTGTGGTCTTCCTGATGTCATTGCATAGGCTTTCTTCGCTCATCGATGCATTGACTGGGGCTGCTCCTGCCATTGAACCAGAAAACCGACCTAAACCTTGGCCACAAGAGACACCCTGTGCGGTCATCGAGCGAGCTTCCTGTCCGGACCAACGCGTGATTCGAAGCACATTGCAACATGTTTGCGCAGCAGTCGAGGAAGAAGGCAGCAGACCTCCCGGTTTACTCGTTATTGGATGGAGCTGCGAGGTTTTGGTGGACATGAAGGGGAAGGGGAGATGGATCGTCGAAGATGGTTTTTCGGGTTTTGATGCGCTGGATCAAGAGGTAGGATCTGTGGAAGCTTTGATAAGAAAGACGCATATCGATGAGGAGTCAATGAATAAGAAGTTGCTGCATAGCGACTGAAATTGATCGACGGTAACTCATGAGATTTGGTCGGTCACGTCCTGTAAATATGCTACAATTGACTTTAATGCAATACCTCATAGTCGTTGTCAGGCATTGACGATTTTCATCGTGTGCTCAAGTCTAATGTCACGCTCAGGGGTGGAATCTCACCACGCTTGCCGAACTCTGGGCGGAGAAGCGTTTGCTCTGCGCTCCAACAACCTCCCAAGCTTCCATCCCATGCGTTGCCGAACCCGCACCATCCAGCAATCTTCATCCCGTCTGACATCTACCCCACTTTTGACACTCCCAAGCTTCGACATCTAAGCGTGACCTGCTCGAGCTTCCCCGCAATTGAGCCTCTAACCAACCCCAAGCGATGACATACTAACTCTTGATACTCACACACCTTCAAGGCCGCAACACAAGGCTGCATTGACAGCTTTGCTTCTACTCTGTGACCCAGCTCCACGCCAAACCCTTCACAATGCTCGCACAACGGCTCCTCCGTTGTCCTCGGGCATCCTCTCACTTCCTCCGCAACCTCACCACCACCTCCGCCCATCAACGTACCCCCACTCTCGGGGACGTTACGCCCAATGGCGCGTCTGAGTTCGACAAACGTCAAGCTGAATTCCGAAATACAGTTCGCGAAGCCGAAAAGGCCAAAAGGGAACAAGATAGTCAGTCATCAGTGCATGTCTCCAAAACCCCCACAGCACCCTACAATGCCGTTCTTGGCGCAGCTCCCACCGCTCCCCCAGCGAGCGATGCGAGCTCCGCTTCCTCTGATATTGGTCATGTGGCATTGGGCTCACTGTCTACGCATGATACAGAAGCCGCGCGCCAGAACGCATCACAGCACGAGACGAGCAAGCGGAAGGGGGCGCTGAGTAGTTTGATCTACGGTACGCACGAGGGTCAGCAGATGGATCAGGAGATTGAGAAGAGCTTTAGTCAGGTGCTGGCGAGGGGGAAGTATGTGCATAGCATCGTACTCCACAGCGTGAAGCCGGATAAGGTGGATGAGTATGTCAAGCTGGTGGGGGATTGGTATCCCAAGGTTGCAGCCACACCGGAGAACCACGTACACCTGGTTGGGAGCTGGAGGACCGAGGTTGGAGATTGCGATACATTTGGTAATACCCTCCTCCTTCGCAATTGACTGGAGAACGGCTGACCATGAAGTGCACATATGGGAATACGAGCGCTACCACGGCTACCACGCCTCCCTCCACTCCATCCAACACCACCCCTCCTTCCCCGCCTTCGATACCTCCCTCAAAAAACTCATAACCCACAAACAAACCTCGCTAATGCAAGAATTCTCCTTCTGGCCCACCACCCCGCCGCGCCAACTAGGCGGCCTCTTCGAACTGCGCTCCTACACCCTCCATCCGGGCAACCTGCTAGAATGGGAAACGCACTGGCGGCGCGGCCTGAACGCGCGGAAGGAAGTCATGGAGGGCGTGGGCGCTTGGTTCGTGCAGGTGGGCGATTTGAACACCGTGCATCATCTGTGGCAGTTTGCGAATCTGGAGGAGCGCAAGGCGAGGAGGGAGATGTCGTGGGGGGTGGAGGGGTGGGGCGATACGGTGCATAAGACCGTGCCGTTGATCCAGACGATGAAGAGCCGGATTCTGATCCCCATGCCGTGGAGTCCTGTTGCTTGAGCGGACATCATAGAGAGTAAACTTTTTTCGTTGACGGAATAAGCGAGCGACGAGCGATATCTTTTCCAGCTGTGGTTGCAGCCTATCTATTCGGTGTATTGTTAGACGAGGTATATAGCAATTGTAAATATCTACCGAACCCTCGGCGTTTCTGTCATCTCATTTCGAAAAACATATCTGAAGAGCCTACCTCGCCACCTTCTGATCTACCAATCCGGAAGACGGGTCGCCAAATACCCACCGCACACACCTTATAAACATACGAAGAGATGCTGAATTTAGCGTTGCGTTGGCACTGGCCAGGATATCTGAGAGTGACAGAGCTACCTATCTATTATGTGCATGCTACGTTGGGCAATGGTACGACCGGACCGCAAACAAATTATGAGAGCGTGTAGCATACCTAGGGACCACTGCCCGTGGTTCTTGGTTTAATCCTGTTCAAGTTCAAACGCAGGCTGCTCTGCTCTGGTCTGCTCTTGAACCGAAGTGCAATTTTTGTATTTGTATTGTATTGTATTTGCAGGGGCTGGAACGCGATCGGCGAGATTAGGATGTATTCGATATATTGTATGCAACATGCTATTTATTGTACAAGCGATATCAACTGTATGAAATGATCTAGCCGTCGCTGAAAAGATGCAAATATGCAACCTCTACCTAAGAGAATGCCTCCCCTAATGCGCCTTGACAGCATTATCAGCAACCGGCTGAATCCTCGCCATCATCTCCTCCTTCGTGATAAGATGATCGATCCTCTCCAACAAGCCCAGCAAACTCCTCATACTCCCGCTCCACTCATTGAGCACCTCATCCGCATCTCTCGTCTTGGCAAACGTGACAACTCTAGCGGGCCTGTCAATCTTGGCATACACCGTCTTCGCCGTTACCAGCGAGCTGATATAACTCTCCGTCTCGTCCTCTTCCAGATCCAACAGCTGCGTCAGGCGGTGCATTTGGATGCGCGTGTAGTATTTGGCCACGACGCGGACGTTGTGTTCGATGACGCGCTTGCGGAGGTCTTGCCAGCGGGTTTGGGCTTTGGGGTCTTCGGGGTCTTCGGTGGCGGAGAAGACGTCGGTGGAGCAGAGGTGGGGGCCGAAGCGGTCGGAGACGATGGGCCACCGCATGATTTCGGGGATGGTGAAGGTTTTGAGGAGTTCTTTTTCTACGGGGACGAAGGAGTTGCGGATGTCGGTGTTGATGCGGTGGAGGAGGTCGGATTGTTCGTTGTCGTGGGGGGCGAGGAGGACGTAGTAGATGACTCGTTGGAGGACCTGATACTCATTAGATGACGGAGCTTGATCGTGAGAATGTACGTTAATCGAGGATCGCTTACTGCATGGAGCTGCTCTGGGTTCTCTTCGACCGATTCGGTGTCCAGAACTTGCCGGTAGTGTTTGCACGCATCTAAATATTTGTCCTCATGCTTGGCTAACGTGATCTGTTGCTCGTAGTACCGTAGCTTCAAGTCGGTAACATCATCTTCCTTTTCGAGTGGCGGATCATCCATACTCCGGTTCTTTTCCTTCTCTTCCCGCTCCTTCTTGTCTTTCTCTATCTGTTCTGGCGTCCTCTTTGGTTTTCTCGAGAAGAATTTGGTACCGATCTTTCGACTTAGAATACCAGCTTGTGTCCAGTCCCCTTTCTCGATGCACAAGTTCACTTGCTCTAGGATGAACTCGGTCTTTTCCCTTCGCTCCATAGAGCCGAAGGTTTCCACTTGTAGCTCGCATAGAATGTCGGCTGCTGCATTCAGGTCGCCTTGATCTTTCTTCATGTCTGAAAGTATTCGTGTGACTCTCGCCCGTTCCACCTCGACGAAAATCTACACGTTCATATTAGTGTCAGAATCGAGCCCTTACACCGGAGTGGCCCACTCTGCCCTCTGTAACCGTTCGTAGTGTCTCAATCAGCGACAGCTTCTTTTCGGAGTTGGGTGCTTCGTTGATAAAGGACATGGCTACCTGAACCATCTTCGTCGTAGCCTGTTTGAGCTGGCCATGTTTCTTCGAGAGCAACAGTATCTGCTCGCTCAGAAGTCCCCAGTCGCCGGATTCTTTCGATATTGTGATTATGGCGACCAGTAATCTTGAGGTTGAAGCGAGATCTGATGCCTGTGAGAGAAGATGTGTGAGATAAAGAGCTTTGCCATTCGGGAACATCTAAGATCTGACCTGCCGTGTGTGCTTTTCGAGGGATGATAGCTTCTCCAGTGCTGCCGTCACATTTTCCTAAAGCCCTGGGTGTCAGTGATTGAGTTGAGCCGCCGTCCAGGCTTTCGTTACCTTGGCAATATCTTGAGCCTCTGGTATCTGCTTGTCTGTTTCTTTTGTGTAGTCCTTTTCGGGTTTGAAAAGCTGCCCGTCGGCCATGATGATAGAGACAATTCAGTCCGATGGTGGTCACTCGACGGTATGTATGTGATTGATCTATCAAGTTGGTGAGTTGTTATATCCTAGCAGTATTTGTCTTGAAGCTCGAGATTAGCGCCAAATCTTCGCGCGAATGTCTAGCGCGCTAAATATCCTTCGCGCCGCCTAAACACTTCCAGTATATAACATGGAAAAGCCAGGTCTGTGCCTCGTTCGGAAAGCTGAATCTGATGTTGATGTTAGCTCAAATTTAGCATAGGCGGACCTAGCCACATTCATGGAAAAGAATCACTGTTCGATCTTTTCCATGCATCTAGATAGCCTCAGGCTAACTTTCCGAGGAGACTCCTCTGTTTGACAGCGAATCAAGCCGAAGTCCAGCTGCTTTTCGAACCGTTGAAAGCGTCAGAACCAGAGACTTGACCGCCTTCAAACAAAGGCATTCAGCATAGATCTTGCAGAAAAGCATTAGTCTCTATTCGGGAATAAGCACGCTCTCAGGGGAGCTCATACGTCAAATTGATAACGAAGGCACTCATCAGATTCCACGGAGCTCAATTTATACGCTCTATTTGGCATATCAAGTGAAACATAATTTTGCTACCATTCATGGGAGGTTCATCCTACGTTTCTCCACTTGTGTGTCCGCATCACACACGTATTGCACAGGTCTTTGACTGGTGGAGCGCCCAGGATTTAACCTCGCCCACGCCAGGATAGAGTCTTTTTGCTTACAGGTAGCCCTCGTAAGAGGTCATTGTAAGGAAGCTGTCCGAAAGAAATTTACAAGGATTGCCGGTGCAGCACACGTATTGAGGTTGTATATCGTGGCAACTACCACTTTGCGCGAAATGTCTATACGTCTGTTAATAGCGCTCCTGTTGATGGCCCGGCTAGGAACCGCACGATATATGATGTATCTGACAGGGTCTGGAACTTTGAAAACCCTCTGATTTATACTCTGCTGAAGGCCTTGTAGGCAACATGATGTTGTGCCCAAGATATCTCTTGTAGCAGATATCACACAAGTTGCTCTCGCCTTCATGAGTCCTGCATACTTCAATCAAGAGGAGGCGTCCGCCTTCCCTCTTTTTACTACAGTCGAGATAGCACGGTCACGATTTGCCCATGGTACGGCTATTATGATAGCCATTGGGGGCTGGGGTGATACCGAAGGTTTCGAAATTGCCGCGACTAGCGATGGCAGTCGTAAGCTATTTGCAAGTAATATAAAAAACATGGTGGACATTACTGGGGCAGACGGTACGCTCTTTATAAACTTTCACAGTGCTGGAGGGTTACCGTCTAATGTTCGACAGGCATTGATATTGACTGGGAGTACCCAGGGTAAGCAGCCGGGCCTTCACCAGTCTTGTATAATGAAGCCATGCAGTGATTGACCCTTTGATAGCGGAAACGGCGAAGACTACAAAAAGAATCCAAATACAGAAAAAGCCTGGGAAATTGACGCTTACCCATTGCTCCTATCAGAAATCCGGTCCGCCTTAGGTCCTCAGAAGATAATGTCAGCTGCTGTCCCGGGCCTTCGTAGAGACATGCTCGCCTTCACAGAGGATACAATCCCATTGATAAGCGCATCCTTAGACTTCTTCAACGTCATGACATACGATCTAATGAACAGAAGAGACAACATCACTAAACACCACACCGGCATCACGTTCTCCCTGGACGCTATCAACGCCTACGAGCAAAGAGGTCTCCCTACCGGAAAAATGAATCTCGGCTTCGCATTCTACATAAAATGGTATAAAACCGCTGTTAATAGCGGATGCGAACAGAATCCCATCGGATGCAAAACGGCATTGATGGAGGATCCCCTCACCGGTGCTGATTTGGGAAAAGCTGGGGCCTTTTCATGGCACGACCCCGTTCCTAAAGAGCTGACAGCCTCGTATAAGAGGGCGATGGCGCACGGCAAGTACGATAGCGAACAGGGGGGCCACTACTACTGGGATTCTGAGGAACAGCTTTGGTGGAGCTGGGATACACCCGATGCCATAGCGAAGAAATTCCCAGCGATCATGGAAGAGAAGAAGCTGGGGGGTGCATTTGCGTGGGGACTGGGCGAGGACGCTGATGACTTCGTTCATCTCAAGGCGTTGACGGCGGAGATGGAGAAGTACGAAAAGGTACGCAAGGGGTCGTGGAAGTCCACGGCTAGTAAATCGGGATCCTTTGGGAGGCCACCACCTCAGGACGAATTATGAGTGTTGGTAATTGTGTGCTACAAAACAAGCTAGTTTTGGATGTCTTCGTTCACTTCCATGACGGACGAACGACTTATTACGACTTCCACCAGCATCGAGGTAAGATCCATTGGAATGTATCAGAATCTCAACTTTTTTATCCATGAGAATTGACTGGCTACTGTCATTCGTCGATTACCATGAAACATCTATGATATCATAGAGAGGCAAGCTGCGGGCCCTACGTTAGATGTCATTCTTGGAAGCCCGCCATTGTAACGTTTCGGGGGGTTTAGCGGCCATAATTAGCCAATGGGGGCGTATCAGCACTACACTGTCTGGCTTATCAAATTGTCGACCCCTTGACTGGTCGCTGTCCGAGCAGTCAAATTTGTCCAAGGTCCCAAGACTTTCAATTTGGAGAGAAGTCAATCATGAGAGACAAGGACAATGGTTCAACCGTTTCAGGATACAGGACACATGTGATAATCCTAGGGGCGAGGGTATCATACATTTCTATACACATTCACTTCCATTGCAACCTGTCAGTAGTCATCTGCAACAGCCTTCCGCTTATGCTTTCCCTTCCTCGGCTTCGTACTCAATCCAGCCTTTGGTCCTCTGGGCACAACAGCCTCTTCCACATCCTCCATGTCCTCAGCGCCAGCATCAAGGATATCTTGCGATCGTGTCTTGACCTTCTTCAGACCAACGCGTATATTTCGGGAAACCCTGGTCTTGGCACCAAGCGCCCATAGATCTCCCCACTTGGATTTGCGGGCATCACGGTACGCTTGCTTGCTGAAGGACCTGGGCACGGTCCATCGTTCTATCGTGCCCGAAGGCGTGCAAAGATCCAGGACGACATGTCCACGTCGCTTTATTGGTGGGAGGATGGCGCGGGGCAGGCTCAAAGTACTGGGTCCCAAGAGGCAGGACTGGTCACCCTTGATTTGTTCATCTGCAGATTCACTATCAACGCCCACCTCCTCGTATCCTGCAAATGCAGCCTCGGTAGCAGGTTGGCCTTGGAGGATATGATCCGTCTGGCGTTGATCAATGCCTCGTTGTAAAGCTACATAGCTGAACGAGATATCTTCATGATTCCGATCGCGACCTCCGAGGATACGCTGTAAATAAGGAGGGCGAATGTAGCGTTGTGAAAAATGGCAGTAATCTTTCCTACCTTGACTTCTACCGGCGGTAATGTACATGGGACATTTTCCATGGTTGGTGCAGGGAGCAATGATCATGCCATTCTCTTTAGGTCCATAGCGGTTTTCGGAGGCATCTTCGATAGTGTGCTCGACATTTTCGACCCCAGGAGATGCAACATGATACTTCAGAAGCGTCTCTCTCGCACCAGCTATCAGCTCAAAGCCTCGGGGTACACCTTTTTCAATCAAGGCTAATACCCCTCCATTGGGATCGAGTAAGGACCAAAAGTTCTGCACTTGGTTTTTGCGCATATAATCTTCTTTAAGGTTCCATAGGGTATGAGGTGCGAGAATGACATCGTACTGCTTTCGAGGTTGAGGATTGTTAGTTTCCAGCGAAGGATGATCCCTTGATGGGTCATAGTCTGGTAGACGGGGAATGAACGTCGTATCGTCCAACAGATGGCTAGCACGATTTCGTAGAGCAGCTGACCCTGTTACCACGGTCGACTTTCCGTAAGGTACAGATTCGCCGAGCAAGGCTTTGCCAGGATGCATGAGCTCCCACTCCGCCCGGAGCATCTCCCTCCATGCAAGGACGCCTGCTCCCCCAGCACCGGCGTCTAGAACACGAGGACCGTCCGGCTTCTGGATGAGGTCACGGAGCCATTTGGATCCTAAGCGCTTGCGGATTTCGACCAAGGTACTCATGATAGTCACATAAGCTCCAGGCATAATCGCAGCCATATAAACATTACCTTCCATTTCACCCATATTAGGTTGAGAAGCCAACAGTGCAATCGGTTGTTGCTTCAGATTAGGCCGTGAAATAGTCGCTGTAGAATTTGGCAGTCCTGGACCACCGAAGGTTTTGTGAGAAACTTCTCCCAATTGCTTGTTGGAGGCATCTGATAACAGAGCCGTGATCGGGTCGACAACGGTATCTTTAGATATCTGGATGGTGGCGGGTGAAGTACCAAACCGGCCAGCCGCCGTCAACGGGTGTGTTCTGAGAGAATCCCCATTTTCGGATTCATTGCTCTCCTCTACAGCATCATCAACGTCTTCGTCCTCACGTAGCCGACTTTCAAGTATAAGATCGTCTTCTAGCATTTCCTCGTCAACGGCTTCTTCGCGCTCTAGACCATGATCCTTGCTAGGCTGAGGCTTCGCGGATGTAGCAGCAGCAGCAAGATGCAAGTACGCTGTCATACGACCTTGAAATTCCTCGTCCGTTCCCAATTCTTCCAATTCTACCGTATCCTCAGCTTCCACGTCCTCTTCCATCTCCTCTTCCATTTGGCCCTCCTCGAACACGACTTCTTCAAGCTCGCCGTCGGCATTCTCTCGCATGAGGGCATTGCCTGGCAGGCCTTCCTCCTCAATTCCCCCTAGCAGGTCGACATCTTCTGGTAACGTGGTAGCGATTGGTGGACCATATAGCCTTTCATAAATAGCATATTCCTCGGACGACAGAAAATCTTCTGGTAGGGTTTCTCCAAAGGTCTGTCGTGCCTGCCGTACTATCGTTTCCATTTGTGCTGGCGTCCTCGATGTTTGTCTCTCATGGAGCTCGCCATGCTCAACAGAAGCTCTGAGTACTCGCTCGGTGGTGAAGTTGCGTCGGCGAGGCCGCAGTCCCTGATTGCCGTATTGATTCCGTAGCGTACCTCCATGTCTAGGTATTCGAGCTAGTGGAACATGTCCTCTAACCAGAAGAAACTGCAGCTGAGACAAACATGACTGGCATATTCGCTGTCTTGGAAGAAAAGGGCGCATACTAGACCTATGTCAACACCATGCACCAAGTCACCGGATCGAATATCCAATAGGTGCTCAAAACTGGACTAGCGCCAAACTCGATATCTTATCGCTTTGGGAAATCCTGGAGTTCACCAGCACTCGACGATTCTACAAACTTAGCTGTTCATCTCCTGTGTTATTCATGATGGCTTCAAAAGCGACTAGATTCCGTTGCCTTTTCGCTCCTCCTCTTCCCGCCGTCCGCCCTTCCCTTCACACAACCCGCAGCTTCGCCACCGCAGTCTCCGAACCCACCGAACCCACCACCCCTCTCACATCTACCACCCGCCGTTCCCCCACAACCTTTCACGACCGTCTTAACGCCGGACCGTCTCTCCAAGACTTCACATCCCCTCCCTTACCCGAAGATGAAGCACCGTCAATCCGTACGGCCATGGTTGGGCCCGCAGGCAAGCAGAAAGAGATTACACGACTGCCAAGCTGGCTGCAAACCCCGATACCTAACAATGCGAATTACAAAAGTATAAAGCGAGACCTAAGAGGGCTAAATCTACATACGGTGTGTGAAGAAGCCCGATGTCCGAATATCAGCGATTGCTGGGGAGGGTCAGACAAGAGCGCTGCCACAGCTACTATCATGTTAATGGGCGACACCTGCACCCGAGGCTGTCGATTCTGCTCCGTCAAGACCTCAAAGGCCCCACCACCCTTAGATCCTCACGAGCCCGAGCATACAGCCGAAGCCTTGAAGCGTTGGGGCTTAGGGTACGTAGTACTCACATCCGTCGACAGAGATGACCTAGCGGATGGCGGCGCGAACCATTTCGCCGAAACGATAATCAAGATTAAGAGCAAAGCGCCTGGCATGCTTGTCGAGGCCCTGACAGGTGACTACGCCGGCGATTTGCCCATGGTCGCCAAAGTCGCCACCAGCGGTCTTGACGTCTACGCGCACAATGTCGAAACCGTCGAAGAACTCACCCCGACCGTTCGCGACCGGAGGGCAAAATTCCGACAGAGCCTGAGCGTGCTCAAGCATGCCAAAGAAGCCAAACCAGGCCTCATCACCAAAACCTCCATCATGCTCGGTTTGGGCGAAACGGAGCAGCAGCTTTGGGAAACCTTGCGGGAACTGCGCAATGTGGACGTCGATGTCGTGACCTTTGGACAGTACATGCGTCCCACGAAGCGTCACATGCCCGTTCATACGTATGTCACGCCTGCGACTTTCGAGATATGGCGTCAGCGAGCGCTGGATATGGGGTTCTTGTACTGTGCCAGTGGGCCGTTAGTCAGGAGCTCGTATAAAGCCGGGGAAGCCTTCATTGAAAATGTCATCAAGAAAAGGGCGAGGATGAGTCAGAGCGCGTTGGCGGATGCGGAGATGGCGGGGAGTATTGACGGTACGATTAACGCGTGATATAAGTGGTAAATTGGGGCATTTCAAAAGGCGTTATGATTAGGGGCGTATCTTGATGCATTTCAGGAGCACGTATCTACAGCCAGCTATTCCGAAGCACTCTTCAACAGTGTTCTGCTTGTTGGTAATCTTGAGTGGCTTGCTGTGAATACTCGAGACGCCTACCTAGAAAATAGGAGGATTCGGATTAGACCTTTGGTATCATTGAGCAGCCATGTCCATGGACTCAGAGCAAAGCAGGTCGGTACCTTATGATACTGATAATGTATCCATCATCCCACAAATCACCCATAGGATGGTTATGGCTAAAGACACATTTGGAGACGGATGAGCAATCATGATAACATACCTGTAACTGAGGTAGTGTCAGAATGTAGATGAAACAATACCGTACATCATACATAAATCTTCCCCTAAACCATTACCACTATCTCCCGTCCCGTTCCACACCAGTCCACCGAGACCTGATTCACTCCATGAATGCACCATAAGAACCGTGTACTAGACACAGACGTGGTAAACAGCATTGGATATCATCGCAAAGCCTACAAAGCGAACGGATGCCTCATCTCCAAAACCACGCCCACCCCCCAGACACACCCACAACCAACCTCAATTAAATATTCCAACCCCACATTAAATAATACCTCTCTCCCCACCATCTTCCCAATCAAAACTAATACCTACGCCCTCTCCCTCGTAAAAGAAGACCTATCACCATCGATACCATCGACCGCCGTCTCCTTATCCACCACAAAACTGCCCCTATCTCTCGTATTCTTCTTCCTTCCGAACCTTCCACCAACACCGCCACCGCTTCCTTTGGACTTTCTGCTGCCTGTCATCGAGGCGGCGCCGCCGGCGCAGAGCATCACCATTGCGAGGAAGTAGCAGGCGACTGCTGCCCACATGAAGCCGAAGTTGTAGGGACCGAGTTTGGCGGTCGTGCCGTTTGAGCGGAAATTGTTGCGGCCTTTGACGTATGCTGCACTATGTATAGGATGGAGCTATGTTAGCGATGAAAGGATTGATTTGTTTATGTGAGAGGATTCTGGGGTAGGGAGATTGGGTAGCCTACGTCATCAGAGCGGCGGTGATGGTTTGGAAGAAGAGCGCGACGGAGCAGAGTGCGCTGTCGGCGAAACTGACGATTTTGCTGCAGATGGCTAGGATGCCGAGGATGAGGGCGCAGGCGGCGAAGAAGCCGCCTATGAGGACGAAGGCGAACATGAAGCGCGTTAGGTAGTAATATTGATGTGTACTATCGTCTGTCATTAGCAAAGGTGGAATTTTACGACGCACAAGGGTTGCGAGGGCTGTTTTTCTCTTGCATACCCGACAAATTGCTTTGGTACACCCTTTTCGGAGCCAAAGTTCCTAGGGGGGTCGAAGGCGTATGCTGGATGTACTTTCGGACACATGTTGTGTCCGTCTGTGACTCCGCATGCATTCCAGAAGGTCCATCGTGTCAGAGCTGCTGCGCCGGATATGCCGGAGGTGTCGGCTTGCAGGAAGTAGAATTTATTGGCAGGATTGTGGTCGACTGCACCGGCGATGAGGACGAGGAGGGTTAGGAGCAGTCCGCCTGCTATAAGGATAAGAGAAACGAGCGCCAGGACGGGTCCTGGGTCTTTGTTAGAGGTGATGTTTCGGATGTGTGGATGATGGAAAAGCTCACTGGCTGCTGTCATCTTGGCGGTTGTTTACCAAAGAGCTGGGATACCCCTGGGCTGTCGACAGGCACTGTCAGCTTCCATTGAGGGGTTTTGAATAGATGATTATGTTTAGACATACCAGACACGAGCGCGCACAGGGTTGGAGGTCGTATTAGGGATCTTGAGGGAGTAGTGTCAAGGGTGACGGACGAGAATGAGGTCTGGGGAGCTGTGGCTGACATTACAGCTAGCGTGATGATCCGGCGCGAAAGTTTGCATAGGTCACGTTCTTCAATATGCACAACCCAATTTCCCTGTTTTGCTGGGCATCCCTGCCTATCCGCTTCGAACTCTTTGGGCATCTTCTACGTCATTTGAGACTGGCGACAGCGATGATTGCTCTACTTGGCGCGTCTGATTATACTCGTAGACGTCCAAGCTACTCAGAGCTTTAGGTGCCTCCAATTGCAACTGGCCTACCGATAAGGTGATAAAAGAGTGCTACGATCTTGACCACAATTGGCGTTGCTATGGAAATTTGGTTCTTTAGCGCGTCGCAGGCACTGGCTTCGGACCACTGGCATGGCTTTGATATGTGCACGACCACACCAAGCATCGACGACTGTCTGATTTCTCTAGGCAGTCGAATGGATGATGTCGGCGACTGTATGGCCTCCTATATGCCGTGATGATCTCATCAAGGAGGAAGAAAGTACTCTGGTAATGCTAGAGGCGCATCACGGCAAAGACCTTACCGTTGATTCTTTGTAGGCAGCTGAACTCGAATGGCTTCTCAATATCTTGCAAGAAAATCTTACAGCTCTGAAAGAAGGCTTGCAGGAATGCGTTGCCCTGTTGGCGCCTCAAGAGCCCGGATCAACGCTTGCTCTGTCTTCGTTGCGATCGGAGAGCGTCAAAGGTTTTGTTACTAGGATTGGCACTCGCATCATCAAAGGCGTAAGTGGGCTACTGTCAGTCACCATCGATTGGTTGAGTATATTGTAGAAGTACACTGTCATTGCACCGGTTGTATGCTGCCCAGAAGATCTGCCATTGCCTTGCATGTTTTGGCCCGACGAATCAAAAGATATCTCTCGACCTGAAAAGGGATACATCGCTCTGACGCAGCGCTCTTCACTCTAGTCATGCTACCTTGCTACTTCGGCTTACAAAAGGGACAGGACATTAATCTCCGTCTTGCCACTCTCCCTCCACCGCGTGCTCTTCCCTCCTATCCAATCCATCTTCAAAGTCCACTGCCATTACCCCAGCTATCCAGCCTCCTCACGTTGCTCAACCAAGCTCTCGACATCATCGATATCTCTGCCTGGACTGGCGATCCTCAAAATGGCTCCTTTATCGCCGGCCAACTGAAGCTCCTAGGAGATACTCTCGATGAAGCACGGCAAACCCTCAAAGGCGGCGAGGATGTAGCCGGTGGGAAATGGTGGGAATTTTCACCCGACGAAACAACATTTTCCACGCCATTACCACATAACCTCTCCTTTCATCTCTCGATAGTAGATGCTGCTCTCGTACTCCACATCCGCACCGTTGCCCCTTCATCAGCGCCAGACTCCTCGCTATCGGGCCTTTCGATCCGCACACGACTAGGCCTAGGTCCGCGACCGCCCGTCCACGATGAGCTAGACCATATCTTCCAGTATCGTAGCGAGGAAGTTACAGTGAAGGAGAAGGTCAGGGTCGAGAGCCAGGATCCCAGCTTGATGGCTGTGATGGCCAAGCTGAGTGCGTTAGGGCATGCAGTTGCGGGATGGAGGCTCAGGGTTGGTGTAGTGATGGGGCAAGATGTCGAAGTAGAATGATCTCGGGCCCACGGACGATTCATCAACACATTACTGAACATACCGGTTACTACGATTATTCATTGACCAGAAAACTCCAAGCCGGAACATTGTCGGATTTTCAGGCCATCCCTTCAAGTCGGAATGCTGTCAAGCTCTGGAGTGATTGTTCAAGGTTTTTGAAGGGCAGGAGCTCCAAAGCAGCTTCGTTTGAGCATGGATTCCTGTTGAGCTTGGACAATTCCGGAGACAGTATTGTACTAGATCATAGCCGTTCACGCTTGAGATGGCCTGAAATCCTTGGAGGATGAGCTGGAAACCGGCAATTTTACAGTGAACTATTGAGCCCAGTATTCTAAGGGAGCATTCCTAGTCTCAGTCGGAACAAGGACATGACAGGTCTGAAGGGAACAAATTGTACAATTTGTTTCCTTCTCCGGCTTTAGGAACCGAAGAGGCAAGGTTTGAGTGCGGCAACAATTCCGCGGATTATGCTTCTATTTCTCCATAGCAATAACTGATTTCAAGGTGAAGATGTCGCGTGTTGAGTGGAGAAGCAACACCAGGTTGGCACCATGACAGAAATACAGCAGCCTCAGCTTAACTGGGAAGCATCAGCTACAGCTACACACCCACAGGTATCTTTGTCTTTGCCACCAGAAGTCGAAACATGCCTGAAGAATGCAAGATTTGTACATCAACGTCCCCAGGACTACCTTTGGGCTACACTGACTGCGTATGGTAGCTACATTTGGCAACATGCGATGCCATGTACCCCCATATCTCTCTCATGAATTACACGTATCTTCCATCAACGCCTTTCAACCCAAATCCAGTGATCATCATGACGACAAACCCCTCTTCGAAGAAGACTCTCAATCTCTTGAACAATCCTCGAGTTTCTCTCCTCGTCCATGACTGGGTCTCCCATCGCCCTCCGACACGTAATCCGGACCCCACGAGAGAAGGCTCCCCGCCACCTCAAGCAACCCGATCAAGTCTAGCAAGCTTACTTCTGAACATGAACACTAGCGCCTTGAGCAGCATCAGCGCGACTATCAATGGCGAAGCGGTGATGATTGAGCAGGGTAGCGAGGAAGAAAAGTGGTGCAAAGAGAAGCACTTGGAAAACAATACTTTTGGAGACCAGGGAAGTGAGGAGAGCAGATTTTCGAGATCGCCACCGCAGGCATCTACGGAGGGCGATGGTGGGACAAGTTGCTATATCGAAGGAGAAGAGGTGAGGGTGGTTCTAGTTGGGGTCAGAGAGGGGCGTATAGCGGATTGGAAGGGAGGGGTCAAGGATTGGAGTCTGGCTCCTCGAGATAATGGGGCTATGTGGAGCAGCCACGGTCTTGTTAATGGCGTCTCATGAGTCACGGCAACGTTTTTACATTTGCATAGCTACAGGCGTATCGAACGGGACCAATGATTGGATCAACAATTATGTACAACAAAATCCCACGTCACCTCCAAAAAATTCTTGGCGCGTCAATCTTGGAATCGCGTTTACAAATTTACTTTAAGTACTCACGAAAACCAAGCGCGTAACAAGCTGATTCACTTCACTCCTAACTATCAGTACAGCTTCGGCTTCAGCAAAACATTTGCTGCAGCTGTCGCTGACGTCGCTGCCTTGAAAGGCCAATATGGTGTACATTCGCCAGAAGAGACTGGAAGGTCTCAAGCAATACAAGTACGCCGGTATTGACCACTCTCTGACATCACGATACATCCTCAAGCCATTCTACAACAATGTCGTTATCAACTGCTTCCCTATGTCCATAGCGCCCAATGCCATCACCCTCTCCGGTTTCGCCTTCGTCGTCTTGAACTTCCTCACACTACTATGGTACAACCCAACGCTCGACCAGGACATGCCAAGATGGGTATACGCTTCTTGGTCCATTGGACTGTTCCTCTACCAAACGTTCGATGCCGTTGATGGGACGCAGGCCAGGAGAACGCATCAGAGCGGACCGCTGGGAGAGTTGTTTGACCATGGTGTGGATGCGTGCAACACGGTGCTTGAGGTGCTGCTCTTTGCTGCTGCTATGAATTTGGGCCAGAGCTGGTACACTGTACTGACGCTATTTGGCTGTAAGTGTTCCTCCAGCAATCTCTGTGACGTGCTGACCAATTTACAGCTACACTTACCTTCTACATCCAAACGTGGGACGAGTACTACACGCAAACCTTGACCCTTGGCATAGTCTCGGGCCCTGTGGAAGGAATATTGACGCTTTGTATTGTGTATGCGGTGACTGCTGTCAAAGGAGGAGGGAGCTTTTGGCAACAGTCGTTGTTGCAGACTATTGGTGTTGCCAAGCACGGTATTATACCAGATTACATTTACGAAATGCCCTGGAATCAGTGGTACATGGTTTATGGAGGCCTCGTTCTTGTCGCCAACACTGTGCAGAGGTAGGACCACCATGTTGGTATTTCAGCTATTCTTTTGAGGCTAATGGGTATCTCACAGTGCTTTGCACGTCATGCAAGTCCAACGAGACCAGAAGAAGCCCGTCGATAAGCCACTCTACGGCCTCATTCCATTTTTTGCAGCCTCGAGTCAAGTTGCTCTCTACCTCTACTTGAATCCTGTCATTCTCAATCACCACCTGATACCCTTCGTCTTCTATGCTGGACTCATCAATGCCTACTCCGTGGGCATGATGATCATAGCCCACTTGACAAAGGACCCAGAGTTTCCGATGCTGAACGTGCTCGTACTGCCTTTGAGTCTTGCAGTGGTGGATTCGTTGGGACCTTTTACCGGACTCTGGCCCAGCGCACTAGGCTCTTCGACCTACCAGATTGCATTCGTATTCATGTTGCTGGGCTTAGGTGTGGGAGTCTATGGCAGCTTTGTTGTAAGTATATTGACGCGAATCATGTACGGATGCTGACAAACTTAGTACGATATCATCACCACGATATGTGACTACCTTGACATTTGGTGCTTGACTATTAAACACCCTCACAACGAGAAAGACGAGGCGAAGAAAGTCAAGTAAACGAGGTTCGTGAGTGAGGTAGAGCGTCATCGGCTCCCTCGTTGTCACCCGGATAGAGGCTTCAGTTGTAGCGGTCTTGGGTTGTTGATATGATACCACAAAGCGATGTTTTACTTTTAGACTCTAGAGTCGATTAGACTGTTCATTTCTTGCGGCATAAGCGCATTGCTCTTCTATCTATACATGATCCCGCTCCTGGATTGATTGAACATGACCAACGCATCCAAGACGCCCATCGCTATGCTTCAACCCTCAGATCTCCCTAAAAAGGCACATCCATATCCTCAACCTTCTCCTCTTCCTCCTCCTCCTCCTCCCTCCCCTCCACCCCCTCCACACACTCCCTCACAAACCCCACAACAGCATCCAACCACGGCTTCTGACTCGGCACGAAATGCCCCCCAGGATGCACCACCACCCTCCCCTCCCCCCCCTCACAAACCCCCACCAACGCCCTCCCCCTCCCCTCCTCCACAACAACATCCACCTGCCCCAACACATGCAGAACCCTGGTCCCAATCCTCGGCTCGTAAAACGCCCCATACCTCCTCCCCGGCGCACAAAACCCACTATAACAAACCGCAAACTTCAACGGTCCCTGCACGAACCCGCCCCCATCATCATCGTCCTTCTCAGCCAGAAAACTATCCGGAAACCTCATCCCTCCCCCCTCCCTCTCCCCCCGCTGAAAAGCCTCCACCCTTCCCCTCCCCTCCAACAAACTCGCCACCATCGCCGCCGCAGCCGCTCCCTGACTAAACCCCACCACGCCCTCAAACGGTCCCTTGTCACGTATACATCCCGCGATAGCATCCAACCCCTCTTCCAAACCTTCATACACCACCTCCCCCCCTTCACCATCCCTTCTCCGCCACCACCCATAAGCTTCTGGCGGCGCTTCTTCTTTTTCTGCGGGGGTATCGTGAGAGGGGGGTGTGTGGCCGGGTATGTCGGCCGAACGCAGTTTGTGCGGTGCGTGGCAGTAGGTTAGAGCGAGGGTGTAGGCGGGAGGGGGGAATTGGCGGAGCAGGGCTTTGTGGAGGGCGCGGGTTTTGGCGTGGAAGAGGGTGGGGGATTGGGTGTAGCCGTGGAGGAGGAGGATGCGGAGGGGGGTTGGGGAGGTCATGGTGGGGTGGGTGGAGGGGGGGCGGAGGGTGGTGGAGGAGGTTGGGGGGAAGGGGGGCGGTCAGTGTGTGGGCTGTTGGGTGGTCGGGGAGGGGAGGGTCAATTTATGTGCGAAATGGCGGGAGCACGTGACTTTGTGTATAAACTATCGAGGAGTTCATCAAGTATATTCCTCACCCTTTCATCCTCCCATCACCAATCATGCACTGCTAAGCTCGAATCCCGAAAGCGATGACGAGATTTCATATGCACTGCTTCATTGACACAAATGGCAGCCTCTCGCTCATCACCTTTCCCCCGTCTTGCCCTCCTCGCGGTCCGAACAAGAATCGGTCCTTTCAGAATGAGAATCCCGACCAAAAGTAGGGTTCTCTGCGCCTTGGCAAGGACCGATTCTTATTCGGACAGCGAGGTTGTCTATCCTTTAGAGCTTTTCACGCTGTGAGTCGCGAGCAATGAATTCAAAGAACACTTTTCCCATTCAAAGTTCTCAACCTGGATTCCTCAACCCACCCTTGACATTGCCATACACATATTTTAAATAAGATTGTGCGCAATCATGGTGGATTTCGTTAGCGAAAAACAGTCAAGGGTCTGCAGTAGATGGAACAATCGCATAGGTGTGCCCCATACCTTAGAGCTGCATGAGAAACCAAGGCGTCGATCAATCACTTGATGAGCGCCCTTCATCTAAGCGCTTTCGTCTGGATCCCCGCAAACGACTGCCGCCGTGGAGAATGTCGTCTTTTGTCTTCTTCCAGATCTTGTTATCCTCCGATTCGTTCTGTTCTTTGGGCACGTCTTGGTCATTTACTATTGTTTTTTTGGCTACCAGCGCTTTTTTTGACTAGTATATTGTCCTGACTGAAACCTGTCATACTTGTCGTTCGTGTGACTATGCGTTTACTGGCAGGGCCATTCGCGCAGCAAGACCCGCTCGGCCTACCCAAGTGTGCCGTGAGTACAATGAATCCCTCCCACGGTCCCACCTGGGCCTATACTAATAAGCATCTATACGTAGCGTGGATGCATGAGGAAAGCTGCACCAAGTGCAGCTTCACGGGAATGTCTTAGCAGCACGTTCTCCTGTCTATGCGAGAACCATTGGTTTACAGATGGCTATAAACACTGCGTCCATCGAAGCTGTGGAGTCAAGGACACCCATGACGCCGAAATTCAAGTCCAAGTCCAGTGTAACAGTACGTCTATTCATGGTAGTTGATGGTAGTCGCTGAGGCCTTCTCGCAGAATTGTTTCCACGAGACTCGGTACCAATTCAGTCGTACCCGCCGCAGTTTACTCCGGCTGCGGCTCTTACGACTCTTGCAGTCATTGGCTACCCTACAACTCCTGCAATCATTAACAACGCTCCGACTCCTGGCTACCCTACAACTCCTGCAACCATTACTAACCCTACGACTCTTGCATTCGTTACCAACCCTACGGATTATGCAATCATTGCAGCCACAGCTCCAATTGATACGGCACCAATTCCAGCTCTTCCCACTACATTGTCCCGCACAACCTTTTTCAGCTCGCCGGTTATCAGCAAGGTATCTTTTGCTGGCGCTCTGTCTAACGACACCTCCTCGCGCACTAGTTCTTCCAGTTCGTCAAGCATCAGTAAAATATCCGTCATTGCCGCTCCGTCTACCAATACTACCCCGCCATCATCAAGCGGTATTAGTCAATCGACTAAGATTGGTGCAGGCCTGGGTGTGCCTTTTGCCATCGTCCTCTTAGCATTGATGGGATACGCGTTACATCGCTATCATAGAAACAAGCAGGTGTCACGAGGAAGCCATATGGGCCATATCGCAGCGGCGGAACCGTTCCCATCTGTCCAAAATGCGGTTTCGGAGAAGGGAGGGCTTGTTGACGTCGGCGCGGTAAATTCAATACATAAGGATAGTGATCCAGTGTCGGAAGGGCGGGAGTTGCACGGGCAGCACATCCCACCATACTCGAGAGAACTGGAAGGATCGCCTGGACATGGGAGGAAGGAGCTTCCCGGATAGCATGGTACCTTCCCTAATAATTCGCCATTACTGGTACAGGTAAGAGCGAATAGTCCCAGAAACAATAGGCAACGATAGATCTGCTATCATGGCAAGGGAAGACTTGTCGGAGAAGTAGAGGGAAAATGAATAGAAAGGAAAGATATATGACCAAGACAATCGTTGCTGAAAGCAAGGAGCGAACCGGCGAGGAGTCAATAAGTCGGATGCAGTCATTAGCGTGCCAAGGACGGACCGATTGCAGTCCTGCGTTATACCTAGGAATGTGTACTGCTTTTCATCAGTGCCTGGGACGATTGGGCGGTGGTAGAAGTCGAAGAGGTGGCGGAAGCAGACCGATGAGGCGAACGGGTAAGGTGAAGGCAAATTCGAGGTTGGTGCAGCTTCGGGGGTTAAAGGGCGGCGCTGTCAAGGTGGATGCAGATTCAATTCATGCTAAGAATCGAGCTTGCTGGTGACATCTTTTCGGGGGTCCAAGCTCCAACACCACGAAGCCTACGTTAGATGGTTGCCAGAGGCGTTGATGATAGGTCAATTATACGAAGGGCGGGATCTCTCCGAGGGTGCGGTTGCAAATCTTCTCAATACCGTGGACGTTTCTTGTATTTGCAACTCTCGTCGTACCCAGGACGCTTACTGTGTAATTCAAACTTTATCGAGCCTGGGACGGCCAAGGGAGAAATGGAATGTGAAGAAAAGAGATGAGAAGGTCTGAGGGAAGACCGCCTCAGGTAAAATCACAGGTGTGTACCAGTGTGAAAGAAGATCATGACTGAGCTAGTGTGTTTACTCAGAGGGGACCTCCAAGGGATATGAGATGGAGAGCCGACTGCGCTGAGCTTCACCAAAACAAACCAAAAATCAAGGAGCTTAGCATCAAGAGTAAGTCTTGCAGTTGAGGCATGACCTCGTACCTGCGTGATACCCCAGGTGCGATTACCTACATACCCTAAGCAGCTCTAACATTCCGCTTGAAGCATACTGGTTGTACCGCCGGAGAAGGACTTATCGATCTTCATGAAGCATCACGGTGAACGGAAGATGGAAGTAAGTTTATCTATCTAGTAGACGGTTTGGGAATGCGAATAAGGGTATCTTGGAGTATATGAAAAGAGGCTCGCCTAGCATTTCTTACCCTGCGTGTCAAGGTGAAAAGGTTGTACGTTGATTACATTATCGCAGCCTTTACGAACATTGCTTTTCTACCATGTCTTACACCGCATCCAATCAAGCGGTTCTTGAGAATCGTATGACCTGACTTTTTGAGGGGCGTCCTTGGATCAGGTCCATCCCAGCGTTCTCAGTGTAGTATAGAATGGGTTTGAAGTGCGTGACTGAAGGGAGTAGGCCATTTCTTGCCATGTGTTGTTAATAAGGGCGGCAAACCATACTATTCTAGTTCTAGAATAGCCGGAAAGGGCCTCACTGGCGGCTCTCCCGGCTTGGCACGTCTGCAGTAATGAGAGTGAAGCGGTTGCCTTTTGCCTTCTGCCATATGCAAGATATCTAGCGACCATGTCTCAATTCAGAGCCAAGAAGCTGGATCTTGGTTGCTTCATTAATGCAAGAATAATCAGAGATCATACCAAGCGGTCAGCTATGCTTTACAAACGGCAAAGATCCTAGACTGACTTTTCGTAGGAAGGTATTCGAGCAATACGAGACAGAGAGGTATGCTTATCTATCTTAGGCTTATGTTTCTGTCCATCTCCAAAGCTCTCATGGGCGCACAAGTATATTCGTCAAGGGAAATCGTAGCGTGTTGACGCTTTTGTTAGACAGGCTCTCCGCTACATCATCCGCAATACCACTCTACCACAGCGAGCCCGTGCTCAAGCGCAATTACAACTATCACAGATGCACTGCTACACCAGATCCACGCAGATAAATAATCGATGTATAGAAGGGGGCAAATCGCGTGGTGTTCTGAAAGACTTCAGGATGGCAAGAGTATGCTTCCGGGCACAACTGCTCGCATATCAAGTGCTAATGCTCCGCGCAGTACCCATTCAGAATGAATGCTCTCGAAGGGAACATACCTGGTGTGAAGAAAGCAAGTTGGTGATGTGGAATGGATACCCATACGAGGATGTACATAAGTACTCGGATGACGGGCATTGCATGGCGTTGGGGCTTGGCGGCACACCTAATTGTATATCGAGGCCATCCCTCTCTTCCACTTCACAAACACAACTTTGCTTCATTATCTTACCACCTCCCCTGCAGTTACGCCTACACTTCATGATCATAACAAGCGTCCCTTCGGCTACCCGCATCTCAACCTTGGCATCATATGAAAATCAGCATAGTTCACACTTTTCCCAACACCATCTTCTCATTTTTCGGATGATTCCGTAATCTCAATTAAGCATTCCCCCTATACAACATAACCGATACAGGAGCGCACTGTCAGCATGTTTCGACGTCTAAGCAACAGCTTACCAAAGGACCCAGAATTTCCTATGAATCTGGAGGAGCTTGGGTGGGTCAATCACTACACCCTTATCCTATCTTTGGGTCGCCGTCGCTTACTGCAATCAGATACGCCATTAATGAGAAGGACCAGATCCGATCTATCGCCCACCCAGACCAAGAATTCCACTTTTTCATAAGCAAGAATGAACGGGTCAAAGAAGTTCAACGCGAGGCAATGGACAGTGGGTCGACACCCAATCTTATCTCCTTCAATTTTCTGGGCCGCTCACTGACGATACCCAGCTTGCATTCGTCGCGAACTCAATACCCGCTTGGAAGCGTTAGGCCTTAACGTAACACGCCTTCCCCTAAATACTCCTCCCACCGAGTCCCACGTTCCCATCCTCACGTCATCCAATCTCAGCACTGCTAAGCGCATAATAATCTACTTCGGCGAGTCAATGCAAGACCTAGGGGTTTTCGCCTACCGCATCATTGGCCAGGAATCCATCTCGTCTGGCTCCATCCTCGACTTCATCCATGAAATCCAGCATGGGAAAGACGGTGGTGATACAGCCATCGTAATAGCGAATCTGGGTCAGTTACTCTGGCACCGGCGTGGCCAGCGTGCATTGACCATGGCAAGTTGGAATGGACTACCCAGAAAGACCGGCGTAAGCAGCCCTATCAGGATTGATCCTGTCAAGAATCACATTCCTGGGAACTGCGATATGACAGAACATATCAAGAGCGTCTTCGATGCCGTGGGGAAATTGGCAAAAGAGGAGGCAAAGATTGATATCATCGGTATTGGAGATGGGGCTGAAGAGTCTATGAAGTACTTGGATGAGAACTGGGACATGTGGGAGAAGAAGGTGGAGGCTATCTGTGTGGGTTTAGGCTTTGTTTGGAGGGTTAAAGAGGAGTACCACAACAAGAAATTCATGGAATTTTGGGGCAAGGTATGTTGACAATCCTTTATGATTGCGCTCTTCGCTGTCACTAATATCTCCTCTTTAGCGCGCCCGCGCCTATCTCATCCACAACGACCCTGTCGAAACGGCTCTCCACGGCCGTGAAGATGTCGGGTGCAACTGCTTCTCTTCCGGTGAATCGACCTTCACGGAATGTATTATGCCACGCGCATACAAGAGCATGCTCGCCTTTCTCCAAATGGTGCATGATATTCCTGGATACTATGAGACGGAGATCGTGCTGCCGAAAGACGAGGATGACATGTCGAGGATGGTCACTTGGGAGTCGGGCATACGTGGTGAGAGTCCGGCTGCGGCTTGATGGAAATGCATAGATACGATGTTGTCGATGGAAAATGCGAGATTGTGTTACGAAATAATAGCTTTGATAGAAGTATACTAGTAGGAGTGGGTATCGTGCCCATCAATAGCTGATTTCGTACTCTATTGAGCTTACTAACTTCCACTTTCGCCTTTGTTCTCCCAAATATTGGTGGCAAGCTCTAAATCCGATATCTCCGCTGGACCCTGACCGCGATCATGCACTAAGCCGCTTCTGACGGCTACACTGAACATTTCGCAATACAATACGGAGCAATGCGTCCACTCTGCTTCGTTTGATCGCCGGCATTGTATTTCAGCTGGCAAGACCACGATCAAAGACAGAGAGGCCGACATCAAGCGATCCCTCCACTCAAACTACCCCAGACGGTCGAGTATGTCAATGACATCTCTGAAGGGGGATACTGCCTTTCAAGCTCGCTCTCTGGTACGCAAGCCTCTACATCCCACCCTCTATACCCACACCTCCAACACCCTACATCAACCCCCCGCACCCTACCCATCTCCCAACTACCCTAACCCTCCACAAAAAAGTTCCGCTCCCTCCTCCGCCAATCCTCCCAATTCGCCGCCTACAATTTCCGCGAATACGCTCGCCGGCGGACCAAAGACGCCTTTCGCGAAAACCACGACAGGGCGCTGGGAGAGCGGGAGGTGCAGGAGCTGATTCAGCGGGGGCTGAGGGAGTTGAGGATGATGAAGGTGTGTGGGGGTTTCTATTTTGGGGGGGTTGTGTGGATGTGGATGTGGATGTGGATGTTGGGAGATGGGAGATTGGGGGAGGCGGGGTTGATGTTTTACATGAAGAGGATTTTGCTGATGATGACTGTGGTGTGTTATTGCAGAGACAAACGACCGTCAGCCAATTCTTCCAGCTGGATCGATTAGTGGTTGAGGGTGGAAAGACGGTATGCGACTCAATTCATTGCAGAATGTTGGAGGGATGTATGGGCTAATCTGATTGATTGATTGTAGGGTAAACAAAAGGGAGAAGAGGGCGGGATAGTGCGGCAGACGACGGAATGAGTATGGTTGATTGTTATTGTTGTTTGAGAGCGCTGGCGTTTTGAGGAAGGGGGTTCTGGGATGATTGTTTTTGTGTGTTATAGATTTATGATGTGTGCTGTGGATAGGATACCTCTCCGTTGTGAGTGCATAGGTATCGTCTTTGACGGCTGGCGATCTTAAGGACTTGATATCATGCATTTTAGAAGAGTCCTAGGTGCATGCCTTTGGATCATTGGATTTCCGAGCTATGCTAGATATGTGATATTTGCAATACATGGTGCCACCATTTTCTATACTCCGTACTTCTATTCTAACAATGCTAGATGCGACACATCGTTTACTCAAACATCGTGTCTTCATTGCAGTCGTTCAACAAGCGAATAAGTAACGGCAACACATGCGCTCTACAGATCAAGCTCTGCTCTAATTCACTGGGGTATCACCGCACAACACGCTATGCAAAATAAATAAAGCCCTGATGAAAATCAGGTGCAGGGCCGAATCGCGATTGCCGACTTTACTAGTGTTAGATGATCGCACTCGGCTCCTTCATCATCCTGCTCCTCAGAGCCCTTCGTAATTGATGCCTGAAAGCACTGAGTGCCGTAAACAGCACGATAGCAAACGTAGCGGTTCCGCAAACCTTCCAGAAATAGCTTTGATCTTTTGCCGTCGTAACAATGTCGTGTAGGTTCATGCCGTAATAGCTGGTGAAGAAGGAAAGGGGGAGGAATATGACGGTGACGACGGTGAAGACCATGATAGCTTTGTTCTGTGATTCGGAGACGATGGCGAGCTCGTTCTGTTCGATGGAGCGGAGTTGGAAGAGCTGTTGTTGCCGTCAGTGCGGAACATTAGTGGACAGGAGTGATGTCCGCTTACTGCGTCCATTGATTGCTTTAGATCGATCAATATTCTCTCAAAGCATTCGTGCTGGCCCTTGACCATCCTCATTCCCCAGATCAGTCGTTCTGAGGCTGCTTCCCCTTCTGGGTTGTCTGGAGCCCTTCGAGATCGTATGTCATCTGCTTCGAATTTTTGGATATCGACCTGCATTATCTTGAAGAGCTCGACTTTCTTCTCGAGAATCAATCTGATGGTTGTCACCTCGTCAATGCAACTCAGATAATCCCTAACGAGTTCCACGGTCTTGTTGCGTTGCCATCTTTCGTACCGTCGTCTCTTGAGGTCCTGGACGACGGAAGAATACGCGACTTCAAGGCTGGGAGCGTTGCAGCCTTGCCTGTGGTTATGTGGCGTAACGCCGACTTCGGTCAATAGATAGACAAGAAACCACTCAACGGTCCTTCGGTGCCAGGTACTTGAGCCCTGATCCGCAAAGGCCTGGAAAGCATGCCCAACTGCCGAGGCGTCATCGTTGTCGAACATTGCATCGATCGGTTCGGACATATGTCTCTTGAGGTTTTTGTCCAGGTAGTTGACGCCGGCCATTGGAGAGAGTGTTAGTAAGAAACCATCACCGCGATGGAATGTCCGAAAAGGATTCCTAACAAGCTGCGCATCATTATAGAAGGGGTGGAAAGACAGTGTCTGTTTATCCACATGTCGAAGGATGGGTCGCAGTCCACAGAGTGGGCCTTGTCCCCCCATAGCAAGGCCTTCGGAAAGTTGCCATGGCATATCTGAGTCTACAAGGTTCCAAAAGGTGGGATCCATAGCAAGATGGTCTGCTCTCCAATCAACGTCAGAGTGCAGAGAAGCGTTCTGATCCGCCTTCCATGTCGACGCGTTAAGGTCCTCACGCAGTTCCTCGTTCTTGTGTAGTAATAAGTAGACGTCCCGCATCTCTTGGAATTGCTCTCGATGTCGAAAATTGAGTATCTCAGTTTCGAGGTAGGGCCATCCAGAACGACCGGCACTTTCGAAATCCCGACCTGTTGGACCATCGTGAAGGAAGATATCCTCGACAGACGAGTGCGTCAATCCAAGCCCAAGAGGAGCGTGGATCCAGCGAACATCTACCCATTCGGGTTTTGCTTGCCAATAGTTCTCCAACTGTCCAAGCTCAACCACTGTATGTTCAGCCCGTCCCATACCGAAGTCGCACACGTGACATTGCAATTCCGATCTTGGAGTGTAGTAATGACGTGCAAGTGACTTTAATTCTTCGACATGCGGTGGAGGCGTTTGACGATAGCTCGGCACCGCCCAAGAAAGCAGCCATTCTTTGGTTCCTTGATACTCGGTGTCGGCCCAACTTTTCAGATGTCTATAGATCGCACTCTGACCGTCATTCTCCTGATTGTATCGGTCCAGCTGCTGACGTCTCGCTTCTTCCTTTTCGACGTTACGGGTGGCGACTTTGTTGAAAGTCGTCAAGACCTGGGGGAAAGCCGAAACGTCAGCTTTCGATGAAGTTTGCGATCTTCAAGCGTGCAGTACCTTTTTGGAACTGACTACCGTTTCTTCCGAGTTTACATTGGTCAAGCTAGAGGGTGCTTTCAATGACAATGCCCTTTGTTCTTTCTTCTCGCGCACGGTGGGTAATTGGGAAGAGGCTGAAGCTACGGAGGGCCGCGAACGACGGCCGCGCCCAAGGGAAGTAGACTGATCACTGTTGTCCGCTGTCGATAGTGTAGAAATGCTCGCCGAGGACAGGTGCCTTTTGTCGTTCCTCGAGGGCGACTCGCTTAATGTGGCCTCGACCTCCACTGGCTCCCATCCATACTCTTCTTTGAACGAAGGACTGTTATTTGACGATGACATGAGTGTAGATTTATATCATATATAGTATCGGTAACATGCCGTCATGAGAAGTACGAAGCAATCATGCGAAGAGAGACTGACTCTTTTATACATTGTGGTTGTGGGGGAGGGAAAAGATGCAAAAGAAATGAGGCTGAGCGATTGAGCCCACAGCCCGCCGTAAATCGTTGAAGAAGACCAGCAGTGGGGCCATGCTGTTGCAGTTTTGGCCCCATACTAAGGCGTCGAGGCCCATAGCCTAGCCTTGTAATACACACCCACGTACCTTACCTTATTGCGTTGGGGTAGGAATTAGCGCCCAAATTTGACAGGCGGTTCGGCACCCGCTGCCCGACAGCTTCACATGGTAAGTACCAAGTAGAATCGCAACCTTCCTCATCGGACTCGGTATCATCCGCTGCGCACTTCTAGAGTATCGCTTGAAGTACCTTGTAACTTGATCTACGGGCAGGTAGTCACCGTACTTTGCTTGAAGATTCCGGTCGAAGCCTGTCGAAGCCTGATTGGGGAATTTCCTCCAGCGCAAAGTCGCTCGGGAAAGTGGGCCATGGCCCCTGTAAGTTCTTCGCGTCTTCTTTGTTACCTTGCATGCAACACACCGTGCGATGACGATTCTTCGCGAGCCTTTCGCTGTGCCTTGCAAAATGTGATCTGCCGAACTCGGCGCTACAGCGCTATGCCGTGTGTCACAACGGACTACACACTCCCTGCTCCCCTTTGCCATCCCACCACCCTATGGAGGATACTCATACAGTCGCGCAAATCTTCATCTCTAAAGCATCCTCATCTACACTAGCCGATCCTTTGAGCTCCAGCTCAGTCGTTGTGTTACCGAGGAATTATGGAGACCTGCTGACTCGTTCTGCTAAGTATCGCAACAGTCGTACTGGTGGCGCACGTTCCATCCGAACCCAGATCGATCATGATGTGTTTGAAGGGTTACCTGTTCGTCACTGGCGAAAGAAAGCCATCAAAGTTAATACGGCGCCCGAGAAGGAAAATACATATGACGTGAAATCTCGTAACCTATCATGGCCAGAGTTGGAGATGCCTCGAGACGCCCATCTACTCTCGGAAATGAGCCAGAATCTGCTGCGCGCGGCGCGAATGCCCCAGGCGAAGAAGATGCTTACCGCACCATCACTGGAAGATGACAAGGAAGCAGGTGAGGACGAAGATGCCGATGGTGAGCTAGATACGGGCTTCGTCGCAAAAAGGTGGGCTGTGATGCCAAAGGAGATGGAGGGACCCGAGCCAGAATTTCTGGCCAAGAGGAGGAAAGGACTTCCTTCGAATCACGGCGGGGCGTCGGCAGCCGTTGGCAGCATGCAGCAGATGAGAAAGACTAAGATACGTAAGGTCGATGCCAGTGGCAATAGCTCGGTCTTGGAAGTCCTTGTACCGGATGGTCAGACTGTCGATGGGGAGATCTTCGAAGAAGAGACCAGCCCGATACAGGCACCTGCCCCAGGGACTGTCGTCGAAGGTGTAGGCGTAGCCAACGCTGAAGGTCTAGTCATTGCAGGAGATCAGGGTGTGCCTGCGAACAATAGACGACGGCCTCCGCTATCAAAGAGAAAAGCCAAGGGACCAGGAAGAGGCAAGAAGAAAAAAGTCGCCTTTGCGAGAGCAGATGGAAAGCCAACATCAATCGAGATCAATGGAATACCAATGAGCACAACACGGAACGGGGAAGGATACCTCATGGACGGAGTCCAGGGTACGCTAGGCCATGAGACGGGTATGGACGACCACCCAATGACACAAGAGGGCGACGTTGAGGGTGACGAAGGTAGCGAAGAAGCAAGTGAAGGAGAGGAAGGTGAAGATGGAGAAAGGGAAGAGGGAGAGCTTTCACCCTCAGTCAGCCCGTCCAGATCATCTCCAAGACCTCCGTCGCCAGTCAAAGTAGCGGCCCCACACATACCTCTAATTCCTTTACCTCATGATCCTGCACCTCATCAAGATTCTCCGTCACCGACGCGAAAGACTAGCCTGAGATCTGAACCTAACCTTGGCCCTTTCACTGAATCCGTCGACGTATCAAGGGTTGTGCAAGAGGCCGGAGCTATGGATGAGGCCCTAGATGAAATGCTGGATGAGGTCGCTGACGAGATGCTTGATGAACCTTCGAGTCCAGCAGCGAATAAGCTCACGAGCAAACCCAGTCCCGATATTATCGATACACTTGCAGAGGAACCTATGACCCAATCACAATATAGTGGAGATACTGAAGAGCGTATAAGAGGAAAGTCCACCGAGACCGTGCAGGCCCCTGCAAGTGAACCAGTAGAAGAAGTTACGCCAGAGCGTGAAAAGTCTACAGAATTATCTACCGGAGACGCTGTTACGGTGGCAATGCCACAAGCTATGGAACAGGTACCAGCAAAACTTACAAATGCAATGTTGGCAGACGTGGGGACGCAACCTATCGCAAAGCCTGTGGCTGATACGTTCATTGAATCCTCTCTCGAGGTACAGCCTGAAGTTCAGCCCGAGCCCGCAGTGGATGTAGCGGAGCGGATACCGAACTATGTAGACGAAGATTCGACGGCTATGATGATGGAGCCAAAGGCGGCATTCGTACCCGAACCGTCAATCAATGTCAGCTCAGAGTCAAAGGCGGCATCCGTGCCTGAGCCTTTACACGATGTCTCATCCGAGCCAAAGGCCGAATTGAACGCAGAGCCTTCAATAGATACCAGATCAGAGCCAAATGCAGCGTTCATCTCTAAGCCTTCAGAGGAAGTGGAGTCCGATTCAGAAGCTGAGTCAGCAACAGAGCCTACAGTAGAGCCTGCTCGAAAGTCTCCTGCGGAAGTCATAACAACACCCACAGCAGCTTTCACGGCGGAGTCTATAGGCGAGGTTATTGAAACTCCAGTCGCAGAGCCCACGTCAGAGCCGATAAGTGAAGTTTCACCTCCGCAGAGCACATTGTCCTCGGCTCTTATGTCGGTCCAGGCAGCGGAGAGCCCTTTGCCGGCTCCAGTTGTGGATACTAGCGCAGAAGTAATGCCTGAGTCTGCCGTTGAGGGAGCTGCTGAGCACCCTACTGAATCCTTGCCAGAGAGTATGGAACAAAGCTCCTTCTTTACAAGACCTACTGCCAGCCTTAGGGCGCCGACTCCAAGTCCACCTACCCCTATCGAAGACAAGTTCGGGCTCCGAGCGGCATATTACAGCCCCAAAGCTCCGACTATGAGCCCTCCCACCCCGATCGCCAGGAGTATGCCCAGCTCGCCCGAAATACCTCTTTCCGGGCAACAGTTTCAGCTACCTCCACAAATAGATGACATGCCAGAAGCAGACCTGGAGCCTGCGCCGGACTTGGAAGACATTCCAATGGCTGATCGCATCAGTATAGAGTCGACGCGTCAGGGCGGACCACAACTCAATGCTCAGATTCCCGTTGATCATAACCCTCTTGACGGGCTGGCTGCGCCGAAGATGGTCTACAGCGACGATGTAACCCACACTGAAGGAGACAAAGAGGTTCCTCCACAGTGGTCGGACGACGGAGATGATTTGCTCGGCGGCTTGGAACGATCCTTGAACCGCTGATGAAATAGCCATTGTGAATTATCGTAAGCGGCTACTTATGAAGGCCAGGATATCATGTATATACGTATCTGTCAAGAAACTCACTTTGGATGGGCCTAAATTGCCCTCACTCAGAAGTCACATCTATGTACAGTGAATTTCATAGGGTTGTGAGATGAGTGCGGATTGGTATTTGCTACCCGCCGTAGAATAGGAGTATTTTAAGTAGGTAAAGGAGAACGCCAAAACACCTCCGCGGAGCTTTAGCGATTTAACGTCACACCAAAGCAGTACATCTCTACACAAGGTCGACCTCGATTATAGAAGAAGCGACGAGCATCTCTCAGACATCTGTTGTCACCGGAGTCCCATTTGTCTCATTGCATGCCTTCCACAAGCTACTGCACGTTGCGCTTTGAGCGCCTGGCTCCTTTTCCTCTACTTCGGACGATTAAGCCTATCAATAAGTACCATATTCCAGCAGTCTCGAGCGAAGAAATATGCGCAGCAACAGAAAAGCTCGAGCAACAATCATGTCATCATCTGCTGTGAAATGGAGATTTCTTATATCTGCCGGTCCATGGTATGAATCTGCTCTGCGGAATTTAGCGTTGAGCACGCAATTCCATAGCGGATTTGGTAATTCTGATTTCACACCCACAATAGCGTAATCCACGCAATTCTTGCGGAATCGATGCTTTCATGGCTTTCACTGTCTCTCTATCTCCATTTTATCTTCTTTGCTATCCTCTCCATCTGTTTAAACAGCCATTTACTGTTCGTCATATATCCTACGATTTTTCGGTGGCGAATTGGCTTTTAAAATTCTTTCTTTTCTACAATTGAATCACGCGACATGGGATCCTCACCCGTCTACGATCTGAGGCAGGATGGTGCCCATGACATCGAGTCTGGCTACGTTAGTGGCAGTTCCAGCAGTGCAGACCTTCCAGAGATCTACTTTACCAAACCACACCTCGTCTTCCTGAATCGACAATTGCAGAATCTAGAGCCGCAAGGTAGGATACCACCCTGCCAGCTGATCAATATCTTTACTAACGTTTTGGGCTCCAGAGATTCTGCAATGGTGTATCACAACCCTACCTCAACTCTTTCAAGAGACGGCTTTCGGCCTCACTGGTCTCACTACTATCGACATGCTTTCAAAGATGAAGATCCCACGGCCACAGATGGTCGATCTTCTTTACTTCGACACTCTCCACAGCTTCAGAGAGACTCACGATCTCATTGAGCGGATACGAAAGCGCTACCCTCTCGTCGCCCTGCACATTTACAAGCCAGCCGGCGCAGACACAGCCAAAGAGTTTGCCCAGCAGCACGGTGACAAGCTTTGGGAGAGTAACGACGAGCTGTACGACTGGCTAGCGAAGGTGGAGCCAGCACGGCGCGCATACCGAGATCTTCAAGTCGCAGCCGTTCTGACTGGTCGAAGGCGAAGTCAAGGAGGCAAGCGCGGAGACATTGCCGTAATTGAGATTGACGAAGCTGGCCTTGTCAAGGTGAACCCATTCGCCAATTGGACTTTCAAGCAAGTCAACGACTACATCAAAGCGAACGACGTTCCATACAATGAGTTGCTGGATCGGGGCTACAAGAGTGTGGGTGACTGGCATTCCACCAAACCGGTGAAAGAAGGGGAGGATGAGCGGGCTGGACGGTGGCAAGGGCAGCAGAAGACGGAATGTGGCATCCACAACCCTCGGTCGAAGTTCGCGCAATTTCTACAAGAGCAAGAAATGAAGAAGCAACAGGAAGCATTACATCAAGCGTTAGAGTCGGGCTTGGTGATCGCATCATAACGCGATACGGCGTGGTCTGCTTCATTATATAGCATGGCGCTGTGGAGCATTTGTATGCATTTTCCGAGGGAAAAGCAGATGGCTGCATGTATTTTGTATACCATAGGAGACTATATCTTCAGCTTGGCATAGATTCCAATAGAACAATAGATTGAAAAGTGTTCTCCTTGGGTACCCCGGGTTCTTACGCCGTGTGTTGCCATCTTAAGAGATGAACCCCTAAGGTATTTTAGACATTGGGTAAACAGGGCCAGACCGGCCATCGGAGGGTTTAAGGCTTCCAATTGACTTTTTGCTCCTGAGCACGTCATGCCGCCAGCTTAGCGTTCATCACAAATCGGATAGCGTGGGATGACTGCATGCATATAAGGTAAGTAAGGTATATAACAAACAATGGGTCAAACTTTTTATTTTATAAAGGCTAGGAGAAGCTCTCTTCCCGAGGTGGTAGGCTGCTTACATATCCGATCATTATTTGGTGTCAAAACAGAATTATATGACCTTCTTGGAAGACCCAACATAGATAAGGAGATTTTCATAAACCAAAACACTTTCTTTCATTTCAAGAGATCTTTCGACATATACCAACCCAATGGCGAATTCACCGCACGGCGGCGTCCTCAAGGACCTACTCGCGCGAGATGCACCAAAGCAGGCTGAGCTGGTAGCAGAGGCTGAGAAACTACCGGCCATTGTACTTACAGAAAGGCAACTTTGTGATTTGGAGTTGATAATGAGCGGAGGGTTTTCTCCATTAGAGGGTACGCCGATGTTCATTTCAAAGTCCTTTGATATCTCTGTTATTTGGTCAAAAGCAAATGAGGAAGCGTATATGTGGTCTTAGATTGGAAATTTCATTCTATGTCTCTCCATCACCTTCTCGATACATGTCGACTACTACGCTGATCCTGAGGCTTCAAGGCTTCATGAACGAGAAGGACTACAACTCGTAAGGATTCAATCGCTGTCGTACAGGCCTTTGCTAAGGTCGGGAAAGGGTGGTCGAAAATCTCCGTCTCTCAGATGGCAGCCTATTCAGCATGCCGATATGCCTGGACGTCTCAGAAAGAGTCATCGAGAAAGCTGGTCTGAAGCCGGGCGCTCGAGCAACGCTTCGAGACTTCCGACATGATCGTAACCTCGCCATCATCACGGTAGACGATGTATACAAGCCCAACAAGTCAGTCGTGTAAAATCGAAGACCTCTTTAGATTACCCCTGATCTCCTCATAGAGAAAAAGAAGCCAAAGAAGTATTCGGCGGCGACCACGAACATCCAGCGATCAAACACCTTAACAACACCGCCCATGCCCACTACATCGGCGGCTCCATCTCCGCTGTCGCCCGCCTCAACCACTACGACTATGTCGCCCTTCGCTACACCCCCGCCGAACTGCGTGTCCACTTTGAAAAACTAGGCTGGACACGCGTCGTTGCATTTCAAACCCGCAACCCCATGCACCGAGCCCACAGAGAACTGACCGTCCGCGCCGCCCGTGCTCGCCAAGCGAACGTCCTCATCCACCCCGTCGTCGGCCTCACGAAACCCGGTGACATCGACCACTTCACCCGTGTACGTGTCTACCAAGCTCTGCTCCCTCGCTACCCGAACGGCATGGCAGTGCTCGGCCTCCTGCCACTAGCAATGCGAATGGGCGGGCCTAGAGAAGCGATCTGGCACGCCATCATCCGCAAAAACCACGGTGCGACCCATTTCATCGTCGGCCGCGACCACGCCGGACCCGGCAAAAACTCCTCCGGCAAAGACTTCTACGGGCCCTACGACGCACAGTTCGCCGTCGAAAAATACCGTGAGGAGCTAGGGATCGAAGTCGTGCCGTTCCAGCAAATGATCTACCTCCCCGACAGCGACGAATACAAACCCGACGACCAAGTCCCCCCCGGCATCCGCACCCTCAACATCAGCGGCACGGAACTCCGCTCACGACTGCGCACGGGGAAAGATATCCCGGAATGGTTCTCCTACCCGGAAGTGGTCAAGGTGCTGCGGGAATCGCATCCGCCAAGATACAAGCAGGGCTTCACAGTCTTCCTGACCGGCTATCAAAATAGTGGCAAGGACGCCGTCGCACGCGCACTGGATGTGACACTGCACCAACAAGGCGGCCGCCCCGTCTCCTTGCTCCTCGGCGAATCCGTCCGCAGCGAACTAAGCTCCGAACTAGGTTTCTCCCGCTCCGACCGCAACAAAAACATCGCCCGCATCGCCTTCGTGGCGGCAGAACTGACAAAAGCCGGCGCGGCCGTGATCTGCGGACCCATCGCCCCCTTCGAAGAGGGACGGCAGGCGGCGCGGGAGACGGTGAGTCAGCATGGTAGTTTCTATCTCGTGCACGTGGCGACTAGCTTGGCGTACAGCGAGAAGACGGATAAGAAGGGGGTGTATGCCAAGGCGCGGAGGGGGGAGATTCAGGGTTTCACGGGCGTGGACGATCCGTATGAGGTTCCGGGACGGGCGGATCTGGTGGTGGATTTGGAGAAGATGGGGGTGAGGGAGGTGGTGCATCAGATTGTGTTGATGTTGGAGAGTGAGGGGCTGTTGGATCGGTTGTAGAACGGGAATGGGTTGAATAGATATAGAGCTGGGTGGGTTTGTTTTGGCTTGCTTGGATACGACATACATGTTAGACTTGCGTCCATAAGAACATACCTAGTATGGATTGAGTGCGAATTATAATAGATCCCGTGAAAACGTCAAACATGAAGCAACCTTTATTGCCCCCCGCGGGAAACATGAAAGTATCCCGTGCTATGCTATATCTCTACCGAGCGTAGGGAAAGTCATGCGCATGTCAGCCTGTCGTTTGGATTTGCAAATGGCTGTGACTGGTGAGAACATAGGCAGAGGGGCTCTCCTAAGTACGCCTTTTCGGTCTAAATACCAACTCTTGGTGCTCGCCGCCTTGACGAAAGAGGTCGTGGCTTGCAATGGGTTCATGTCGAGTTGTGTTTAGGATGGGGTATATAAGCTGGTAAGTCTAAGTGGGGAGTCCATCAGTTGAGGTGTATTCACCTGTTGCGGAGATGCATCTAGAAGGTAGCAACTGCGCATCGTGGGTCAGAACTGGAGAAAGGATGCAGCGTATCACAGGTTGAAGGTTGAGATACCATCAAACATGACCATGAAATAGTCTGTACACTCCTAAGCAGCAACTCTCATAGGATGCGGGCATGGGATTTGCAGGGAACAGCGCTGATAAGAATGCTCCTTATGTTGTACATGGAAAAATTCCCTGTTTCCCTGTCACAAGAACATTGTGCGGCCGACAGGTACAATGACATACTCAAACATCGTGATCTACCTCTTGGGTTTTTCTTTAGCATCAAGTAGGTAATCTGGCAACGACCCAAAGCGGAACTTAGGCAACTGACTGACGTTTGCAGCTACAGAATCGCGTACGAAATGGTCGAAAGAGCCACAGAAGTGGGTGTAATGGACGGACAGGGACGGATGTTACTCTCACACCGCTTATGGGAAGCGTATGAGGGAACTACTAGCCCTGTTTACTCTCGCTAGCAAGTCGGGGTAGTTCTGCACCACCTCAGTGCCTGCTGATGGCAAGGTCACTGTCGAGAGAAGAGTAACAGAGGACCTCGGCGGTATGGGCATGACTACAGTCGCCAAATCAGCCTGCACCATCTGCTTCGCGTAGCCTCGATACTGTGTCTTCTCCGATATGACCTAGCTCGTCCATGCATTTGGGACCTGTGTCCTATGCCGCAACGTTGTAAACGAGTGGCATGGGGCCTTGAGGAAGAGCAACATATGAGTACTTTTCATGGGGGCGTATTATATTGGTTCTGCGTGCCTATCAGTGACTGGCGCACGTAGTCCATAGTATGCGCTTTGGGCGCGCTTCCGGTACTCACAGGCATGGGCCAGAGACGCTTGTCGAAGAAGCTCGACATATACAGACAGGGGATCATAAGACTCGGGATAGCGTACAGCAAGAGCGTCTTGTATCCCATGGAAATCGATCGCTGCAAGGCATCAAGCCGTGTATTGCGCTACACTCGTGGTGCATTATTGGCTTTAAACTCGATATGCTCGAGTAAAACTTATGCAATCGTGGGCAACAGATGCCATGGTGCGACAAAAAGCTGCATTCAGGCGCGTTACGCTGCATGCTCAACAGCAAGCTTCGGCGAGAGCCAATTCATGAGAAGTAGAAGCTTCCGGTGGCCGATCCTCTGAGAAGCATCAGCTTCCAGAAGCTGAGGCAATGTGGTCAAATGGGTGAACCTTCACGAATCCGAAGTTCCACGACGGACAATGCTGACGAGACGCAGCAGAAGTGTATCCGCAGTGGGACTTAAGAACTTCCAGGTAGGCAACGGCGTGCTGTGAGCTGCGTTTGTCACAGCTGTTGGTTTGGACTTAAGTCATCACTCGGACCATTGATGGAGGTGGTCGTGCTCTCGGTGAACTAAGCCTGCCAAGCCTAATACTCCCATCAGAATGTGGCAGACAGGATAGCTTTGCTCCACGTAGAGTGATCTGGTAGCCTTCGAGATTGCTGCTTTGCCCTTTCGGTCGCGTGACGGTCGTGATGGCTGTTTACCATATGAAGAAGAAGCCACCACTGCTTGCCTTCCTATCTGCTTCCCTGGTGAGCAATTTCTGTACTCTTTCTTGCCTTGCGTCTACAGAATCGGATTCTCGTTCCCACCTTGCTGCAACTTCGACCTCGGGGCCGCTTCCCCAGAACCAGCTACCTGTCTTCTGCGCCGGTACGGAAGTGGCCTGGCGCTCATCCTTGAGCATCTTTGCCACCATGGTGGACCAATTGTTCATGCCCACAGCTAAACATTCAGAGCATTTGTTTCGGGCTTCCTCATCACCCTGCTCTGCTGATACAAGTGTTGCTTCGGCCAGGTCGACAGCTTCACGCGTCCAACTCAGACCAGATTGTTGATTTGCGAGCTGACTGACTGTTACTGTGGATGGAATTATGACTCCTGAAGACTTGTTGATCCGTGATTTGGTGGTGTCTGCAGCTGATGAAGCGAATAAGATCTCTCCTATATGGGACATTATCGCAGCTTCCTCGCACACGGCAGTTGATGTGCGAGGAGGAACTTCATCGCCTGTTGGAGGCGGTAGAGGATATGATGGGGAAATAATTAAGGATTTGACGATGGATAATACAGATGTATCGTGCTCTGGATTGGGCTCCGCTATCGACATTGAACCTTGTCCCGGAAGCTGCCGCCTCGCCCGTAAAATAGATAAGAAAATGGGCAGTGCTGCTGCAAGATTGTTGTGCCGTGCGTGATGAACAGCCAAAGATGTGGTAGCCAAGAGAACGTTCGACGAGACATATGTTGCTTGGTCGTTAATGACAGCAGTCTTGATATCCACAACGTTATTGACGCCCACAGGGAGCGAACCCGTAGCAATGTCCAATGCCCAATCGTACATCTCTTCTGCAGTCGATGATAAGCCTTTGAAGTCAAGCCAGTCCGCATAAGCTAATGCAGCGTCAAGACGCTGGCGAGAATTGAATCCATGGGTGGTGAGGAGCTTCATGTAGTAAGTCTGCGCAGGCTCAAAGACTGGGACACAGTTCTCTTCGAGCGGCGCCTCAGTAACCCTTGCCCCGTATGGCATGGGCTTCGGCCTTGGGTTTGAAGGGCCGACGACATGTTCAGGTGGGAAGACGATGTTTGTCTTGGAGTCACGGAGCCATCCATCTGTATATTCGGCTGCTTTTGCAACACCCATCAGACAGGCGTAGTATCCGCGCCTCCAGGGTTCGCCCTTGGAAGAAATATCTAAACCAGCTCTCCCCACCCCTTCGACATATATGTCCCCCTCGTCCTGTAAGATAGGCTGCAGACCCTGTCCATCGATAGCAGCATCTTCGAGTCGCTCAATCAAACAACGATATTTCTGCCCGATGTAGGGCCAGTCTATGAGTGTATTACCACTGGGGTCCAAATTCTCCGCAAGCTTTGCCTGGCGATATTGTGTTCTAGTGAGAAAAGACCATTCTGGGGGCGACGGATATCGGCGCTCGACTACTTCGCTTTGAAAGCCAAACGCCATCATAGATATAAGTCCCAGACCCGCCCAGCCGTATGCGGTCCATTTGGCTCCCTTCCGCAATTGATCCTTAAGGTATAGCTTTCTTTCAGTGGAGATCAGCCGAGAGAGCTGGTACTGTAGCTGTGTTCTGGACAATTTTGCAGAGGATCTGCCCCCAGTCGCAGGATGGAGGAATGGTAGTTGAGGTCGTGGGCCCACACTTGAGACGAGGAGTAGTGGGGAATTGTGAGTAAAGAGGCGGGGTTTCGGTAGCTGTGTTGTGGAGTCAGGAGATTTGGTAGGACGGCGAGAGTACAAGGCCCTTAAGAAGGGTACCCTGTGGGAAATCATCTCTGGTGACTTGCTCAATAGATGAGCGCTTTCCCTGGTTATATAAAGTGGTCGGACTTGATGATGATTCCCTGACCGCGGCGTCAAGCGCGCTTGACGCCGCATTTCAGCCGTTCGAATCCTGGCACTCTCGATAACATCATCCTTCTCCAGGTGCCCTATCTTGGGGTGAAGTCTGTGGTGTCGTCCCCTAGGTAGGCGAGGAACACAATGATCGAGGTTCCACAGCCTCATCCTCTACTGAACGCAAGGGGACCATTGGGGAGCAAGGAGACACTGGTCCGCTCACTTGATGAACTTCTTGAACGGTACCTCAATCTTCTTGACGAGTATCAAAAGCTGCGGCAAATCTTGAATGACAACCTTTCGAGTGTAATTTAAGCCTACGCTCCACATGTAGACAACGCTTGATGTTGCAAATAGGGATATATTGCACTTGCGCAAGCCAACTTTTCCAATCCGAATCGAATTCGCTACGGCCAGGATTACTACGACGATCGTATGCAGGCATCGACTCATGTGTACGACACTGTCCTGGAGCGAACGTGGAATCTTAGGTATTGAGAGATGCTAACACTGATCCCTAGTATAATTGAGAGTGAAAATCCGTACTTCAGAGCAATGAATTCTGCAATTGCAAATTATTTGGATACGCCCATCACCGAGAAGCAAGACTTGTTACAGCCTTCGAGCAACGCTAACCCTCAAGATCCTGGTGATACGTGTGGGGACGCCGCAAAGGATTCGAAGACCGTTCCTGATCCTCTGAACTGGTTCGGAATCTTTGTCCCACCAGCGTTGAGAGCCTCTCAAAAAGACTTTAAAATCGCAACCATAAAACACATGCCCGCACTGGCCAGCCTTGCGAAAGAATTGAGAGAAATGGAGATTGACGTGAGAAGAATCCGCAAGAAGCTTGGAAAAGCAAGCTAAATCGATGGATCTCGGTTTCATTAGACCGTTGTACAAACATGCTGTAAGCTGTCAGAAAATCTCTCGGTTTTCTCTAATTAGAGAATCGATCGGAGAAGTTGTGCTCAATCCGAGAGATGCGGTTATTTGAAGATGATACCTTTGATTGATATCCCATGTCCTGGGAACTTTGATCGGCTGAACCTGGGTAGAAACCCCTGAAACGAGGTCCTTGCCAGGACATGGGCTATGTAAGCTCAAAAGTACAACATCATGAAAATCATTCTTTATCCCATGTCCTAATCGTGTACCTATGATAGCTCAGGGACGTCGGCAAACCCCTCACGCATCCAGGATATGGGATTGGGTTTATCACGACTCAATTGCCTGATCTTCGGGATTGCTGAGAGAAGAGTTCGTGTCTACTTGACAACGACTGCGGGTCACTGATCAAAATCAGAGAGCGATGATCTTATCCACATCGGGAAGGTGGGTTGGCAAGACATCGCCCCATATGAATGTTGTTGTCCTCCAAAGCTGCCTCTACATCACCCTCTAGATGCATAATGGCAGGGGAATCGATTACAGAGTTACTGGCCGAGAAACCAGACCTTTCGCGCTACGAAAGTCTGTACAAGCACTTCCATTCTCACCCTGAACTATCGCTTCAAGAGAGCCAAACTTCGTCCACAATAACATCTCATCTCGAGTCTCTCAAAGCGGGCTACGACCTCCATACCTCCATTGGGGGTCACGGCCTTGCTGGCGTGCTCAAGAATGGCACAGGTCCCACAGTCCTCCTTCGTGCCGACATCGATGCCCTCCCAGTCCTCGAAGAGACTGATCTACCCTACGCGTCTAAAGCTACCATGAAAGATGTCGCCGATAATGTTGAGAAGCCCGTTATGCACGCTTGTGGCCATGACATGCACATTACCTGTCTCCTTGCTGCAGCAGAACATCTAGGTCGGATCAAAGCCGCTTGGAAAGGCACGCTCATCGTTTTGTTCCAACCGAACGAGGAACGAGCGGGCGGAGCTAAAGCTATGGTGGATGATGGTCTCTATACAAAGACTCCGGTTCCGGATGTCGTTCTTGGGCAGCACGTAATGCCCCTGCGCTCAGGTTGCGTGGGTCACAGGACGGGCACGGTAATGGGTGCAGCAGATAGCTTCAGAGTTACCCTCTACGGTCGCGGCGGGCATGGCTCAATGCCGCATCGCACAATCGACCCTGTCGTGCTGGCAGCCAACGTGGTGCTTCGTTTACAAAACATTGTCAGCCGTGAGATAAATCCTGCGGATATGGCTGTTGTCACGGTTGGCAGCGTCCAGGCGGGCCAGACAGAGAACATTATCTCTGACCATGCGGTGCTAAGAATTAATACTAGGACCACAACCTCGGCGACAAGAGAACGGTTGCTGGCCGCTTTACACAGGATCATCAATGCCGAATGCGAGGCCAGCAACTCTCCGAAGAAGCCGTTGATCGAGGCCACATCCCGGTTCCCTCTTACTGTCAATGATGAACACGTTGCGTCGCGCCTAGTGCCTTCGTTCCGGACGTTCTTCGGAAACAAATTCGACTCCGACACACCTACTATCAATGGAAGCGAAGACGTATCGATATTGGCAACAAGCATAGATAGGCCCTACAATTTCTGGTTCTTTGGAGGCGTTGATCCAGATCTTTGGGACCGTGCTGAGCGCGAAGGACGACTGTTCGAGGATGTGCCTGCTAATCATTCCGCCTATTTTGCACCAGTGGTTCAACCTACATTGACCGTGGGTTTTGAGGCTTCATGCGTAGCTGCTTTAACCTACCTTAAATCAGATGATGTCTGAACGTAATACGAGTACTGCCTCCTGCATGAGGTTGGTGAAATGAGATATCCTCCAAAGCATGGTCAACGACAGTGATTTGGACAGATCAAAAGCTTTCGATCCCTTTCTCTACGAACATGTTCATGCCTTCCTATTGTTAATGTTGCGCTACCGCTTAGTTGTCGAGACCCCTTGATGATGGTACCTTGCATGCATGATCATCACGTGCTTGACTTCTGCATGTTCGTTGAGGAATGCGTCCTGTGAGGGCGACCTGTCAAGGGCATTCATCTCTTTATAGGTTGATGATGTCTTATTCGATTCATTCTCCGTTTGATTACCAGTTGGATCTTTCATTCCCTCATGGAGTCATGTCTCTTGTACAATAGCTGCGATCCCACAGCGTTGTATCTCCCTCTTCAGGCGCTACCTCCAGAAGCAAACGTTTGTGATCTCCCAATTGAGGATTGGAATCTTCCCAGTGATAGGTATTCGGACAGCGATAGACTCGATCATTACCTGGTGGAAGAGCGAACGAAAGGACAGACCACAAGTTGGCCTCTGTCGACATTGCCATTGGAAAGTCTGACCAGTCAGTTGGCTGCCAATCAATTCCAGCGTGATGGGCAAACCTCATTGTTGCCTACTTCCCCTTTCGAATCCGACGAATGCGTGGAAAAGTCAGCCACACTCCCATTACTCACTGCTGAGCCCTCTGAAAGTATCACGGGGTCAGAAGTAATCTATGAATCATCCCCAACATCGACGCCGGTGGACGAACGGCTGATAGAATGGGACTACCACGATTACACCGCTGCTTTCGACTTTTCGAAACCATTGCTATCACCCATCAAGTTTACTCCACCACCTGAGTCGAAAGTACAGGATCTAGTGTCCTTAAGTTCTAGTCAAAGCGGCAATACATCGTCAACATATCTCTACTACCCACCTAAGAACCCAGCAGATAAACCATCCCCCGCAAGCGATTTTTCCCGTTATATTCCACGCCGACAGCTGTTTTATGGCGAACCCCTCCACACCCTGAAGTCAAAGTCCCTCCACAGGACTACAGCCTCAAATGAGCTCAGACGCAGAGCTGGCTGGCAGGGGGACGACGACGACTTTGGCTCTCGCTCACAAGGAACCCTGAAGGCTTCAACAAGACGACCTTGGTACTCCGAACCACCACGAAGCAAACCCTGGTTATGGCTTGACCTGGTAGAGGAAGGCGAGGTGATTGAGGAAGCTGTACGGTCCAAACTTACCCAAGTGAAATAGAAAAAGGCTGACGAACATGAAGCACGCAACCACAATGATGACCAGCCCCGTAAAGCCTCAAATCATATCCATCCCACTCCGTCGAGCGACCACCACTACTCCTCCATCCACGCCTTCAATCCAGCGTCGGCAGACAATCCCAAATATCTTCCCAGCTACACCACCCGACACTCCAGCCTGCTCAATCGGCCTTGGTATAGATACCCACGAAGCATGCCAACGGGAAAGGGAGCGTCTCGCGTTCGAGAAAATCAAAGCCAGGCCAACATGGACTGCTGTACCTCCCAAGGTCATTATTTCCACGCCAGAGTCACCCCAGACCTTGCGAGATATGCTTCCAGCCTCCACCCTGAAGGCTCGACCTGATACACCAAGGCCGTTCCAGACCCTTATGCCGCAGCTGAGCGAGTTGACAATTTGGATCCTTACCGATCTTGAGCACTCCCTGTCCAGCCATGAAGTAGAGAAGCTACGGCTCGACAGCCCAGTGATACAACAATTGCGCCTCCCGTCCACTCAACGGAGAGTACCGCGTTCTTCTCCCCCAACGTTACCATTGAGTCGCTTCTCGACATACCAACCGCTTTCCAGCAATCCACCCAGCATCCCAGTCCAGACCAGTAATGCACCAAATCCAAATCCCCTATCAGCGCCGCTCCCAGCCCTTCGCACGATATTCCCCTGCGCACCCTTCCCCCTCCTGGACACGCTACAAGCCACGATCGTAGCCCTCCACCACGTCTCATCCATCTATCTTCCCTCCCCTTCTCATTCTCCTTGTCATTCCCCTCCACCTTTAGCCCCTTTTCCCTCCCCGTCTCCGTCCCAAAACACACCGCTCCAGTCGCCAGATATATCCTACATTCCCTCAAAAGCGCGCGCTATGCTAGATCTCCAGCCGACGACTACTCCACGCCCAACTTTGCCGAGCTCTTGGCTGAGACCGCAGGTTTTGAGTTGGGGGGAGAGAGTGGAGGAATTGGAAGTGGGGTTGGGAAAAGAGGTGGGAAGGCTGGTTGGGCAATGTATGGCTGGCGACGGGCATGGGGAAAGAGTAGAAGTAGAGGGACCGTTAGTGAAGGCTCTTGGGGAGGTTGTAACGTTGAGTGAAGGGCGCGCTGAGGACCGCGAAGGGACAGGATCAGGATGTGGGAGTGGGCAACATTAAGAAGATGATTGGCATTGGCAATCGCAGGTGAGAATTTGTATGATACGACGATTGATGGCATTATAAAGATAATGACTAAGATGATACCCATAACTCTACCAATGTATCCCTGATACCACAAGGATTCCCATCATGTCCCCAACCTGGACCTTACCCATAATCCATACCCAATGAAGCCCAGAAACCCCCAAAGACGCAAGGTCGACCCTTTCCTTCAGACACAGACAACGAACGCAAGGAGTGATGGAAAACTCCAGAGGACTGGAGTCTTGTATCCTCCTTACTCAAACCAGACACGCCGACAAAAGTTCGAACCCTTCGGTGCTCCTTCAGCGCCACTCCTTGAACTCATCTTCTCCCAACGCAACCACTCTGATCGACTTCCCTGGTGCCCCACGACTAGACCTCCGCACCGTTCTGACAACGTTTTCCCTCGCGCGGGCATCCTTCGTCTCTTCGACACTAGCCCATTTAGTGCCAGCTTCCGGTCTCTCTTCGGCTGGAGAGTCAGGAGGCGTCTCGGGTACCAGTGCCCACCCTTTCCACCCTCTTGGCAGGATGTCGCCCGTGGATTTACGCCGAGACTCGTTCCTTCCTGGCTTTTCTTTCGTCCTATTGTCTCCTAGAGTTTCGATCGTCAATTTGCGTTTGAGCTTGTTTGTTGGGCGCTTTTTGGTCGGGCTCTCCTGTGATATCTTCGAGGTGGTTAACAAGCTGGCTTGGGATAGCCTTCTTGTGGTCTGTGTCTTAGCCGTTGCGAATGCTGACTTGACAGGAGACGGAACCGCAAATTTCCGCTTCTTCGTCACTACGTCCAAAGCTTGATGAACAACATCTTCGCCAATCGTTTGGATCTTTCGCTTTTTGCTGCATATAATGGGCTTGAGAGCCTCTTTGATTTCTTTCGGCTTCGGTCCCAACACTCCCCTACAATTTTGTGCCCCACATCGACACTCTTGCACACTTTTGGCAGAAAAGGGGTCGAAATTGTAGTCGTAGGTAAGCTCTTCGCCGGTCATAATACCCTCGTCACCCGCGAAGAGAGCCATACGTGGCTTTCCAGAGACAGTCCATTTGATCATACGGCAATTAGGGGCACAGGAGTGGTTGATGAACCTGGCAATTGAACCGCGTGTTGCGTCAAGTACCATGGATTGATCGAAGTCCATGAGATAGTAGCACTATGATTGGATTAGCATACTGTTATGAGAGATGCATCTTTGAAATATCGAGTTATATACTACACTCCTACTGACCTCTGCGTCCTTGTAGCGGGTGTACATTCGATTGTCGCACTCCTCTTGGGTGATGATTTCACCCGTGTACTCAATGATGATCTGGTTGGGTTCAAAGGAACGGTTGGCTCGTACGCCATAGCCTCGGTCATTCGTCTTCGTCACTTCGACACCGATATTGTATTTCTTTTTTGCATCGTTATCTCCACTTTTGTATCGTTCCTTTAGATCGGCGAAAGCGCGATTTGTGCAGTGTTCCGCGCCAACGTTGCAATTATGGTCATCACATTCGTAAAGCATGAATCGGTTGAGACATTGATCAGCACAGCCGTTTCCTATGGTGCAATTGCACATAGAGTGCTCCTGTGGCTTTGCCTTTCTCCAATAAGCGGCGGCATCGCCGATGAAAACATCTGTTGACCCAATTAGTGTGACTACACTACTGTTGATAGCTACGAGAGAGAACATACTCTTGTGCGTTTTCTTCCACTCATCCGGCTTGGGTTGGCCCGGAGGGAGAGGACTAAAGACGTCGAATGGAAGCACGAAGGGTCTTCCAAACGTTAACGTTCTCTCTCCAGCGAATATCGGAAGCGGCATCGCTGAGGTATGTTGGGTCTGTCGTTGTTTGGTCGAAGCTTTCTTCAGCTTGTTTTTGGTTTCTGTGAGTCTTGGATCGAAATCCGGAGACTGTCCCACGTAAAGTCCCTGCTTGATCCAGTGCTTGGACGGCTTCTTGAAGCTTATCTTTGATTTCGGCTCACGGCCTAAAGGTTCCATGATCGATGCTGCTGAAAAGCGCGCTCGTTTCTTGGGTGTTCCAGAAGATGGCATTTCGATCTCTTTGGGCTTCATGATGGACCTTCTTCGGGCACCATTCAGGGTCTGAGTGATCTCTTTGCTAGCCTCCATAGCTCCACGACTTCTCTTGCCCAGCACGCTCGTGGTCCTTCCCACCATAGTTGCCGCATAATCAATGGCGAGATCCAAACGCGTAGACTTCCGCTTCCTCAACCCACTCTCGTTGCTCTCAGACAGTTTTAAGTCATCACCAGGCATAGCTCCAATTTCCCAGTCTTCATCCAATGCCTGTACGCTCTTCCGCAAAAGATTGTCTCCTGAATCATTCCCCCCTTCGTTGACTAGGGAATCTTCAGATAACGTAGTCTTCTCACGGTCTGTGCCTTGTTGTAGTCTCGAGTGGACATTTTTGCCACCGAAAAGCCGGCTCCCATGATAGCTGCCATTGCTAGTGATTGACTGCGTGGGGTTTCGATCGTTACCGATTTTATTCCCAGAGTCCTCGGTGGCCTCACTTGAGTTATCTGTAAGACTTGATCCGGTAATCAATGACGGGGTTGTCGAGAAATCTTTGGAAGGGTTGCAAGCGTCGAGGCGAGCAGATGTTGAGTCTATTGAATATTGACGCGTCACGTTCCCTTCAGGCTTTGTTGGTGATCTCCCAAATTTCTCGGCGAGGAAGGTTAGCATGCTTTCGACGATGTTATTAATGTTCAGGGCCGAGCAGCCTGTTTATCTATCGACAGAGTAGAGAGTGACGGTAGGAGTTGATAGCGTGAAAAGTCGAATGTTGTGGCGCCTTGACAGGACCCTTTAGTACGAAACATGTGTGAGGTTGTAAGCAACGACAACACAGGAAGGAGCAGGCGGCCAATCAAGTGTCGCATAGTTTCATTCCAGAGGCCTCCAGCAACGGCTTTAAATGTTATTACTGCTATTCTCTATTTACATATATTGATATAACCGTGAATATGCCGGTGCCAATGCCACTTGCTCCTTTTAACCACCATATATGATTGGGTATACACAGCCAGAGGAACCAGCAAACAGCAAGGAGAGACGATTGAAACATCAGGGCAAATAGCTGTACAAGCAGCTCCCAAATAGCAAGCAGAACAATCAGTCAGACTCCATTAAGTGCGTCAAATCAGTTAACCCCACCAACATCCTGCAGCTCCATTCCACCACCCTGTTGCTGGGTAACAGATGGTGTTTGCCGCTTGCCTTTTCGAGATCCGAACCGCTGGTCCCCTTCATCATGTTTATGCTTGAAACGTAAGTATGTTGGCGGTCTTGGCCTAAGAAGCACGGCAAGCCAGTTTTCGAGCACGCTGGCCTGCGTGAAGGGACGATGTCGGTCCTTTGGCAGAAACTTATGAGAATTAATGTACTCCCTTGTAGTTTCTCCACGAGCTATGAGCCACAGGTGGTATCCCAGAAGGCAAGCTGGGTAGGGCGTAGCTAGCAGGCCATAGACAAACATAGCAAAGGGCACCCTCAACGTGCTGATGGACATAGCAAAGGAAACGTGTTGTTCTGACTGGTACCGCAAACAATGTCCAAGACTGGCGAAAGTCAGGAAAGTACCGAGAAAGGTCCCTGATGCCACAAAGGCGAAGAAGTGACGATAATTCCTCCGCCCAACGCAGTTGTTGATCCAGACACAGTGATGATCTTGAGTTTCAATGCAATTGTCACACGTTCGGCAATGATGACATCGCGGCGGCCTCCAAATATTGCACGTCTTGCAATACTTGGTGGGCACGTCCATGGCTGCATTAGCCGTCCCAGCTGATTTGATCATAGTCCATTGTGTCGTAGGCGGACCAATGACGAGTGGATCTTCGGAGTCTTCTGGAGGTAATGGATGGAGATTTCGAGGTAATATCTACCTCACATCAGTCAGACAAGACACCTTTAAGCAATCGTATTGTTTCTTACTCCAGGATCTGAAACTGACGCGTGGATAAATGACGATATGCAAATGAAAAACAGATACGCAAAGACAAGGGGTATCACGGGCGAAACATGATGTGAAAGATAAGGTCCCCTTGAGTAATGTTAGCAACGACTTACGAATAAGTCCATGAAAGCATCTAAGACTTACGAATAGATTAGGAACAGGATAGCGGGCAAGATCACAATTATACCGCTTAGAATATTAACAGGCCGATCTCTGGTGTTCTGCAACCGACCTCCCCAGAAGAAAATCGTATTACCGGAGAAATATTGGTAGTTGACACCGGCTTTGGACGCCTCTTGCGGTGGCGCTTTGACCAGTGTGGGCGAATTATTCGAAGATGAGAGTCGCTCATGTCCATGCGGCTCCATTCGTGAAGCTCCGGCTCGACGAAAGCTGCCACGAAATGATTTGGGTGAACCATTACCTTGCCGATCTAGACTTAAATGCATCGCTCTAGAGCTTGGGATCCTGTTGTGAAGCGGCCTTTCACTCTCCCCATTGCTCTGGATTGTCGCATTCTCGGTATGGCTTGCTTCGACCGTGCCTCGTTCTTCTTGGTCGGTGAACTCTGTTCCTCTCGATGGCGGGGCCTTTTCATCATCTTGAAGTAAATTTGACGTATGCGGCGCTGTTGCTTCCGACACAAGACTTTGCCTGTTGGTAATGGTACCACCATCGCTAGATCCATCCACACTCATAGCAAAGGGGCTCCCTCGCGCTGGGCGTACCCCCCTCTGAGCTTGCAGGCGCTGTGAGCTCATCGGCTTGAAGAAAGCGTGCGATGCTATTGAAGGTACATGTGTTCGGCTGGTCCTACTAGTGGCTGTAGTTGCACTGGGAGGCCTGCTTGAATTTGTAATTGAGCCTCCAGGTCCTCCAAATGCACCCATCGGCCTCCACGAGGTCAATGTTGTGAGGGACCCCGCGCCTCGCCGCGATTGCGGTGCCCGGGTCGAAGGACGAGTCTGCGCTGACATGGCGGACCCTGGACGGTTTGGATCTGTAGATGCCGTTGTGCCCGACCTCTCCACTGTATGTATAGCTCCGGCGCGGAAGTCATCACCATCTTCGGAAGCAATGTCGGTCATGCGGGATGAGATTATGGACGGCGCCTGCTGTGAGCCAGAAGCGGGCGATGGGTTTGGGAAGGAGCTTGTCACTGGTGAACGGCGACCGCTAGCAGCGGGTGGTGAATCCATTGCAGTGTAATGAGTCAATAGAGCCGTTTCCGCGCACGTAAGGCCATAGGGGTGGATTGGTTAGTGGCAAGTTTAAAGGACTGGCATTTGACATGAGACGGGATCAGAAAGGGGCGTGGGACATTAAAAGCCAGTCAAGGTTATAGCTCTCGTGAGAGGATAAGTCTCCCGAGAACGAAGATTGAATCGAGTAGCATCCTTGATGACGGTGGGGTGATAGTGTATGCTTGTAGGCAAAATGCCCAGCCGGTCATTGAATGAAACGAGGAATTGAAGTTATTCAAATGACGGCGTTCTCCGTCGCGAACAAGCCGCACTTCTGTTCCTAGCGCGAAGCGGACCATTTTGTGCGAGCCTGATGATGATCTACCGGAACAGATACGCCACTTCTCCAGTTGGTCCTTTGTCCTGTTATACCCTATCTTTCCTCGTCAGTATCCTGAACAATCTCAATATGTCAGGAGCGTCAGCAGCTCGCGCAGCTGGTAAGGTAGGCCAGGCGATTGGCAATGTCGCCACGAAGGCGAATACGGCCGCCAACCAGGCGGCTTCAGGCTCGGGGAAGCAAAGTACCTTGAACAAAGGAGCAAAGAGAGATCCTGAACTCTATGTGCGATTTCCGTTGAGACAGATTGCTACTCAAGGATCGATGCTGAAAATAATACCAGATCCTACTTACCATTATGACGGGCGCCTTTGGCATGGCTGGGTACCACTTTGGACGCAAACCCACTTCCTCTTCCTCCGAAGCCCCTGTTGGCATGGCTCCCAATACAATGCCTTGGCAAACGACTGCGAAGGGTGATGGAGCAGATGAGCATTTCAAGTACCAGTATCACCCTGGAGGGGATCCGACTAAAGCGCCCAAGGACGCCCCAAGTGCGTTACACAGTGTTATTGTGCCTAACGTGACGCTGCCAAAGGTGGGTTGCACATGATTCTAGGTCACTACCATTTGGAAGTGCTGATAGTGAGCTCAGAAACTACACGACCAGTTCAACAAGTATGGGAAAGACGGGTACTAGACTTCCAAGTGACATCTGCCAGCTACTCGTCGTATGGCCAATCATGTGGTCCAGATAGAATGTACATAAGCATAGGCAGACCTCTGACTTGAGGCGTTAGAGGTCACCGGAGAAAGGTTCAAATCGTTCCTTGTTCATGTGCTCAAGGAGTACTGAGAGATGAGGAATCGCGCCTAGTAGGGCTAATCAGGAACGTTACAAAGGCACGCCATGCTTTTGCTCAATTGAACGGGCTACGGGAAGGCAGATTCATGGGGTTTCATTGGCAGACCCTCTGACTGATCCAACTACCGCGCTGGTTCTCATGGAAAGCGTCACTACGTTGTAGGGTGCCGCTTGTTGTATCATTCTTGCCCTTGAATTATTGACCGCGATGAAGAGTCTTCTCCTGTGCGTCTTGTTCGTCATATCCGGCGAATGATCAGGGAATTTTTAGCTTAGAATATACGTAAGATACATAGCTTCGCAGGATCTGCGCCCAGTTTCCAGAGTCATCTCGTAGCATCATTCGCTTCACTCGCTGGCCTTGCTGCCGCATCGTCGTTCTTCTTCACCGACTTCTCTTTGTGCAAATCGTCTTCTGGGCTGGCTGTCGCAGGATACTCCCTCCCGTCATCCTCCGGAACCTCAGCCGCCGTCTCAGGTTCCAGATCTGCTGGAGGCGGAGGTGCGGTGCCAGCCAAGCCAGCCACACTATCTTCGACCTCGTTACCATCGGCATCAAGCACCCGCGTTCTGGTCTCGTACCGAGTCTGGAAGGATACCTTGCCGTCCAGCTCGGCCACCTGTTCTTCGTTGAGTAAATTGCCGTCTTGGTCTCTGTACTCAACCTTCTCTTCTCGGTGTAAGGAAGCTTGGTCCATAGAAGCTTGAGGTGTCACCAGCTCTGCTGGAGATGGTTGCTGTTGCCCGCCCACTGGCACTCCTGGGGCCTCGGTGGGCTGGATGTTGCTACTGGGTTGTTCAATGCCATACTGATTCAGCTACGATGATCGTTAACTCAAGCCCAAATGAGATTGCAGAGACGGAAATACTCACATCAGTGTGAAAAGCATTGCAGTCAAAATCCCACGTGTCAAAGAGTTTGACGCTTTGGCAAGCTTTTTGGGTCCAAGGATTACCGTAAGACAAAGGTGCGTAAAGGGTGAACACGACAATACTAGCAGCCAGGAAGGCCACAACGCCGGTTCTACCTATAGCAGGAGTGTCTCTGATCCCAAACGGGCCTCCTACTCGGTTGCTTGCAAAGTCGTAGATCTGGCACATGGTAATGATGGCAAAGTATAGAGCGGGAAAGTAATGATGTAGAAAAAGCTGGCGCTGCATGAGGAAGAAGGGGAAGTAATGAAAAGCCCATCCTAGGACGGATGTGCCTATCTCATAGTCGAAACGCTTAAAGTTAACATTGTCGTAATCGTTGTAGCCTCGTTGCCAGCGAAGAACAGACAAGCCTTTGAAGACAAAATAAATTCCAATCGCAATGGTAGACGACCACCATATGACCGGATTACCGATAAGATAGATTTGGCGATGGTCCTTACCCCAAAAGTTGATTCCACGGCGTAAGATTGGCCAAGACGGAGGTCTTGAGTCCCAGGCGTGAGATTCGACTAGGCCAGCATTCGTTGTCCACATCACCTTTTGGAGCTCCCAAAATTTCCCTAGAAAACCAGGGTTCTTGTAATTGACTTTCTCCGCGTCCTCGCCAAGCTTGGGATGCTCGTTTTGCTCAATATACCAGATACTATTCGGAAGCGTACCTTGTTTGGCACAAGTCACTTCTTGTTGATCGAAGCCCCATTCTGGAAGTTTCACCTTGTGAGAGAACAGCGAGCAACCGGTCATGATGTGAATCAACTTGAACTTCGTCTCGATAGTCCGGACTTGCGTCTTTGCCAAGATTCCATCCGACAACGACTTCACGATCTCCACGCGGAAAAGATCGTTGGCATCTCCCTCGAAGCCCTCATAGCCATAAGCCGAAACCTCATTCTGCCAGTCTGCCTCGCTTACTGGAGGACGGACATCATGGGAATGCAGCCGGCGGTCCGAGATGACATGGTAGAGGCGAAGGATGGATCCATCCACGACAGGTACAGGCTCAATTGTGTCCCACGCCTTGATCCCTGCCAGTTCTACCCCATCTGGCCCTAGTGGCTGCGTTTGGTTTTCGAGCAGCCAAGCGTTGTTCTCGTCCTTGTGAGGGTATAAGGTGATTTGCTGTTGTTTGCTCCCGGTTGGATACATGTGATTGTGCGAATGAAGATATCCTCCATGAGTATTCTGATGCCGAAGGCTCACCCGACTGCCCATGATCACGTCAACTGGCACATCCTGCATTGCTTTCGAGTTCAAGGTAGCCTGAAATTCGGATGACATAAAGCCATCGCCATCGCCAGGATTGACGAGGCAAAGGAAATGGATCGCAAATAATGCAGTGTAAAAGGTGATGGGAATCACAATCAGACAGAAAACACGGGCAAGAAAGTGCTTGAACCACAAGCGCTGTAGATAGAAGTTAGTTTCAGAAGGCCCTCGGGTTATATACGCGGCATGGACTTACAGGAGTAACAGTCTTGCTGTCTCCAAGAAGAACCCACAATTGGACGATTGTCAAGCTTCCAATCCACGCAATAGTGAACAATCCGACCCATTTCACGCTGACCGTAGCACCAAGCCCAAGACCAGTTGCAACCAGCCAGAACCACCAGCTCAGATCAAAGGCCTTGGAAGGTCCTTGTTCGTGTTGATTTGTGAAACAGGTCCAGGCTAGAGCAGTGAGAGCGGTAAAGACGATCAAGGGCGAGTCCAACAGAATCAGGCGAGATTGGGTGAGTAAGCCGTTCTCTACAAAAGCCGTTAACAAATCAAAGCGCCCCTTTCAAGCCTCATGGTATGGGGTAATCGTTACCAAAAATGATCGTTCCGGCACCCATAGCAGCAGTCATGGATCGACATCCGGCGGCCTTCAACGTTAAGAACATCATCGGGACTGTCATCACACCCATGACTGCAGGAAGCAACCTCATTGCCACATACGGAACACCGGGTTCGAGGTAATCCTTTCCAATGTCCTTGAAGTCAAATTCCCCATCGAAACCAGCCATCCATCCTGCAAGAGTCAAGAGCAGCTTTGCCAATGGTGGATGTACATCCATGAAGAATTTGCCTTTGATGTATTTTGAAGCGAAGCCACCGAAGCTGCGATGAAAATTAACCCTCGCGCTTTCTCTGGCTTGGGTTCCATAGCAAGCTTACTGGACTTCATCGAATACAACACTGCTCGGCTGGTAGATCCTGAAAAGCCTGACCACAGCTGCAATGACTGTGAGAAACCCGAGCAATTGGAAGTCTGAGCTCGGCAGCATGAAAATGTCATTATCGGTAACTCCGTGGGAGCTGTAATCCGTCGGCTTCCCGTCTCCTGAATTTGCCTCGCCATTGGAGGTCCTCCTGACTTCTATCTCTTCAGTCTGAATCTGTTGTCCACTTTTCGGTGCCATGGTCGTAGAAAACCGTGTTGGCAGAACACCAACGATATGCGGAGATATTGAGCGTAACGCAATAAGCAAAGCTGGTTTTAGACAGCCCTGCACTCGATATAGTAGACAGTAGAATAATTCAGTGAGATGGTCAAATGAATGTGAGAAGCGCTCAATATTAAAATATTACAAGGTATCCTTATGCCACAGTCGTTGCCCTCATTAGACTGTGAGGGACACTGTACGAGTAGGGGGCAGAGTTCAAGGCTGTTGAATTAATCCAGAGGACACGAAGCTGATCTGCATCAGCCCTGTCCGGGAGTTGAAAAGACACGCTAGCGAAGAGCTTCCTGAGTGCTCCGCTCCGCAACACTAAGTAAAACACAAGTATCTTGCCAAAATCCCCCAATAGAATTCGATCTATCGTCACTACCAGGCCAAGGCCGGGCTGGGAAACCTAAATGATTACGACTTTGCCAAACCAATCGAGATAGACCGGGGTGCTCAGGGGAATGTGGAGGTGAAGCTCGCCGAGAAAAGTATATCCAGTGTGAATTCGAGGATTCTGATACGAGATGGCTCTTGCAGCAACCGTCGTTGAATCAGCTACATCCGCCCTTCCAGATGAGGCAAGCAAGCCTCCTGTGGGGATCGTTCTACCACCGAGGGATATTAGAGCCATCGTCGAGAAGACCGCCGGATATGTAGCACGAAATGGAGCAGCCTTTGAGGACCGCATTCGGGAGAAGGAGAAACACAATCCCAAGTTCTCTTTCTTAAGCTCCAATGATGCATACTACCCGTTCTATGCATGGCGACTAGAGGAGATCAGGGCAGGGAGAGGTACTGCGGTGTCAGCAGGCCGTGCTGGAGAAACTGTGCCTTTGCAGGAGGCAGAGAAGCCAAAGGGTCCGGCAGCGCCGCCAGAATTTCACTTCTCAGCTCGAATGCCTAACATCAGTGCGCAAGATCTTGACGTGGTAAGGCTGACAGCTCTATTCGTGGCTAAAAATGGAAGATCATTTATGACTACGCTTTCACAAAAGGAGACTCGAAACTATCAATTTGATTTCCTCAGACCTCAACACTCCTTATATCAATTTTTCAGTCGACTTGTTGATCAATATACATTACTCCTGCAGTCCACCAGTGTCGATGGAGAGAAAGCCAAATCAGCTCGGGTGCGAGAGTTGAAACAGTATGCGGATGACAAGTTCAACATTCTAGGGCGAGCGAAACAACGAGCGGAGTGGGTGAAGTTCCAAGAGGAGCAAAAGCAAAAGAAAGAGGAAGAAGCTGAAAAAGAGAAGTTGGAGTATGCTCAAATAGACTGGCACGACTTTGTAGTTGTCGAAACCGTACTTTTTGAAGAAGCAGACGACCAAGCGGATCTCCCACCTCCTGCCTCACTGAACGACCTTCAATCGGCCTCTCTAGAGCAAAAAGGGGCCATGTCACTCCAACCACATGACCGCCGTATCGAAGAAGCTATGCCTACGGACGAAGACTACAGCCTCTTCTACAACCAACAACATCAGCCTCAACAACAGCAGTCGTACGCCATGCCACCACCAGCGTTCAATGCTTACGAACCGCAACAGCCGCAACCTATGGACTACCAGATGACCCGACCAAACCCCGTCTCAGCGCAAGCGGACGAAGAAGAGCGAGCCATCGCCGAACGCACGCAAGCACGTGAAGCCGCGCAGGCTGCACAAGCAGCTGCCAAAGGGGGTGCTAGCCAACCTATGCGCATCAGAAATGATTACGTACCCCGTGCCCAAGCCAAAAGACAGAATGTGGCAATGGCGCTGTGTCCGAACTGCAAACAGCAAATTCCATACGAGGAATTAGATCATCACATGAAGGGTACTTCTCCCTCTCCGTCCTTCTTTCCTTCAAATACTAATACCTTTGCAAAGTGGAACTCCTCGACCCACGCTGGAAAGAACAGCGACAAAAGTCCGACCTCCGCGCCTCAACCACCAACCTATCGACTTCGGACGTTGCCGCCAACCTGAAACGTCTCGCCTCGCAGCGTTCCGATGTCTTCGATGGCGTCACGGGTCAACCGGTCATTAGCGAAGAAGAGCAGGCGAGGAGGAAGAAGGCTGCCACGAGTTATGATGGACAGTTGGACAAGGGGAAGGAAATGGAGAGGATGCAGGGGATGAATATCGAGGAGCAGATCCGACAGATTCATACCAAGTATAAATCGTAAGGCTGGAGTTGGGGTAATGGAAGCGGAAGGAACATGAGAGTACATCATACAGCTTGGCATCAACCATGGCCGATGAAACTCATGTTCATACAGAGTCGGTTAACCACCTTGTCTGTTCAAGTACTCAGTTTGATATCTAAATTTCCACGAGAGTCTTGGGTTCTCCTATGCCGATCAAGATACAGTAACGCTCCGGGCAATGGTTACCGTAAGCGCGCTCTCTCTCATGTCTCGTGTCCCACATATACTCGCGCCTCTTTTGCCTCCTCATATACACTTTTGGGCATGTCCACATTACTTGTATACGCCACGTAACCGGTATGTTCGTGGTCTTCTAGAACCAATCCATCAATTAAAGAGATCCTTACGCACCCTATTAGTAAAACAGCAGCGTAGCCAGGGTACGAATCCAGAATAGGAGTTACTATGAATGGGATTTCCAAAGAAAAGTGCCTTTTGTCCATGAAAGTAAATTAATTACCGATGAACGCCGACTATGGCCTTTCAGAAGTCGAAAGAGCCAGGAATGGTGCTTGATGTCCCCCGTTGCTGTCCGAGTGGCGTCACAGGCTTTTCCGGTGCCGAAGATTTGACAGCAGGTGACGGTGATCTGCCTTTGGAAGATGATCTACTCTTCAAGGAGTTGTGTAAATTAGTTTGTAGTTGCTTCGAGGGCGTGTCAATAGACGGCGTCTCGAACATTGCTGCTCTCCTGGCGACGGATCCGGCTATCGATCCTTTGCCTGTACTTTCGTCACGACTTGAATCTCGAGGATGTGTTGGCGTACGACCGAGAGGAATCCGGGTGTTGCTCGCTTGAGTGGGCTCCCTTGGTTCAAGTGATTGGTGGTGCACATGGGATAAGTCCTGGACCGGTGAGGGAGCTCGCTCGTTCTTGCTTTCTTGATTCGAGGTAGTAGACGAAGCTAGCCGCACTTCATCCATCAAAGGCAGCGGCTCCTCAACCTTGGTCTCCTGAGCCAGTGGAGATGGTTTGTCGGGCTTGGCATCCTGCATGCTCAGACTAATTTGAGAGTTTGCGGAGGTCGAAGTGGTCTTCTCTTCCTCTACTGAACTCCGAGGCGTCTCCTCTCGAGCTCGGAGAAAAGACGGGATAACGCCACCTCCGATTCTTGACCAGAACATCCGCTCGCGGAGCCGGACGCTTTCCTCCCAAGCGATAGCCTCCGCTTGGGCACCAACTGTTCGCCAGTAGCCGTCTTTGATCATTCGTAGGAAACCTAGGAAGTCACACGATGCTCGCATGCGATCTAGACAGTATTTGCACAGCGGATACCGCTGAGCTGTTTCGCTTTCGCTTGTACGAAACCGATGCGTTCGTGCGTGTTTTTCATCGCGTCCTTGTTCTCCACAAAGCGTGCAAGGAGGATAGTAGAGTCTCGCTGTTGATGGCGTCGGTTCAATGATAAGCTTACCTTCGCACATGCTACTGATAACCGTTCTCCTAGCAAGCCATGATAAGCCAGGGGCTGTATCCAGACGTAATGTAGGTTCAAGATCCTCCGTGAGTGCACGTTTGTAGAAAGCTGTCTCCTTCAGAGGTGTCCCAGCAATGGGAACGTCACGAGATGAGAAGCTGGAATTAGTGGAGATAGGAAGATTGGGAGTGCTCGGAGATGCCTGGTGGAGATTTGATGTAGAGGTGGAAAGAGAGGACGTTGAGCCGGTGGATGGCATACGATCAGGAGGACCAGAAACCAGATTTCCTATCCCGAGGCCATTGAAGGTCCCGCTTGTCACTCGACTAGATGGTTGGGATTTGCGGGATATTTCGAGGAGTGAACGAAAATCCTCGAACGCGGCAAGGTCTGTTCGTAAGACTGGGTGTAAGAGATGTGTAAACGTTGTTGGTGGTGCGGGCGAAACCTCATCCCCTCCTGGTGTAGTGGGTGACAAATTTAACGCATCGAATAGTCTGTTCATATGGTCCTGATTGTCCATAGCTGGAGTCGACGGAGCTGAAGAAGCATTGGTGTCTACCTCCAAATCCCCACGATATTTTGACGTGTCGTGCATGGCCATCTTGAGTTCAGCAAGCTGCTCTTGATGGGACGCCAGTAGCAGTTCCGCGTCATTAAGCTGTGCTTGAAGCTGCTCGTTGCGCCTTTCGAGAGGTTCTTTCTCTTTGCGCGCATCTTTTCGAGCGGCTGACACCATCTATCTGGCATTAGCCTCTGTGTTCAATAACAACGAAGACTTGATCTACCTCGTTGGCCTCCTCGAACAATGCCGAGGTTAGGGTTTCCAATTCCTGCTCGATGCCCTTCTTCTCATTTTCGAATTTCACCCTCAGCCTTCTCTCATCCGCCAAGGTCGTTCGCAACCTTAAGAATTCTGCGTCCACGTCCGACTGCCTTACTAGTATCCCATTCGCAACCAATGATTGGTGATCTTTGACTAGCGGTTCTAGCTTTCGCACACGATCCTGCGCCGCCTCTAATTCTTGTCGAGTGGCATTCAGCGTATCATCCAGATCGGTTTGGTGATTAATAGCGTGAATGAGCTTGTTGCTCAAGGCGGCCACCTCGTTACTCAATTCCGGGTGATGGGGAGATGTGGAACTACTCCGGGAGATATCAGGAGATGTGAGAGGACTCCGAGGATCAGGAAGCGTGCTCAGAGTTTCGTTGGAGAATGACTGTAGGGAAGGTAGCCCCGGCGCCATCGTGACTGTGGTCATTTTGTTCTCCCTTATGAGACCTTCGACATCAGGAATATTACAGATAGTAGTATTCACTCTTGATATGGAAAACGCGCACAAGCGACCTTTATCAAAGCAAAAAGCCGATGGCTATGTCATTTGGAAGCAGACTAAGCTCTGTCTCATGGGCCCAAACTGCTGCGAGTACATCGCGATTACGAGAATTAGCAGAAGAAGTAGCCAAATAGTATTTGAAGTCGAGCTGAATATTCTCACGGCGTAATGGTGTGTCGAAGCACATGAAATTGGGCTGTGCTTTGAGGCAAACCCGCGGCACCGGGAGCTCAGGAGTTGTAACTGAGCTTATTGGCTGGTGGATACTGGACTATGCATAAGTCGCGGGTTTAAAGATTTGAGGGCAGTAGCAGCGATGGCAACTGGGATATCAAGATGTTCACAAGAAGAATCATGTGTTGTGGCAAACTGGAGGAGCTTAGCAGTCCAGATGATGATGAGAACTCTGGTCATCCCTCAGCCGTTGCTCCTCAAGACAAATGTATGTGATTTAGCCTGATATGGTTTAGCGCGGTGGCCTACTTTACCTTACTTTATCGAATTTCGCATGGGAAGACGGAAGGACCAACGTCAGCACCCAGTTTTCATTTGATTCCAGTGACACCATGCAACGACTTGATGAATCGCCTTACAGTGACATACATGATCAGAGGTTGTACTTTTGTTCGCACCTTTCAAGACGTTTCCGAACCACAGTCTTGCATCGTGCGTCTCGACCATTCCGCTGGTAAACACTTTCACAACAGTCAACAGTAGATTCTCGTGCTCAGCCCTTGGTCCTGATGCCTCCTGCAGGAAGCATGGAGTGTGGTGCACCAATCATTATCTCAAGCATTTTCAAAAATGCAAGGGGGAGGCCTTATGGAAGCACAGACGTGCCGAGCCATCCATAATAGCCGCCCGAGTGACGGTTGAAGAGCTAAGTACTTCAAGTACAGCGAAGCCCCTAACACTGCCCGCTACATTTGGCAGTGTGTCAACGAATTGAAGGACCAAGGTAGCTTACAATTTGTCCCACCGAAATTGATCTCTATGGATAGAGATGTGTGTTTCAGAGGCTAGGTACTGCGAGGTTCTCAGTAAAACCTCTCATGTCCACCATGTGGTAACCTAAAATAAGCGGCCGAAGACAGAGAAGACTTTGGCTTCGCCTCGGCCACCATGGAAGCTACTAGCGAAACACGAAAGGTACGCACTGACCATGACATTCACCTAGGCAATTTGATAATCTATCTAGGTCCATCCTTAATGATAGTCTACGGTTTGTCATATCTTGACCATGTTTGCTCCTTGTTCGCTCCAAGTATGCAAGATAGTACGAAAAGAGCCTCCCAACTTCTCCGGTGACCGCTGCCAAAGGCGAAGAGTATACCCGGCTTTCGTATCCTCGAAACCCAACATGGGAACTTACAAATTCTCGAAATTAGCAGCCACAGTCACTCAGTCTTGCTTTACGATTCGTAGCTTTTTCCGCCGAACTTTCAACGCGCACATCTACGTAGGCAACCAACATTGAACCTACGTGCTTGGTCCGAGTGCTGCGAGCCAGCCTCAGCTTGGTGCATTCCAGGTAGACATACGCAAGTGAATTTCTTTGGGAGCGGGCCTTTGGAGTCCAGCTTGGAGCAGATCGCTCAACTTCTGCCCGCAAAAACTCCAAGGGAATTACCGTAGACTTGGGCTTCTGCACCCACCATGAGATCATCCTGGACTAATATACAGGGACATTCGTCCCATTCTGGAAGCATCCTTCATTTCGATCAATGCAGTCGACACCAAGGGGCCAACCTCCGCTGTGTTAGGCTATGCTTCGTACTTGACAAGTCTATTGTTCAGAATTCACTAGGTGACAACGCAGACCTAAGCATTATTGATCGTATCGTGCTTGTTTCAGTTGATATGGTCAGCAGTACGTACCGCAGTCTGCGACCCACTATTGTGTAAGGATGCAGGGATTAAACAATGTCTCGTTTGTTAGAAACGCTGCACTCTACGCCGTTTGGTGAGCAGGAACGTTCCGCTTGAGGAGCAACAATGTAGGTTGAGGCTGGCATCAAATTCGACGTACATGGAATGGATAGGAAATACCCCCTGTTTAATTTCAATCTTCGCAAGCATAGCAAAATGTTATCAACTTGGCGCTGGAGTCAATGTTGCGACTAGCTTTTGAAGGGATAACACTTCACATTTTGCTGCAGCCTTCGACGCGCTGGGAATGTTGCCTGTGTATCTTGAGGGCGGTACCAAATACACTGCCTCTGGCAAACACCGAACATGACCTAATACATTGCGCGGCTCTCGTTGCAGGCGCCAGACTCAACATTGTCATATCATACCCCAGTTATGGCGACCGATCCTTAATGTATATGACATGGAGAGTAAGACAGCGAAAGAACGCATGAATACGAGCTCTATCATCGCAGACGGCGAAATCGCAGTGCGTGAAGTAATTATTTGAGATATTGGTGGCACCTCTACCACTTCATGTCGGGCTCAATACAAAAGACCTTGATTCTTCCCGCGACGTAAGTATCAAGTCTCGTATGCTATTCTCGCAATCAGAACGTATGAAGAAAAGTCAAACTAGAGCACTATCATCTCTTGGCACTGTCCAGATTGTCCTACGGTCAAATGCGGATGGTATCGACCACTCACGCATGTTCCAATTTGTCAAAGCTCCGTTCCTCAACGCATGCGCTCTAACAAGCAAGGTCGAATGCCTCATAAGGAACAAGACTTTCCTAAAAGCTAAGGTCCTTCTCTTCGTGCGGGACAAAGGATTTGCTGCCCCGCTCAATGAGCTTTGCTCTGGGCTTTTGAATGTCTGAATGGCATTGACAGGGGTCGATGTGACTGTGCGCGGACGAGGAGTTTGCAGGAAAACCTGGAATTGGAGTGTGGATTGAGCAAAGTCAGCCGTTGTCCATGGTCAACAAAAACATTATATGGGTGTTACAGATTACAATGTAACGGTATCTAATTTCGAACGAAGGTCTTGAGGGGAGGGGGTTTAGGCAACTAAGGATTGTGCTCATACTCCAACATTATGAACCCTATAATGGATGCATTCAATACCTTAGCTGCATGAGGTACTTGCATAAGGTAGTTAGTCATGACGGATAACGAGATCCGGTATCAAGTTCTCGAGCCATGGGGGAGCTCCAGGTATATGTACTTTATGCTTAAACATTGCCCAGCTCGAGCTCTATCTCTTTGTCACTTCATATCCAGAACGCCGAAGAAAACCTCGGCCTATCAACCCTAGCCTCACCGACCATCGATTACCCTCCATAAAGTTGAAACTAGTCACCCAGAACCTTTTACCGTCGATCAGATACAGTCTCAGTCCTTCCAAAACCACCGCGACTTGGCCCCAGGTAATTTTCCTCTGGGCATCCACCTCCCAACTTTCGATCCCGATCTCAAGTGGCCCGTTGCCACCCTTCATCCAATAGGTCCAGTCTTGTGTCTTGTCAGGGGCTATTGGAACCAATCCATCGGGTCCGAGCCGTCGAATACATTCGTGAACCCTTTCCTGAGCGGAGAGGATGAGTCTGCGCATTTCAATCCCGTCCAGTGGTTGTCGTTTGAGAACACCGAAGCCGAGGAAGAGCTTAATATCGCTATAAGGGACATGGAAACTGTATGGAAAAATTCTTGGATTTGATGGGTTTGTAGCGACGGATGTGTTTGAAATCTGTGAGGCATTCTCCAGGCTCAGGACTCCTCCAGCAGGGACAAGATTGGGTATGGAGATCGAAATGACGGTAGGGAGTAGAAGTAAGAGTAAAGGACAGCTGAAGAAAGGCTGCATAGTTGCTAGATGTGCTCACCGAAATATGCGAATGCTCTGCAGGAAATGTCGCAGCTTGTGGTTTTTCACGATCATCACAATCACGCAAAGGCATCAACGTTTTGGTGCGCATCAAACATATTCTAAGATAGATTATGCGACAATCTTGGTGCTTTTGAATATAAACGCGACTATCATAGGGCAAGGACTTCTGTACGCTGTTCCATATCCTGCCAGTCACGTCGATACGCCTTCATGTTAGTTCAGACAGGCATGATGAAGGTATTATTCAAAGATAATTCGCTTGACTTCAGCTGAAGGTTATACGAAGAGCCAGAAGATCACCCAGTCGAAGGTAAAGATAGGCATAGGATATTGAATATTCTGTGCGGTCGGTGAGTCTGCTGAGCCCTTCGGACTAAGTATAGAATATTACACTACGGAGTAACATATACCGTAACTTACTCTAGACCTGTAATACATGATAAAATACAGAATTAAGAAGCTCATGCCGTCCATTCTTAGATGTTTCCACAATGCAATATACCATATCATTGCACCAATGGACATCCTTCGTATTTTGGCTTTGCCACCTCTTCTTCGAGTGAGTGCCATCAATACAGCAAGAGCGTTCTCGGTGCTCAATCGACCGCCGCCCAGTTACGAAGGTCATGTACCACTCAATATATTCGAGAGAGGGGCACTCGCCGCGGGATCAGCTGTAATGTCTCTGATGAATCCGAGACGTGGAGGCATGTTCGATATGATTACCCATAGTTTTGACATAGACTGAATCTTTGGAAGACTTGATTGCTGCCCTCGGCGAAACGACGGCAACGCCCTACTTCATCTACCGCCTTCGGGACACTATGCTCTCCTCCCCCACCGGCCGCCGCATACTTCGAGATCGTCCTCGCATAACCTCTCAGACAATGTCAGTGTCTCATCTTCGTACTCTACCGGAGAATAGCGTGGGACGGGCCTACGTAGGTTGGCTAGATCGCGAGGGTGTTAGTCCGGATACCAGGGATAGTGTCAAGTATATCGATAACGAGGAGTGCGCATATGTCATGCAACGATATCGTGAGTCTCATGATTTCTACCACGCGCTCACTGGCCTGCCAGTCTTCGTGGAAGGGGAGGTCGCGCTCAAGGCATTTGAGTTTGCGAATACGCTGTTGCCCATGACAGCCCTCAGTCTGTTTGCTCTGACGAGGATGAAGCCGGCAGAGCGATCAAGATTCTGGCGGACCTACCTCCCCTGGGCGTTGAGTAATGGATTGAAGAGTAAAGACATCATCAACGTATATTGGGAAGAAGCACTTGAAAGAGATGTCAATGAGCTGAGGGCTGAACTGGGCATTGAGAGGCCACCTGACCTTAGAGAGACGAGGAAGACGCTCAAAAAGCAAAAGAAGCGGCGAAAGAGAAACGAGATTTGATGGGTGGCTTGATGGCGACTTAGCCATCATACGAATCTAGTCCAACGTCCGAAGTGCCCGCCAACAGTGGATCAGTGGACATACTTGGTATCTACCTCAAACGCCTTCAATACACAGAAGTGTTCATGCCCTTGAGCATCTCATAAATCCATCAAATCGTCATCGTCATCCCAATCCGTTCTCCTATTCACCACAATTTTTCCTCCACCCCCACTTCCCACCTTCTCTTCATTCTCTGCCATGGCGCCCAGTAACTCCTTCAATTGCTCCTCTGTCACCTTGCTTTTCAGCTGACCCGACCTCGCGAGCATAATCAGCCTGTTCTCGACATCTGTAGCGCGGGATTCTTTGACCAAGCGGATGCGGCCAAGGCGGTCCGCAGCATCGGGTGTGAGAACTTGAGAGAGTATGGAATTACGGGCTTCAGCTTCCTGCTGTCTAAAGCCTCCATTCAGCGAGATGGTAAGTCGGGTTACTAGGCAATGAGGACGCACTTTCGGTCTTCTGGAGATCCCCCACCACTCCCGCCGGGTGCCCCGCCCTGCTGCTGTTGCTGGAGCTGTGTAAGGCGCCCCTTTCTTATCTAGAGTAGGGCTGTCAGCAAGATAAAGAGTATACTACGAGCGTTCATGACCGCACCTCCTCGAGATCTGCATCTGACATGATTGAACATTGAATAGGTTTTTGTTTTGGTTTCTGGGCTTTCCAACGGCGGAATATGTCCGCACAGCCTCACTAGCTTTCACAGGCTTAGATCAGGTTAAACCTGAAATGGTTGGCGTCCGAGGGATATGCAAGTTTGATACATAATGGTAAACGAATTCGACAACTCGTACTACAATATCGTTCTCTTTTTGAATGAATACGAGATGCAAAGCCTAGACCAATAGCGAAGACTACACATAATTCTGACAGCTAACCTGCCTCACGAGCGAAGGCTGTTCAATTCCTACACTGAAGATCCAGAACTTTGCAAGGCCACGAGATGTAGCAAAACTTGTGGCGCGCAATGGCAATTTGGAATATCACTAATCATCTCTTCGTGGGACATTCCAAGTTCTCAATATGGCCGAAAACGTATCACCACCAGGAGCTGAACATGAAGCATTTACGACGTGGGCCAAGGCGCAAGGCGTTAGAATCAACGGTATTGAGCCAACGAGAATCTCAGGACGCGGCCTAGGCATTGCTGCTCGGCGCAGGATAGAGGTCCTAGAAAGGCTACTGTTCCTTCCTCAATGAATGGGCTGAATGTGGGTCTAGGCTGGTGATGAACTTGTCCGCGTGCCTGCCTCGGCTCTTTTGACAACAAAGTCAATTTCAAAGCACTTCAGGGCTTTGCACAGAGGTATTACGGTACATGGTCTCCTTGCGTCTTTTCTAGCATTCGGTGGTGCCGAGACGTCGTTCTATTTGCCGTGGAAAGCAACATGGCCCTCATTACAAGATTTCCAGCAGATGATGCCGATTCTTTGGCCTAAGCTGTTGCAAGAACCCATCGATTCTCTCGGTCATGCAAGGTTGAATAGTGACATTGGGGAACCATCTTTTCTTCTTCCTCCGGCAGTCGGAGCCAGATGGACAAATCTTGTTCAGAGTTCTGACAGCTGGAGAAAGGGAGGGCTTCTGTATCGACAGGAGGAGAAGTTGAACGCAGATTGGGAGATCGTCTCCAAGGTATTCCCTAATCGGACCTGGTCAGAGTACATCTGGTATTGGCTCGTCGTAAATACCAGAAGCTTTTATTTTACCAAAACTTCAGGAGGAGGACCTCTAGAGAAGCACGATGATCGAATGGTCCTTTGCCCTTTCATTGACTATTTCAATCATCAAGATCATGGTGTGAGTTTGAACTGGGCCGTAGTGTAGTAGGGCTGTCGCTAAGTGACAGTGTGATGTGACTTTCAATGATGAAGGATATACAGTCACCAGCGACCGTGCTTACGGTATGTTAATGAATGTTGAATTGGAAAAATCATACTGACCTGATAGATGTTGGGGAAGAGATTTACGTCTCCTACGGTGCTCATGAAAATGACTTTCTGTTGGTCGAGTGTAGGATCTGGCTTCTCTTACACGAAATTTTGAACGAGCTGACATTACCTTGAGACGGTTTCATACTAGAGAACAACAAATGGGATAGTCTGCCCCTAGACAACATCTTCTGGGACAAGGTGATCAAGGGGGATACGAAAACCCGCCTAGAGGACGCTGGATACCTTGGGTAATTCAAACACCAGTTACAGTCGACTGAATTCAAGCTGATGCGGACGCAGAGACTACATACTCACTGCCGAGGGAGTCTGCCATCGAGCGCAAGTTGCGGTTCGCACGCAAACATTAGGTAGCTACCAATGGAAAAGGTTCCTGGAGCGGGGTGAGACAGACGGGGAGCATGCCGAGTTCAGAGCGGACTCTTACCTCTGCGAGCAAGTCCTGCGGGTATACTATCAAGAGGCAGAGGGTGCGTTGGATCATCTGAGAAAGATACCGAATGATAAAGTACCGCAACACATCAAGGTGACACTAATCCAGAGATGGGAGCAGATCAAAGCTTTGATACGCTCAGCTTTTCAGAATGGCATCAACGTATACACTCAAGCTAAATATCACGAGATGTTCGATTCACCGTCTCCAGTCAACAAATAAGGTCCACCGCTAGGAGCAGATGCAGCTTCTTCTGTGGCATAGATACTACCATAAGAGTAAACACGTTGTTACGTCTATCTACTACCTACCACAAACGGAAGGAAATCAGCTTGCTCTTCCGCAATCTTCCGCTTCCCTTTAATCAAGTGCACAAGCATGTAATTCATCACACAATACACGCCCATCTCCTCGCCCCGCTTGACTATGTATCCATTGATGTAATCGATTTCGGTCTGTTTGCCCGCTTTAGTATCTTGCAACATGGAGCTTCGGTTAGCAGCAGTATTATTAGCAACGGAGAAGACCAATCTCTCGAGCCGTTGCGGATCGAAGCGCATGTTCACATTTGGAACGTTCTTGAGCTCTGGCAAACTCCTAAGGACGAGCGATATCTCGGCCAACAAAAGCCTTATAACACGCGTGAGGGAAAATTTAGAGAGCAAGACCCCGTTGTTGCAGTCCAACAGCGCCGTCAGGGGATTGATGATACAATTGACTGCGAGCTTGTCGAGCTGCTGTTGCAATAGATCCGTGGGTGGGAAACCGACAGCAACGAACACAGGGGTTCTGGTCATAGTACGGAGTAGATAGCGAGCCGAAGGAGCCAACTGCCTCATGTTCTCAGGAAATGAGCGTTCAACCATAGGCAATCGAGGCATAACCCCTAAGGCCATTGTTCCCTCGCCGGCATGAAACACGGAGAAGGTCTTGGTAGAGTAGAGGCCATGTGAGACCACACCAATCATGTACGTGGGGCGATGTTCCTCGTCTGGGAAGAGTTTGTCGGTGACTTCGTCCACAACTCCCATGCCATTCTGTAAAAAGAGTATCGTAGAGCTACGAACAAGACGATGAGCTACGGCTTGAAGTGCTCGTAATGTTTGAGGTGCTTTGACTGTCACAATAAGGTTGTAAATTACTTCGTCACTTTCCTCCTCGAGTTTGCCATGCGGGTTGGGCGTGTCGCTACGGTATTCAGTCCGTGGGAATGTGTCTTGCTTCTCTCCTCGTGCATCCATAGGTCCCCTTCGGGTGCCTGATTTTGTTTCTGCTTCCGCTCCAGGACTGATGTGGCTCACCTCAGATGCAGCATGAGCACCTCCTGGAATATAGCCACTGTCAGATAGTGGGTTACTGTCATCGAGCGAAAGCCCATCAGTCCCCGTGGCAGCTTGCTCCTCGTTCCCGAATGCAGATTCTGGTTGCGGAGGTGCGTCTTCCACCTGGATCTGGTTCGCCGCATCTAGATCTGTTAAGAGGTTGCGTTCCTCCGAAGCTTGCTGATTCTGGACCGACGGTCGCAAGATTTCGAAACCAAATCCGTTCCTTGATTCAGTCACATTCCGAGAGGTGATCTTGATAGAGCGATCGCTCTCATCCCAGTACTGCAATTGGCGACGCCTCAAGAGCAAGGTAATAGGAGGTCGATCGGGGATTCCTGCAAGCGAATGTGCAACGAAAGACCCCAAATTGCCAACCCCCAAGATGTATATCTCCTTAGACAGCCCTTCGCCCTCCGCTGGTGCTATTTTTGGCCGAGGATCTCGAAAACGAGAGCTTTCCACCTGAGGAGCTTGGTCCCCGCCGGATCCTTCATCGTCATTTATTTCTCCATCTTTTCTTCGTGGCCACCAGTAATGTGCGTCTGAGCTAGTGATAAACCGTTTCGAGACCGCTAGGCCCGCGCCTTTGTTACCGCCAAAGCATAAGGATGTTTGGGCGATCGTCTTGGCCAAAGACCGTGAGAGCGGCCGCCCCCAGGTGGACGGAGACAGGATGAGCGGCGCTATCCGTGTTGCGAATCAGTTGAAGAATAAGTACTGCATAATAAGCACTTAAACTAGAGAGGAACAATTCTAGATATCCTGAAGTGTTCAGGTGGCAATCAAGGACGAACAGAATGCTTACTATACCTTACTTTCGTAAGGAAGGGATGTCACTCTGATCATCTTGTCATTGACCGATCGCGTAAGTTGACGCGCGTTTATCTTATATGACCTCGGAGTTGGGCCGCGCTCGGCGGTTGAGTTAAACGCAGTACTAGCCCGTACAATGGATGAAATAGTCAATCACTCATGGTGTTACAGATATGGAGACTACCGATCTTGTACCTCTAATCGAACAGTTAGACGATAATATTGACGACCTTGAGGAGGCTCTTGGCTCTCTATTACAGGGCTCATTGTCAAAGACAGCTGGAAAATTACCACTCTTGGACAAAGCCCATCTTTATGTCCTAGTCACCTACGCTATTGAATCCATACTATTCTGTATATACCTTTCTCCTTAAGTGAGCCTTCGTATACTGATAAGGTCCCAGCGTACCTCCGCTTGAACGGCGTCGACTCAAAAGAACATCCAGTGTTTCGAGAATTGACCAGGGTGAAACAATACTTCGAAAAGATTAAGACCGCCGAGTCAGCTAGCATTGGTCCCCGTACGAAGCTCGATAGGGCAGCTGCCAGCCGGTTCATCAAACATGCACTGGTGAGCAATGACACTATATTATCAGGTGCCCACGTGCTGAGAATGCTCAGGCTGGAAATGTGAATCATGATGCGAATGTTTTACAGCATCAAGTGGCAAAGAAAGCTGCGAGCCATACGCGCTTCGACGAACTCTCCCAGAAGCACAAGGCCGACGACGGAAAGGATGCCGAATCTAGGGATGCCTCATCAGATGGCAAGACTTGCTTGGGTACTCTTACATCTGTCATTGACAAGCCTTCGCCGGAAAATGGGACGGAGGAGATACCATCCAAGGGAGCCAATCTGGTTCTGACGGCGCAAAAAGCGGAAAGGAAGAAAAGGAAGAGTCAGAGCGATGGTCCAAGAGTGATCTCTAATACTAATGCACCAGAAAACGAGCAGCAGCATGTCCAAAAGAAAATGAAGAAAGAGCGCAAAAAGCAAAGGGCGCTGGAGAATCATTGAATTGGCTCAGCAGAGAAAATGAAGCACTGTGCTGCAACATCCTCCGTTACTTACCCTGCCAGCTCTAGGGGACCTTCCTGATGAAAGGGCTTTGTTAAGGACTACACGTAGGTCAACAGCACCCGTTGGCAACGAGAAAGGGACTGACGTGTATGACTAGCGACTGGTACTCCGAATGTAGTGGACAACATCCGGCATCTGTATCAGCAACGTCTTTGGGCCATGAGTCGAGGCCACTTACTTGCTGACATCTATTGGACTCGAACTCTACATGCGCAAGTCCATCCTTACCTCTATGCCAATTCTACGAAAGATTACTTACTTCGAAAGTTCCAAGCCATTTACTTCGATCAGAGGGCTGCAGTAATCGCATTAAACAGTAGGTAAATAGTCTGCTACAACATGGTTAAGTAGCGGGTGCAATACACTTACGGCTTCTTGGAAGTGAACGCGCATATTCTCGCCCTCGCCCAAGTCTGTATGTATGTTTGCATAGGAAAGTCGCAAGTTTACACACACTAAATTGACGGACTGGTCTGGAGCAGGACTCGAGAGGCATTCCGTACAACAGGGCACCTCTGCCCGCTGATGCAAGGGAATAATACATGGCGTATATTCTCGTAATTTACACTAGCGTACCATCTAGAGTTTTCCGTTAAATATTGATCTGCAAGACCTCTTTATCAAACATCGCTTTCACCCTCAAGACTACTTCGGTCCAGCCTTCGTCTAACCACTTCAGACGTCTGATATCTATATCTACATCTTCAAATATGCCTCGATCTCGTGGAGGATCTGGAGGCCGAGCCCCAGCCCGTCCAGCAGTTGTCCCGAAGAGATCCTCTGTGACGCCCCCTCAGCAACCCTCTCGTGGCGCCAGTACCGCAGCTCACCCACCGGCGAATACCCAGCAAGCAGGCGCCCCTACGCAGCAACAAGGAAAGGCCCCTGGACTTTTCGGGCAAATGGCGTCTACAGCTGCGTAAGTCTACCTTTGATGATCCATCTGATCATTATGCCCCTCTTGGCTGGAAGTACTTAATTACAATGATCATAAGTCCATTCCCATTGCATCATATACTAATGTCGAAATAGCGGTGTTGCAGTCGGCTCTTCTATCGGTCATGCAATTGGGGGAATGTTCGGTGGCGGATCCACCCCAGCTGAACAAAATGAGAATGCGATCTCCAGCCAAGCCAATAATGAGAGCAACCAAAGCAACCAGTGGGGGCCTCGAAGCTGTGAGACTGATGTCAAGTCATTCACCCAGTGCTTGGACCAAAACCAAGGCAATATGCAGATCTGTGGATGGTACCTTGAGCAGCTGGTAAGTTGTCTGTCGACAAATTAACTCGGTGACGGTATTGATGTCAGACATAGAAGGCTTGCCAATCGGCTGCTAGCCAGTACTAAGATGCGGGGGATTTGGTCAGCATAGTGAATTGGTGGTAGCGTTAGCAGATGGAGGAAGATGAAGCACCAGCAGAGATTGTACAGAATTGCGGCTAATCCAGACTACTCTCAGAGCTGTCAGAGACTGTAAAAACACAAAATATTTCTCAAAGGTCGTACACCTCCGTCTGTCTCCTTTCACTTTGCGATCAAATATTTGCATATTAGTGATGCCCTTCCAATCTCTCTACACCGCAGGCACACGCACCTCAATATAATGCCGTCAACACACGCATAAGCTAGAATCCAACCTAGCACAAGCTCAGCCTACAGTGTCTAACTGATGAAGATAACGTGCATGATTGGAATAGCATCAACTGGGCACGCTCACGGTTACCGAAACGTACTGAAAAGCTCAGTCATCCTTTGGCCCTTTTGTACACGAATTAGAGAACAATACAATATAAATTATGATCAGGGTGCTTTGCTGAAGTTATGAACTACCCGGCTCCAATAGAGGTCCGACTGAATCAGTTGCACCAATAATCTATAATAATAAGCATGGCGAGAACTTAAATCATTACCTCCAATGTTCCATACGACCAATCTTCGCTCAATGGGAGGTCATCTCTGGAGGGTCCTTAGATGGCTCATGTAATCGACACCTTGGGAATGTTGAAGTAGAAGGACTCAGCCCAGTTTATTGGTTTCTACATTTCTCCCCCTTTGAAACTGCCTGTACTAACGTATCCACGTACTGGACCTCTAGTGGGCGGTCAGTATCACCCCCACAGCGTGGCAAAGCGTGGTATGGCTAATCTGGATCGCTGGCCACAGGATTGTGGTAATTGTGGGTGGCACGCTTTCTGTCAATGGTCTCCCAGGTCCTGGTTACGCGCACACATTATAGGGCCTGTCTAGGTCTGCCTGGGTGGAACAGAGTGAGTGCAATGACCACCATGAGATGACATTGTGCCCCCTCCGATCGCCCTGGCGGACAGGTGGCCCTGAGACTGACATAATTGTCAAACCATCAGCGGTAACTTGTGTCGATGTCTAGCAATGCTTCATAGGGTCCACAACCCAGGGCGTTCATTTTCTATAGGAACACTGTATCGAAGCCTTTACCTGGGAATATCCCCTAAGGTGATAGAGGCCATCTCTGGCACCTTCCTCTGACTTATAGCTTTCTGCATCTTCGATTGACAACTGTGAGTCCCATTCAAGGCTTTTGGAAGATGATACTCAATATGTAGTAGTAGCTTGTTACTAGAGCGCCGCGCCACAAAGCATGCCAGAGGTTTCTTAGTCGGGTCCCTAAGCACCGCCACGACTTGTAGCCCAAGGGCCCAAGGGCAATGGCCTATAAGGCCATTATATGCTGTTATGATGAGACTCGTCGACCGCTATAGCTGTTGCACCATCTATTGATAGCAAATGTACCGGTGGCTTCGTCGTGTCCACAATGATTTCACACGGTGGTCGCGGTCAGACATGCCATCCTAGTTCGATTCAAAAAGGACGCTTTCATGCGCGAGGCGAGAATTGCCGAAAAGGCTGTACATAAATTTGCAGCAATTTGCAGAAATGAGGGAAGAAAATATCGTAACGTCTTAACATGGGTCTACCTTGTTAACAATTACACTGAATTGACGTCGTCTCAAGCTACTTATATTCGACCATCAGGTGCGGAAGGTGCGGTTGTTCACCAGGTCAACGGCTTCGATTCATATTGCGAGGTCGCCTTGATCCACAACCTTGCTGCCGATGCATAGAATACTACGCGCCAAATGTTAGACGATAATTTGAATCCGTCGTACCGCAATTATAGGCCCATATGTAATGACTAAGCACTGAATTTTCGTCTCTCCACTGCAGAACCCATATAGACATTTCAGTGGCGGTGTGAGCACAATTCATAGACGCAGATCGTTCGTTACGTTAGTACCTGTAACTCACATTACCGTACCTATCCCCTGTGGCGCATCTTGAAATTGATCAGAACTCAAGCCACGCATACTGGAATAATGCACGTGTGATAAATGAGATAAGCCTTTGAATCAACCAAACTCACCCTTACTTACTCCCCAAAAGCTTCCAATCTCATTGCTGTCAAACTTACAATCATCTATGTTGGATAAATGCACCATAATCATCACCTACGCCTCGCTAAAATCAATGCCCAGGACATCCAGTAGGTCAATCTCTTTGGTCTTCCGGCTCTTTACGAGGTTCAAAATTCAACTGCGCATATCAGCCAATGTATCAACCAATGCTCTTGCTTCGATAGGCTCACCTGGTTGCCATTATAGAATTGGTGGTCGCCCTGGCTCTCTTGCTGATCACGCAGTGTGCGAATGTTAATACCTGAGGCCGACCCTCTATACTCGGAGCCAGGCGCCGGTGGCTGCGCCGGACTCTCTCGGCTAGCAGACCCTTCCTCTTGCGCTGTAGCCTGACCAAGACCAAGGACTGCGCCGAGAGCGCCGGTAACAAGACCCGCCCCTGTGGAGACAGCGTTGTATCCAGCAGCGGCCCCTCTGAACAAGATTCCTTGATTGCCGCCATAGGCATCAGTGTACCCTTGAACAGGGATCATGACAAGAGTAGCACTAGGCGCCAACCCAAGCATTTGCAAATTTTCCTCTTCCTCCGAGATTGAAAGTACGCGGTTCGGCAAAGGAGCCAAAATCTGCTTGAAGGTGTATGGAGATTCGCCATCAGACCTCTCTTCGTCAACCCAGGCACGAACATCTGTCCGCAACGTCATGTCCAGCCTGAACCTCGTCCGAATTGTATGTCCATCCAACAATCGGACTTGTATCGCACAGTCTTTGGCGCCTGATGACCGTGGCACGCGGTTCATCTCGCTCAAAAGCTGCTGGTCCACAAGCGTAGCATCACCACCATTCCCCTGAGCTTGTGCCTTTCCTAAAGCCTTTCTCTGGACTTCTTTCTCCTTTCGCTCGGCTTTGTCGTGCTCAATCTGCGTAAGGATCCTCTCACGTTCTAACTTAGCATCCTGCTGTCGTTTTCGTTGCTGCTGTGCATAGGTCGCCTGCTTGGCTTTTGCTGAGTCTGGATTCGCGGTCATCGATTCTTTGCGAGCATCTGCCTTTGCCTTTCGCTCTGCTTTCTCGGCCGTCTCTTTCTCCTTCTTCTGAACCTCCAATCTCCGCCTGCAATAATGGCGGAATTAGCAGAATTCTTTGGATGATAAACAAGAGGTCTGAGGCATGTCTAAGTAGTAGAGAGTACCAAAGGCATAATCGATGTCCACAATGATCTCAATACTGGGTTCGAATTCAACAGAAAATTGACTAACCTCCGGTCTGCAAGTAAACTCTGTATCGCTTGAGAAGATTGATTGCCTGAGGTTGACTGTGGCTCGCTCACATTATTTGTGGCTGCAGGAGCAGGGATCGCAGATGTAGAGTTTGGTAGATTTGTCGTAGGCTGATCTGTTGTAAAAGGAGTGCTTGGAGAGATTGCGAGTAGCGTTGAGGATTGAGTGCGAGGTTCACGCGAGGAGGCTTGTGAGGCGACATTCTCGGTGTTGGAAGTAAGTACCGATGTTGACTCTGACGAGGGAGCAATATTCGAGGAAGTACTGACTAAAGTCTTTAATATTGCTGATTTAAAGGAGTCTCTTGCCTCTCCGGACCGCAGATCGAGAACAAGTTGACCATCACTATCAAGCTATCAGCTATCTTGATTTTCATAGTTGGGGAATGTTACTCCCAGACGCCCGTAAACTTACCGTATGACAATTAATGCTGGAACGACTGGTAAAGGATAGTATGCTGCCATGAACCCAGCTTCTTGAGATCCTGCATATATACGAAAGGCCACTGTATTTGAACTGAGTGCGAGCTTGATCTGATCGTCCTGTAGGTATTCGTCCTCCCACAAAGAGCTCACGGCGTCGTCCCCTACTCAACAATACAGGCAGTCAATAGGTAAGCACGCTGAAGGCGAATGTAGGATGGGAAAACCTTTGACAAAACAAGCAACAGACTTAGAGTCTTTTAGCGCTACATCGATCCCCGACTGTATATCTCCGTCATAGAACATAGTTGATCAGGTTACCTGTCGTTGAAGCTCTTGAGTGAACGTATGGATTCGTGACTTTATTTCCAATCAGAGCGCGCTGAGTAAGCGTCGTACCTCGAGCTTCTTTCATCGCACCCGACGTTTTCCCGGGATTAGGCGGGAGAGTGGGCAAGGACTTCTTGTCACCGACCCTCGGTCACCCACTAGTGGGAGTGGCTGGAGAATAGGAGAAAAGTCTTGGCAGGATCTAATTCGAAGTTACTATGCCTTCCACAGCGACGTTGTATGAAAGTAATACTGCATATTGATGTATGGGAAGCATATTCGCAGGCCTAGATGGGCTATCTCTACTTCCAGTTGTATGTGTAGCAGGTACGTAAAAATACGACGTTTCCCAGCCTCGTGTGGTTCAGGCAAGATTAGTACCGTAGTGCTCGAATCGTACGTGTAGTCCTGCCAGTCCGCAGCTGCTTTGCTCAAGGACATGCCGCAAAAGTCGAGTCACGCGCTATTTTGAGCAATGCTATAGTATAACGATTGGAACACTTTTCATCAGGGACTAGGAATTATATGCCCCTTCCTAAGCTAGTATGCTGTAAAACTGAGTTGGCCTCTCGCTGTACCCCAGAAGGGTAAGCCTCGCAGCGAGTACATGAATCGAATGCTGAACATTAATGGATTATCAAGCAAAGTGTTTGCAAACAGCCTGTTGCGTAAGAGCGTGAGTATCGAGTGCATGCCGTATTAATCCCGAACATACTTGATAATCGAGCAGAATGGAAGAACTCTAATGCTGATCATAGTTTGGAAACTGGGCGTTGGGTTGGTAGCTCAGATTGGGATAATGGAGCTTCGTGACCAAGGGTGCTATTGAGACTCCCAAATTTGCATTATTCGGAGCCAACGCGAGTCTCGTGCGTTGTCGACATGCCTGAGGATGCCTTGGTTCAGTCCTGTACGATGGTAGTATCTGTGTCTTCGATGCCGAGAGGTGTAAGAAGGGCATCTGACGTGAGAGCTCTGGGCTTCAACGTAGGGAGACTACCGACGCTCTTAGTGATACGAGCACTGTAGGCGACTGATGCGCTGACTGAACGACGCGCTACTGAGTGGGTAGCTGATGTTGAGAGGCGGCCGGAAACCATGCCAGTGGTTTGAATGCCTCGCTTTCGTAGGCCCTGGTGACGGACAAGAGGTGGTAGGGCATCAAGCGTTTCGGAGTCATAGTCTCTGCAAGCCGAAAGACTGTGGTGCAGTGCAGAGCCGAATTGGGTTGTAGGGCACTGGGAGTAGAGACATTGAAGAACCACCTTCGAAGATGGTCAGTCATGAAGCTAAAAAATTGCAAGGTATCTCTGATGAAGAGCCTGCCTACATTCTGGAACCGAGCATCCTCGCACAAACACAGCGTCTCGTGGAGCTTGGTGCAAGGGCTGACGTATCTTGAGTTATCCCAACACTTTGGCATGCAGGCTTGCATGCAAGTCAGTTTTGGATGGCCTAATAGGATTGAGCATTCATTGATTCACCTGGCGACTCGACGTGGTCGACACTGAAAACACGTTGTACCAATGCAAGACCAAGGAGCACAGCTTGTAGCTTCATGATCTTTTCTGCGGCGCAAATTGTCGTTTCTTAAAGGAAAGTCGGTGGGATGCCGTGGATGGTAGTGGAGCTGAGAGATAACGACAGACAGGGGAATCTATTCTGGACCCTTTAACTTGACGTGAAATGAATGGTAATCCTATAAAGCCAAAATTGCGTTGGCGGTGGACGTCCGTCAGGTATGGCTGTAGTGGGAATTCAGTGAGGAAGAGTTCTGGGCAGGATGTGGCCGTGATTGAGTGTTGAAATTGAATGGAAGGCGGAACCCGTATCCGAGCATGTGTTCATATCTTACAACTCCCCCTTGAGAATGTGGCAGGTCCAAATGACAGATCGAATGAGAAGTACATGTAAGTAAATATCTTACTACTTAAATTTCACTTATTTGTACGCTAGTGTCATGCTCGACACAACGCAAGCCATTGCGCAGCTGTACAATTCGTCAATACACTATGAGCTGGATGTCTCCCTTGCCACTCCCATAACGATCTTTGATCTCGGGTCGATTTAGCAGTTGCATCAGGGGCTGCTGGGTCTCTCGCATGTCAAATATACCCCGTTTCTTCTGGTCAATGTGGGAAGCGTCAACGATTACGCGTTCTAATTTGGAAGAAGACAGAGCACCTGGATAGTTTAGCAATAAATCTAATTCCTGGCTGACGAACCTCGCGAATGAGGCGATGGAACACCTACCCGCATCAAGGAGGTCAATGACCCGCGAGGGAGTTCCCACTCCAATGCCCATCCTAATCATTCAGTACCAAACCCATGGCTGAAGCATGGGATCGAAGAAGACCTACCTTGTTTTCTCCACGTATGCTATGGCATCCTGTAGTTTGATGTGCTTTGCGAAGAGCTTAGCGACTGTAGCGTCCTTTGACTGGAAGGTTCGCAGGACTCTGTGGTTTGTCAGTTGCGGTTGCTGTGCTCAAAGTCAGAGTAACTTCCCTGGTAATGTCCGCTGCTCGAAGACCTGCTGATGTGACCACTAAAGTATGCGGAGCACCCCGCAATTTGGACGCCATTGACAAAGTTTTGTTTGTTCCTGTCCTTGAATTGTGCCGGTCAAGGAAAGAGGGCATATTTGATAGGTTTCGTTGCTCAGTCCATGCGCTAGTAACATGGAAGGCCTTCTCTGAGCGGATTCAGTATTCATCGTCGGCTTTACTGGAAGTGGCTGATACTGCCATGCTGTCATTACCTGGGATGTGAAGATCTTCAAGCTCGACAAGACTGAGATTAGGGGTGAAGCGTTTTGTCCTTCGAGCAACGTAATCCGCCAGCAACCGATTGTCCAGCTTCCCAATGGCTAAATTGACACCAGATTCCAGATCTAGGTTTTCATCGTTGTCCTGCTTAACCCTCTTCACTTTCCTACGCTTATTCGGGTTCGCGACAGCACTTTCTCGACCATTATGGTCGTTTCGCTTGCGTTTTGTAGCCTGTAAGGAAGATGGAGACGTAGGAGAACTTGCAGTGGGGACATGCTTATTGACCTCGGAACGAGTTGAAGATGACTCAGTTGGACTCGGCATCGTGTATATAGATGATCGAAGTAAAAATTATCTTACTCATTGAGTAGCACGAGTAGATAGGTAAGGCCTAAGGGCTAGCTGAAGTGTTCAGCGTCGAATCTCGCCAAGACTTGACTCAGTGGGCTCTTCCCGAAGCTACTGTGGTCATCAGATCTTGGCAGCTTTAGCGTAAGGTACCCTCGGTAGGTTTGCTCTCTACACTCGTTACGATCAGTCTCGATCAAGAATCCGCCCCCTACAGTTATGAGACGGCGCTCAAAGCATGTCGGCGGCACCTTCGAAGGCAGTAGGACCAACGGAGGAGAGCAGACTAGATTATAGCACAGAGGATGAGCTCTCCGCACCCCCCAAGCCATCACAAATCAGGCCCCGCCATTCCCTAGCCGGCGAACCAAGCCGGGCAAGTCCGAAGGCCACACCGTATGCAAGGGTGAGAAAGCATGATAGCTTTATGTACGGTCAGATTACTTGCTCAGAGATGATCTTTGCAGTTGAGGGAATCTGCCTCCATCATGCAAAAATACTCGACACCACCGCGACATGTCTCTAGAGTCGAAGCACCGATCTCCCAGAGGCATATCGCCGCCAATACTCCCAATACCTCGCGTTTTCGCCGGCCTCCCACGGGAAGAATCCAGTCCTCGATACCGTACGCACACAGAGCATTTCACCAACAGCGGGCAACACCAGGTCGAGAGAGGCGCAGAAGCGGACGTCTGCAACGGCACACACCTAGAGATACACTAAGAAACCTCAGCAAAGGTTATATCTCATTCAATGCATATTAAAGATGATGCTGATATACAATGGCGTCAGTACTGGCTCCAGCGAGTCAACCCACCAGGCCATCTCCTTCAGATGCGGCCTGGGCACAAAGGCTTTCTGAGCAAACGGCACTTGAAGAGCTTGAAGAGAATTTAGACTTGTCGCAACCGCGTTTTTCGATAGCTATAGATGATGAGGAAGATGGTGAAGCACCTACAAGACAGTCAATTCCATGGGAGGATGAAGAACAGACAGCGAGGTCGATAGAGATAGGAAGGCATGCAGTGAATGAGAATCCGGAAGGAAGATCTTCAAGAGGAAGCTTCGGAAGTATGGGGCCAAGCGATCGGGTCATTAATGTCAGCGAACCCGGCCTAGACAAGGTATTACAAAGCCTGCTGGACAACAGCATCGTGGGGCAGCCGCTGGTTGGAGATGCAGACGAAGCGAAAAGGCTTGGGTCGCGACTAGATATTGGGTAAGCATTATGCTCAAGATCCTAATCATGGCGAGAGTTGATTACCATAGCGACGACCACGAGGACATGCAACGAGCCGTCTATGAGCCTCTGAATAACCTCAACAGCCATTTCAGCGAAGTGAGAGAAACTCGTAATGCTAGTAAACATTTGCCATTTTGTCTTGACATACCACTGGACACGGAAGATAGTTCACCCAGGGGCGTTTTTCAATGGAGTGTGAGCCTGGAAGAGCAACAGCATGGCGATCAGGAGACAGAGCTCCCGGACATACAGTGTTTGGATGATCCCATAGATTCTGAGGCCAATGCAACCGTTGAACATCGAATTAGAAGGCTAAAACCCCTCAAGAAGTCGCGCCACGGCATCCTCTATTCAAGCCTCCCTCCTAAAGTCAGTAAGAGAATCGCATCGAGCTTCGACTGTAAATCTGGAGGCAGGCAAACAGGAATGAGCAGGGAGACTCTTGGAGCAATCACGGAGGCTGGAGATTCGTTCTTCCAACAGCTTGGTGGAGATCTGTCAGCATTTGCCAAACATGCAGGCCGGAAGAAAATTCGCGAGAGCGATGTCATTACTGTCATGGAACGGTAGGCCGTTGTAATGACATAGACGCCCGATCAACGCATAACTTTGGCGCTGATGTTTGCAACAGACAGCGCCATTTGTCAGCCACTGCAACACCCTTCTCCTTAGCGAAGCAACTTCTCCCAGCGGAATTTCTCCACGAAATATCATTGCCAGTTGCTACAGCGAGCCCTACAGCGAGCCGACAGCCAAAGGGACGATGCGATGAGCAGGAAGCCGATATCTGACGATAAATGTGTTCCGGTTTACCACCTTGAGACGATCAGCATATCTTCAATGTGCTACTCTTCATTTCAACATACTCTTTGTTCTGGCGGACTCTCCGCGCCACATCTGTTGGCGGCTTCTTTACGATCATCCAGAACATGATAGCGGTTGCTGCCGAGAGGGCGTACCTGAGTTATTTGGGGTGAGCATTACATTATCCATAAGATCATGTTTGGCGTCTAGCGAAAAACCCTAGGATCTGTGCTTACCAGGTAAAAATGTATTGTGTGTGGTTATTGCGAAGATTAATTTCGGCAGCTCGGCCTATTGGTATGCCGGCAGCTTCTCTGTCATATGCTTTCAGAAGATCAGGTACTAGCGGCACGGTCAGCTCCCTTATCTTGAAAGAAAGGGCTCGCACGGCGAACCCATGGTCTCCTCGACCCAGACTGGGTCGCTTCCCGTAAATGCTGCCATCTGCTCAACATCTGGAAAGTAAAATTGTCCCAGTTCTGGATGATTATCCGGGGTGAAATAATTCTTCTTCCATGGCTCCCGAAGTAAACCTTCAACAGTAACCAGCCCAGTAGGTACACTCTCCTTCCTATCATCCTGCCTCTTGAACTTCCTAGGTATCCAGCCTCTGTTCACCAACACTGTAGATCCGCCACCTTCCCGCTTTAACGGTGTGACGACTAAATAACCATCCTTCCCGTCACGGATTCGAGGACCGATGAGCATTTCTTGATCATGCTGCAGGATCCCTGTGGTGAAGACTCGCCGGTAGTCAAAGTCCTTGATGGCAGCAGGATCAATTCTTGGCGGCAATGGCAGAGGGGCTTTCAGTATTCGATCTTCGAATCTGGCTATCAAATCTGTCTTCCATCGGAGTCTGAAGACCTGCCAGGTTCCCAGGCCGAAGGCGATCACCGGAATTGAAACTGTTCGCAATCAGCATCGTAGCAGCTATTAATTCGGAGATGAACTCTACGCAGTACAATAAGGCCTTTGCCGTGCTTCTGGCCACTTTTTACGAGTATCGGGGGGTTGTTTACTATGGACTGGAAGTATGGATCATCTGCAGGCGTATGTGCATATCTCCTCTGACGAAGCTGAGATCGTCGGCCGCACTCAGGACAAGATCGAGGTTGCAGAAATGGTCGGAATATTAGCGGTCTTCGAGGATTCAGAAAGCGTGCATACAGTGGTAGAGTCATCCTGGCGGAAACGTTATCTGTAGATACAGGTTGCTGTGAATTGATGACTTTTCATTGATCGCCAATGTTCACGTCCGCTATCGTCTTCCTCTAGGACTAGAGCGTTATGCGCCAAGGAATAGAAGGGTTCTGTCGGACCGTCCAAACCTACCCACGTAGTCAGAATAATTCGGACACTAGACCAGATGTTAAAGCGCTACAAAATCTGTATAGTACTATAACTATTTAAGTACTTATAAAGCCTTATTATATTAAAGACTCTTATTATTATAATACTTCTAGGCTTAAGGCCTTATAAAAGAGGATAAATTTATTTTTAAAAAGAACTTTAATAAAGCTATTAGCTACCTACTTATTAATCTTAATATATTTTAGCTTAATATTACTAGTAGTAACCTATTTTTATATATAATAATATTAGATATTTTATATATTTTATATATATATAAAATTAAGGTATTATAACTAATTTATAATATAGAAAGAAGATAGTATTCTTTATATATAGGAAATCTACCTAAGTATATAAGATATAGAAGGCTTTTATAAGGAAGGTATACTAGGTAAATAGTACTATTAATAATAGTAAGAATAAGTAAATACTTATAGTAAATACTTATAATAAATAAAGCTATTATTCTAATAGTAATATATATTAGGTATTAGTAGATATATATAAGAGTACTACGTAATAATATAGCTATTAAGTACTATAAATAGTATATATATATAGAACTCTCTATTCTTATTAATAGTAAGACTAATTACTACCCTTCCTTTTAAGGGGAATTCCCTCCTTTATATATTATAAGTAAAGGGGTAGTATAATATTATAATATATTATAAATACTATATTAATAGTAGTATTATATTCCTAACTAGTCCTTATAATTATCTCCCTATCTAGGCTCTTAGTCTTTAAGAGTATAAAAGGTTATAATTTATAAAAGATACTCCCTTAGTAATAGAATATAACTTTAATAAGAGTTTAATAATATAATTAATTATAAGGTCTTTTAAGCTAAGCCTTAAGGTATATATAATTTAGTTAAATTATAATAATTATAAATAATACTCTTATATATAATCTTTATATTATATTATATTATATTATATTATATTATATTATATTATATTATATTATATTATATTATATTATATTATATTATATCTCTTTATACTTCTAATAGTTACTTTATAAGTAATCTTTAATAATAAACTTACTCTTACTATTAATTAAAAGAAGATTACTATTACCCCCTTTACTTATAATAGTATATAACCTCTCCTATTAAGCTACTTATAATTTATCTTTATATTATCTTATATAATATACTTTTAATATATTATATTTTAATTTAAAGAGTTATAAGTCTAATATTTTTAATTAAAGCTTTACTTACTTTTTTAATAATATATTTTATATACGCGCCTCCCTTAGCTTAATAAAATATAAATCTTATATAAATCTTAATATTAAATACTAATAAAAATCTCTACCTTTATTTATTATATTTATACGCGCCTTTTTTAATCTTTAAATATTATAACTATTTTAAATACTAGCTCTAACCTCCTTTAATTTACTAGATTCTAGTAAACCTTTAATAGGCTTATTTAATAATACTATTACTACCTTTACTACGCTTCCTCTACTCCCGCTACTACTACTACTCCTATTAAGATAGACCCTACTATTACTATTTATATTATAAATACCTTTAAGGGTATTTTTAATATACTTTACTAATATATATATATTACTTTATCTCCCTTTTAAAAGCTTTATTAAAGCCTTATTAATATATTATAAGAGCGCCTTCCTCCTATTATAAAGGATAAAGAAGAGGATAAAGAGGATAATCTTATTATTAGTAATAGTAATAATACTAAGCCTAGTACTACTATTAATATAATATAATAGCCCTTTAATATAATACCCTTAATAGTTTAATTATATTAAGTATCTTTTCTTTTTTATTAATAATAATAAAAATCTTCTTCCCTCTTATATTATATAAACTTTATATTTTAGAGTAATTCTACTTAAATCTTTTTAATATATTTAGTATATTAATTAAGTCCTACTTATATAACTATTAATTATAATTATAAGATTAACCCTTCTACTTTATTAAATATTAAGGTTTATTATAAGAGATTTTATAATTAAGAATAACTTTAACTTACTATTTATCTTTATTATTTATAAGCTCTATTTATATAACTTTTATAATACTCTTATTATTACTCTTATATAACTTTATAAATAAGATATAAAAGATATTATATATATAAAAGGTATTAAGTAATTATAACTTATATACCTAACTATTAATATAATTAAGGACTTTAAAAGGCCTTAGATAATATTATAATAATTATTTAATTATTTATATTAATCTAATATACTTTATATTTAATAAGATATAATTACTTATATTATATTATTTTTACTTTTACTATTTATTTATATACTCTATTTATATAACTTATATTTAATATAAGTACTATTTTAAACCTTCCCTTTATCTTTAAATTAATTTAATTCTTTTTTATATTAATAAGACCTCTCTTAATAGTAGCTTTAAAAACTTTATATCTAGCTTAAGTAAATAGTTATAAAGTATTTTATATAAAGGTAACTTTATATTAATATACTTTATATAATTATATATAAACTTTACTAGAGTAAGTAACTCTATTTAATTATCTTATCTCTAGGTAGAATAGTAGTATAAATACTACTTAAGTATACTATTCTATCTTTCTATTTAACTATCTATTTAGAAATAGAAAGTAATATTAACCTTTTTTTTATATTAATATAATAATATATAACTACCTAGAAGCTACTTATAAATATTATCTCTTAATTATTAATAATACCTTTTAACTAATTAAACTTTAAGAAGATTTTATAATATAATAAGTTAATAATATTAATAATATTAACTATTTTTATAATAGGTAAATACCTAGCTACCTTAATATAATAGTTTATAACTATTAAGATTATTAATTATATTATAAATACTATCCTTCTATATATTTAAAGGGAGATTTATAATAAAATCTATTATAATTTCTTAAAAAGGTCTTATAAGTATTAATAATAATAATAATATATTAATAATAGTATATCTATATAACTTTATTAATTAGTAAGTTGAATATTTTTATATATAATTATAAATATCTTATCCTATTAAGTTCTAATAGAACTTCTACTTAATAAGCTCTTATATATACTTTTATAAGTACTAGTAATTAATATAAGGGTTATTATAATAAAGCTTTAAGATTTCTTATCTAATTACTTTATTACTAGATATAAAAACTATACTACCCTTATAAAGAACCCCTATCTTATCTATTAATAAAGATATTTTAATAGCCTTTTTATAACTATAAGACTTTAATAAGTATTTTTTATTATAAATATCCTTATCTCCCTTTTAAAGATATTAAAGTATCTTTAATATTAAGTTATTATATTTATTTTATATATACTTTATTATTAATATAATTATAATATACCTTCTAAGTACTATTTAATTAATATTAAATTATCTTATAATAGGGTTTAAGCTATTATTTATATTACTTTATATATTTAAGAGTATATTACTCTCCTCTATTTTTAGGGTATAAAGCTTTTTAAGCCTTATTTCTAACCTTTTATATTATTTATAATTATAAGCTTTACTATCTTATAAACTTTTATAAATATTATATATATAATATTTATTAAAAGGAATATACTTAATATTCTTTAAATTATTTTATAATATTAATAGATAAGTATCTTCTTTATTTATTATTAATATATAATTTAATTACTTTAATAAGATATTAATTAGGTTCTTAGTATTTATATAATAATATATCTTAAAATTATATATTATAAACTTTATTACTTAATATATTTATCTCTTTATTAATAATAATATTATCTAGAAATACCTTAAGTTATTATAATTAATAAGTATTATATTAAGTATAAGCTACCTTTTAAAAAGTATCTTTATATCTAAAATACCTTAACTATTATAAGTAGTTCCTAGTTATAAGTTTTATATCTAGTTTCTACTAAATATAACTTATAAAAATAAAATATAACTAAATACTACTCTACCTTTATACCTTTCTTATTAATTAGGAACTTTTATAATAAAATAATTATAATAGCTAGAATTAAAGTATTAATCTCTAATTAAATTTCTTTTATAAGATTAAAATATATAAGTAATAATACCTCTTAAAAGAGTTACTTTAACTATTTAAATACTACTCTTATAATATTACTTAATATTAACTTTCTATTTTTAATATATAAATAATTATTTTTTAGATAATCTATTAATATTATAATAATATTATAATAATATTTAATAAAATAATAATAGAAATTAATAAATCTTAAAAAAAATTAAATATCCTTAATACTTCTAGATTCTAATTATTTTATTATAATATTTACTTTACACGGATTTATATATATACTATTATAACTAATAATAAAGTTAAGAAATTCTATTTCTATTATTATAAATTTATATTTCTTTAAGTTAATATAAAGTTAAATTTATAAAGATATTATAATACTACTTTTATAACTCTAATATAAGACTCTTTATTTTATAAGTAGATAAGAATATTATCTAAATAAATAAAATATATAATATTAAATAGTCCTATTAAAGCCTTATTAATATATACTTAAAATAAAATAAATATATTAATAAATTTAAAAGGTATATTTATATATTTAAAATAATTATACTTTATATAAAATATAATCTTCTATTTATTACCCTTTCTTATTTATAAGTAATTATATATATCTTTAAAGTCTAACTTAGTTAAATATTTAGTATTAATTAATCTTATTAATATTTTATTAATTAATTAAAGTAGATAGTAATTTTTAATTATAATCTTATTAAGTACTTTATAATTAATATATAAATATAATATTCTATCCTTTTTTAATATAAAAAGAATTAGTATACCTACTAAACTTATAAAATAATAAACCTACCTCTTTTTTAAAGATTACTTAAAGTACTCTTTTAATATATATAACTCTTTTTTTAATAAATAATAAAATAGGTTAAAAGGAGGTTCTTTATTCTCCTTAATATTAATTATATAATTATAAGGTATATAAGCTAGTAGTACCTTAATATTCTTAATTAAAAAGATATCTTAAAATTCCTGAAATTCTAGAAGGAATTTAATTTTAAATAGTAGGCTTTTATTATTTACTCTTAAGTATATTATAATAAATATAATATTATTAAACTACTCCTCTAAGCCTTTAATAATATTAAAGTACTCCTTAATATTACTTTTTTTAATAGGAAATTACTAGTTTTATATAAGTTAATTTACTTAAGGATTTTATTCCTCTAATTATAAATATTTAAAGTAGAAGTTATAATTAAAGTTTATTATTATATAAAAGGCGCCCTTATAATATTATATAATATTATTAGAATTAATAAATTTAATTTACCTTATATAAAAACCTAGTAATAATATTAAGTTTCTAGCCTTATTATATAAGGTATTATTAGAACTAGGATATATTTCCTACTTTTACTTCTTTATTAAATATATATTAATATAATTAATATCTACTTTAAACTTAATTAATATAATAAATTCTCTTTATAATTATTTATACTCTACTTATATTATAATAATAAATTATTATATCTAATTTTTCCCTTATATTATAATAGTAGATATAATTATAATATTTAAGAGTTCTTTAAATTTAAGCCTTTTTTAGCTAATTTATTATTAGGTATAAGCTTATTAATTATAATACTTATAATTATTAATTTTATACTCTAATAATCCTTTATTATATATTACTTCTTTTAATAATTATAATATTTAATAGTAAGAAGGTTAGGCTTAAGCCTTTATAAAAAGTATAATAATAAGTTAATAGTACCCCTCCCTTTTTATTTTATATATAAGTTATTATCTCTTTATCCTTAAAAGTTTCCTCTTCCTCTTTATAAATATTAACCTTTAATAGGAGTATTATCTCTTTAATCTTTATATATAAGCTCTATTATATAAGGCTTTAATTAAGTTATTAATATAATAAGAGTATCTCTTATCTTAAAGATATTAAGTTATATAATAAGATAATTATATAAAACTTTATATAATTTATTTAATAAGTTATTATAAAGTATATACTTTATTAATAGCTTAAGTTATTTTTCTAACCTAGTAAAGTAATTTATAAAGTTTATAATCTTTTAATATTCCTTTTATTAGCTTCTAAGTACTACTTATTAATTATAAGATATTAATTTTAAAGATCCTTTATTTAATTTATTAAAAAATTATTGAGGTATATCTAAAACTATTTATCCTTTAATATATCTTTTATATATTTATATTATATAACTTTAAAGTCTAGAGCTATATAATATAATATATATTAGATCTTTATAAAGTTATCTAAAAAAAAATAAGTTATATTTATTTTAATTATATTAACTATATTATTAAATTATTTTTAATATTCTTATACTAACTTCTTATTATATATATATAAGTTTTATAACCTAAGTATATAAGTATTATATTAAAGACGCTTTAATTAATAATAAATAATATTAATAATCTACTTAAGTAGTATTATTAATATATATTTCCCTCTCTAACTCTTATAAATATTATCTTAAGTCTTATATTTACTTCCTCTTTAAGACTTCTTCTTTAAGTTTTTTTATCCTTTATAATAGTACTTCTTAGGTATTAAGTAATAGGGACTTAGTTTATATACCTAGTAACTACCCTTATATTATTAGTTATAGTTATAATTATAATATAATTATTATTAATTTATTAATTAAATTTTAAGACTTACTTTTTATATAAGCTTAATCTCTTATATTAGAGCGAATTATTTACAATATTTAACTAATCTTTTTACCTTATATTTATAATAACCCTTCTCTATTTATCTTATTAATAGTCGGGCTACTACCCCTAAATAGGGTAGAGTAATTAGAATATAAGGGTACTATATAATAATATAGCTATTAAGTATTATAAATAGTATATATATATATAGAACTCTCTATTTTTATTAATAGTAAGACTAATTACTATCCTTCCCTTTAAGGGGAATTCCCTCCTTTATATATTATAGGTAAAGGGGTAGCCTAGTACTACTATATATTATAGACACCATGTTAATAGTAGTACTATATTCCTAATTAGTCCTTATAATATACCTTAATTAGAAGTATATAAAGTAAAAGAGATAACCTTATAAGGTAGGATATTTTACTAATAACTTTACTTATATATAGACTAACCGCGTCGAGTTAGTACTTTAAACTTAAGTCGGGTACCCGACTTAAGTCTTAGTAATTTAATACTAAAATCTAGTACTAAGTATTTAAGTTAATACCTAAGTAGGTACTAAGTATTAGTATTAAAGTATTAACTTAAATTACTAAGACTTTAATTTTAATAAGGGTATTTTACTAGATTATAATATTAGGAATACTTTATAATAATATAAAAGGGTAATATAATTATTTAATAGTTATTAGTAGATAGCCTATCTATCTAGTTAAATATCTTTATAATCTTATACTTATAATCCTTCTATTTATTACTATCCTCTTTATTATTATTATACTTACTATTATTATCTTTACTACTATTACTAGTCTTACTAGTATCTTCTAGCTTATATTCCCTATCCTCTTCTTTATCCTCCTTAATAGTATACTTAATTTCTTTTCTATTAATACTAACTTTAATTAAGATACCCTCCTTATCTTAATTCCCCTTTATAAGGTTAGGTATAATATAATCCTTTATATTAAACGCGTTAGTATACTCTTATATAAATTTAATATAAATATTTATAGTATTAGGGTCTTATATATCTTTTAACTTCTTTAGACCCTTATAATATATAATCCTTTACTTAATAATTTATATAATTAATAGATTAAATCTAGTAAATTCTAGCCTAATAGTATCTATATCTTCCTTAGAAGTATTTTAAAAGTTAAGTTAATTAGAAGATAGGATTAAAGATTAATTATATATTTACCTCTTTTATAGAACTAGTTATACTATTTATATTTTATATATAATTTATTAGTTTATCTAGCTTAGCTTATTCTTTAATAGCCTCTTTATTATCTTTAAGGTGTAACTCTATCTTAAAATATTCTATTATATAGTATTAGCTATTTAGAAAGTATTATATTACCTAATTATATTATTATAAATCCCTCTTTTATATCTTTCTTCCTTTATAATATCTTTTACCCTAATTACTAGCTTTATATAATCCTCTTTAATAGCTATCTTTTATATATCTAATTCCTTTAACTTTTTTATCCTTTTTAATACTACTACGCGGTTATTAGATATTTTTATATAAAGTAGCTTCTTATTATTATCTTAATCTTTTACGCGTTCTCTACTTATAATTAATTTAAGATCCTAATTATAAAGACTTAATATTATAATAGTATTATATTAACTTATCTATTTAATAATATATTTAGGTAATATAATTAATAATAAGTATTTATTATATATTAATAACCTATCTTATTATAATATCTTAAGTATATAAAGGTAGAAGGAGTTATAAAGAAGATTTTAAGGGGTAATTCTACTTAAAATTCTACTTATAATTATATAGAATATTCTATAGAATATTACTTTACCTTATATTAAAACTTTTAAACCTTATATTCCTTCTTTTATCTACTATTATATATATTTAATAACTTTAATAATATAAAGATAAAAGTATAAGGTTAACTTAAGTCTTAAAGCTTTAAAGGAGATAAGATAATATTAAAAGTCTATTAATAACCTTATCTTAAAGCTACTATTTAATTATATTATAAGGGAGGTTATAATAGATATTATAAGAATTAATATAAATTTATATTAAATTTAAAGTTTAGCTTTAGAAGTATTATAAGATATTATAAAAGTATTTATAATATCTTTTCTCTTAAGTAAATACATTATTATTTTATATTACTATTTAATCTTTATAATAATTACTTATTAATATATCTTATAATATAGATTTAAATCTATTTTATATCTACGCTAAATATATTACTATTATATAAAGGGATTTAAAGCTTATAAAGGAATTAATAGGGAGGTTTAGTATTATACTATTTAGTACTTAAGGGTAGTAATAGTTTTATAGTATTAGGAGTAGAAGGTAGGTCTAGGATAGTACGGCGCTCCTAGTATTACGGCGCTCCTAATATTATAACGCTCCTAGTATTACGGCGCTCTTAGTATTACAGCGTTTAAAGTAAAATAAAGAATTATATTACCTTCTTATATTACCTTTATATCTATATATAGAAATTAAATAAACTTTATAAATATACTACCTATTTATTAATTATCTTTATAATAACTACTAATCTATTTATCTTAAGATATCTACTAATTCTAATTTAAAAGGATCTTTACCTCTATTAATACTTTAATTAGTATCTTCTTCCCTTTAAAAAATATCCTAGGGTTTAATAAGAGCTTCTTTAAGGTCTAAACCTATAATATAATTATAATACTTTAAAAGTATTACTTATTTTATAAACTCTAGTTTTAATTATATATAATCTTATAAATATACTCTTTAAGTAAGATTAAAGACTCTCTTAATACTTATAAATAATATTAGATATAAAAGGATATCCTTAGCTATTTATATTAGATTTAGATAAGTTAAAGTATTATCCCTCTAATACTCTTATATAGGAATATCCTCTAATAGACTTTTAAAATAAAAGTATTAAATAGCTTTACTTTATAATAAAGACCTATAAATTAGATATTAAAATAGACTTCTCCTTACTCTTATTAAAGGCTATTATTAGTTAATATAAATATAAATATATTATTATATTATATTACCTTATTAGTATTTTATATATCTTATATATTAGTCCTTCTAGTAACTAGTATTATCTTATAATACTTATAAAAGTAGTTAGTAAATTTATTTTTATATATCTCTTTATAAGAGGTTAAAATATTATTATTATTTAACTCCTCTTATTTATCCTAAGTTTTATATAAACTTAGTTTTATAAAAGGGTCTAGAATATTAGTAAAGTTATATATTAATCTACCTTTACCTTCTATTTTAGAATTATATTTAATAAGTTTTATTAAGGCTACTTTATAAGTATTAATAATATTTACTCTACTAAGTATTCTACTATTATATATTATTATTTTAGTATAATAAAAATAGTTAAAAAGGGTATTATATAATTAGAACCTTAAATATATACTTATATTTATTATCTAAGAAACTATTAAGGTAAGTTAATAGATAGGATTTAATATATTTCTAAGTAGTAAGATAATTAACTACTTATATCTATTAAGGCTAATCTTATTAATTTTTAGATTAATTATATTTTTATCTACCTAAGAATTAATAAATTTATATAACTAATATATATAATAAAGTATTAAGTAGGTAGAATTTTAATAAATATAAATATTTTATATAAGTTTTCTAGGTCTTCTAATAGAGCTTTTTTATAACTATTAAAAAACTAAGCTTTTATTAAGGAGATAAGTTAATAGCTATTATAAGAGCGCGGATCTATTATTAATATTAGTAATTATATTACCTATTTATATTACCTCTATTATATTATATCTTCTTAATAATAGTAGATAGACTTATATTTACTTAGATATCTTTAACTTAAGTATCCTCTAATAATACTATTATATTATTTAAGGTTTTTAAATCTAGGGCTTTAATAAAGTCTTATATTATAAGGTTAAAGATATAAGTTATATAGGGAATAGAATTTTATAATTTATCTTATTAGATATTATATTAAGTAAGAGATTTCTCTAGTTTATCTTTTAATATTCTATTATTACTAATATTATTAGTAATAACCCTAAAAAGTTTATCTTTAATTCTATAAATAGTTAATATCTTTATTAATTTTATTATAAGTAAATACCTAGAATAATAGATATTAAGTAGTATAAAAGTAATAAAATATTCCTAATATTAAAAATTAGTATTAACCTAGTAGACTAGTACTCTAAGATAGGTAACCTTTTAGGGACTAGACTAGGTATTTAGTATAATAGAAATATATTAAGGATACTCTAGATCTACTTTAATTTTTATATATATTCCTTTAAAATCTAAAAAGATTATACTTTATAATTTAGTATAATAGATTAGGATTAAATCTAGATAGGCTATTAATAATAATTACTAAAACTCTAGTTAATTAATAGTAGAAAAAAGACTAATTTAAGGTAAGAAAGTATTTATATAATTATTTATTCTACTTCTCTTAAGAAAAGTTAGTAGAAAACCTAGTATTACTTTTCTTTTAATATTATCCTAAAGAATTAGTTTTATATTACTATTTTATATTACTTTAAATAACTTACCTAAATTAAAGAAAGTTCTATTTATAATAATAGATTAAGCTACTTTTATAAATAGTATTTACTTATCTAAGTATATTTTTTTATATTAGATATACTTAAATTATTAGTTACTATTAGGTAGTCTAGAAGCTTATTATACTTCTTATATATAATCTTTAGTAATCCTTCTACTATTACAGCTAACTAGATAAAGTTATTCTAGATATTAGCCTATTTACCTAATATAGCTTTTTTAAATTAAAAGGGATCTTTAACTTTAGTATTAGACTTTAATTTAATACTTTTATTAATAGTAGTTTACTATAATTAATAGGGACTCTTTTAATTTATATAGATTAATTCCTTAAGAAAGCTATTAAGGCTATTAAGAAAGATAAAGTATTAGGGAGGTAGAAGTTATTCCACTATTACTAAGTAAAACGTATAAAGTAGGGTAGATTCTATATTAGTATACTAGTAAAATTAAAAAAGTAAATAACCTCGTTTACTAATTATCTTAGTTAAGTAATAACGTAGGTATCTTTATATACCTTTACTAAATCGCTAGCCTTAGATAAATCTGCTAGGTTATATTATAAATTATCCTTATTACTATAACTAGCCTACTTAACTAAGTACTAAGTCTTTCCTCTTAAATACCCTTTATCTAGTAATCTCTTAATTTTATATTTATTACTATAAATAGTACCGTCTTTAGTAGTAATAGGGGTTAGCCTATTACTAAAAGTCCTATTATACGGATTAGTATATTTAACTTTTAGCTTAAGTTATATTACTAATACTGCCGGCTATATATATATTATAAGGGGTAGCTTAAGTTAATAGGCGAGTAATCCTACTTTTTATAAAATCAAAGGACTTATATACTATTATAAAAGTTTCCTATTAGAGATACTAGGGATTTTATAACCCTTATATAGGTAAAGAAAGACTTTATTATTTTTATAGAATTATAAACTTTTATATTTATTATTATACTAGGATTTTATTATTATATTCTTAAAGGTTATAATATCTTCTACTTATTCCTAGTATATAAGTTATAAGCTATTAAAGGCTTTTATAAGAATATTACCTATTATTAATATATCTATATTATTATTTACCTTAAAATTATAATAAAGCTTATTAGGCGCGTTTCTTATAATAGTAGGGGAGTTATTAAGGTTAGCCTAAATATATAGAAGCGTATAATCCTATTAATTCTAGGTATTTAGATAGTATATAAGGTAAAATTATATAGTAATTTCTATAATCTAGTTAATATACTTACTCTATTTATTAGTTTATAGATAATAGGTTATTAATATAAGGAATTTAACTCTAAGATATTTAAAGATCTCTTACTAAAAGTCTAATATAAATTAAGGATCTTAATTACTAATAATACTATATAGAATTCCCTAGTTATAAGATAGTAAGGATAAAATTATAACTTAGGCCTACTAGGGGGCCTTTTAAGTATTAATACCTAGTATAAGAAGGACCTTCTTTAAGAACTTATAAGTAATTATTAATAGATAATTTATACCTAATAGTAAAGTAGGTAGGGTAATTATAAAATCTATTATAATTATATAAAATAGTATAAGTAGTATTAATATAGGGACCTATTTCTTATATAATAGATATCTTCTTATTTAATTAAGTTAGTACTAAGGATAGTAGTTAATATAGGCGTAGAGGTTCTTAGCTAGATATCTAATATATATTATATAAGAAAGTTAGTTATAATATTTATAATAACTATTATAATTAGAAAAGTTATAAGCTTATTTAAATATTTCCTTTTTTATAGTAGGAGGGATATATAATTATTACCTTTTCTCGCTATTAATATAGTATATAAGCCTATCCCTAAGAATAAATAATATCTTAAGTTTACTATTTTCTAGAAATATATCTAGATCTCTATTTATAGGAGGCTTTAATATATTAAGGATCTTTTACTACTACTTATTATTCTAATAGCCTATTTATAATTAAGATTTAAAATCCTCTATTATCTCTATATTTATTATATAGTAGATAATAGGGCTATTAAAGTCTTTAGTATTATAAGAAAGACTATTATAAGATATAAGAAGGATATTAAGAATCCTATCTAATAAATTAAAATTCTTAGAGTTAGTTATTTAAAGTCTTAATAGCGTATTAGGGATTATATTTAATTTCCTAGATTTATAATATAATTCTAAGTTAAATAAAAAAAGGTACTAAGATACTTATATAAGTTATAAATTTAATTTACTTATACTTATAATCCTTAATATTAATTATTTTAATATTAGGATTATAATAGAATAATTAGTATAGATAATTATAGGTAGTTATAGATTTAATTTAATTATATATTAAACCTTCCTAATAACTTATATAATACTAGTAATTTTTAATTTAATAGGCTAATAGTTCTTCTTTATATTATTTAGATAGTAATTAAAAAATATAATAAGCTATATATTAATCCTTATAAAAGGCCTTAATAACTATATAAGATCTCCCTTTATATAGTATATAATAGCCGTAAATCCTACTACTTTAAAGGTATTTAGATTTATATATAAAACCCTATTATAATTATAATGAATAAGAAATTAGGGAGTCTTAAAAGCCTCTTATAAAGGTACTAAGCTCCTCTTATATAAGCTTATAAAAAATTACTTTAATTACCTTCCTTTTTTATATATAACCCTTTATACCTGTATTAAGGCCTTTATTAAGGATAACCTTTCTCTTTTATAAGGGGTCTACCCTTTATATATATCTTTTAATTAATAACTAGAGTTAACCTATTAATTTAAGAAATATTTCTAGGTTAGCTAGGTTTTATAAAAATTATAGTAAAGTAATAGTAGTAATTTTCTCTTTAATTATTAATATCCCTAGGCCGTCTACGTACTAGCCTAGTAGGGTAATAGAGGGGTAGCTAATATATAACTTTAATAGTAATAGGCTTATATACTTCTTTTAAAATAGATTAAAGACCTTATATAAGTATTTAATATACTCTTATAAGGTATATAAGTAAATAATAATATTATTTATATAAGCCTTAGTAAACGCCTAGTATTACTAGAGAATAATATTAGTCTAGTATTAAATATATAAGGGAGAGCCCTTATAACTTATAAGGGCTATTAAAGACTACTCCTAATTATAATAGCTTATAATTATAAGTTTATAATAATCTTTAACTTAAATATAGAATTAATAGAACTATTTTTTAATATTAATAATTATAATATATTAATAACCCTATATTAATATTATAATATTAGCTTATAAGGGGAGTAGATATATATTATTCTCTATAATTTTATTAAGCTCTTCTATATTAATTATAATATAACCTTTTTACTTAATAGAAGTATTATACTAAATTATAAAGTAGGGATAATTAAATAAGGTTAGCTAATTTAATTATATTAATTTTCCTTAGGCTTAAAGCTTATTAAAGGTTTTATTAATAATATCTTTATTCTTTTACTTAAGGAGATATATTTATATAGGCTTAAATAATATATTTAACTTTAATAGAATTAATATCTATTATTCTTCTAGGATATTAATTATATCTCTATTATTTATAAAAAGATCTTAGTATAATTTAATAATTTTAGCTAGTTAATTTATAATATATACTTCTTTATAGATTCTAACTCTATTCTTAAGTATATTCTTAAGACTAGGGTTAACAATAGTACTTAATTCTATAAAAAGAGCCTAATTAATAGATATAATAAATAATATAAATATTATAAGAGCCTTTTTATTAATTATAATTAATAAGGATATAACTAGTATAGCTAATATAATAGCTATTATACTAATTTTAACCTATTTACCCTTTTAACTATTATACTAACTACTAGTTATAAGGCTAGAGTAATATATATTAACTATAAGATATCTATTATAATTAAACTCTTTTATAATTCTTAATCTTACCTTCTTAGAAATAATAATATCCTTATTAATATTATTTTTAATAAAGACCTTTTTAATAGAAGTATTAATAATATAAGTAAATATATTACTAGTATACCTAAGATAGAGATTATAAGAGGACTTAAAGAGAAGGTCTTAATTATCTAACAAAGTCCTATTAAAGATAATAGCTACTAAGGTAGTAGTCTTTATAAGAATTAAGTTTTCTTTTCTTATTCTTAATTACTTATTTTACTAGTAAAGAGTAAATCTAAGTACTTATTAGGATTTTAATATTTTAATAGCTACTAATAGTAATTTATTACTTTATAAAATCTAATACTATAGCTTCTAGAGTAAGAATATCTACTCTTATAAGTATTTTAGCTTTTAGGTTATTAACTAGGTATATAAATTTCTCTTATAATATATATAATAGAAGGCTTTTTATTAACTAAGCTACGGAGAAAGAAAGTTATAATAGAAAATTTATTAAAATAAGAAATTTTAGAATTAAGGCCCCTAATAAGGATACTAGAAGGTATAGTTTTAATTTCTATAATTAATATTATATATCCTAGATTAGAATAGACTTTAATATCTTTACTATTAATAAGGCGGGGCTATTAGTAGCCTAGTTAAATAGATAGAAGGGTAGTTCTACTAAGGTAGCACGTTAATTACTTAACTTAGGGATTCCTAGTTATATAGGATATTTATAATAGGTAATAATATAGTTAATATAATAGCTAATAGCCTCTAGTACCTTATATATATATATATATATTACTAGTATGTTAAATAAATTTATAGATTTAATTTACTAGTATATAAGATAATAATTAAGCTACCTTAATAGCTTCCTTCTAGAGAAAGGCTTTTTAGATCTTAGGGAAGAAATATAAAAAGGCGATAAGCTTATATAATATTTAATAAAAGAGGCTATTAAAGCCTTTAATAGTAAGCTAAAGTAATATAAGGTTATACCTAAGTATTAAAATATATAGTAGAATAATTAATTAGGTTACTAAGTCTAGATACGTAAGAACTAAGTATAGATACTAAGAGACTACTTAGTTATATATTACTAAGCATGCTAGCGTCTTAGTAGGACCCTATATTTTAATACTCCTACTTAAACTATTTATACCCCTAAAACTAAAGAATATTTTAAAAATAATCTAAAAATAACTCTATTAAACTACTAAATACTAAAAATAATTATATTAAATTATAAATTCTACTTTTTATAAAAAATATAGTTATTTAAGATTTTTATTTTAAGATAAAGTTATATATAGTAAAATTATACTAAAATATAATTAGATATATTATAAGAGGGTAAATAATATTAACTATTAATATATTATTAGTTATTACTATTATTACCTAGGCTTAATAGTACTTATAATAGCTAGGTAAGTAGTTATAAGGCCCTACGTTATTATAAGGTCGCCGTTACTAGTCTTTAAGGTAGTTAATCCCTATAACTTAGTAATAGTTTAGGGTATCTTTAAGCTTACTCCTATTAATAATAATACTCCTATTATAATAACCCTTATATTAGCTACTACTTATAAAAGTATATATAAGAGCTTATTAAGTGGAAGTTCTATTAGAAATTAATAGAATAAGATATTTATAATTATATATAAGAATACTTAACCTATTAATTAATAAAGTTATATAAATATACTATTTATAATATACTATTATTACTATTAATACTTATAAAACCTTTTTAAGAAATTATAATAGATTTTATTATAAATCTCCCTTTAAGTAAATAAAAGGATAATATTTATAATATAATCTTAATAATTATAAATTATTATATTAAAGTAGTTAAATATTTATTTATTATAAAGATAGTTAATATTATTAATATTATTAACTTATTATATTATAAAATCTTTTTAAAGTTTAATTAACTAGAAGGTATTATTAATAATTAAAGAATAATATTTATAAATAACTTCTAAGTAGCTATATATTATTATATTAATATAAAAAGAAAGCTTAATACTACTTTTTATCCTTAAATAGATAGTTAAATAAAAAGATAGAATAGTATACTTAAATAATATTTATACTACTATTCTACTTAAAAATAAGATAATTAAATAGAGTTAATTTATTTAATAGAGTTTATATATAATTATATAAAGTATATTAATACTAGATTACCTTTATATAAAGTACTTTATAACTACTTACTTAAGCTAGATATAAAGCTTTTAAAGCTATTATTAAGAGAAGTCCTATTAATATAAAAAGGGTTAAATTACTTTAAAAATAAAGGGAAGGCTTAAAGTAGTACTTATATTAAGTATAAGCTATATAAGTAGAGTATATAAATAAATAATAAAAGTAAAGATAATATAATATAAGTAATTATATCTTATTAAATATAAAGTATATTAAATTAATATAAGTAATTAAGAAAATATTATAATATTATTTAAAGCCTTTTAAAGTCTTTAATTATATTAGTAGTTAGGTATATAAGTTATAACTACTTAATACCTTTTATATATATAATATCTTCTATATCTTACTTATAAAGTTATATAAGAGTAATAATAAGGGTATTATAAAAGTTATATAAATAGAGCTTATAAATAATAAAGATAAATAGGAGGTTAAAGCTATTCTTAATTATAAGATCTCTTATAATAAACCTTAATATTTAGTAAAGTAGAAGGGTTAATCTTATAATTATAATTAATAGTTATATAAATAGGACTTAATTAATATATTAAATATATTAGAAAGATTTAAGTAAGATTACCCTAAGGTATAAAGTTTATATTATATAAGATAGAAAGATATTTTAATTATTATTAATAAAAAAAAGGATACCTAAGGCTATTAAAGGTATTATATTAGAGGCTTATTATATTATATTAATAGTAGTACTAGGCCTATTACTCTTATTACTACTATTAATAAGATTATCCTTTTTATCCTTATCCTTATCCTTTATAATAGGAGGGAGGTACTTTTATAATATATTAATAAGGCTTTAATAAGGCTTTAAAAGAGAAAATAGAGTAATATATATATATTAGTAAAGAATTTTAAGAATATCCTTAAGGATATTTATAATATAGATAGTAATAGTAGGGTCTACCCTAATAGGAGTAGTAATAGTAGAGGGGGTAGAGGAGGTATAATATAAGTAGTAATAATACTAGTAAATAAGCTTATTAAAGGTTTACTAGAGTCTAGTAAGTTAAGGGAGATTAAAGCTAGTATCTAAAGTAATAATAATATTTAAAGCTTATAAAAGGCGAGTATAAGATTAATAGGTAGAGGTAGGGATTTCCTATTTATACTTAATATTAAGATACTTATAATAATTATACCTAATAGAGTTAAGGGAGGCGCGTATATAAATTATACTATTAAAGTGATAAGTAAAGCCTTAATTAAAAATATTAGACTTATAACTCTTTACTTTAAAATATAATATACTAGAGGTATATTATATAAGATAATATAAAAATAGGTTATAAGTAACTTAATAAAAGAGGTTAAGTACTATTATAAAAAGAGATAGTAGGAACCTTCTTTAATTAATAGAGGATAAGTTAATTATTAAGGATTACCTATAAAGTAATTACTAGGATTATAAGGAGGTATAATAAGGCGCGGAGGGAGTAATAATATAAATAAGAATTAAAAAGGACTTAATATAATTAATAAAAAATAAAAATATTATAATTAAAAGAATAATATTAAAGTTATATAAAGGAGGTATACCTTAAGTACTTAATAAACCCTTAATAGTAATAACTTCCTATTTACTTTAAAATATTAAGACTTTAAACTACTTTTATAATAAATTAATAAAGAATAATAGGAAGTATAATAAAAATATATTATAATATAAAGATTATATATAAGAGTATTATTTATAATTATTATAATTAAATAAAATTATATATTCCTTAAGGCTTAGCTTAAAGGGCCTTATAATTAATTATATTATTATACTTTTATTAAAGTTATATTCTATTATTAAGGGAGTATCTCTTATAAATTATAAACTTTTATACTCTTAAAGCTCAAGAGCCTAAATAGGGAGATAATTATAAGGACTAGTTAGGAATATAATACTACTATTAATATAGTATTTATAATATATAATAGTAATATACTACCCCTTTACTTATAATATATAAAGGAGGGAATTCCCCCTTAAAGAGAAGGGTAGTAATTAGTCTTACTATTAATAAGAATAGAGAGTTCTATATATAAGTATATATATACCGTTTATAGTACTTAATAGCTACGTTATTACGTAGTACCCTTATACTCTTCCTCCTTTATATCCTCCTCTATCTCCCTTATCTTCTACTTATTATTATTATTATTATTATTATTATTATTATTATTATTATTATTATTATCCTCCTCTTAATATATAATTAGCTTATATAAAGATAGTAGAATTATTTAATAATATACTTACCTCCCCTAACTCCTTATTACCCTCTATTATAGTAAGGGTAGTTAACCCCTCTTATAAAAGTATTAATATATATTATAAGAAATATATAATAAAAGGATTTACTTATTATCTTATTATATCTAGAATACCTTTAAGGGTAATAGCTATATAATTACCTACCTCTACCTTAAAGTATAATAATTCCTTAGAGGTTTATAACTTATATAAAAATATTTTATTATACTCCCTTAAATAAATTACTACTTTTACCTTAAAGGTAAAGGTAGTAACGCGTATTATAAAGGTAGTACGGCGGGGTAATTTTCTACCTTAAAGGGTAATAATAGGGCCGCGAGTAAAGAGGCTAGATATATAAATATAAAAGGTAAGGTAAACTTATAACCTATTAATATATTATATATAAAGTATATTAAAATCTTATTATTATAAATTAATTTATACTTTTTATAAAGGTAGTAGTACCTCTAATAGGCTCTACCTATCTTATAATTATATAGTAACCTAGGACTTAAGCCTAGGTACTTAGTATACTAAAGATAATAAGGCCTAGGGAGGGCTACTACCCTAGTAGTATAATAGGGAAGAGAGGTATAATAAGAGTATTTAACTATCTATTATAAGAGTTAACTAAAATAAATACCTTTAAGTATAAAGAATATAAGAATAATTTAAAAGAAGTATAATATAATAGGATATTAATAAGGTCTTTAACTATATAATATAATAGACTTATATAAGAAGGTAATTTATAAGTAATATACTTATAATATATTTAAAGATAATTAAAGGCTATTATAAGGTAATATTATATATAAATTAATAAAGGATATTATCGTCGTACAACTTTTATGTAGTAGTCTTAGTATTCCTAGAGAAAATCGTATAATTAGCCTAGTCCCTATACTAAAATATCCTATAAATCCCTACCCTTATATTCTAACTATATTAGTCTTAATTAAGTAATTCTAAAGCCTAGATATATTTATTCTTTAGTATTTTAGACTTCCTAATAATATCTAGCTATTACGTAATAGTTATATATAAAAAGGCGCTTAAGCGGCCTACCTCTAATAGTATATTTATAATAGTAGAGCTTCCTAACTAACGACCCTATATACCTAGTTAATATACTATTAAGGTAGCGGAGGCTAAACTTCCTCTTTAAATAGCTATTCTTACCTTATTACCGCTAAGGGCTATTAGCCTAGACGTCTAGGAGCTATTATAGTAGTAGTAGTAGTAGTAGTAAGAGTACAAGTCTATTATACCTTTACTTATATAGTTAGCTTTACTAATACCTCCCCTATTTATACTATAAGGTACCTAAGTATAGACTCCCTCCGTGTCTAGTAAGGAAGAGGAGGTAGAACTAATAATAGAATATATATAATTTAAGAGGGTATTCTTTAAGGGGGAGGAATATAACTCATATAATTATATCTATACTATTAATAGATTTAAGACGGCTAGAAATATTAGTATATATAATCTTAAATTTAATACTAAAAAGAAGGTAATAATAAACGCCTCCTAGAAAGGATTAGCCTACTTTCTTATTAATATTAAGGTAACCCTTATATAGAAAGGTTAGAAGAAGGATAAGAAATATACTATTAATATTAATATTAGCTAGTATAATACTAAGTAGGCGATACTATATAAATAGATTATAAGGTTTAAGGATATAAAGCTATATATTAATTCCTAGTATATATATATTATAAAAGGGTTTATCTTACTAATAGTATTTACCTAAGTACTATTAAATAGTACTTCTCCTCTTACTTAGGCTAGTTAGAAAGCTACTATTATAATAGCGAGACTTATTTATAAGGCGACTAAGTAATAAGCTTTATAAATACTTACTAAGTAGTAAATAGCCCTACTTATAATAAACTATAAATATAAGGATATTAATTCTTATCCTAACCTCCTATATTATTACTAGGTTTATACTAAAATAGGTAAGTATTACCCTCTAGATTATAAGAATTTTATATAATAGTAAGTAATTATAGATCTTAAGAATAGTTTAGCTAGTCTATTAAGGCTACTAAAGTATATAATCTAGGACTTAAATGAGAATTATATTTAGAAGAAGGGGAGGAATTATATAGTAGTCCTACTAGCTACCCCCTTAGTAAGCTTATTAGCTAGTTCTTTTATACCTTAGATACCTACTCTATAACTACCTTTAACTACGCTTATATTTATACTAACTAGTATATTAGTTACTAATATCTTCTTACTATAAATTATATAGTAGGAGTAAAGGTAAATAGATAAAGAGGATACTATTAAGGTTATAAGAGTAAGGGTATTAGAGCTAATCCTCCTACTATTAAAATATAAAAGTATTAATATTATCCCTCCTATTACCTTATATCCTTAGAGTAAAGTAGTAGAAGGTAATAATTTAAGGGGATATATTAAGTAGTATCTAATAAGCTATTTAAATATTAATAGGCTGTAATAGGAGTATATATTAAACCTAATATAGAAGAAGTAATATAACCTTAAAAGCCTTTAGTTAAAGAAGATAGATCTAGAGTATTTATATTATAAGTATAATATTACTATTAGTATTAATAAGGCTTTAATAAGGGATATAAGTAAGTATACTAAGTAGAAGTATAATAAAGGTAGTCTTTATAATTATAAGATTTATAAGGCTATAAGTATAAATAAGGATAATATTATTAATAAGGTAGATAAGGATAAGAATAATAAAAATAATATTAATACTTAGGATTTAAATATATAAGTTACTTAAAAGAAGAGCTCTACTCTAAGCTAGAAATACTTATTTTTTAATAGGTTTAATACTAGCTTTATAAGTATTTCTAGCTTAAGTCTAAGTAGATAATTTACTATTAATTTAATAGTAGCCTTTTAGGATAGGAAGTATAACTTTAGTAGAGAAGACCTCCTAAAAAGTATTAATTTACTAGTTATTTTCCTATTTCTTAGATATATTCTCTAGATACTCTAGATATAAATAAGCGATTTAATATTATATACCTAATATTTTAAATAGACCTCTTACCCCCCCTTTTCCTACCCTTATAGCTCCTAAATAATATATAATATTTTATAAGAACTACGTAAAGCCTCTAAAGTTATTATTTTCCGTATATACCTTTATCTTCTAATTATTCCACTTAATCTATCTCTTTAGCTTTATAAATAATATCTTAATAGGATTTAGGTCTAGTAAATAAGGAGGGAGCTTAGCTAGGACAACGCCCATAGTATAATATATAACCTCTAGCTCTTTAGAGTTATAAATTAATATATTATTTATAATTAGAATAGACGATATGGAATCTACTCTAGTTTATACGTTTCGCTTAGCGATAGCGGAATAGCTTCTGCCTCCCTAATACTTTATTATTCTTAATAGCCTTAATAGCTTTCTTAATTAATTAATCTATATAAATTAAAAGAGTCCCTATTAATATATAGTAGTAATACTATATAAAAGGCTTCATAATACTAATTAATTATCTTAAACTACTAAAATATTAAAGCTACCCTTATAGTACTAATAATCCCTAAAGTCCTCTAATAGTATAGAGAAGCCTATTTCTCTATAACTAATCTATCTCTATTTATAACTATCTATTATAATAGCGACGAGCCCTAATAATATACTCTACTACTATACTTAGGTATAACCTTATACTACTTTAGCTTACTACTAAAGGCTTTAGTAGCCTCTTTTATTAAATTCTATATAAGTATATTACTTTTCTAGGGTTTCTTCCCTAAGATCTAAGAAGCCTTTCTCTAAAAGGAAGCCGTTAAGGTAGCTTAACTACTACTATCCCTTAATTATTATCTTATTATATTAATAAATTAAATTTATAAGTTTATCTAGGATACTAGTAAAGTATATATTTATAAGGTACTAGAGACTATTAGGTATTATATTAACTATATTATTACTTATTATAGATATCCCCTATAACTAGGGATCCCTAAGTTAAGTAATTAACGTGCTACTTTAGTAGAACTACCCTTCTATCTATTTAACTAGGCTACTAATAGCCCCGCCTTTTAAAAGGTAATTAAATATTTTATTAAGAGTACTAAGTATTACTAAAGTCTCCTATAACTCTTATTATATTTTATAAAGTATTAGCTACTATTAACTAAGAATAGTCCTAAGAGATTCTTATTAGTTAAAATACCTACTATTATATCTTCTACTCTCACTCTATTTAATATTAAGTTACCCTTAGTAATACTAAGTATTACGCCGCTAAATTTTAGTACTAATCCTATAACTTATAGGACTTCTACTAAAGAAGCTATATATAAATAGCCTATTAGACTAGTATAATATCTAGTTATAGGTAAGAATATAGGTTTCACTAAGGCTTAGTATATTAAGTTATAAGAAATGATTACTAGTATTATACTACCGGCCCTACTACTAGCGCTAGGACTTATAGATCCTAGTATACCTCCTAGAGTACCTTTTAATAATAATAGTACTCCCCGCTTTAATCCTAATAATATTAGATATTTCAATCCCTTTTATAATAATAAATTTATAAATACTACCTCTAATATTAAATATACTAGTAAGACTACCTATTTCTATAATATTTATATATTTATAAACTATATTAAGGATATTATTTAAGTAAGGGGTAATACTATTATCTATATAAACCTTTAACTATATCTCTAAAGAACTACCTAGGGATAATATACTACTAAGCTTAAAGAAGGTAATAAATATCTTATTACTTATAATATTAATAAATAGTATTATCTATTAATATAATAATAGAAGGCCCTATACTATATTAATATAGGTACGCTAATCTATAAGAAGTATACTATATAAGATACTTCTTAATAGAGAGAGCCTTAGGAGTACTCTTAAACTATTATAAGAGTAGCTAAGGATTTAGAGATTAAGGTTATAAAGGATTATATTCTTCTTATCTAGTATAGTCTTAATATAGAGTTCTAGCGTAATATCCCTAAACCTAGTAATACTACTAACTATAATAAGTTCCTTACCTTATTAGACCGTAGGAAGTATTAATAGTACTTAAAATCTTATTAGCCGTCTTAGTAAAAATAGCGTAGTAGGTATTAATCTCTATTTTAACTTTCTTAGTCTTAATTTTAGTCCTAATCTTAATAGCCTTCCTAGTAGTTACTACTACCTTAATTATAGTTATAAGATAAAAATAATACTTACTATTAATATTAGAAGCCTCTACTAGGCTATTAACCCTACTAAGGCTATTAATAGGGTAATTAGGGCGTAAATATCTATACCCTCCTAATATAACTTATAAGACTTTAAATAATAGTACTAGCCCTATTAGACGGGTCTAATTTATTTAATAGGTAACCCTAATAAGGTCCTTAATACTAGGGGAATTAAAATTAAAACTAGAATTATAATTAAGGAAATCGCTTTCCTTTTAGACTATAAGGGGAATAATAGTAATAGCCTCTAAGACCTTTATAGGTCTACTAGGCCGCTACTAAGGAAGCCTTTAAGGGATAGCCTTCTTAGAGCCCTTAAGGTTATAAATAGGAAGGTTTATACTAGGATTTTACCTATAAGCCCTTTAACTTCTATTAGGAAGGCTCTTATAAACTATCCTAGGAAGAAACCTTACAATATTATTAAGTATTAGTAATAAAAGATATTAAGGATAGCTATAACTTTAAAAACTATTTCTTTATAACTCCTACTAGGTAAAAGGGCCGCGTTATAATTAATATATAAGAGCTTAATAAAATTATAAAGAATAGTATATACCTACTCCCCTTATAAGCTGATATAATAGTATTAGTATAAGGTTATTAATATATAATAATTATTAATACTATAAGATAGTTTTATTAATTCTATATCTAGGTTAGACATTATTATAAGCTTATAATTATAAGCTATTATAACTAAGAGTAATCTTTAGTAGCCCTTATAAGTTATAAGGGCTCGCCTCTATATATTTAATACTAAACTAATATTATACTCTAGTAATACTAGGCGTTTATTAAAGCCTATATTAATAATATTATTATTTACTTATATACCTTATAAGAGTATATTAAATACTTATATAAGGTCTTTAATCTATTCTAGAAGAAGTATATAAGCCTATTACTATTAAAGTTATATATTAGCTACCCCTCTATTACCCTACTAGGCTAGTATATTAATAGCCTAGGGATATCTATAATAAAAGAGAAAATCGCGGCTATTACCTTACTATAATTTCTATAAAACCTAGCTAACTTAAAAATATTTCTTAGACTAACTAGTTAGCTCTAATTATTAATTAAGAGATATATATAGAGGGCGGACCCTTTATAAAAGAGAAAGGTTATCCTTAATAAGAGCCTTAATATAGGTATAAAAGGTTATATATAAAAGAGGAAGGTAATTAGGGTAATTTTCTATAAGCCTATATAAGAGGAGCTTAGTACTTTTTAGGATTTATAAGAGGCTTTTAGGACTCCCTAATTTCTTATTTATTATAATTATAATAGAGTTCTATATATAGATATAGATACCTTAAAAGTAGTAGGATTTACGGCTATTATATACTATGTAAAGGGAGATCTTATATAGTTATTAAAGCCTTTTATAAGGACTAATATATAGCCTATAATATTTTTTAGTTACTATCTTAATAATATAAAAAAGAACTATTAGCCTACTAAATTAAAAATCACTAATATTATATAGGTTATTAGGAAGGTTTAATATATAATTAAATTAAATCTATAACTAACTATAATTATTTATACTAATTATTCTACTATTATCCTAATATTAAAGTAGTCTACCTTAAGGATTATAAGTATAAATAAGCTAAATCTATAACTTATATAATCTTCTTAATACCTATCTTTATTTAATTTAGAATTATATTATAAACCTAGGAAATTAAATATAATCCTTAATATACTATCAAGACTTTAAATAACTAACTCTAAGAATTTTAATTTATTAGATAGGATTCTTAATATTCTTCTTATATCCTATAATAGTCTTTCCTATAATACTAAAGACTTTAATAGCCCTACTATCTATTATATAATAAATATAGAGATAACGGAGGATTTTAAATCTTAACTATAAACGGGCTATTAGAATAATAAGTAATAGTAAAAGATCCTTAATATATTAAAGCCTCTTATAAATAATAATCTAGATATAATTCTAAAATATAATAAACCTAGGATATTATTTATTCTTAGGGATAGGCTTATTTATTATATTAATAGCGAGAAGAGGTAATATTTATATATTCCTCCTATTATAAAGAAGGAACTATTTAAATAAGCCTATAACTTTTCTAATTATAATAATTATTATAGATATTATAACTAACTTTCTTATATAGTATATATCTAATATCTTACTAGAAACCTCTAAGCCTATATAAGCTACTACCCTTAATACTAACTTAGTTAGATAAGAAGATACCTATTATATAGTAAGTAAGTACCTATACTAACCCCGCCTATACTATTTTATATAATCGCGATAGATTTTATAGTTACTCTACCTACTACGCTATTAGGTATAAATTACCTACTAATAATTACTTATAAGTTCTTAAAGAAGGTCCTTCTTATACTAGGTATTAATACTTAGAAGGCTCCCTAGTAGGCCTAGGTTATAATTTCATCTCTACTAGCGTACGACTAGGGAATTCTATATAGTATTATTAATAATTAAGATCCTCATTATATCTAACTTTTAGCGGGAAGTCTTTAAATATCTTAGTATTAAATTTCTTATATCTATAACCTATTATCTATAAACTAATAGATAGAGCGAGTATACTAACTAAATTATAGAGATTATAATATAATTCTACCTTATATACTATCTAGATACCTAGAATTAATAGGATTATATACTCCTATATATCTAGGCTAATATTAATAACTCCCCTACTATTATAGGATACGCTCCTAATAAGCTCTATTATAGGTTTAGGGTAAATAATAGTATAGATATACTAGCGATTAGTAATATCCCTATAGAAGCCTTTAATAGCTTATAACTTACCTACTAGGAATAGGTAGAAGATATAACTTTAAGTCTAAGTTTAAATATTTTAAAGTAGGATTAATACTATTTACTAGATTAGCCTACTCCTTCTACTTTAATATAATATAAAGTATAATAACCTTAGTAAGGACTTTAATAGCCCCTTTAAAGGGAGAATAGGGTATTTTTAATATTAAATAAATATTTATAATACTATCTTTATAAATAGTATAATATAAGGAGACTCTTATATATATAAGTAGTAAAGATTATTATTTTATAACTAGGTTATAATACCTTACCTACTAATTTTAATACTATTTTATATAATTTAAAGAGGTATTAAGGTATACTAGAGCTATCTTTATAAGATTAAATTAATAAGTAACCTAGGGATATAAAAGTAGTTAATAAGAATTAAATCCTTCCTTTTCTTATCTATTATAATAGGAATATAGATCTTATTAATATTAAGAGGATAGTAAGTATTATTAATACCTTTAATAAGTTAGATATTATCTAGTAAGGGATTAAGTAAGTAGTATTTAATAAAACTTATATATAAGGGCAATAAATATATTAAGTAAGTAGTATTAAGTACCTACTTTTTAGGTTAAATATCTAATTTAATAGTGAAAGCTACGCTAATATTATCTTAAAAGGCTATATAAATTTTAGCTTTAAAGTTACTATTATTATAATTATATTTCTTATTAAGCTTATTATTAGATTTATCCTTAAAGAATTATTTCCCTTTATTTATTTTACCTTTAGCCCTATTACCTTTTCCCTTACTACTACTAGTATTATTCTTTATAAGTAGCTTACTATTCCTAAGCTTAGAATATTCCCTTCAAGTATAATAATATATATACCTTAGAGAAAACCGTATATATTTTAATAATTATTTAAATTATTAAATTATTAATAGACTTTACTATAATTATTATAAAACTGTTAGAAAATTTTAAATACCTTATTAGAAAACATTTTTCCTATAGATTTATTATCTATATTTTTCGAAATTCTTGATAAATTATTAACAAGTTATTAGAATTATTAGATAATTATTAGATTATTAACAAGTACTCCAGACCTAGTAGGCTTCCTCTAAGGTAGTAATATATATAATATTTAATAAGCTTTTAAATAAGCTAGGTATTAAGTTTAGATATAGCCCTATTTTAATTTTTAATTAAAATAGTAGGACTAATAGTAGTAGGAGTATAAGTAGTTATTATAATAAAGTTTAATTCTTACTAGTTAGTTAAGAGGTTAGTTACTATTTAAATAAAGTACTTAATAATATACTCTAGGGAATAAGTTAGCTTTATAATATTAATCTTATTTATTAAGTTATAAGTTTAATTATAATATATAAAATACCCTTTATAAGCTTTATTAAGACTTATATAAGAGAGGAAGATAAGGAAGTTTATTTCTAGCTTTAAATAGGTAGATTTTAAAGTAATTTTATTATAATAAGACTTAAGGTAGACTTTGACTAATATAAAGATATTATAGATTTTATAACCTACCTTAAATAGCTAGTAGTATAAGTTATTAGGAGTATTAAAGCCTACTAATTTATTGTTAATCTTAAGGGTTTCTTATAATATATAAGTATCTTTAATATCCTTATAATTAATAAAGAGGTTATTACTTAAGTAGCTCTTTATAAAATTAATAGCTAGTTTATACTTAAGTTCCTACTTTATTAGGTCCTTAAAAGTAGATTTATAAGTTTTAATATTATTAATTATTAGGTAGTTAAGGGGATTTAAAATAATAGGGGTTATAACCTAGTTTACCTTATAAAAATTAAAAAGGTAAAGTAAGTAGATATTAAGTACTTATATATTTCTTAGATTTATATTTAAAGCCCTTCTAATCCTTCAAGCTTCTTAATATAAAGTAGTAGGCTATTAATTTTATTTATAAATTATAATAATAGTATTTTCTTCTAATATAACTTTTTATAAGGGTAAGTATAAGCTATTAAGGGTTAAATTAAATTAAATAGGTTTAAGTTAATAGTAGTATTAAAGAAATTATTACTATTAAGGGCTTTAAAAGATAATTCTTAAGTAGAGTTACTTAAAGAAGGGGAATTATTAAAGAGGTATTAAAGTATATAATCCTAATTATTTTAATTAAATTACTTATATTTATATTACCTAGCCGCCTTATTAAATATAATATTATACTTTAGAAAATTATATTCAAAGATATAATAACTTTAATAGGTTTTATTCTACTATTACTTAAACTCTTTAATAGTAGTATTAAAGGGAAAGATAGGTAGCTAATATATTTATATTTAATTAAAAGTAGAGGAAGAGCTTATAAATAATAGGCTTAAAGTATTAAAAGATAAAGGAGAATTATTTAAAAGAATGTCTTTATTAAATAGAATTATAATAGGATTAAAAGATAATTATTTTAAAAAAAATAGGGGATCTAGCTACCTTTTATAATATTTATACCTTATAATCTTAATAATTATCGCGTTTTAAGGGGGCTAAGAGATTATATTTTATATTTAAAATAGTTAGGAGTTATTATAATAGGCTAATAATTTAATTCTTTTAACTTTTAACTTTATAAGAGGTTCCTTACCTTTACCTTAAGTTATAGTAGTATTAAAGTATATTAATAACTACTTAATTAAAGCTATATTAACTATCTTATAAGTAGTTTTTTTAAAGTAGGTAAAGTAGTTTTAATATTACTTTTGTTTAATAGATTAAGGTTATACCTCTTTTTTTACTACCTTAATATATTTATCCTACTAAGTAGGTTAGTATTTTATATAAGTAGAATTAGTATTATTTAATATACTTAGCTAATTAGTAGGTACTATTATAAAGAAAATCCTAGTAGTACTAACTTCTTTAAAAGAATCTTAATAGCTAGGAAATTATAACTTTAAGTCTTAAGGCTTCCCCTAAGTTTCTTTAATTAATTAATTATTATATAATAAGCTTACTTATTAATTAAAGACTAAGGGTACTTATAATAACTAGTACCTTATAATATAATATATATATTATATAATATACTTATATAATACCCTAGACTTTATATACTTAATTAATAAGCTAGTAGGCTAAATAAGAGGTAGTTTAAATAAATACCCTATATCTAGGCTTATAACCTATTAAAATAGTAGGAATAGAATACTTAGTTAATTTATTTAACATTATAAGAGTATCTATTTATATATACTAAGACTTACCTTCCTTACTAAGAGTATATTTTAATATTAATATCTATTAAAAGGAAGAGGAAATTTTTAAAGGCGAAGAGATAATAATTTATATACAAAATAAAAAGGGAAGGATATTATTAACTTATTATTAATTTTTTTATAAAGGCCTAAGCCTAACCTTTCTACTATTAAATATTATAATTATTAAAAGAAGGAATATATAAATAAGGATTATTAAAGTATAAAATTAATAATTATAAGTATTATAACTAATAAGCCTATAACTAGTAATAAGCTAGTTAAAAAAGGCTTATATTTAAAAAACCCTTAAGTACTATAATTATATCTACTATTATAATATAAAGGAAAAAGTAGATATAATAACTTATTATTATAATATAAGTAGAGTATAAGTAATTATAAAGAGAATTTATTATATTAATTAACTTTAGAGTAGATACTAATTATATTAATATATACCTAGTAAAGGAGTAGGAGTAAGAAATAGATCCTAGCTCTAATAATACCTTATGTAGTAAGGTTAAAAATCTAATATTATTACTAGGTTCTTATATAGAGTAAATTAAACTTATTAGCTCTAATAGTATTATATAATATTATAAAGGCGCCTTTTATATAATAGTAAACCTTAATTATAACTTCTACCTTAGGTATTTATAATTAGAGGAATAAAATCTCTAAATAGATTAGCTTATATAGAACTAGTAATTTACTATTAAAAAAGTAATATTAAGGCGTATTTTAATACTATTAAAGACTTAAAGGAGTAGCTTAATAATATTATATTTATTATAATATACTTAAAAGTAGGTAATAAGAGCCTACTATTTAAATTAAGCTCCCTCTAGAATTTTAGGAATTTTAACATATCTTTTTAATTAAGAATATTAAGGCGCTACTAGCTTATATACCTTATAATTATAAAATTAATATAAAGGGGAATAAAGAATCTCCTTTTAACCTACTTTATAAATTATTAAAAAAGAGTTATATATATTAAAAGAGTACTTTAAGTAATCTTTAAAAAAGGGTTAGATTTAATATTTTATAAGCTTAATAAGTATATTAATTCTTTTTATATTAAAATAAGATAGAATACTATATTTATATATTAATTATAAAGCGCTTAATAAGATTATAATTTAAAGTTAATATCCCCTTCTATTAATTAATAAAATATTAATAAGATTAATTAGTATTAAGTACTTAACTAAATTAGACCTTAAGGATATATATTATTACTTATAAATAAAAAAGGCTAATAAATAAAAGATTATATTTTATATAAAGTATAACTATTTTAAATATACAATTATACCTTTTTAACTTATTAATATATCTACCTTATTTTAAGTATATATTAATATAGCCTTAATAGGACTACTTAATATTATATATATTATTTATCTAGATAATATTCTTATCTATTTATAAGATAAAGAATTTTATATTAAAGTTATAAAGGCTATATTATAATATTTTTATAAATTTAAACTTTATATTAATTTAAAGAAATATAAATTTATAATAGTAAAAGTAGAATTCTTAAACTTTATTATTAGTTATAACAGCGTATATATAAATTAGTATAAAGTAGATATTATAATAGAATAGCTAGTATTAAAGATATTTAAATCTTTTTAAGGTTTACTAATTTCTACTATTATTTTATTAAGTACTATTCCTCTATTAGTACGGCGTTAATAGACTATCTAAAAAATAATTATCTATATATTAATAATATAGATTTAATATTAAGTGTTATTATAAGAGTATTAAGAGGTATTATTACTTATATATTTTAACTTTAGAAAAGAAATCTAATTAGAGATTAATACTTTAATACTAGCTCTTATAGCTATTTTATTATAAACGTTCCTAATTAATAATAAAGGGGTAAAGGTAGAGTAGTATCTAATTACTTTCTATTCTTATAAGCTATAACTTAGAAGAAATAGCGGAGAATAGCTTAAACGCGTAAGTACTAAGTAGCGAAGCGTTTAAGAAACGCGTATAAGAGGGGAGCGGGGGAGTAGTAGGGCGCCCTAGCCCTAAATAGGGGACTACTAGGGGTAGAGGTAGTAGAGCTAGAGAGGGAGGAGAGTATAGAGAGTTATATATTAGGGTAGGGGTTATAAAGGCCTTTACTCTACTTATAAGCTTAGTAAATATAATAATACTTAGATTATAATATATATATATTATAAGAACTATAAATAAGCTAAGTAGCTAGGCCGTTATAATAATAGTAGCCTTTAAGGCTATTAAGAATATATAATTTAAGGACTTAAATATATCTAAATAGAGGATTTTAATAGTAGGTATTAGCCTAGTATAAATATATATTAAGGAACTCTAATAAAAAGGGGGAGAATATAAGGAGAGAGTATAGGACCTTAGTAGGCCTAGGACTACTAGTTAGGCTAATATCCTAATAAAATAAGGCTCCTTATAAGGTTAATAGAAGTAAGGGAACCCCTTTATAAGGAATATACTACCGCCCCCCTTATAAGGGCTATATATATAGATATTAAAGGTAGCTAAGGCTAGGAGGGTCTAATAGATATTAATAATATTAAAAGATAAGAAGGAAAGGGAAGTAATAGTAGGAGTAGTAGGTAAGAGGCTAGTTATAATATTCTAAGCCTCTAGCTATAAATACGCGTTAGAAATTATAGTAGTAAATTAAATAAAGAGTAGGGATATACTATTATAAGTTACCTTAATAGAGGTAAGGGAGGCGCTAAAGAGGGAATAGTTATAAGTAAATATAATATACTACTTTATAGTAGTAGTTAAAAAATTATTTAATATAATAGTATATAGGGTATAAGTATCTATCTTTAATATAAAAAACTAGTAGGTAATTAAAGAGAAGATTTAATAGGAGAATAAGGCCCTCTACCCTAATCTAGATATAATAGAGGGGAGGTAGCTAGTAGGTATATATATATTTAAAAAAGCCTACTCCTCCTTTATAATAAGTATTATATTATTAATAATAATAGATAATCTAATTAAGAAGGATTTAATAAAGGTAGGAGAGATAAAACTTATAAAGTAGTATAAAGAAAGGGCTAGACTAATATAGTACTTTAAATACTAGTTATATAAGTATATATATTATAACTACCCTAATAATATATAATATACTAACTATAATTAGGGCTATAATATAATAAAGTATAAGGTAAAGGTTATAAGCGCCTTATAAAGGTACGCCGTATATAAATAATAGGGCTACTCCTCCTAATTTAATAAATACCTAGTAAGGGTTAGGGAGAGATAACGCGCTAAATAATAGGTTATAAATAAGACCCTATTTTATAAGATTAAACGGGAGTATATAGTAGTAGTAATAGATATTAAAGGATTTATAATTATAAGAGTAAAGAAAAAGAGGACGGTTATAACTAACTAGGTAATATATAATATACTAGGTAGCGGGGAGTAGTTAAGATTATAAAGACCTAGGTATAAGCTAGGGAGACTACCTATCTCTAGGAGGCTCCTAGTAAAGGAGCTAGGCTAGAAAATATTAAAGGTAATAATAAGTAGTAGTAAGGAGCTATTAGATAGTATTAATAAGCTACTTATAGAAGTAGTAGTGGGTAGCCTCACCTACTAAGCTAGGGAAGGTGAGTAGGCCGCCCTAGGAGAAATAGATATATAGGAGGAAGGTAGTAGTAGTAGTACCCTAGGCCTAGATATCTAGTATACTAACCCTAAAGATACTATAGTATAATATTAGAGGTAAAATAGGTATAATAATAGCCCTATTAAAAGATAGGGTTATCTAAGATATAGATATCTTAGTAATCTAGGAATTATATTATAATACTAGGAACTACTTATTATATAACCCTATAGACTGACCGTCGAGTCGGGATTCGGTACTAAGAATTAGTACCGACCGAATACTCGGGTTAGGGTCTTGGTACTAACCGAAATACTCGGTACTAGCTATTAGTACCGACTCGCTAAGGCCTCGATACCTTAGTAAGTCGGGTTAACCCGACTTAAATTACTAAGGTATTACTAAGACGCTAAGCCCCTAATAAAATAGTAGAAGGAACTAAACTAGTCTCCCTAGAATATATATTTAGAATGATTATTATACTAATAACTTTATCTTCCTAGTATCCTTTATCTTTTCTCTTTAATATAGTAAATATTTATATTACTAGTTTATATTACTCCTACGTTATTATATATATAGGGCCTATACTATATTAACTCTTATAAAACCTAGTAATAAAGATATTAAATTAGAATTAGATAATCTTACTATACTTAATTCTATATTAAGTAATATTTATCCTAGCTAATTTATAAGTTAAGTTAGTTAGGGTATATTAAATAAATCCTTTTATTAGAAGAAAGAGCTTCTTTAAAATACTATTTAGTCTATTAGAAAAGAATTCCTGGAATTAGTACTAGTAAGGAATAATAAATATATTAAATAAAATTCGGCCTCTAAAGTCTAATTTAAAGTATAGTAGGGGTAAACTATTATTAGTAAAAGTATTAAATTAAAGTTAAATACTAAAGTTAAAAATCCCCTTTAATTTAAGAAAATTATATTAGGTAAATAAGTTAATATCTAGGATAATTTTATCTAATTAACTTTAATAGTAGAAGGATTATTAAAGATTATATATAAGAAGTATAAAAAACTTCTAGACTACCTAATAGTAACTAGTAATTTAAGTATATCTAATATAAAGAAATATATTTAAATAAGTAAATACTATTTATAAAAGCGGCTAAATCTATTATTATAAATAGAACTTTCTTTAACTTAGGTAAATTATCTATAGTAATATAAAATAGTAATATAAAACTAATTCTTTAAGATAATATTAGAAGAAAAGTAATATTAGGTTTTCTACTAACTTTTCATAAGAGAAGTAGAATAAATAATTATATAAATACTTTTTTACCTTAAATTAATCTTTTTATACTATTAATTAACTAGAGTTTTAGTAATTATTATTAATAGCCCGTCTAGATTTAACCTTAATCTATTATACTAAATTATAAAGTATAATCTTTTTAGATTTTAAAGGAATATATATAAAAATTAAAGTAGATCTAGAGTATCCCTAATATATTTCTATTATATTAGATACTTAATTTAGTCCTTAAAAGGTCGCTTATCTTAGAGTACTAGTCTATTAGGTTAATACTAATTTTTAATATTAGGAATATCTTATTACTTTTATACTACTTAATATCTATTATTCTAGGTATTTACTTATAATAGAAGTAATAAAGATATTAACTATTTATAGAATTAAAGATAAACTTTTTAGGTTTATTACTAATAATACTAGTAATAATAGAATATTAAAAGATAAACTAGAGAAATCTCTTACTTAGCGTAAAATCTAATAGGATAAATTATAGAACTCTATTCCTTATATAACTTATATCTTTAACCTTATAATATAAGACTTTATTAAAGCCCTAGATTTAGAAGCCTTAGATAATATAGTAGTATTATTAGAGGATACTTAAGTTAAAGATATCTAAGTAAGTATAAGTCTATCTATTATTATTAAGAAGGTATAGTATAATAGAAGTAATATAAATTAGTAATATACTTACTAATATTTATAATAGATCCGCGCTCTTATAATAGCTATTAACTCGTCTCCTTAATAAAAGCTTAGTTTTTAATAGCTATAAGAAAGCTCTATTAGAAGACCTAGAAAACTTAAATAAGATATTTATATTTATTAGAATTCTACCTACCTAATACTTTATTATATATTATTAATTCTTAGATAGATGAAAATATAATTAATCTAAAAATTAATAAGATTAACTTTAGCGGATATAAGTAGTTAATTATCTTACTACTTAGAAATATATTAAATCCTATCTATTAACTTACCTTAATAGTTTCTTAGATAATAAATATAGGTATATATTTAGGGTTCTAATTCTATAATATACTTTTTAATTATTTTAATTATACTAAAATAATAATATATAATAGTAGGATACTTAGTAGAGTAAGTATTATTAATACTTATAAAGTAGCCTTAGTAAAACTTACTAAGTATTATTTTAAAATAGAAGGTAAAGGTAGATTAATATATAACCTTACTAATATTTTAGACCCTTTTATAAAATTAAGTCTATATAAAACTTAGGATAAATAAGAGGAGTTAAATAACAATAATACTTTAACCTCTTATAAAAAGATATATAAGAATAAATTTACTAACTACTTTTATAAGTATTATAAGATAATACTAGTTATTAGAAGGACTAATATATAAGATATATAGAATATTAATAAGGTAATATAATATAATAATATATTTAAATTTATATTAACTAGTAATAGCCTTTAATAAGAGTAAGGAGAAGGCTACTTTAATATCTAAATTATAGGTCTTTATTATAAAGTAAAGCTATTTAATACTTTTATACTAAAAGTCTACTAGAGGATATTCCTATATAAGAATATTAAAAGAATAATACTTTAGCTTATCTAAATTTAATATAAATAGCTAAGGATATCCTTTTATATCTAATATTATTTATAGGTATTAAGAGAGTCTTTAATCTTACTTAAAGAGTATATTTATAGGATCGCGTATAATTATAACTAGAGTTTATAAAATAAGTAATACTTCTAAAGTATTATAATTATATTATAGGTTTAAACCCTAAAGAAGCTCTTACTAAATCCTAGGATATTCTTTAAAGGGAAGAAGATATTAATCAAAGTATTAATAGAGGCGAAGATCCTTTTAAGTTAGAACTAATAGATATCTTAAGATAAATAGATTAGTAGTTATTATTTTAAAGTTATTTAATAATTAGGTAATATATTTAAAAAGTAGGTTTAATTTCTATATATATATATAAAGGTAATATAAAAAGGTAATATAATTCTTTATCTTACTAAGAGTATTATAATACTAAGAGTGGCGTAATATTAAGAGCGCTATAATACTAGGAGCGCTATAATACTAGGAGCGCTGTAATACTAGGAGCGTTATACTATCCTAGACCTACCCTCTACTCTTAATATTATAAAACTATTACTACCCTTAAGCGCTAAATAGTATAATATTAAAGCTCCCTATTAATTCCTTTATAAGCTTTAAATCCCTTTATATAATAGTAATATATTTAGCGTAGATATAAAGTAGATTTAAATCTATATTATAAGATATATTAATAAGTAATTATTATAAGGATTAATAGTAATATAAAATAGTAATATACTTACTTAAGAGAAAAGATATTATAAATACTTTTATAATATCTTATAATACTTTTAAAGCTAAACTTTAGATTTAATATAAGTCTACGCTAACTCCTATAATATCTATTATAACCTCCCTTATAATATAACTAAATAGTAGCTTTAGGATAAGGTTATTAATAGATTTTTAATATTATCTTATCTCCCTTAGAGCTTTAAGACTTAAGTTAACCTTATACTTTTATCTTTATATTATTAATTTTAATACTACTATTTATAAAGGATTAGCTAATTATATTTTAATATATTACCTATTTATATTACCTTTCCCTTCTTATATAATAGCTTATTTACTCCCCTACCTTATAAGGGTTTACCCCCTTTAGTAGCTAGTAATTTTAGTATTTTATTACCTAATTATACTATCTACCTATTAATATATAGAGTAAGAAATATATTATAAAATAATATTACTAGTCTACTTAGTATAAGCTATTATTAAAGTTATTAAATATATATAATAATAGATAAAAGAAGGAATATAAAGTTTAGAAGTTTTAATATAAGGTAAAGTAATATTAAGTAGAATATTCCGCGTGATTATAGGTATAATTATAAGTAGAATTACCCCTTAAAATCTTCTTTATAACTCCTCCTACCTCTATATACTTAAGATATTATAATAAGATAGGTTATTAATATATAATAAGTATTTATTACTAATTATATTACTTAAATATATTATTAGATAAATAAGCTAATATAATATTATAATAATATTAAGTCTTTATAACTAGAATCTTAAATTAATCGCGAGTAGAGAGTATATAAAAGACTAGGATAATAATAAGAAGCTATTATATATAAAAGTATCTAATAACCGCGTAGTAGTATTAAAAAGGATTAAGAAGTTAAAGGAATTAGATATATAAAAGATAGCTATTAAAGAGGATTATATAGAGCTAGTAATTAGGGTAAAGGATATTATAAAGGAGGAAAAATATAAAAGAGGGATTTATAATAATATAATTAGGTAATATAATACTTCCTAAATAGCTAATATTATATAATAGAATATTTTAAGATAGAGTTACGCCTTAAAGATAATAAAGAGGCTACTAAGGAATAAGCTAAGCTAGATAAACTAGTAAATTATATATAGAATATAAATAGTATAACTAATTCTATAAAAGAGGTAAATATATAATTAGTCTTTAATCCTATCTTCTAATTAACTTAACTTTTAGAATACTTCTAAGGAAGATATAGATACTATTAGGCTAGAATTTACTAGATTTAATCTATTAATTATATAAATTATTAAGTAAAGGATTATATATTATAAGGGTCTAGAGGAGTTAAAAGATATATAAGACCCTAATATTATAAATACTTATATTAAGTTTATATAAGAGTATACTAACGCGTTTAATATAAAGGATTATATTATACCTAACCCTATAAAGAGGAATTAAGATAAGGAGGGTATCTTAATTAAAGTTAATACTAATAGGAAAGAAATTAAGTATACTATTAAGGAGGATAAAGAAGAGAATAGGGAATATAAACTAGAAGATACTAGTAAGACTAGTAGTAGTAGTAAGGATAATAATAGTAAGGAGGATAGTAATAAATAGAAGGATTATAAGTACGAGATTATAGAGATATCTAACTAGATAGATAGGCTATCTACTAATAACTATTAAATAATTATATTACCCTTTTATATTATTATAAAGTATTCCTAATATTATAGTCTAGTAAAATACCCTTACTAAAACTAAAGTCTTAGTAATTTAAGTTAATACTTTAGTACTAATACTTAGTACCTACCTAGGTATTAACTTAAGATACTTAGTACCTATATAGGTACTAACTTAAGATACTTAGTATTAGATTTTAGTATTAAATCGCTAAGACTTAAGTCAGGTACCCGACTCGAGTTTAAAGTACCGACTCGACGCGTTTAGTCTATAACCCTAGCTCTAGGGCGTTCTTTCTAGTATATAAAGTAGAGTAAGGTATATGAGTATATTTCTATATTAATAAAAGACTCTAGATAGATAGCTAGGACGCGGAGTTCTTTATAAAAGATATTAATACCCTTAAGCTCTAACTTTATACTTAAGGGGAAGGGGGATATTAAGTACGCCTCTAGATATATAATATATATAACCTAAGCCTATTACTAGTAATAAGTAAGAATCTATTAAGCCTTTAAATAGTAGAGGAAAAGGTTAGCTACCCTAGGGAATATATTATTATAAGGGATTTTAACCTCTATTACCCTAATTAAAATAACCTAGGATATTTTTTATACTACCCTAAAGTAGACTAGCTAGTAGGAATTATATCTAATAATAAGATAGATCTAGCTCTACTAAATAGGATAGTTACTTAAAGGGTAAGGGGGTTAGAAAGTATAATTAACCTAGTCTTTATTATACCTAGGCTCCTTAGCGCGGTACGGGCCTACTAGGTACGCTTTAAGCTATAATTTAGCTCTAACTACCTTCTTATATATACGGAGCTTAACTTAAGGGTAGAGGAATAGTAATATACACCTAAGAGATTATAGAAAATAGTAGACCTAGGAGAGATTAAAAATAGGGCTTATATATTAAGCTAGAAGCTAGGCCTTAAGCTATTAGAGATTATAAACTAAATAGATAACTACCTCTTATAACTCTAATAGGGCTTAAAGGGGATAATAGAGGAGATAGTCCCCTAGGTAAAACCTAGGGGTAGGAGGAGAACCTTCTAGAACTTAAAGTATTAGCTTATTATAGAAAATAATATAAAAAGTATAAAGGTATTTTAATAGAGTAAAGATACTATTATAAAGGGAGCTAAGAACGCGGCTATTAAGGAGAGAGATAGGATATTATAAATAAAAAAGGTAATTAACTTTAAGAGGAAGGTTTATAATACTACTAAATTATAGAAGGGTATATAAGGCCTTATTAAGTAGGTAAGAAATAATAACTTATTATTATAACCCCTCCTTAAGTTTCCCCCTTTAAGAAGGGATAATAGGGACGGGGTAGCTAAGACCTTTAAAGAGAAAGTAGAGGTCTTATAAATAATATTCTTCCTACCCCCTTTATAAGCTAATTTAAATAATATTAAGAAGGTAGAGTACCTACTACTACTAGTAGACCCTAGTAATAGGGTAATATATAAGGAGGTCTAGTAGGCTATTTATAAACTAAAGTAGGATAAAGCCTTAAAAATTAATAGGATCTTAAATTAGTTTCTTAGATTAATAGTAGATAAGCTCCTTAAGAAGCTCACCTACTTATTTAATATATACTTCTCCCTTAACTATTACTTAAGGGAGTTTAAGAAGGCTAATATAATTATCTTAAAAAAGCTAAAGAAGGAAGATTATATAATATTTAAGGTATATTATCTAATAGTACTACTAAGTACCCTTAAGAAGGCCTTAGAATTAATAGTTATAAAGTAACTTAATAATTATACTAAGAGTTAAAGCCTCCTCCCTTAAGAATAAATAGGGGTATAAAGGAAGAGGTTAATAAAGATAGTATTAGAGATTATTATAAAGGTAGTATATATAATATAAGATTATAATAGGGCTAATATAACTAGCCTTCTCTTACTAGATATTATAGGAGCTTTTAATAATATCTCCTACTAGAGACTTATTTATAACCTTAGGGGAAAGGGGATCCCCTATTATATTATAAGTTAGACGGAAAGCTTCTTAAAGGGGAGGTACTTATCTATTATTATTAGAAAGATAATAAGTAGAATAGAGTTAATAGAGATAAGGATTCCCTAGGGGTTATTAATTTCTCTTATCCTCTTCCTATTCTTTAACGCGCTACTTATTAAGGAGTATATAATTATTAAGTTATAATTATAAGTTAAAGGGTTTATAAATAATATCTATCTACTAGTATATAAGAAAATTATAAAAGGGAATTATAAAACCCTAGAACTAGTATATAAGATCTACCTTAAATAGGCTTTAATATATAAGGTAAGCTTCGCCCCCTAGAAATATAAGTTAATTTACCTTACCTACTACCCCTACTACTTTAATATAAGCGCGGTAGTTAGTTTAAGGTATATAATAATAAAACCCTAGGTAGAGATCTAAGTCCTAGGACTATATATTAATAGTAAATTATAATAGGGCTTATACTTAAAGAGAGTATAAGTAAAGCTTACTACTTAGAGCCTAACCCTTTTTATAATATTAATATTAATATAGGGAGCTACCCTTAATAAGGCTAGGAGGGTATATAATATAATAATAAGGTTAGTAATAACCTACGCGTCTATTATATAATATATATTATAAGGCCTAAGGGAAATAAAGAAGGTATATATAAGGAAGCTTAAAGTTATCTAAAATAGCTACTTAAGACGCGTATTAGGGGTATATAAAGCTACCTTAATATAAGTATTAAAGGTAGAGGTAGGGATAGCCCTTATATAATTAATATTAGACTATTTAATTCTCTACTAGTATATATTAAAAGGAATTTACTTAGTAATAATAATAGGGAATAGATATATCTAGAGGAAGCTTAAGGCTAGGAGAGGGAAGAGGAGAAAGGTAGTAGAGTCCCTTATAAAGGAGAAGAATAAGTAGGCTTTATACTCCTTATACCTAGATAACTAGAATATAATTATAATTAAAGAGGTAATCTAATACCCTTAAGGAATTAAGAAGAAGATATACTATTAGTAGAAGTCCTCCTAGGAGGTAATATAAGGAGAATACTAGGTAAGACTAAGGGCTAGGGATTATCCCCCTACCTAGCTTAAAGGCTTATAAACTAGTAGGAGGGCCCTTTATAAGGGCTTTTAAAAGGTAGAGAGCTCTACCCTTATATAAATAAAGATAGGGAAGATAGGGCTAGCTACCTTTTTATATTAGTATAAAGTCCCTAGCTTTATATTTATAGGCTATAAGTATAGCTAGTATAAGTAGGATATAAGATATATCCTTATTAACTACCCTAGGTTTTATAACTACCGCTAGGAGCTAAGGGATACCTTAAGGATATTAGATACTTATAAGATACTTATAAGTATAAAGGAGGTAAAGTAGATAGTAAAATAGATAATCTAAACTAGGATACTAGGCTAATTCTTACTTATAATAATATAGCTATATTAGGATTAAGCTAAGGCGTAAGTCTTTATTATTAGAATAATACCCGCTACTATAATATATAATCTAGCCCTAGGGAGCTAGGATAATAAGGTAATAAATATAAGTACTAGGTATAAAGAGCCGAATATAGTATAAAGAGAAATAAACTAGAAGTTATAAGGAGATAGGAATAGTAAGGGTTTTTACCTAGGCCTTTATAAGGTATAAGTATACGGTTTCTATTAATTTAGGTACCTAAGTTAGGTCTACTAACCTACTAGTAAACCCTAGAGATATTATATTAATAGAACCTTACCCTAGAGAAATATTATTAGGTACTTACCCTTATAGCTATATTAATAAGGGTATTACTCCCTAGTAGTATATAGCCCTTATTAATATAACTATTTAAGTAGTTATTCCGCCTAGGAACTCTTAATAACCTACTCCCCCTATCTTTAAAGAGACCCCCCGAGAAATTACTCCTTTATTAGCTCTTAAATATTATCTAGATATACGTCGCTAGTACGCCTTATAATAGGCTAATTAAGATAATAATATTAAGTACTAGCCCCCTATTTAATAAGGCTTATACCGGCGTCTAAATAATATATATTAGGGGTAGATACTAAGCTAGGGATATTAAGTATATAAGGATCCCTAGATAGTAGGAGATATAATACCCTACCTAGTTATGAAATTATTTAATATCCCTATAAATAGATATTTATACTATAACGTACTATTATAAAAATAATAATATAGTAACTTAGGGGATAATTAATAGCTATATTATAATAGTAGGAAGAATAATTAGCTATCTCCTAACTAGTTATATAAGCTAGCTAATATTAACTTATTACCTAAGAGGCCTTAAAAGGAGGCTAAGCTAAGGGCATAATTTATTAATAAATTACTTAGTAACGTAGATAATATTATTCTTAATAGATAATCTATATAAAGGAGGACTATATATAATAAAGAATTTTTAAATAATATTATTAGTTATAATGACTATCTATCCTTTACTAGTAAGGGTATGACTAATATTAATACCTATATTAATTAAATTACCTTCTAGATCTAGGGGTCTATTTATTATCTAATAGGTCTACTTATTATTAATAATAGCCTTAGGCTAAAATTCGCCTAGATTTATATACTAAATAGTATACAAGAGTAACTAGATATTTACTATTAATATTTTAATAATTTAAATTAAAATACCCTTATTTCTACTTAATATACCCTCTAGTCTATTAACCTATATATCTAGGGGTTTAAATCCTATTATAACCGCCTTAAGAGAATAAATTATAATATCCTATTAATATTATAAGCATTTATATCTAATAGCTAAATCTTAAATAATAGGATAAGGGTACTTATAATTACCCTACCTTTATAGAAGTAGCTTATATTATAATAACTCCTAATAATATTATAAGAGGCCGGATTAAGCGGGATATTTATATTAAAACTATTAAGAGGGGCCTTATATTAATCCCTAACTAGTATCCTTCTTATATAACCCTCTACTATCCGCTCCTATTTTTATTTAATAAATAGTTATAATATAACTACCTCCTATTAGCTAGCTATTAGCTTCTAAGCGACTATTTACTATATATATTATAATAGAATTATATTACTAGTACGCTTACCTAGTATACCTTAATTAGTAGTAATAATAAACTAGAGTAGGGAGATAGTAGTAACCCTAAGTAGGAACTAGACTAGTATATTACCGGCAAGTATATACCTTAAGGTTATAGTAGGTCTTAGTAAGTAATAAGATATTAATTTTATATAAAATAGATATAAGTAAGATTATTTAATATATTTCCCTAGTTATTTTTCTAGACCTAAATCCGCTTAGTTATAAATAATTCTAAATTATTTAGATAATAGCTAGGGGGTAGTTAATATAATTTAAATAATTAGCTAATTATTATTTAAATCTAGCCTAATTTCTTTGATTATACTATTAATAGTAGATATCTATTTAGTTACTAGGCTATTAATATCTAGATATTAATAGAGCTTAATAACCTAAATTAGTATTATTAGAATTAATAGATTATTTAAGTAGACTACTACTCCGGCCTAATAGATAGGCTTAGTATTAATTTAGATATCTCGCTTAAGGATATTAATAGTAAGGTAACTATCCTCCTATTAATAATACTAGGAAGTCTATATATTATAAAAGTAAGAATATAAAATATTATAATAATAATTTAAAAAAGGGGTAAACCTAAATTTTTTATTACCTTTATATATAATTTTAAGTGGCCTAATATTTAAAGCTTATTAGAACCTAGTTAGATATTAGAGTATTATTATAATCTAATTACTTATATCTTTAATTAAAAGCTCTAGGAGCTAATAAGAGACCTCTTTAAGTAATATATCTTTAATATTTATATAGGCTACTATTATATTATTAAGTTTTAGAAGTAAGGTCTCTTATATACTTATATTCTCTTTATTATATAAAAAGAGGATTAAATCTAGATAATTAGTAATATTAATAGTATTATTTAAGTATTTATCCCCCTTTAATAGGATAATAATATATTATATAAGTTAGTCTTATAATATATAATTTATAATTACTATACTAGGGTCTCTAGTAATAGATATTTTAATCGCGAGAAGAATTATTATAATAAGGCTTTTTTAAAGGATTTTTACTAAGAGATATCTTTTATATTTAATAGGAGTTATCTTTTCTATGTATATATAGTTAGACCCCCTAAACTTAATTCCTCTATTAATAATAGGTAGGTTATCCCTTATAACTTATACCTATTAAAGAAATATAATACCTATATTAATATTAAGATTTATAGCTTTATTAAGTCTATTTCTTATCTATATAAATATATTTATAAGGGACCTAATTAGGCTAATATCTCTCTTACTAGGAATTATACGCGTAATAATAATAATTCCGCTCTTAACGGCTAGTTATAATAGTAAGAGGAGTTAGTAGATAAAATTATAGAGTTCTAATCTACTTACTAGATTAGGTCTATTAAGGCTATTTAGAAGATACTCTTATTTAGTATAAGTATTATAAAGCCCTATATAGAGTATTTATAAATCTATCTTCTAGACTAATAGTATACCCTTTTAAAACTAGCTAATAATTAGGCTACTAATAAGGCTATTAAATAAAAGCTAATAGATAGTAATAAGCTTTATAAGACTACCTTAGGGGGCCTCTCTTAGCGTCTAGTAAAGTGTTGATTCCTAGGTAACTAACCCTTAGTATTAATACTAAGTGAACTTATAGTTAATTTACTATTAATATATAGTTAATAAAATGTTATTATTAAATAATTAGTTATATTAACTCTCTTTTAAGAATTAATTAAACCTCTATTAATATTTTATTTACTTACTATTAAATATAGAGATAATAATCTATCGCTCTAATACCGTACTACTATATTAAGGCCCTTATTACTATTATTAAATAATATAGTAAGATAAAATCTTTATAAGTACTATTTATTATATAGGGAATTATAAAAGTAGAATGCTAGCTATAAATATTCCATATATTATAAATATTATAGGCAGGCCTAATATAAGCTAAAGTCCTAGTCCTAGTCCTAGTCCTATCCCTATTATCTATCAGTACTATCGCTTAGCTAAAGAGAGCTCCGGCTTCTCTATACCGTAGATTATAATAATAATATAGAAAGAGTATAGATTAACACCTTACCGCTACTAAAGTAGGATTCTTATTATTACTATTACTATTATAGAATATATAACCTTTATCCTTATCTAGTAGAGTAATAGACTTATCTACTATAGCCGTCTTTCTATTCTTAGACTCCCGTACTACTAGGTTATTTATATTTAGACCCTTAAAGTAATTTAATATACCTATCTTATAAAATTAATATAGAAGTATTTTATACTAATATAATAAGTTATAAGGTAGAGAAGAATTATTATCCTAATTAAGCGCTAGCTTATATTAGGTAGTAAAATTAGCGAAGATAGCTATTAAGAAGTTAAAAATAGGAAAGCTAATAAAGTTTAATATAGGTATAAACTTTTAAAGAAGATATACTATAATTAGAATTTTTAGATTATTTCTAGAATATTAATAAGGTTTTTAATAAAGTTAAAAATAAACTTAAAAGAACTAGTTAAATACTTATACTTAAATAGCTTAGCTAGCATCTTAAGATCTATATATTATTTAATCTAACCTTATAAATTATCCTTAATAAAACGCTTTACTAATTATTATTATACTCTCTATTAGCTCTAATCTTAAATTAATAGAGCTAGGGAATATACCTTTATATATCTAATAGATTAGGCTTTCTAATTAGTATAATAGTTATTAATCCTAGTCTTTAAAAGCTTCTATTCCTAATTATAGCGGGTAATCTCCTTACCTTAGGTATATTAGATTAGGCGGGCTTTAGGGTATAATATAAAATAATAGATATATTAAATTTAATATATATCTTAAAGGTTACTTAAACTACTTTAGATATCTATTAAAAATTTACTTAGTCTATTAAGGTCGGTAGTATCTTATACTAGTAGTCTACTAGTAGAGGCCTTCTTATTATTCTTTTAATATTATTAAAGCTCTTTCTCTACTATCTTATCTAGCTCCTTATTATTATCTATCTACCTATTACTAATATTACCTATATTTCTAGGATTATTATCCTCTATTATACTATAACTCTAAGAAATATAATTAGTGTAGTATAGAATATTAATAGAGGCTTTAAACTAACTATTAAAGTAAATAGCTTCTATCTTATATTAGTCTTTAATAAAATAAAATTAGAGTCTTTACTATAGTTATTAGAGACTTATTTCCTCTTCTTAGGAACTAATAGGATTAGAGGTAGTTTATTATTATTATCTATAGTCTTAATATTATTCTACTTAACGTATTTCCTCTTCTATAAGGTAGGCTTAATAGTAGTCTTATATAAGTCCCTCTTTATAAATACCTTTAAAGATATTAATCTTATAGATATCTTAGAAGCGCTTATAATAGAGTACTAACTATTAGTAGGATTTAATTACTAAGAATTTACTATTATAGAGACAGAAAAATAATAGAGAAGAAAAAATAATAGAGAATAAATACTATAGAGGAGAAAATATAATAGAGAATTAATACTATAGAGAATATATTATAGGGGTGGTAAGGGGAGATAAGGAGAATTACTTAGAGAATAGATAGGTATAATATTCTAAAGCTTAAATTAATACGCGTAACGTAACTATAGTAAGGTACTAGAAAATATTTTACCTTAGGAATTTTAACTACTAACCCCTATATTAACGCTATTTTACTAATATTTATAACTCTATATATAGATCCTAACTATATTATATATATTAAGAATACTTATAACTCCTCTTATAAGATTCTAATACTCCCTATTATAGCCTCTACGCTATATTATATCTAATATAATCCCTTAGATATACTATCCTAATACTATCTTTTATATATATATACTTTATATACGCCTATATAATAAGCTATATATCTACCTAAGGTAGGAGGATCTATTTATAACTACTAGGGATATTATAATTTTTATAGTATTAAGTAGCTATTATACCTAGTAGTAAATAGTATAATTACTTATAGACTTTCCTAGTAGTACTAGGCTTAGTAGCTATAATAGGTAGATAAGGCGGTTAGCTTTAATAGTTTAGCCGATATATTAGATAATATCTAGGAGGTATTATTAGTAGCATAATTATATAAATAGTATAAGATAGATATTATAATAATTTTAATAGTAAGATATTTTCCCTATTTCTCTCTAGTATACTAATAACTTATATTAATAGTAATAAGAGGAATTTATATATATAGGATAATATAACTTAGGACCTCTTAATAGGCCTTAGGATAACCTAGTAAGATTTTATAATTTCTTATTTCTACTAATTTCTTAATATTAGGTATTATCTAATATTAGTATATAAAGCTATCTATTATACTATTATACCTTCTACTATATAGCTAGCTCCCCGCCTTTCTATAGCCTAATACTATTCTAATATCTCGCCTTATAAATAGCTTATTAGGCTTCTTATAATAAAGAGGAATCCTAGATCTTTAATAGATAGTTATAAAGTTAAGCTTTTATATTATGAATAGCTAAAAACGTATAAGGGTTATAAAGTTATAAATAGAAGATAATCCTATTAGAGATAATTAGATTAAAGATAGATCTATTTTAAATAGGTAGATTTAGTATAAATATCTTATAATCCTTAATAAGGTTATTATAACTAGCGGAATTATTAGTTCTATTCTTAAGTAGAGTATACGTAGTATTAATTTTAATAGGATATAATTAGTATTAGTAATAATCTATTCAATTTAATTAATAATACTAGACCTAATAATCCGATTAATAATATTATTAATTAAGATTAAAATAATAATAATAATAATAATAATAATAATAATAATAATAATAATAATAATAATAATAATAATAATAATAATAATTTATTAGATAATCCGCTAGTACTAGATAATATACTACTAGAGCTAGAGCTACTTATAACGGAGTTTATAGAAGATTTTAATAAGCTAGTATTAAACTAAGCTATGGAAGAAGAAGAAGATAACGAGACTAATTTTATATAGCCTCCTAGCCGTTAAGCCTCCGCTATAAATCTTTTATAAGAAGTCCTATATATAAGTTCTTTAATTAAGCTAGATCTATTTATTATAATATTTAGTCTATAGTATTAAGTTATAGGTATAAGTAGATATAATTACTAGAGTCTATTAGAAGTATTTAGGCTACTAGAAAATATTAAAATATTACGGGATCTTCCTAAAATAATTAGTACTATTAAAAAGTATATATATTAGTAACTACTAGTTATAAAAATATAAAAATAAGAGGTCCTAGTTATAATATAGTACCTTCTTATATAAGGGGTTAAGAATATTAATAAGCTAGCTACTAAAATAATATATTTCTTTAATCTAGTCTACCTATTTAAGACTATATTATTATCTTAATTATTTTATAATAAAGTCTATTTTAGCCTTATATATTTTATAGATTAGCTAAGTAAACTCTACTATTTTATAATGTAGGCTACTTTAATTAAATTATACTCTAGTAAATATATAATTAATTAGAGTTAATAGGCTATTCTACCTTCTAATTATATTTATTATTATTATATATAATCTTAATACTAGTATTAGAATTCTAAATATTACTTCGGCTATATCTTTATAATTAGTAAAGACTATACTAGTAGAGTAATTATATAAGGAGCTATTACTATTATTATAAATCCTCTTTTACTATTATTATATTTTAGTATTTTATAAGATAATTACTTAATATCTTTATAATCTATAGCTAGAGAGCTCTTTTTACTAGATAAAGACTTTAAGTATCTTAGTTAGTAGTAAGTCTTCTACTAGGAGACTAATATTCTCTTTAACTATAAGTATAAAGGTCCTAGATCTAGTAATCTCGCCGCCTATTAAAGTAAATTTATTATAAGAATAATATAGGATAGTAATATTATAGATACTTAGCCGCTAATATAATTAGCTCTTTTATAGGGAGAATTAAAGCTTTCTATATAGTTTTAAAGTTATCTACTTAGCTTTACTAAGTCTCCTATTACCTACCTTCCCTTATTAATATTTATTAATATATTTAGACTCTATTATAATATATATTATTCTATTATAGGTATATATATTATAATAGTAGGACTTAACTAGTAAGAAAGAAAGTAATAAGCTAATATCCTTCCCTTAGCTCTTAGACCTTATAAAAGTAGTCTTAAGGATATTATTAAGGTCCTTAGACCTAGATTTATTATATTAAATAAGGGCTTACCTAGTATTAAGATTAATAATATATCCTAGACTTTATATATATTTATAATAGTATTTACTAGTAATATAAAATAATAGATAGAGAATTTAGGATTTAGCTCTCCTCTAATAAATTAAAGCTATAAGAAGTACCTAATTATAAAGTTATAGAAATTAAAACTAATATTTAATATTCTACTTAATACTTAATATTATTATAAAGTTATATTTAAATAAAAATATACTAGGAGTCTACTATTAGTAAAGTTAAAGATATTTCTTAAATCTCTTAGTATATCTACTAAGTAGATTATATTAGTTTATATTACTCCTACCTTAGATATAATCTAATTAAAGCTTATAGATATAGTATATTCTAAATTCGCCGGTATTATAAAGTAAGCTTAATACTACCTTATTAATACTATCTTTATATAACTAGGCCTTAATACCTATATTATAAAGATTAGGACCTTCTCTTTCCTACCTTTATAAGGTAGATTATAATTACCTACTTATTACCTAAAAAGTTATAAGATATAAGAATATACTTAACTATTAATAATTACCTTAGTCTTATTATATACTTAGCTATAATTAAGATATATCTAACCCCTCTTCCTTAAAGTTATAAAAGTTATAATTTATCTAAGTTTAAACTTAGATACTATTAATTCTATTATCTAATATTATATATAGATAATAAAGAGTAATACTATTATACTATTATAATATATAAACTAATAAGATTAGGATAATCTAATAATTATTCTTTATACTATTAAAAAGGTATTCTAATAACTTTACTAATATATAGCTCTAGTATTAGCGTCGGAGTTTAAGAGGGGAGAGCTCCCTATTTTACTAGCTATATCCTAAAATAACTTAAATAAAGATAAGGTTAGTACTAAATATAAAGATAGTAAATTATAGTATATTAATTAGGTAGATTTTAATATACTTATAAAATCCTTTTTAGTTAGTAGTAGAATCTTAAAGAAGGCTATTATATATAATATTTTTATATTAAGATTAAATATTTATATTAGTCTATATTTTAATAATATTACTTCTAAATATACTACGCCTAATAATATAACTATATTTTCTAGTAAAGATAAGTATTAAGGCTTTAAAGTAGATATCTTAAATACTAACTTTTATAAGGTAATAAGGGTACTATTAATAAAGGAAGCTATATATTTATAAGGACTAGTTAGGAATACAGTACTACTATCGACGTGGCGTCCATAGTACGTAGTAGTACTACGCTACCCCTTTCCCTATAAGATATAGAGGAGGGAATTCCCCCTAAGGGGAAGGGTAGTAATTAGTCTTACTATTAATAAGAATAGAGAGTTCTATATATATATATATACTATTTATAATACTTAATAGCTATATTATTATATAGTACCCTTATATTCTAATTACTCTACCCTACTTAGGGGTAGTAGCCTAACTATTAGTAAGATAAGTAGAGAAGGGTTATTATAGGTATAAGGAAAAAAGGTTAATTAACTATTATAAGTAACTTACCCTAATATAAGAGACTAAGCTTATAAAGAAAGTAAGTCTTAAGAATTAGTTAATAAATTAATAATAATAATATTATAATTATAATTAACTATTTAGGAGTAGCTATTAGGTATATAAACCTAGTCCCTACTACCTAAACCCTAAGAAGTACTATTATAAAGGATATAAGAACTTAAAGAAGAAGTCTTTAAAAAGTAGTAAATATAATATTTATAAGAGTTAGAGCGGGAAATATATATTAATAATACTACTTAAGCGGGTTATTAATATTACTTATTATTAATAAAAGAATTAGAATTAAAGCGTCCTTAATATAAAACTTATATTCTTAAGCCGTAGGACCTATATATATATAATAAAAAGTTAATATAAGAATATTAAAAATAGTATAATAATATAATTAATATAATTAAAATAAGTATAACTTATTTTCTTAATAACTTTATAAAAATCTAATATATGTTATAATATATAATCTTAGACCCTAAGGCTATATAATATAAGTATATAAAGGATATATTAAAGGATAAATAGTCCTAGGAATACTTTAATAATTTCTTAATAGATTAAATAAAAGATCTTTTAAATTAATATCTAATAACTAGTAAGTATTACTTAGAAGCTAAGTAAAAGGAATATTAAAAGATTATAAACTTTATAAATTACCTTATTAAATTAAAAAGATAACTTAAATTATTAATAAAATATATACTTTATAATAACCTTTTAAATAAATTATATAAGAATCTTTATAATTAGCTTATAATATAATCTAATATCCTAGAAATAAGGGATACTCTTATTATATTAATAACTTAATTAGAGCCTTATATAATACTACTTATATATAAAGATTAAAGGGATACTACTCCTATTAAGGGTTAATATCCTTAAAGAGGAAGAGGAAATTTCTAAGGGTAAAAAGATAATAGCTTATATATAAAGTAAGAAGGATAGGGTATTATTAGGGTATTATTATACCTTCTTTAAAGGCCTAAGCTTAACCTTTCTACTATTAAGTATTATAATTATTAAAAGAAAGGATATATAATTAAGGATTATTAGAGTATAAAATTGATAGTTATAAGTATTATAACTAATAAGCTTATAACTAATAAGATATTAAATAAGCTAGTTAAGAAAGACTTAAATTTAAAAAACCCTTAAATATTATAATTATATCTACTATTATAATATAAGAGAAGAAATAGATATAATAACTTATTATTATAATATAAATAAAGCTTAAAAGCTAATAAAGAGAATTTATTATATTAATTAACTTTAAAGTAGATATTAATTATATTAATATATACTTAATAAAGGAGTAGGAGTAAGAAATAGATCCTAGCTTTAATAATACCTTATATAATAAGGTTAAAAATTTAATATTATTACTAGGTTTTTATATAAAGTAAATTAAACTTATTAACTTTAATAATATTATATAATTTTAAAAGGCGCCTTTTATATAATAACAAATCTTAATTATAACTTCTACCTTAAGTATTTATAATTAGAGGAATAAAATCCTTAAGTAGATTAGCTTATATAAAATTAGTAATTCCCTATTAAGGAAAGTAATATTAAGGAGTACTTTAATACTATTAAAGCTTTAAAGGAGTAGCTTAATAATATTATATTCCTTATAATATATTTAAGAGTAAGTAATAAAAGCCTACTACTTAAAGTTAAGCTCCCTTTAAAATTTCAAGAATTTTAAGATATCTTCTTAATTAAGAATATTAAGGTATTATTAGCTTATATATATTATAATTATATAATTAATATAAAGGAGAATAAAGAACCTCCCTTTAACCTACTTTATAATTTATTAAAGAAAGAGGTATGTATATTAAGAGAGTACTTTAAGTAGATTTTAAAAAAGGGGTAGATTTATTATTTTATAAGTCTAGTAAGTATATTAATTCTTTTTATATTAAAAAAGGATAGAATATTATACTTATATATTAATTATAAAGTATTTAATAAAATTATAATTAAAAATTATTATCTACTTTTATTAATTAATAAAATATTAATAAGATTAATTAATATTAAGTATTTAACTAAGTTAGATTTTAAGGATATATATTATTACTTATAAATAAGAAAGGGTAATAAATAGAAAACTATATTTTATAAAAGATATAGCTATTTTAAATATATAATTATACCTTTTAAACTTATTAATATACCTACTTTATTTTAAGTATATATTAATTAAGCCTTAGTAGAATTACTTAATATTATATATATTATTTATCTAAATAATATTCTTATCTACTCCTAGGATAAAAAGTCTTATATTAAAGTTATAAAGGTAATATTATAATATCTTTATAAATTTAAACTTAAAAAGTAGAATTCCTTAGCTTTATTATTAATTATAATAGTATATATATAAATTTATATAAAGTAGATATTATAATAAAATAGCTAGAACCTAGGAGTATTAAGGATATTTAGATCTTTTTAAGGTTTACTAATTTCTACTATTATTTTATTAAATACTATTTCTCTATTATTATAATATTAATAGACTATCTAAAAAATAATTATTTATATATTAAAAATAAAAAGTTAATATTAAGTAATATTATAAGAGTAGTATTTAAGTACTTAAATTAACTCTTTTAAGAGGTATTATTACTTATATATTTTAACTTTATAAGAGAAATTTAACTAAAAATTAATACTTTAATTCTAATTATTATAGTTATTTTATAATAAAAGTTCTTAATTGATATTAAAGGGGTAGAAGTAGAATAATATCCTATTACCTTCTACTCTTATAAGTTATATTTAGTAGAAACTAGATATAAGACTTATAACTAAGAACTACTTATAATAGTTAAAGTATTCTAGATATAAAGGTACTTCTTAAAAGGTAGTTTATACTTAATTATAATAATTATTAATTATAATAACTTAAGGTATTTCTAGATAATATTATTATTAATAAGGAGATAAGTATATTAAGTAATAAAGCTTATAATATATAACTTTAAGATATACTATTATATAAGTACTAAGAACCTAGTTAATACCCTATTAAGGTAATCAGATTATATATTAATAATAAATAAAGAAGATACTTATCTATTAATATTATAAAATAAGTTAAAGAATATTAAGTATATCCCTTTTAATAAATATTATATATATAATATTTATAAAGGTTTATAAGATAATAAGGCTTATAATTATAAATAATATAAAAGGTTAAAGATAGGGCTTAGAAAGCCTTATACCCTAAAAATAGGGGGAGAGTAACGCGCTCTTAGGGATATAAAGTAATATAAATAATAGTTTAAACCCTATTATAAGATAGTTTAATATTAATTAAATAGTACCTAGAAGGTATATTATAATTATATTAATAATAGAGCGCGTATAAAATAAATATAATAACTTAATATTAGAGATACTCTAATATCTCTAAGAGGGAGATAAAGATATTTATAATAAAAAATAATTATTAAAGTCCTAGGGCTATAAAAAGGCTATTAATATATCTTTATTAATAGATAAAATAGGAGTCTTTTATAAGGGTAGTATAATTTTTATACCTAATAATAAAGTAATTAAATAGGAAATCTTAAAGCTTTATTATAATAACCCTTTATATAAGAGCTTATTAAGTAGAAGTTCTATTAAAATTAATAAAATAAGATATTTATAAATATATATAAGAATACTTAACTTATTAATTAATAAAGCTATATAGATATACTATTTATAATATACTATTATTATTATTAATACTTATAAGACCTTTTTAAGAGATTATAATAGATTTCATTATAAATCTCTCTTTAAATAAATAAAAAGGTAGTATTTATAATATAATCTTAGTAGTTATAAATTGTTATATTAAGGTAGCTAGATATTTACTTATTATAAAGATAATTAATACTATTAATATTATTAACCTATTATATTATAAAATCTTTTTAAAGTTTAATTAACTAGAAGGTATTATTAGTAATTAAGGGATAATATTTATAAATAGCTTCTAGGTAGTTATATATTATTATATTAATATAAAAAGGAAGCTTAGTACTACTTTCTACCCTTAAATAAATAGTTAAATAGAGAGATAGAATAGTATACTTAAGTAGTATTTATACTACTATTTTACCTAGAGATAAAATAATTAAGTAGAGTTACTTTATCTAGTAGAGTTTATATATAATTATATAAAGTATATTAATACTAGGTTACCTTTATATAAAATACTTTATAACTATTTACTTAAGCTAGATATAAAGCTTTTAAAGCTATTATTAAGAGAAGTCCTATTAGTATAAAAAAGGGTTAAATTACTTTAAAAATAAAAGGAAGGTTTAAAGTAGTACTTATATTATATATAAGCTATATAAGTAGAGTATATAAATAAATAATAAAAGTAAAGATAATATAATATAAGTAATTATAGCTTATTAAATATAAAGTATATTAGATTAATATAAGTAATTAAAGAATTATTATAATATTATTTAAGGCCTTTTAAGGTCTTTAATTATATTAATAGTTAGGTATATAAGTTATGATTACTTGATACCTTTTATATATATAATATTTTTTATATCTTACTTATAAAGCTATATTAAAATAATAATAAGGGTATTATAAAAGCTATATAAATAGAGCTTATAATTAATAAAGATAAATAAGAAGTTATATAATAAACCTTAATATTTAATAAAATAAAAGGGATAATCTTATAATTATAATTAATAGTTATATAAGTAGGACTTAATTAATATACTAAATATATTAGAAAGATTTAAGTAGAATTACCTTAAGGTATAGAGTTTATATTATATAAGAGGGGAAATAATTTCTATTATTATTATAAAAAAAACCTAATATAACTAGACTATTAAAGGTATTATAAGAGAGGGCTATTATATTATATTAATAGTAGTATTAAGGCTATTACTATTACTACTATTAATAATAAGATTATCCTCTTTATCCTCCTCTTTATCCTTTATAATAGGAGGAAGGCGCTCTTATAATATATTAATAAGGCTTTAAAAGTACTTTAAAAGGGGAGATAAAGTAATATATATATACTATTAAAGGATATTAAGAATACCCTCTAGGGTATTTATAATATAAATAGTAATAGCTAGGTTAACCTTAATAGGAGCCGTAGTAGTAATAGGGGTAGAGGAGGTGTAGTAAAGGTAGTAATAATACTATTAAATAAGCTTATTAAAAGTTTATTAGAATCTAGTAAGTTAAGGGAGGTTAGAGCTAGTGTTTAAAGTAGTTATAATATTTAAAAATTAAAGAAGGCGCGTATAGATATAGTAAGTATAAGTAGAGATCTCCTATTAATATTTAATATTAAGATCTTTATAATATTTATATTTTATTAACCTAGGGGAGGTACGCGCGTAGGTTATCCTATTAAAAAAGTAAATAAAGCTTTAATTAAAAATATTAAACTTATAACTCTTTAAATTAAAATATAATATAATAAAGGTATATTATATAAGATAATATAAGAATAAGCTAGGAGTAACTTAATAAGAGAGGTTATATACTATTATAAGTAGAGGGGGTAATAGTAGTCTTCTTTTAATTAATATTAAGGGTAAGTTTATTACTAAGGATTACTTTTAAAATAACTATTAAAAGTATAAGGAGGTATAATATAATATAAAGGAGGTAAGAATATAAATAAAATTTAAAAAGGACTTAATATAATTAATAAAAAATAAAGATATTATAATTAGAAGAATAATATTAAAGTTATATAAAGAAGGTATACTTTAAGTACTTAATAAACCCTTAATAATAATAACTTCCTATTTACTTTAAAATATTAAGACTTCTAATTACTTTTATAATAAATTAAGGAAGAATAATAAGAAGTATAATAAGAATATATTATAATATAAAGATTATATATAAGAGTATTATTTATAATTATTATAATTTAATAAAACTATATATTATTAAGGCTTAGCTTAGAGGGCCTTATAAATAGTTATATTATTATACTCTTATTAGAGTAATATTCTATTATTAAGGGAGTATCTCTTATAGATTATAACCTTTTATACTCTTAAGGCCTAAGAGCCTAGATAGGGAGATAATTATAAGGATTAGTTAGGAATATAATATTACTATTAACGTGGCGTTTATAATATATAATAGTACTATACTACCCCTTTCCCTATAATATATAAAGGAGGGAATTCCCCCTAAAGGGAAGGGTAGTAATTAGTCTTACTATTAATAAGAATAGAGAGTTCTATATATATATATATATATACGTACCGTTTATAGTACTTAATAGCCACGTTATTATATAGTACCCTTATATATTAGACTATTTATTTTATACTCTCTAAGTTATTTATAAGAAGTAATATAAATTTAATAACGCGGCTTATAATAATTTATAAGTAGTATCCTAACCTTCTTAATATACTTCTACTAAAATCTAAATAGACTAAAGCTAAGTAAAATAAATTATAACTTATAGTTATAGATAATAAGATATATAAGAAGCTACTAATAATAAATTATCTATTAAGATCTTTTATATAAAATTACCTTAGTTAGCCTTTATAGCCTAGTTAATTAGAGTTTAAGTATCCCTTTATAAGTATATTAAGAGAAGCCTATAATATTAACTACTACTAGCCTAATATTACCTTTTTATAAAAGATAGGAATATAATAGTATAAAAAGCTAGCCTTTGTAAATAGGTATAATAATAATATTTTATCTCCTAAATACAGTCTTTTTATACTATAAACTATATTATAAATATCTTATATAATAATATTTAATAATACTAATTTTCTTTATAAGGAATCTAAATATAGAATTAACTTTTAGATTAGTAACTTTATAACTATCTAATTGTCTAGGCTAGGATGAATTAATAGGGTATTATTATATAAACTTTTTTATAATAGACCCTAGCTCTTTATATATCTAATAATAGTTAAGGACTTTAATTAGCTTAAGCTTAACCCTATATTATGGACGCTATATCTTAAGATATTAAATAATATAAAAGTAGTTAGCTTATAAGGTATTAGTTATTAGAAGTACTATATTATATATATTAAGCGGGTTAAGAAAAAAGAAGAAGGAGAAAAGCGCCTAGAGAGGGGAGGTGAAATCCTCCTATTAGATCTAAATTATAATATTTAGTTTATATAAAAATAATATTCACTTATAATAAGGGCTTTAATTATAATTATAATTATAAAAAGCTACTTAATAATTTTCATAATCGCGAAATTATCTTTATATATACCTATTATAATCATTAAATCTCTAAAATATAGTTCTCTATAACCTTGTCCATTACTAATTACCTTCTCTACCTCTTCTTTATTACTAATTACCTTCTTTATCTTATCTCTATTACTAATTACTACCTCTTTTTTATTACTAATTACTACCTCTTCTTTATTACTAATTACCTTCTCTATCTCTAACTACTATCTCCGTCTCTATTACTATATCTATTTCTAATTCCTATTTCTATTATCTTAATAAATACCTACTACTAATATATATAAAGTATTATAGTAATTATAAGATAATTAGCTATCCCTAGGTAATCTACTACTATTAACTAATATTATACTTATTACTAATAGGGTATATTAACCGCACTTATATTATATCTTAATACTTTTATCTCTAGATATAAGCTTATAACCTATCTCTTATATCTCCTTTACCTTTATATTATAGGTATATATATATATATCCTATTACTATATAATAGACCTAGATTAGAGGACTATTATACCGGCGCTAGGGATTTAATAGGTAGTATAATAGGTACTAGCTAGCTAATATTAGGTAGTAAAGATTAGACCTTCCTAGATATATAAGATAATATTAGTAGATTTATAAAGTAGGCGGGTTACTTTAATAGTTAAGTAGGAATAAAGATATATAACTAGGATATATATATTTAAGGAGATAATTAGGAAAGATAATAAGCTTAGATATAAGGGTTTCTCTACTCCCTAGATTTTCTTATATAAGAATACTAATATAATAATAGGATAGAATAGGGAAAAGTAATAATCTTATTATAAGGATAATAATAATTAACTAGTCTTACTACTTATTAGTAATACTTAATATCTCCTCTATAATTTCTAGAGAAAGTAGGTTTTATAATAACTATTACTAACTATTATATTAGGATACTTAGTAAATACTTAATTTTATAAGTCTAGCTTATTACTCCTCTATTTCTAATTACTACTTTATACTTTAATATTTCTAATTACTATTTAATATTTTAGTATATAGGGACTAGATTACCGCTTTCTTATAATTTAGCCTATCCCTATTTTATAATACTATTACTAATTTATAATATTATATATTAGAGTAATATTCTATAATAGTAAGGACTTATAAGTAGAATATAAATATTATAACTAATAATATAATAGGTCTAAGGATATAATCTATAGGCTTTAAATATTAAGTTACTTAGTATATAATAAGATATTAAAAAAATAGTAACTACGTATACTAATATTAATAGTTATATTCTGTTTTAAAGTAGACCTATATAAGACGCTAATAAAATACTTATAAACCCCTAGCTAGCCCCCTATTAACCCTAACGGTCTATCTTAGAAGCTAACCTATAAGTTAGAGCTATAACTAATAATACTAGTAAGGGGAGATATATAAAGGGGTAGATGCGGGGCGTTACCTAGTAAGTACTATTATTATTTTAATACCTAATTAGGGAAGTCTTAGATATTAAGGTAAGCTAATATAAAAATAGTCTCCTTACCTAATAGCTTCTAAAGTCTTAGATAATTATTAGCTAATATAAAAATAGTATAATAAGATCTCTTTACCTGATAGTAACTATTAATAAACGCTCGCTTAAAGCTAGCTATATTATATCTTAACTAGTATATTAGGTATCTACGCGGGTAATTCTAATATTACGTCGTTATAATTTATTATTATATTTAAATAATCTATAGATTTACTAATATTAGCGTATAAATTAGTAATTAATAAAATACTTAGTATTAGGTATATAGGATAAGGGTATTCTAGCTTATTAAACCTTAGTCTACTATATTTCTAGCTATTTATAAGGTATTAAGAAGGTAGATAAGTCTAATAGCGAGGTAGTAGATTAATAGTAACTATTAGGATTTTATATACGCTATAGTTATTATAATACTATAATTTAGCTTCTATATAGGTTTTAGGAGTAAGTAGTATTTATATATATTAGGTATAGTAATAATAGGAACTATATTACTAGATTAATTAAATACTTAATAGAGGTACCTCTTAGTTAATAGGAAGTTTATTAGGATTCCGGGTTAAAGAGCTATCTAATAAGACTTACTAAGATATCGATTAAATATTAATTAGAGTTTAATTATTTACTAAATTATTAATAACCTGTCAATAATATTATAATAGGAATTTAATAAGCTTTTATAGTATAATTAACTAATTATTAACTTAAATAGTTATTTAAGATAATAGTATATTAACAACTTATTAATAAAAAGATATCTTAATAATAATTTAACATATATATTAAAATTAAAAACCTGTTAATAAGTAGTTAATACTCTATTAACAAATTATTCAGCCTACTACTATAGACGGTAAGGTATATTAATAAAATTTTTAATATAAACTATCTTACTAAGGAAGCTTATAATAATAGTTAGCTATTACCTTTTATAAAATAGAACGGGAAATATCCTACTATTATATAGGATCTATTTAACTACTTATACGCGGATTTTCCTAAGGTCTTTATATAGAATAAAAGAAATAAATATTAGAAAATATATAAAAGGGGGGAGACTCTTAGGTATATTAATTTTCTTAGTCTTAAAACTAAGGATCTCTACTATTACTAACTACTCCTCTATTATATTAAGGGGGCTATATTATTTAATAATCTTTAGATAGTAGACGGCTAGCTAATAGGATAGAAGGAGGCCTATATAAAGCTTAAGTTAACTAAAAATAATAAATATATTAATAAGATCCTTAATAAGGGAAAGGATTTTTGGGGAGGTTATAAGCTACGTAGTCTTTTTATATTAGTATTAATTAAACTCTAACCTACTAACACTCTTATATTATAGAATAAATATAAGGAGTATATCTTAAATAACTATTTATACCTCTTATAATAAGATTTTTTAATACTTTAAATATTAGATAATTATTATAAGTAATAGTTATTTATAAAATAGTATACCCTTTACCTAATTAACGGCTAATTAGAATATTAATTAACCCCTAAATATACTAAGGATCTAACCTAATATAGCCTACCTATTCTAACTATCCTATTTAATAATTTTAATAATATTCTAAATAGACTTTTATAGGAAGAAATATCTTATTAAATTACCCCTAATAAGGCTAAGGTCTTATAAAATAGGCTAAATATTAATTAATACTATACTACTAATTAGAATATTACCGCTATTAATACTAATACTAATAATAAAGTTAGTACTCTAGGTATATTATTCTTCTTTAATAGTACTAGAGGGACTAGTAAGATAATAGTTTAAAATATTATTATAGAAAGGCTATATTCCTAGTAAAAGGTTACTCTAGTAGTAGTATCTTCTAATATTATATTAATACTATTATAAGGAGGTTAGACTACTTACTTATAATTTAAGATACCCCTAGACTCTAATACTACCTCTTTATATAAGATTAAGAAGGGGACTAATCTTATTAAGCTAATTAAGTAAGCTTATATTATCTTTTAAAATAAGTCCCTTATATAAAGTTAATATAATATAGAAGCTATTAATTATAGCCTTTAAAATATTTATAATAATTACTAGGCTTATTTTAAGGGTAAGGTAGTCTACTTTTATAGTAATTTCTAATAAATACTCCTAGTTATTCTAGGAGGATCTAGTAGCTAAGTTATTAAGGTATATCTTTAAAAGGCCTATTTCTAGAATAACGTTATATGTTTAAATCTTATTATTAATAAGTAACTTAATAATTCTAATTTAATAGATATTATATATTATAAAATAGGACTATTTATAGGTAATCTCCTTACTATTAGTAATAGTATTAATATTTATAAAAGCCCTACTACTAATAAAGAGGTATTATATTAGAAATATAGTTATACCCCTAGAAATACTATTAATAATTTAGTTAAGAATATTTATATTAATATTAGGATAAATATCTCTTAAAGGGATTATCTATTAGAATAGGCTATTCTTATTATTATTAATAAAGATATTACTAGTATTAATACTAAAATAATATTATATATCCTTAGTAATATAATAATATACTAGAGTATTAATTATATTATATTAGAAGAAGATAATAAACTCTTCCCCCTTAAGTACTTTTATAGGTTTTATAAACCCTCCCTACCGTCTTATAAGTTATATATTAAGCTAGGCGTACTAGTTATACTATTAAGGAACCTTAATCTATTACATTTATATAATAGGACCTAATTATAAGTAATAAAGTATAGTAAATATATCTTTAAAGGGGAGATTATGAGTAGTACTTATAATAGTAAGAAGGTAATATTATTTAAAATACTATTATAGTTTAAAGAAAATAATAGGCGGATTCCTACCCCCTTTATTTATAAGTAGTACCCTATCTAACTAGTATTTATTATAACTATTAATAAATTATAAGGCTAATTAATAAAGTATATAAGTATTAACTTATAGACTAGGCCTACTTATAGTTATAATTAGCTATATATAACTCTATTATAGGTAATAAGATAGGGAAACCTCTATATTATTAAGCCTAAAACTCCTAAATATATATCTAGCTAAATAATAAGAAATATTATATATAAGTAGGTACTATTAAATAATAGGTAGACTACCCCTAATATATTAGTTATAACTTATTATTAATACCTAGATCTTATTAATAGCTACTTAGCGGCTTATAAGAATAATAATTATAATATTAGAAGTATAAAAACGGCCTAATACTATATTCAGTTATTTAGTTATATCTTTATATTAGACTATAATATTAGACTTTCTAATAATAAAAATAAGCTATTCTACTATTTAATTTATTAAATACCGCCGGTTAAACTTTAGAGAGCTAGATAAATACTAGGTTATATAAACTCCTATATCTAATAGATTCCTTTATATTAATATAATAAATCTAATATAACTATTAATAATTATTATAAGAGTATAAAAGATATATTATAATATAAGGGGTATAATAATTTAAGAGTTATATTAAATAGTCTAATAGTATAAAAGTTATTAATAGAATAGAATATTATTATACTAGATATCCCGTAGTTAGTTAGGTACTTAGTAGATAATATTAGTCTTTTAATACTTCTATCTTAATAATAATAATATCTTTTCCTAATAATAACTAATATAATAAGTCGTCTAATAATAGTATACTTAGTTATACCCTATTAGTCCTAAGTAATATTATAATAGATTTATAATATAGGTAGGCCTAATAATTATTTATTAATACTCTAGTACTAGGTAACTATTATAAATAATCCCTTAGATTAAAAATTAATATTTTTAGTAATATTTACCTTATATCTCTTATAATACTTAAGGGGGGTCTTAGTATCTATAAAATTTTATATAAATATCTATTATATTTAGACTTAAATTACCCTTATAACTATTATTACTTACTAATAAATAGAAGAATTATACTTTTAAGTATACTTTTCCTAAGTAAAAATCTTGAATTTTTATAGGTATTTTCTAGTTAATTATAATAACTTAAGGTACTTTTAGATAATATTAATAATAATAAGGAGATAAGTATATTAAGTAATAAAGCTTATAATATATAACTTTAAGATATACTATTATATAAATATTAAAAACCTAGTTAATACCCTATTAAAGTAGCTAAATTATATATTAATAATAGATAAAGAAGATACTTATCTACTAATATTATAAAATAAGTTTAAAAATATTAGGTATATTCCTTTTAATAAGTATTATATATATAGTATTTATAAAGGTTTATAAGATAATAAGGCCTATAATTATAAATATTATAAAAGGTTAAAGATAGGGCTTAAAAAGCCTTATACTTTGAAAATAAGAGAAAGTAATATACTCTTAAAGATATAAAGTAATATAAGTAATAGCTTAAACCCTATTATGTAATAATTTAATATTAATTAAATAATACTTAAAGGATATATTATAATTATATTAATAATAGAGCGCGTATAAAATAAATATAATAATCTAATATTAAAGATACTCTAATATCTTTAAGAGGGAGATAAGGATATTTATAATAAAAAATAATTATTAAAGTCTTAAAGTTATAAAAGGGCTATTAATATATCTTTATTAATAAATAAAATAGAGGTCCTTTATAAGGGTAATATAATTTTTATATTTAATAATAAAGTAATTAGATAAGAAATTTTAAAGCTTTATTATAATAACCCTTATACTAGCTACTACTTATAAAAGCGTATATAAGAGCTTATTGAATAAAACTCTTAATAAAAATTAATAGGGTAAAATATTTATATTTATATATATAAATATTTAACCTATTAATTAATAAAGTTATATAAGTATATTATTTATAATATATTATTACTAATACTAATACTTATAAGATCTTTTTAAGAAATTATAATAAATTTTATTATAAATCTCCTTTTAAGTAAATAAAAGGATAGTATTTATAATATAATCCTAATAGTTATAAACTATTATATTAAGGTAGCTAAATATCTATTAATTATAAAGATAGTTAATATTATTAGTATTACTAATCTAATATATTATAAGATCTTTTTAAAATTTAGTTAGCTTAAAGGTATTATTAATAATTAAAGAATAATATTTATAAATAGCTCTTAAGTAGCTATATGTTATTATATTAATATAAAAAGAAAGCTTAATATTACTTTCTATCCCTAAATAAATAATTAAATAGAGAGATAGAATAGTATATTTAAGTAATATTTATACTATTATTCTACTTAGAGATAAGATAACTAGGTAGAGTTACTTTATTTAATAAAATTTATATATAATTATATTAAATATATTAATACTAAGCTACCTTTATATAAAGCGCTTTATAATTATTTATTAGAGTTAGATATAAATTTTTTAAGCTATTATTAGAAGAAGTCTTATTAATATATAAAAGGATTAAGTTACTTTAAAAATAAAAGAAAGGTTAAAAATAATGTTATATTAAATATAAGCTATATAAGTAGAGTATATAAATAAATAATAAAAGTAGAGATAATATAATATCAGTAATTATATCTTATTAAATATAAAGTATATTAAATTAATATAAGTAATTAAAAAATTATTATAATATTATCTAAGGCCTTTTAAGGTCTTTAATTATATTAATAGTTAGGTATATAAGTTATAACTACCTAATATCTTTTATATATATAATATCTTTTATATATTATTTATAAAGTTATATAAAGGTAATAATAAGAGTATTATAAAAGTTATATAAATAGAACTTATAAATAATAAAAATAAATAGGAGGTTAAAGTTATTCTTAATTATAAAATCTCTTATAATAAACCTTAGTATTTAATAAAGTAGAAGGGTTAATCTTATACTTATAATTAATAATTATATAAGTAGGACTTAATTAATATATTAAATATATTAAAAAGATTTAAATAAGATTATCTTAAAGTATAAAATTTATATTATATAAGTAGGAAAGATATTTTAATTATTATTAATAAAAAAGAAAAGATACTTAAAGTATTAAAGTATATAATAGAATAGTTAATTAGGTTACTAAGTCTAGATATATAAGAACTAAGTATAGATACTAAAAGACTACTTAGTTATATATTACTAAGTATACTAGCGTCTTAGTAGGACCCTATATTTTAATACTCCTACTTAAACTATTTATACCCCTAAAATTAAAGAATATTTTAAAAATAGTCTAAAAATAATTATATTAAACTATTAAATACTAAAAATAATTATATTAAATTATGAATTCTACTTTTTATAAAAAAATATAATTATTTAAGATTTTTATTTTAAGATAAAATTATATATAGTAAAATTATACTAAAATACAATTAAATATATTATAAGAAGGTAAATATTATTAACTATTAATATATTATTAATTATTACTATTATTATCTAGGCTTAATAGTACTTATAATAGCTAGGTAAGTAGTTATAAGGCTCTATATTATTATAAGGTCGCCGTTATTAGTCTTTAAGGTAGTTAGTCCTTATAACTTAATAATAATTTAAGGTATCCTTAAGCTTACTCCCGCTAGTAATAATACTCCTATTATATTAAAGGACCTCCTCTAGACTAAGTCCCTTATAAAAAGTAATAAACTTCTCCTTATAAAGGGGTTTAATAAGGCTATTAGCTAACTATTAATTTACAGGAATATACTTAAAATTAAAATTTTTAATAGTAATTTACTCCTTTATCTAGTAATATTAAAGCTTAATATATTTAAAGTAAATATAAAATTTAAGGTTCTTTATAAGGGTAATTACGCCTTAGTTATTATTATAAATAATTACTATTTTAAGTACTTCCCTAGAATAGAGTTAATTAAAGAGGGTTTTTAACTAAATAGCTTCTTTAGAGGCCTATATCTAATTAATATATTCTACTTTATATAAGGAAAGGGCTATTATAACCTATTATTTAAAAGACTAGTTAAGGGTTATACTACTAATATTAAAGATATAACTTAAAGTTAACTTATAAGTATTATAATTACCTACCTAATTAAAGTTAATATACTTAAGAAGGTCTTATAAAGAGCCTTAAAATATAAGTTAAAATCTAATTATAACTTATAAATATTAAAAGATATACTTAATAGCTACTTAATATAACTTATTAAGGTTAGTAGTATAATAGCTAATAGTTAATATTATATAAATAAGATTAAACTAAGTTTTAAGTATAATATATATAAGAGATCTTATAACCTTTTAATAGTTCTTTTTAAATATAAGGTTTATTTTATACTTTTTATTAACCTTTTTTAAGTAAGTACTAGTTTTTATTAATATAATAATATACTTATACTCTTATATATTAAAGCCTTATAATATCTTCTTAATATAAGCTATTTAACTTAATTATAATATTTACTATTAATAGTCTTAAGTAATTATTATACTAAAGTAATAAGTATATAAATTTAAATTTATTATTTTAAATTAACTATTTAAAGTATCTTTAATTTATTAAATAGCTTATTTATTTAAACTTATAATTAAAATATTATTTATGTAAAGAGCTATTAAGGTCCCTTCCTTTAAGTTAATAAAGATATTTAAGTTAGTAAATAATAGTATAAAGCCTAGTTTCTTTATAAAGTTAATAAAGGTATAATATTAAATTTATAATAATTAATTAAGTTTATAAAGAGCCTTATAAAGTTAATAGACCCTATTTCTTTATTTATAACTTATAAATTAGTTAATATAAATCTCCTTATTAATATTATTATAAAAAAAGGTTATCTTAATATCTATTTACTTTAAGTCTTAATTTATAATAACTATTAAAGTAAAGATAGCCTTATAACTTATAAGTTTTACTATTAAAGTAAAAATCTTATTATAATTAATACTTTTATATTATTTAAATTTATAAATAACCTAGTATATCTTATAATATATAACTTATCCCTAAGGGTTATATTTTAAAGTATAAATCTATTTACCTCCTAAGGTATATTTATTTATAAGTAGATTAACTACTTTTTAAGTATTATTTTCTTAAAGGGATTTAACTTTATTATCTATTTTAAAGCTTTATTAGATATTATAACTATCTTTTATTACTTATTAATAAGTCTTTAACTTAAATAATTTAATCTTATTATTATTAATAAAGAGTATAAGGGCTATTATAATTAAAGGGTCTAATAATAAATCTTATAAATCTAGTAAAGCTAGCTTAAGATAATTATTTATTACCTATTAAATAGCTTATTCTTCTCTATTAATATATTCTACCTTATAAATATAAACTTATTACTAAGAGGGAGCTAATTATTGAATAAAATTAATATTATCCTAAATATCCTATTTCTTATTATTCTCCCTTAAAGTAGATATTTATAAGCGCTTATTTAAACTAAAATTTAACTACTACTATTTATTAATACTAATATATTAAGGGTATTTTTCTTAAAAATAGATATTATTTACTTATATAATTTATTATCTTATAATATTTTATAATTAAAAGATATAATTTCCTTTATAATTAAAAAGGTAGTATTTATTACTCTTATCTTCTAACTTCTTTTAAATATAATATAAGGTATAAGCTATTAAGCCTATTATTTAAAGGTATAAGAGATTTAATAAATATTTATATTATACTTTATAAAGAGTCTTCTTTAACTTTATATTAAGAGATTAGATATTAAAGTAATTAATTATAAAGATAATCTTAAGTTAAAAAGATTTATTAAATCTAAAACTAAGAAATATTAACTATATTTTATATAATAATATCTACTTTAAATACTTTATAATCCTATTTATTTAAAGGTTCCTAGGTATTATAAATTTATAATAGATACCCTAGTCCCTAAGGTAATTAATAAAGGTATTACTTATATATTTACCCCTATTATTAATATAAAGGTAATAGATTTAATAGTTTAAATACTTATAAGCTACTTTAAATTACTAGAATAATTAAGATATATATAAAATTATCTTATAAATATTATAAAGTATTAACTCCCTTTAAAACCTATTAAGTTAAAGGGGCTAATTATATTATTATAAATAAATTCTATTAGATACTCCCTTAGTTAAATAGTATCCTTATAAGGTATAACCTTCTAGTAGCCTTAGATATAATATTTATATATAAGCTACTTAAAGATAAGCTTTAAGAAATTAACTTTAATTAATATAACTAATAATTAATTAATACTTTATTATTTAAAGTACTTTAAATAGGTATATTATAACTATTAAATTTTATTTGAAAGAATATTATAAATATTAAGGGCTAAGGGCTTTTATAAGTTTAAAGTAAAGACTTTTATAAATTAGTTAATATTAAAGGCTATTAGTCCCTTTAAGATAATATAACCTACTTTAATATAAGTTATATTTATATTAATATTAAAAAGCTAACTTATAAATAAAAGACTATTAATATTTAAGTTAAGTATTTATATAATATTAAGTATAAGTATTAACTTAAGGTTACTATTAATATTATAATTAATCTTAATAATTCTACTACTTTATAAGGTATATTAAATACTATTAATACCCTTGATAATATAAAAGGTCTTAGTTAATTATAAGTTAATGAATATACTCTAATCTTAAAAGGTATATTAATTATAATTAAAGTTTATAAAAATTATATTATTTAAGTTTAAGAGTAATTTCTTAAGAGTTATTATTAATTATTTTATAAATATTAAATTTATTAATATAACTTATAAAGTTAAATTTAATAAGAATATTATTAAGCTTTTACTTCTTTAAGTTATTATTAACTTAAGTAGTAATAGCCCTTATTAAAGCTTTCTTAAATGTATTAAGCTTTAAGTAAGGGAACTACTCTTAGTATTAATTTATAATATAAGTATAATAAGACTTATATAAGATATCTTTATAATAGTTATAATTTTATTATAACTTATTATCCCCTTTATTCTTTCCTTAAGTATAATAGGCTTTAAATATAATAATAGTATAACTTTATAAGGCTTATTAATATTACTCTTTATTATAAATAATAAATATAACTTAATTAAAAGGGAGACCTTTCTTAAGTTAAAGAAAGTATAAATTTAAATATAAATAGTTTAAAAGATATTAAATATACTATTTAATTTTATAAAATAGAGTTAGATTATATGAGCCTTTAATATAACTACCTCTTTATTTAACTCTTTAAGTTTAATATTAACCTCTTAAAATTAATAGGTATAATTATTTATATCCTTAATAATTAATTTATTAAAGTAGATTATATAAAGGTAATAAACTAGGTTAATATAAATATTAAAGCCTATTAATTTAAAGTTAATCTTAATTTTACTAAAAATAGCTTAAATTTATAAATTAAAATAAATAAAGTCTCTAATAAGTTTATAAATATTAAATCTAAGATAATTATAAATTATAATTTATACCTTAATTTATATAACCTTTAAAAAGAGTTCAAGGTTATTTAAAATTAATTAGTTATTAATTTCTTTAACTTAATAATTATAGCCTAAGTTAGACTTAAAGATTATAATTAAAGTAAGGGGAAAGCTCCTACTATTACTTTAATTATTAACTATTTTATTAAGAGTTTACCTCTAAGGATTTAACTTTAAATAATAATTAATTAATTAAGCTTAATATATTTTTTATAAAGTCTTAAAAAAATTCTATTAATAAGGATATTAAAGATAAAGATATTAAGGGAGGAGATATAAGTCTATTACCTTTAACTTATAAATTAAAGAGAATAGTTTTATTAAGAGTATTTAATAATAATTTACTAGCTTTTAACTTAAAATTATTTTAATTTAAAGATAATTATAATAGTTTATAATTACTATTATCTTCTTTAATAATAGGCTTTTTAATTTCCTTAATAATAGCTTTTAATAAGTAAGGGAAGAACTTTAACCTAAAATATTAATAAATAGCTATTAAGATATTAAAATAAAAATAGGATTTAAGAAATATTAACTTAAATTAATCTAACTTAAAAATAAAAGGAGGATTAATAAGTTATTTATTATAATAAACTATCTTTATATTCTTAAAGATATAAACTTTAAGGGGCTAATTTAATAAAAATAGTTAAGTTAATAATTATAATAATAAGAAAAGCTAGCTTTAAGCTTAATTAAATAATTAATAGTTACTTAATAAAATTTAAAAGAATTAAGATAATTAGGGCCTAACCTCCTTTTATAAAGATTTTTCTAAGGGAAAATAGTTAAATAATATTAAAAGGTATAATATAATAAAATAGAGATTATTATAAAAAATAATAATTATAATAATTATTTAAGAGGAGGAAGTATCTTTCTTTCCTTAAGTATAAAGTAGTAGTAGTCTACTTAAAAAGGCTTGATAGAGGGAGTATTAATAGGATTTCTACTTATAAAATTAATATTTATTATAATAATAAAGTTAGAAGTAGGTATTTACTTAAGGGGCTAAGTATAATTATTTAATAGTACTTATATTAATAATAATAATATTATAATAACCTTTATAACTAATCTTTAAACCTTATAATTATAAATTAATTAACTTTATTTATTTATTTAAGGTTACTTATAATAGTAAAAGTTATATACTTTAATAAGAAGTTAAAGAATTTTAAGTAATATATATAATAATAGTAATTATTAACTTGTTAAAGGGTATTAAAGGCTATTAAGACTTTAATATTATATTAACTAAGATAGAATAAATAATAATTATAATTAAAATAAATACTTATACCCCTAGGCTTATAACCTATTAAAATATATAGTAAAATAGTTAATTAAGTTATTAAGTCTAGATATATAAGAACTAAGTATAGATATTAAGAGACTACTTAATTATATATTACTAAGTATACTAGCGTCTTAATAAGACCCTATATTTTAATATAAAGCTATTAAGGGTATTATATTAAAGGGCTATTATATTATATTAATAGTAGTACTAGGCTTATTACCCTTATTATTATTATTAATAGGATCCTCTTCTTTATCCTTATCTTTATTCTTTATAATAGGAGGGAGGCGCTTTTATAATATATTAGTAAGACTTTAATAAGGCTTTAAAGGGGAATATAAAGTAATATATATATATTAATAAAAGATATTAAAAATGCCCTTAAAGGTATTTATAATATAGCTAGTAATAACAGGGTCTACCCTAGCTAAAGTAGTAGCGGTAGAGGGGGTAGAGATATAATAGAGGTAGTAATAGTACTAATAAATAAGCTTATTAAAGGTTTATTAGAATATAATAAGTTAAGGGAGGTTAAAGCTAGTATTTAAAATAGTTATAATACTTAAGGCTTATAAGAGGTAAGTATAAGATTAATCAGTAAAGATAGGGATTTTTTATTTATATTTAATATTAAGATACTTATAATAATTATATCTAATAGAGTTAAGGGAGGCGCGTATATAAAGTAGATTATTAAATAAATAAGTAAAGCCTTAACTAAAAATATTAGACTTATAACTCTTTACTTTAAAATATAATATCATAGAGGTATATTATATAAGATAATATAAGAATAGGTTATAAATAATTTAATAAAAGAAGTTAAGTACTATTATAAGGGGGGATACTAGGAACCTTTCTTTAATTAATAGAGGGTAAGTTAATTATTAAGGATTACTTATAAAGTAATTATTAGGAGTATAAGGAGGTATAATAAAGTATAAAAGAGGTAAGGATATAAATAAGAATTTAAAAGGACTTAATATAATTAATAAAAAATAAAGATATTATAATTAAAAGAAGGATATAAAAGTTATATAAAGAAGGTATACTTTAAGTACTTAATAAACCCTTAATAATAATTATTTCTTATTTACTTTAAAATACTAAGACTTCTAACTACTTTTATAATAAATTAATAAAGAATAATAGGAATTATAATAAGGATATATTATAATATAAAGATTATATATAAGAGTATTATTTATAATTATTATAATTTAATAAAACTATATATTTATTAAGGCTTAGCTTAGGGGGCCTTATAATTAATTATATTATTATACTCTTCTTAGAGTTATATTCTATTATAAAGGGAGTACCTTTAATAGGTTATAACCTTTTATACTCTTAAAGCCTAAGAGTCTAGATAGGGAGATAATTATAAAGACTAGTTAGGGATATAATACTACTATTAACGTAGTATTTATAATATATAGTAGTACGACGCTACCCCTTTACTTATAATATATAGAGGAGGGAATTCCCCTTAAAGGAGAAGGGTAGCGATTAGTCTTACTATTAATAAGAATAGAGAGTTCTATATATAAGTATATATATATCGTTTATAGTACTTAATAGCAATATTATTATATAGTACCCTTATAATTAGCGAGTAATTTTACTCTACTTAGTTTAATATCTTATTAAGAAATATAATAGGGTATATATTTATCCTAAGGAAGCCTTTTATAAGGTCTCCTTTAATATAATAAATTATTACTATAAATCCCTAGTATTTAGAAGTATTAAGGTTAAGAAATAAAGTCCTTAATTTATTAAAATAAATAAGGAAGGTACTTATTTTAAAAGTAGTATTAAAATCTCTAAAGGCCTTTAACTTAGCCTTACTTAATTTATATATAATTTAAATAGTTTACCTCTTCCTAGATAATTTTTTAAACCCTTTAATATTATACTAGTTAGTTCTATTTTTTATTATTATAAGGGATTAGCTCGCTAGGTATAATAAGGTACTAATAAGCGTAGCTAGCCTATTAAGTTAAGAAATATCTTAAGGTCCTTTAATAAGAAAGGGAAGTATTAAGTATTAATAGCTAATAACTTTTCCTCTAAGGTAGATAAGCTTAATAAATCTACTTATTACCCTAATAAAGTAATAGAGGGGTACTTAAAGAAGGTCTTTTTAAGATTAAGACTATTATACCTCTTTTTAGAAAGTATAAAGAGCCTTTATAAGTAATTAAGATACTCTAGTAAAGTTTTTAAATAAGTTATAATATTATCTACGTAGGCTTTGATAAAGCCTTAAGATAGATATAGTATTTTATCTATTTAATATTATATATAAGGTGGTAAGCCCTTATAACTTATTAGGGTAATAATATACTATTTCTAGTTATAATATAATACTACTATTAATTCATTATAATTACATTTCTAGATATTAAATTAGTAAAAATAGCCTATTCTATCTATTATAGATATATAGGGAAATCCCGCTACTACTAATATTATATTAGACTAGAGAGGAAGTAGGTAATTACTAGAGACTATTATATATTAATAATTATATATACTTTATATTCTCCGCCTAGTATATCTCTTTAGATAATAAAAACTAGGTAGTTAAAAGGAGTTAATTAATTGGCTTATATTATTTTCCCTTATTAATAAAGCTTTTTAAATATTTTATTAATTAGATTATTATCCTTTTAACTTACTAGGTAGACTTATAAAGGTTTTAAAATAGTATTAGGCTTTAATAGTATTAATATCTACTTATCTTAAAATATATCTATTATAATACCTTAATCTATCTATATTTTAGGGAAGTAAGTTATAATTATAGTAGTTATATTAGCTATATTAGGCGTATTATAAATAGTAATACTATTTATTAGAATATACTTATATATAAGATTAATTATAATTAAAGTCCTTATTAATATAAGGTCTCTAAATAGCTTTACTACTCCTCTTATATATATTATAATAAGTATAAGGAAGCTTTTAATAACCTTTAACTTCTAGGAACTAGTATTTCTAGCTACTAGTGGTACTAGTATAGGTATAATAATATATATACTATTTTAATTATATTTAATAAGGGACCTAAGATATACTTTATAAGATAGTTATATTAATAGGGTTAAAGTATTATATACTTAAATAAATAATATTATAAAATTAATAATATATATAAATATACTACTATCTAGTCTAACGTCTTAAGTATACTTTAGTTTAAATAAGAAATCTCTATTAGCTAGAATATCGCCCCTATATATTATAGGAACTTTTATAGTAGTTTAAAGTAGTATAATAATAGCCGCTTTTACTTTAATAGTATACTTAATATAAAGTAAGGAATAAATATAGATATTGATTAAGGTAATAAGATTTTAATAGGCTTTAATAATAATACTATTACTACTAAAGTCTAATGTAATTCTTTATAACTTTAATATATTATTCTTAATAAGTAGATTAGCTTTTAAATCCTTTATAATATAGACCTCTATAAATATTAACGCTTTTACTAATATTTTATTAATAGTACTATTAATAAATATTTTAATTAAGAAATATTTACTAGTTATTATAGCTTTATTTCCTACTTTATAAACTAGTATTAGTAAGGCTATTTTCCTTATATAAGCCTATAGTAAAACCTTCTTTATATAGTTCTAGTTAATAAGGGTAATAGAATAACTACTATCTAAGTAGACTTTAATCTAATCTACTTCGCTATTATATTATAAGACGCTAATAGTAGTATACTTCTATCTATAAAAGCTATAGCCTAGTACCTTAGACTAATCTAGTATATCGTTATATAATTTTTATATAGCGGTCTTAGTATTCCTAGAGAAAATTATATAATTAGCCTAGTCCTTATACTAAAATATCCTATAGATCCCTACCTTTATACTCTAACTATATTAGTCTTAATTAAGTAATTTTAAAGCCTAGATATATTTATTCTTTAGTATTTTAGACTTCCTAATAATATCTAGCTATTATATAATAGTTTTATATAAAAAGGCGCCTAAGTAGCCTACCTCTAAGAATATATTTATAGTAGTAGAGCTTCTTAACTAATAACCTTATATACTAACTTAATATATTATTAAGGTAGTGGAGGTTAAACTTCCTTATTAAATAGCTACTGTTACCTTATTACCGCTAAGGGAGGTAAGCCCTAAGGTCTAGGAGTTATAGTAGGAGTTATAGTAGGAGTCTTATATACCTTTACCTACTTAACTACTCTTACTAATACCTCCTCTATTTATATTATAAGGTACCTAAGTATAAACTCCCTTTATATCTAGTAAGGAAGAGGAGGTAGAACTAATAATAGAATATATATAGTTTAAGAGGGTATTCTTTAAAGGGGAGGAATATAACTTATATAGTTATATTTATACTATTAATAGATCTAAGATAGCTAGAAATATTAGTATATATAATCTTAAATTTAATACTAAAAAGAAGGTAATAGTAAATACCTCTTAAAAAGGATTAGCCTACTTTCTTATTAATATTAAGGTAACCCTTATATAAAAAGGTTAGAAGAAGGATAAGAAATGTACTATTAATATTAATATTAGCTAGTATAATACTAAGTAAGTAATATTATATAAATAGATTATAGGGTTTAAGGATATTAAGTTATATATTAATTTCTAGTATATATATATTATAGAAGGGTTTATCTTATTAATAGTATTTACTTAAGTATTATTAAATAGTACTCCTCCTCTTACTTAGGCTAGTTAAAAAGTTATTATTATAATAGTAAGACTTATTTATAAGGTAATTAAATAATAAGCTTTATAAACTCTTACTAAATAGTAAATAGCCCTACTTATAATAAATTATAAATATAAAGAGGTTAATTCTTATCTTAACTACTTATATTATTATTAGGTTTATACTAAAATAGGTAAGTATTACTATCTAGATTATAAGAATTTTATATAATAGTAAGTAGTTATAGATTTTAAGAATAGTTTAACTAGTTTATTAAGGCTATTAAAGTATATAATCTAGGACTTAAATAAGAATTATATTTAGAAGAAGGGGAGGAATTATATAATAGTCCTATTAGCTACCCTCTTAGTAAGCTTATTAGCTAGTTCTTTTATACCTTAGATACTTACTTTGTAGCTACCTTTAGCTACGCTTATATCTATATTGACTAGTATATTAATTACTAATATCTTCTTATTATAAATTGTATAGTAGGAGTAAAGGTAAATAGATAAAGAGGATATTATTAAAGTTATAAGAGTAAGGGTATCAAAGTTAATCCTCTTACTATTAAGATATAAAGATATTAATATTATCCCTCCTATTACCCTATATCTTTAGAGTAAAGTAGTAGAAGGTAATAGTTTAAGAGGATATATTAAATAGTATCTAATAAGCTATCTAGATATTAATAGGTTATAATAGGAGTATACATTAGACCTAATATAAAAGAAGTAATACAACCTTAAAAGCCTTTAATTAAAAAAGATAGATCTAGAGTATTTATATTATAAATATAATATTATTATTAGTATTAATAAGGCCTTAATAAAAGATATAAGTAAATATACTAAGTAGAAGTATAATAAAGGTAGTCTTTATAATTATAAGATTTATAAGACTATAAGTATAGATAAGAATAATATTATTAATAGGGTAGATAAGGATAAGAATAATAAGAATAATATTAATACTTAAAATTTAGATATATAAGTTACTTAAAAGAAGAGCTCTACTTTAAGCTAGAAATACTTATCTTTTAATAGGTTTAATATTAGCTTTATAAGCGTTTCTAGCTTAAGTCTAAGTAGATAATTTACTATTAATTTAATAGTAGCCTTTTAGGATAAGAAGTATAACTTTAGTAGAGAAGACCTCTTAAAAAGTATTAATTTACTAGTTATTTTCCTATTTCTTAGATATATTCTCTAAATACTCTAGATATAAATAAGTAATTTAATATTATATACTTAATACTTTAAACAGATATCTTACCCCCCCCCCTTTTTCCTACCCTTATAACTCCTAAATAATATATAATATTTTATAAAAATTATATAAAGCCCTTAAAGTTATTATTTTTTATATATACCTTTATCTTTAATTTATTCTACTTAATCTATCTCTTTAACTTCGCGAATAACGTCTTAATAGGATTTAGGTCTAGTAAATAAAGAGGGAGCTTAGCTAGGATAATATTTATAATATAATATATAACCTCTAGCTCTTTAGAGTTATAAATTAATATATTATTTATAATTAAAATAGAATATAAACTAGGAAACTAAGTTATTTATAAGAGGATTCTTATTTAAATAAAGTTATTAAAGATATCTAATACTATAATATTATAATAAATATCCTAGGTAATATATCTATTAATAGTAATTATAAGTAAAATACTCTATCCTTTTTATAAGGGTGCTATATAATAACGTAGCTATTAAGTATTATAAACGGTGCGTATATATATATATATATAGAACTCTCTATTCTTATTAATAGTAAGACTAATTACTACCCTTCCCTTTAGGGGGAATTCCCTCCTTTATATATTATAGGGAAAGGGGTAGCGTAGTACTATTATATACTATAAATACTATATTAATAGTAGTATTATATTCCTAACTAGTCCTTATAATTATCTCCCTATCTAGGCTCTTAAGCTTTAAGAGTATAAAAGGTTATAATTTATAGAAGATACTCCCTTAATAATAAAATATACCTCTAATAAGAGTATAATAATATAATTAATTATAAGGCCCTCTAAGCTAAGCTTTAAAGAATCTATAATTTTATTAAATTATAATAATTATAGATACTACTCTTATATATAATCCTTATATTATAATATATTCCTATTATACTTCCTATTATCCTTTATTAATTTATTATAAAAGTAGTTAGAAGTCTTAGTATTTTAAAGTAAATAGGAAGTTATTACTATTAAGGGTTTATTAAGTACTTAAAACATACCTTCTTTATATAACTTTAATATTATTTTTCTAATTATAATATCTTTATTTTTTATTAATTATACTAAGTCCTTTTTAAGTTTTATTTATATTATTACCCCCTCTACGCCTTATTATATCTCTTTATACTTCTAGTAGTTATTTTATAAGTAATCCTTAATAATAAACTTACCCTTACTATTAATTAAAAGAAGACTACTACTACCCCCTCTACTTATATTAGTATATAACCTCCCTTATTAAGCCGCTCCTAGCCTATTCTTATATTATTTTATATAGTATACCTTTATTATACTATATTTTAATCTAAAGAGTTATAAATCTAATATTTTTAATTAAGGCTTTACTTATCCCTTTAATAGTATAACTTATATATACGCCTCTCCTAGCTCTACTAGATATAATTATTATAAAGATCTTAATACTAAATATTAATAAGAGATCCCTACTTATACTTACTATACTTATACGCGCCTTCTTTAATCTTTAGATATTATAACTATTTTAGACGTTAGCTCTAACCTCCCTTAAGTTACTAAATTCTAGTAAATTTTTAATAAGCTTATTTAATAGTATTATTATTACCTTTACCGCGCCTCCTCTACCCCTACTACTATTATAACTCCTATTAGGGTTAACCTAGCTATTACTATCTATATTATAAATACCTTAAAGAGTATTCTTAATATCCTTTATTAATATATATATATTACTCTATCTCCCCTTTTAAAGCCTTATTAAAGCCTTATTAATATAGTATAAAAGCGCCTCCCTCCTATTATAAAGGATAAAGAAGAGGATAATAAGGAGGATACTCTTATTATTATTATTAATAATAGTAATAGGCCTAATATTACTACTAGTATAATATAATAGCCCTTTCTTATAATACCCTTAATAGTCTAATTATATTAGGTATCTTTTCTCTTTTTTTATTATTATTAATAATAGAAATTATTTCCCCTCTTATATAATATAAACTTTATATCTTAGGATAATCCTACTTAAATCTTTCTAATATATCTAATATATTAATTAAGTCCTATTTATATAACTATTAATTATAATTATAAGACTAACCCTTCTACTTTATTAAATACTAAGGTTTATTATAAGAGATTTATAATTAAAAATAGCTTTAACTTCCTATTTATCTTTATTATTTATAAGCTCTACTTATATAACTTTTATAATACTCTTATTATTACTTTAATATAACTTTATAAGTAAGATATAAAAGATATTATATATATAAAAGGTATTAGGTAGTTATAACTTATATACTTAACTACTAATATAATTAAGGACTTTAAAAGGCCCTAGATAATATTATAATAATTTTTTAATTACTTATATTAATTTAATATACTTTATATTTAATAAGATATAATTACTTATATTATATTATTTTTATTTTTACTATTTATTTATATATTCTACTTATATAACTTATATTTAATATAAGTACTACTCTAAACCTTCCCTTTATTTCTAAAGTAATTTAACCCTTTTTTATACTAATAGGACTTCTCTTAATAATAGCTTTAAAAACTTTATATTTAACTTAAATAAATAATTATAAAGCGCCTTATATAAAGGTAACCTAGTATTAATATACTTTATTTAATTATATATAAACTTTATTAAATAAAGTAACTCTACTTAGTTATCTTATCTCTAGGTAGAATAGTAGTATAAATACTACTTAAATATACTATTCTATCTCTCTATTTAATTATTTATTTAGGGATAGAAAGTAATATTAAGCTTTCTTTTTATATTAATATAATAATATATAGCTACTTAAGAGCTATTTATATATATTATTCTTTAATTATTAATAATACCTTTAAGCTAGCTAAGTTTTAAAAAGATTTTATAATATAATAGGTTAATAATATTAATAGTATTAACTATCTTTATAATAGGTAAATACTTAACTACTTAAATATAATAGTTTATAATTACTAAGATTATATTATAAATACTACCCTTTTATTTACTTAAAGGGAGATTTATAATAAAATCTATTATAATTTCTTAAAAAGGTTTTATAAGTATTAATAATAGTATATCTACGCGGCTTTATTAATTAATAGGTTAAGTATTCTTATATATAATTATAAATATCTTATCCTATTAATTTCTAATAGAACTTCTACTTAATAAGCTTTTATATATACTTTTATAAGTAGTAGTTAATATAAGGGTTATTATAATAAAGTTTTAAGATTTCTTATTTAATTACTTTATTATTAGGTATAAAAATTATATTACCTTTATAAAGGACTCCTATCTTATTTATTAATAGAGATATATTAATAGCCTTTTTATAGCCCTAGGACTTTAATAATTATTTCGTATTATAAATATCCTTATCTCCCTCTTAGAGATATTAGAGTATCTTTAATATTAAGTTATTATATTTATTTTATACGTACTCTATTATTAATATAATTATAATATACCTTCTAAGTACTATTTAATTAATATTAAATTATCTTATAATAGGGTTTAAGCTATTACTTATACTACTTTATATCTTTAAGAGCGCGTTACTCTCCCCTATTTTTAGGATATAAGGCCTTTTAAGCCCTATCTTTAACCTTTTATACTATTTATAATTATATACCTTATTATCTTATAAACCTTTATAAATATTATATATATAATATTTATTAAAAGGAATATACTTAATATTCTTTACCTTATTTTATAATATTAATAGATAAGTATCTTCTTTATCTATTATTAATATATAATTTAGTTACTTTAATAGGGTATTAGCTAGGTTCTTAATATTTATATAATAGTATATCTTAAAGTTATATATTATAAACTTTATTACTTAATATATTTATCTCTTTATTAATAATAATATTATTTAGAAATACTTTAAAGTATTATAATTAATAATTATTATAATTCAGTATAAGCTACCTTTTAAGAAGTACCTTTATACTTAAAATACCTTAACTATTATAAATAGTTCTTAGTTATAAGTCTTATAACTAGTTTCTACTAAATATAACTTATAAGAGTAGAAGGTAATAAGATACTATTTTACTTCTACCCCTTCAATATTAATTAGGAACTTTTATAATAAAATAGTTATAATAACTAGAATTAAAGTATTAATCTCTAGTTAGATTTCTCTTATAAAGTTAAAATATATAAGTAATAGCGCCTCTTAAAAGAATTACTTTAACTACTTAAATACTACTCTTATAATATTATTTAATATTAACTTTTTATTTTTAATATATAAATAATTATTTTTAATATAGTCTATTAATACTGCGGTTATAAAGGAATAGTATTTAATAAAATAATAGTAGAAATTAATAAACTCTAAAAAGATCTAAATATCCTTAATACTTCTAGGTTCTAGCTATCCTATTATAATATCTACTTTATATACATTTATATTTATACTATTATAACTAATAATAAAGTTAAGGAATTCTACTTTTATTATTATAAATTTATATTTCTTTAAATTAATATAAAGTTTAAATTTATAAAGATATTATAATACTACCTTTATAACTTTAATATAAGACTTTTTATCCTAGAAGTAGATAAGAATATTATTTAAATAAATAATATATATAATATTAAGTAGTTCTACTAAGGCTTTATTAATATATACTTATAATAAGGTAGGTATATTAATAAGTTTAAAAGGTATAATTATATATTTAAAATAGCTATACCTTATATAAAATATAATCTTCTATTTATTATCTTTTCTTATTTATAAGTAATAATATATATCCTTAAGATCTAACTTAATTAAGTACTTAATATTAATTAATCTTATTAATATTTTATTAATTAATAAAAGTAGATAGTAGTCTTTAATTATAATCTTATTAAGCGCCTTATAATTAATATATAAATATAATATTCTATCCTTTTTTAATATAAAAAGAATTAATATACTTATTAAATTTATAAAATAATAAATCTATCCCTTTTTTAAAGTTTACTAAAAAATACTCCCTTAATATATATAACTCTTTCTTTAATAGGTTATAAAGTAGGTTAAAGGGAGGTTTTTTATTCTCCCTTATATTAATCGTGTAATTATAATATATATAATTTAATAGTACCTTAATATTTTTAATTAAGAAGATATCTTAGAATTCCTAAAGTTTTAAAGGGAGCTTAATTTTAGGTAGTAGGCTTTTATTACCTACTCCTAAGTATATTATAATAAATATAATATTATTAAGCTACTCCTTTAAGGCTTTAATAGTATTAAAGTACTCCTTAATATTACTTTTTTTAATAGGGAATTACTAATTTTATATAAGTTAATCTACTGAGGGATTTTATTCTTCTAATTATAAATACCTAAGGTAGAAGTTAATTTTAAGGTTTATTATTATATAAAAGGCGCCCTTATAATATTATATAATATTATTAAAATTAATAAGTTTAATTTCTTTTATATAAGAACTTAGTAATAATATTAAGTTCTTAACTCTATTATATAAGGTATTATTAGAGCTTAAATTTATTTTTTAATCCTACTCCTTTATTAAATATATATTAATATAATTAATATCTACTCTAGAATTAATTAATATAATAAATTCTCTTTATAAGCTCTTAAGCTCTATTTATATTATAATAATAAATTATTATATCTACTTCTTCCCTTATATTATAATAGTAGATATAATTATAATACTTAGGGTTTTTTTAAATTTAAGCCTCTCTTAGCTAGCTTATTATTAGTTATTTTATTAGTTATAAGCTTATTAATTATAATATTTATAATTATTAATTTTAGACTTTAATAATCCTTAATTATATAACCCTTCTTTTAATAATTATAATATTTAATAGTAGAGAGATTAGGCTTAGGCCTTTAAAGAAGGTATAATAATACCCTAATACTACCCCGCCCTTCTTACTTTATATATAGGCTATTATCTCTTCGCCCTTAGAAATTTCCTCTTCCTCTTTAAGGATATTAACCCTTAGTAGGAGTATTATCCCTTTAATCTTTATATATAAGTAGTATTATATAAGGCTCTAATTAGGTTACTAATATAATAAGAGTATCTCTTATTTTTAGGATATTAAGTTATATTATAAGTTAATTATAAAGATCTTTATATAACTTATTTAAAAAGTTATTATAAAGTATATACTTTATTAATAGCTTAAGTTATCTTTTTAACTTAATAAGGTAATTTATAAAGTTTATAATCTTTTAATATTCCTTTTACTTAGCTTTTAAATAGTACTTATTAATTATTAGATATTAATTTTAAAGATCTTTTATTTAATTTATTAAGAAATTATTAAAGTATTCCTAGGATTATTTATCCTTTAATATATCCTTTATATACTCCTATTATATAGCCTTAGGGTCTAGGGCTATATATTATAACGCGTATTAGATTTTTATAAAGTTATTAAGAAAATAGGTTATACTTATTTTAATTATATTAATTATATTATTAAATTATTCTTAATATTTTTATACTAACTTCCTATTATATATATATAGGTCCTACGGCCTAAGAATATAAGTTTTATATTAAGGATACTTTAGTTTTAATTCTTCTATTAATAATAGGTAATATTAATAACCTACTTAGGTAGTATTATTAATATATATTTCCCGCTCTAACTCCTATAAATATTATTATAGATCTTATATCTACTACCTTTTAAAGACTTCTTCTTTAAGTTTTTATATCCTTTATAATAGTACTTCTTAGGTTTTAAGTAATAGGGACTAGGTTTATACGCCTAATAGCCGCTCCTAGATAGTTAATTATAATTATAATATATCTATTATTAATTTATTAACTAATTCTTAAGACTTACTTTCTTCATAAGCTTAATCCCTTATATTTAGGCGGGTTATCTACGCTAGTTCATTAACCTTTTTACTTTATACCTATAATAACCCTTCTCTACTTATCTTATTAATAGTTAGGCTACTACCCCTAAATAGGGTAGAGTAATTAGAATATAAGGGTACTATATAATAATATAACTATTAAGTACTATAAATAGTACGTATATATATATATATAGAACTCTCTATTCTTATTAATAGTAAGACTAATCGCTACCCTTCCCTTTAAGGGGAATTCCCTCCTCTATATATTATAGGTAAAGGGGTAGCGTAGTACTACTACGTACTATAGACGCCACGTCGATAGTAGTACTATATTCCTAACTAGTCCTTACACTTTTATTATAAATAAGGAATTCTTTTTATATTACCTTTACCCTATTTAATATATATCTATATTTCTTAAAGCTAGACTACTTATCTATAATACTCTTATCTAGGAAAATAAGCTATTCTACTTATTAACTAGTAAGATTTAGTATCTAATTAGTCCTAAGAAATTAACTTTATTAGTATATAATCTTTTTTACCTACTTCCTACTTTAGTTAATTTACCTAATAGCCTTATTAATAGCTTATTATAAGATAGTAATATTAAATTTATCCTAGAGAAAGTCTTATATCTTATCTTAATATATTATAGGCTAATAGGCTAGGAAGTCTAGAAGCTCCTTTATATAGTATAATAATAGTATAAAACGCTGGCTACTTAGCTTAAGGATACCCTTTAACTATTAGACTATTTTATACTTTACTTAGTTACTCTTCTATTACTCTAGTATCCTCCTCTTTATTATAGTAGCTAATAGTATTTCTTTATTACTATATTTAAGAAGTAGATATCCCGCGACCTCCTCTTATAAATATAAGCCATTCTAGCGGGGTATAGGGTAAGGAAGGGTAGGGAGGCGGTAATAGTAATATAAGTAGTAGGTAATAACGGTAATAGATTATATAAGTAAAGTATATATAGCCTTAATTAGTAATATATCTAGACTACTTAGATATCTATTAGGTACTTTAGAGATATATTAGTTTATATAGTATAAATTATATAAGAATTTTAGTTTTTTCTTAGGTAGTACTAAGACTACTATATAAAAGTATTAGAACGGTAATATTAGATTTAATATATAGAGGTTTATTAACTAAAGTAACTAAAGTAGTAAGGCTTATAGAAAGCTTTATTAAAGGCGTTAATAATACTAAAGGTATTAGTAGCTACCTTAGAGGAATATATATACATTTTAATAATTATTTAAATTATTATATAGTTAAAAAGCTTTATAATAATTATTGTAAAATTATTAGAATTTTTTTAAATACCTTATTAGAAAACGTTTTTACTATAGATTTGTTATTCATATTTTTTAAAATTCTTAACAAATTATTAATAAATTGTCAGAATTATTAGATAGTTATTAAATTATTAACAAGTACTCTAGACCTATTAGGCTTCCTCTAAGGTACTTACCTTCCTAGTACTACTCTTATAAATAATAGAATAGCTTATTTCTAGAAGAAAAAGAAGTATTATATAAGGTATAAGAGTAATTAGATTCCTTAGCCTAGGAGGTTATAAAATTAATATCTATTATTTTATAACTAGGGTTACTATTATAATCTTTATTACTTCTATATTATTTATTACTATAAAAGGGATCCTCTTTAGAAGGATTTAAATAAAACTACTAGTATGCCCTTATTTTATTATAGAAGTCTTTAATAGTATTATCTATTATAGCTTAATATACCCTCTATAAATATAATAGCTATTATAGTAGTCTACCTAATTATTATCTATTACCTTACCCTCCTCTAGCGGGTTAAGGAGGGTAAGGGGGTAGTTATAAATCTAATATATTTACTAGTCCTACCGCGATTTAAAGTCTTACCGCTAGTAGTAAGATATTATTTTAATCCTATTAATAATAAGGTTACTAGTAAGCTTAATTTAGTAAAAACGGGGGGTAAGTATTACTATATTACTAGTTATTAAGTAGTTAAAAGGGTAACTAGTAGCCTACTTTATTAAAAAATTTATTATATTACTTAACTTATTTAGCTTTATAAGGCTAATAGTAAGATTAACTACTATTAATATTCTATAACTTAATAGTATAAGCCTACTATTTATATTTTATATTATTAAGAGTAGATAAGAAGTTACTTATAAATATTCTCTTAGTAGGGTAACTAGTATTATACTATAATTCTAAGTCTATACTATTATAAATAATATTAAGTTATATTAAAGTTATAAATAACCTAGTATCTTTAATAGAGTAAAGTATTTTTAATATAAACTTCCTAGGCTTTTTATAACTATTTATATCCTTTATAATATATATCTTATATAATATAGGTAATAGTAATATTAATAGGTTAATTAAATTATTCTAATAAAGTCTTAGCCTATTATTTAATACTTTTATTAAGATTAATAATACTTTACTTAGTATTATTAAGTTTACTTAAGGTCTACTAATCTAGAGCGGGATTATAAAGGCTTAGTTATAAATTAGCTTATATAATTATTAGATCCTTTAATAGATATAATTATCTAGTATATTTAATAAATAGGTAGATATCCTTAAAGTAGGTATCTTAATTAATATATTTAATAGCTAATTTAGTACTAATAGAATTTCTATTATATATAAGATTAAAATATCCTAAGTTACCCTAATTCTATCTAGGTCTTTAATTAAGACCCCTATTATTAATACTTAACCCTAATTAACTAGGTAGGCCTAGTAGTCCTAGAGGCTCTAGAGGAGGTAGGTTATTATAAAGGTATAGTACTATACTAGTAGTAATAGTTATTATAATAGTAAGCTCTATAATTATATAAGGTATATTAGGTAAGGGATCTATTAAATACCTATAGGTTACCTCTTTTATAAAAGTCTATTAGGTATTTATATAACTATTTATAATAGGTACTAAGCCTTCTTAAGGAGAGCTTAGCCTTCCTAGGGGTATAAGTAATAGAACTAGTATAAGTTTAGTTAAAAAAAGGCTAATACCTTATAAAGTATAATTAGACCTACGGAAGGCTTTAGTAATACTTAGTTACTCAGATAAATTATTTAATAGCCTTTTAAAAAGCTAGGGTATTAGTAGCCTAAGTAAAAGGAAATAAGTCTAGTTTAATTAAAGTAGTATATCTATTACTTTATTTAGAAATCTCTAGTAGAGTAGGTTATTTTTAATTAATAATAATATAGTTAATATAGTAATTAGTATTCTTAAGGACTTTATAAATATATACTTATCTAGTAGCTTTAATACAGTTATAAATCTAGTATAATAAGCTATTACTTAAGGGGCGGTAATTAAGCTAGAATAAAGGAGGGTTTAGGTTATAAAAGGCTTTAAAAGTCTTTAAAACTTCTACTAAAGAAAAGGCGCTTATATTATACTTATATAAAAAACTATTAAAGTCTAATATAGAGGCTAATATAAAGGTATAATTATATTACCTAAATATAATAGATAGATTAAGAGCCTATTAAGGTCCTTAATAGCGCTATTTAAGATTAACTATTATTATAATAGATATAAGGATTTAGAGAGTTATAGAATTTTTTAGCTAATAGACTTAGTATAATTTAATATTATTAGTATAGTATTTAGTTCCTTTATAGATAATTAAATAGTACTTATAAAAGAGATTAATTTATATTAATATTACTACTATTAATAAGGTAATAAATAGCCTTAGCTAATTTTTTATATATATAATTAATTAGCTATTAAGGATTCTATTAAGAAATAACTAGGTTATAGTATAGAAGCCATCCGTACTATAATATTATAGCTATAGTAAAGGAGAGAAAGTAAAATCTATAATACTAGGCTTAATAATTTTATAAGAAAGTAGTTAACTTATAAGTAGGAGTAGTCTAGTATCTAGATAATATTATTAATAATATAATTTACTATTTAAGCTTAGGATATAAAACGATGATAGAGTTAAATAGGCTTATAAAATCTATTTTATATTTTAATATTATAAAATAAGGTTAGAAGGTTAAAAGGGTAGGTAGGTAGTTAAGAGCTAGCTATCCCTTAATTAGTTATAAGAGTACTTATAAAGCCTTATTATATTAAAGACTCCTATTACTATAATACTTTTAAGCCTAAAGCCTTATAAAAGAGGATAAATTTATTCTTAAAGAGAGCTTTAATAAAGCTATTAACTCTACTTATTAATCTTAATATATTCTAGCTTAATACTACTAGTAACCACCTATTTTTATATATAATAATATTAGATATTAATATACTTTATATATATATAAAACTAAGGGTTTTTAACTAAAGTAATAGCTCCCTAATTATTATAATAAAGTAATATAATAGTAGGTTAGTAAGTATCCTTAAAGAGGTCTAGCTTAATAAGGAGCTATTAAAGCTAGATAGCTTCCTTTATAACTTATAGTTAACTTATATATTCTACTTTATAACTAAATAGGGTAATAATAAGCTATTACTTTAATAACTAGCTTATTACTCTATTACTAATATTAAAAATATAATTTATAATTAACTATTAAGTATCTTAATTACTAGCCTAATTAGTATTATTATAACTAATAAGAGGAAAGATACTCTTATAAAAAGTAAGTTATAAGTTAATACTATTAATTATACTTTAAAAGTAATAGAAAATCCTCTTAATAGCTATTTAATATAATTAATTTAAATTTAAATTATATTTATTAACTATTAAGATTATAAAGGTAATATTTAGCCTAGTCTCTAATATAGTATATATTAGGGAGTTAATAGCTAATTAATAATTCCTTTAAAAGGTATTAAAAGTTATATAATCTTTTTTAAATACTTATAAATTATTTATATCTATTAGAGTTATTATTATTAAAATAGGTAGAATAGTAATATTTAGTTGTACTACTATACTAATAAGGTGCTTCGTTCGAGTAGGAGTATTAAAACATGTTGAAACAGGATGTAATTAGTCGGACTAGCCGCGTACTAGACGCGCGCTAGTACCCGTCTTAGCATCCCATGTATTCTATCTCTCTCTACCTATATAGCTAGTAATAAAACAACTATTATTAAGGTAGTTAGCGTATATAGGGAATGGATATCATTTGTACGATTAGCGAACTAATATATACCGCCGCTAAGGGGTCATTATCATTCGAGTCGGAGGGGATATCAGCCGGTTTTAGCGTCTTAGCGGAAATCTCTACTAGTAGATTCCCTAGCCCCCTTTTTACGGCAGTACGTAGTATTAATATAGAGGTAATCTATAAGGGATAATATTAATAGTAGTTATAGGGTAAATAAATAAATAAATACCCTACGCCTAGGCTTATAACCTATTAAAATAGGTAGAATACTAATCGTTATTTTATTACTAGCTATATAGGTAGAGAGAGATAGAATATATAGGATACTAAGACGAGTACTAGCGCGCGTCTAGTACGCGGCTAGTCTAACTAATTATATCCTATTTTAATATATTTTAATAATTATAAGGTATAACTCTTATATATTAAAATCCTTTAATACCTTTCTAATATAAACTTCTTAACTTAATTATAATAGTTAATTTAGTTCTTAGTTAAGGGATATAATTAGTATAAAGATAGCTTTATAGCTTATTAACTTTACTATTAAAGTAAAAGTCTTATTATAATTAATCCCTTCCTATTATCTAAAACCCTTAATTACTTAATATACCTTATAATAGAGGACTTTATTATAAGGCCCCCTTCTTAACTTAAATACCTACTTCCTTTAAAGTACCTTTTAATTTAAAGGTAGCTATTTAAGCGCCTATATATTATTTTATATAAAGTAGTTAAATTTATCTTATAATATTACTTCTTAATCCTTTTTAATATTATTTATTATAACTTCCTTATATAATTTAAGTTTAAAGGACTTTATATCTTTAATTATAATTAAGAAGGTAAATATTATTAATAGATCTAAAGAGTTATTATATAATTTATTAAGAGGTATTTTAAATTTAAGGTAACTAGATAGGACTTTAATTAATATTAAGAGCTTATTAGTATCTTAATAAAATATTATAAAAAAGGGGCCTAATTTAATTTAAACTAGATATCTAATAGGGTTTTAAGGTAGGATTTTTTTAGCTATTATATCTCTAATATCTCTAATATAGTTTTATAATATATCTTTCATATTTTCTTACTATAATAGAATATAAGTAATTTAGGACCCCAAGCTTATTATAACTTATTAATTAGTTAATAAGTCCCCTAGTTACCCCTCTAGAGCTAGTATTAATATTAAAAGTCTAATAATTCTTTACTTTCTACTTATATCTATACTAAGGCTTTATAATATTTTCTATATAAATAATAATACTTAGCCTATTCCTACCTACTATCTAGGCCTTTACTAAGGTAGTAGAACTAGTAGATACTAGGTAAATAACAGTAGTTTAAAAGGTTTAGTTCTAGGCTAGTAGTAGGCTAGTAGTAGGATAGTAGTAGGACGGTAGTACGCTAGTAGTACGCTAGTATTATATATTAAAAATAAAAACACTAGTAGATAAAATTTAAAAAGGGGCTTTAAGATTAGTAAGGTATTAAGACGGTATTAAGACGGTATTAAGACGGTATTACCACGGTTTTACTACTCCTAAAACCCTATATAGAAATATTATATAATTATTAGTATTACGTAATAAAAAAATTAAGGTTTTAAGTTTACGCTAAAAGCGGGAAATCCGGGAGAGTTATATAGAGAGAACTAATAACGCTAAGTACTTTTTTTCTAAAAATCTAGAAGTTTTATAAAAATTTACTATTATAAAGTTATCCCTTATTAGGCCTAGTACGCGTAGGACTTAGATGAAATTTATATAATTTATATATATAAAGTTAAACCGTAGTACTACCGTTGTAATACTAAATCCGTTGTAGAATTCTTAACGTGTTAGTAGCGATGTTAGAGTTCTACAACCGATATACTACCGACGTATAACCGACGTACTACCGATTTAATACTATCATATTATAGTAGTAGCACGGTTATAATACCGTTGTTAGCTAGTCGTAGAATCTTATAAGGTGGCTAGACTGTACTTAATAATTTGAAAATAATTTAAATTAGTATAGTAGCTTAGAAGATATATTTTAATAAATAGATTTATCTACTAAACTAGTCTAACTATCTTATATCTTACTACCTCTCTACCGCGTTAATAGGTTTCTTCTATCCTACCTCTTCTTTACCTTTTATAATATAGTATAGATAGTAATACCTCCCCTTATAACCTATAATATATAAATTATACTAGCTACCTTTAAATAATATAGTATTACCCTTCTTATACTAAGTTTAGCTCCTCTAGCTCCTTACTAATACCTTCTAAGCGCGTAGCTCTTTCTAAACTAGAACCTAATACTATTAATAAGAGGGTAAAATCTTATAAGAGTAATAGTATAAGGCGTACTAGATACTTAAAGAAGATTATATTAAGTACCTAGATTATATCTAAGAATCTATTAATAAACCCTAGATACCTTATATTAATAAAACCTTACTTTATAGAGATACTATTAGATATTTACCTTAATAGCTACCTTAATAAGGGTATTTCTCCCTAGTAATATATAATAATTATTATTATTACTATTTAAGTAGTTATTCCGCTAAGGAACCTCTAATAACCTACTCCCCTAATCTTCTAAGAGGCCCTCTAAGATATTACCCCTCTACTAGCTCTTATATATTATCCGTATACGCGCTACTAATATACCTACTAGTAGGCTAATAAAGATAATAATATTAAGTACTAATACCCTATTTAATAAGGCTTATACTAGCGGTAGAATAATATATATTAGAGGTAGACGCTAGGCTAGAGATATTAAGTATATAAGAATCTCTAGATAATAAGATATATAGGGCTCTACTAGGTTAATAAATTATTTAATATTATATAAACGGTAAGTAGGTAGTAATTAGTATTAAAATATATTAAAATAGGATATAATTAGTTAGATTAGCTATATATTAGACGCGTATTAGTACCTATCTTAGTATCTTATATATTCTATCTCTCTCTACCTATATAGCTAGTAATATAATAACTATTACTATTCTACCTATTTTAATAGGTTAAAAACCTAGGCGTAGGGTATTTATTTATTTATTTACCTTATAACTACTATTAATACTATCTCTTATAAATTACCTCTATATTAATATTATATACTACTATAAATAGGAGGTTAGGGAATCTACTAATAGAGATTTCTATTAAGATACTAAAACTAGTTAAAATCCCCTCTAACTTAAATAATAATAACCTCTTAGTAGTAGTATATAATAATTTATTAATTATATAAATAATATTTATTCCCTATATATATTAACTACTTTAGTAATAGTTATTTACTTAACTAATACTATAGATAATATATAGTATTCTTATAAAAGAGGGCTAGGAATACTTATTAACCTCTTTATAAATTAGTTATATCTATCCCTTTTCCCCTAGATCCTTCTCTCCCTCTTTATTATTATTATTCTAATTACTTTATATTAAAACTTAAAGAATCTAAATAAGAAACCTATTAATATTTATCTAAGAGTTACCTTAAAAGTCTTTTAGCTAACCTTTAAGTAAACTATTACTCCCTTAATTTCTTATATCTCTACTAAGATATTAGCTATAAAATTAGTTAAGAGGTAGCTACTACTATTAATTATTAAGGAATATTATTAGATAATACATCCTTTATACCTTAATTTTTTTATACCTTTATTAATACTAGAATTTTATCCCTAAAACTAATTACTATTATTTTTAATAAAAGACCTTAAAATACTAGGTAAAAGTATTATCTTTAGCCTTACTACTAGGTTAAAACTACCCTTTATATATTTATAATCATTAATACTAGTATTAACTTAATCTCTAATACTAAATCTATATAATTTAGATATTAAGATTAAAGACATACCTCTTAATATTAAAGTAGAGATTAGAGGGAGTAGTAATTACCCCTTTATACTTGTTCTTATACTAGAATCTAGTTATAACTAGCTATTATACTCTTATAATATATAATCCTTTATTATTCTTAATAACCTTAGAGCTATTATTAAGATAGATTATATTATCCTTATAACTTATAACCTTTAAGAGATTTAGGATAATAAGTATAATAATGCTTATAAGGTAATAAAAGTATATTATAATATTAGTATTTATAATATAATTAAAGATAAGATTATCCTCTTAATAATTTAAAAGATCTTTAAAGATCTTTATAAGCCTTAAAGTACTAATATCTTTAAAAAAATTATTTAAATACCCTCTTTTATATTTATTATAAAGATATTAATAATTATATAAATAAACTTAAGTTTTTTAATTTTAATTTAATTAACTTAGGATACAAGCTCCTTTATATCTTTATTATTAATATCTACCTTTAATATTTTAGTATAAAGTTTAATACCTTTTAAAGTATTTTTTTAGATATATACTATTACTATTAAAGAAGGTATTATAACTATTTTATTTAATAAACTTATATTAGTTATAATAAATAAAGAAGCTTACTAAAACTTTATAAAGTCTTTTATTATAACTATAATTATAACTACTATTTACCTTTTATATTAAGTATAACTAGCCTTACTACTACTATCCTCCTAGATATAATATATTATTAATATATTATTAATAATTAAGATATCCTTAAAGAATATAAGGTAATTCTTAAGTCCCCTATTTATGAGATTAGTTAGGCTAGTCTTTATATAATAGGATATAATACCGCGGTTATCCCTTATAAGACTAGTAAGGGAATTAGGGTAAAAGTATACCTTACTAATATCCTTTATATCTTAAATATTTAATTAAATTTAACTTTAATATCTTAATTATTTTATCTTAAAATTAAAGTCTCCTTTAGCTTATAAGAGTATATTATTACTTATAAAGGCTATATATTTATATATACTTAATATAATAATATCTTCTACCTTAATATATAAGATTATTTAATTCTTATCTCTATAACTTTAATAATTATATTATATCTTCTTTTTTAATTAAAAGTATATATATTTATAGCCTTTTAAGTCCCCCTATCTATTAGCCTTTAATATACCTATATAGGTTATTTAGGCTAATAAAACGTAAAATAGCTAATAAATATATCTAATAAAATTAACCTTAATAAGATCATCTTTTAAGATTATATATATAATATCTATATAAAGACTTAAATAATAAGGGCTTTATATAACTATCCTATTACTTTAAAGAAATAACTATATAAATATATTAGAAGTAACTTAGTAGGCCTTTATAAAATTTATAAGGAGATTATTATAATTTATAATAGCTCTTTATTTTTTAATATAATATTATATAATTATATTAAGGCATTAAATATTACTCTACTTAAGGTTAAAAGTAAGTTCCTACTAGCTTTTAAGGCCTTTAAGGTAAACTAGGAGTATTTTATATAATATATATAATACTATTATATTAATAGTAGAGGGGAGTTTAACTTTATAACCTTTATTAAGTACTATTAGGCTAATAGTATTATTTAGGAGAGTATAATATAAAATACTCTTTAAGTTAATAAATTTATAAAAAAATCTTTATAAGACCTTAATAGATAAAGCTTATATAATACTAATTAATAGTAAAATAAATTATAAATATTAACTTAAGTTTATTTAAATAATTAGCTACTTTAAAATAAGTCCTTTAAGTCTAAAATTAAGATAATACTTTATAAGAAGTTTAATAATTATTAATATAATCTCTCTTATTTATAAATCTTTAACTCTTAAGCTTTTTATTATATTAATAGAACTACTATTAAAATTAATGATTTTAAGGTCTACTTTTATTTAAGTTAATTTATTAATTATAATAGTAAAGCTATCTACTATCTTATTAATAATAAAACTAGGAAGTTTACTTAGTTATTTAATATCTACTTTATTAGAAAGATCTTTATAAATTATATTAAATTAAAAATTAAAAAGTATATATTTATAAACCTCCTCTACTACTTTAAGTAGGTAATTAGTAATATAAGGGGGTAATCTCCCTTTAAAAGTAAAGTATTATTAATCTAAATTAAGAATATATTATTAATTTATATTAAAGATATAATAGCTAAGGATAAATCCTACTTTAAGACCCTATTAAATATCTAACTTAAATTAAATTAGGCTTATTTAATAATATTTTATTAAGATATTAATAAGCTCTTAAGGTCTTATTTAATTACCTTAAATTTAAAATACCTCTTAATAAATTATATAATAACTCTTTAAATATATTAATAATATTTACTTTCCTAATAAATATTAAAGATATAGAGCCCTTTAAATCTAAATTATATAAGGAAGCTATAATAAATAATATTAAAAAGGACTAGGAAATAGTATTATAAAATAAATTTTATTCTTTTATATAGAATAATATATAGGCCTTTAAATAGCTACCTCTAAGTTAAAAGGTACTTTAAGGGAAGTAGGTATTTAAGTTAAAAAGGGGGCCTTATAATAAAGTCCTCTATTATAAGGTATATTAAGTAATTAAGGGTTTTAAATAATAGGAAGGGATTAATTATAATAAGACTTTTACTTTAATAGTAAAGTTAATAAGTTATAAAGCTATCTTTATACTAATTATATCCCTTAATTAGGAATTAAATTAAATAGATATTAAGATAACCTTTCTTTATAAGAATATTAAAGAAGATATTAATATTAAATAACTTGAAAACTTTATAATTAAAAGTAAGGAATACTTTATTTATATCTTAAAGAAGGTACTTTATAACTTAGAATAATTACTTTAAGTCTAATTTTTTCTATTACTTATAAATAATAAAAGTATTTTAATTAATTATAAAGATTAAGTTATTGTTATAACTTATATAAATAACTTACTAATTATTAGACCTAGTTAAATTATTATTAATTAGGTTAAGACTACCTTTAATAAATACTTTTAAATAATTAACTTAACTTATATTCCTTTTATTTAAGTATATTAATTAGGCGGGATTAAGTGAATTAGTTATTATAACTAAGTTAAAAAGCTTATATTAAAAGGGTATTAAAGGACTTTAATATATAAGAGTTATACCTTATAAAAACCCTAATAGATATAAATAAGTTATAGGTATTTAAAAAAGATTATATAACCCTTAATACCTTTTAAAAGGAATATTATTTAATTATTAGCTCTTTAATATATATTATATTAGGGACTAGGCTAGATACTACTTATATAATCTTAATAATTAATAGATATAAATTAAATCTAAATTAATTATATTAAATAATTATTAAAAGGATTTTTTATTACTTTTAAAATATAATTAATTTATAAGAGTATCTTTTTATAAGAGTATCTTTTTACTTATTAATTATAATAATATTAATTGGGCTAGGGATTAAAATACTTAGTAATTAATTATAAGTTATATTTTTAATATTAATAGTAGAGTAATAAGCTAGTTATTAAAGTAATAGCCTACTATTATAATACTCTATTATAATAATTAGGGAGTTATTACCCTAACTAAGAACTCTTAGTTATATATATATATAAAGTATATTAATATCTAATATTATTATATAAGAAAATAAGTTACTACTAGTAATATTAAGTTAAAATATATTAAGATTAATAAGTAGGTAGTTAATAATTTTATTAAAACCCTCTTTAAAGATAAATTTATCCCCTCTTATAAGGCCTTAAGCCTAGAAGTATTATAATAATAGGAGTCTTTAATATAATAAGGCTTTATAAGTACTCCTAGTAGCTTTATAAATACTCTTATAATTAATTAAGGGATAGCTAGCTCTTAATTACTTACCCTTCTAGCCTTCTAGCCTTATAACTTTATATTATAATATTAGAATATAAAATAGACTTTATAAGCCTATTTAACTCTATTATCCTTTTACATTTTAAGCTTAAATAGTAAGTTATACTATTAATAATATTATCTAAATATTAGACTATTCTTAGTTATAAATTAATATTATAATAGATAAATTAACTACTTTCTTATAAAATTATTAGGCCTATTTTATAATATATATCTATTATAACCTTATCTCTTATCCTACCTCTAATATAAAGTAGAATTAATATAATATATTTATAAATATTAGTAATTATAGTACTTATAATAGCTTCTAGTATAATATACCTTTAAGTTATAATAGCCTTACTATCTTTACTACCTAGATATATACCTAGGTATAATAGGAATAAAAAGTAAATAACTAGTATTATTAAAGAGTTATAATCTTTTACCTTAATATTAATATTAATATTTTTAATTATAATTATAATATTATTAAAGATATAAATATTAAAATTAGGCCTTATAATATCCTTCTCTCTACTTAATATAAGCTTATCTAATATATTAAAGGTAAGGTATATACTATTAAGTTATTATAATACTAAAACCTTAATAGTATACCTTTATAAAATAAATATATCTTAGAAATAGTTATATAAATAGAGATAGTTACCTTATAATTATACCTACCTTATTAAGGTTTATCTAATCTATATCTAGAAGGGTTTTATTAAAGTACTACCCTTTAAATAGAACTTCTACTACTATCTACTTATCTTTATACCTATTACCTAATATTTAGTTAAGAAGGGGGATTTTAGATAGTAGAAATAAAATATAAGTTAATTATACTACTATATTAATAAGGTACTTTATTTAAGTAGGAGTATTAAAATATATTAAAATAGGATATAATTAAGTAGACTAGCCGCGTATTAGACGCGCGCTAGTACCTATTTTAGTATCTTATACATTCTATCTATCTCTACCTATATAGCTAGTAATATAATAACTATTACTATTCTACCTATTTTAATAATTAGGGCTAGTAGAGTAGGAAGGAGTAATTAGGTATAAGTTACTATTAGGCTTATAATATTATAACTCTTATATAATTAAAAATTAAGACTATTATAATAATAATACTATATATTATAAGTAAGATATAAGATAGCTATTATATTAATTCTTCTAATTATAAAGTCTAGCTTATAATTATTACGCTAGAAGCCTTCAAATATTTAAGGGGTAGAATTATAATAATAATAATAATAATAATAGCTTAATAGTAGACTAACCGCGTTAAGTTAGTACTTTAAACTCGAGTTAGGTACCCGACTTAAGTCTTAGTAATTTAATACTAAAATCTAGTACTAAGTATCTTAAGTTAGTACCTAGGTAGGTATTAAGTATTAGTACTAAAGTATTAATTTAAATTACTAAGACTTTAATTTTAGTTATAATATTTTACTAAGATTATAATATTAAGAATACTTTCTAGTAATATAAAAAGGTAATATAATTATTTTATAATCTATAATAGATAGCCTATCTATTTAGTTAGATATCTTTATAATCTTATATTTATAATCCTTTTATTCTTTACTATCCTTATTATTATTATACTTACTATTATTATCCTTACTATTACTATTAGTCTTATTAATATCTTTTAACTTATACTCCCTATCCTCTTCTTTATCCTCTTTAGTAGTATACTTAATTTCTTTCCTATTAGTACTAACCTTAATTAAGATACCCTCCTTATCTTAATTCTATTATATAAGGTTAGGTATAATATATTCCTTTATATTAAACGCGTTAGTATACTATTATATAAATATAATATAGGCGTTTATAATATCTAGGTCCTTAATATCTTTTAACTCCTCTAGACCTTTATAATATATAATCCTTTACTTAATAATTTATAAGATTAGTAGATTAAACCTAGTAAATTTAAGCCTAATAGTATCTATATCTTCCTTAGAAGTATTCTAAAAGTTATATTAATTAGAAGATAGGATTAAAGATAAATTATATATTAACCTTTTTTATAAAATTAGTTATACTATTTATATTCTTTATATAATCTACTAGTTTATCTAGCTTAGTTTATTCCTTAATAGCCTCTTTATTATCTTTAAGGTATAACTCTATCTTAAAATATTCTATTATATAATATTAGCTATTTAGGAAGTATTATATTACTTAATTATATTATTATAAATCCCTTTTTTATATCTTTCCTCCTTTATAATATCCTTAACTCTTATTACTAGCTTTATATAATCTTCTTTAAAAGCTAACTTTTATATATCTAATTCCTTTAACTTCTTAATCCTTTTTAATACTATTATATAGTTATTAGATACTTTTATATATAATAGCTTCTTATTATTATCCTAGTCTTTTACCTATTCTCTACTTATAATTAATTTAGGATTTTAGTTATAAAGACTTAATATTATTAAAGTATTATATTAGCTTATCTATCTAGTAATATATTTAGGTAGTATAAATAATAATAAATACTTATTATATATTAATAGCCTATCTTATTATGATATCTTAAGTATATAGAGGTAGGAAGAGTTAGAAAGAAGATTTTAAGGGGTAATTATACCTATAATTATATTATAATTACGCGGAATATTCTATTTAATATTACTTTACTTTATATTAAAACTTTTAAACCTTATATTCCTTCTTTTATCTATCATTATATATCTTTAATAACTTTAATAATAGCTTATATTAAGTAGACTTATAATATCTTTTACTAATATATTTCTTACTTTATATATTAATAGGTAGATAGTATAAACGGCTAATAAAATATTATAATTACTAGCTAAGAAAGTTAAAGGGGTAAAGCTTATATAAAGTAGGAGGGGGAATATATTATTAAGAGGGAAGGGAAAGGTAATATAAAAGGGTAATATATTAAAGTATAATTAGTTAATCCTTTATAATTAGTAGTACTTATAAGATAAAAGTATAAGGTTAACTTAGGTCTTAAAGCTTTAAGGGAGATAAAATAATATTAGAAGACTATTAATAACCTTATCTTAAAGCTACTATTTAGTTATATTATAAGGGAGGTAATAGTAGATATTATAAGAGTTAGTATAAATCTATATTAAATTTAAAGTTTAACTTTAATAGTATTATAAGATATTATAAAAGTATTTATAGTATCCTATCTCTTAAGTAAATATATTACTATTTTATATTACTATTTACTTATTAATATATCTTATAATATAGATCTAAATATACTATATATTTATACTAAATATATTATTATAATAAAGAGGGATCTATAACTTATAAGAGAACTAATAAAGAGCTTTAATATTATACTATTTAATACTTAAGGGTAGTAATAGTTTTATAATATTAAATAAAGGGTAGGTCTAGGATAGTATAATACTCCTAATATTATAACGCTCCTAGTATTATAATACTCTTAATATTATAATACTTTTAGTAAGATAAAGAATTATATTACCTTCTTATATTACCTTTATATTTATATATAGAAATTAAACCTACTTTATAAATATACTACCTAATTATTAATTAACTTTAAAATCATAATTACTAATCTATTTATCTTAAGATATTTATTAATTCTAACTTAAAAGGATCTTTACTTCTATTAATACTTTAATTAGTATCTTCCCTTTAAAGAATACCCTAGGGCTTAGTAAGAGCTTCTTTAAGGTCTAACCCTATAATATAATTATAATACTTTAGAAGTATTACCTATTTTATAAACTTTAGTTCTAATTATATATAATTTTATAAATATACTCTTTAAGTAAGATTAAAGACTCTCTTAATACTTATAAATAATATTAAATATAAAAGGATATCCTTAGTTATTTATATTAAATTTAGATAAACTAAAGTATTATCCCTTTAATACTCATATATAAGAATATCCTCTAGTAGACTTTTAGAATAAAAGTATTAAATAGCTTTACTTTATAATAAAGACTTATAATTTAGATATTAAAATAGACTTCTCTTTACTCTTATTAAAGGCTATTATTAATTATTATAAATTTAGATATATTATTATATTTTATTACTTTATTAATATTTTATATATCTTATATATTAGTCCTTTTAATAACTATTATTATTTTAAAATACTTATAAAAGTAGTTAGTAAATTTATTCTTATATATCTCTTTATAAGAGGTTAAAGTATTATTATTATTTAATTACTCTTATTTATCTTAAGTTTTATATAGACTTAGTTTTATAAAAGAGTCTAGAATATTAATAAAGTTATATATTAATCTACCTTTACCTTTTATTTTAGAATAATACTTAGTAAATTTTATTAAGGCTACTTTATAAATATTAATAATCCTTACTCTACTAAATATTTTATTATTTTATATTATTATTTTAATATAATTAAAATAGTTAAAAAGGGTATTATATAATTAGAACCTTAAATATATACTTATATTTATTATCTAAAAAACTATTAAGGTAAGTTAATAGATAAGATTTAATATATTTTAAGTAGTAAGATAATTAACTACTTATATCTATTAAAGCTAATTTTATTAATTTTTAGATTAATTATATTTTTATCTACCTAAGAATTAATAAATTTATATAACTAATATATATAATAAAGTATTAAGTAGGTAGAGTTCTAATAAATATAAATATCTTATATAAGTTTTATAAGTCTTCTAATAAAGCTTTTTTATAACTATTAAAAATTAAGCTTTTATTAAGGAGATAAGTTAATAGCTATTATAAGAGCGCGGATCTATTATAAATATTAGTAAGTATATTACTTATTAATATTACCTCTATTATATTATACCTTCTTAATAATAGTAGATAGACTTATATTTACTTAGATATCTTTAACTTAAATATCCTCTAATATTATTATTATATTATTTAAAACTTTTAAATCTAGGGCTTTAATAAAGTCTTATATTATAAGGTTAGAGATATAAGCTATATAAGAAATAGAGTTTTATAATTTATCCTATTAAATATCGCGCTAAGTAAGAGATTTCTTTAATTTATCTTTTAATATTCTATTATTATTAGTATTATTAGTAATAATCCTAAAAAGTTTATCTTTAATTCTATAAATAATTAATATCTTTATTAATTCTATTATAAGTAAATACCTAAAATAATAGATATTAAGTAGTATAAAAGTAATAAGATATTCCTAATATTAAAAATTAGTATTAAATTAATAGATTAATACTCTAAAATAGGCGACCTTTTAAGGACTAAACTAGGTATCTAATATAAGAGAAACTTATTAAGGATACTTTAAATCTACTTTAATTTTTATATATATTCCTTTAAAATCTAAAAAGATTATACTCTATAATTTAGTATAATAGATTAAGGTTAAATCTAGATAAGCTATTAATAATAATAATTAAAACCCTAGTTAATTAATAGTATAGAAAGATTAATTTAAGGTAAGAAAGTATTTATATAATTATTTATTCTACTTCTCTTAAAAAAAGTTAGTAGAAAACCTAGTATTACTTTTCTTTTAATATTATCTTAAAGAATTAGTTTTATATTACTATTTTATATTATTATAAATAATTTACTTAAGTTAAAGAAAGTTCTATTTATAATAATTAATTTAGCTACTTTTATAAATAGTATTTACTTATCTAAATATATCTCTTTATATTAGATATACTTAAATTACTAATTATTATTAGGTAGTTTAAAAGCTTTTATATTTCTTATATATAATCTTTAGTAATCCTTCTACTATTAAAGCTAATTAGATAAAGTTATTCTAGATATTAACTTATTTACTTAATATAACTTTTTTAAATTAAAGGGGATCTTTAACTTTAGTATTAAACTTTAATTTAATACTTTTACTAATAGTAGTTTACCCCTACTATACTTTAAATTAGACTTTAGAGGCTAAATTCTATTTAATATATTTATTATTCTTTATTAATACTAATTCTAGGAATTCTTTTCTAATAGATTAAATAGTATTTTAAAGAAGCTCTTTCTTCTAATAAAAGGATTTATTTAATATACTCTAACTAATCTAACTTATAAATTAGCTAGGATAAATACTACTTAATATAGAATTAAGTATAATAAGATTATTAAATTCTAATTTAATATCTTTATTACTAGGTTTTATAAGAGTTAATATAGTATAGGCCCTATATATATAATAAGGTAGGAGTAATATAAACTAGTAATATAAATATTTATTATACTAGGGAGAATAGGTAAAGGATACTAGGAAGATAAAGTTATAAGTATAATAATTATTCTAAATATATATTATAAAGAGACTAGTTTAATTCCTTCTACTATTTTATTAGGGGCTTAGCGTCTTAGTAATACCTTAGTAATTTAAGTTAGGTTAACCTAACTTATTAAGGTATTAAGGCCTTAGCGAGTTAGTACTAATAGCTAGTACTAAGTATTTTAGTTAGTACCTAGAGCTAGTACTAAGTATTTAGTCGGTACTAATTCTTAGTATTAAATCCCGACTCGACGGTTAGTCTAACTAGAACTAAGTACTAAGTACTACTATTTGGATTTAGATAACTATCTCTAGTAGCCCTTTAATTACCTAGCTATTATAAGATTAAGTTACTCTATAACCTATAAAGTAAGTCCTAATAATAATATAAGAAATAGTTAAAAAAAACTATTAAGATATAAGAAATTTTTAGATATAAATATATAAAGATTAGATTTCTAATTAAGGAGGGTAGTAATATATTTATAATAAATATTTATTAATAATAGCGCGACGCTTATATATTAGGGTATAAGTTAAAATAACCTCTAGGTTAAGCTTTCTTTATTAAGGGGAAAGGATTATAAGGATTCTTAAACTAATACTTAGGTAAGTAAATATACTATAATTAAAAAAAAATAGCCGTTTTAATAAAGATAAATATAAATACCTTAATAAGGCTTCCTAATATTATAGTAAAGTTAGTATCTTAAGAGAGTTAATATTATAAACTAGAGTATACCTAACTATCCCTAGTATTATACCTTTTACTACTATAAAACCTCGTAAATAGAAAATCGGCGCCCTACCTCTACTATAATATTAATTATAATAGATATTACGGCTTATATATATATACTACTAGTATAATAGTAATAGATAGCTCTAGTTACTATAACTTTAGATATCTTAATTTAGCGCCTTCTTTATAAAGCGAATCTATATAAGTTACTTATAGATATTCCTTAGCTTAAGGCCTATAATATAATAGCTAAGCTAGGGTAATACTAATTAATATAATAGTTCTAGAATTAGACTATATATTTAAGGGTTAGGCTCCTAGTCTACGCTCTAATAATAGATTTACGGCGGGCGCTATTAATTATCTACCTACTTATACTAAGTTAGGTAGCGCCTTTATAGGTAATACTTCTAGTCTATATTCTAATAATATTTTCTATTATAATAGTTATATTAGATCTAATAACAGTTAGTTAAATTTTTTTATAACCTGATTATAATAGGAGCTTTAAATAGTACCTATTTATAGAATATCTCTTTACGCTTTACTATAGTAAAATATTTTATTTAGAATTAAGATAAGTTCTATTTATCTTTAATAACCTTTATTAAAGCTATCCTACTCTTTATCTTTAATAGTCTTTATAATTCTACTCTTATACCTACCTAATTCTTCTCTTTAAGATCTAAGAATATTAATTACTTAATACTTAAGGAATTAGGAAGATTCTAATTACCTTATAAAGACTTTACTAAGCGGTATTATTATCTTCTTATATATATACTATTAGACCTTATCTATTAAGACTAAGAATCTACTTTATATAAAGTTTTATTAAAACCTAACACCTAATTCCTATAATTCTATATAACTAGCCCTCTATTAGATTATAATATATTAAAGGGGCCTATTAGGTAGTAAGATTTTACCTCTAATTATAAGTTAGAACTACTTATATTTAAATAGAATATTTATAAATATAGTCTTATAACTCCTCCTAGAATTCGTTATTAGAGATAAGGATAGTTAGCTCTATTTATAAACGCTGTATTATCCTAAGATAAGCTAAGTTATATTATATTAATATCTCCTACTAAAGTATAAGTCCTTAAGATTAATTATTAATATATTATTAAGATAATACCTATTTTAAATATATAGAACGCTACTATTATATTAATTATATTAGAGATTCTAAATCCTCGATTTAGTACTAGAGAATAAGATAGAGAGGGAAAAGAAGGGTATTAGATATTATAAGGATCCTAATTAAATAGTAGAGGAAGGGATTAAGGGGTATTAATTACAAGTATAGTACTTAAGGTAAGATATAGTACTATTAAAGTATAATAGAATATAGTAAGTTAGATAGAAACCTTTCTAATATCCCTTTATAAGTAGTAGAAAACCTACCGTACTAGAAAATCTAATAGGTACTTAGACTTTAAGTAATAATAAATCTATATATATATTAAGCTTTATAAATATTAGGTATATATTATATACTATAGCTATTTTAAACTATTAAGAACTTATCTAACCTAAAAATTATATTTATATTACTACTATTTCATCTAATTCGCTTAGGGTCTTCTTTTAAAGAAAAATAATCTCTATTCTTTATAGTACTACCTTAAGGTCTTTACTACTTATAATATATATACAAGGTTTTTATCTAAGCTTTAGAATTTAGTTATAATAATAGGAAAATATTATCTATTTTATACTTACTATTATATATAAATTTATATAGTATTATACTAGTTAGTACCTCTAATTAAAGCTATTAGAAGGGTTTACCCCCTTCTAGTCTATACCTACTTCTAGTCCACGCCCTCGCTTTCTATAACGATAATAAGGAAGGCGCTAGGGAGTTAAGTAGGTAAGATCTTTATACTTAATATAATTAATACCCGCTTATAAAAAGTAAATTATACTATATATTAGCTAATATAATAGGTATTTATACGCTTATTTCTAATATTATACTATTATACCTTTATAATTACAGCTAAATATATACTAATATTAAAGTAAATTTTAGAAATTAATATAAATTAATAGTAGCTAGAATATAGGGTAATAATTCCGCGTTTATAAAACCTTTATTTATATAATTCTAGCTTTTTATTAAGACCTTTAAAATATAGATAAGCTAGGTAATAATAGCGCGTATATATTAATAATACTCTAAGTAAAATATAATATATTTTATAATTAAGATTATAATTTAGGATTAATATAAGATATAAGATTTATAAAGGAAGAACTACTAATATATACCTTATACCGGTACTTATATCTCTAATAATAGTAATAGTAGAAATTCTATAAAGTCCTTATTCTAATTCTATTACTATTAATAAAAGGCTACGTTAAAGTAATAATTAATATCTTATTACTAAAATATTAATAAGATATTAATAGGTAGTTAATATAAGGCTAACTAGTAGTTATATAAAGATTAAATCTTAGTATACTATAAGTATTATATTAATTTTCTATAAACTAGTACTTACTACTTTATCTAAAGAGAGTTAATATAAATATTTATTATATAAAATATAGTATAAATAACTTATTAACTTAATAATAACTTAAATCGTCTATTATTTATAAGTCTTTATTAATAATATACTAATACTTTATTAACATTAATTTCAAGCTACTACTAAGGATAGTAAGGTAGTAGGCCTATTATACTTGTAAAGTAATTAATTTTATATACCTAATAATAAAGGCTTATAACTTTAAATTCTTAAGAACTTTTATAACTTTATAATTATAGGCTATTTTAACTAAGATTATACTACTATAATTATCGAGTAATAGTTTTATTAGCTTATAATAGGTAAAGATATTAAAGAGTATATTAAGACTTATAATACTTATCAATAATTAAAGTATTCTAAATATAAGCCTTATAAAGAGCTTATACTTATTTTAGTCCTAGATAACCTTTAAGAGGTTATAACTATTAACTTTATTATTAATTTACCTTAGAGTAGGAGTCCTATTAATAATATTACTTATATTATAATAATTATAAACTATTTTAAGAAAATATACTATTATATCCCCTATTATAAAATTATAATATTAAAGTAATTTATTATATATTTATATAAGAAGTTTTCTAACTACATAATATACTGAATATAATTATTAGTAATTATAATATACTATTTACCTCCTACTTCTAGTAGATATTAATATAGGCTTTAAGTAGTAATTATTAACTCTTAACTACCTTTTATTAATAAATAAATATATAAATCACTAATAAGATAACTAAGTTTCTTAGTTACCTCTAATAAAGTATATATATAATAATAGTCTCTATTATATTATAAAATATACCCCTTTCTATATTAATATTAAGAGTTATTAGATACTATTCTAATTATTAAATATACTTATACTTTACCCTAGTATAAGTACCCTTAAGCTTACTAAGAAGTTAAAATAACTTAACTTATATCTAATAGAATATTCTTATAAAAGCTTAAAATATATAAATAGAATATTTTATAAAGGTTATAAGGCTCTTATATTTTAAAGGGGGGATTAAATAATACTTTGAAATAATAATATTATTTCTTAAAGGATATATAAGAAACTTAATTATATATATAAAAAATATTTCTTATAACTAAAATTATTATACCTAATTTATACTACCTCTAATTATTATATTAGATAAAAATCTGCCTAGTATTTTATATATCCTTATTAAAACTATATTATCAAAATCTTATTAAGGGTTATATTATACTACCTTTACCCCTAATTAAAATTATTACTAAAGAAGGGGATTATATAAAATATAAAGTAGAGGAAATTCTTAACTTAAAATTATACTATTATAATCTTTAGTACTTAGTATCCTAGAAGGGGTATTTGCCTTATAAGAATACCTAGAAACCTACTAAGTACTTATAAAGTAGCTTAAAGCTAGTATAATAATTTTACTAAAAATATCTATTTACGCTAAGACCCTAGTAGGCCTTCCTAACCTTACTTAGTATAATAGTTACTACCTTATAACGGGCGGGGGGTAATTCTAGTACATACTACCTTATAACAGGCGAGATAGTAAGGTAGTAAAATTATAAAGCTACTTAATTAGGTAAAGATCTAATAATTATAATATTATATAATTATCTAGTCTTATAAATATCTTATAATAAAATAGAACTATTTAATAAGGTATTAAAGTTCCTTTAATAATACTTTCTACGCCCTTAAAGGCATAATATTATAATAATTTACTTTACCAACTTACCTATATTATATTACCCCTATTACGCGACCCTTACCTAATATACTTATAAAGCTAAATAGTAATTAAAATATATTATAAAGAGGGCTTAAGAGGGATTTTACTTAACTTAAAGATATATAATAACTTAGATAAAGAAGTAATATCCTTAAGTAATTAACTAAAATTATATAACTCCTTCTATCCTTCTCTTATAAGCCTTAAACCCCTTTAATTCCTTAAAACTATTTAATACGAATTCCCTAGCGCTCTTATAACTTATATAAGCCCTTTTATTAATAATATTATAACTAGCTTATAAGTATTATATTATATTATAATTAAGGTAGTAATTAATAGGGTTAATAGGGTTAATTAGGCGCTTATAAATAAAAATAGAGTAGAGGATATACCCTTTATAAACTACTTATTTTTTAATCCTTTAATATTAAATATTACTTTAATAAAGTTATAAATTATAATTAATAATCTTATTAATATTAATAACTCTTAACTCCTCCTTAAAAGGGTTAAGTTATTAGACTTAAAGGTAGGGCTAATAGTTACTATAAGAGTAGGAATAAATAGATCTTTAATATAATAGCCCCTAGACTTTAATATAATAGGGTATACTATTATAAGCCCTATTAAAGTATATTAAAGCTATTTATATATAATAACTATTAGGGTTAACTATATTACCTATGAATAATTTAAGAAGGAGGAAAAGATAATATATATGCTTTATATTAATAATACTTTTAACCTTAATAATTACTTAACCCCTCTTACTTTAAGGAAGAAAAGCTCTTTAAGGGTTAATATTAAGCTTAAGTATAAACTCCGTACCTCTACCCCTAGACCCTATTATTATTAACGATCTTAATAGCCACGTATTATTACTATCTATATAGTATTTATATAATACTCTAGTCTTATTTATTATCTCTTATATATCTTTATATTAGTTACCTTTCTTCCTATAATTAAACTATAATAAAGAATAGTAAATTAAGATAGCTAAAGGTCCTAGAAAACTACTAGTCCCTTCCTACTAATAAATAGCTCCTAATTATATAGGAAATATCTAAATAAGTTCTTAAATACCTCAAGAATAATAATAATATTAAGTGAGAATATATTCCTTATATTACTATTATAGTATTCCTTTAAATAATAATTATAATAATTAATAAAGTAATTAATTAATTAGATAATAGAAAGCTTTTTAATACCTTATAACGCCTTAAGACGCCTATTAGGTATATGAAAGGTAATATTACTATTATAAAGTATATTATAAATATAATTATAATTAACCGCTCTAACCTTATAAGTATATAGAGAAAAGGCCTTATATTTAACTCTCCCTTATAGATTTAAGCTACTACTACTTACTACTCCTCTTAGCTAGTACCTCTACTTAGAATAAAAGATAAGGAGGAATACTAGGTTATTATTAAATTTAAAGATTAAACTATAATTACCTACTATTATAAAAGTATATTAAAATAGTTATAAGCTTATATTAAAAACTATTTATAAGCCTATTTAACCCTTAAGGTAGCTAGGATAGAAGCTATTACTTAACTTAAGTTAGGGGATATCTATCTACTAATAAAAAGTTAGGGGGTAATAGAAACCCTAAAAACTACCAAAGAAAGTAGAGATTAAGTAATATATTTTAAAAAGGAAGCTTTTATCTTAATATCTACTTTTAAGATAATAATTTATAATAATTTAATTAGAGCCTACTAGTTCTTAAGAGATACTACTACCCTTATTATAATTATTACTAATATAAATACCTATTAAATCCTAGGGGTAGAGATTAAGTATATTAATTAGTTAGATAAAAATAAGGTTAAGAATTTATTAATTACCTCTTTAATAATTATTACTAAGTTTATTAAGGCTTACTATATAAATACTACTTAGAAAGGAGGCCTAAGCTAATTAAGTTCTATTAAGGGAAATAAATATTATAAATATATTAAATATATTAGAGCTAGTAGAATTATTAGGTATTTTTAATATTAGAAACTTAGTTATATTATATTTTAATATTTAAATCTAATATTAACTTAAATTTATTTATATTTAATATTATAATATTTATATATATATAGAATCCTAGAAGGAAGGATTTAAACTTAAATATAATAATTACTAAGGCGCTTATCTAGTATTTAGCCCTAATTATACTAAGATTAAAGTAATTAATATAATAGTAGTAGAGAAGTAGTAGGGGTTATAAGCTCTCTACCTTAAAAGTAGTAAAACTTTAATATTAGAATTTAAATTAAGAGGTATTTAACTAGAAGTTAAATCTATTAAAGTAATACCCTAAATTATAAAGTTAAGTAAAGAAGGTATTATAATAAAACTAAGTTAAAAAGCTAATAAATTAAAGGTAATAATATTAATAATATTAAAATTTATAATCCCTAAATTAAAGATATTAATAATAAGAATCTAAATAAAAGTTATAAAGATAACCCTTATAATATAGGTACTTAGTAAGCTAGAGGTTATTCCTTTAAGCTAGCCTTTTAAGACTCTTTAAGGTATAATCCCGTTATATTTAACTTTAATTAGTACCTAAGTTATAATATTAATCTAAGGTATAACTACCCTTTAAATACCCCTAAAAATCCTAGTTACTAAGAAATTAATAAGGTTAAAAGCTACTCCCTCCTAGTAAAACCCTAAGGTATAAGGGGACTAGTTCCTAATAGTACCTATTATAAGGAAAAGGGGTCTAGTAAATAAAAGCCTATTAATATTATTATATAAGAATACTACTTAAAGGAAAGAGAATAGCTAGGTACTTAAAAGCCTTAATAAACCTATTATTTAACTAGATAATATAGGCCTTAATAAACTAAGTAAATCTAGTAGGACTATTTATAAACTACTTAATAAACTAAAATTATTAATATAACCCTTAATAAAATTAATATACTTAAGGACTTTAATATTAATCCGCGGATTAAAGTTAATATTAATTTTAATTTTAACGCCCTCTTTTATTATATTAATAAAGTAAACAAGGAGAATTAATTCTAATCTACTTAAAAGTAATCTTTAAGAGTATTAAAGAAGAGATTAATCTTAATCTTTAAGGCTAAATAAATAGCCGCGTAGAAGGTAGTATATAAAAGTTATATAAAATCTTTATAAGGGTCTACCTTAAATATAAAGACTAGTACCTTTAATAGGAATAAACTCTAGTATTTATTTAATATAAAAGGGAAACTAGTTTATATAAAAACTATTAAAAGCTTTAATAAAAAGGATATTAAGGCTATTAAAAGCTTAAGTAAGAAAGATATTAATATAAATAATAAATAAAGTACTACTATTAATAAAGAAACCTAATAAAGGTATATATAATTAATCTTATATTAAAGTTATAATTAAGACTTAAAATCCTTTAATATAATATTAATAAATCCCCTAATATAATAATCCCCTTTTCTAGGAAATAGTATTATATAAATATAATATTCTCGCTATTTAAAAACCCTAGAAGTATATAAAGAAGAATTAAATTTATTACCTTACTCTATTTAAATTTTACTTATACTACCTTATAAGAAAGGATATAATTATAAGGGTTTATACCTATATTAATACTAAGATTCTAATAGATAAATAATATAATAGGGCCTATAATAATAATTTAGTAATAATGACCCTTAAGCCTTAAAGGTTAAATTAAAAATCTATTTATATTTATAATATTTATAACGCCTCTCCCTCTTAAAGATATAAAGCCTATTCTTAAAGGATAAGTATTAAAACTACCTAGGACTACTCCTAGATCTTATTATTAAATACCCTTTATATAGTAATTATAAAGAACGCTTATAATAAGTATTTAATAATAGGAGACTTAACCCTTTATTATCTAACCTAGACTAGCCTAGGGAAATATTAATATATAGAGGTAAATAAGCTAATTAAGATTATTAATAAAGCTAAGCTTATACTTCTAATACTTAAAGGCCTTCTAACCTTTAAGTAAAAAAGGCGTAGTAAGGTTATAATAATTAACCTTATATCTATTATAAGGGAAATAGCTAACTTAATAGTAAAATATAAAGTTATTAAAAAGCTTAATTATAACTCTAATTATAAAGTAGTTTATATTAAAATAGAATAAGAAGTACTACCCCTACCCCTAAGAGAGGTATATAGCTAGAAATAAATTAATAAAGAAATATATTTTACTAACCTTAATATAACTCTACTTATAATATTTAAGTCTAGGTATTAATACTATTAAAGAATTTAATATCTAGGTTACTTAGCTAGTTATAATATTAATAGTTATAATAATAGAGGCTATATTAATTATAAAGATCTACCCTAAATTAAAGCTATTTATAAATAAGGAGTACTAATAAATAATTATTAAGGTATATAACCTAGAAAGACTATAATAGTGAATAAGATTAAATTAGGATAGATAGTACCTAAATATATAATAGAATTATAAGAAGAAACTTATTAAAATAAAATAAAAGTAGGGATAAAAGTAATATATTAAAAAATATAATAATAACTAAAAGCTTTAAAGACTAAGTAAGTAAATTAAAAGAGGATAAGCTTAATTAATATCCTTTACCTCTAAGCTAGTAGGATTAAATAATATAATAGTAATAAAAGTTAGTAAAAAGATAATACTTCTAAAGAATAACTTCTTCCCCTTAATATAATAAGCTAGATTAGATAACCTAGAAGGCTTTAAATATCTATTACTAAAGGAATTCCTAATAATTATTAAATAGGAAGTTAGATAGGTTATACTTACTAGCTACTTAAATAAAGTTATAAGTAATGATAAACTTACTTTCTAGATCCTTTAACTATCCTCAGATTATATTAAAGGCTAGCTAGGCTAGATATTTAATATTCATATTAACCTTAAATACTACCCCTAGTACTTCTACTATTCTAAAATAATAGTATTAAAAAAACTAGGAAAGGATAATTATATATAATTAAAGTTATATTAATTAATTACCCTCTTTAATATACTAGGAAAGGGACTTAAAAAGATTATTATTATAAGGATAAGCTACTTTATAAAAGAATATTAACTCCTCTTAAGGGAATATATAAGGGGATATACGCTATTATTAATTAAAAATACTATTTATATAATATTAAAAAGGATATATAACGCCTAGAAATCTAAAGATAACTAGGTTACCTCTCTACTTATATTTAATATAAAAGGCGTATTTAATAATATCTTATATCTTAAACTAATTTATAATTTAAGGAAATAAAGTATTAATTAATAGGCTATTAAATAGATATAAAGCTTCCTCTTTAATAAGTTAATAGTTATTATTATACTTAAAGGAGAGTTATAAGAATACTAAATAGTAATAGAAATTCCTTAAGGCTCTTTATTATTATTAATTCTCTACCTTTTTTATAATATTAATATCTTAGATATTTATAAGTAGAAAGGGTACCTAGTACTATTATATATTAATAATATTAATATATTAATAAGGGGACTTATAACCTAAGTTAATTATAAGACTCTTAAGGATATTTATATAAATATTTAAAACTAGGCTACTACTTATACCTTTAAATTTAGGGTAGAAAAGTATTAACTTATTTACTTTTAACTTATAATAACTTAAGGAATAAAGAAATAGCCTAGAAATAACTTAAAAGTAGAGTTAAACCTTAATACCTTTATAATTAAATTAATTAGGTCTATTAGACTTAGGATTAAACTAAAAAGACTACTTATAATCCCTTAAAGTAAAAGTTATAATAAAACTTAATAATCTTATAAACTACTCTAGATTAGCCTAGGATATCCCTTATAAAGGCTTATAAAGATTATATTAAGGTATAATTCTCCTTATATTACTTTTTAAGTATATAACTTAATATACCCTAATAGTAATAAAATATAAGTTTAAATAGAAATAGATACTTATTATATTATAAGTTATTTAAAAGAGGGTAGCTTATATTATTTTAAAAGGGTTTAAGAATATCTTAGGGGTAGCTCTAGATATTAAATACTACTAACTTTTAATATAATAAGTACTAGAAAAGGTAGTTATAGATATAATATTATAGATTTATACCTACTTAAATTATAATACTATTAAAGCTATTTAGAGACTAATAGAGTTATAAAAACTACTAGGAAAGATAGTTAAATAGAAAAGCCCCTTAAAATAATTAAAGGTAAGGGTATTCTAACTTATTTAAGGTAAATAAAAAAGCGGGTACCCTTTATTACTCTATTATAATAGAAACCCCTAAAAGTATAAGTCTATAATAATAAGGAAGAGTCTATTATAAAGTATAATTAGGCTATTAAAATAGATTATACCTCCCTATATATTTATATTAATAAAAGTAGTATTAAAAAGAAGATTAATACCTTAATATAAGTATTATAATTAAAGGTATTATAAATAATATACCTTAATAATAGTAAATATTATATAATATATACTAGGGAATTAAAAGGGATTTATATAGCTTATAAACTTACTATTAATATAGCTCCATTAGTACTAATAATATAGATCGATAATTAGGCTTTAATTAAGTCTATAATAAACCTATAAGGATAGTTAAGATAGTATATCTTAAAGAGGATTATTAATAAGCTTACTAGACTTAAAGGTATAAGTATTCTAGTAATACTATAATAGATAGCGGTATATTATAGAGTTCTAGGTAATAAAAAAGTTAATAAACTAGCTAAATAGGTATTATAATAAGGTACTTATAAGGACTAGATTTATTTACTCTTAGCTAGTAAGTAATATTTTAGAGTATTAATTAATAAAAGTTAGGTTAATACCTAAGAGGAATATAAGTAAGGTACTAAGCTAAAGTAATAGGTACTTATACTAGACTACTAAATTATAGCCTTTTATATAGGGGTATAAAAGGTTATAAGCTTAGTAGTTACCTAATTATAAATAAAGATAGCCCTTAAGGACCTCTTATATATATATTAGGTAGTTAAGTCGCCTAGATATCTTTATAAAGAGGGACGCTAGACTTAGGAGTATATTATTAGATTATATCCCTTATTTAAAGATAAGAGGTAGGCTATTCAGGGTAGCTAATTAATTAATATTAAGATAATTCTTACTATAATAAAACTAGTAAAATAGGCCGCGAAATTTATAATTAAGATAGGGACCTTAAAGGTCTTTAATAAGACTATTATTAAAATAATAATAATAACTATCTAAGGGTAATAGTATTAAGATTTTTCTATATAGGGATAACATCTAGCTATTACGCTAATAAGCGGAGGTACTATTTATCTAACTAGATTATAAACTGACGATAATAACGGCTAACAGGACGGTTTTATTTAGGGGACGGATTAGTACTCTAGGGTATTATATAATAGTATAATACTACTAAGCGACTATATTTTAACGGGGTATTATAATTTTTAGAATTAATTATTTTATTTTATTTTAGTTACTTACGCGATTTATTCTAGCGTTAATTAGTCCAGCGTTAATTAGTTAGTTATATAGTACTTAACCGGATATAGCTGTAAAGCCGAGTGGAGTCTAGTCTACTCTAGCCTATAAAGGCTAGAGGGTATTCCCCTCCGCGTAGGATTAACATATATATATATATATATACCCCTAGACTCTTTTATAGGTAAGAAGTCTTTAAAGGCTAGTAAGCTTTCTAACCTAAAGATTATAAGCCCTAAGACTAGTAAGCTTTTTCTAAACTTAAAAGCTCCCCTTAAGGTAATAGATAAAGAAATATATATAATAGGTATTATAAGTCTAAGAAATCTATTAGACCCTTATAAGATATATATTAATACCGCCTCCTACTATTAAACCTAAGTTAATATAGAGTTATTAAATATTACTAACGCCCGTTAATAGTCCTTACGCCTTAGAGAGGCTAATAGGGCCTTAACTTAAATAAATAAGGTATTTAAGAACCTTATTATTAAGTGAATTAGGGTAGTAAACTACGCGGAATAGCTAGATACCTTATATACGTCGCGGTCTAATCTAATATACTTATTCTAGTAAAAAAGATGATTAATAAGATACTACTAATATTTACTACCTTAGAGATAAAAGATAAGAAAGTATAAATAGAAATTAATAATACTATTATACCTAATTTACTAAAAATAATTCAAGGGGACTAGTTAGTACTTATTTTATAGTTTATAATAATAAGAAAAATATAAAAATATAATTAAATACTACTTAAATATTTGAATATAACCCCCTACCTACTTATAATACTCTAAAGACCTTGAAGACCTATATAAAAGGGGTAATAAAATATAAATAATCTATTAGAGTACTTTATAAACTTCTATCTAGTATAATTAGGTACTAATATCCTTGAGGATAATTTCTTACTCTAATAGTTAAGATAACTTCTACCCCTTATAAGGGCTATAAGGAATAAGAGGGGGGATTATAAATAATAAGTAGGTAGTAATTAGGGCTAGTAGAGTAGGAAGGAGTAATTAGGTATAGGTTATTATTAGGCCTATAGTATTATAACTCTTATATAGTTAAGAATTAAGACTATTATAACGATAATACTCTGTACTACAAGTAAGACGTAAGACAGCTGTAAACGGCAAGTAGGTAGCGATTAGGGCTAGTAGAGTAGGAAGGAGTAATTAGGTACAGGTCGCTATTAGGCCTATAGCATTATAAATAGGTAAGACGTAAGATAGCTACTATATATTACCGGTAATATATACCTTTATTATAATATACTATTATAGAAAAATAAATATAATAACTTAAGGGATAGTTAATAGCTATATTACAATAGTAGGAAGAATAACTAACCGGCCCTTAAATAATTATATAAGCTAGCTAACGTTAACTTATTACTTAAAGGGCTAGGAAAGGAGGCTAAGGTTAAGGTATAATTTATTAATAAATTACTTAGTAATATAGATAATATTATTATTAACAGATAATCTATAAGAAGGAGGACTATATATAATAAAGAATTTTAAGATAATATTATTAGCTATAATAACTATCTATCCTTTATTAGTAAGAGTATAACTAATATTAATACTATATTAATTAAACTACCTTTTAAATCTAGGGGTCTATTTATTATCTAATAGGTCCTCTTATTATTATTAATAGCTTTAGGCTTAGACTCGCCTAGACTTATATACTAAATAGTATATAGGAGTAACTAGATATTTACTATCAATATTTTAATAATTTAAATTAAGATACCCTTACTTTTACTTAGTATACCCTTTAATCTATTAACTTATATATCTAGGGGTTTAAATCCTATTATAACCGCCTTAAAGAGGATAAATTATAATATCCTATTAATATTATAAGTATTTATATCTAATAGCTAAATCTTAAATAATAGGATAAAGGTATTTATAATTATCTTATCTTTATAAAAGTTACTTATATTATAATAACTCTTAATAATATTATAAGAGGCTAGATTAAGTAGGATATTTATATTAAAGTTATTAAGGGGGGCTTTATATTAATTTCTAACTAATATTCTTTTTATATAGCCCTTTAATATCCGCTCCTATTTTTATTTAGTAAATAGTTATACTATAACTACCTCCTATTAGCTAGCTATTAGCTTCTAGGCGACTATCTATTATATATATTATAACGGAACTATATTACTAATACACTTACCTAATATACCTTAATTAGTAGTTATAATAAGCTGGAGTAGGAAGAGGGCAGCGACTTTAAGTAGGAACTAGACTAGTATATTACCGGCGAGTATATACCTTAAGATTATAATAGGTCTTAGTAAGTAATAAAATATTAATATAAAATAAAATAAAATAAAATGGATATAAGTAAGACTATTTAATATATTTCCCTAATTATTTTTTAGACTTAAATCTACTTAAGGTAGGTAGTAGCTCCCTCTTTATTATTTTTAAAAATCTATTTAAAATCCTATCTATCTTTAATATTTTATTTTTATTTAATTTATTAATTACTTTATAAACTTCCCCCTTAGTAACTTTTATACTTATTACTAGGGGTATATTATATTAAAACCCCTAGATATTACTTAAATTAACCCTTAAAAGTAGGGGAAGAAGGTCTTTTAAAGGACTTCTACCTTCTTTTAAAATATAAGGCCTTCTCTATCCTTTTTAAAGGGAGGGAACTTTAAGAGTTTTTAAAGTAATATATTTCTTTTTTAATCCTATTTAATTAGTTTCTAGAGTCTATAAAGTAACTAGGATACTTTATATACTCCCTTTTTAAAATAAAGTATCCTTTAATCTTTTAAGCCTTTTATTATACTTTTAAATTCCTTTAACTTCATTTTTAAATATATTTTATTTTAAGCTTTAACGCCGCCTTTATAACCTTTATATAATTAAAAATTTAAAAAGACTTTATTTTTAAAGAGGGCTTTATTTATAATACTACCCTCTTTATAATTTTTATTAATTTATAAAGTATTTTAATTAAGTAGCTATTAATTTATTCCCTAGATATTTTTAACTCTCCTTTTAATAGTAAATATTAAAGGATATTTATTTATTCCTTTATCTCTTTTAAATTTACTATCTTTTATCTCTTTTATAAATATAAGACTACTATCTCTACCTTAAGGTTAACCTTAATATATATTAAGATATAATTAAATTTATAATAGAGATCTAACTTAATATAATAGTTTAATAATATTTATTAATAGTACTTTCTACTTTCTTTATCTTTTAAATTATTATATCCTTTAATAGAGTAAGTTTTATTCCCTTTTCTTTTATAATATATATTAATATATTTATTACTTTAAAATATATATATTTATCCCTATTATTCTAGTCTAAGTAATAGAGGTTAAAGTCTTTTATTATTATATATTCTTTAAGCTAGTTTAATTACTCCTTTACCCCTAGTAGTATAAAGAGGCTATTTATTAAGGTCTTAAACTTTAAGCTAGGGTTATATATATTATATATTTAGAGATATATTAATATACCCCCTTCCTTCTTTATAACTTATATCTCTAGGGAGTATAAGTCTTTTAATATAAATTTAACTCTCTATTTATTAATATATTAATAAATTTATAAAGAAATATATCCTTATATCCCTCTTAACTTTATATATTAAGTAGAATATTCCCCTATTTAAGTTATATATTAAATCTGTCTTCTTTATATATAATAGTTTTTATATAGCTAGGATATTTATTTATTATATATATCTCTTTATCTTTTAGTAATATTTTTATTATTATAATCTACTCTCTTTATATATTATATTATAATAGTTTTATTATCCTTTATACCCTTATAAAGATTTTTATTAAATATCCCTTATAACCTTTATTCCCTTAATAATTAGAGCCTCTTATATTAATATATCTTTTAATATATATTAGCCTATTTTTATTACTTAAAGGGTAATTAGCCTTTTAGGCCTATTTTATAATATTATTATTAATAGTAATATAATTCCCTTTTTTCATCCTCTTAAAGATTTATTTATATTATAACTTTATTAAGGTCTTTAAACCTTAATATAAGCTTCTTCTTCTTCTTCCTTATTATTATTATTATTTACTCCCTTTAAAGCTACTTCTAGGTATCCTTTTACTTATTTCTCTTTATAAAGTTTTTATATAACTTCTTCTTATTTTCTACTATCTTTTAATAGAGTTTATTAAGTACTTTTACTTTAATTATATATTTTTATTTTTAAGTTATATAACTATTCTTTATATATTATATAATTATTAGTAAAGCCCTTAGAAAAACTTTTTATTATATCTTAATACCTTTATAATAATATATAGTAAGATAAGTCCTAATATTAGGATATAGTATTAGGGGAGGAGTTATAAGTAGTAGTAGTAGTAGTAGTAGTAGTAGTAGTAGTAGTAGTAGTAGTAGTAGAGGTAGTAGGCTAGGGAGTAGAGGAGAGACGCCCGTATAAAGGCTAAGGAGCCTAGCGGGGGGGAAGGAGCTTAAAGATAAGGGAATACGCGTTAGGAGAATATTAGTACAGGCCTTAGAAGTTATAATAGCTATATAAAATATATTAATAGGTAGAATAATATATAAGATAAGAAGGATAATAGGGGCTAGGCTTAAATATATAAAAGAGTTTATTATAAAGGTAGACTAATAACTTAAAGAAATATATAAATTTAAGAAAATAATAAAAGAGTAATCTTAAAGAGGGAAGATATAAAGGGGTAAAAAGAGCTAGATATAAATAGCTAATTAAAACCTAATTATTATAGGCATTAGCGTATACTATAGAAGGCTTCCGCAGTTACCTTATTATTTCGTTAATAGAATCCTTAATAGAAAATTAACTATTCTACCTATAATTATTCTACCTATATTAATTAGTAGTAATACTATAAATATTTATCTTTAAGGTATTAAATAATTACCTAGGAGTACTAACTACTATTTATAATACTAACGCTATCTTTATAATACTAATAATCCCCCTCTAAGTCCCTTAACCCTACCAAGCCTTATACCTTTAGTAACCGCTTCTATAATTAAAAGTATTACTTATACTTTATAATAAAGGCCTTATTTATATTAATTTAAATATAGAAGTAGTCTAAGATTAGAAGCCTTTAATAAATACCCTTATACTATAGCCTTCTAACGCTCCTTCTAGTCCCTTTCTAGGAATAAAGCTCCTTCCCTTTTAAACTATTTAAATAATTATATAAGTTACTTACCTATTTTACTTTTCTTTTATTATAACTCCTATAATAATTATAATAGCTATTAATACTATTAATTTATAAGGTAGCTACTATTAAAGGCTCTAATAATATTTTATTTATCTTAAATATAACTACCTTAATCCTATTAGCTATCCTTATACCGCTAGATATTATTACTTAAGCCTACTTAATATCTAATTTCTTTAATACTAGGTATTAGTATAGCTAGATTATTTAAAAGGTAACTTATAAGGTTATCTATTTAATTACCTCTAAGTATAAAAGATCTTTACCTCTCCTTTATAAAGCTACTCTATTACGTAGTACTTAATTAGGATCTTAAGACTTAGATTAAGCTAAATATACCTAGCTAAGTAATTAGGCTATTAATCTACCCCTCTTTAAGATATTTATAAAAGCCTTTATTATTACTACTACCTAGTTATATAAGTTTACTAGGTCCCTATTAATAGGTATTATACCTACTTTAACCTCTCCTAGATTTAGCCTATTAGGATAGTTAGGCCCGTTAGAGTAGTTAAGCCTATTAAATTAATCTAGCCTAGGCTCCTATTTACTAATAATCTAAGGTATATTAGTTAAAAGAGATATATATTATAATCTATTATAACCTTTTATAAATATAGCTACTCTATTTTTATAAGTATAAGCTAATTAAATAGCCGCTATTATTACTTAAGTAATAACCTTACTATAAAATTAGTAGTAAGCTAATAGTAATTAAGTAAATCTAATAAATCCTAATTAAGGACCTTATTCTACTTAGTTTTATATTTAAGATATAGGCTACTTTAAATTAAAGCCTAATATACCTATTATTAAGGTTAAGGATAGGTATAATATCTATTATAATATCTATAACTTTACTACTAGGTTATAAGTAAAGGCTATTATAATAGATATAGCTATTTTATAATAAAATCTTAATACCTATCTACTTAAAGAAGCTAATAACTAGTTTACTAGTTAATTAATATATAACTCTAGATAAAGATTAAGATATAATCCTAATAGTATTAATCTTCTTACTATAATAGAAAATACGGAAATTAAGACCCTAAGCTTATCGCAGCTTATTAGTTAGTCTATAAGTACCTCAGATTCCTTTCCTAGACTAGCGCGAATATTAGAACTCTAATACATCTTTATATTCTACCTATATATATACCTACCCTTTATAATATTTTCTACTTAAATAAAGTTATAAAGCTTATCTATAGCTATTTAATACTTTAAAAATTATAAAAATTAGTATAGTAGTTTAAAAGATATATTAGAATAAATAAATTTACCTACTAAATTCTATATACTAATGGCTAGAATAATTAGATTAATAATAAAAATCCTATTATTATTTATAAATTACCTATTCTACTACCTTACCTACTAATATATCTAATATCAGCCTAAATAGGGGGAAATATCTATCTTATTACTAGGTATATAACGCTATTAGAATAATCTATATTACTATATAGGTTTATAAGCTAATACTATTATATTTATAGGCTATCTACCTACTAATATATCTAATTTACTCCCTACTATTTACCTCACCTACTAATATATCTAATATCGGTCTAAATAGGGGGAATTATCTATCTTATTACTAGGTATAAAACGCTATTAGAATAGGTATATATATATAATATAGCTAATACTATTATATATATAGGCTAGAAACCCTACTATTTATATTACCTACTAATATATCTAATATACTCCCCGCTATTTACCTTACCTATTAAATACTAGGTAGTAGAGGTAATTTTCTAATATAAAAATCTTAAATTTTTATAAGTATTTTCTAGTAGTTAGTATAATACTCTAGAAAAGAGATTTTAAGATTCCCTAGGTAAGTCTTTAAAGTTACTTAAGTCTATTTATTATACTATTTAAGATATTTATAATTAAGATAACCCTATTAAATATATAACTAATATTATAATTAATAGTCCTAATACTAGTATTACTACTACTAAATTATTATAAATACTTTACTCCTTACTTATAAATATATAGATAGTAAACTCTATTATAACTTAAGTAAGCTTATAACTACTTTAATTATTATAAGCCTAATAAAAGAATTATATTTATAAAAGGATATCTAGTTTAATATTTATATAAATAGTATATCTTTTATATTAAAGACCTTAATAATTATAATAAGTTAATAGTTATAAGATAATAGGCTAATTTATTAATCTAGTTAATATTAATCTTAAGTAATTAATTAGTTATAAAACTAATTAACTAGTAATACTTACCTCTACTATTAAAATAATCTAGCTTATAATTCTAATTAGAATTAAAAATTTTCAGGCTAAGATATACCTTAACTATTATAATTACTATAACTATTATAAGCCTCTTAAAGGCTTTAAATTATAATAGGCCTTATAAATAGGTTAAGTTTTTAATTATAAGGGTAGAATAGTAATTATAATAATAATAGTAGACCTTAAAGGGTCTATTAAGCTATAATAAAAGAGTCTATAAAAGACTTTAATAATAAATATAATTAATTAGCTAGTTAATATAAGTATAATAATAAACTATCTATTAAAGGCTTTTATAATAATAATTATAATAAGACTTAAGATATTAACTTCCTTATATAACTAAGAGATACTAATTATCTTTATTCTAATTATAAATCTACCTTCTTATCTTAGAATAAGCTATTTAATTACCTTAAATTATAATATTAGCTAAAGCTTCCTAAGCTAACTAAGCTAATATTATAACTATTAAAGCCTTTACTAAATAACTCTTAAATTAATCTAAGTAATACTATAAATAAAGACTTTAATAATATCCCTAAAATTAACTTTATCTATATTAACTCTAATATAATTCTAGATTAGAGTAAGCTACTAGGTTATAAGTTTTATAAATAGAAATATATATATTTTTGGTATCTTAGTTTAAATTAAATAGGGAGTAGACTAATATCTACCTTAATAGTACCTAGTTATATAATTACCCTTATTAATTATACCTACCTTATAAAGTACCTCCCTAATATTTAACTTAAGAAGATACCCTTACCTATACTAGTTTATAGCGTAGGAAATAATATTAAAATAGGTAGAATAGTAATAGTTATTACCTTACTAGCTATATAAGTAGAGAGAGAGATAGGATATATAAGATACTAAGATAGGTACTAGCACGCGTCTAATACGCGGTTAATCTAATTAATTATATCCTGATTTAATATATTTTAATACTCCTATTAAAATAAAGTACCTTATTAATATAATAGTATAACTAACTTATTAATATTTTATTCTAACTATCTAAGATCCCCCTTCTTAACTAAATACTAGGTAATAGGCGTAAAGGTAAGGTAGATAGTAGTAAAATACTATTATAAGATAGTAATTTAATAAAACCCTTTTAAATATAAATTAAAAGAACCCTAATAAGGTAGGTATAATTATAAGGTTAATAATTCTATTTATATAATTATTTCTAGGATATACTTATTTTATAAGGGGATACTATTAAGGTTTTTATATTATAATAACTTAATAGTGTATTTCTTACCTTTAATATATTAAATAAGCTTATATTAAGTAGGGAGGAGGGTATTATAAGACTTAATTTTAGTATTTATATCTTTAATAATATTATAATTAAAAATAATAATATTAATACTAGGATAAAGGATTATTATTCTTTAATAGTATTAATTATCTACTTCTTATTCTTATCCTACCTAGGTATCTATCTAGGTAGTAAAGATAGTAAGGCTATTATAACCTAGAGGGATATTATACTAAAAGTTATTATAAGTATTATAATTACTAGTATTTAAGAATATCTTATACTAGTTATACTTTATATTAGAAGTAGGGTAAGAGATAGGATTATAATAGATATATATTATAATCTAAGCTTAATAATTTTATAAAAAAGTAATTAATTTATCTATTATAATATTAATTTATAACTAAGAGTAGTTTAATATTTAAATAATATTACTAATAGTATAACTTATTATTTAAGCTTAGAATATAAAAAGATAATAGAGTTAAATAGGCTTATAAAATTTATTTTATATTCTAATATTCTAATATAAAGTTATAAGATTAGAAGGGTAGGTAGTTAAGAGCTAGCTATCTTTTAATTAATACTAGAAGTATTTATAAAGCTATTAGGAGTACTTATAAAGCCTTATTATATTAAAGACTCCTACTATTATAATATTTCTAAGCTTAAGGCCTTATAAAAGGGGATAAATTTATCTTTAAAAAGGGCTTTAATAAGGTTATTAACTACCTACTTATTAATCTTAATATATTCTAGCTTAATATTATTAATAGTAACCTATTTTTATATATAATAATATTAGATATTAATATACTTTATATATATATATAACTAAGAGTTCTTAGTTAGGGTAATAACTCCCTAATTATTATAATAAAGTATTATAATAGTAAGTTAGTAAGTATCTTTAAAGAGGTCTAACTTAATAAGTAGCTATTAGAGTTAAATAGTTTCCTTAATAATTTATATCTAACTTATATATTCTACTTTATAACTAAATAGGGTAATAATAGACTATTATTTTAATAACTAGCTTATTACTCTACTATTAATATTAAAAATATGGCTTATAATTAATTATTAAGTATTTTAATCCCTAGCCTAATTAATATTATTATAGCTAATAAGTAGAGAGATACTTTTATAAAAAGTAAGTTATAAGTTAATTATACTTTAAAAGTAGTAGAAAATCCTCTTAATAATTATTTACTTAATATGGATCGGGGTAAAAAGGCGGCCGTTTTTAGCGAACCTAGACGCTATTTTAAGCGGCATTTATACCTAGACCCCCTACCCTCGCCTATACTACCTTAACGGCCGAACGGCTTAATCTATTAACTTTACTACGCTACCTATTATCTCACCGTTAATACTTAATAGGTTACCTATTAAGCCTCTATTACCTAGTTATAAAGTATAGTAAGAGAAGAGGGATAAAGGGAGGTAGTATACGCGCTAGGTAGACCTTAGGGACTATACCCCATTATTTATTTTAGACCCTTATAAAGACCGCTCTTAGCCTTCGTTTCTTCTTTTTCTTATCCTAACTTACTTTCCCCTCTATATTACCTTTACTAAAGACTCTTTTTAACTCGATTTATATATAGGTATATTATACCCCTACTATTTATAATAGCCTATTATAAGGCCTTAATATACGCTTTAAGGTATATCTTAAACCTACTTTAAGATACCTCCCGTATTATAACTAGGAAGCTCTCTAATTAAGAATATTATAATACTAGATATTAAGAGGTTAATAAGAACTATTACTTAACTACCCTTTATAAACCTTCTACTAATCTATATATTAATTAGTAAGAGCGATTATAAAGAGAGTAAGTTAACCTTTCTACGGTCTCTTATACTACTTATACTTACTTAGCTAACTCTCTACCTACCTAGGTATTATAATACTATTAATATTAATCCTTATTATACTCTTAAAATATTAATAGAGGGTAGGATTAAGAATTTTTTCTACTAGATATATAATAAGTACTCTATTAAGAAAATTAGTTTAATTAAGATATACTAATATTAACTAAGCTAATTATATATTAGGTAGAAGGGGTAACGGATTAATCTATTAACCTTAAAATAAATATATAATATTTATAAAGTATATATAAGTAGATCTAGTATAAGTAATATTAAGTATTTTATTAATAGTCTACTAGCTAAGGAGTATACCCTAGATAGTAGTAAAACTAATAAGCCTCTCTTAGATATAATAGATTTTATAAAGCTCCTATGCTACTATTAGGTAACGGATACTAATATTTTCCTATATAAATAATACTAAGTCTAGCTTCCGGTAATCCTACTAGTTATTATATTTACTAGATCCTAATTAAACGCCCTTCTTAGGATTAAGTATTATAATCTAGATCTATTTATCTTATATAATTCTACTACTAGGGACTTACTAGGACTAAGTCTCGTAAGAAGTATAAGAGATTATAAGTAACTACTAAGGAAAGAATATATCTATCTAATAAGTTTATAAGAAAATATATACCTTCTTTATTAATATAAACCCTATCTTTTATATTATATCCTATATCATTAGCCTTACTTATAATAATAATACCTACCTTACTCTAGTTATAACTCCTAGAAAAATTCTAATATTAGGCGTTTAAAAGGGATTATACTACTAGTTAATTCTATAAAAAGAGGGGATACTAGATATACCGGTATTCTATATATTTATATAAGCTCTTAAAGGCTATATAACCTCGCCTAATAAAGAACTCTCTTATAAATAGTATTATGACTAGATTATATACTTAGTAGAGGAGACCGGCTTTATAAAGAGATTTATAACCTACTATTTATAATAAGTAACTAGGAATACTATTAATAGTAAGTTATAAGCTAGTTAGGGGAAAGTTATTTTACTAACTTAAGGGCTTATTAGATAATCCTAATTCTAATAATACTATTTATAACCTAGTTATAAATTAAGCTAGCTTAATAGTTTTCTTTTATAACTACCTTTCGCGTATAATCCGCTATAATACCTAAGCTATATATAGAGGTAGACGGCCTTAGATAAAGTTAATCTAGTTAGCTAACTAGATAAGTTAACTAATTAACCCTTAATAACTAAAAGAGCTTATAAAGGAATAGAGCGTATAAATATAAGAGTAGAGTAATATTTAAGAGCTTTACGGCCGTTAGAATAAAATATTTTAATATATTTAAAAGGATTTTAACTTTATCTATTATATTAAAGGATAGCCTATTTATAAGGAATATAAGGAGGTTAAATAACTTATAAATTAAAGAATTAAAAAGTAGAAGAAGGAGCTCCTAAAATAGATTTAGAGGGAATATAACATCGCGGTACTAGTATAAGATATTCTAGCGTAGATTAAAGGGAATAAGGAGGTAATTATACCTATTCTTCCTACTCCTAGATCTATTTATTATACTTTTCTTAAATAAGTATATATTATAAAGGCTTTCTTTAATCTACCGCTAATATATAATATTAAGGGTAATCTAGATTAATAAATCTCTATTATTAATAATATAATATTACTTTATAATTAGTAGGAGGGTATATTCTATAAACCCCGCTAAGTATAAAGAATATACCTAAATAATACTAAGGCGTAGACTACCTTAAAAGCTATTAAGATTAAGCTAGAGTAGGACTTAGAACCCCTAGTTCCTTTATTTATATTAAGGTGTAAATCCTATTAGTACCTTTATTATCTAGGTAATACTACCCTCCTATTAGAAGAATAACTTTATAACCTAGGTAGTAAATATTTATTATAACGGCATTTTAACTACTATTACCCCTTCTAGCCTAGCTAACCCTATCTATTTCCCTACTTTAAATATACTACGGTTAAGCTTAACTACGTAATATATCTTTAAAACTACGTTATAAGGGTTTATGAGATATTTATATCTAAAAAGATCTAGCCTTACTTATAAAACTAATTAGTTATAACCTTTTCTACTTAACGGGGTATTTACTAAATAATTACCTATCTCTAGAATTTAAAGACTTAAGATAGTAGGGGGCCTTTATAATATTTAATTTATATTCTTAGGAGTAGTTCTAGTATAATATATACTTATATCTAGATAAAGATATTAAGCCTCTATCTCCTATTTAATATAATACTCCTAAGGAAGCTAATATTATTTAGTTAACTTATAAGTACTTATTAATCTAACTAATCTCGCGAAATATATTTAGAGACATAAGAATCTTTAAAACTAGGTTACCTTATACGGCTAAGTCTTTATAAGCGTTAATAATAAAATTAGCTAGTTTAAAGTTTATAAGGAAGGTATAAGCTATAAAATAGGCGTACGCGATTATTAAAGCTATTTAAAAATACTACGCTACTTTATATATATTATATATGTAGCTTCTAAATTACTTAACTAGTGAGTTATAACTAATAGTATAGTAGATTAACCCTATTAAAGTATTTTTATTACGCTAATAAAGATAATTAGGTATTATAAAAATATTATATAAGAGTAAGAGATTTATAAGGAAACCTTATAGTATAAAGAATATAGGATTTATAATTATATTAGATACTCTATCTTAAAGTATATAACGGTTAACTAGCCTTAAGGTATAAGTTAAGAGGAGGCCTAACCTTATTATGACGCTTAATTTTAGATATTAAGCGCTAATAGATAGAAGGGTAACTTATAATATTATTATCTAGGCGCCTATTATAATACCTATTAGTACCTAGATAAGTCTATATATAAAGGTATAGAGAGGATAAAGAGGTAAATAGAAAAGGATATAAGGAGCTATTAAGAGAGTCTAAGATATTATTATCCTATTTACTTAGATAATATATTATAACTATAATTAATAAGTTTAGATACGCGAATAATAATAAGGATTATTACTAGATATAGTTATATATATTATATCCGTATTTTCCTTATATTAATTAATATATACTCTATATTATATATCTTATAAAGACTCTAGCCCTATTAATTCTAATAACTTTCTTAATAGCTTCTCTAGGTTTTATAGCCTTTTATAATTATAGTTATTAAAGTCTTAAGGGAATAGATTTACGGGTAAAGGGTATAAGGCTTTCTAAGGCTAAGTTAGTATAAGGTAGATATATCTATTAGGTTTAATTAATAAATATAATCTCTATAATTATAAGAGGCTATTAATTATAATTAGTTAATTAATATATATAATACCTACTATTTTTATAAATAATTAGTATAAGGTTAGTATAATATAATTATACTAGCTAATCTACTTTCTTTATAAGGTTTAATTTCCTTCTAGTAAATTATTAAGACTTAGCTTTTACTGCGTAGGGTATATTATAAAGTTATTACCTTAGCTAGATAGGGATAGGATATAGAAAGTAAATTATTAATAGGAGTTCAGGTAATTAAATAAAGGTATCCTCGCCTTATATATACTAATAAGTATAGAGACATCTAATACTTACCCTCTAGTTCTGGCTCCGCTAATTCTAGTTCCTTAGGAAAGGGAGCCAGAATTAGAGCCCTATGGAGAGTCAAAAGTTCTCAGTATCTAATCCGTTGAATGCTCTAACTACTAAAGATATAAGACTAAGTCTGGAGCGATAGCTAGTGTCGAAAGGTCTAAACGGCCTCTATTAAATAATTAGCTGACTACTTAATAAGTCTCTGGAATTTTAGACGTAGGAAGTCGCTTTGCCGTAAAGGTTAATAAGCTGTAACGAGATAATATTAATATATAGCGGTCTTAGCGTTACCTAAGAAAAAAACAACTTCCTTATATAATTTATATTATAATAATTAACCTATCTAAGTCCCTAGTAGACGTCTTAGTAAATACCTTATTAATAAGGCTATATATAATCTAACTACGTAACCTGCTATTACTATCACCTCATCTAAATATCGCTATCGCCACCCTTCTATCCTTCCCTCTCGCCCCATACTCCGCCTAAACGGCTTACGCCTATAAGAGGAGATTACTAGTTATCTACTACCTAGATAATAGTAACGATAATATTCTATTAGCTCCTTTAGAGAAGAGGAGGACGCTTAAGTAATTAAGGGATTATTAGGAATAGTATAGATTAGCTTAACGGCTAAGAAATACGCTTAGCAGGGCCTTTCCTCTATAAAACTATTACTTAATATATATATCTCTATCCTAAAATACCTAGGATTTAATGTTTTTAGGCCTTAGGAATACTTATCTAGGACCGATATAGTTAAAATATAAGGGTAGAGAAAGTAGAATATTTTAGTGTGTAGGCTAGACTAATTTATGCGATTTTCTCTAGGAATACTAAGACTGCTATATAAAAATGGTATAATATAATAGTAGCTTACGTTAATAATATTAAGTAAGTAAAAGTAAGGTTTTATTAAAAATGCCTTTTTATACTAGCTAATATAGTAATAATAGATAGCTTTTAATAAAAGTTTAATACTAGACGCGAAATACTAAATAAGAGGAAGCTAGGTTATTTAGGAGAGGCTGCGAAATATCTTTATAAGGGTAAAATAGATAAAGGTATAGTCTTAATAAATATAAAAGCCTACCTAGTTCTCCTTATAGTCCTCCTTAAATTTAAATACTATGAAATAGACGTTAATATTAATATTCGGTAGTTATATTAGAATTATAGGTACTATTAATACCTACTATTATCTATATATTTATAACCGGTACTACTTATTATTAAAGTTATTAAAGGGCTAGTTAGACCGCGCTAGCGATTATTTCCTAAACTATAAAAGACGGTATTATATTAGCTTAATTTAGCTAAGCGACTCCTATATATACGGCTCCTACTTAGGTAACTCCTACTCTTACTTAAGGGGTAGTTAGTTAGCTTTAAGTAATTCCTATATATACGGCTCCTACTTAGGGAAAACCTAATTAAGTTCCTCTAGCTTAAGGGGTAACTCCTACTTAGGGAATACCCGGTTAGATTCCTCCTACTTAAGAGGCGACTCCTGCTTAAGGAATAGCTATTTAGCTTACTACCAGTCAAGGGATAATTCCTACTTAAGGGGCGTTACCTCCTGCTTAAGGAATAGCTATTTAGCTTACTACTAGTTAAGGGGTAACCCTTACGTAAGGAATAGCTGTTTAGCTTACTACCGGTTAAGGGATAATTCCTACTTAAGGGGCGTCGCCTCCTGCTTAAGGAACAGCTATTTAGCTTACTGCCAGTTAAGGGGCGACCCCTATATAAGGAATAGCTATTTAGCTTACTACCGGTTAAGGGATAACCCCTACTTAAGGAACTACTAGTTAGCTTACTACTAATTAGGCGATACCTAGTTAACTTAGCTAAGCGTATATAGGCTAAGCGACTCCTATACCTAGCTAAGCTAATCTAGGCTAAGCGACTCCTAGCTAAGAAAAACCTAGTAAAGTGTATCTAGGCTAAGGGTATCTAATTTAAGTAATACCTAGCTAACTAACTCCTACTTAAGTAAATCCTAGCTAAGTAAATCCTAGCTAAGTAAATCCTAATTAAGTGAATCCGGGCTAAGCGAATCCGAGCTAAGCGAATCCCAGCTAAGTAAATCCTAGCTAAGTGAATCCTAGCTAAATAAATCCTAGCTAAGTGAATCCTAGCTAAATAAATCCGGGCTAAGTAAATCTAGGCTAAAGATTACCCTATTAAGTAATTATAGTTTAAGCTACTTTAACTACTTTAAATTACTTATTCTTAATTTATTATATTACCTTCTATTCTTTATTTATAAGTCTAGCCTCTATTTTTAATATTATAAAAACCTTTTATCCTTTAAATTTAATTATTTTATAATAAAGTAAATAATTTAGTAAATTTTAATTAACCTAGGTATAGCTAACTACTCTAATAAGATTACTTCGCGATAATAGGGTATCTTTAAGGTCTCCTACCTATTCTATTATAATAGAGATATAAGGGTATTAACTAGTACCTATTATTATAATATTATTAATAGATATAACGATCTAATATATACTCTTATACCTATATTTATATTATAAAATAAAATCTCTATCTAGCCTCCTAATAGACGGGATTATATTTAGACTGTAATCTACTCCCGCTAACTTCTATATATATAATCCTAACCTTTCCTTAACTAGAAACTAGAAGGTTTTAAAGAGTATACGTTTAGTTATAATTAGCTCTCCCTCTAAAGTAATATTCTCTATTATTTTATTTAACCTTATATTACTATTATTAGCGGATTCTATACCTCCTATCTCTATATTATATTAATTATTAGAACTAGAACTAGATCTAGATCTAGATCCAGATCCAGTACCAGATCTAGTACTAGCACCAGTACCAGATCCAGAAGTAGCGCCAGAATTAGTACCAGAGACAGTACCAGAGATAGTACTAGAACCAGCTCTAGAACCAGCACCAGTACCAGTACTAGTACTAGCACTAGATCCAGAAGTAGCGCCAGAATTAGTACTAGAGACAGTACTAGAGACAGTACCAGAACCAGCTCCAGAACTAGTACTAGCACTAGTACCAGCACCAGATCCAGAAGTAGCGCCAGAATTAGTACCAGAGATAGTACTAGAGACAGTACTAGAACTAGCTCCAGAACTAGCACCAGTACTAGCACCAGATCCAGAACTTATATCAGGATCTACGCCAGAACTAGATCCAGATCTAGAAGCAGTACCAGTACTAGCACCAGCACTATCACCAGTACCAGCACTAGATCTAGAACTTATATCAGGATCTGCGCCAGAACTAGATCCAGATCCAGAAGCAGTACTAGTACTAGCACCAGCACTATCACCAGCACCAGCACCAGCACCAGCACCAGCACTAGCACTAGTACTAGCACCAGCACCAGTAATAACACTAGCACCAGCGCTAGAACTAGGACTAGCACTAGAATTAGCGCCAGAACTAGTACTAGAACTAGAACTAGTATTAGAGCTAGAGCTAGAGCTAAAGCCCTTACTAGATATAAGCTAATCGGGCCTTTTATCTATATTTTTATATTACTAAGCCTATAATAGAGGAAAATTATTCTCTTAATAATATTCTTCTATCTCTAAATAAATTTTAGTAAAATAAGTTATTAAGTCTAGTTTCTCTTAATTATTTACTCTTTTATATTTATTTATTAAGTTATACGCGCTTTTATACTACTACTTTAAATATTATAGAGGAAATATTCCGGCCCTAAGAGTATAATCCTATTACTTATTAACTCTTTTAATATCTATATTCTACTAATTTATTATAATAATTATTAACCTATTTAATAGATTAATTTAAAGTTAATAGATGGTATTTATAAATATTTATATATCCTAAAATCTTAAATAAGTATACCTTAGGCTTTATAAGAATTATTCCTAGGTATTATTTAACTCTATTATACCTTTAATTATTTATTCTTATAAATATATATTATAACTTACTTTACTATACTTTAATAGCCTTCTCTTTCTATTCTCTTTTAAGTTATCTATTAAGATAAGTTAGACTAAAAAGTATCTAATAAACCTTATCCCTTTTAGAATTATTTCTAATATAATATAATCCTAATACCTTATAAACGCGGCTAGTAATAATTTACTCTATTTCTCTTTTATAAGCTAGATATAATATCTCCCTACTTAGTCTATCTTTTAAAGGAAGAGATTAAAGGTTAATATTTACCCCTTATATAGAAGAACTTATTTATTATATAATAGTAGATATTTAATTAGACTAATAATTTATAATATTATTAGGACTTCTATTAGCGGTACTATTAAAGGAGTTACTATTATTATAAGGTCTTAAAGAGCTTATAATTTAGGAAGTTAAGTAAGGGAATTAAATACTATTAAGTCGTCTTAAAATTAGGTTAATTAATTTTAATTATAACTAAGCTTTAGATTAAATAGTTTTTAATAATAGATATATAGTTATAGCGAAGTATCTTAAATTACTATTAAAGTTATTTTATCTTAAGTAAATTATAGGGGTATAAGGGTAGTACTTATAATAATAGTAAGAGTATAATAGTAAATATATTTTTTTATAAGCGCTAGTTATAACTTAGTTTAGTTATATTTTAATCTAAAATATACTCCTTAGATAGGTATTTATAATAGGTATCTAGGTATCTAGAATAGATATAAGATTTATATAATTAATATAAGATATATAAGTTCCTACTAAGCCTTTTTACTATACTTTTAAAATAAAAAGAATAAAGCTTTTTATATTACTAATCCTTTATATCGCTAGAATATAAGGTCTTTTATAATTATATAATATATTAATTAAATTAATATACCTTTTCTTAATTATATAGATAAAATACTTAAGATTATTAAAATCGAGATTAATATATTATAGAACTTAGAGAGTATTAATTCTAGTATAAAAGCGCTAGTTAATAGTACGGAAATACCTTTTAATAATAATCTTACTACCGCCTCTAGAGAAGTAATAGTAGTTATTTTAACTAAATTAGGCGGTTATATTAGGCTTATATCTATATTTACTTAATTATTAAAGTTAAGGTTATTAATTAAAACTTATATTAGCTCTTTTATACTAATAGGCTCTTCTTAGCCTAGCTACCGGAATTTAACCGGCTTAGCTCCTACGGTAAGTTAGTTACTAGGCTTATAATAATAGAATAATAGTATCTAGGCGAGCGGTAGCTTAATACTAATAGTATAAGCCTTACCTTCTCTACTCTCTAGAAGGGTATCGGAAAGAAAATTTATAAAAGAGGTTAGCTTACTTATTATCCTTAGCTATATTACCGGAATACTCCTTCTAGATAAATTATAAATAGAACCTAGTAGTTAATTATATTAAAATATACTATATATACTATAATAAGATATTTTAAGCGTCTTAGTAAATTTTACTATTTTAATAAATTGTTCTACGTCGCAGGCATAATAAACTTTATTATAGCGACTATAGTTCTCGTTATAGGGAATGCATATTAGCGAGGCGTAGTGCTACGCCACGTATCCTATACTATAGTACGTTTCAAGGTAGATAAATATAAATTTCATATACTACTACACACTAGAAGTAGAAGGGTTTACCCCCTTCTAGTTTAAACTTACTTATTATAATAGGTAATAGGTTAAATATAAGCGTCTTAGCGGAGCTAATTAAATTTTATATTTCTTCTAAAAGGATTTATATATATTTACCTACGTAACGGTATAGTTTACCTACTATTAATAGAGTACTAGTAGTAATAAACATATAATTTTATTAGTGTCCCTTAGCACGCTAATATCTAAACTCCTAGATATATACTACTAGTAAAATTAGTCGCCCTCCTTACTAGTACTCCTACCTAGGCCTTATATCTAACGAGTATTAATCCCTTTATTAGGCCGCCGTTATATAAAGCCGCTTATTAGGCTATTTAGCTTATACTATTAACGTACTTAGTCCTACGCGTTAATAATAACTACGCTTAGTACCTTATATACCTAGCTACCTATAGTAAATCCTCCTACCGGAGGCATATATTTAATTCTTTAGACGGCTCCTACCTTAAAAGGCGAGAGATACGGCGTTATAGATCTATATATTTCCGAGATATCGCCAATTAACTATAAATCTAGATACCTATTAGAGGTATCCTAAAATCCGCTAAGACCCCCTTTATAGTATATTAAATCGCTTTATAACTATATAAAACCTATATAACGGGATACTAAGGAGGACTATAAGCTAGGTAATAATTTTAATTAGTTAGGATAAGTATACTATCGCTATATAGTCGCTGTCATAGACACGGTTATCTTGGAACGACCCCGGTTACGTAACTAAACCTTAATATATACTATAGAACTATCCTACTTATAAGCCGCCTAGATAGCTAGTTATCTATTATATTATTATCTACGTCTTTTTTAGTATTATAAGCCTATTTAAGCTAGAAATCTTATTTAATTTTAGAATAATATACTTACTAGAGAGATCTACTAGTTAAAGCCTCTCTAATTAGAGGTCTCTATAATATAGGAGGCTTAGGTATAAAAACTCTAGTTCCCTAATTAACGATTTTTTTACTAGTCTTCTACTTATAGTTTTCTATAAATTCCTTTATAACTATCTCTTCTATTTATACTTTCTCTTCTCCGTCCTTATCTTCTTTATCTTCTTAGTTTATTATCTTAAAGTCTTTAGGACCTTAGTAGAGTAGGGGTAGGGCGTAGTATATCTAATATAGAACTCGTTAGTAATATAACTTAATAATATTTATAAAGGCTTATAATATCTTACTCTAATAGAGGCTATCTAGGTTAATTAGTTAACTTATAAGTATAATATTTATTACCTTAATAAATAACTATATAGATATCTACTTCTATTACTTATACTAGCTTATTTCCTTTTTAAAACTAGCTTACGCTTTATTTCCGGAACTTTTTATAGATAATATATTAGTTATTTTAATAGATCGCTATACTAGTAGATTTAAGGGTATTTATAAAACTTAAATTTATTTAACTTTATAAATTATTAGTATTATCTTATAAGAGTTTTTATAAGGATCTAAGGGAGCGTTATAAGTAGATACTTTATTAAGTAATACTATTCTCTAATTAGGGGGTAACGCCACGCCGAAACGGGGCTATATATATTAGATAGGATAGATCTATAAGCTCCGCTATTATAAGGGCAGAATTAGATACTATTATACCTAGATACTTTTCCTTTTATAACCTATAGTTTATTGCTTATAAAGTATTTTCTTTTATAAGTAGGTACGTACCGTTAGCTAATAGGAAAGGTTCTTTACTATAATATACTAAGGTACCCGCTAGTCTATTTCATACTAATTATTCATCTCGTCCTGTTAATAATACGAGCTATAATCTTTCGTGCAGGACTTTAGTTCTATATAGTTATAGCTAAGGATTTAGCAGTTTTCGCTTTATCTAGATAGGCTAGATCCTTATAGATATAGGTATCCTAAAATAGATTTAAGTATTTAAATTAGGTTATTTAAGTATAAATAGGCGAGTTTATCTAATTATATTTTATCTCTAAGTCGTTTTCTAGTTATAACTTAAGTTAAAATAAATACTTCCTATTAGATTATAATTTAGTTATTCGCGGCTCTAGTAGCTATAACTCTATATAACTACCTATTACCCCTTACTAATATAGTTATACTTAGGAGTATAATTACTATTAAAGATTAGGGGAATTTAAATATTTAAGCTTTAAGTCTTTTCCCTTTTATAAGTAGAATTACCTAGAGTATAATAAGTATAATAGCTACCCTAGCTTCTTTAGCCTCCGCCTCTACTTTAGGTACTCTATAACTAGGGCTCTTAATAATTACTCTCTTAAGTACCGTTTCTATCCTAGCGTTAAGCGGTACCTCCTTTCTAAGTACTTCTATAATAGGGAATACTGTTATAACCACTATAACTATTATACTTAAGAGTACTATCCTAGCTCGAAGTATTATACTAGTAATAAGTACTCTAATAGCCTAGAGTACTAGGATTATATCTACCCCTCTAACTATTTTAATAACTAATATATATAGTAAGTAACTATCTATCTCTTTTAATTTAAACGCTAGTAGTATATCTCTAGTAGGTAATCCTTTAATAACCGCCCTCTCTAATAACGCCCTTACTTAGTATACCTTTCCGACCTAATAGGTAGAAAGAATATATATAGGACTAAATCTTAACCCTTTAAGAAGTAAGATTAAAGGGAGCTTTACGGGTCTACCTAATATTAATATTAGCTATATTAATAGCTACTCTATACCTATTATATACTCTTCTAGTAGAATACTAATATTAGACTATAATATTAAGCTATTTAATTAATCGGGAATCCTATATCCTAATTAAGTTAAAGGTCTAGTCTACTTAAACCTAGCCTAGTAAGTCCTTAAAGAACCCGCCCTACCGTTTTTCGCTACTTATAAGAGAGCGGCTTATATATATCCTCTAGATAATATAGCTAATATAAGTAATCTTAATAGTATCTAAATCTTATATTATATTAAGACTCTCTATTAAGTACTTATACGGTAGCTAAAAAAATAGCTTATAGGAATATAGCTAAATAGAAAAAGAGCTCTACTACTATTCCTACCTTTATATAAGCGTAGGCTTTAAGACTATTATCTACTTACTATAATATTATATCCCCGTATACCTTAGTAAGGCGGGTAGGTTATAAGGTTATATAAAGAGTATATAGCGTAGATAGAGATTAAATCTAATACTTAGCTACCTTTCCCCTACTCTTATAAAGTTACTAGTTAATATTCTTAAAGCTAGTAGTATATATATCTTAAGGCCTTAAGTAAATCTTTAGATAATAGAAAAAGTTATTATAATAATAAAGAGTAAAGCTTATCTATCTTAGCTCCCTATTAAAGTCTAATTAGGACCGGCATTAAAATAAAAGAGTATATTTTACTATTAATAGAGAGTATAAATTTATTACCTACGGGCTTACTTTAATATTTATAAGCTTATAACTATATTAAGTACTTAAGCTATAGCTTTATAATTAATAGAAAGTCCGTGAAGCTATATAGTTAGGGAAAATGACTCTATATAAGGTACTTTAATATTTAAATTTTATATAAGTACCTTTTATTAAATAATTAACCCGTCTTAGGTTATATAGCTATTTAGGGGCCGTTAGTTAAGATTTAACTTATACTAGCTAGAAAGGATAAATATTAGAATAGGCTATTTATATAAGTCTACGCGTAGTATTATATATTAAGCTTAGTCTATAAAATTACTCTTAATAAGATATACCATTACTAAGAATAGTCTATAAGTTAATATAACTACCCTATTATCCGTCCTCTTTAACCTATAAAGTATAAGATTATAAAGATTATATTAAGATTATAAGAAGGTATTAAAGAATTTAAATAAAGGCCTAATTTTAGGAAATACTAGTTATTAACTTATAATACGCCGGTATATCCTATAAAGGTAGTTAAGTTACCCTTATTATTAATATCTAATATAGCGTATTATTAAAGATATAATAAGAAATTAGTCTAATTCTAATAATATATATCTATAACTCTAGGGGTACTAAGCTAGGGGTAGTTTATACTATAATAGATATTATAGATTTTTCTATAATTCTCGATCTTATATATATTATTAATCTAATATACTTAAGTATTATTAGATACTATTATGATAATAAATAATAGTATAATCCCTACGGGAGATACGGGATAACGAGTTACCGGGTATACTAAGGTTATTACTAAGGTTATTACTAAGCTTATTATTAAGCTTATTACTAAGGTTATTATTAAGGTTATTATTAAGGTTATTACGGTTAAGCTAGAAGTTATAATTATAATAGTTAAAGATTAACTAACTAAGGAAACCTCTCTCTTAAGATTTAACTCTACGTTCTTACTATTTATATAAATTAATAAGATATTATCTAGCTTTATAACTACTTATATTATAATAGTATTATTTATATTAAGGGTAAAGTTAAGACTTAAAGCTAGCTAGCTAGTAAGTAAGATTAGAAAGGACTAGAGTATATTTAAAATTTATTACTCGCCAATAGCTAGAGGAGTATAAAGATCTAGAATTTATAATATTATAATAAATAATATAAGGCTAGAAATAGAGGCTAGTAGATATAGATGCGTTATTAAAAGTAGTTACTTAGCCACCTTTAATTATAAAAGCCATTTTAAGACTTCTAAGGGTTAGTTAAAAAAGTCGTTACCGGTATCCTCTCTAAAATTACGGCTAAGACCGGTAACGACTTTTTTAACCGACCCTCATTTAGGCGAATTTAGTACTCGCGGTTTCTTAGTAATAACTACTAAGATTTTTTATATCCGGGACTACCTTAATAAGTTCCTTCTAATACTATACTACTTTATAAGATTACTTAAGGAATTTAGTCTATTATCTAGAGTTTTATCTCTAAATATAATATTAGTTATAATAGAGATATCTATATCCTAGTAATAGTAATACCTAGGTAAACTTTAATATAAGTGCCTTACTAGGAGCTAGGATATAGGAGATAAGGTATTAGCGCTAGGATAAAGTAGTACCCCTTCTAAGGGCGGAGCTCTGCGCACGCAGATTCCCTACTAACCGCGATCCCTCCTATAGTATCGCCGCCATAGTGAATTTTCTATACTACGGTGAATAGAATACGAGGAAAATAAGTGCTAACTTCTTGGAGGCCATTTACCCGTCTACGTACTAGCCTATTTACTTAATCTCCGTCAGCTTTAAGATTACTCCACGAAGAAAATATATAAATATTCTACCTCTATAAGTATAGAATCGCCGATCTTCCTTAGGTTTAAGATTTACTTAAAACCCTACTCCTTTCTTATAAGCGTCCCCTCTAGGCTGTTAACTAATTTTAAAATCTATTCCTTTTAAGTCTAGGCGGTTATAAATATATAGAAGGTATAATATTATAAGAAATACAATAGTTTATAACTACTATTATTATTATATAAGCTAGCGGGTATCAAATATAAGGTAAACGCTAAGGAGGTTAAATTTATAAGTTCCTATTAATTATAACGGCCGAAGCGTTATAGCGTAGCCCTAGGAGTCTTTTTAAAGGATTATAAAAGGAAGCGAGTTTAGGATACTTATAAAAGTAAATATTATATAAAAGGTCTATATTCAGAATATATAAGCTTCAAAGATACTAATAAATATTATTTTAATCTAGGAATATTAACTCTTATAATTAGGAATTCTAGAGTACTTTATATCTTTATACCTCTATATTTAGCTTTTATATATTCTTATACTTAGATCTTATATTTATAATAGGCTCTTAAGGTATAATAGCTAGAAAGATTACTTTCCCTAAAATAATATAAAGCTAAATTACTAATATATCTCTATTAATAATTATAAACGCGCTAGCTTAAAGATTTAAGTCTCTTATAAATTTAATATTAGAAATTAGGTTTAGCCTAGAGATATTTAATTATAATAGTATAATAAACTAGACGTAATTATAATTAACCTTTAAAGGAAAAGATTAGATAGTACTCTACCCTAATACCTTTATAACTAGTATATAATAATATAATATATATAATAATAGTCCTACTTGTTATATTTCCTTTAAAGATATAGAATTAATAAAGCGGTAAGTATTAATCTATCTAGTACTCTATTAGTAGTATTTAGGTAATACTAGTAATATTATACCTATCTAAATTAGTTAAATTTATACTCCTATTACTAAAAGCGGATATACTATAATATTAAGTTATAAATAATATTTAAGACTATTAAATTAGATATAATATCCTCCTATTCCTTTAAATACTATTCTTATTAACCTTATTCTTATATAATTATATTAACTTTAAGTATAATTTCTTATAAGTACTTAGCGTAATTATAAGTAGTTAGCGTAAATAACCTTAGGCTTCTAGACCCTAGGCGTATAAGTAAGCTAGTAAATAAGCTAAAAAATCCTACTAAGTAATAACCTTCCTCCCTACTATTTATTAGACGATAAGCTAAGGATCTTACTCTTTAGGAACTTTTCCCTAATAATAACTTTAAGAAATACTTTTATAATAGCGTTATAACCTTATAAATTAATAATATAAGTATTTACTTAGATAATCCTATCTTTTTTATAAAGAGTAGCCTAAGTTAAGGGATACCTTTAATAGTCGAGGATCCTTATATTTATAAGACTAAGTTATTTCCTATTTAGTAGGTTAAGGACTTATTTATATATTATCTCTATAATATCTTATACGCCCGTCTTTTCTATCTATTTACTAATATTATTTATATATTTATAAATAACTTTATAGAGTTTAATAATACCGTCTAACTATTAAAGTTATAGGCTACTACCGGTAGCGCTCTAATTTATTTTAATAAAATATAACTAAGAGTTATTATTATTAGACGCGGAGATAAAGCTAGCCCTAGCCCTACTTATAATATTCTTAAAGTAGATAATCTTTAATAGGGCCTCTATAATAGATCTCTTAAAGACTTCTTCTCTTTAATTAAAGTACTTTACCTAGCTACTAAGTAGATATCTCCCTTAGCACGTTTTTAATAGTTAAAGGAGCTCTTTTAAAGGGAAGTTAATAAGATACGCCTACTTTAATAAAGTCTTAACTATTTATATTCTACTAAATACGCTACTTAGTTTTTTTATATAGCTATAACTTATACTATATCCTTATTAAGTTAGCTATTTAATTTTATCTTAGCGAGCCGGCGGGGTAATAAAGTTAAGCTAGATATTATAAATTATTTCTTAAGATTTCTATAACTTAAAGAGTACTACTAGGTTTTATATAATATACTAATAACTTTTATTACTTTAAATATTATATTAGATATATACCCCTAAAATATATAGTAAGATAGTTTTATACCTTATAAAATTAGATACTAACCTTCTAAACTAACTCCTAGTCTTTAATCTAGAGATCTTATATAATATTTAATATTAGTATCTCTATCTTTAGTCCCTTACTAAGATATATAATAATTAGGATCTTATTTAATAATAGGATACCCTTATTTATAGCTAGCTAGTTAAATACTTTTCTTATATAATTATATCTAGGAAGTTAGCGCTTTAAATATACTAGGAGAAGATAGTAACTCTTAATATTAAGTAGTTATAAATAAAGAGTAATAAAACTTACCTCTTTTATCTTAGATATATACTTAAGAATACTCTATCTTATAAGTACGCTATATATAAGATCTACGTTTAAAATAATAGTATTAAAACCTTAACCTTTAATAGTTAGTATTAGATTAACGCTTATATACTTTATTATATAAAAAAGCTTCTAATAGGGTTAAGGCTACTAACTATTAGGTTACGGCTCTTAAGTATAGATAGCGGAGGAACCCTAAGGGTAATAGTAATAGGATTTATAGATATATTATAAGGCTTTTTAGGAAATACCTAGAGAATCTAAGACTTATTTAATATTATATATAGTATTAATATTAATAGGGCTTATAATTAAGTTCAATTTTTACTTAATTAATATAAGATAGGTAGCCTAATTATATTAATCCTCTTTTTATATTAGCTACTAGTTTTAGAGTATATAAAGATATTTAATACCCTAGCTAAGTAGCTCTTCCCTTAATCTTTAGATTAAACTAGTAATCTTAGCTGTCTCCGCTACCTACTAAGGTTATAGTATTATAATAGATATTATAATATAGATATCTTAGAGGCTTATTTATAAGAAAACCTAGGCTCCTAGGCTTAGCTATTTAACTACGTTTAGAGCCTTATTACTATTAGAGTTAGCGTAACGGTAGCTACTATTAATAAAGGCTTCCTACTCTTATTAATAAATTATAATATTTTAAGTAAGTAGAATAAGAAATATAATATAAAGGGATTATTCTTATTCCTAAAACTACGCTAATTATAGTTAGGGTATAAAATTATCTATTTCATAGAGATAAAAGACGAGCCGTATATTTAGTAAGCGTAAGTCTATCTTATTATATAAATATAGTGGCTTAAATTATTTAAGGGCTAAATAACTTTTATAGCTCTTATATCAGTAAGTATAACTATATTATTATTACTTATAGCTAAATACTAGTAGCTTATACCTACCCGTATATACGTATATAACTAGCCTAGTTTAAGATGGAGGTATAAGCGGATATAATAATCCTATTAAGCTTACGCTCTAGGAGAGTATATATATAAATCCTTTACTCTTTAAACCTAACCTTATAATATCCGTAGGGATAGGTATTAGTAGGAAAGCTAAGTTACTAAGAGCTACTTCTTTCCGTTATATCCTATTTAATAGCTTTATTCCTTAATTATAGCGTACTTATATATTATTATTTAATAGTAAAAGTAACTTTAAAGATATTGTAAATAGCTTAGATTATAAGACTTATAAGGACTATATATAACTAAATATTATTTTATTAAGAAATAAACCGGCGATTAATAATACTAGTTAGATAAATAAGTTATACTAACTTATTTATTTAAATTTATAGATAATCTAAGAGTATAAAGAGATCATATACGCCTTACTTATAGCCTCCTTCTACTTTAAGCTAAGTAGCGTCCCTAGCTAACTACTAGGGAATTAAATCTACTACTTTAAGATAATATAATACTACCTTCTAGGTAAAGTTATAATAAAACTCCTTAAGTGAATTTATCCTTCCCGCCTATCCTTTAAAATATATAATAGGGCCTTAGGGTATTATTATAATAAGCGCGATCTCTACTTATTATATTACTAATATTAAAAGTCTATAAAGTTCGCTATCTAAGACCTAGGTTAGCTAATTATTATATATATAGTAAGTATAAGGAGGCTATAATAGAAGCTTAGCGCTTTCCTATAGATAATATATTAGTTTATTAACTAGTAATATCTTAATACTCTATTTAATACGGCCTATTATAAAAGTTTAAACCGCTTATATAAGTCGTATATAGCTATAGTATATTATAAGCTAAAAAGGTAGGCCCCTACTAATAAAGGCTAATATAAGCTATTTAAGAAGCGTTAATTAAACTAGTATTTTATAAGGACTAAAGATTATAAACGTATAACCGATATTAGTAGCTTAAGGTAAGTAAGGAGAATATTTCTTATTAGCGTCGTCTTATTACCTCGTAAGTTAGTAATAAAAACTATTATATACTAGTAACTTAGTAGATAGCCTATTAAAGATCTCTAGAAATTATCTATATTTCTATATATATAACCTATTATAACTATTACTATTAAGGATAGTCTAGTCTTATAAAGGTATACTTATAAAGGAATATAAAGTAATAAGATAGTTTTACTAGTAGCTAATAAAGTAGTAGAGAAAGGTAAATTAATTTTAGTACGTAGTATCTACTAAGTTACTAGTATATATAGTGGTTTTTATTACCGACTTACCTCGGTAGCTTAATTATAGGGTTAAGATCCTTGCTAGACCCCGGAGTTATGCTAGGTATATAGGTACTCCGGGAGGTTAGCCCTATAGGGCTAATAAGGCCGTTACTTTAAGATACCTCCCTACTCTATTTATAGATCTAAATAAACTCCTCCTCTATCTTATAAATATAAGCTACTTAATTTATAATAAATTAATATATTTATAATATAAGTTAAAGCCGGTAGAAGTATATTTTAACTCCCTCTAGCTTATCTAATAAGTAATATAAGTAATAGGAATTCTTATACTCTAAGATCTTTATTAAAGGTTTTAATAAGTAAGGACGCGATTATATTAGATATAGGGTTTACTTTAGAGCTAGACTTAGTTAGCTCTTATAAGGCTTAGTAATATATATTATATATCTAACTTCTTAAAGGTTATACTAGTAAGTTATAATTAATAGTATACTATAAATTAAGGATTATAAACCCTATTATATTACGCCGGTAAAGATAGTAAAGTCCTAGTAAAATATTAAGTTATAAAATAAGTTATATCCTTACTTAAGGGTATTCTTATATACTAGATAAAGTGCGATACCGCTAATATAGTACCCTTATTATTAAGGTATTAGCTTCGTCCTACCTATATATATTTACTCTAAGCGCTATTAGTACTTTAATAACCCTATATATAAAGGCGCTAAGAGGGTAAGTAGGTAGAGCCTAGGTACTAGAAGTAGAGCGGGGTACTAGAAATAGATAGGGAGCCAGAAGTAGAGCGGTGGTACTAGAAGTAAATAGGGAGTTAGAAGTGGCGTAAGGGTACTAGGAAGGGATTTAAAATATATATATACTCTTAAATACCCTCTTATAAAATTATATTCTATATTATATATACTTATCTTATCTTTTAACTCTTAAATATCTAAAGTTATCTCTATAAATATTAATATAATACCTATTAAAGTATTAGTAATATTAAGTTCCTAGAGTTATAAGCTATTTAAATACTTCTATCCTATTAATATATATAAGTCCCTAGGTTATTATATAGACTAGTACTTTAATATAAACTAGGCTACTTAGCTACTTAGTACCCGTATATTTTTTATAATAAAATATAAGCTTATTAGGATAGTACCCCTAACGCTTTATTTTATAATAGTAGCGTAAGCTTTCTTTCCTAATATCTTATAAAATCCTATTAAATCCTCCCGCCGTTAATATATAAGCTATTACGCCCTCTTACTCTACTCTCTCTAAAGTATTTATCAAATAATTAGCCGGAGTAAAATGCGCCGCTAATATAGTATTAAGGGTAACGGCTATAATAATTATATAATCTCCTAGTTCTATAATTACTACGCGCTAGTATAAGAGGATAAGTAGGTAAAAGTATAAGATAAGAATAATAGGTAATATACTACTCTAAAGTAGTAGCCCTTAATGATATATAAGTAGCCGTAGTAATAATAGGATTAAGACCCTAAAAATATAAGTATAAAAAGATAAATTAGGGCGGACTTATTACTAGAATATAATTTATATTTATAAGTTTTTACTAGTATAACTCTATCTATTTAGTATTATATATAATTAAAAGTAAAGTAGAGGGCTAGCTTTAATATATCTAGTATATAGTAAAATTTTATTAAGTTAAAGTAGCCTAGCCTATTATAAAGTCGGTCTAACCTTATTATAAAGGTCTAATCCTAGAAATTAGTAGTCTCTAGAGTAAGTCTAGAGAAGCCTTACGTGTATAAAGTACCTGCCCTTATACCTATATTTACCTTATTATATAATAAGTAAAATAATTTAAATAACCCTAGTAGGGACCTTAGTTAAAAGTATCTAAATTATTTTACTTACCGCGTGCTTATGCCTAAGATTAGGTTTAGCCCGTCCTACTAGTTTCTCGCAGGTGTTTAGGTTCTTTTAGCGAGGATACTACTAGAGATTACTAAGACGCTAATAACTAACTCGTTAGATATAATACTCTACTTTACTATTAGAAAAGCTCGCGGTATAGGGTATAACCGCGATATACCCTCTATAAATTAAGCTAAAAAGATCTTTTATAATAGATAATATTAAAGAACTCATTATTATTAAAGGTATAGCGTACTTTAAGATATAAATTTAGCGTATATCTAGGTTATTACCTAGATTATAAGAATAGTAATTTACCGCCCCTACTTAGCTATATAAATATTAAAGCCTTTAAAATAAGATAGGATAAGAAATAGGTACTTTAGAAGTAGATATTTAAGAAGCGGATATTTAAGAAGTAAATACTAAGTATTTATATTCTTAGGAAGAGACGCTATTATTACTTCTATAAGTTTAATATAATAGAATCTACTAGCATTTAGTAGCTAGATTTATTATACCTAGGTTACCTATTACGCCCGCCCCTTAGGCTTAATATAAGTAGAGGACTAGGACTTATAATAGAACCCGGAAAGACGGACTATCCCTAAAAAAAATAGCTAGCTACTTAAGATAAGGAAGTTTAATAAAAAAAAGGAGCTCTATTATTAAAATTAGGTAAAGCGGCGCGAACGGCTTAATAAACTATCTACCTTAAACCCGGAATTCTTTAAAGTACTAGATATAAAAGTATATACGCTAGAGGTATAAGGAATATTATTAGGAAAGCTTACTATTAAAGAGAATTACTTAAAGGGATTAATAGAGACTTTAAGCCTATTAATTATAAACTTTAATAAATAAGTTATAAAGGTAGAGGAAGTAATATAATTTATATAGTATTAAGGATATTAATTAAGCTTTAATCTTAGGATTAAAGAGTAAGGGTAAGGGGAAGGCTATAATAGTATACTTACTAGATAGATAATTTAAATCTCTAGGTAAGATATTATTATAATATTATAAGCGCTAGCTTATTAAGCTTATCTTACCTTAAACGCTTAGTTAAAGTTAGGTACTAAGAGCTAATATAATACCCTACTTTAGATATATTATAAAGTCACTTCTTATATTAAGGTTATATAAGACTATTTAAGGTTTATATAATTTATCTCTTTTATATATAACCCTTATCTAAGATATTATTATTTATAACTCTCTTTCTTATATTACTATTTAATAGTCTAGCGTTATTACCTAATTAGAAAGTAGATACTATAATATATTAGTTAATATAGATTCTTCCTACTAGAAATATAAGGATAATATATAAGCTATAAGCTATAATAGCTTTAAAGTACTCTAAGGGATATAATAACTAAAGAGCTATATTAAATAGATATTATCCCTTACTTATATACTTCTCTATTATAAGCTCTACTAAAGAGGATAGAGAGGGATTAAAAGGATAATTAGAGGGATATTATTCTATTAGAATCTAATTATCTCCTTTATAAAAAATAAATTTAAATTAATCTTAAGGGAGTTTATCCTATTTTATAGCTTACGTTAAAGCTATTACTTATAGTAGAGTTTCTTCTTTAAGTAGACCTTCTTTAAGTAGCTATTCTTTAAGTAAGACCTCGTTTAAGTAAAAACTTAATAAGATTATAAAAGGCGTAAGAGAACCCTATTCCCTAGTACTATTATATATTACTAGCTCCCTAATATTATTTATTAGTTAAGCCTTATAAAGGCCTTATTAGGGTAGACTATCTCTAAGCTAGGCTATATAATTCTACCCTTCGCGTATATCCTCTAGGTTTCTACTATCTTACTCCCTATTATTCTCCGCTTATATATAGTCTTAGTCCTCTTATATTTCCTCTGCGTTTATTTACTCTTAGGGTATATATCCTTTACTATTATAATTACTAAATACCCTATTAAAGTAAGCTAGATAAACTAACTTCCTTATAAAAACGGGTTAGATACTACTCCCTTAGCTTCTATTTATACTATATATATTATTAAGAAAAAGGAAGTCCCTACTCTACTTATAAGCTAGATTATAAGGATTATATATATCTTCTCTCCTAGTACTCTCTAGGTCTATTTATAACGTATATAGGCTTTAATAGCCTAGGCTATAACTATATATCTATATAACTAGAATATTTCACCTTTAGATTACTAATCTTAATTAACTTAAATCTAAGCCGCTCTACTAGGTCGGTAAGTTTATATAATATAGATTTATCGGGGTCCTTTATTATCTAGATCTTTCTTTCTATTAGTTTAAGCTCTACCTTTATTAACCCTAGTAATAACTTACGGAGGTATTATATAATATAAAGGAATAATACTTAATAGTATAAAGCTACGCGGTCTCTTATATTACTAGATCTAAATATAAAGACTAACTCTACCTCCTAGATAATATATCTCCCCCTTATTTAAGTTATTTTAAAAAAGCTCCGTGCTATCGCCGCATATAATATTCCCTTAAAAGGTACTATTATTAGATTCTTTATATAATTAGCGTATACTTTAATATACTTAAAGTCTTTAAAGAAAGTCTAAAGGGTAGAGATAAGACCCTCTTATATATATAGCTTCGCCTAGATCTTTATATAATAGTTTATATTAAATACGCCGAAAATTTCCCCCTTTTTTAATTAATAAAATAGGGTTATAGTATCGGATATAGATATACCTAGTACTTTAAGTTCTAACGCCTTTATTATATTATAATCTACCTTCTATATATTACGCTTATTATATTAAAATAAGCCCGCTTAGAATATCCTTATATGGTTAAGGTAGTAAAAGATCTCTTATAACTTAATAGTCTAGTAAGCTCTAAAAGTAGGAGGAATACCCTACTTTATTATACTTTAAACCTATTACGTCTTTAATTACGCCTAGCCGTATCCTATCCCGTTATAAACCTAGAATATCTAATAGTATATTAAAGGCCGTTATAAAGTTATCCCTTTATAGTAGTCTTTTTATCTTATATTACTTATTCTTAGTTAGATAAGCCTACTACCGAGCCGCTACTAGTAGCTTAAGGTAATACTAACGGATCTTATAGTATATTTCACTATTAGGAGGTATCTTCTTATTAGATAATTACTCGGCTAGTAAAGTTCTTAGGTCATTATTTAAATCTAGGGGCATTAGCAAGGGATACTTATTAAGGATTAGCCCGTTATACCGGCTAGATATAGATCTACGGTCTACTAAGACTAAGGAGGGATTATCTCCCTCCCTACCTAGATATAATAATAACTATAGAGATATTAAAGCCGAAAATTAGAAGGAAATTATAGCTCCGGCTATTTAGTCTACGCGTTATTAAGTAAAAGATTAGAAGAAATCCTAGAAATATTAAGGGCGAGGTCTAACTATTCCTAGTTAATTACGGCGGGTATATAATATCGGCTATCTTATTAAAAGTAACCTTCCCCTTTAAAAATCGATACTAAATTCTTAATAATTAATTTATTAAGTACTTCTAGATTACCTAAGAATCTAATATACTTAAATCTAATTTATACTAAACCTTTATATTTAATATACTTCTCTTATTAAAGGCTTTCTTCTTAGTCTTATACTTAAGTACGCGTATTATAAGCGTATTATTAGATAGCCTATATTATAACCGGCTAGGAGTATTAGTATCAAGGGAATATTAATAAGACTTTACTACTAGTTATAGACTAGTAGCTAAACCCTCGTGAGAGCCGTAATTAGCGACCTAGGACGCTAGAAACAGATACCACCTTAACTACCCTAGGTGATACTCTACTACGCTTTTAATAGAACTAGTAATCTCCGATCCTTAACCGTAGTCTGAATATTCTTCTCCCCCGTAATTTCCTTTCCCTTACTTTACGGCCTTTTTAATTATCTTTATTTAGTATTAACCTTACCTAGTCCCGCGATATAATAATTTCCTATAAGTAGTATATATAAATTAACCTAAACCCTTATAAAACTAACCTACTCTCTTTAGCCGATATACCTCCCGCTAGTAGTAATCTCTTAGTATCTAGAAACGCTTAAATCCTATAGAATAATACTACTAGCTCTATAAATTAAGAACTTATAAAATTTATAAAGCCTAGCGTTAAGTAAGGTACTTAAAGGCTAGAGGCCCTCCTTTTAAATAAACTATATCCTTCCCGTTACTATATTCCTATTAAAGTACTAACTAGGAGGATAGCGCTAGTAAATTAAATATAAAGAGAAGAAATACTAAAATTTATAGCGCTAAGGTTATATTTATATCTAAGTCTAGGTACTAGAATCTTCTAGCTTTAGTAAGATCTATAACTTAGCTAGATACGCCTTTAAAAGTAAAAGAGGAATCCCCTTAATGTATATACGATAAAGGCTATAATCTTAGAATTAATAGCTTAGTTATAATAGTAAAGAAAAAACGCCCTACTTTTATAATAGCTATTATAAGAGGTTAATCGGCTTTATAAGTAGTCGCGGTTAGAAAGCTCTTAGGCTTAAGTAGAAGTAAAAATCTCTCTAGGCTCCTCCTAATCTAGGGAGAGTATTTTATTAAATATATTAAGGCTTATAAATTCTAAGCTAACCTTTATATTATTCTTAAATATATATTAATCTCCTTAGTCTAAGTTATTATAATACTTATATAACCCTAAGAGACTTACGTAGTAGTAATAGTCGGGTAGGTAAGCCGCTAGCCTATCTAACCTTAGATACTAGAATTAATAGGTATAAGTATTAAGTAGTATTAAATTTCTTAAGTCTAAGAATATAATTTATAGTAATATTACCTATTTAAATATCCTATTAAATAATAATAGTTATATTAAAATTAGTATATAGGAGTACTATATAACTCTATTAGAAGTAGATAGTTTAAGTTATCTAGATATATAAGTAGTAGAAGATATTATAATATAACTATTAGAAAAGTATAGGAAGAGTAATAAGGCTATTAGTATAAATAATCTACGTTATTAATCCTTAATAGCTAAAGGTTTCTTATTAAAGATTAAGTCTACTTTTATAAAGAAGCTTTTATAGGTTAGTTTAATCCTCCTCCTAGATAATAACTACCCTAACTCCTAAAGTATATTTTTCTTAATAATTAGAAGAGTAATAACCTCCTCTTATTAATATCTATTACTTAAGTCTCTTTATATAGATTTTATATAATTAATAAGGTATAATCTTATATAAGAAGTAAATTAGGCCGAATACTTTATATCCTTAGTACTACTTTATATTATAGCGTAGGCGTTAATTAGTTATTATACTAATTAAGAATCTAATTCCTAATATCACCTTAACTACTCCTAGTATAATAGATTACTAGATTATTAACGCGCCGTACTAAAATTATAATAGGGTATTAGAATTAAAGTAGGATACTAGCTATATATCTATATCCGTTACCTCCTCCTTCTAGCTAATTCTAGATCCTAGGTCTATTAGTATTAGGTCTTTCCTAGCCTTCGCTATATATTTAATATTCGTAATTTTATAGCTTTATTATATTACTAGCTTTCCCTATCTCCTTATTATATATTACTACTTAATTATAAAGATTACTTAAATCTATACTATTATCGTTAATAGTGTTTTCCTTACTTTAATAGTTATAAAAGGCTTTCTATTTATCTAGCGAGTTTTATAATTAGTTACTATTAATATATCTAAGTATCTTACCTACCCGTTAATTATTTAATACTATTATATTCTAGGCCTATAGAGTCCTATTAATATATTCCTTTAGCTCTTATATATATTATTTAACGTCTTCTATATTATATTTTATACGGCTTTATTTAAAGAAGTAGGAGATAGGGTAGGAACCCTTTTAATTATTAATATAGCGCCGCTTTTTTTTAGTCTTTACTTAAGCTTCTTAGTTAATCTACTTAGTCTATTACTATCTAGCTACCGGTAGATCTTTAGTTTAGTAGGAGTTATATCTTTTATACTTATTATATTATACCTATTCGCTATTATTAAAGACCCTACTTTTTTTTACGCGTTTCTTAGAACCTATATTTAATTATTATAAGTTATATAGTTATTTTAGTAGATAGGTTATTTATACCCTAATAGGGTATATCTTCTCTTAGCGTCCTAATTATATACTTATTACGCTTTATCTATAAGCTTTTATATAAATTCTTCCTACGTACCTACTAAGCGCTAGCCTTCCTAAGTAGGTATATACTCTAGCGCCGTTTAGGTTCTAAATCTTTTATAAATTAGGTCTATCTCTACGTCTCTACTAGGATCTTTAGCTTTATATCCGTAGTATAAATCTTTACTACTTTATATTAGAATAATATGCTTTAAGGAGACCTCTTATAAGTAGTAATTACTAGAGTTAGCGGCGGGTATAAAATAAGCCTTATAGTTTATAGTAAGTTAAAAGTTAAAGTAGGATAGTATATTAACTTATAGATACTATTAGTTAGTTTTTTATCCTTCTTATAAAGTTATCTATTTATTATAACGTCTTATAAGGAAGGTAAGTAGATAACTCTAGAATTATTAGTTAACCCTTAAAAAGGGCTTACCTCTAAGCTTTAGCGGCTTACTAGAGATAGAAGCGGATCTAATTCCTATCTTATATTATTTATAGGGCCTTATAAGACTAGCGCCCCTCTAGGTAACTTTAAAAGAGTTCTTATAATTACTTTAGGATTTAGAATAGTAGCCTAGTTACCGTATTTATAATAACTTATTTAATGTTATAATAACTTTATAACCCATATATAGCAGATCCGCCTAGTCTAGTAATTAGAAAATATTAGTAAGTATATAGCTTGTTAGTAACGACTTAGTAGCTTATAATAATAGGGGATGGGGTACTAGCGTAAGAATTTTTAAATTAAGCCTTAAAGGAAGATATACTAGATAATAGTTATATATATAATTATAATCCCTATTATAAGATTAATATTTAAGATTAATATTTACTAAAGTCTTTTAGATCTTATAAATCTCTATTTATTATACCTCTAGGTATATTAAGTATAATTCTTTAAATAAAGGCTAATACCGGCGAGTCTCTACTTATAAGGGGTTTATAAATCTAGATAATTTATTAAGAGTAGAAGTCTTAGGAGAGTATAAGCTAGATAAGATACCTCCGCCGATAATAATAGAAAAGAGAGTAGATAATTAGGATACGCTTATTAACGGAGAGCCTAAGCCTAGTAAAACCTTAGGCCTAGTAAAGAAAAGGAAGAAGGGCGGTAAAATACTTATTATAGGTGAGATACCTAATCTAATTAACTAATATAATTAATAGAAATTAAAGTATCTAGATCTTAGGAAATATAAGATAATTTATAAAGGCTTATATAAGGTTATTTAGATAATAAATTAAGTCTATTAAAAATAGATTATTAACTATATTAGGATTAGAATTACCTAAATAAATTCTAGGTATCTTTTAGGGCTATCTTTTTCCATCCCACCGAGCCATATAAGCCCTGGGATTTAGTCCACCCTACTAGCCATGGTCTACCCCGCTAGTAGTATACCCTAAATATAGTCCACTCCACGAGGCATAGTCTACCCCAGAGCACCTATATTTAGTCTACCCCGCCAGCTATAATCCACCCTACTAGTACCCGAATTTAGTCTACTCCACGAGGCATAGTCTACCCTATTAGCTATAGTCTACCCTATTAGCTATAGTCCACCCCACGAGCTGTAGTGTAACCTAGATTTAATCTAGCTTGTAGGGTGGACTATAGCTAATGGGGTAGACTATGCCTTATAGGGTGGACTAAATTCGGGGTCTACTACCAGTATAAGGGTCTAAGCTATAGCCTACGCTAGCTCTAGTTTTAGATGCCTTTAATTCCCTCCGCTTTTATAATAGGAGCTAGAATAAAAAAGAGCTAAAAATAGATAAGGATAGGACTCTTAAGAGTAGTAGAAGAATAAGTTAAAAGAAATATTATACTACGTTCTAAATATACCCCTAGCCTTAAATAAAATAAATTAATTAAGTGTTATAAGTATAAAGAATAAACCTAGCATATTTTTATAACCTCTAAAATTTAAGCTACCCTAGTAAATACTTAAATACCGGGAGGCGGACCTACTATATACTCCCTACCCTATACTAAGTAAGGGTTTAAAATAATCTATCTTATTTAATAAAAAAGAGGATTCTTTATAAGAAGGAGAAGTAAAGAAACGTAAGATTATAATAGATAGATTAATTCTACTATCTTATCTAGCGAGCTTTCCCTTACTCTACCCTAGGTATCCTTCTACTAGTTATAGTATTTCCTAAGTAGAATTAATAAAAGTATAGGAATTAATTCTTAACTAAGTTAACTAGTCTAAAGTAGTATATAATATAGGAGGAAGAGGAAAGGCTAATATATATTAAGATATCTTTTAAATAATTATATAGACTTATATTAATAACAAATATAATAATAAGGATAGTAATATTAAGAGTAGGATAGAAAGTAATAAGAGTAAGTATAAGAGTAAGGATTATATAGATTATAAGGGTAATAATAAAGAAGATAGTAATAATAAATATTAGGATAATAATAATTATAAGAGGATTAATAATAAAGTTTTAGTCTAGGGGGTAATATAAACTATTTTATTATAAAGAGTATCTACCTAGCTAATAGAAGGCTAACTTCCGTGCTTAGTTACTACTACTATAATTCCTACTATTTATACCTACTAAAACTACGCCTCTTTATACTATTATATTATACCTACCTTACTATTATATAAATAGCTATTAATATAAGAGATATAAGGATATTATACTTTACTTAAATCTAAAATTTATTAGATAAGATCTAGGTTAAACTATTATTATTACCTAACTATAATAGTATTAGCTCTTAAATTACGTTACCCTAGCTAAACCCTATACCTTATAAGAGTTATTATATATACTCCTTTAAATAAGGTTCTAGGTTAATAGAGTATTCGCTTAACCCGTATTTATAGGCCTTATACTCCTAGTCTAAAATAGTATAGAGTTAGAATTTATTACTTCTAGAAGGAAAGCTTATATAGGAGGGCTTTTTACTTACTAAGTTAGTTTATATACTTCTAAAATAGTAATAGATAGGGTAGTAATAATGGAGATAGCTAGGTTAACCCGTCGCTAGTTAATAGGGTTATTATATTTAATAGTAGTTAATAAGATATATAAGACGCCTCCGGCTATATATAAAGGGTAACCTCGCTAGTTACCCTTTACCTTAAAAGGTAATAGTCCCTAAATATCTTTTAAATAGGTAGGAGGCGAGGTATTATCGTACTTAAACTCTATTATAAACCACTTAATTTAGTCTAGATATAAGTCCCTAATATTAAGTAATAAGTAATAATAATAACGTAGAATAGTAGACTCTTATAACTTACCCTTCTTAGATAAAATCTTTTTAAGTAGAGAATTCTTATATTAAAGTATTAAGTCCCTAGAATTATTATAACGTTATTCTAGCTTTTATAGTATATCTTTATAATACTTAACCGCTACCCCTAGCTACTTAATAGTTATTTATAAGTATTTAATTTCTACTATTAACTTTTTCTATTATTCCTTATAATCCTTTATAGATTTCTAAAGGTCTAAATATTAGCTTTTATTACTCGCTTCTAACCTTAGATACCTAGTACTATTAGTATTCCTATATTTCCTTATTTCTAGGTTATAATAAAAAAAGAAATAATATAAGAGGGAGATAGAAGGATTAATAATAGTATAGAGCATTAAAGAAATATTATAAATCCATGCCATTCTTAATAGATTATATTTAAAGGGAGGAGAGATAGTATAAGTAGCAGCTATAACACCCTAACCTAGTCGCGGGGTTAGGCCCTGCGACTAACGTCGGTGCCAGTGTACTACTACGTAGTCGGCAGGTTAAATACTAGCGTGACAGGGATTATTTTAGTGAGCCCTCTGTAAAATAATCCCTGTCACGCTAGGATTTAACTACCTGAGTACGTAGTACTATAGTATCCGGCATGTTAAATATTAGCGCGACAGGGGTTCTATTAATCAGAACTTAAAATTACTACTAAAAAATGCTAAGATGCTAATATTTAACTACCTTAAGACGTAGTACGTAGCTCCGCGCCGGAGCTAAGCCTTTAGGTCTTACTATAGTGTCTACCGGATTAAATATTAGCGTAATAGGATTATTTTAGTAAGGACTTATATATAAATCCCTATTACGCTAATACTACCTTTTTATAAATAACTTAGTAAGCCTATTTAGTAAAACCCCTTATAATATAGGGGGTACTAATTCGTAGGGCCTAGCCCTATAACTTATTAATAGAGATCTATAATTATAGCTTATAGGCTATTATTAAACTATTTTATAATCTATTCCTATACTTAATTTCCTAGGTTAGACTTTAAATAGCTATTAAGTTATAGATATAAGACGACGCGCCTATATAACCTAAGTTCTACTACCCTTAAAAGTAGATAAAATAGTAAGTAGTTATTTAATCTATTTATACTACCTAGTCCCTTAATATATAAAACTATTTAATACTAAATAAGCTAATAACTATTTATATTAGTACTTATAATACTTAAAGAACAAAGATTATAAGGATATATATATTATAAGGTACGTTTATTACTAATAGATAAGTATTATTAATTATACTTATCCCTACTACTATAAACCTTTTAATAAGAAGTTTATATTAAAGAGGTATTATAAGGAGATTTATAAGTATCTACTTAAAATTAAGATTATAAGTTATTAATAAGTAAAATATTAAGATTACTCTTTAAAGTCTCCTTACTTAAAATATTTAAAGGTTTTAAAGTACCCCCTCTTAGACTATCTTAGTAGAGGATATTATAAACCGTAGTTAGGGTTAATAAGATCTCTTTTAACTTATAAGCTACTATCCTAAAAATAATCTTAGACTTAACTACTAAGGTTATTTTTATAAAGCTTATAAAATAGAGTAAGCTAATTTATAATATCTTTATATATATCTATTGACGTTAACCCTAGATATTACTAAATAGTATACTTAATTATTAAGGCTAGCTAAAACTACTAGAAATAATAATATACTACCGATCTATTTAGAGCTAGGAGCGGCACTTATAACTAATAATATTAGAGTAGCTAGATTAGTTATATTAACCTTTTAATAGAATAGCGCGGTAGTACTTAACGCTAAATAGTTTTAGCCCTTTATAAATAGTAATTTAGATTATACCACTTTATTATATACCTATCCTATATTTATAGGAGGATATTTAGACGGTATATAGTACTAAATTTCCTCCTTACTTAAAGCGGCCTAATATATCGGCGTCCACGTTAATATTTCGCCTAGAGAATTATACTAGAGTTCTATAGCCCTAGCTAGCGTCCTCTAAGACCTAACTAGATACTATCTAGATGCCGCTTAAGACGTGCCCTTTAATAACTACTTAGTAGATATTTAATAGTTAGGAGTCTTTAATACTACGTAGGATTTAAACTATATAATAGATATTTAATAGTCGGGAGTCTTTAATACTATATAGGATTTAAACTAGTAATAGATAGAAAGTTTTAGTCTAATATATAACTTAGATTATAATTAAGGCTAGCTTTCTTATAATCTATATTTAGGAATAGATAGCGTTCTTAATATACCTATAACTAAGCGATTAGCGCTTCTAGATAATATAATAGTATTATAGCCTTTTAACTACGCTATAAAGTAGATTTAGCTACTATCTAGTAAAAGTACTTATAGATTATAGCGTAAAGTTATATTTAGATAAAATAGTATCTCTTTATAATTTTCTCTATCTTAGTAGTTTTAAGCTATTAATATATTAAGAGCTCCCTACCTTTATATACTACTAGTAATTCTAACCGTAGATCTCTAAGTATATACTATATTATAACCTTAAAGATTATTCCTATTTATAGGGCTAAAATAAGACGCCGCGGAATATTATTTTTTAAAAGATAAAGGTAAGGCGAAGCTCTTACTAGAACTACTATATCTAACCTTAGTACTTCTATCCTAGTAGAATACCTAGCTATTCTCTAAGGGTTCCTGCGTATTATAATCCGGATCTAGCGCCGGTAGGTTATTATAATAGCTAAGGGTAATTACCTTAATTATATAGTCTATATTTATTATATCCTAGTTATAAGGTTATATACTAACGTCTTTATAACGGACTAGATAATCTACTTATACTACCTTAATCTTTTTACTTTATATCCCTAAGCGCTTAATAAACGCCTAATTAAGGTCTTATATAGTATATTAGTTAATAAACTATAGCTCTAGTTAGGTAGACGGGCCCTTTTAAATTCCGCCTAGGTAGCTTTTATCTACTCTATCTAATCGAGTTTAAAAAGGCTATTTAGCGCCCTCTTCTTAAGCTCCTCTATCCTTATATAATAGATCTATTCCTTTAAACTTTAATCCGTTATATTAGCTGTTAAGGTACTTATTACTTAATAATAAAGGGCTATAACGGTATTAAGTCTACGTCTTAGACTTCAGCGTAGTTTCCCGCTTATAAAGAGGTACCTATTAGTCTTTTCTTATTATAAACGAGCGACGGCTAAGCGGTATAGTAAGAATATTTATAATACTAATTAAATAGCGTAAATAGATAGGTATTATAAGGCGCTTAGTTTCGCTTTTTAGGTATAAGAATTAAGGTTATACTGAGATTAAGTAATTAGTTATATAACTTTAAACCTAATCTAGTAGATAAAAATTAATTATAAGGAGCCCTATAATATACTTTAGGAATTATAGAGGATAAAGTAATAAAGGAGTAGAAGGATTAGAGGTGATATAATAGATGATAATATATTAGATAAAGATAGAGCGTTAGTATACTTCTTACTTATATTTACTAATTCTTCTCAATTAATATATTATAAAGTAGCTATCTAATATTCCTCTACTAATAAGGAGTATTAAATTTAACTACATAAGGCCTAGAAATCCTCTATTATAGTATTAACTAGCCTAGGCTATATATACTACTAAGGGGAATAGGTATTATTATTTCTTAGTATTAACTTTACTTACCTTAGTTTATAGGCGTTATTACTCCTTATATCTTAAATTAGTACTTAGTATTTCTTATTAAGATAGGTTTTATAAACTTAAATTAAAGAAGTTTATACCTAGAGATTTTAAGAATACTCTTCCTCTCCTAACCTTATCTTAATAAAACCTTAATTCTAGCCTTTATAATATATTAGCATAAGCGCTCTTAGGCTATATTTAATAATCTACTAGACCTTATTTTACTAACCCTAATAGCCGTTAAAAGGGCTACTTTATACTATCTAGCACGAACAGTATTAGTAGCTTCTATCTTTAAAGATACCTAACTAGAACTTATTAATTCTTATAATAGTTATTTATTATATTATAAATAAAGCTGGTATATAAAGGATAATACTAAAAGTCTTAAGTAAGCGCTAAATTTATAAGGATTAGTAAGGTATTTAGCTTACTTCTAGGGACTTATATACTACTAGGATATGATCTCGTACTCCCTACTAATCTAATAGTTAGTATACCTCCCGTTAGCGCTAACTTAGGACTTTTAGTATTATCCTTAATAATAGATAGTAATTTTATCCTCTTTATTTAGCTAATTACTATTATTATACTTTAAAGACTATTTACGTAATACTTATAATAAGCTAATAATAAGAGTTGATATAAGAGAAGATTTAAGGATTTTAGATAGCTACGCGAATATTCTTAGATGAGAGGTACTAAAATAGGTAAGTTATCTATATAAGCTAATAAGTAATATAAGAAATAATATAAGCTAATAGAGCGTTATAGAGTATATATAAACTGAGCGGGTATATATAGAAACAAAAGTATATAGGATTATCCGGCCTATAAAGCGGGTATACGTCGGGGATAAGATAAAGTGGCTATATTATAAGCTAGTAAGGCTACTTATTTCTCTACTATAATTACTTTACGCATACCCGCTCCGCATATATACCCGCTTAAGATGGCTATACTAGCGTCTTTCCCCTATTATTAAGTAAGGGCTACGATAGATTAGCGATATAATATAGGCTTAATAAGCTTTATACTTATATATAAGGCTACGTTATATAGCTACCTCTTTAATTTACTCTTAGTTACTTTATTACCTTATTTTAGATACTTATTTATAATAGGATACTTTCTTATCTACTTATAAGTATTCCTATAGCTTATACCTAATTTAAACTAAGTTATACTATCTCTAGCCCTTATATTATAAGCCTAAATAACTAGTTAAAGATATTTATAACGTATAATAGCTAGATATCTTAAAAGTAATTACTTATACCTACGAGGTAGGTATTACTATTAAAAATAATATTTTAGATTACCTAGCTTCTAAGATAGCTAGTAAAGTCTTTATAATCTCTAATATTATAGATTATTCGCCAAATACTTTATACGCGTCCCCTTCCCCTATTTACGCTTCCTATATAAATAGTAGAGCTAGAGTAGATACTTTAGCTTTAACTACTTCTAGAATTTCTATAAATACTACTAATAGGGTACCCAACGCGGATAATTAGGTATTAAACGCCTCTTATTAATTAGCCTTCCTATCTCTAATTATAATTACGGAGTCTACGCTTATATATATTAAGGGGAGACTTATACCTCTACTAATCCTCCTTTAACTCTAATCCCGATTAGTTATAAAAGGGGAATACTCTATCCCTATTATCCTTACTATAGCCTAATAGTAGCTAATTCCTATACGAATTTTACTACTAAATCCTAAGTCTACTATTATAAACTATTAGTTATACTTTAAGTTATTAATAAGCTCTTTAAAGAGCGCCTCCTAATAGCGGGTAATATTAACTAAAAATCTATTTATTAACTAGCTTAATTAGGTTTATAGTAATCTCTAGCTCGTCTACTTACGGACTACTAACGTATTAAATATTAATAAATTAAAGTTAAGCCTTTAATAATACTATTTATACTAAAGCTACTATATTCTTACTATATTTCCCTTTATAATAAATCTTTAGGAAATCCTTATTACGCGTGATTATATTAATAGGTTTATTAAATATATTAAAGCTTATACCTACGTTATTAAAGAAACTATCCGCCTAGAGGATCCTATTAAATACCCCTCTAACTTTCTAAGTCCCTTTAAGTCTTACTTAATAGCTTAAGAGTAACTTATTATATAAGCTTTAATTACTTAGCTCGCCTTAGATAGTAATAAGATTACGTCTAATATAGCTACTATCTATTATAATCTAGTAAAACTTTACTAGTATTATAATACTTATAATACTATTATCTTAGAGTTATATACTATAAATTAACCTATATATTTACCTAGATAGTCCTATTATATAGGATTCTCTTAATATCCCACTAATAAGGTAGGGATAATAGAGTATTATAATTAAGATAGTATAACTTATTTATTAATAGTATACGTATTAACGTATATTAGATAGAGCTTAATAGTATAAGGCTCTTATTAAGCTCTACTATAACGGGGCGGATCCTTATATAAGAGTTAGTACTATAATACCTATAGTTACTCTTAGCGTAAATATAGCCTACGCGGCTTATTTATACACTCCTTATTTTAATTATTAGGATAAATTCTAATTAATCTATTTATAACTTAGGTTAAGCTTAAGCCTATTTATAAACCCGTCTAATACCTTCCTCCTTAAGGATTCTACTAAATCTATTAGGTTTTATATATTTTATTATAATATTTACTTATCTATTTTAGCTACTTATATTCTTTATTACCTTCCTTACTTTAATCTATCTAGATTTTAGTTTCCCTTATAAAGTTTTAATATCTTTACTACTAGTTTATTCTTATTAGTAATAGTATAGCTTCTAGTAACCGGTTAACTTAAAACGCTTAGAAACTTACCTACCGTTATATCTAACCTTAGCTCCCCCGCTTCTTATACCGACCTTTTTCTATTCTACTATTATCTCTAATCTTACCCCTCTAGCCTTTCTTAACTTAACTATTAACTTTAACGTTAACTCTCCTACCTAACTTCCTACACCTCTTCTATTATAACGCGCCTTAAATATATATATAGTTTATACTACTAGTATATTATAAAGTATAGATAGATTAAACGGGTATATTAGGCCCGCGGAGCGGGTATATATTAGGGATTAAGGGATAAGATTCTAAATTAGAGAGTGGCTATATTTAAGCTAATATACGCTACCTATAATCTTTGTTATAATTACCTTATATATACCTACTCTATATATAATAATTAATAAATAGTAATACCTCTACTTCTTATTAAAATTATATCTTTAATTTACTACCTTATATTAATCTTATATATAATTTAATAATATAATAGGTTATAATTTAAATTAAAAAACCTCTAGTACTAGGCTCTTAAAAGCTCGCTTAATTCTAAAGGGAGGTATTACGGTTATACCCTCTTTACTTATAATTATACCCCTTATATACTTATAATTATACCCCCTTATAACTTCATGCTTTCTAGACCTTCTAGGTAATATAGCCGCTTACCCGCCTTATATACTTTATCTTATACTAAGCTAGGGCGGCCTCTAGCCTTTTCTTATAACCCGTATCTTAAGGTAATTAATCCTTTAATAGCTAAAGATTAGTAAAATATTTAAGCTACTGTCTATACTTATATTAGAGGTAATCCTTAAGATAAGTAATAAATTATTAGTTAATAGAAATTTTTAGTAACTTTCTAGATATAGGCGTTAATAAGGGTTACTTATATATATTAAGGTTTTTATAATATAACCTTATAATAGCCCTTATATAGGTTAGCTACTAAGAGTAAAATAGGGGGCTATAGCGCTAGCTTAAGAACGGCCTCTAATTACCTAGGTTATAATAGCTTATTGACGCTACTATTATTATAAGCTATTCGTGAAACCTTAAGGTAGGAATTATATCTATTATAGAGACTATTATAAATAAAAGTCTCCTAACTAATTTAGTATTACCTTTAGAATATCGCCTTTTATTAGCTCTTTATACCTCTCTATTACCCGTTAGTACCCTCCTAAAATAAACTACTATATATACTAATAATATATTATAAGTAAGCGCTACTACCTTAATATCCTTAAAATATTAATAGCGTTAAATATAACCGCCGGTTTTATAAGTTCTAATAAAGCCTTAGCTAATCTTAATAACGTAATTAGGGTACTTTAAGCGGCTATTAAAGTAGTAGGCGTACTTAAATCTATAATTATAGGCTAGAAATATTTTAAGATTAACGCTACCTTACTTATATTATTAAAGGAAAATAAAGGCTGGCAGACGAAGAAATAGTAGTAGATATATTAAGGAGAGATAAGGGTATAAAGTAAGCGGTGAAAATAACTAAAAGGGTCTTAAGGATAATCTATAAGGGAGGGGCCGGTAATAGATTAGATAAGATTATAAAGAAGGCTAAGGAAAAGATAATATAAAAATTTAGGCGTAATTCAGCGAATATAACGACGGAGACATGGGATTAAAGGTATATATTCATTTCGCTTTTCACAGTATAATTCATCTAGTTTAAATTCTCGGAAGGAGAAGGATAGTTTATAATTTAATATCTAAAACTAAGTATCTTTATATATTATCTTAGAATCTTAAAGCTATCTAGCTAAGAGTAATTAGTCCTTATAATTACTAGACTATTCTAGATTAGAATTAAAACCTTTAATCCTCTTATAGATAGAGTAGTACTTCCCAGCTCTCTATTACTTAGGTAGAGTACTATTAATACCTAATTATACGAGGTACGGTCTAATAGATTTATTTCTCTTAGAGAATAGTATATTATAGGATCTAAGAATTATAAAGCTAGTAGAAAGCTTATTTAGATTCTTCTAGTTTAGCTACGCTTACTAATACGGGCTCTAACTAATAGCTAGTCTACACTAATCTTATTATTATATTCTTAATAACCTAGTAATAAGAGAATATATTAGCTAAAATTATTAATTACTACCTATATTAATAGAGTATATATCTTTATATATAGTAAATATACCTAGGGCGTATATAATAGTAAGACTATCGTAAAGTATAGTAATTATAGTACCCTTATATACGCGTAGGTTATAGTATACCCTAAGCCTAGGCTTATTTACCCTTAGGAATCCGGTAGCCCTGGAGATATTAGCCCTAATTAAAATTATTTATAGATAATTAAAAGACCCTATATATTTAAGGAGTATAACCTCTATTATCTTATAACTATTATAACTAGTACTATATCCTTATAAATTAATTATAAAATAGAATTACTATCTTAATAGAAATCCTTAAAGGCCCCTAAAATAAATCCTTATATTTATAAAGCATACTTAACTAGTAGTTAAAGAGCTTAAAGAAGACGCTAAATCTTTTAGATAGTTATATTTATTAAACTTAATTAGTCCCGTTTATAGGCTTTCTCTTAACCCGTCTCTTCTAAAGCGTATGAGCCTTTATCTCCCTAATAGAGGTTAGAGTATAGAGGAGGTACTAGAGTAAGATAGTTTAAGGCCGATTCTATAGTTTTAGGACTTAATAACTTAGTAGGTAGTTTACTAGTATATTTACTAATTATAAACCTTAATAGATTACTAAGCTCGCGAAAGTATTTTTTTTAGATCCGGCTTATACTACGCTAGATTTTCCTCTTTATATTATCTCCTTTTAAGAATAGCTCTATTATAAGAATTTAATCTTTCCTTAATACTACTACTAAACCTTCCTAGTTATAGTATTTAATTTATAGTTAGATATTACTACTTAATTATCTATCTCTTATTAAAGTGGTATATATCTTACTTCTAATATAAGCTTAATTAAGTATAAGTTTATTAAGAATAAAGGTAGTACGCTACTAGTAGATATTATTAAGATTATATATTTAGGTATTAAGTTCGCGAGTAGCTTATTTATAATTATTTAATTTACCTTAATACTAGCCTAAGTAAAGAATATTCTTATTAACTATATAAGGTATCCCTATATAGTCTTCTAGTAGCTTATATTATAAGAATATTTAAAAAATTAATATATACTTAAATAAATAAGCTATTTTACTAGAGTCTTTATAGATTTACCTCTAGTGATCCTTAATCGCGTCCTTAAGCGCCTAAAGAGTCTCTTTAAACGTAATAATATCTAGGCTTTATTAATTTACTATCTTATAGTAGGTATATATTATAAACTAGATTTACTCTTAAAGGCGAGGTATTAATTTATAAGTGGTAATTAGAACCTATTAATCTATAATTTTATCGGCTATATATTAGTAAAGAGCTTCTTCTATTATAAGTCCCTAAATAAACTTTAGAATATAAACCTAGATAACTTTACTAAGGAATTTACGAGGAAAATATAAATATATATAAAGGTAAGTTAGGAGGTAAGTATATAATTTTTTTTAGGTGCTTATAAGTGCTAATTATAATGTTACGGAACTATATAGAACCTTCTATTAATCTTGGTATTATAGACTCTACCGGATCCGTTCGGGTTATGTACCGGTATACGCTCTTTTTATACTAACTAGTATTAATAGTATAATCACGTAGGGATTTACGCTAAGTATTAGTAATTCCGCGTCGTCTTTTCTTAGAGAGGATTTTTAGGGGCGAAATGGAAGCTCTTAGGCCCTAGGAGGTAGTTTATTAGGGGGTTGACGACGTAATATCGCTAGGAATATTACCTAGCGACGACATATATAGTAATATATTATAAAGATACCTATTAAAGGAATATAGAATAATAATAATATATTATTAAATGGTAGATATCGTTATTTATAGCTAAAATTATTAAATATATAATTACGTATTATTACTAAGCGGATATTATTATAACCCGGTCTAACTATACTATAATCTCTACCTATTTAAATATCCCGTCTTAGCAGATACTAGGAAAATATAGTCTAGTATTTCTAGAAGCTTATTTAACTATATATATAATTTTAATATATAGATAATTAAAAGTTATAGGCGACTAGTATAGTATATATATAAAAGTTAAGCCCCCTACGACGTAGTAATATAGGGGTTATTTTATAGGCGTTTATATCCTAGAACGGCGTACTACGTATTAAGGGAAATAGTTATTAGTATAATAGGGATTCCTTTAGTAAGTCCTCTCTTAAATAATCCCTATTACGCTAATAACTAATTATTTATATATTTATAGAGCTAAGGCTTAGCTTTAGCGCTAGCCTAATCCTAGCGCTTAGAAAATACTATTTTTAATATTTCGGTCGCTAAAATTAATACCCTAATAATTTAGAAGAGCCCGTCTAGCGCCTACTTACTTTTAAAATTATTCTTTTAGTGTGTATAATATAGTATTTATAGCTCTAGGATCTTTATAATAGGCTAGATCCTAGAGTAGATACTAGTTTATTTATATAAGCTCTACTATCTACTCCTCTGTAGTTATTAGGTAGCTCTATTTTAAGGCCCTAAGTAGGTAGGGTAATTACTTATAAGTAGATGTTATACCCCTACTCCTTATAATTATGTTGTTTAGAGTAGATAGCTCCGTTATAAATAGCCCCGTAGATAGTATCCTAAACTAGGTCTATTTATTAAGATCCATGCTTCCTTTAACTATATAAGAAAAATAGCTTATAAATACTTATTATATTCTCCCTACTTATAGGCTAGTAAAGACTAGTAGAGACTTAGAGTATTATAAGTAAGAAGCCGCTTACTTAAAACGTAGGCGATTAAATAATATATAGTACTTTCTACTATTATAACTTTAATATAAATCCTTAAAGATTATACTTTTACTCCCGTAATATAGTATATAGAAACTTATAAGTTAATTAGAGAGATAATAGTAATAAGTATTTATACTAATAAAAATATCTAAGCGTATATAATAATAAATTTATAATAAAGTTAACTTAAACTAAATATAAGAATAATATCTACTAATAGATCTTTAAGTATCTTACTTTTATTAATACTTAAATAGTATTATCTTATTCTCCTTCCCTACTACTCTTAGATATAGATATACTCTTTACGTCGACCTTAAAGTTACGTAGTAGATCTTCTAGTAGAAGTTACTTATATTAGAGATTATCTCTAGTATTTTAAAGTTTACGCTCTAGGCTTATAATCTTAGCTTTAAGGTAGTTAAGTATCCCCTTTATACTATTCTATTTAATCTAGATTATATTAAGGCTTATATTATTATTTAGATCTACCCTTTATAAAACCTTAAGAGTATCTAGAAATCTAATAAAGTCCTAGAAATAGGCGCGCTCTTACTCTAGTAATCTCTTAGTCGCTTTATAATAAGTAGACTTATAACCTAGGGATTATACTATTAGAGCGCGCTCTCTTTTCTCTAACTTTAATACCTCCTACTAAGTTATAAATACTCTTTAATAGTTACTTATAGTTTCTTTTAACCTTATAACCTCTTTACTTTAGGTATTAGAGAATTTTATATAGACTTTATTAGATTAATTAATATAACTAGCTTTAAAGAGATATTAAAGTAATATAAAATTCTTATTTTTAAGGGCTATCTTCTTCTAGTAAAGTTTCTTATAAGAAGCTAGTTTAATACTATATATTTAGTAGATAGCTTAGCTAGGCTATTACTTATATTAGAATTTATCTATTTAAATTATAGAACTTTTTATACTACTTAAGAAAATTAAAATAGTATACTCCTACCTTACGTTACTATAATTAGAGTATAGGTTATAACGGGAATAAGAATCTAGTATATACTTTAAAGGGGCTTAAGTACCTAGATTAATTAAGACTAGGAATAGACGAAGGTTTACTTTATATAATACTTAAATCCTAAAATAGTATATTTCTAATCCTTTAATAACTACTATTCTAATTCTATTAAATCACGTAAGGTACGCTGAAACTATTTAGGTATATAGACTACTATTAATATACCTAAGTTATTATTACGGCGGGTCTTTTTATAATAGAAGGATTTAATTATATAAATAGATTTTTATCCTTATACTTATCTTATATTACCTTAGTATTACTCTATAATTAATATAAGAGATTAGCTAGGAGGTAGATTAATTAGTAACCTTTAATATTAGGTACGCTTTAAGTGCTAGGATCGCGGTATAATATATATAAGTTATTAGCCCTATTATAATAGTTTTATAATATAACTATTCACGTATATAAAGCTTATATTTACTAAGCTATATATAGGGTAGATCCTCTAGGTTATAGTGATATAACTAGTTTATATCTAACGCTCTATTAATAATAGCCTTTTACACTAGAATTTAAGGTACGGTTAGTATTAGGATTTAAAAGGGGATAGTAATATATAGAGTTAGGGATACCCTACCTTATATATATATAGTAATAGATAACCTTTTTAAGGAATAATACCCTAATAATAAATAGATTAACTTTAATAATAGTAACTATGTAATAGGCTATAAAGACCTAACTTTATTCTTATCTCTAGATTATTCTATTAGTTAAAAATTAATCCTAACTAATTAACTTCTCTCTTAGGATCTTTAAGCTAGGATTATATATATAAATTAAATCTCTCCCGCGTATATTTAGTACGCTAACTTATAAGAGATAAGAACTAGTTATAAAGACCTAATACTATTCTTATCTCTAGATAATTCTATTAGTTAAGATAACTTAAAAATTAGTTCTTAGACTAACTAGTTTCTCTCTTAGGATCTTTAAGCCGGAACTACGTATATAAATTAAAGCTCTAATCCTATATATATTTAGTACGCTAACTTATAAGAGACGAGGACTAGCTATAAAGACTTAACGCTATTCTTATCTCTAGATAATTCTATTAGTTAAGATAACTTAGAAATTAGTTCTTAAACTAACTAATTTCTCTCTTAGGATCTTTAAGCCGGAATTATATATATAGATTAAATCTCTACTCTTATATATATTAAGTACGCTAACCTATAAGGTTTACTTAAAGGTTAGAATACTAGCGTTAATATAAGAGATATAAGACTAGAATATATAGAGATTAAGGTATTATATAAAGAGAATATTATAATCTTAATATTACTAATATCTATTTAGAATAGAGGAAAACTCTAGGTATCTTAATAATATTATATAGCGAGTAAGGGGAAATATTAATTTAGTAAAAGATAGATAGTCTAATTACGCTAATATATTATAATATTACGTCCCTATTTTATAATAATATAATTAATATTAAAAGATTTAATAATATAAGTTAATTAGTAATAGGTAGTAAAGATACTTATAACTCTACTCCTAAAGAGATAAGACACTTAAGCTAGGGAGGGAACTTAGATAAAGTTAATAAGAGTAAGGGTATTAGCAGTAAGCGAAGTGGAGGTTAGATACCTAGAGAACTAGACTCTAGCCGCCTTTAATTATAATTAAAGTTATACTTTACTAGAGTTTCCTTTATATAAAATTATAACGGTTCCTAAGAATTTATTCTTTATTCTTTCTACTTACCTTTACGTAGTAAAAGCTAGAAGGTATATAATTTATTACCTTATTAAGGTTAGTAATTTTATATAAATTAATAGAGACGTATCCTACTATTAAAGGAGATAAAGCCGTTAATTAAAGCTGATATAACCTATTATAAAGACCTCCTAAGATAGATAAATAGGAAAAACCGTCGGTAGTATTAGATTCTAGAGCCCCTCTTTAAAATTATAATAGGATTTAAATACTTATCCTTACATAGGTTAGAAGCTTAAATAATAAGTCACTCTATTAATTTAGAATAGGGTTCTTAGCCTCTACTCTACTAGACGTTTCACCGATTACTTGATACCTAGGCGCTTATTAATAATAGTATTTAGTTCTAGACGGGCCTTCTATCTAATCTTAAGTATCCTATTCTAGGGCTATAATAAAAGGAGAGAGTAAAGCTTAGTGTAATCCTATCTAAACCTAATTAACGTCTCTATTAATATTATTTATAGAGTTAATAGACTATTATAATTAGCGCTATAACTATATCTAGAAGATAAGGGTTCTATTCTAAAGAGGAGATAAGAGAGTTATAGGTATATTTAGTTAGAATACTTTAGCTAATAAACCTTTATAGACTAAGATTTACTTAAAGACCTAGATTTTCCTAAAAGTTCACGTAGCTAATATTTCCCTAGTTATAATAAGAAGTAGAGGTACTTATAAAATAACTATTAATAAAATCGCCGTATAGGTTACTATTAGAATTTTTTTTTAGAGATATTAAGCTACTCTTAGCCTTTAAGACCTCGGTAAAGTAATTTAAAACTATAGGTGATACTACCTCCCCCGGGGAGCTACGGTTCCCTAATTATTTACCTAAGATTATCCGCCGTCTTAAGATACCTATTATAATCCCTTTTATTATATATAGATATTCTAATCTTTAAAGGCTTATCCTATTAAATTCCTTAGTATTATTTTAATAGAGAAGCTTATTTATACCTCTTATTTATTTAACTACTTATTAATCTTAACTTAGGTTTCTAAACCTAAAGCTTAATTAGTAAAAGTAGTATTACTCTTTAAACCGCCTTTACCCTCTATACCGTCTTAGGAGTTTATTATATTAGGAGCTACTAGAGCCGTATACCCTTAAGCTATTAGAATAGTAATATAGAGTAGTACCTCTGGGGTATATATTCTATAATTACTAGCGAAGTAGGTTTTAAGTGGTTTTAAGGTAAAGGAAACCTATTACCTTAATATAATTATGGTCTAGATATTTATAGGCCTTTATAAATTAAATATAGATACCTCTAATTTCCGCGCCTCTAATTATAAATATATTTTATTATATACGAGATTAATTAAGGATTAAGTTATAGCTAAATAGCTAGAAGGGTAAAGTAATACTATTAGGACTAGGTAATACTTCTAAACTAGGCTTATACTTTCTAAAGGAAGATATAGATCTAACCTCTAAGTATTTTTAATATATAATATATTAGCTTAAAATTCTACTTAAACTAGAATAGTAATAATATATTAGTATTAATAATAAAGTTTAAATATTCCTTACTTTAATATATTTTATAAAAGCTTTAATACCTAATAGAATAAACTAGATTTACTAAGGGAACACGGATTCGCGGTAAGTAATAGTAGTAACTAATCTTATATATTAATGGTAGGAAGATACGTATTCTTTATACCTATAGTATTCCTAATATATAAACGACTTAGGTATTAGATTTCTTCTTTAAGGTAGTTACCTTAAGGGTACTTTATAAGACGTACTAATATAATAAGAGACTAGGTTACTCTTAAGATTACTTATATTAGCTATATTATTATAAGGATAGGTATAAGTAGCGCCTTTATAAGCTATAAAAACCGGCGGAGTAGGTTTATAAGTAATATTCTAAGCGGCGCTAATATAGATAGGGCCGACTTAATTATTATAAATAATGCCTAGCTACTAAAATAGATTAATATTATAGCCTATTATACCCTTAGAAGAGTAGGTAATAGGTATAAAATAGCTATTGAAATAGCTAATATTAATATTAGGTAGACCTATAAAAATACCTTTAAACTTACTACTTATAGGGTTAGTATTTAGCCTAATATATATCCTTTATACCTACCTAGTTAGAAAAGTAAATTAGGTAGGCGAAGTGTCGGGAAGTAAAGTGGCCGACAGATTCCCTACTAGGGATAGGCTACTAGAATTAGAATTAAAGGAGAGAGATAATTGGGTTCCGTACGTCATATAACCGCCTAATAGGTTTTTTTATTATACTAGCTGAAGCGTTAAGAGAATTCTGTGTATTAAAGAATACTAACGCCGTTATACGTTTTATAGTACTTTAACTATAAGTTAGTCTTTAAATATCTTTAAAAGTATCTAAAAATAGGAGTATTTATAATATTCTATTGATAGCTAAGTACGTAGCCTTTCTTTAATCCTATCCCTTATATCTTCTTTATCTATCCTTTTCTATTATAGCCGTTTATAAGGTTTTTAAACTTAAATTAATCTCTTACTATAGGCCTTAGCTTATAACGGCTACTTTTACTAAGTAGTACCGGCGAAAGGTTTTAAGCTTTAATAAGAAGTTATACCAGTAATAAATATAAGGGTATTAAAGTAGATTCTTATTCTTTACTAGCTAATATATATCTATATCCTTTTTCCTAGATTAAATCTTCCTAATAATAATCTAGAGGTAGTTATATAATTAGGTAACGCTACTTATAATAGGGTATATTCTCCGGTTATACGTGTATAGTAAGGGCTATTCTATAGAAGTTAGCTAATTAAGCCTTAGTGGAAGTAATAAGCGGGTTATAAAAATAAGGAAACTAATTTTATTTAAGAGGCTACTAAAAGTTATAGTAAAGGATAGTAACTTATAGCCTATATATAGTCGTAACTATTATAATACTAGGCTTCTAAGTATATAGAATAAGATTCTTAAAAGGCTATTCTAGCTAAAAAGTTAATAGTTTACTTAGGTATTCAGCTCTATAAGGCTAACCCCCTAGAGCCTCTATTTCTATACTACCTAGTATACTAGGTACGCGCGTAGTAAGATAATTCGGATACTTCTAATAAAGATCCTTAAAAGCGCTATATCCTAATTATAACTTTCTAATTATTGATTTTAAGGCTCCTAACGGAATTAAGAAATTAGATCTATATTCCTTACTTAACCCTACTTTACGCTCGCTGCGTAATAAAACTAAATAACTAAATATTACTTAAAGGGATAGGAGAAAGCTCTCTTACTTATAGAAGGTTAATAGGCTATTAAAAGCTTTAAATAGACGTTTATCTAAGTATTAGCTATAACTCTAGGTATATATTATAGCTTAAATAGAATTTATAACTAATAACTTATTAAAGCTTTACGTATAGAGGATATAGTGGAACTAAAGTAGAAAGAAGTTAATAATAGAGTAAAGGAAGCTAAGGCTTAAGGGAGTAAAAAGTAGAGTATATTATAAGAGCTCGGAAGATTACGCGACTAATATATTATAGAAAGGAAATAGTTAGATCTCCTATAACTTACTTTATATATAATCTAACCGACTTATTAATAAATAATATCCTTACTTAGTAGTGCTAGTACTACGCTTAACTCCTCGCTAGAAAAAGTATAATACGCTTAAGGGCTCTTATTATAAACCTTTCTAGTATTACTCGTTATATCCGCAGCCGTTTTTACTATTAAAGTCTACGTTTTTCTCCTTCTTAAGGATAGACTTAAATAGCTCTAGTAAGCCACTTACCCTTTATCTTTAGAGTTACTAAGTTAGTATAATAGTTAACCTTAAACTTACCTAGTACTTAAAGGATAGCGTACTAGTTAATATCCTTTAGGTACTCTATCCTAGATTCTATATCTATTCTAGTTACCCGATAGAATTACTTTATAATACTCTAGCCTTAATACTTTCTTCTTTCTTTAATATATCTATATACTTCTTATAATCTTTATAACCCTATTAATCGTTATTATACTAATATTTATCCCCTTAAATCTTCGCGGCGGTAATAATACTACGGGTCTAACCTAAGGTCTTGATAGATATAGCTAGGCGAATATTAGCCTTAATTATACTATATTCTACTAGGCCTATTTAGTAATAGCTTTACTTATAATTATATTCATCTATTATACTATATATATAGAATTATTATTCTATGTTTATATCTATAATACTTACTTGATATTACTTAAGTATTATATCTTAGAGGCCGCTAATACTATTCTAGTAACTAATATTCTTAAGGAAGATCTTCTAATATTAGAGGATCTTTATAACGTATTCCCTAATAGAGTATATTCTATATAAATTAATCGAGATCTCTCTACTCTATTAAAGAAGGTTTAGGAGCGGAAAAGGCTTGTTACTACTCTAGAGGCCGCGGAGATTAGCCTTCTTATATTAGTTATAATATCCTTCTATTAATATAAGAGCGGTAAGCTTATATAACCTTAGGAGTTAAATATTAAAAAGCTTAGACTATTATAAAAGCGCTACTTAAAGGAGAAAGATTATAATTATATATACCTTCTAATATACGGGTAGACTTAAATACTTATAATCCCTCTTATTAAAAAGAGGGTTAATACTATCTACTACTACTTAAGAGAGTTAGTAAGATTATATAAGGAAATTAGGGTAGACTAAAGGGAGCTAGCTAAGTTTAATTCTAATAGAAGAGAATTAAGTAAATATCCGCGAATAAGGTTAGCCTTTATATAGTTTAATACTTAATCCGCCGCCTATATAACCTCTTAAACGCTCCTAAAATCTAATCCTTTATATCTATTAGCCTAATACGTCGACGTATCTATAGAGGAAATCTAATAGAGTAGTCTATCTTAATAGTAGTAGAATCGCTATATACGGAATAGGTTAGTATTAATTACTATTACTTTACTTCTTATTACGTAGGCGATACCCGTTACTTTTATAAGATTTCTCTCTTAAATTACTACCCTTATAAACTCCGTATTATAGCTTTAGTAGTTAGCCGGTACTCTAGCGTAGCTAAGTAGAATTATCTAAGGCGTCTTACCGTAGTTAATATTAGTAGTACTAACTATATTACTACTCCTAATCCTGTATATTATCGCGGGATAGTAAGGTCTATTAATAGAGACTATAGTTAAGATATTACTATAGAAGTTTTATTTTAGTTTTCTTTTTATATAAAACTTTCTTATAATATTAATTTCTTCTAGTATTATAGCTATTATATAAGATATTCTTTATAGCCTAGACTTTATACCCGCGTTATTAGCTAGTAATCTCCCTAAGGCGAGTAACTACTTCTTCTCCTATCTTATTTTATAAGGTCTCTTAGTAAATATAAGTACCCTATTATAAGCTGAGGGTCTACTTAACTAGCTTATTCTTACTCCTTAGATAGATTATATACCGAGGTAGAGGTAGAAAAGATAGAGGACTTTATTATAGATTTTATGCGGGACCTTATATCTACTTTATATAAACCTTATATATATTAATAAGATACTTAGATTATTTCTAACAGCTCTACTAATAAATTAGGTTTAACTTACTTAATTATTACCCCCCTTATCCTTATATTTAGTATTATTACCTTCGGCCTATTTTTATTTATATTCCGTTATAACCTACTCTACGTATTAGACTTCCCGTTTAATACTAGAGGTTAACTCTACCTAATAGCTTTAAAGTAACTCTTTATAGGGGTTTATATAATGGAGTTATACCTAATAGGTCTCTTCCTATCTATCCGTGATAATTAGGGTAATCTTACTAGTATTAATTAGGCCGTAATAATAATTATTACTATAATATCGACTATTATCTACTAATAGTTACTAGAAAATATCTTTATCTTGATACTTAAATATCTACCAGCCTTTATAAAGGATAGAGAGGGTTAGGAGGTAACCTTAGAAGAGGGGTACTCCTTATAAGCTGCGCTTAATTATTTATACTATCTAGTATATACTTTCTATAAATAGATAATACCCTTTAAGAAGGTCCCCTAAGATCTCTAAGAAAGTATTAATAAGCTCGCACGGAAAAATATATTAAATTAGCGTAGGTATAAATATAAAGCTACTAACCCTTAAACCCTAATTATCTAGATTCCGAGGGATAATCTTAGAATTAGCGAAGATAAGATTACTTACGCGAGGGACTATATTTTAGGCGTTAGAATTAGTAATAAATTTATAGATCTTAATATAAAAGGGTGATTAGAGATTTTATAAAATATCTCTAACCCTAATAATATCTAATAAATAAGGTTTATAAGTAGTACTTTCTTATTAGCTAGTAGTTATAACTAACCCTCGGAATACCTTAATAGCTACCCCTTTAGTAGAATAATTAAATAGCGTAGGTACTAGTAATTAGGTTAGCTATTCTATACTTTATAGACTTTATTATACTTACTCTACCTTAAAAATATAGTATAAAATCTTAGCTACTATCCTGCTTATACTTAAGTTTATACCTATCTAATAGAGTAGTCTATTAATCCGTCTACCCTTTCTTGATAATCCTCTATATATAATAGAATAACTTACCTTCTCTTTAGCTTTCTCCTAATTATTATAGTAGGATAATAGTATTAGTACTAATAGATTATACTAATAATAAGTATAGGATAGTAATTACTTCTAGATATAGCTATTAATAGGGTTTTAATTATAAATACTAGGTGTTTAGCGTCTATTATAAATACTACTATATATTTAAACCCTAAATTAATAAGATATTAACCTTTAATCTACTAAAATATTTAAAGACCTTTAAATTACTATAAATTAAATACTATTAACTAGTATATTAATATTTATAATAGATTCTTAAATTTATAAGGTAGGATCTTCTGGGATATCCTTAGAAAGACTACTAAGCTTCTATTAAGTTTAAAATTTCTCTTAGGAATTTACTAGAGGAATTTAACCCTAGAAAGAATAATATTATAAATTGTAAGATTATTAATATCCTTTATACTAAGATTCGCTGGCTTTCTAGAAGAGGCTGAGTAACGGACTAAGACTTCTACCTAGCGACGGCTCCTTTGTAGCTAAGTACGCCTAATATAATTTTACGAGACTATAAAGTAGGGCTAGTCTCCCTATTTACCTGATCTATAAATCCGTTAAAAAAAATTAATACTATTACTAGTAATTAAGTAAATATAGATAGTAATAGTTCTTTAATAGTAGGACCTATAACTTTAGCCCTAGAGGTTTCGTAAGGTACTTTAATGGTAGCTCCTTTAGTATTTCTCTAAGAGGATATGTAAAATACCTCCTTATATATATTAATTAACGGAAGCGAGATAGGCTATAATAAATTATTATTAGAGGGAAACCCGCTAGGTAATTCCTACTAAGAAAATTGGCTTCGGCGCTAGCTAATACCTAAAGACGTTACGGATCTTATTAAGTATAAGTTATAAGAGATTACTAGTATTATTAATAAGGCTTATTAAATTATTATATTTATAGGCGCCGGAATTAGTATAAATTACGGAATACTTATAAGTTTCGATCTTTACCTTTAGCCAGCGTTAGGTAATAATTATCTAGGACTTTTAGTCTAAAACTAGCCTTTATAAGATAAATAGAGCGCTCTTTAAGAGAAATATACTTAATAATAAAGAGAGGAGAAAGGATTTATATAAATACCTAATTAATATAAGGAATAAGGTAAAATTAGAAGATCTAGTTTAAACGGATATATATTGATTTCTCTAAATCCTTTAAAGATACGGAAAGCTCTAAAGATATTATACTTAAAATCTCGATAGATTAGAGGTAAGGGTAGGCTTAAATATTAATATTAAATCTAAGGATTATAACGCGGTCTAGTTATATAATAACCTTAACTCCTTCTAGTACTCTTATTATAGGTATCTTATAAGCTAGGATAGTATACGTAAGATAGCTCTTACTTTTAGAGAGCTTATATTATACCCTAAATACGCGTTAAGAGTAGAAGAATAGTAGAGAAGGGGAGGAAGAATAAATATTTATATTAGATAATTATAACCTAATATTATTCTTTTCTAAGATATTAATAATCCTTATAATAAGATAAAAGCGAGATTTATTAATAAAGACGTAAAATTAAGGCCTAATATTCTACTAGTCGTTAGTATATTATTAGTAATTAAGGGTCTAAGGTATGAATTAAAGAGTAAGCTAATTCCCGCGGTCCGTTAAAATAGTAGAAAGGTTATATATATTAATAATAATCCTCCTCTAAGGGTATTCTCTAAGCCTATAATTAATTATATATTTAAGATAGATTATAATTAATAGGTGCGAGACCTTACTGTACGCGAACCTTCCTTATAAAAAGATAAGGCGGGATAAGGTTCCTGGCGACTCCCTTATAGCTTTAACTTTTAGCGGAAAGCCTAGACTATTAGCGAAGTTATTTAAGAAGCTAAGTCTAAGATAATCTCCGTTAATAATTATTCTAATATCTAATTTTATACTAGTACTAAGGAAGAAGTAAGGGAAGACTTAAGTCGCTTCCTCCCTTTAAGGTGGCTTTTAACGTCCCTACTTATATATATCTTATTACTTTTTAGGTAGGGTATAAGTACTATAATCTTATATAGTAAGTATACTAATTTTAATATTAATAACTTTTAGAAGGGATAGGTAATACTAGATAGGCCCGTATAGCTAGTTAGATAAAAATATACACGCGTAATAATTCCGTATAACCCTAGTAATTACTAGATCCTAATTATAATAGATATTCCGATCTAAATAATAAGCTATTATAGCTTATTACCTAGTTATAATCTAGATAATTATTATAAATTTATAGAGGCGTAAATAAAATATATTAATAAGAAACTTAATTAAGACTATTCTATATAGAAGCCTCCTATTAAAGGTATAAGTACTCTTACCGGCTTTATAAGTCTATTAGCTAACGACTTAATAGTATTTATATTAATAGACTAACGGCTCGGATTATAGGATATACCTCTTAAAGAATATAAGGCGCCTTAGCTAGGATAAGGTTATTAATAGAGTACTAATTAAGGTAGAAAGCTTAAGGGTCTTTTATACTAAGCTAATACTAGTGAGGTCTCTTTATAAGGCTAGTAAGTATATTATATTAATAAGCGTACTATTTCTAGAAACCTTAAGGTTATAATAAGTTAATACTCTACCTCGCTCCTACGCGTTTAACCCTAACCCTACCTAAGTAAAATAAAGAAAATTATAGATTAAAGAGGTTAAGGCCTAAGTATCTAATATTAATAAAAGTGGCTTAGACTAAAATAAAGATAATACTTAATAATTAGATCTCGCTAGTATAAAGGCTAGCGTCTTAACCCTCTTTAAGTTATCCCCTTTATACCCCTAGATAAAGTACCTAGAGCACTTCACGAATTACTATATCTAAAGATATAAGGTACTAATAGGATATAACTAAGCCTTTTATCTACTTTAAATAGTAGCGGCGTTTAATTATCCTAAATATTTCGTAGCTCTTAAGGGAGCCGTAGCTTATTATTATATATTAGTACTAGAGGTTATAAAGGCTCTACTTAACTTATTAAGTCACTTATATATAATAGGGCTCTAGATAGAATATCTTAGATTAATTAATATTATCCTTTAATAGTTTATACGCGCTTATTTTACCTTACTAATTAATAAAGGGGCGGACCTTTTCTAAGATTAATCTAGGTAGAGGGAATTTTAAAGTAAATATATACTTACTAAATCTATTAAAGTAATAGTTATTAGGATCTATCTAAGAATAATAGGATAGGACTCTTCTATTAATCCTATTAAAAGGTCCGTATTTCTAGATATTTAGCGTAATCTAAGGAGGTAGAGATAGGAAGGGACTATCTAGTCTTTAATTTAAACCCGATTTTCCTCTCTTACTATCCTCGCTCTAGTGCCGTATTATATTTAGATACTACCCGCTCTTTAAAGTATTTTAGGATCTTGATAAGTTTTAATTATAAGTTATAACCGGTACCTATTAATTTATATTAGCTTTTAAACCGAGATCCCCCGCGACGCCTAGGTTCTATTTATTAATACTCTAGCTAAGCTTTACCCGTACCTTTAGAGTTATATATTAAAATTAGTACGCCTCTTTAATATTCTCTCTAGCCCTATCTATTTAAAAACCCGCTAATTTAAGATAGAACTAGCTACTAATAATAAGATTTAGAATACCGCTCCTAATTTAACGCTAATAGTAAATACTTTTAACTACTCTAATAATAGTAACGCCGACTTACTCTCTTAATTAGAAGGTTATTTAGCTTATAATTATAATTATAATAAGGATTATAACTATATCTATCTTCCTGCCTAGTACTTAGGAGTAGGAATTAGATTATAATTATAAGTAGAATACTATTTACTATAAGAAGGCGGTAATTTTTACCTAAGATACTTTTAGTTTACCGTGGCCCTAGGTTTAGGGTTACTATTTTAGAGTTATACCTATATTAGATAATTAGATTTACTATATTATAAGAGATATCTCCTTAAGATTAGGTAATAATACCTACTTATAACTATTTAGATGTCTATATAATTCTATTATTTATCTATTAGTCTCTCTACTCTAGTCTTACCACCTTTTCCTACTTTACTTAGCACTCTCTCTAGTTCTAACTTCTTACTTCAACTAGCGGAATCTATAATTAGTAATATTTATAGCTAGAGGTATATAGAAATAGTAGTCTCTAGGAATAGTAGTATACTTAATTAGTACCTTAGGACTAGAAGCTTTTATAATATATCTACTTATCTATAATAATAGTACTAGAGCTATTAATTAATAATTATAGTAAAGCTAACTTAAAGAATTTATACCTTATTATTATTTTCTAATATAAGCTATATAATAAACGGCTCTACTAGCCTTTTAAAAGCTTATTAAGTAGATAGTTATACCCTAAGCTCTTAACCCTATATATTAATAAGCCTTCTTAATTATTACTACTTAATATTACTCTTATAAATATATCTAACCGGAAAATAATTTTTATAATAGCTCCTAAATTAAATAAAAGCGCTCCTTTATATACTTTAGAGAGTTCTTTTTATAGGTTAAATTAGTATATAATTACTCTAGAAATTTTAATTAGCTCCTAGATTATTATAATTTAAGTATTAGAGATATTAGTCGGGATATATTAATAAATAAGGATTAGTATTAAAGGGCTAGGAAATTATTCTTTATCTACGCACGTTAATAGTACTTTATATCCTATTAATGATTTTAAGTTACCCTAATAGTATATATGAGCGCCCTTTATAAAAGTTCTAAATAAATAGGATAAAGGAGGCGTATAAGAGTATATATAAAATAGTATTATTAGAGTATCTACTTCTAGCCTTATATTTAAAATATCTACCGATTTAATAATATATATACGACTTCTAATAGAAACTAGGAGTACTCTAGAAATAGCCCTAAGCGGGTATTAAAAATAGCTTTCTTAAAGATCTAGGGTACCTTATATAGGATTAATACCTAAAAGAGATATTAGTAGATAATATTATATAGAGAGTAATAGGGTTAGTTATAATAATTAATCTATCTAAGAAACTCTATATTATATCTATATTTTAGTAGACTTAGTATTCTCTCTTATATAAAAGTGGTATTATTAAATAGCGCTTTATCCTAACTAATCTATTAATTATAATATTACTACGCTAGGAAGATAAAAATATTATTTAGTTATAAAATATATTATAAGAGCTTTCTATCTCTAGTTAAGAAACCTTCGCTTATACTATTATATAACTTATAACGAAGATCTATATAACTAAAAATAAGGATATTCTATTCTCTTATATTTATACTATTCTAGAAGTATTTATTCTTTACTTAATTATAACGTTAGACTTTAACTAGATACGTAATAGCCGCGCTATATATATAGGGAGATAAACTAAAATTATATTAGAGACTACCTTCTCTATTAGTTAAGTGCCTTTTCTTCTAGATCCTAATTTAAGTAAGGATTATCTTTAATTTACTAAGTTATAGGCTAAGATAGCACGCCGAGAATACTATTACTCTAAGATTATTAGAAAAATCATTAGATTAGCTAATATAATACCACTAGATCTCCTATTTATAACTTATAATCACGAAAATTACTTCTACTAGCTTAACGCCAGTATATTTATTAAGAAACTTAGACTTATAGGGTACTATTAGATTATTATAACTTTCTACCTTACTATAAAGTATATAGTATACGACCCTCCCCTAAGATACGCTAATAAATAAGCTTAGTAGGCTATTAGAATGATATAAGCTGGGATTAGTAGGACTTAATCTATTAAAATAGTAATTATTAATATTATATTAGGTCCGTCTATAGTACTTTATCCGATATTATTATTAGGGTATACAGCGACTCTCTAGTACTAGATATTATTATTTATACCCTATATCCCTTTTTAGATACCCTTAATCGAGCGCTTATATATAGCTCCCTCCTAATCTTTTTAGATATACTCTATATAATCCACTTTGGAGGTCTCCTTTTACCTCTAAACCTATTAATTTATCCTTGTCTAAAAAACTAATTTTCCTTAAAACTAATAGTTAGGTATTATACGTGGTTATAGATAGGACCGGCAGGATCTAGTATCTTATTTATCCTCGCTATTAATCTATATAAAATAGCTAAATAGTGGATTTTTAACTAGGATAGCGTAATTAAAGTTAAAAGAGGTATAAAGCTAGTAAACGCTCTTATTTTCTTTTCTCTCTATACTTATGTAGTGACTTTACTATTGCAGGGTATTGGCCTATATGGGTTAGTAAGTCGCAGGACAAGACAATAGAAATGTACCCCCCGCTCACCTGGACGTCGCGCGGGTGTTGCCGCTTTTAGCTATCCTGGTGATTTCAGTCCAAGTGAGACCGGAGTAGTGTGAACCCGGGTTACATTCGAGCATTAATTGTCCGGAGTTTCGACTCTGCGCCCACCAACAAGGCGATGCATTGCTGATGCTCTTGCTTCTTAGTATCGTCACCATCCTTCAAGTTATTCTCGCAACACCAGCGTGCATTTCCTAAAGGCGTCTCCCCAATAGAATCGCCGATTTCCACCCTCGCGCCTCTATCTAGAAGGAAACTGACCGTCTTCGAGTCCCCATTCCTGGCAGCATAATGCAGCGCAGTCCCAAGTCCCAGCATCTCAAAATTCTCCCAAGTTTCTGGATGATCCTCCCATTTTCTAGCATTGATTTCCGCACCTTGGTCGAGTAGGTATTTCATGACCTCCACCCGACCCTCTTGCCGGGATTCGGCAATGGTTTGGAGCGTGTTCAGTGATTTTGCACCGTGGGCGAAGAGAGTCTTGATAGCAGAGAGGGGGGCAGAACTGACTGCAAACATGATCGGGGTATGTGCTATCCTTGGCGGAGTAGCATTAGGATCGGCTCCATGGGCTAAAAACCAGGATAGTAAGATTTCGTCGGTGCAAATGTAACTGGGAGAGCTCAGTCAGCATGCATCGAAGGAAGTGATGTATATGTGGGATATTCAGCAAGTGACAGCTTACGCAAGAGCGGGAGGCTTTGAGACACCCACTGGCGTGTTAATGTTCCATCCATGGTCCAGGAAAGCTTGGAAATTATCAATAGAGCCGGCTTGGATAGCCGATGAAATGGCGTCCTCATCTATCGCGACACCACAATCAAGTAAATAGGAAACAATGACGGTCTTTTGCTGCTCTATGGCTTCATAGAGAGTCACATAAAAGGGCCATAGTTGTACTGTATGAGATGATGTGGCTCGAGTTAATGTGGCTGGCACATCGCTGGGCTGAACAGGCCATGCATTCAAGATTTCGTTGATCGTCACTTGCTGGTCTGTCTTTACAGCTTCCTTGAGCAATGAGGTAATCTCCTCCCGGCTTCTATTGTTGTGCGAGACTGACGTGGTCATACTGGTAAATTTCCTTAGAATTACACCAGAATATTCGGGGGCTCGTTGCTCATAAGATTACAGTGGCGGAATCCAGCCCAGAACTGACGTGCGCAGGTTTCAAGGAACGGTGCAAGAAGGTGTTCAGCACAGTGATGAGGTGTGAAGATGTGCGCTGCTGGCTGAAGTGAGGCTCAGATGAAGGTGAAAGAAACCGGACTCCTGCGCGCGATCGAACTCCCAGCCTCATCGCCCCCACTAAGGCTGTGTCGGGCTATGTCAGCCTCGATGAAAACAGCGTAAGCTCAACAACCAGCTGACCCATCCTGCAGGATCCGATCTCCTGTCTGCCCTACGTGCTGATCCAACGGTAACATGAAACATACCTTCGGCACGGTACGGGGATCTCTATGGACGAACCCTAACCAATATCTGACCTAGAAGTGTGCTGTACCTCCACCTTATTGCGTGCGTAATATCTCTCTTTTGGAAGAGGCACTCTCAATAGGGCAAGTGTAATTTCAAAGCTTAGCCTCGTGGGAATCCCACCGGTCTTTGGGCTGAATCGAGAGCCCCTCTCATGCACCGAACCTGAAACAGTGATGCGAAGGATTCGTTCCATATTTCAAGGACCATAACGAAATGTCGCAACATATTCACCTATTCTAGACTGGCTTTGCTCAGGCCAGACTAATCATCTTCTTACTCGACACGGGGACGTTGTCGTGTTTTTGATTGCCACGAACATGGAAGTGGCTGGGCTACGTTAAGTATTCAAATCGCTTCAATGTAAGTGCAAAGTCCGCGGGATGAGGTATGAGGTCGGTCAGTGACAGATATCACTGTTCGCGCGGCGTTCACGCGGTATGTTACCAGGCCAGAAGGATTGCTAGCAAAGCCACCACCAAAAGAACCTCAACGACTTCGCCTTGCTCCTCAGATCATAATCATGGCACCTTGTGGCGCTGCGCTGCATCGCTGTCTACGGAAACTCCCGACGTTTGTTTGTTCCTGATTGTTCGAAAACCGACCGACCTGCAGACTGAAACCAGGGCTAGGCTGCATTCAAACTTGAATATGCTAATATAAATCAACGAGTGCATTACTTGCCACGTAGCAATGATCCTCGAAGCGTATAAGCCGTCGATATAACACCACCTCCTTGACGCCAGGTGCTGCAATGAGCGATTTTCAACTAGATCGATAGGTCTATATGACATCACTGCTTGTTGTTCAGGCAGTGCTGAGAACTAAGGATGTAGAGATTGGTTTGATGTTTCTCCTTGATATGTCTACGATGAGCTTTAGGATTGTGGCAAGCAGAGCCAAAGCCGCAATCCTAGCGCTTGGAGAAAACCGCAGAACCCTTGAGCAGTGCAGGGCATTGATCCGACAGCGTTCGCGAACGTGATAGTCATTACTAAATTGCTACCGTGCGGTAGGATGGCTCCACAAACCTGAAACTTCTTTGAACAATCTATCTAGGCAATACTCGAGGCTGATAAGGCAAAGTCTTGGAGAAAACCGCAGAATCCTTGAGCAGTGCAGAGCATTGATCCGACAGCGTTCGCGAACGTGATAGTCATTACTGAATTGCTCCCGTGCGGTAGGATGGCTCCACAGACCTGAAACTTCCTTGAACAATCCATCTAGGCAGTACTCGAGGCTGATGAGGCAAAGTCTTGGAGAAAACCGCAGAATCCTTGAGCAGTGCAGAGTATTGATCCGACAGCGTTCGTGAACGTGATAGTTATTACTAAATTGCTCCCGTGCGGTAGGATGGCTCCACAGACCTGAAACTTCCTTGAACAATCTATCTAGGCAGTACTCGAGGCTGATAAGGCAAAGCCTGTGTGTATGATGCCTTTTCGTGTTGCCACCAACAGCAATAGGATTGTCACAAGCAAATCGACCATTTGATTTATAGACGAGGTATGTCTGCCCCAAGTGCTTAGTATCCAAGCCATTCAGACGAACACAACATTCTGTTAAGTCCAAGAAGAGCTCCACCGCCGGTTCAACATCCTACGCGAGATCATTTTACTCCTTTTGAGCTACCATGCTGTCTATCAAATATCTGCTCCTGTCCCTGGCCTTGAGCCGTTACCTACCGACTCTATGTCTGGGGGGCGCGATTCCCTCTGACGAGTAAGAAAAAACTTACCAACCACTAAAGAAGAAACTGCTCACACTCTTTAGAGTCCTTGCGAGAAGCCTACAGGAAGATCCCGACGAAGCAAACATCGACCTCACCGACGGTGCAATAGACGATTTCCTAAACGGCAACACTAAAATGCGCGCTCGGTCCTCCTCCGACGACGATGAAGCGTCCGATACCCTCTTAGCAACCAGAGCCAATCACATCCCCATCGAATATATCCTAGCAGGCGGCAAAAAAAATGTCGGCGCCTTCAACAAAGCAATGCAGAAATACGAGGACGGCAACAAACAATGTTCAGCGGCCAAACACCACGCCAAGCTCAAGCTCCTCAAGACTCGAGCCCCAGGCGATCCGCCCTCCGCATTGCTCAAAGCCGTTATCGGCACCGCTGTAGCTGACATGGGAGCAGAGATCTGGCACCAATTCACCGCGGACGCTAAAATTGTTGGTACAGATGGCGTCTGTGGATGTACGGCGGTCGCTATCGTGGGCACCACCGGTGCTATCGTCGCTCATATAACTCCCAATACGAAGAAAGCTCAAGAACAATTCCATCGGTTGAAAGCACTGTTTGATGACAACTTAAAGGGGAAGCCGCTGCTCAGAGCGCTAATGTATTATCCCGATAGCGTGACTGGCGGCACAAAGAAATTCCAGGATGCGTAAGTAAATTTCGGAGTTTTGCTTTCCCCCCTTCTAGAAAAAATAGTCCCAAATTCTGTTCGTTCGAAAGGAGTAGTGCTGATTCTGAGAACTTCTGCAGTATTGCCGCGTTCACGAAACATATTATTGGGCATGATGTCCAGCAGTATAGTTATAGTGAGGCAGTTAATAAGCAGGATGCGTATAAGTGGGGAACTGTGGCAGTGCTGAAGGATGCGGGGCCTCCGAAGGTGTTTTTGAATGATGTTGAGGTTTGATGGGTTGAGCGATGGTGCGAGGAGTTGGATAAAGGAGGGGGGGGGGATGGGTTCAAGGGGAGGTCTGGAATGAGTTCAAGTCGAGTAAAATTCTGCATTTGATACAGAAGGAAGTCATTGGAGTATGCCTGGGGGATTGGGTCAAATACGAAGAAGATCACACATTCTGAACAGGAGGGGAGTTAGTGAAATCTACCTAGATTGATGAACGTCAAGCATGAGTGGTGGATCAGCTTGGTCCGCAAACTTACTCTTATCTTTCTATACGTTATAGGCTCAATCATACGATTTTGACTTATTATTCTGCGAAAGTTTGTGTATGAATAGAGGAGAAGGCGGCTTCGAAAAGTGCAAGGTTTCTCCCATTATTCTAAATTAAGACGTCAGGCATCGAAAGAAGAGGCAATATTAATGTTTACAAGGCAAAAAGTAATGTGGCACAGTGATTAGGCAGCAGCTCACCAAGGATCACCCTAGAATCGCGTGAGGCTCACCCGTATCGCGCGGCTTTAGGGCGGCGCGCACCTAGGCCGGGAGAGGGGTGACTTCGGGGTACATTTCTGTTGTCTTGGCGTGACCAAGACAGTAATTACAACCCAGACGGCGTACTTTACTGCCAGTCAGGGATACTTAGATATCACACCGACGCCCCTCGAGTCCCCCAACGGTCTACCTACGACTACTAAGCATATTAGTATCGCCACTACTACGGCAAGAAGCAGTATATCGGACTCCCCTACTACGCTACCTAGTGCGATAACGGCTAATAGCTGCACTTAATCCTTCCCATACAGCGGCGATATTACGATATACGACCCCTCCGTAGGGGACAACGCATATAGAGGTCCGGTGTATTAGCTATTAGACAGTGTGCTCGCTGTTACGTACGGGATAATAGGGACTCTAAGTAGCGGAATAGAGAAAAACCCGTTATATAACCGCTACGTAGAAATCGAGAATCCAGTTAATAGAAGAATAGCACGAGGGATGGTTATAGATAAGTATATAGGTTATATAAGTGGTTATATTTCCAGCATTAACGTTAATTTAAGATATAAAGCTAAATTTCCTATAGTAAATAAGTACTAGTATTAATCTTTCTATAAATCTCTTTAAGTAGCTAGTTAAAGACGTTAACGTAGGCCGTATTTATAATATTAAGTGGTAGTAGGCTTAGATAAGCTTATATAGATAATAAGAATATAAGGCGGGCTAAGCATATTAATTTATTTCTTTTTAGAATAGCTAGCAGGTTAACTGGATATAGTTCGCTTAATTAGGCCGCGACTATTCACCTAAATTAGTCAAGGTATCTAAGTAGAATCAACGATATAATAAGCAAAAATCTAAGAGTAATAAGGTCCCTCTAAATATTAAGAGTGTCTAAGTAATCCTTTTTATTACGACGTGTTCCCGATAATAGGACGATAATATAGGGGAGTAGTATTTACTACTTTACTTCTAAAAACGTATAATAGAAAGCGACATCTGCGATATATTAGATACGGCCTAACGGGCTTACTTTAGTAACCGTGGCCCCTATTAAGATCTTATAAATTATATACCCTAAGATAATTCGTGTTAGGCTTGATAAGGAAAATCAGAAGTAAACCCTATTAAACTATTTACGTTCCCTATTATCGCTGCTACCATTACTATTTAGATTTCTACTATATCTACTAATCCCGTCTATAGCTTTTTTATTAGTATATAAGCGGTAGTGCCATCTATTAACGTATCACTTAGCCATTTAATATTATATGCCTAAAACCTATTAAGCCGTTAATACTTACCTTTTCCCACGGGTTTTCGCCCTTCCTATACCTATAGTACTTGAAGTGCTATATAGTCGTCGCTCTCTTTAGTTACCGCTCGGCGCTTTAGCCCATTCACTCCACCAGTTTACGTATTCTTATATACTTTATCCTCCTACTTAGCCTCCTAGGCTCTATATACTTACCTATAGCCTTAGATTATATTATTATATACTCCACTATTATATACTCTACCCTTAGGTACCCCGTCCTCTTCCATTCGGTGCTCTTATTGCCCGATAATCTCGTTTACTCTATTCTCTTAGGCCTTAGCCTTATATAATCTATCCTCCTAGGCTTCCTCCTTTTACCTATCCTCTTAGACCTGCTCGTGCGTTCTATCTACTTCTGGTCTATAATCTTATAGTAGGCTATTTTCATATATATCTTAATTAGCATACACTCCTCTATACTCAAGCTCTAAGGGAGGTGACGATTTAAGATCTACTAGCTTATCTTAAACCTATCTTTATAGCTCCCTTATATCTTACTCCTCTAGCTCCTAGGCTGTCTTTAACGCATCCTACTTACCTTCTAATCCGTTTTACTCTACGCTCTTTTACTCTCATTTCTACTTTAACTTATCCCTTTTCAACTTTCTTTGGCGTTCCTCTACTTTACTTAGCTCACTTTTATCTACTATAAGCTTTCACCGTTATTTGCTTTATCTTATTTCTTAATTCTTAAGATTATTCGCGTACTCCGCGAGCTTTTTCCGCTATTCCTCTTAGCTTTAATTCTAATTTATTAGCTTAATTTCTTCCGTTATAAAAGCTTAACGTTATTTTTCTCGCCCTTACTCTTATTCTCTAAGGGTATTAGCCTCTACCGTAAGCTTTTATTATTATTCCTTTTATCTTACGTCTTAATTCTTAAGATCTTTTACGTACTCCGCGAGCTTTTTTCGCTATTCTTCTTAGCTTTAATTCCAATTTATTAAATTAATTTCTTCCGTTATAAGAGCTTAACGTTATTTTTCTCGCCCTTACTCTTATTCTCTAAGGGTATTGGCCTCCACAGTAAGCTTTTAATACATCTGTACTTACTATTACTCCTACTCTTTTAGTATACTTACGTCCGAGATAAGCTTTTATCTTCAGCGCTCTTATTCTTACTCTTACTTCTTAAGCGTGCTTACATCGTATAAGAGCTTTTAACTTCTTTATTCTTATTCTTACTCTTGCTTCTCAAGCGTACTTACATCATATAAGAGCTTTTAACTTCTTTATTCTTATTCTTACTCTTGCTCTTACTCTTTAAGTGTGCCTACGTACCATATAAGCTTCCGCCGGCACTCTTACTCTTACCTCTTAAGCGTACTAACGTCGGATAAGAGCTTCTGTCGTCGCTATTCTTATTCTTATTCTTGCTCTTTCTCTACGTTTATATCCCTCGTAAGCTTCTACCAGTACTTTTCGTGTTCTTACTCCTATTTTTTAAGCGTACTTATATCAGATAAGAGCTTTCATTATTACTATTCTTATCTTTACTCTTATTCCCTAAGTGCGCTTAGGTCCTAGAGAAGATTCTACTAGTAATCTTCCTATTCTTATATTTACTATTTAGCCGTACTAAACTCGGATAAGAATTTTAGTCGTTACTATTCTTATAGGATGGTTTCTTATATAAGAACATCTTTAGTTTGTAATAAAGTTCTTTATTCCTCCTCCTCCCTTTCTTATATTACTATGTCCTCTGTTTATCTGCGTCTATCTTCTCCTACGTCAACATCTATAGGCTTAGGCTCTCGACTTTATGTTAGCGAATAAGCTAACAGAGGTATACTAGAAGCCGTATATACTGCTCCTCCTATTATAGGAGTAAGGTACTATAGTAGACTAGCATAATTTATTCTAACAACGTGGCTTAGCATACTATAGAAGTTAAGATACATAGATCTTAGTCGAAAGTAGGACGTAATCCCCTTAGATTATTCATCCCTATTATTAAGTAAATAGGATATAAATAGGAATTTACGGTCGTCTTTATAACTTTAGATATTAGGTATCCTGCATCTCTATTCTTATATTACACTAGGCCTAGCTATAACAAGGATAGGCCTATTGTTTTCGATTAGCGCATATAAGTCTATAGAATTCGGATACTACTCTAAGGCCGTGATATCAGATGACTTAAAGCCTAACTGATTGGCAAGGTCAGCTATCTCGCGCAGCTTCATTATGTCTATAATAGCCGTTAGTCTTGCCAGTAGATTCTTACCGCTAGGCCTCTTAGGGATTTCACGGTAGTAACGCATAGTAAAGGCCTGCAGTTGCCGATATCCCAGGTCTATTCAATACGCTAGATTAGCTGGCACGGGCATAGATATAGCCTCCGTTTCTTACACTAAAGCCGAGCCTATATCCTGATTCACACTAGTATAGATCTCTTTTAGAGCCCCGGATACTATGTCTTAAGGGCCTAGGCGTATTACCCACTTTAAGCAATTGGCCCAGGCTTCAAGTAACTTAATATCCTTAAAGAAGCCGCATAGTGAAGGTACTAGACCCTTGAAGGATTATAGTCTAATCTAGATCCCTTTATATTCCCGTTAGTTAAAGGTGTAGAAGACTACTCCGCCTAGTACTTTCCTATATAGGATCTAAGCGTCTACTATGGAAGCCTATAGTGCTATAAGCTCTAATGCTTTCACCGTGACTTAATCTACCCTTTCTATTACGCTCTTATCTTATTATAGTAGATAGGACTAAAAGTCTTTAATATAACGAAGATAGCGTAGAATTTCCTGTTAATTAATTAGTATACGGAAGCGACCTAAGGAGCGTATTTACCTCGTCGTATCTCGTTGTAAATATCTTATATAGTATATTAATCCGCATTCCCTTTAAAAGCGCAGGTATCTCTAAAAGAGAATTAAAGGTAGCGGTTATATCCTTATACCGGAGAAGTTGTTTTAGATTTATGGCTCTATATAATAAAAGACGGGTCTACTATTATATTTCTAAGCTGGACTGCTTTAGGAAGTAGTACTCGCGTATCTTATAATACGCCTTACTATTAGAGGGCTATCCTTTATTTATATACTCTTCAGCTAGGGCTGTTCTTAACTCGCTACTAATATCTATTAGTCGGGTTAGTATATATCGACAAAAGAATAATTAATAATACCCGTAAGGTAGAGATCTATCGTCCACCACTTATCTAGTGCTAAGAGAGTATATTTTACCGCCTGAATACGGTGTCGTCCGTGCAAATATTCAAGTCGGTAGCCGGGCTAAAAGCCTAATTCCGGAAACTCATTTTACGTATTTATTAGTAATACGCTAGCTAAAATCCCGGAAATTCATAATATAAAATTAAGATATTACTTATTAATAATAGCAGGAATATAATTCCGTATATTAAGCCGATGATAGTCTTTTTAAAAACGTGATTATAGATCTTAAACGTGTTTAATATCAAGCTATATATCCCTAAAATATAGCCACTTAAGTTTAACACGAGCTGTTCCCTTATATTTAACACTTTTTTCTTTTTTAAGGGTCGACTCCTTTTCGAGTGACTGCGGCATATTTAAAATAAGCTAATACCTAAAAGACGAGAAGGGAGTAGGTTACCCTATCTTATACCTAACTATTAGAAGGGGATCTAAAATGCGCTGCTATAATCCTGGGAAAGATCTCCCAAGCTTATTCTCTTAGAAGCTCTAATTAGCCGGGCTATCACCTAGCTGAACCTAGCCCGAATTAAATTCTCCTAGTAGATGTTACCTAGGAGAGCTTGGGTTACCAGGTGGCTAAGGTATTACAGCCACCCACCTTGCGTTACTATAAGAGGATTCTCCTAGGGGATATTACCTAGGAGCCCCAGATATAGAATTGGAGGCGCTAGAACTAGAGTAGGGTACTAGAATTAGAGCATAATGTAACCTAGACGCTAGACGACGGGATATTAGATAGGTAGGCAGAGATAGTAGTAGTAATTTTAGTAGTTATTCTCCGCTAAGGCGACGATAGCGTTCCCTACTATATACTATATATACGTTTATTTAGTTACTATAGTTACCTACTAAGAATAGTTACAGAGTTTAGGCTCGGCCCGCGCTACTTAGGTAGGACTTGCTAAGCCTAGTTGCCTAAACTCAGCTTTTTAAACTAATCCTGTAGTTTAGTAACATTAATATCATTTATACAAATGCGTAATATCGCCATTCAATATCACTCTTACTACGCTAAACTACCCTAGATTAGGCTAGTTAGATAGCTTTAAAGAGCTCGGCGAGGAAGATATTGAAAAACTTACTATAATCCTCCGGGGTATATTAGCTGCCATTTCTACGGAGCTAAATTACTAGCGTAACCCTTAGACGGATTAATCACTTAAATATTATAAGATACAGCTTTAGGAAAATACCTAATAAATCAGCGGGTAAGGATTAACTAAAGCGTATAAGGGCTATTTATATAGCCTGTAGTTATCTATAGCGCAAGGATCCGCCTGAGAACGCGAGGAAAGCTAACTAAGTAAGGCTAGGAGGCAATATCTCTAGCTTATCTTAAACGTTATAGGCTAGTCTTATGTCCTTTTAGTCCTCTACGCCCTAGGTAAATATAAAGTGGAGCGTATTAGTGAAGAATACCGCGTATAACTTCTTAGATATATTACCTAGTACTAGAAGTTACTCTTCTATCATAAGCTTAAGGATAGGACTATTTAATTCCGACCTTAAGAAAACCGTATAAAGCTTATTCTGATAGTATTATGCGTACTAAAATATTATAGATACTAAAGTCGATCTTCTACTTACGCGAGGCTCCAAGAAATAGAAGGGATAAGAAAGTATAAATAGCACTATAAATTTTAAAGCAAAAGCCTAACGAAGCGTAAATTTCGTAGATGTGACGGATAAGCGCGTAATGTTAGAAGACTTTTCGCCCTCCGCTTTTAGGCGCAGTAATCCAGTGATCATTTTAAAGACGCAGTCAGAGCCTTAGAAGCCGGTGGCGGCTCTCCCCTAGCTATTAGAGAGATTCTACGATCTACCGTATAATATCAACTTAACTCTACTAAATAAAAGTATCGGGGTTACTAGAAAATATAATTATGGCGGCGAATTCCATACTAAACCTGCCACTAATCTAAGTATAACAAACATCCAGTCAACTAATTCCCAGGACACTAAGACACTCCATATAATACGAGACTATAGAATAAGCGATATAATATATAGTAAGTCCTAATAATAGATACCCTAGTATAGATTCACAGCTAACATCTATAGTAGGGGATGGTAAGGTTAAGGACAAGGACCGCTATATTAAACCGCCATTTAATCCATAGTACACCCTAGGTATCTTTACGATAAATCCTAACGAATTAAACAGCACTCTTTACTTTAACTAGTAGCTAGCTCCGCTATTTATAAATCCTATGACTACGCTTAATAACGTAGTATCTAGACTAGAGGAACGCAGTATAGAAGCGGCTAGCATCCTACAGGTAGAGCTTAAATTAAGGGATACATAGACCCTTCTAAGACTATTATACTTTTTAGACGGGGTAAGTATTCTAGAGTTCATGCTAATACGTATAAAAGAACCTTAAAAAGTCTAGAGTCCTTTAAGGGAAATTTAAGAGGTGCCTGTAACCGAAGTCGGTTTAAATAGTAATATACTTTCACTTATCTCGGATAAAAATAAGATTAATGGAGCTATCAAGCGACTTAAGGTAGCTAGGTTTATTACCTCGGAACCTAGAGCCTATGAATATCGGACTCTACACATCGACTTAGTAATATAGTTACACCTAGCTTAATCCTTCGATAATATACTAATATAGAGGTACTAAGCTTTAATACTTATATATTATACCTTCCCAATAAACTTATACGTTAAACTACTGTAAGTTATTAAGCCTAACCCTTGAAAGTTAAATTCTTATTATTATTTAATAGATATAGATCCTTAGGAACGCTGTAAATACACTAAGTTTAATATATCACGAACTACTACCCTTAGCTTAGGACACTTCTCTCTTCCCGTATGAAATATAAAGTCGCTAAAGTCCTTTTAGCGGCCTCCTATTTCCTAGACGTTCCGTGGAAGATTAAAGCGCTTAAGGCTATTAAAGCTATTACGGTAGACGAGCTAGTAGACTACTTATATACATAGTTAGAACTACAAGTAAGTAATCTAGCTAGTCTAGAAATTAGAAATGAAATTAATAAATTAGCCATTTAATCCGTGGCACGTAGTTAGATTAACGTAAGGTCTAACGCTCTTTATAGATAATTAATCCTGTCCTACGCGGCAGATAAAATTTAATAGAATAAGCTACGCCACGCGCGCTCTATACTAGATTAATTTTCTCTAGTAAATAGCGACTATCCCTTAATAATAGAGCGACTCGTCCTTAAGAAAATAAAAGTTACAATCGGGAGGATAGATCGCTACTAGGGTAATTTTAAGCAGGTATAAGAGCGTTTAACACCTCTACTAGATAAGGATAAGGATGCTTAATTAGATAGAGTGGCTAGTTGTAGTCGTATCTCTTATCTTGCTTGTGTACTCTGCGAGTTAGGCCAACCACTTAAAGTACAAAGACTTCTTAAAGAGGAACTTAAAACTATAGAGGATTTAGGATTATAAAATATCTCTAGTAGCCGGTCCCTAAGGCTTTCACTTATAAAGGCGCTTTTATAGCAAGACTTACTTAAAGAAGCGGAAGGTATATATACCTTAAGCTTAAAGAAGTTATCAAAGATTACCCTAATCCGAATTTCGTGGTTAGTATAGAAAAATTGCGTCTTTAAATAAGATGGGTAAGGATTTTATATTATAAGTCTTCTTAGTTAGACGCTTTAACTAAATAGGAAAAAGCGCTAAGAGCTTCAGAGGATTATAATTAGAAGGCGGGCTTTTATAAGATAGTCATTCGCTATTCAATTAGTTATATAAAGTCTAAACTTGGTGAACGGGAGAATTCTAAGTCTTATATTAAGAAAGCGGATGAGCTTTATAAGCGCGAGGACCGCTAGTATTAGTTAACCGGCCTTAGAACCTACTAGCTTGACTTTATATGGCTTTCGTTAGACTATAGGCCCGATATCCTATAAATCTAGCTTAAACTTATACCGTACCTTTAAAGACTAAGACCATGTCTAATTTTTCTACTATCGTCTTTAACCCTTCCGAGCCACTAATCAAAGAATCTTACTAAGAGCTCTCGGATTCTAAGGTAAAAAGAACGCCGCTAATAAGGTGAAAGCCTCCTATAACTAAAGTCTGTATTCCTTGCCTTCTAAGTTCCCTAGCTAGCTTAACGGCTTCTTTAATAGTTAGCGCGATGGCGACGTGGCACTTTAAGTCAAGGGTCTGCTAGAGAGCACTGTAATGCTTCTAAGTATGGAGAGAATGCATAGTAACAGGATCGCTGTTACGGTTTACGAAATCTATAGGAAAGATTAGCGAAGCTTACTAGAGGAGGTCCTAGTATTAACTATACCAGGCCGCTTAGTAGCCTTTTCACTCAATTAGTTTGTGTAAAATATAGTATGCTGAATCGATATATCACCTTAGAGCGCGTAAAAAAGACTCTTTAATAGAATATCCCCGTCTTACTATAATTATTAATTAAAAATAAGGATATAAGCGACCGATAACCGAGTTCTAGATATCCTTAATTAGATACCTTTAAGTTCGTAAACTATATAAATAAGTCTACCTTTTTATAGTTTCCGCGTACCATCGACTAGTAATAATAAGGCTATCTTTAGTATGTACTCCGTCTATATACTACTTACAAGGCCCTTCTATAAGTAATTAGCATCGTCCCGGTAAACTTACATTTTTTAAACCCCGGAGCACTTCCTCTAAATAGTCTACGCATATCTCTCTAGTATCCTAGTTTATAAAGCTATTTACTAGAGCAACTGCTAAAGCAGTATTATTCCTCTATATACTTACAGGAAACTTAATGTCTAATAATTCGGAACGGCTTTCGATAAAGGTAAGGTAGACACCTTTCTCCTCTACTCGACGGCGTAGAATATTCTCCGTAAGGGGTTACTAAGGAATAGAAAATACGGGATATCCAGTTTTAAATATCCTAGATTTATACTAGGCGATCTCTTTAATAGTTACCCCGTCTTCTTAACCGTCTTTTACCTTGAGTGTGAAATATGTAGGGCATATTTAACGAGGGACTCTCAGGGTTTTTTTATAGTTAATTCCAAGGCCAGTGATTCTAGTAACGAGTGGCGTTTCAATGATATTCGTGGCATTATTCTCCCTACTAACTCCCGCCTTATAAATGGCTACAGTAACATCCTCCTTTAAGAAGATATTAAAGGATATAAGAGTTAAAAAGTAGAAGTATCCTAGCCTATTATTAGGATTAAGTGTGTCTCTAAGGGCGATCTTATCCTAACTTTCGAAGAAGTATCTAGTAAAGCACTCTTCTAATATAGGCTCTGAATTTATCTGGATTCTTTCCCGGATATATTTTATATAGGGCGAGGTATAGAGTTTAACCTTAGCCGGGTAGCTAGTCTTAATACGGTATTCCCTAAGAATAGAGTCGATAAAGGTATAAGTACCGCCTTTACCTTTCGTCCCTGCGATATATATAACGCTTAAATATTTAAGATCGGCTAACTAGGATATCTTAGTCAGCCTCTATTTCCTTAGAATACTACTGACTAATTACCGAGTATCTAATTCTCTTAAGCCATCTTCTTAATTCCTCTACTCTATTTCTAGTTAACTTACGTCCCGTCCGTTAATTCTCCTTTAAGGTTATAAAACCTATTTATAGACGATTAAGGCGTTCTATCGCGTCCTATTTAATCTTAGTAGGGTAGAGAAGTCTCATAGAGTCCGCGAACCTTATAGCTTCGATTTACACTCCACGTTCTAAGAGATTAAGAGGATATAAAGTTTTTCCTTAGAAATAAACGGCTTATCCGAGGTTTAGCGAGACTTAAAGATCGCTTTATGCCCTGCATTAAAATAGGGATATTTAATATCTCTAAGTTAATGGCTAGTATTCCAATCTAAGGCAAGGACTAATATAAATTTAGCTTAGCGGCTTAGCTAAGGAAAACTTCTCTAATCCCTCCCGCTACTACTCCTCCCTATATACTAAAATTAGCGTCTTAGTAGTTCTTAATCATAAAATCTCTCTCCTAATCAATTAATATAGTACATTGGCTGCTCTATAAAGATATCGAGCTAGAGATTCTCTAGATCCTTTAGGACTATTAAACTGGGGCCCAGAATGCTTAGTCGCCTATTCTAGGTATTACTTTAGTTCGATTATAATAGAGCTTACTAGGGCTGGAATAACTTTCGCCCCGTATCTTAGCCGCACGCTTATAAGCCAACGCAGTTAATCGACTTAGGTATAATCTATAGTTAATAATAAGTTTCTATTATATACTAAGAGCCGCCTTATAACTCTTTTAAGTATTTACTTTAAGCTTAAGCGTAATCTATATATAGATGCTCTTAAGCCGTAATAGCTATATTCTTAATCTGCGTTACACCCTTATCTTATAATCGCGTTTATTAAATCCTCTGCGAATAAATAATAAATATACTACCTTATCTAGAATAACGACTACGCTAGATATAGATACCTTATCAGAGTCTATAGATATTATACTCTTACTAGACCTATCGGAAAATCATATCCTTATAAGTAAGTCACGAGATAATAGCGCATCTACTCTAACTCGCGCTGGCTATTAATATAGACGATATCCAGAGATACCCTAAGCTGCATGGAGTATAAAAACTCCTAATCGCTATATAGCTTTCTAAGACACTATGGCGTTATAGTAAGTAATAATCCACCCATTATTTCGTTAACGTCCTGATTCTAGCAAAGCAGGTGATGTTAGTGCTCTGGATAATTAAATTATAAGGTACGGGGGGATAACCTCGTCTTATAAGGAGCTGCCTCACCGGCTTAAGATATCGAAGAAATATTAACTAATAACGCCGTTAGAACGAGTGATAGAGCTTATAAAGATAAATAGCTTTTTATTATAGGAGTTAGTATATTATAAGGACACACGCGCGGCTAAGATAAGGTTTTAAGAGAAAGTGTCTAAGCTCTATAGAGATATAGAAGGCGTCTTAGTAGACTTCGATCGTGTACTAGAGGAGAGGTCGAAGGCTCGAGCAGATGCAGAATCGATTCTATTAAACTACTAGGGCATTAACCTAGGGGATAGGAATTTAGAAGATAGTATATTTTAGTATTTCTAACTACGAAAGGGATAATATATCGACCTTTAAAGAGTTAAATTCTACCCGTACTTATATATTATTAAGGCTGACTACTAATAACTCTAGAGGAAATTCTAGACCATTCGCTTAGCTATAGTCTAAGAGTACCTAGTCTTACTAGGTGATAAAATAAACTAATAGTAGATTATCGCCTTAGTAGAGAATAACTACTAAAATAAACGTCTAAAGGTCTTAAATATAATATATTGTCGTTAATCATAATATTTAGCAGGGGGACGGTAAAAGGGCTACCCCAGCTAGTTCGGATACTATATTTAACACCCTTTTTGCCGGATAATTAACTCCGCTTCTCTATAACCCTGTAGTATAGTAGGTTATAGATCCTTCTTATATCTAATATAATATGTCGCTTAGCCTAGCGCTTTATTATATATATACTTCCCCTATTTCTTAAATAACAGATATAGGATTATCTACTTACGACGACTCTAGGACTAGCTCCTAGGCTTATACCTTTTCCTTACTATCTCACTCCGTTTCCTTTTTATAGTAGAGGCGATTAGCATACGAATATTAATCTCGCTATTAGATTAAGAAAGGGTTAAGAAGAACCTATAATACTATATATATTTGATTTACCGCGGGTGATTAGTAGTATTACCGTAAGGGTATATATCCTTCTACGGACCCTAAATAGGTAAGTATTAGTTCAAGCTCACTTATATTAAGAGCTAAGGACCTTGCACTTATATAAACCCTTATAACTGTTTATCCCCGTAAACCGTCCGTTTAGGGCCTTCTACGGCTGCGATAGTAGAGAATATTATCATCTTTATAAGAGCTAACCACAGCTGCGAGACCTACTGCTATATCTAGTATAATTCTCTACAGGACGTACTTTTAGATTATATTTAGAAGAACGCTTTATTAGCTCTCCTTTTAGGCGCTTATAGGGATAGCTAGAATCGTAGCCTATATCCTGTAAAAGTTCGTCGGCCGATATATTAGATTCTTGTACGTCCCTCTCGATGGTAGTATAAGTAGAAGAGTCTAAATTAGATACTTCTTTAGGTATATCTGTTAACTTACTATTTATAGCTGTTATAAGTTTATTACGTTTTACTTTTACCTAGTCCCTAGTATTCCTGAAAGCGCCGGCCCCTTACTAAAATTACTTATAGGAGCTAGTTAAATCCCACCCTCTAAGCTAGGTTATGTAATATTCTCGCGAGACCTTAGGACCCCTTAATAGAATTAGATGACTCGTATAGAACTTAAGATTACTATTATAGTAGGTCGAAGTGAGGTTATACGCTTTATTATTATAGATTATACAAGAATCCTAAGCTATAAATAACTGAAACTTGTGAATACTACGTGCACTAACTATACCGTCGTAATAGGCTTATTATTTAGCTATAGCTCCATTTCCATCTAGACCCTTAACTTTAGTAAAGAGGTTAGGAAGAGTAGGGGCCTGCTATTATATTAATGGTGTAATATATACTCCTAGCTCTTCGCGGATCCGTAGGTCTATTTATTAAGGACGTACTCCGTTATAGAAGTCAGGCTTCGCGTTAATAAAGTTACCTTTTATTAGTAGCTCGAGGTTTCTAAAGGTAAGATTCTTTACTAATAGGATTCGGGTAGAACCCTAAATAAATGGAAATATATTAGCTATTATAGCGTCCTCGTTTAAAGTATATAAATTAATTTGCTTGAAAGTGTGGAATTCCTTATCGGAGAACTGAGATAGTGAAAGGGATAGCCTCAGCTATCCTAACCGGTAGAGAATTTCGTCCTTATTATTTAGTCGCGGAGGATCTCAACTATCTAGAAAATTATAATTATCTAGATAGATGCCGTTATTAATAAGATTTTACTTAAAATTAGAGTCGTAGGGGGAAATCTTCCTTATCTTTAAGGTTATAGTCTTTACGGTAGAGTTACCTAAGGTATTACTAGACTTGGATTAGGTCCTTAAATAAGACCGATTCAACGGTATAACGTGGGTAAGTTTCGGTATAAAGGAATCTGTATACTAAAATATAATTAGTAATGATCTCGACATCTTAAGGGCTAAACTCACCCCTTCTAAGTCACGAAGATCGGGACCTCTGTGTCTAGTAAAGCGCTTTAATTACTATAAGATAATTAAAGGACCCGGTACGTCTCCTAGATTTAGATTACGTGTAATAGTATTCCTGATAGGGCCAGCCCTCCGTGTATTTCATTAATTAAGTTTAAATAAAGCGCGATAGGTAAGCCACACCTTTAAAAGTAAATCCCAATTTACTATATTCGTCACGTGTTATAATTAATAACTACTCTTAGACTTTTAGTGGGGTAGGTACAGTATAGCAGCTATTAAGTATTCTTCTTCAACCGTACCTCTTCGACGCTTTTAGATATATAATAGCTGACCTTTAGGCGTAATAGTAGTTATCTAGTATAGCACGTTATAAATATAGGTGGTAAATCTTCTATATATAAAGGCGAGACTGCTAATAGCGCGTAAGTAAGCTAAAGCGTGAGTCGAGCTGAATATTAAAGGTAAAGCATTAGTCGTTATTATCTACTAAGGGGCTATTAAGGTTTCTTCTAATATACTCCGATGCCCTATTAAGCGCGCGGCTAGATGATATCAAATTTAATAGTATTATAGCGTATTAATTCTCAACATCTTAGTATTTACGTTATACTCCTTACTAAAGAGCCTACTAGGTAGTAATAGCTACCTTTATATCTAATATAAGTCGCTTATAGTAATCCTAATATAAATTAAGGAGATACTTAACTATTAGCTTTATCTAACCGAATAAATATTAGGAGAAAGAAGGGTAAGAAGTATCTCTATATTACCACTAATCTTAGAGGGGGGCACGCTTTTAAGTAGGCCGATACTAACTTAACATTCGGTGTATATAGAGTATTAGTAGGCTAGAAGAATTAAAGCGGTAATTAGTTATAAGATACCCTTAGCTTAACGCTTACCTCGTAATCCCTTCTCCTTCTAGTTTTATAGTAATTTAGGGGCATTAAGATAACCTCCATCTACCTAGGACTATTTCTATTAAATAAGGTACTACTTATAAGGCCTCCCGCGCCCTTACTTTACGTTCCTTTTATTAATAATCTTTCCTTCCTAACTCTACCGCTTGTAGATAACTGCTATTCAAGCTCGCAGGCGTCGATCTAATTAATAGCCCGGAAGTTCCCTTATACTATCATCGGTTATATCTCCCTTAAGATTAATTAAATAGGAAGGAGCCGGTCTTAAGTCTAAAATATAGTGGGGTTTATAGCTACTAATATCCGACTCGTCCCCTATCTCTATTTCCTTATTAGAAAATAGTGGAGAGGAAAAGCGGCGACGCTTAGTATAATAGTTTACTAAAGACTTCTCCTTAACAGGATATAAAGGCCTTTTCTTCGTGGAACGTAGCGGAGGCGTTTAGCTCTCATCCCTCTCGCCGATATCTTCCGTTTCATCTGCCTCTTCGTCCGCTTCCGCCTCTTAACGGTCCTATTAATCTTCTCTATCCTTACTAGCGGAGGGGCTAGGTATAGTATCTATATAATCTCCGTCTTAAGACTCGTACGCCCAGTTAGCGGGTATTAACGAGAGGTCTTTAAGGTACGGAGGGGTATTAAAGGTAGAATATATATTTTCCTTATAGAGGCTGGAGTATCTAGGTTAATATAATCTCTATTAGTATTAAGATCATCACGTAAGGTAAATTAGGTCCTACCTATCCCCTAAGCTCCCTACCAAGCTTAATTAGGTGTCGGGCGTATTTAATTCCTTAATCTATCTGTTAATAGTCGAGTAGTCGCTATTATAGCCGCTGCTATTACTACTACCGCCAGCTTCTTACTTAGCGAAATAGATATCTTCGCATTCCAATTAGTCGTTATTTAATACTATTAGCTTATCTATAAGTAGACTATTAGCCTCCGTTTCAGCGCTAAGTAGAGTTAATAGACCTACCCATTTTTTCACTTCATCTTAATTCAAGAGTATTAACCCCGCTATAGTCCCCCTTAATTATATATTCTAAAAGTCCCTTTTAATATTAACTACTTAAGCCCGCTCGTCTAGACTTTCTCGTCTCCCTAGTAGTAAGTATATCCTTAACGGATAGGAGGTTATTATCGTCTTCGCTAATATTATAATTAAGGTCGCCGGTGTTATAGAGTCCGTTAAAAGTATCTAAATTATTAGTAACTATTTTCTTAAAGCATAATTAAAACTTTACCTCCGACGTCTACTTTAGTATCCTTAGGATCTCGTGCTAATTTATAGAAAGGACTAGGATATTCTCTTAGCGGGCAATTGGTTATATCTATAAACTCGATAGCATCGTCGCCCCGCAGGATACTCCATCTATCACTTCGTCTAAGAGCCTTAGGTTCCTCCTCTCTAATAACGGGGGAGCCACTAGCATTTAACGCCTTAGGCACTCTCTCGTAAGGCAAGCTTACCTTAGTCGGTGGTTAATAAAATTAAATAGAATTTAAATCAGTTAAAGCCATTATATAACTTAGTCGTAAAGTTATCCTAGGAGAAGAATAGATAGATAGATAATTTAGATAAGAGTCTAAGGTAGAAATCTAAAGCAAATAGAGGCGGTGAGATAAGGTTCTTATATATTTCTAAATCGTGACTATAGGGTTATTACCTAGCTTCTCTAACGCACTAACTACCTTACTCGTACTACCTCTACTTTCCCCTAAAACTATCGATCGCTAATCCCTAGCTATTAGTACTTAACCGCCCTACGCTAAGCGTATGTAAACCCTAACTATTTATCTTATATCTAACGGCACGGCTAGCGTAGCTCTTAGCTATTAGAGCCTTATATTTAATCTACGTCTAACGCAGGCTAAGTATTCACTACGCCCTTAGAGATAATTATCCGTTAAGTCTTATTAGCTACTATAACCTAGCTCTTTAAGCTGAGACTTCTATAATAGATTAGTGGCACGGCGCCCTCTACTATACCTACCTTCAAGCGAGATCGAGATCCTATAGCCACGTTACTAGATTAATGCTATTACGGCATCTATATTAATATAGGTAGGTAGATATATAAAGACCGCTAGCGATCGAGCTGAGGCTAATACTCCTTAAAATTAATTCGCTAGCTTCAGCTTACGGCCGGTACTTAGCTTCGCGCTTAGCCCCTAGGTACTAGGTTATTAGATTACCGCCAAGGTGCTATTTATATTAACGTAGCTAGTTAGACACGTGGAAAGCCTAAGTAATTATAGTAAGTCATTTTCTTTATTAGTCGTATACTAGCCGTCCCCTAGTTCTACTATCACTTCACCTAGGGATCCTTACCGTAAGCTGAAGCTCTCTAGCACTATTATAGTAGAGTTAAAGGTTAGTTAAGCGATAATAAAACGGTGCTTAGCGAAGGAACGTAAAGATATAAGGGTCTATAACAGAGTCGAGCGCATAGAGGCTTTCAGCTCACCCTAGAATAGAACCTTCTCCGTTTAAGCTGAGCTGCGGTAGTAGTATAGAGATACGAGATAGTAAATAAGAGGGCACGCCTCTACTACTCGCTCTAAGCCGTAGATAGGAGTAGGCTAGTTAGGGAGGGGCGAGGGAGTAATCAAGGGCTAGTAATCTATATGAAGGCGGTTAAGAAAATGCCTTATATAAGGTTAAGGTATAAAAAATTAGCGATAGCTGGCAGGAGGGGGCGCGAATCCACGTAGGAGTAAGGGTATTAAAAGGAAAGATAGAGGGAGATAGGAAAATAGTAAGGGACGGACGGTCTTTATACCTAGATAAAGCGGCGGGGAGACCGAGGCCCGCCACGTTACCTAATAGGGCGGCGCTAAACCCTATTAGTAGGCGGCTTAGCTGGAAGTAGGAAAGGGCGGCCATTTTACCGGGACTTATATTATTTAATATAATTAATTTAGGTTTGATTTATATCTACTAACTATTAAGATTATATAAGTAGTATTTATCCTAGTCCTTAATATAATATATATTAGGGAGTTAATAGCTAATTAATATTCCTTTTAAAAGGTATTAAAGGTTATATAATATTCTTTAAATACTTATAACTTATTTATATCTATTAGAGTTAATATAAAATATAATTCTTATATATTAAAGTCCCTAAATATAATCCCTAATATACTATCTAGACTTTATATAACTATAAATAAGAGTAAAATAGCTAATTTATTAGATAGAATTCTTAATATTCTCCTTATATCCCTTAATAGTCTTCTTTATAATATTAAAGATTTTAATAGTATTACTATCTATTATATAATAAATATAAAGATAATAAAGGATTTTAAATCTTAATTATAAATAGGCTATTAGAATAATAAAAGATCCTTAATATATTAAAGCCTCCTATAAATAGTAATCTAAATATAAAATATAGTAAAGCTAGGATATTATTTATTCTTAGAGATAGGCTTATATTTTATATTAATAGTAAGAAAAGGTAATAATTATATATTCCTCCTATTATAAAGATAGAGTTAATTAAATAAGCTTATAATTTTTTTAATTATAATAGTTATTATAAATATTATCTAACTTTTTTATATAATATATATTTAATATCTTATTAGAAACCTTTAAGTCTATATAAGCTACTACCCTTAATATTAACTTAATTATATAAGAAGATACCTATTATATAATAAGTACATATTTATATTAACCCTACTTATACTATTTTATATAATTATAATAAATTCTATAATTACCCTACCTACTATAATATTAGATATAAATTACCTATTAATAATTATTTATAAGTTCTTAAAAAAGATCCTTTTTATATTAGGTATTAATACTTAGAAGGCTCTTAAATAGGCCTAAATTATAATTTTATCTTTACTATTATATAACTAAGGAATTCTACGTAGTATTATTAATAATTAAAATCCTTAATTTATATCTAAATTTTTATAAGAAGTCTTTAAATATCTTAATATTAAACTTTTTATATTTATAACCTATTATCTATAAATTAATAGATAGAGTAAGTATATTAATTAAGTTATAAAGATTATTATATAATTCTACCTTACCTACTATTTAAATATTTAGAATTAATAGGATTATATACTCCTATATATCTAAGCTAATATTAATAACTCCCTTATTATTATAAGATATACTTCTAATAAGCTCTATTATAATTTTAGGGTAAATAATAGTATAAATATACTAGTAATTAATAATATCTTTATAAAAGCCTTTAATAGCTTATAACTTACCTATTAAAAATAAGTAAAAGATATTATAACACTTAATAATATAATAATATAATCTTGATATAATAGTAAATATAAAAGTTTATAATTTAAAGAAAATAAGAAAATAAGAAAATCTTTCTTTATTTATATAAAGGATATAAAATCTTTAGTATTATTAATAGGAAACTCTTATAATAATATGTTAATCCTTTTAAAACTTTATAAAAAGTAGGATTATTTACCTATTAACTTAAGCTACCCCTTATAATATATATATAACCGGTAGTATTAATAGTATAACTTAAGCTAAAAATAGAAAGTATTAATTTATATAATAGGACTTTTAATAATAGGCTACTATTTATTACTATTAAAGACGGTACTATTTATAGGGATAAATATAAAATTAAGAGATTACTAGATAAAAGATATTTAAGGAGAAAGACTTAGTACTTAATTAAATAAGTTAAGGTAGTTATAATAATAAATATAATTCTTAATATAACCTAGTAGATCTATCTAAGGCTAGTAATTTAATAAAGGTATATAAGGATAGATAAGTATTATTACTAATTATAGCTAGCTAAATTAATAAATAAGGTTAATTTTTTTTTTTAATTTTACTAGTATATTAATATAGAATTTACTCTACTTTATATATTTTACTTAATAATAGTAGAGTAGCTTCTACCTCCTCCCTAATACTTTATTATTCTTAATAGCCTAAATAGCTTTCTTAATTAATTAATTTATATAGATAGATTAAAAGAGTCTTTATTAATAAGATAAAAAGGCTTATAATTATAAATAATATAAAAGGTTAGAAATAAAGCTTAAGAAGCCTTATACCCTAAAAATAGAGGAGAGTAACGCGCTCTTAAAAATATAAAGTAATATAAATAATAGCTTAAATCCTATTATAAGTTAACTTAATTATAATTAGATAATATTTAAAAGGATTATAATAGCTACGTTAATAATAGAATTAATATAAAATAAATATAATAGCTTAATATTAAATATACTCTAATATCTTTAAAAGAGAGATAAGAATATTTATAATAAAAAGTAATTATTAAAATCCTAATATTATATAAAGGCTATTAATATATTTTTATTAATAAGTAAAATAGAGCTTCTTTATAAAGGTAATATAATTTTAATACTTGATAATAAAGTAATTAAAAAAATTAAAGCTTTATTATAATAACTCTTATATTAATTACTATATAAAAATAAATGAGAGCTTATTAAATAAAAGTTTTACTAGAAATTAATAAAATAAGATATTTATAATTATATATAAAAGTATTTAACTTATTAATTAATAATGTTATATAAATATACTATTATAATATATTACTATTATTATTAAGACCTTTAAGACCTTTTTAAGGAATTATAATAAATTTTATTATAAATCTCCCTTTAAGTAAATAAAAGGGTAGTATTTATAATATAATTCTAATAATTATAAACTATTATATTAAGGTAGCTAGGTATTAACTTATTATAAAAATAGTAAATATTATTAATATTATTAACCTATTATACTATAAAATCTTCTTAAAATCTAGTTAATTATAAAGGACTATTAATAATTAAAGGGTAATATTTATAAATAGCTTTTAAGTAGTTATATATTAATATATTAATATAAAAAGAAAGCTAAATACTACTTTCTACTCTTAAATAAATAGTTAAAGAGAGAGATAAAATAGTATACTTAATATTATAATCTAAGAAGTCTAAGTATAATAAATAAAGCTTACTTACTTACTAGGCCTTAATTAGAATAAGTAGGGTAAATATAAGACTACTTAATACTACTTACTTAAGTAGCTTAAAATAAATAGAAGTAATTTAGAACTATTATAAAAATCTTATATTTATATAAATAGTTATACCTTTTTAAATAAATAATAGCTTTATATTTAATTTATATTATCTCTTTAATATAATTAATTAACTATTAGATACTTAAATAATTAAAGTTTTTAATTTAATTTAATAAAGCCTCCCTTACCTTATTATTATAACTTATAACTCTAGGAGGTTATTAAAGATTAAGGGGTTAATCTTATAAAAGGGAGTATTAAAGAGAAGGTAAATAAGTTTTATATTAAACTAATCTAGTATAAAATTATATTTAATATCTAGGAGATTAATTTAATAGATAATATAAGTTAAATATAAAGTTCTTATTTAAAGGGAAAGTAATACTATTTATATAAATATAAAAAAAATTATATTTATACTAATTACCTCTAATTAACTTATATTAATTAAAGTAACTTTATTAAGTAATTATTATACTTATTATATTTATCTTATATTAATTAAAGTAATTATAGTAAGTAATTACTCTATTTATTATATTAAGGTATATTTAACTTTAATAAGTACTTATAATATCTATTAAAGCTTATAAATTAAGGGTATAATATTACTCCTCCTTCTTTAAACCTTTATTTTAAAGGTTAAATAAGTATCTTATTTATAATAATATTATACTAAGTTATTAGATTAAATTACTTATAAGAGAGTAATTATAATAGTATTATATTTATAATATATAAAGTCTTAAAAAGAGTATTAAATATCTTCTCTTTTATAAAGATACGTAGAATATATTTAGCTTAAAAAGTAATATAAACTAGTTATACCTATTATTTATTTCTTTAGTATTAATAAGGTTATAAAGAAGCTTAAACATAAAAAAGTAAAAATAGAGGTAGCTTAAAAAGTTATTAATAAAATTATTTATTAAAAGTAAATAAAATTAAAATATCTTTATTAATAAAAGTATTTTTTAAAAAAAATAGGAATAATAGATATTTAATAAGGGTCTCAATAATATTAAAGAGTTAGAATATTTAGAAGAACTTAAGAAGGTTAGTAAAGTTAAGAAAGTACTTACTATTTATCTTACTTTTTTAGATTTTAAGGGTTCTAGGACTCTCTTACTTAAAGCTCTTAAGTAGATTACTTAGGGTATATTTAAATTTAATAATATTATTATAGGAGCTCTTAATAGTTTATAAGATTTATAATTAATTCTTAAATATTTTTTAAGTCTTTATATCCTTTTTATTTTATTAGGTAACTTTATCCTCTTTATAATAGAATCTTTTTAGCTTTAAATTTATTCTCTCTTTTTATTTTAAAATAAAAGGTTTTTTATAAGGGTATATTAAGGTCTACCTATTCTAATATAAAGATATAAAATACTAGGTAGATTTTAATATTTAATAAAAGTTATAACTTATAATTAATAAATCCTTTTTCTCTAATTATTAAAAATAGTTTAGCTTTAATATAATTTAATTTCTTACTTAGTCTTATACTTCTTAGATTCTTTATAAGAAGGTATACTTTATCCCCCTTCTTTAATTAAGAGTTATTTTTTCTTTTCTTATTAGCTATCCCTTTTATAAAAGAATTCCTCTTATAAATTTATTATTATATATCTTTATATAAACTTTTTATATTTAATATCAATATTAATACTTTCTTATTATTTAGTCTTTACTTTAGATCTAGGAATAGGTTTATATATCTTTTATAATTTATAAAGAATAGGGATAGTATAATAATATTAGATCTTTTAATATTATATATTAATTATATTATTAAGAGTAGTAAAACCTAATTATTTTACCTTTTATTAATATAATATCTTAGATATACTTTTATTATTTAATTTATATATTTAATTTATATATTTATTTATATATTTATAAGTAATATATTATTAATATTCTAAATCTAGTTTTAATTAAAGTAATTAAAGTCTTTTATAAGCTAAAGTAAAGAGCTTATCTCTATTTAAAGTTATTAATTCTAGTATATTATAATCTCTAATAAATTTATCTAATAAAATAAATCCTAGTTAACTAATATTATAAGTCTCTTTATATAAAATTACAATAGTATATTTAATAAGTTTATTTATAATTATTATTATTAAATTATAATTATTATTTATTACTAAGTTAATTAATTAAGGTAGTTTTATAATAAAGTTTATTATATTTAGAACTTTAATAAACTAAATTTATTTATACTTAATATATCTTATAAACTTATTTTACTAGTAATATATATACTCTTTAATATACTATTTAATTTTTACTTATAAGTTAGGTATAATATATAGTCTTTATATAAATTCTAAGGTTTTAAATACTCTTAAATATCTTAGTAAAGGATTGTAATAATAATCTCTAATTACTCCTTTAACTACCTTTAATAGTAGGTATAGCTTTTATTTATATAATAATAGTTCTTAGTTAGATTACTATTTTTTAAGCTTATTAGTTAAGGTATCTTTAATATATACTTCTTTAATATCTAGGATTATATATATTATAACTTATATAATTATTACTAGGTTTTTAGTTAATACTAATAATCTATTAACTTCTAATTTTAAAATAGGTTAACTAATAATATCTTTTATTTATATATAATTAAAATATTTACTTAAAGTATCTACTTATCTATTATCTTTATTTAAGGTATATTAAATCTTAAATTTATATTATCTAAGAAGCTTAGCTTATCTAACTTATTATTAATTTAACTCTTTTATTATTATAAATTTAACTAGATTTTTATAATTAATAAAGATAGTAAGTTTTAAATAACTCTTAATATATACTCTTTAATATTATAAGGAATATATAATAGCTAATAATTCTTTATTATATATATTATAATTCTATTTTATAGCTATTATTTTTTATAAGTAGTATGCTATTAAATACTATTTATTACTACTCTATTAATATAAATAGGCTCTAATTATAAGGTTTAAAGTATCTATCTTAATATATACTAGCTCTCTATTTTTAAATATATAAAGTACTAGTAGATTTATATATACTTATTTTAACTTAATAAATACCTTCTTTTAATTAGTATCCTAGTAAAATCCTATATCTTTTTTAATAATTTTAGTTAATAGTAAGGCCTTCTTTAAGTAGCCTTTTATAAAATATCTATTAAAGTTAGTAAATCCTAAGAATCCTTATATTAATTTAATATTATATAATATAAGCTATTCCTATATAGCCTATATCTTTTTAGGCCTTATATAAATACCTTAAGTTATTACTATAAACCTTAAAACCTTATTAAAGTCTTATAAAACTTATACTTTTTTAATTTTAAAAGAAGTCCTACTTATAATAGGTATATAAATATATCTTATATATATAAGATATATTCTTTTAAAGTCTTAAAGTAAATTAATATATTATTAAGGTATATAATTATTATTTAATCTAAATATACTTATATAATATTATTAACTAGTACTTAGTAGGTTACTAGTATATTAATAAGATTAAATAGTATAATTAAGTACTTATAATATCTATATTAAGTTTTAAATATTATTTTCTATTTATTACCTTCTTTTATTTAAATTAGGTTATATACTCCCTTAAAATTTAACTTTATAAAGATCTTTATTTTAACTAGCTAGTCTTATAACTTATTAATATTAAGTAGTAGGTAATAATTTTTTATTATTATATTATTTAACTTTTAAAAGTCTATATATAGTTATAATAATCTATCTTTCTTTTTTATAAAGAGTATTAAATATCCTACTAGTAATTTAGATTTTTAAATAAATCCCCTTTTAAAGTTTTTATTTAAGTACTTATAAAGTATTATAAGTTCCTTTTTAAATAATATATAAATAGGTCTAAATATTAGTTCCTTCTTTAATTTAAGTTTAATCTTATAATCTTAAGGTTAATATTTAGGTAGAGCTTTTATTATTATTTCTTTTATAAAGAGGCGTTTCTATCTTTAATACTCTTATAAGATATTAAGAGTACTATTAATTATTTTAAGAATTTTAACTTATTAACCTTATAAATTTATATTTATATTTATTAAGTTAGATCCTTATTCTTTAAGGCTATCCTTATTTAAAATTGAGGTAATATATACTTTAACTATTTTTTAGTTTAATTTCTTATATACTATTATACTCTATTAATATATAGGGTAGAATCTAGTAATATTATTAATTTACTTAAATTTAAATACTTTTCTTCTTTAATTAATTATTAGGTTATACTTTTTTAATTAAAGTATACCTAGAATAATATAATAAGTAGCTATTTTAATTATATTAAAGGATATTTCCTTATAATAATATTAAATTATAAATAGTAGTAAGGTTATCTCCTTAATTATACTTCTTATTAATAAGCTTAACCTATTAGCTATTTATAATTTATGTAAATCCTTCTTCTTTTATATTAATAGGCCTATTAACTATATTAATACTTTTAAGATAAAGTTCTCTAATACTCTAAAATTTATTATTACTATAATTCTTTAATTATCTATTCTAACTAGTATATTTATATATATTATATACTCTATTAAGTATAATTATTATATTTTAGGAATTTGGATACTAATCTCTTTATACTTCCCCTTAATATAAGGGATTACTTTTTTTTAAATTAAGGAGGAATCTAGTAATTTTCTTTTATTATATATATTTTTTATATTTTTTATAAAAGTATATATACTATTTTTATAAATAATATTCTCTAGTATCTTTATTATACTTAAAATACTTATAAAGGTTATTATACTAATTTTAATTATAATTTAAAAACTACTTATAACTTCTATTTATTATTAAGTATTAATTATAACTTAAACTATTATAAGCTATTTATACTATTATATATATATATATATATATTAACTATTTTAATTAAGTTTTCTTTTACTTAGTAATAGTATAAGTAGTATTTATTTATATAAGCTATCTAGTATATTACTTTATATTATAGATATTATAAGTTATTTTAGAATTCCTTTTATAGGAGTTTATTTAATATTTTTTCTTAGTAAAATATTATTCTTTCTTTAAGTTTTATTTATAGATCTTTTACTATAGAGGTATAAGATTTTGTAAAAATCTTTTCCTTACTCTTTTTAAGTTTATAATTAAGGGTTTTTAATTTAAATTATTATTTTCTCAACCTTACTTAAGATTATTCTTTTAAATCTAATTATTATTATTATTATTATTATTAGAACCTAGCTCTTTTTTTAAGATTTATATAAGTCTACCTTTAATTTATTTAATATTTCTCTATTATTTTTTTAGTAATCTCTTCGCGTAATTTTTCTTCTTTAATTTAAAGTTCTTTAATATTTTTATCTATTAGCTAATTAATAAATACTAGTAAATCTTTAATAATTATATTTAATTCTTTATTATTATACTCTACCTCTACTTAATCCCTTAGAGGTTTAGTTATCTTAATTAGTACTCTTTTTAATATATTTAATTATAATTATTTAATTATATTTTTTAACTTATAATCCTTAGTAATATAACTTAGTTTATTATAATTATAATATTTTATTACTTTTTAATCCCCTTATTATTTCTTACCCCTAAATTTTCTTTTCTTTTAAGTAAAGTCTAATTTTATTAATATAAATTTATAAGGATTATATTAAATATATTATTTATAATATCCTTTAAAATAAATCTTAGCTTATTTAAGTCTAGTAATATTACTATTGTAATATAATTTTATTATAAGCTTATAAAGTTAATTATTAATCTTTATTATAACTTTAATAAGTATATTTAGAGTATTATATATTACTTTATCTTATATAAATTCTTTTTTAATATTATCCTTTAATCCTTTTTAATATATTATTATAAGTATATTATTATCCTAGGTAGTTTAAGTAAAGTATTATTAAGATTAAGTTAAATACTCTAATATTAACTTCTTTTATATTAAGTATTAAATAACTTATATAATTATACTTTCTTTATTAAAGGGTTTAAATATCTATTTTATTTTAATATAAAAGTAAGTAAAACTCTTTCTTTATACTTTAATAATAATATTATTACTATTATTAAGGCCTTTTATATATTATTTAAAATATAAGGTAGACTACTCTTAAACCTATCTTTATATATAAGTTATTATAAATAGTAGTTACTTACTTGATTTAATAATATCCTAGTTAAAAGAGAAGTATAATTATATTTATACTAACTACCTTACTCTTTTAACTTATTTTAATCATTATAATATAAGTTTATTTTAATAATCTTTATACTATCCTTAGCTTTAGCTATTATTAATTATTATAAATTATATTTACTTAAGGTAGGGTGCTATTATTAATTATTATAAATTATATTTACTTAAGGTAGGGTTCCTTTCTCTTAAGATACTTATTTTAAAGGTACTTAAAGTATTATAACTTATAACTCTAGGAGGTTATTAAAGATTAAGGAGTTAATCTTATAAAGGGGAGTATTAAGGAGAAGGTAAATAAACTTTATATTAAACTAGTCTAATATAAAATGATATTTAATATCTAGGAGATTAATTTAATAAATAATATAAATTAAATGTAAAGTTCTTATTTAAAGGGAAAGTAATTTATTTATATAAATATAAGAAAGTTTATATTTATACTAATTACCTCTAATTAACCTATATTAATTAGAGTAACTTTATTAAGTAATTACCGCGCTTATTATAATTATCCTATATTAACTAGAGTAATTATAGTAAGTAATTACCCTATTTATTATATTAAGGTATATTTAACTTTAATAAGTACTTATAATATCTATTAAGGCTTATATATTAAGGGTATAATATTTATCTTTAATACTCCTTTTTATTAAATACTAACTTAGTTAACTTAAAGCTATCCTCTTAGAAGGTAGGCGTAGGGAGAACTTTAATACTTAAATAGTATTTATACTACTATTCTACCTAAAGATAAAATAATTAAGTAGAGTTACTTTATTTAATAGAGTTTATATATAATTATATATAATATATTAATATTAAATTACTTTTATATAAGGCGCTTTATAATTATTTACTTAAATTAAATATAAAACTCTTAGAGCTGTTATTAAGAGAGGTCCTATTAATATAAAAATAGTTTAAATTACTTTAAAAATAAAGGAAAGGTTTAATATAATACTTATATTAAATTAATATAAGTAATTAATATATTATTATAATATTATTTAAAGCTATTTAAAGTCTTTAAATATATTAATAATTTAGTATATAAGTTATAATTACTTATTACCTTTTATATATATAATATCTTTTATATCTTATTTATAAAGTTATATAAAGATAATAATAAGAGTATTATAAAAGTTATATAAATAGAGCTTATAAATTATAAAGATAAATAAGAAGTTAAGATAATTTAATTATAAAATCTCTTATAATAAACCTTAATATTAAGTAAAGTAAAAGGATTAATCTTATAATTATAATTATTATTATAATAATAATAATATTAGGTAAATATAACTAACTTAGATAGCTATATTTAGCCTTAGGCTTAAAGATATAAGGAAGATAAGCCTTTATTATTAAAATATATTAAAACAGGATATAATTAGTTAGACTAGCCGCGTATTAGACGCGCGCTAATACCCGTCTTAATATCTTATATATTCTATCTCTCTCTACTTATATAGCTAGTAATATAGGTAATAACTATTACTATTCTACCTATTTTAATAGGTTATAAGCCTAGGCGTAGGGTACTTATTTATTTATTTACCCTACGACTACTATTAATACTATCCCTTATAGATTACCTCTATATTAATACTACGTACTACCGCGAAAAGAGGGCTAGGGAAGCTACTAATAGAGATTTCTACTAAGACGCTAAAACCGGCTAAAATCCCCTCTAACTTAAATAATAATAACCCCTTAGTAGTAGTATATAGTAGTTCGCTAATTATATAAATAATAATTATTCCTTATATACGCTAACTACCTTAGTAATAGTTATTTATACCTATTACCTAGCTAATACCGTAGATAATATATAGTATTCTTATAAAAGGGGGCTAGGAAGATAGAGAAGGCTAGGAATTCTTACTAACCTCCTTATAAATTAGCTATATCTATCCCTTCTTCCCTAGACTCTTCTCTCCCTCCTTACTATTCTAATTACCTTATACTAGAACTTAAGAAATCTAAATAAGACATTTATTAATAGTTAATTAAAATTTACTTTAAAGGTCTTCTAGCTAACCTTTAAGTAAACTACTACTTCCTTGATTTTTTATATCTCTACTAAGATATTAGCTATAAAATTAACTAAGAGGTAGCTACTACTATTAACTATTAGGGAATACTATTAAATAATACCTCCTTTATACCTTTATTAATACTAGAACTTTATCCTTAAAACTAATTACTATTATTTTTAATAAAAGGCCTTAGAGTATTAGGTAAAAGTATTATCTTTAGCCTTACTACTAGATTAAAACTACCCTTTATATATTTATAATTATTAATATTAGTATTAACTTAATTTCTAATACTAAACTTATATAATCTAGATATTAATACTAAAGATATACCTCCTATTAATATTAGAGTAGAGATTAGAGGGGGTAGTAACTACCCCCTTATACTTATTTTTATAATAGAATCTAGCCGTAACTAGCTATTATACTTTTATAATATATAGTCTTATATTATACTTAATAGCCTTAAAGCTATTATTAAAATAGACTATATTATCTTTATAATTTAAAATCTTTAAGAAATTTAAGATAATAAATAATAAGGCTTATAAGGTAATAAAGGTATATTATAATATTAATACTTATAATATAATTAAGGATAAGACTATCCTTTTAATAGCTTAAAAGATCCTTAAAAACTTTTATAAGCCTTAAAGTACTAGTATCTTTAATAAGATTATTTATAACTTTAATACCCTCTTTTATATTAATTATAAAGATATTAGTAATTATATAAGTAAATTTAAAACTATTAATTTTAATTTAATTAACCTAGGATATAAGCTCCCTTATATCTTTATTATTAATATCTACCTCTAATATCTTAGTATAAAGTTTAATACCTTTTAAAGTATATTTATTTAGATATATATTATTACTATTAAAGAAGGTATTATAACTATTTTATTTAATAAACTTATATTAGTTATAATAAATAAAGAAGCTTACTAAAACTTTATAAAGTCTTTTATTATAGTTATAATTATAGCTACTACTTACCTATTATACTAGGCTAGGTTAAATATATAATAGAGTAAGAAGTATTATAACTACTATAATTATTTAAGTTATATAAAGTTTAAATATTAGATTAAGTACTCTAAGCTAATAAAGGCCTTCTTTAAGACTATTAAAGTAGATAAAAGCTAAAATTAAGGGGGTTATAATTAAGGGGGTAGTAATATTAAAGGTAAGTATACCTATATATTTATAGAGTTAGAAGACCTAGTTATTAGCTTTATAATTATATTAGGTATAACTAGCCTTACTACTATTATTCTCCTAGATATAGTATATAACTAATATATTATTAATAATTAAAATATCCTTAAAGAATATAAGGTAATTCCTAAGTCCCCTATTTATAAGATTAGCTAGGCCGGTCTTTATATAATAGGGTATAATACTATAGTTATCCCTTATAAGATTAGTAAGGAAATTAAGGTAAAAGTATATATACCTTATTAATATATTTTATATCTTAGATACCTAATTAAATCTAATTTTAATATCTTAGTTACTCTATTTTAAAGCTAAAGTCTCTTTTAACTTATAAGAGTATATTATTACTTATAAAGGTTATATCTTTATATATACCTAGTATAATAATATCTTTTACCTTAATATTTTAAATTATCTAACCCTTACCTTTATAACCCTAGTAATTATATTATAATTTCTTTTAAAGTTAAAAGTATATATATTTATAGCCTTTTAAGTCTCCCTATCTATTAGCCTCTAATATACCCGTATAAGTTATTTAAGCTAATAGAACTTAAAATAGCTAATAAATATATCTAGTAAAATTAACCTTAATAAAATTATTTTTAAAGATTATATATATAATATCTATATAAAGACTTATATAATAAGGGCTTTATATAACTATCCTATTATCCTAGGAAAGTACTTATATAAGTATATTAATAGTAATTTAATAGGCCCTTATAAAGTTTATAAGGGGATTAATATAACTTATAATAACTCTTAATTTTTTAATATAATATTATATAACTATATTAAAGAATTAGATATTACTCTACTTAAGGTTAAAAGTAAATTCCTCCTAGCCTTTAAAGCCTTTAAGGTAAACTAGGAGTATCTTATATAATATATATAATACTATTATATTAATAATAAAAGGGAATTTAACTTTATAACCTTTATAAAGTACCGCTAGGCTAATAATATTATCTAGGAGAGTATAATATAAAATACTCCCTAGGTTAATAGATTTATAAAGTATCTTAATAAGACCTTAATAAATAAGGCTTATATTATACTAGTAGATAATAGAATAGATTATAAATATTAGCCTAAATTTATTTAAGTAGCTAACTACCTTTAAAATAGGTCCCTTAAGTCTAGTATTAAGATAATACCTTATAAGAAGTTTAATAGTTATTAACCTAACCTCTCCTATTTATAAGTCTTTAGCTCTTAAGCCTTTTATTATACTAATAGGACTACTACTAAAATTAGTTACTTTAAAGCCTATTCCTATTTAAGCTAATTTATTAATTATAATAGTAAGGCTATCTACTATTTTATTAATAATAAAACTAGGAAGCTTACTTAATTATTTAATATCTACTTTATTAAGAAGGTCTTTATAAGCTATATTAAATTAAAAGTTAAAAGGTATATATTTATAAACCTCCCTTACTACTCTAAGTAAGTAGCTAGTAATATAAGGGGGTAATCTCCCTTTAAAAGTAAAGTATTATTAATTTATATTAAAGATATACTACTAATTTATATTAAAGATATAATAGCTAAGGATAAATCCTACCTTAAGACCTTATTAAATATCTAGCTTAAATTAAATTAGGCCTATCTAGTAATATTTTATTAAGATATTAATAAGCTCCTAGTATTAACTAGGATTCTATTTAGTTACCTTAAATTTAAAATACCTCCTAATAAACCGCGTAATAACTCTTTAGATCTATTAATAATATTTACCTTCTTAATAATAATTAAAGGTATAAAGCCCTTTAACCTTAAATTATATAAGGAAGCTATAATAAATAATATTAAGAAGGACTAGGAAGTAGTATTATAAGATAAATTTAACTCCCTTATATAAATAATATATAAGTATTTAGATAACTACCTCTAGGTTAGAAGGTACTTTAGGGGAAGTAAATATTTAAGTTAAAAAGGGGGCCTTATAATAAAGTTCTATTATAAAGTATACTAGGTAGTTAGAGGCTCTAAATAATAGGAAGGGATTAATTATAATAAGACCTTTACTTTAATAGTAAAGTTAATAAGTTATAAAGCTATCTTTATATTAATTATATCCCTTAATTAAAAACTAGATTAAATAAATATTAAAATAGCCTTTCTTTATAAAAATATTAAGGAAGATATTTATATTAAATAACTTAAAGGCTTTATAATTAAGGGTAAGGAATACTTTATTTATATCTTAAAGAAGGTACTTTATAACTTAAAATAATTTACTTAATAGTAAGCTAAATTAGAACGTATATCTAAGGAAGGTACAAGCTAAGATAGATAACTAGATTCAGGCGCTCTACTATATTACCGGCTTTATATAAGGCGCGATTCTACCGGTTAATAGGCTTATATATATAGTAGTAGTAAGGCTTATAATAATATTCGCGGCGCTAATATAATATAACTTAAAGAATACCCCTAGGGTAGTAAAGAAGTATATAAAGACCCTAATAATAATCTAGAATAAAGGACTACGTAAAGTACTAGGGGCGTATAAGGCTACCCTAATTCTAGTCCTTAAAGTAGAGGCGGGAATCCTATTAATTTAAGTTATTATAAACTTCTAGTAGGGTTTATTTATATTATAAATATACTTTACTACTACCTTATTATTCTAGACTTATCTATTTAAAAAAATTATAATATCCCTATCTTCTTATATTAGAGTTATAAGTACTAGGTTTAACTTAAAGCCTTATTATAAATACCTAATAATTATATCCTTATTAATTATATTTATATTATATAAGTATTTAATCTTTTAAGTTAGGTATTAATTAAAGGTAGTTAAAGGCTAGTTAAAGTAAAACTTTATTTTCTTAGCCTCCTTTATTAATTTAAATTAATTAAGTTAATATTCTTAAAGGAGTTTATCTTCCTAGATAGTTATATTATAATTTATTTCTTAATAGACCTTTATAAAAAAGGCTAATAAATTATTCTAAAATATCCTCTTTTAAGTATATTAAGAGTACCTTAAGGATTAGACTACTACCTTCTAGTTCTATTATATATTAAAAGTAGTAAATAAAGAAGGTAGTAGAGTATTTCTTAAAATTAAATATTATAATTTTTTAGGGTTAAAGGTTTTACTCTTTATACTCCTTTAATTAAAGTAGATATTTATTAAAGTCTTTATATTAATAATAATCTAGTTAATATTTTTATAAAAAGTTATAAAGAGGGTTTTAATATATATATTCTTAAAGTTTATAATTATAATATCCTAAAATTAACTTTAAATAATAGGTTTTCTAGGGTATAAACCTAGATTCTAAACTAAGGTTCTAGTTTTAATTATAATAAAATTTAACTTCCTATTAAATAACCTTTATATATAATTATACTTACTTATTTTACTCTATTAAAAGATATTATAACTTAGGTTCTTATTAATAATAATTTTATTAAAACTAATTAGGTTAGAATACTCTAGGCTAATCTTTTATAAAAGGTTAGTAAGGGAAAAAAAGTCTTTAGCTATATATCTTAATATAATAGTATTAAAGTATTTTAACCTTATAAATTAGCTATAATTAGTCTAAAGCTAGGAGTAAATAGGGACTTATTATATTATACTTTTATTAGATCTTTTTTTAACTTTTTAATTAAAAGGGTCTTTTTATTCTTAATAGATTTTATTTAATACTAGATATTAGATTCTATTAGCTTATAACCCTCTTCTTAGAGGGTAAGCTAGCTTATAAGGAAAAAAAAGTCTCTAGCTAGATATCTTAATATAATAATATTAAGGTATTCTAACTTTATAAACTAGTTATAATTAGTTTAAAGCTAAGAGTAAGTAGAGACCTATTATATTATATTCTTATTAAATCTTCTTTAATTTCTTAATTAAAAGCGTCTTTTTATTTTTAATAGATTTTATTTAATATTAGATATTAAATTCTATTAGCTTATAACCCTCTTCCTAGAAGGTAAGCTAGCTTATATTATATAAGTAATAAGTAATAGTTAGAGGTAACCTCTTTAATTACTTATTAAAAAAGTTTAAGATTACCTAGTTTACTAGGCCTATTATATAGTTTATTTAACTACTCCTAGAATATTTCTTTATTTTTAATAATAGAATATAGGTAGCTAAGAAGTTATTATTTAACTTTTATTTAAAAAGACTTTTTTAAAATTTTAAAAAAAATTAATAAATAGCTTAAGTAGCCCTTATATTAATATTATTAATTAATTCTTAAAGGAATAAAGCTTTATATCTTAGAGTCCTCTTAATTAATTATCTTATAATAATTAGTATTATAATATAATCTTATTAATATACTATTTTTAAATACTTTATATTATCTAAATTCTTTTAAATTCTTATAACTTCCTTAATCTACCTAGAAATATATTCTATTATACCTAGATAAGGTACAACTTATTTCCTAACTATTATTAAAGATTTACCCTAGGCTACCTTTATAGATTTAGGTAGGTTAACTAAATTATTAAGGCTTAAATTATTCCTCCCTAATTTAATTTAATTAGCTATCTTTACTAGGGTTATTCTAATAAATAGAGGGGCCCTTAATAAGCGCTAGGTAGCCTTAGTACTATGCTTAAAATCTTATAAAGTAACTAGAAATATCTTTAACTTTAATTTAAAATACTAGGATTCTAGCTAGGCTAATCTTTTAAGATCTACTACTACTCTTAAGTTATATTAAGCTAGTCTAAGACTATTTTAAATAAGATACTTAATAAAGTATTAATTAAGATAATTAACTAAGTTTACTTATTTAAGTTTTATAAAGAGAAAATTATATAAGTAGAAGGTAAAAATAAGAGTACTATAATTAATTATAATAATAGATTAAGTTAAGTTAAATAATATAAAGGACTTTCTAGCTCTAATTTTAAAAGAAGAGTAGGGAATAGAATAAAGATAAATAGAATTATTAAGACTAAATAAAAATCT